>Ga0070716_100000001_pt1 | contig 400668 bp, 342 predicted proteins | sample LARL112metaG_FD_71395 | JGI IMG/M metagenome (GOLD analysis project Ga0070716, IMG submission 71395) | Corn, switchgrass and miscanthus rhizosphere microbial communities from Kellogg Biological Station, Michigan, USA - LAR L11-2 metaG | ecosystem: Host-associated > Plants > Roots >... | reverse complement strand
CATTACCATCATAACCTGAACATCGTTCTTCAATTCGCACCCAGTACTTTTTCGTAAAGACGAGCGTAGCGCGTCGCGCCAACCGTGGCCACATCGAAAAGGCGTTCAGCGACCGCGCGCATCCGACTTCTTATCGACGGCTGCCGAAATTCGTTAATCGCGGTTACGGTTTTTGCGTATTCCTCTTTACCGAAATCACTGAGTAGCACACCGGCCCTCTCTTTGGTAATTAAATCGTCAGAGTCCCCGATGCCGGCGTTGATTACCAACGGCAGCCCGCAGGCAAGATACTCGGCAAACTTTGTCGGAGACGACGCCAGTTTCGAAAAACACGGCTTGATGAAAGCAACTCCGGCATCGGCTGCCGAGAGATAGGATGGAACCTCCCGCGGGCTTGCGGCTATGACCGTGTATTGCTCAGGCGCGATTTTTCGTTGCTGCATCAGTTCTCTAATTCGTTTATGTTTCCCGGGGACAAGCCACAAGAAATGTGCCGTCGGGTCCCTTTCTAACCATGCAGCGAAGAAGTCCGCCATTTTGTCCGTGAGATACCAACCGTCAATCGATCCGCTGTAGACAATCACGAACTGATTTTGCAGAGCGAGTTCCGTGCGCCTCTGCGCGCGTTGGTCTGAATCGAATTTGAACAATTCCAGATCCGCACAGCAGGGAATAACCTCATGAAAAGGATCTCGACCGCTTAGACCGTCCCACGTTTGGATAATAGGCCAAATTTTTTCCGTTAGAGTAACGATGCCATCGGCATTTGCCAACGCCTGGCGCTCGATCCTTTTTGTCAATCGATAAGGAGTGCTTCCTTTTCGCCAATGCTGGGCATCGACGTATTCGTCTGCCAGCAAGCCGCGCACATCGAAGATCATCTTGATACCGAATTGCCTCTTGAGTCTCACGGCAATCATTGCCGGTATGTGGCTGCGGGCGTGGACCATCTCGATCTTCTTGAGCCTCACCAATCGCTTTCCGTAAACCAATCCCTGTATCACGTCATAGGCTGTGGCTGGAAGCGATGGTTTCTGGTGATAGCGCAGCCAGTCCCATTCGATACCGTGTTCCGCCAGTTGATCGTGTAGCTGCTTACACTTTACGACTCCGTCAGAATCAAGACTCGCCGCGCGTTCAAAACTCAACAGGGTGAACTGCACGCCGCGCCGGCTTAATTGTTTCAGGTAAGGTATCACCTGACTCTGGCCCAGGGGGTCAAGCATTCCGTTGTAGGAGATGTAGAGTACGCGCTTACCCTCGATTGACATCTTCTTGTTTTGCTCCACCGAGGCGAAGTTTGTCGAGCAGTAGCCAGATAATTGAGCCTATAAATACCGCCGCGTCCAGGGTCGCAAGAATCGGGACGAGCAAACATAAGCGAGCCAGATTGCGCAGATGACTGGCGGGATAACAAGCCCGATTTTTGCGTAACGATCTGGTCCCGCGCGCAACCAGGGACCAAAACCAAAGCAGCACCGGCACCGCCAACCATCGCCAACCGAAAAAGAACACCGGCGCGGCCACGGCCAGGATTAATCCATATCGCAGAAATATCGCAGCTTGCCATTCGCGCCACAAACCAGCCCGCATATTGTTTCGCGCGTAGGTGACAAAGCGCTTGAAGGTCCGCCACAGGTTCGGTTGAATTTCCCAATAAACGATCGCCTCCGGCGCCCGGCTGATTACAAACTTTTCCCGGTCGAGCTTTTTGAAGAACAGCAAATCTTCGGCTGAGCGCAAGTGTTCCGGAAAACCACCCACAGCCTGCCACACTCTCCGATGCATCAGTGTGGATGCAATGAACCGGGGCCGAGTAAGGCTTCCTTCGATTACTGCCGGCGAGGGTACATACGCGATCGCGGCGCATTCTTTGAAGAAGCTATCGATCACCGGCTGGTAAGAGCCATAAACAATATCGACGCCTGAACGATCGCGAGTTTTTGCGGCGAACTGGGCCAACCAATCCGGAGCAGGTTTGTTGCCCGCGTCAGTGAAGGCAATCCAATCGTGCGCGGCATGCATAACGCCCACGTTTCTGCCTCGTCCCGGCAAAGCGCTCTTCTCGCGAATCAAGTGGACCGGCGCTCCGCGTTTCACATATTCAGAAATAATCTCAGGCGTCGCGTCTGTCGAGCCGCCGTCGGTTATCACAATCTCAGCCGGCTCCAGGGTTTGATTCAGGAGACTGTCAAGCAGGGTACGAATGGAAGCTTCTTCATTACGAACCGGAATGATGACGCTGATTTTCATTTAGGGGAGTCGGGCTGCGGAATCAATAAGATTTGAATTCGTTTTCCAGTCGTCCATTTCGGCAAACGCCACCTGTTCTCTTTTATCGAGAAGGAAAAGTCTCCAGTTCAGAAAATCCATTCTCGTCACCAGCTTAGTTCTTGAATCGCTTTATTCGCAACGGCCGCAAGTAAGGTATAGCCGTGCGCGTTTGGATGACTTTCAGTTGAGGCGGGATAGATCTGCTCGCCACGTTCAATCGCCGCACGCAGAGGCGGCAAAGCGTCGGCGCATTGGATTTTTTCGTTTACGCAGAACGAAAGCATTTCGTCCCGGTCATGCATCTCCTTCGCAATTAAGAGCGCATACGCTCCGTTATCGAGATTTTCCCTTTTCATCAGATCCGCGTATACCAGTTCCTTCGTCGGCACCACCAGAACCAGCGTCCTTGCGCCCACAGCGGCAGCTTTTTGCTGGATGCGAACCAGCATTTCTTTCGTGATGCGCAGGCCCTCACGAATACGGGGATCGTTACTGTCAAGAGTCGTTAGACGATACGCGGTGGTGAAGACCGTGCGAATGTTGCCTTGATCGTAATTCGCGCCGTGATCGGGATGCGCGTGGGCCCACTCTCTGTCAATCAGATAATCAACATCCGCGGCACCCGGCCACCATCCAATGCGGTTCAGCAAGCGACCAATGGCCGAATGCTCACGCAGCCATAAACTCCACCCCGAGAGAGACGAACGCCCAAAGTTGTTGTGAAATTCTTTTTCTTCGTCCCAATAGGTCTGGCTCGCCCTCTCGGTTACGTCTTCCTTCAGTTCTGGCGGAGCATCGGCGGCGCGCAAATCCCGATAATTCTCATTCGTATAGGCTACATGATAAGCGTCGTAGAAATCGTTACCCTGATATAAAGCAACTATGATCACTCGCGGTGAAAAACTTAAGGCCTTATCAGTTAAGGCCCAATATTGAACCGGACCGTAGGCGCCAACTCCCATGTTGTAAACGCGTCGCCCGGATAGTTTGGCGAGTTGCTGTGGCCAGGCGTCGGCACGTTGTACGTTCACGCCCCAGGTTTGGGAATCCCCCAGCGCAACGATGTCCGCTTGAATAGGCACGTTATCGTTGCGAAAGCCGTTGGAGTCATGACCGCTCGCAAATGGCGGAACGCGAATCCCAAGCAAGGGGTCGGGCACCAAAGTGACTTTTCGATCGCCAAGACGAGAGCTTTCCACCAGGCGCAGTCCAACTTCCGAAAGAGCCAACCCTACCAAGATGCTTACAAAGACGGTCGCGAACTTTGCCAAGCGATGATGTCTGATTCTCTTTGAAGTCATTCAAGTTCTCGACGCCACAGACCCCGAGCAAATCTTTGCACGTTTATGTCTTGCTCGCACTAGAGCGAGTTAACGCGACCGTATGCTCTTCGAACCAGTCTATAGTGCGTCGCAGACCTTCTTCCAACGAAGTGGTGGCCCGAAATCCAAGTCTCTCAAACGCGCGCGTGACGTCCAACCGCCGGCGCGGCTGACCGTTGGGTTCGCTGTGCTGCCAGCGAACTTCGCCGTTGAATTCACTCAAACGAGCGATCATGTTCACCAGATCCTTGATCAGAACTTCCTCGCCTGTCCCGATGTTGACCGGCTCGCTGTCGTTGTAGACAGCCGCCGCCCGCACCAAAGCTTCGGCGCAGTCTTCCACATAAAGAAATTCGCGCGAGACTTCGCCCGAGCCCCATGCCTCTATGAACGATCGTTTTTCGCGCCGAGCTTCGACGCACTTGCGAATTAAAGCCGGTATGACGTGCGAAGTTGCCAGATCAAAGTTGTCACCCGGGCCGTACAGGTTGGTTGGCAACAGGAAGATCGAATTGAAACCGTATTGCTCGCGATATGCCTGGGATTGAACCAGCATCATCTTTTTCGCGAGTCCATAAGGCGCATTTGTTTCTTCGGGGTAACCATTCCATAAATCATCCTCGCGGAAAGGGACCGGCGTGAACTTTGGATACGCGCACACGGTTCCGGTTGCCAAAAACTTTTTTACGCCGAAGAGTCGCGACTGCTCGATTAGCTGAACGCCCATCATCAGGTTATCGTAAAAAAATCGCCCGGGATTTTTCCGGTTGTAGCCAATTCCTCCGACCACGGCCGCCAAGTGAATGACCAGCTCGGGCCGCGCTTCCTGCAACATGCGCTCGATATCGGTTTTCTCGATCAGATTGTAGTCACGGCTGCGCGGTATGAACGGTTCGACGCCATGACCTTTCAATTTTTGCGTTACAAAGCGGCCCAGAAAACCGGCCCCGCCCGTCACTACGACTCGTTTAAAAGGAAATTCTTGAATGCTTGTCTCCATTGAGTTAGTCAGGTTATGGTATCAAAAGCTTAAGCGCCGCCGAAACGTCTGGCTTTGATCGGAGTGAGAGTCGGGACACTGACGGGTCAACTACGAGCGATTTTGATCTGAATATGACTAAGACGGCTTTGATTTCAGGCATCACCGGACAGGACGGATCGTTCCTCGCCGAACTATTACTGGAAAAGGATTATCAGGTTTACGGCATCATTCGCCGCTCGTCTTCATTTAATACCGATCGCATCGATCATCTGTATCAGGATCCGCACGAGAAAGGCACGCGCCTCCGTCTGGTTTACGGAGACTTGAACGATTCCAGTTCTCTTAACACCATCCTGCGCCAGGTGCAGCCTGACGAAATTTACAATCTGGGCGCGCAGTCGCATGTGCGCGTGAGCTTTGATATTCCCGAGTACACGGGCGAGGTGACCGGCCTGGGGACGGTGCGTTTTCTCGAGGCTATTCGCGAGATCGGTATTCGTCCCAGGTTTTACCAGGCCTCGTCATCGGAGCTCTATGGCAAAGTGGTGGAGACGCCGCAGACGGAAAAGACGCCGTTTCATCCGCGCTCGCCTTACGGCTGCGCGAAAGCCTACGCTTATCACATCACGGTAAATTATCGCGAGGCTTACGGAATGTTCGCCTGCAACGGTATTCTCTTTAATCACGAATCCGAACGAAGGGGCGAAACTTTTGTCTCGCGCAAGATCACCCGCGCCGCCACGCGCATCAAGCTCGGCCTGCAAGAGAAACTTTTCATGGGCAATCTGGACGCGCGCCGCGATTGGGGTTACGCGAAAGACTACGTCGAAGCCATGTGGTTGATGATGAACGCCGACGAGGCCGACGATTACGTCATCGCCACCGGCGAGACGCATTCCGTTCGTCAGTTTCTCGAAAAAGCATTTGGCTATCTCGATCTCGATTGGCAGAAGCATGTCGAGATCGATCCGCGTTATTACCGCCCGGCGGAGGTCGATATGTTGATTGGCGACGCCGGCAAGGCCCGCCGCGCATTAGGCTGGCAGCCGAAGGTCACGTTCGATGAACTGGCGAAGCTGATGGTGGATCACGATCTCGAACTAGCCAGAGAGGAAGCCGCCGCACGCGAATCAAAGCGATCAACTAAGAGACACAGCGTGCGTTGGGGAGCGGCTACGTAGGAATTCTACGGGTTGAAGAAATCGCGAATCGCGTTCACAACATAATCCTGCTGTTCCGGAATTAGTTCCGGATAAACCGGTAACGCGAGAGTTTCTCTCGCCGCTCGCTCGGCGACTGGAAAGTCGCCTTCCTGGTAACCCAGATAAGCAAAACATTTCTGAAGGTGGAGGGGCAATGGATAGTAAATGTCCGTGCCGACACCGCGTTGGCGCAAATGCTCGCGCAAGGCATCGCGTTTTCCGTCGCGCACGCGAATCACATATTGGTGAAAAATGTGGCGGCCGTCGATTCTCACAAAAGGAAGTCCAATTCTTTCAGTCAGTCCCGCGTCATTGAACAGCAACTCGTATTGCTGGGCGTTGCGCTGTCGCGCGACGGACCAACTATCGAGATGCGGCAGCTTCACCCGCAACACCGCTGCCTGCAAAGCATCGAGGCGGCTGTTAATGCCGACAACTCTGTGGAAATATTTTCGTTCTTCACCGTGCACGCGCAACAGGTGCAATCGGCGGGCATGCTCCAGATCATTTGTGACCAGCATCCCACCGTCGCCGGCGCCCCCCAGATTCTTCGAGGGGTAAAAGCTAAAGCATCCGATCGCGCCCATTGAGCCCGCGCGCCGGCGTCGATCTTCGGCGCCGATCGCCTGGGCCGCATCTTCGATAATCGGAATGTTCCGCTTTTGGCTCAGCTCGATCAACGGATCCATTTCCGCGCATTGGCCGTAAATATGTACCGGCATGATCGCTTTGGTTCGTTCCGTAATCGCGCCGGCGACGTGAGTGGGATCGATATTATAAGTTCGCTCATCGATGTCCACGAACACTGGCCGCGCGCCGAGCCGCACGATGGAACTCGCCGTGGCGAAAAAGCTGAACGGGGTTGTGATCACTTCGTCACCCGGGCCCACGCCGAACGACATCAGCGCCAGCAACAACGCGTCCGAACCCGATGCGCAGCCTACGGCAAATTTCGTCTGTGAATAGCGGGCAATTTCCACTTCCAGCGCCAGCACCTCCGCGCCCAGAACAAATTGCTGAGAATCGAAAACGCGACCCAAGGCAGCGCGCACTTCATCGCGAATTGTTTCGTACTGGGCCTGGAGATCGAGCAGCGGAACTTTCATGAATTGGAGATCAATCAACCGGCGCGGTTCGCACGGCGGGCGTGAGAAATTGGAATTGGCCCCCTCGCTTGATGGATTGCTGCGCGGCTTCCAGCAGCCGCACCACGCGCAGACCCGCCGCGCCGTCAGTTAAAGGTTGACGTGCCGTGCGAATTGAATCCAGAAACTCCGCAACGACATGACGCAGCGCTTCAGTAGTGTCGAGTTTTGGCGCCCACACGTCCCCGGTACGATAACTCACCAGAGTTTGATAATCCGCTTCGCGATCCGGGGCCGTTCGATTTGTGCTCACGCCTTTATCATAAACACGCACCTTTTCAGTGGGCTCGATGTCGTCGTAGAGGATCATCTTGCGACTGCCGGCGATCAAAGTGTGGCGAATCTTTACCGGCGCCAGCCAGTTGAAATGAAAATGTGCGATGAAGTCGTCCGGAAAATGCATTATCAAATAAGCAATGTTCTCTATGCCTTTTTCGATATGGCAACTGCCGATCGCGCTCAGTCCATCCGGCTGACGCTCGATTAGGTAATCCATGATCGAGAGATCATGCGGCGCCAGGTCCCAAACAACATTGATGTCGCGTTGAAACAGCCCCAGATTGATGCGCACTGAATCAAAGTAAAGCAGTTCGCCCAACTCACCGCTCTGAACGACTTCTTTCATCTTGCGTACCGCGCCGGTGTAAACAAAAGTGTGGTCGACCATCAGAGTGCGCGCATTCCGCCGCGCGAGATCGATCAGCTTTTCCGCTTCGGTCGCGGTAGCCGTCAGGGGCTTTTCCACCAACACGTGCTTGCCTGCGAGCAACGCTTGCTGCGCAATCTGAAAGTGAGTCGCGACCGGAGTAACAATCGCCACCGCATCCAACTGCGGATCGGCAAGCAGCTTTTGATAATCGCTTGCGGTTTGCGCCGCGGGATAACGGCGGGCCATGGCGGCGAGTCGTGCTTCGTCCGTGTCACAAATCCAACGCAGCTCGGCAGAGTCATTCTCCGCAAAGTTGCGCAGCAAATTCGGCCCCCAGTAACCACAGCCGACGACGCCAATGCTAATCGCGCTCATCAGGTCGAGAGCATAACCGGCATTTAGAGAAAATCAAAAGCGTCGAATCCGCGCTCGCCTCAAAATGGAAAATTGAACGCAGATTACGAAGCTGTTGTTGCTGATTCACCGGCCGATCGTGCGTTAATCGCCGCGGCAACCGCTTCCAGTTGTTCATCAGTCAACTCCGCGAACATGGGCAGCGACAACACGCGTCGTGCCTGTTTTTCGGTTTCGGGAAAATCGCCAACTCGATAACACAAAGAGCTGTAAGCAGGCTGGAGATGAATCGGGATGGGATAATGAATGCCGGTTTGGACGCCGGCCGCGGCGAGTTTTTTCTGCAGCTCGTCCCGCGCGCCGGCTTGCACGACATAGAGGTGATAGACATGGCGGGCGTAGGACATTTGACGCGGCAAAATGAGTCCGGTGTCTTTTAACAGATCGTCATAACGAGCAGCATGTTGGCGGCGCAAATCATTCCAGGCATCGAGGTGTCGCAATTTTACGCTCAGCACTGCGGCCTGGATCGCCTCCAGGCGAAAATTGTAGCCAACGATCTCGTGATGATACTTACGCTCTGAACCATGATCGCGCAGCATCCTGAGACGGTGCGCGATATTTGCGTCGTTGGTCACTATTGCTCCCGCTTCGCCGCAGGCGCCAAGATTTTTAGCGGGATAAAAACTGAAACAACCGATATGGCCCAGCGCGCCGACGCGCCGGCCTTTGTACTCGGCGCCATGGGCCTGGGCGGCGTCTTCGATCACAATTAGTTTGTGACGTTGCGCAATCTCGAAAATCGGATCCAGGTCGGCAGGTTGACCGTACAAATGCACCGGAACGATCGCGCGCGTTTTCGGCGTAATCGCGGCGTCAATCTTTGCGACCTCGATGGTGTACGAAACCGGATCGGCATCCACAAAGATCGGAGTGGCCCCAACCGCGGAGACGGTTTCGGCGGTCGCGAAAAAAGTATTTGCCGGCACGACGACTTCGTCACCGGCCCCGATCCCGCCAGCTATCAACGCCAATTGAAGCGCCGCCGTACCGCTATTAACACCGACGCAGGATCGCGCGCCAACGTATTCGGCAAAATTCTTTTCGAACGTCTCGACTTCCGGACCGAGAATGTACGAGCCGCTCTCGATCACACGTGCGACCGCGCCATCGATCTCATTCTTGATCGACTGGTACTGGGCTTTTAGATCAACGAATGGAACATCCACATTGCGGATTGCGGATTGTGGATTGCTGATTGAGGAATCGGGTTCGAATGCCTTAGACATTTCTAACAATTAAGAATTGCGCGGTCTTTCAGATCTAATTCCGAGATCATCAATCCGAATTCCGCAATACTCGGGCGGGATTTCCGAATGCGGTCGCGCCCTGCGGCACATCCCTGGTCACGACGGCGCCCGCTCCGATGATGGCGCCTTCGCCGATCGTGACTCCACAAAGAATTGTAGCGCCACTGCCGATGCTGGCGCCGCGCTTGACCACGGTGGGCGCCACCGACCAATCCGCGTCAGTTTGTAGAGTTCCGTCGGTGGTTGTGGCCCTGGGATATTTGTCGTTGATGAAAGTTACGCCGTGGCCAATGAAGACTTCGTCTTCGATAGCGACGCCTTCGCAGATGAAAGTGTGACTTGAGATTTTGCATTTGCGGCCTATGGTTGCGCGCTTTTGAATTTCGACGAACGAACCTATCCGAGTGCCGTCCCCAATCTCACAGCCATAGAGATTGACGAAGTTGTGGATGACGACGTCGCGGCCGAGTTTGACGTCAGGCGCGATTAAGCAGAATTGTCCCGGCATGAATTGGAATCAAAGGGCAGAAGGTTGGCAACTATTTTTAGGCTCGCGGTAAGCCCCGGAATGCTAGTCAGCATCACTTACGTTTGATCTCTTAGCTGGTCCCGGGTTGGGCGGCGCTCCGGTCGGTATCCGGGTTGCCGGCTTCGCCTTCGTAATATTCGGATCCGTAATAAGCCGAATAATAGCTCGAGTAGTAATCGTGCGCTTCAACCTTAACGTTATTCAGCACGACACCGAATATGTTTGCGCCCACGTCGAGCAATTGTTGTTTCGCGCGCCGCAGCACGGCCCGCGAGCTGCGGCCGCCGTGGACCACCAGCACAACTCCATCGACCATGGTCGCCAGAATGGAAGCGTCGGTGAATGAAATGGCCGGCGGCGAGTCAATGATGACGTGCGCGAACCGGTCGCTCAAGATCGTCAGCAGCTTCCGCATTTCTTCGGAACCCAAAAGTTCAGCAGGGTTTGGCGGCACTGGGCCTGAAGTAAGGATCTTCAAGTGGGGTTGTTTGTCATAAGTCTGAATCAGGCCATCGAGATCAGTTTCTCCGGAAAGCCAGTTGGTCAAACCACGCGTGTTGGGCGCTTCGAAATGAGCGTGTAGCCGGGGTCGTCGCAAGTCGCAGTCGACGATCAAGACCTCGGCGCCTGTTTTTGCGAGCATCACGGCGGTATTGATCGCAGTGGTTGTCTTGCCTTCTGAAGGCTGACTGGAGGTAACCAGAATCGTCTTTGGCGGTTGTCCAGCCGAGGAGAGTAACAACGAAGTACGAAGATGCCGGTAAGATTCAGCGACCGGCGAACGAACATCCTCAACGAGGGCCAAAGCAGTTGACGCGGACGGCGAGGTCGCCGGCGTAATGCCTTTCAGCCGTGGCGTTTCGTTCCGTCCCGCCGGAATCAAAGCCAGCGCGGGCAAGTGTAAATAGCGATCGACATCATCTATTGACTTGACCGTGTCGTCCAGAAAATCAAGCAGGAAAGCCAGGCCGATGCCGGCCACCAGCGAGAGCAGAAAAGCAATGATGATGTTGCGATACCGCGCCGGGCCAACCGGTGTTTTCGGAATTCTTCCGGGATTCTCCATACTGACTTCATTTATTCTCTCGCCGCCGATGGCTTCCAGTTCTCGCTGACGCTGTAACAGAGTGTTTAGATATTGCTTATTCGTTTCGACTTCCTGCGCCATCTCGAGCAATCCCAATTGATCGCCCGCTTGTTGCGTGGTTACGCCGCGCTGTGACGCGAAGGAGTTTCGAATATCGTTTTCCTGGGTTTGTAAAGCCTCGTATCTCACCCTCAGTCCATCAATCTCCTGAGAAACGGCGGTTCTGAGTTCCCCTTCAACGCGCTTAATTTCCGCATCAATTTTCTTAACTTCGGGCCATTCCGGGGTGTAGGTAACCAGGAGTGAATCGCGCCTCTGTCTGAGTTTGGCGAGTTCCTGACGAATGTTGGTGACTTCAGTTGATTTGAGAACCTCAGGCACCGAAAGTGGATCGCTGGAGGTCTTCGCATGGTCGTAAACTCCCTGGGCCAGCTTTCGCTCTTTTTCGGCGTCGGCTAATTGCGCGCCAAGCTGAAGCAATCTTTGCCATTCGATATTCTGGCCGGCTTCGGGAGTCATCGGCAGATTATGGGCCTTGGCATAATTAAACTCCGCTTCTTGATCGTGCTTGATTTTGAGCTGCAAGTCGGCGATTTCTTTACCCAGAATATCCTGGGCCTTGTTTGATCCGGCGGTTTGACGAGCGAGATTATTGTTGATGAATACTTCTGCCAGGGTGTTGGAGATCTTGAGCGCCAGTTGCGGATCGCTGTGGCGGAACTTAATGGTGACCAGGTTGGTGCCGACTTCGGGCTCCGCGCTTTCGTTGGCAATGATCGCGTCTTCATAGCCTTCAAGCTGGGCCAGCTCTTCATCGGATAAATCTTCTTCTCGAAATTTGGTTTGGGTTACGATGGCCGGATCGGAAGTTTCCGCCGGCGCTGATTTACTTGATGACTTATCGTGCGAGAACATCCGCCGTAGAGAAGAAAAAACCCCCGGCTGATTCTGCGGATTCATGAACGTCGAGTTGTGCATCAAGTCCAGCGTTAAGACCACCTCGCGAGCCAGAATTGGATTCTCCAACAACTTAAGTTGCGTGCCCCAGAAATTCGGATCGGATTGCGTGATGACGAGTTCTTTGTTTCTTAACACACTCTGAGTCTTCGGTTCGATGCGAATGACCGTCTCGCCTTCATAGATAGACGGCATGCGAAACATCTGAATGGTAACCAGCGAGGTCACGACGAAAACCAGACTCAGGATCAGCCACTTTCGCTTCAGGATCACGAAAAGATACTCGCGCAGATGGTTTTCGCTCGGCGCGCCATACTTTCCGTACTTCTCATAGGCTTTCGCCTGAGTAATTTCCGCCAGCGTCGTATTTACATCACGGCTGGGCCGCGCGGGAATCAAGTGTTCGTCTTTAGTCATAAACCTTCGAGCCTTGCTAGTTATAACTGTAAGGGGTAGTCCATGATAGCAGAGAAGGGCCCGGAGGCAAGTCATCCTGCTCCTCTAAGCTGGGCCGCCGCGGGAGATATCTGGGTAACGACGAAGTCGCGGAGGGCATCTTTCCAGTACGGCATTGGCTCGAGACCGAGAGCATCGGAAAGCAGACACCGCAAGCGCGAGTTTCGAGGACGCGGCGCCGGACGGTTGAGCGACTTCACGCTGATGCTTTGCATCAACTTCGGGTCGAGACCCGCGTTATCCAATGCGGCGCGCACAAATTCTTCGAAGCTCGCTCCTTCACCGGAATTCACCACGTGATAAAGACCCGGCAGATCGAGCCGGGTAAGCTGGTAAAGTCGGGCGGCGAGATGAGGCGCGGAGGTCGGTGTGCCGAACGAATCGTTAATTGCCGGCACAATTTCTCCGCGCCGCGCCCGCGCCAGAAACGTGCTTAGAAAATTTGTTCCGCCCTCGCCAAAGATATATCCGCTTCGAACGACGATCGTGCGGGCCCAGGCTTGCTGGGCGCGACGTTCACCTTCGAGTTTCGAAACAGCATAAACGCTTTGCGGGTTGGGCTGATCGCGTTGGGTGTAAAAACCGTCCTTCTCACCGTCAAAAACATAGTCCGTGGAGATCGTGATAAACAGCGCCCCAGAGCGCCGGCATTCAAGCGCAAGCAACTCCGGAGCGCGCGCATTCACTGTGTGCGCGCGCTCCGGATCAGACTCGCAACCATCTACATCGGTCCACGCCGCACAGTTGATTACGACCTCCGGTTGCTCGCGATCGAAAGACGCGTTGAGGCTCGACTCATCCGAGATGTCAAGGTCCCGATGGTTCAGCGCCACAACATGCTCGCCCCGAGAGAGGCAGTGCTTAAATATCGCGCGCCCCACCAGACCGCCGGCGCCCGTGATCATGATTCTCATGGCGCGCCGACCTCGATGCCATATTGCCTGGCGTAAAACTCGCGATAGGCGCCGCTGCGGGCGCGGTCAACCCACTCAGTATTCGTTCTGTACCATTCGATCGTTTTGCGCAGCCCGCTTTCCCAGGTTTCCCGCGGACGCCAACCCAACTCGTTCTCGATTAGCGAGGGGTCGATGGCATAACGCCGGTCGTGTCCGGGGCGATCCTTAACGAGGTGAAGGAGAGAGTGCGGCCTGCCCAGGACATCGAGCACGCTCTTTGCCACTTCGATGTTTTGTCGTTGATTACGCGCGCCAATATTATAGACTGCGCCGATTCTGCCTTTTTCCAGGACCTGGAGAACTGCGCGACAGTGATCGTCGACGTAAATCCAATCGCGCACATTAAGACCGTCACCATAAACCGGAATCGGTTCGTCATTAAGCGCATTTGCCAGCATCAAAGGCAGGAACTTTTCGGGAAATTGGCGCGGCCCGTAATTGTTTCCACAGCGCGTAATAACCGTGTCCAGTCCAAAAGTGTGATGCGCGGCACGCACCAAATGTTCCGCCGCGGCCTTTGACGCCGCGTAAGGACTATTTGGTCTGAATGGTGACTCCTCGGTAAAGAAAGAGCCATCGTTTTCTATCAGGCTCCCCATCACTTCGTCGGTAGAGACTTGCACGAAGCGCCGCACGGCGCGTGCGCGCGCGCAGTCCAGCAATATCTGCGTTCCCAGGACGTTGGTCTTAATGAATTCATCTGCTGAAACAATGCTTCTATCAACATGCGATTCGGCCGCGAAGTTTACGATCGCGTCGGTATCTTCGGTGACCGCTCGGAAAATCGCGTCTCGGTCCGCGATATCACCCCGGACGAAATGATGTCTACTGTCGTCGAGTCCTTTTAGGTTATCGAGATTGCCCGCGTACGTGAGGGCATCAAAATTAACGACTTCACACGAGGGGTGTTCAGCCAGCAAAAGACGGACGAACGCCGAGCCAATGAATCCGGCCCCTCCGGTGATAAAGACCTTGAGCATTCTTTTGGTCACCACTGTCTTAGCCGACCACGATTAGCAGGGAAGGTAATCACAAGCTGCGATGCTGTCAACATAGATGACCCACTGAGCATGAACGACGTCTGCAAGATTACCTGCTAACGTCCGCTAGCAATCCTGATGGCAAACATGAGTAAAATCAATGGCAGTTCAGAAATAATTTCGTTGACATACAACCGAAATGGGATTATAAGAGTCCCCCCTGAAAAGAAGACGAATGTATTTCATAAGGATTTCCACCTGCTGCGGAAACGAAATTAGATAATGCCATAGTGGCCAGGCAGGGAATGATTCGCTAAAACCAACTTGCAAGTTTTGAGGCCACGGCTACTAACTCAGGACCGACCTTAGACTTTGATCCGAAGGAGAACCAAAATGACTAAGTTTCACGCCACTCTCAAAAGTTTGATTGTTGTATGTTTCACATTGGCCATAGCGTCGGCAGTGCAAGCCCAGGCGACCCGAACCTGGGTGTCTGGTGTCGGCGACGACGCCAACCCGTGCAGCCGCACCGCTCCGTGCAAAACATTTGCCGGCGCCATCTCTAAGACCGCTATCGGCGGCGAGATTGACGCGCTTGATCCAGGTGGTTTTGGGGCCGTGACGATCACCAAGTCAATTACGATTGACGGCTGTTGCATGGCTTCGATTCTTGCCAGCGGGACGACCGCTATCAACGTCAACATCGCCAGTGGAAACGCCAACGACCCGGAGAGACGAGTAACCATACGCCACATCTCGATAAACGGTACAGGCCCCGTGGGTGGCGGCGGTGGGCGCAGCGGTTTGAAGGCTATCAATATCATCGCTGCCCTGGCCGTGCACGTGGAAAACTGCTACATCCAGCATTTCACACAAGAGGGCATCAACCTGAATGTGACTAATGAGCCGACGGGCGCCGCCTTATTTGTGAAAGATACCAATATCCAGAACTGCAATGTTGGCGTCAACGTGACCGCGGCTACGGGTGTTGCGATCGCAAACTTGAACAATGTGAGAATCGAGAAGATGCTGACCAATGGGTTGGTCATAGGGACTCACGGTCACGCTCACGTTCGCCAGACTTACATCGCTTTCTGCCCGACCGACGGCGTCAGCATGGGGGCTGGAGTAACTGACGGATCGGTCAACCTGGAGAGTACCTTCATCGCCAGTAATGGTACGGGTGTCAGGAACGGTGGAACCGGCTCAGTCATTGATCTTTCTAACTCCAGCATCCTGCAAAACGGCACCGGAATCGCTTCGTCCAGTGGTGCGGCTGGAGGCGGCGTCAACTCGCACGGGAATAACATGATCAGCGGTAATACGTCACCGGGAACGACACCTAACGGCGTCGGACAACAGTAGATTTCGTCAGCGCCTTTGCGTTCCTCCACATGTCCGCCCTCGGGCGGGCATGTGGCTCGGGCTGGATAAACTTTACCGCACCTTGGGTGAAGAATTTTTTACCTACCTATCAAGGAGATTTCCAATGTCTAACGCCGCTGAAGCTCAATCGAAACTTGCCACGCCGTGGTTCAGGAAAGCCAATCGCCTTGCTCTAATCTCTCTTGTTGTTTGTTGGTTCGCCGCGGCGCTCTTTGTTGTTTCTTCTTCTCATGCAAACCGCAAGAATGAAAACGGCCCCGCTTTGGATGCCAAACAGGCTGGTCTGAGTGAGATCAAATCCGCGAATCCTATCAACAACCACACGCGATGGGTGGGCGCGCCGAGCTTGCTCTCTGCGGTCTTACCGCCAAATCCGGGAGATCCGGACCTGGTCCAGACATTTGCCGCGGATTGCACAACTCCAAAGAGTGCCTTTCTCCTGGGTGAAGTTGCCTGCGCGAAAGTGAGTGGAGGGCCGACACTGTCCCTATACCCACGCAAGATTACCTGGGTTGATAATTTCAATAATATTCAGCAGAAGGTCGATATCGCGTCTGATCCCCAAACTGATCTTTTCACGATTCCACTGACCGGGCCCGTCGATTTTCGCGGCGTGTGGAGAGTTAACAGCATCAATGCGGCACGTTCCTCGGTTCGGGCCAGCGCGTTTTTTACGGTTAGCAATCCGGCTCTGCCGGCCGCCGATCTCTCGGTCTACAAGGGCAATGACAGCGACGGTACGATAACGGCCGGATCTAATATCTTGTATGTCCTATGGCTCTCGAACAAGGGGCCGGACGCAGCTTCTAACGTGGTGGTCACCGACGCAACTCCGGCTAATACTACTTTCCTGTCCGGCCAGATCGACGACACGAACTGGACTTGCAACTTTCCGGCGGCGAACAGCTCCGGCGGCACTACGACTTGCACTATCTCATCACTTGCGCCGGGCGCGAGCGCAAAGCTCACGCTGGTCATAAACGTAAACTCGGGCGCTTCTGCCGGCACGACAATTTCGAATACGGGTAACATATCCAGCGACACTCCGGATCCACACGATAACAGCAACACGCCTCCTCCCACCGATCCGAATGCGGACCCGTCCAACAATACTGCGACGTCCAGGACCATAGTGGTGGCCGGCCCAACGGGCGCCACTTGCACCTTAGATTGTCCCGACAACGTTAACGCCAACGCCAACACTTCGCAGAACAATCAACGCGGCGCATTCGTGACGTTTGACGACGCCATTGCGACCGGCGATTGCGGAAGCGTAACTGCGACGCCGGCTTCGGGCTCGTTCTTCCCGGTCGGCACGACCGTAGTAAACGTTACCTCGGAAACCGGCGGCGGCGCTTGCAGCTTTACGGTTACGGTTAATGATTCGGGAACGAATCCGCCGACCATCAGTTGTCCAGCCAACGTGACGGCCAACGCCGACAATAACTGCGAGGCCGTAGTCACTTTGGGCACGCCAACGGTAACGGGTGACAACGTCACAGTTGTGGGCGTCCGCAGCGACGGCAAGCCCATGTACAATTGCGATTGTTTCCCGAATTCACCAGATCAGGCGAATGACTCTTGCAATATCTTCGGCGGATGCAGCCGCAAGAATCCGGATCTTCCGTTCTCGTCCGGCGTAACCACTGTTACCTGGCAGGCGATCTCGCACAGTACGCCCGGGCCCTACCAGACTCCGGCTGACGAAGAGGCTGCCCGGACGGGTACGGCATCATGCAGACAAACTGTGACTGTTAATGATGTGACACCACCGGTCATCACCGCGACAGACCAAACCGTCTCGGCGGATGCAAACTGCCAGGCCGCGGTGCCGGATTACAGCAACGCCGTCACGGACAATTGCGCGTGCGCCGCCAATGACACTTCGCAGGATTGCGTGGGCCAGCATCGAATCACCACAACGCAAGACCCGGCAGCGGGCACCTTGGTAGGACTTGGTCCGCATACAATTCATCTGACAGCGAATGACGGCTCGAGTAATAACAACGGCGCCGGCAACACTACGACCAAAGACATCACCTTGACGGTCGTAGACACGACGCCGCCGACGTTCACGTTCGTGCCGCCAAACGTCACGGCTTATACCGGCCCGAACGCTACCACCTGCGATACGGTGGTGGACAACGCGACGCTTGGCACGGCGACAGCCACCGACAACTGCACTGCCAACGTCACTATCACACGAAGCCCGACGGGAAACACGTTCCCGGTTGGGACTACCACGATTACCTGGAAAGCTACCGATGACGCGGGCAACTTTACGACTGCCACCCAGATGGTCACGGTAGTCGACAACACGCCACCGATAATCACACTCAACGGTTCGACGCCGTCGATGTGGCCCCCGAACCACGCTTACCGCACGTTCAATGTGACGGACTTCGTGACGAGCGTGTTTGACAACTGCGACTCAGTCAGCGTCAGCGATGTAGTCATTGCTCAGGTAACGAGTGATGAGCCCGAGAACGCTGGCGGCGACGGCAATACGCTGAACGACATCGTAATTAGTAGCGATTGCAAGTCGGTTCAACTGCGCGCCGAGCGCCAGGATAACGGCGACGGCCGCGTTTACACCATCACGTTCCGTTTGCGTGATACACATGGCAACACTACGACAGCTACCGCCAGGGTTTTCGCACCAAAGAATCTTGGCGAAACGCCAATCGACAGTGGGCCGCACTATACCGTCACCGGCGGTTGTCCTTGAGTCTGGAGTGCCAGGCTCGGTTAAAATAAACCCGGCGGGCGTGTCTTACGCCCGCCACATCAAAGGACTTGGAGGAGTACAAAAATGAGAAACTCAGATGGCATGCGCAGCCCCCGCATCGTAATCATCATCTGCGTTGCGCTACTGGCTGTGGCATCGCTACCTCTGCTGTCAAGCGGACGCTCGCGCACGACGGCGACCTCGGTCAATATCGTGAATAGTTCAAGCCGTACCATGGTCCACGCCTACGTGTCGCACGTTAACGCTGACGACTGGAGCGGTAATCAATTGGGCGACGCGACGATTGGATCCGGGCAGTCATATAACCTGGCCAATATCGCGTGCGATCAGCAACAGGTTAAAGTAATTTTAGAAGATCAGGACGGCTGCTTTCTTTCTACGGCCGTCAACTGCGGCGATAGCGCCACCTGGACTGTTACCAACGACACGGCCCGCGACTGCGGCTATTAATACATCGTCTATTAATACATCGTAGCGGCGTTAGTCTTCTCGCGGCTCGACGGCCTTAAACTTAGCCCCACGACTTCTTCAGGGATGCCGTGGGGCTATTAATGTTAGCGGCGATGCCGGCCGACCGATCCTTCGGGCTGGAAAGAATTGCGCGACCGTTCTTGTTTCCCGCTGAATTTGGTCAGTCTAACCTCCTTGACCGCGCCGCGGCCTGCCGCTAGACTGCTTTTTTCCTCGAATCGTTGACGACATCCCAAAGCCAATCGCACGGGAAATTGCGGAGGGAGGTCTGGCGCTCGAAATTGATGAGCACTTCCGCGACCAAAAACATACCGCTGGAGCCTTCCGCAGTTCTGAAAGTCTCTCCTTCGCCGCCCGATGACTTGCCGGATGAGCCACTCGTTACGATCGAACCTGAAAAATCCTGGCGCGTGATTGACTTTCGTGAATTATGGACCTACCGGGAATTGCTCTTTTTCTTGACCTGGCGCGATGTCAAAGTACGCTACAAACAGACATTGATTGGGGTTGCATGGGCGATCATGCAGCCTCTTCTCACCATGGCTATCTTTACGGTCTTCTTTGGCCGACTGGCAGGACTGGCGGCACACACCGGGAGCGTTCCTTATCCGATCTTCGCTCTTGCCGGTCTATTGCCCTGGACCTTCTTCGCGAGCGCACTTACTTTTAGCGGAAACAGCCTGGTATCCAGCGCTAATTTGATTACTAAAGTTTATTTCCCGCGAATGATTATTCCAGCCGCGGCGGTAGCGGCCGGAGTCGTCGATCTGGCGATAGCTTTTCTGTTGTTCCTCGGTATGATGGTTTACTATCGACTTCCTTTTACCTGGACAATGCTGCTGTTTCCGGTTTTTGTGGTGCTCATATCGGTGTTAGCTCTGGGGGCGGGAATGTGGCTGTCGGCCTTGAATGTCAAATACCGAGATATCCGTTTTGCATTGCCATTTCTTATTCAGACCTGGATGTTTGTTTCGCCTGTGATCTATCCCGCGAGCATGGCGTCGCCGAAGTTGCAGGTGCTGTTGCGACTCAATCCGTTGACCGGCATCATCGAGGGGTATCGCTCGGCGATGTTTGGCAGCGCTTTCGACTGGGGCGCGATTGCTATTTCTACGCTTATTAGTTTTGCCTTGCTGATCTATGCAGCCTATTCGTTTCGCAGAATGGAAAAGTCTTTTGCTGATATTGTGTAGCTTCGATGAAGCATATTATTAGAGTCGAGAATCTCAGCAAGCAGTATCGTATCGGTAAGCGAGAGCCTTACGAAACGCTGCGCGATACGGTGGCAACTGTCATTCGCGCGCCTATCAGGAAATTGTTCGGAAACAGGTCTTCGGCTGAGCACATTTGGGCGTTGCGAGACGTAAATTTCACTGTGCAACCCGGCGAAACGGTCGGCATAATCGGCCGCAACGGCGCCGGGAAATCGACTCTGCTCAAAATTCTCTCACGGGTTACCGAGCCCACATCAGGCCGGGTCAAGTTGTATGGCCGGGTTGCCAGCTTGTTGGAAGTAGGCACAGGATTCCACTGGGAGCTGACGGGTCGAGAAAATATTTTTTTGAACGGATCTATTCTGGGGATGAGGCGTGCGGAAATTAAGCAGCGCTTTGACGAGATCGTGGCCTTTGCAGAAATCGAAAAATTTCTCGATACACCGGTCAAACGATATTCCAGCGGTATGTACCTTCGACTCGCGTTTGCCGTCGCCGCGCATCTCGAGCCGGAAATCCTTTTGGTGGACGAAGTGTTAGCCGTTGGTGACGCTAATTTTCAGCGGAAATGCCTTTCCAAGATGGAGGATGTCGGGCGACAGGGGAGAACGGTACTATTTGTTTCTCATAACATGCCGGCAGTGACTCGCCTATGCCCGCGAGCAATTCTGCTCGATGGTGGCAAGGTCATCAGTGATGGCCCGTCTAACCAGGTTGTCAGTAGTTACCTGACTTCCGGGCTGGGCACGACGGCTGCTCGCGAGTGGTTGGGCCGCGGCTCCGCGCCCGGCAACGAGATCGTGCGCCTGCGCGCCGTGCGCGTACGCAACCAACATGGCATCCTGAGCGATGTTTTAGACATCCGCGAACCAATCAGCATTGAGTTGGAGTATGAGGTCTTACAGCCAGGACATGTGCTGGTGCCAAACTATGATTTCTACAACGAAGAGGGTATCCAGGTCTTTGTGGCGCGCGAAATTGATCCTATCTGGGACGGCCGTGTAAGGCCGGTCGGACGCTATGCCAGCACGGCCTGGATTCCAGGCAATCTCTTGGCTGAAGGCACATTTTTGGTGGGCGCTGCGATTAGCACGATGAATCCCGCAATGATACACGTCCATGAACGAGACGCCGTGGCCTTTCAGGTTGTCGACAGCATGGATGGCAATTCGGCGCGCGGCGATTATGCGGGTCCAATGCCCGGAGTAGTCCGACCGGTCTTGCGTTGGCAGACGCGGTCGCTCCTGGAGAACAATCAACCCCTAGCGGCCCAAGCCGGAGATAACGCGCGATGAAGGTAGTCATTCTTGCCGGCGGACTGGGTACCCGGCTCGCAGAAGAGACAGAGATCAAGCCAAAGCCCATGGTCGAAATTGGCGGCTATCCGATTCTTTGGCACATCATGAAGCATTACTCCCATTATGGCTTTAAGGAGTTCTTCATCGCGCTCGGATATAAGGGTGAAGTTATCAAACGTTATTTCCTCGACTACTACAACCTGAACGGAAGCATGACACTCGATCTTTCCACTGGCAGGATTGAGACGAACGATAAAGAGTGTGAGGACTGGGTCATCCACCTCATTGACACCGGCGTAATGGCGATGACTGGTGGCAGGATAAAGCGTCTTGCACAGTGGTTAAAGGATGAAACGTTCATGGTAACTTATGGCGACGGTGTCAGCGACATCGATCTCTCGCAGTTGTTGAAGTTTCATCTATCGCAAGGCCGGGTCGCCACGGTTACGGCAGTCAGGCCTCCTTCACGTTTTGGCGGATTGATCTTTGACCGTGATCTGGTCTCTAACTTTACAGAAAAGTCACAGATTGGCGAGGGTTGGATCAACGGTGGTTACTTGGTATTCGAGCCTCAAGTGTTCGAATATCTGGATGCTGATGAGACGAGCCTGGAAATTGGGGCACTGGAACGGTTAGCCTCTGAACGCCAACTAGCTGCCTTCCGGCATCAGGGATTCTGGCAATGCATGGATACGCTGCGCGACAAGCGACTTCTGGAAAGCTTGTGGGTGGAGGGCCGCGCCCCGTGGAAATTGTGGCAGTAAATTGTCTCTTTTAGGAGAATGCTAGTGTCTGGTATTTTCGTCGATCGCACGGGGCTGAGTGATAGCGAGAGGCGCAGGGAGATTTTCGACGGAAATATCTTTCTGACGTCGCCACGCTCCAGCGTCGCTGCGTTAACCGGATTAGCAGAGTCCATGATCGGCGAAGGATTCTCCCAGACAGATCCTCGCAAGGCGCAATTCGATCTGCCCGTTGAAGAATTCGTCAGCATTATAGGTCCGCTCAAAACCAGGTTCACAAATCATCCCCGCACTAAAGACCTTGTGCGAGAGGTTCTCTCAGATTTCGGCTGTGAGCTGGATAAGACATATTTTGATGTTCCGCGACTGCGAATCGTCACGCACGGCGGTTACCTGACCTCAGGGGTGGGCTATGCTTATCGTCCTCATCGAGACATTTGGTATTCAAGTCCCTCATGTCAGGTGAACTGGTGGGTCCCCGTCTATTCTCTGGAGATAGAGCAGACCCTCGTGTTGTATCCGAACTATTGGAACCGCAGAGTCCGCAACTCATCAAGCAAATTTGATTATGATGAATGGTGCCGTTCGGGCCGACAACAAGCTGTGAGCCAGATTCAAGTGGACACTCGAAATCATCCTTTGGCAGAGGAAGAAATATCGAGTGACTCGGAACTACGCCTGGTTTGTAATGCCGCCAGCACAATTGCTTTTTCATCCGCACACTTGCATGCCACGGCCCCGAACAATTCCGGCTTGACCCGCTTCAGTCTCGACTTCAGAACGGTCAACTGGGACGACTTGCGGTCAGGCAAAGGCGCGCCTAATATCGACTCCGCGGCAACCGGCACTACCATTGGTGACTTCATAAGGGCCTCCGATTTCTCTCCTATATCCGAGGAGCTGATTGAACCGGACCTGCTTCTGCGAAAATGAAAACGTTAAATGATCCCTCTCCGACAATGCACGATCCGCGGACTCAGGCCGCCGGAGATTACTCTTATCGTGAGGCTCTGGAAGACTACATCCGCGAAAGTCCTGGTACGTTCACGGAAAAAATGGAAAATTTTTCCAAGTACGTGCCGCGCCAAAACCTGGCCCGGTTTCTCGCCCGCTATGAAATATTCAAACGGATTGTAGAGGTCCAGGGATCTATCGTTGAGTGCGGCGTGCTGTTCGGCGGCGGCTTGATGAGTTTTGCTAACTTGAGCGTGATCCTGGAGCCTTATAATTTTCAAAGACGAATCATAGGTTTTGACACGTTTTCGGGTTTTCCCGATGTGGCGGATGAGGATGTAAAGGGAACTCCGGATCGGAAATCCGCCCATCTCAAGGTCGGAGGATTCGCCGCGCCGGGCGCTTACGATGACATTTTGCGAGCCATCAGGGTCTTCGACATGAATCGCTTCCTGAATCATTTCCCCAAAGTGGAAGTTGTTCGAGGTGACTTCAATGAGACCAGCAAAAAATATCTTGAAGATCATCCGCATCTGGTGATTAGCTGTCTGTATCTGGATTTCGACGTATACAGTCCGACCAAGCTGGCAATCGAACGGTTTTTCTCGAGGATTCCGAAAGGGGGAATTATCGTCTTTGACGAGCTCAACGAAGAAGCGTTTCCCGGAGAAACCATCGCGGTTATGGAGAAATTGGAGTTGGCAGCATTGCCTGTGCGGCGTTTTCCATTCGAGCCTAGAATCTCTTATGCCATTGTCGGCGATTGATTATTTCAATCAAACTCTCATTGCTGCCAGCCTTGAAGTTTGCAGGAAGCGGCCGTCTGTGGAGGCTGTCATTCTTCTTTTTTGAGCGGCTGTAATTCGTCAGGATAAATCAAGATAAATTTGTAATAATCCTTGTGACAGCCAAGAAAACAAACACAGAAAAGTCTTTCTGGGTTGATCGTCCGACATTTGTCACCGGGGCGACCGGCCTGGTCGGCGGTTGGCTGGTCCGCCGCTTGCTCGATGCAGGAGCGGATGTCGTTTGCCTGGTGCGCGACTGGGTGCCACAGAGCGAGTTGGTGCGCTCCAATCTTCTCGAACGGGTTAAGGTTGTGCGCGGCGATGTGCGCGACCAGGCGTTGATGGAACGCACCCTGGGCGAATACGAAATCGACACCGTTATTCATCTCGCGGCGCAGACGATAGTCGGAATTGCGAACCGAAATCCGGTGTCCACTTTTGAGAGTAATATTGCCGGCACCTGGTCGCTCCTGGAAGCGTCGCGTCGCAGCCCCGCCGTCAAGCAGATAGTCATCGCTTCGTCCGACAAAGCATACGGAGAGCATCAGGCGTTGCCCTACAGCGAGGATGCGCCGCTCCAGGGACGGCATCCATACGATGTGAGCAAATCGTGCGCAGACTTAATCGCGCAAGCGTATGCGACAACCTATGACTTACCCGTAGCGATCACGCGTTGCGGCAATTTCTATGGTGGAGGAGATCTCAATTGGAACCGGATTGTGCCAGGCACGATTCGCTCAGTGCTGCGCAGCCAACGTCCGGTGATTCGCTCAGACGGAAATTATGTGCGAGATTATTTTTATGCGGAGGACGGCGCGGCGGTGAACATGGTTGTGGCTGAGCAGCTCGCGAAAAATTCTGATCTGCGCGGCGAGGCATTTAACTTCTCGAATGAGATCCAGGTGACGGTACTCGAATTGGTCAAACGACTGTTGGCCTTGATGAATTCAGAGCTCGAGCCGCAGATACTCAATGAAGCAAGGAACGAAATCCCTCATCAATATCTGAGCGCTGAAAAGGCCAGGCGGATGCTTGGCTGGAAGCCTCTCTTTACGCTTGATGAGGGCTTGCGTCGGACGATCGACTGGTACCAAACCTTCCTCGGAACTTCCGCATGAGCCGGCAAGAATCGCTCCCGTGCCGGTCATGTGGTCGGACCGGACTTAATCCAATTCTCAATCTGGGGCGGACGCCGCTGGCCAATGCGCTGCTTGCCGTGGAGGAGCTGGCTGCCGTCGAAGAAACATATCCGCTCGAACTTGTTTTCTGCCCAGGCTGCACGCTGGTGCAGATTACCGAAACTGTTCCTCGTGAAAGACTTTTCCGGGAGTATTTCTATCTCTCATCTTTCTCTGAGACCATGCTGGGCCACGCACGATCGCTGGCCCATGAATTGATCGCAACGCGCCGGCTTAACGCGGACAGTTTGGTGATGGAAGTTGCGAGTAATGACGGCTACCTGCTTCAGTATTATCAGGAAGCCGGGGTTCCGGTGCTGGGCATAGAGCCGGCGACGAACATCGCCCGGTTGGCTCGGGAAGAGCGCGGAATTCCTACCATCAGCGAATTTTTCGGCGTAGAGCTGGCAAAGAAACTTAGCGACGAAGGTCAGCGTGCTGATGTAATTCACGCCCACAACGTGCTGGCCCACGTTGCCGATCTGAACGGCTTCATGCGCGGGCTGGAGTTGTTACTGAAAGATGATGGCATCGCGGTGATCGAAGTGCCCTACGTTAAAGACATGATAGACAACACGGAGTTCGATACGATTTATCATGAACATCTGTGTTACTTCTCGCTGACCGCTCTGGATCATCTCTTTCGTCGCCACGCCCTCGTGATTGAAGACGTGAAGCGTCTCCTGATTCACGGCGGAACTCTGCGAATCTATGTGAGCAAAGGTGATAGATCAGCCGAACCGCCCCCCGATCGTCCATCGGCTACCGTCAGTCGCCTGCTTGAACAAGAGCGTTTGTGGGCCGGTAGTCACCAGTTTTATCGCGGATTTGGCGAGAAGGTCGAGCGACTGCGCGGCGACTTGCTGAACTTGCTTAACGAATTGAAGACGCAGGGCAGGCGCATGGCTGTCTACGGCGCGTCAGCCAAAGGCAGCACCTTGATGAATTACTTTGGGATTGGCCGCGAGACTTTCGAGTTTGTGGTGGATCGCAGCACGGTCAAGCAGGGTCACTACACGCCGGGCACGCACCTGCGCATCTATGCTCCGGAAAAGTTGCTTGCAGAGATGCCCGATTATGTATTGCTGCTGACGTGGAATTTCGCCGCCGAGATTCTCGAGCAGCAAGCGGAATATCGCCGCCGCGGCGGCCGTTTCATTATTCCGGTTCCCGAGGTGAGAATAGTTTAGGATCTCTTTGACGGCGGCGCGTAGTTACCATATGAAGTTTTTGGAAACAAAACTAAAAGGCTCGTTCATTATCGAGATTGAAGAGTTCGCAGACGAGCGGGGTTACTTCGCGCGCAACTGGTCGCAGAGAGAGTTCGAGGATGCCGGTCTCGATGCCGGGCTGGTGGAATGCAACGTCTCGTTTAATTACCACCGGGGCACATTACGCGGGATGCACTTTCAGATTGCGCCGCACGAGCAAGTGAAACTTGTGCGCTGCACGCGTGGCGCGATCTATGATGTGATCATTGATTTGCGGCCCGCCTCGAAGACATTCAGAAAATGGGTGGCAGTCGAACTGACGGCGGAGAACAGACGGATGCTCTATGTGCCGGCGAGCTTTGCTCATGGCTTCCAGACACTGGCGGACAACACGGAGGTCTCATATCAAATGTCATCATATTTTGTCCGCGAAAGTGGTAGAGGCGTACGCTGGGACGATCCGGCGTTCGGAGTTGAATGGCCTGAGACGGACTCGCGCAAAATGAATGCTCGCGATCGCTCATACCCGGATTTCAACACATGAAGAAAGTTCTGGTGACGGGTGCGACCGGTTTTGTCGGGCGACATAGTCTTCCGTCGCTGTCGGGGCGCGGCTATGAAGTGCACGCGGTCACTTCGCGGGAGACCGTTCCCGAAGTGAAAGTGTCCGGCGTGGTTTGGCATCGTGCAAACCTTCTTGAGCGCGCAGAAGTTATGGCGCTCGTCTCGGAAGTCAGGCCGTCACATCTACTACATTTCGCCTGGTGCGCGGTGCCTGGAAAATACCGGACTTCATTAGAGAACCTGCGCTGGGTGCAGGCCAGTCTCGAACTGCTACTCACATTCGCCGGGAGCGGCGGCCGGCGCGTTGTGGCGGCGGGCACTTGCGCGGAATACGAGTGGGGACGCGCAGAATCATGCCGCGAACAAGAGACGCCGCTGAGGCCTGCGACGTTATATGGGGCATGTAAGCACGCCCTGCGGTTGATGCTCGAAGCTTACGCCAGGCAGGAAGGTCTGAGCGCCGCGTGGGGGCGCGTCTTCTTCCTCTACGGCCCGCATGAGCATCCGGACCGCCTCGTCGCTTCGACCGTCCGCTCGTTGCTGCGGGGCCAGGAAGCGCGCTGTACGAACGGGCGACAGGCGCGCGATCTTATGCACGTGGCGGACGTTGCCGAGGCATTCGTTGCGCTGCTCGACGGCGAGGTGCAGGGCGCGGTCAACATCGCCTCGGGCCGCGCGGTAGCATTGCGCGACGTCGTGAATCAGATCGGGGAGAAACTTGGCCGACCAGACCTGATCAAACTGGGCGCGATCCAGGCTCCACCGGAAGAGCCACTGGTAATTGCGGCGGACACAAAGCGCCTGAACGAAGAGGTCGGTTGGCGTCCGCATCGAGAGTTAAGCGCCGGGCTGGGCGATACCATTGAATGGTGGAGGAAGAATCTGGCTTAAATACTCAATCGACCTGGGAACAATCCTTCAATGATAGGGAACGATAAATGTCCAGTCTGCTTGTCCGGATCGATCCGCGACTTCCTGTTTCGTCGGAATGTCCCGGTTCATCAAAACCTGCTGATTAAGGATCGGCACTCGGCGATCAATGTTCCACGTGGAGACCTGGATCTGGCGGTTTGTGAGGAGTGTGGTTTTGTTTTTAATAGAGCATTTGACCCTAATCGACTTCAATACGGCCCGGCCTACGAGAACGCTCAATATCATTCACCCTCTTTTGATGATTATCTTTCTGATTTAGCAAACCATATCGTTAGCGAGAGAAATGTTCGAAATAGCAATATCGTCGAGGTCGGTTGTGGACAAGGTTATTTTTTGCGAAAGCTCGTCGAATACCCAGGCGCAGAGAACGTTGGTTTCGGTTTCGATCCCAGTTATCAGGGCGAGTTAATTCAACTGGATGGTCGATTGAGGTTTGAGCGATGCTATTACGATGAAACCTGCGCCAACGTGCCGGCAGATGTGGTGATCTCTCGTCATGTCATCGAGCACGTGCCCGATCCTTTAAAGATGCTGCGGACCATCAAGGCTGCGCTCGTGAATTCAAAGGACGCGCGGATTTTTTGCGAGACTCCCTGCGTCGAATGGATTCTACGCGGTCGGGTAATCTGGGATTTCTTCTACGAGCACTGTTCGTACTTCACTGCGACCTCGCTGGCCACTGCTTTTGAAGTCGCCGGGTTCAAGGTCGAGAGCGTGCAACATGTCTTTGAAGGACAATATCTCTGGCTTGAAGCGACCCTCGCCGATGAGGAGAACAATGAGATTCGCCGCACGCGGGGGCCGGTGCTGAGGCTGGCCGGAGAGTTTGCTCGATGTGAACAGCAGATGAAGGACGCCTGGAGAGAGAAGATAAAGGAAATGGCGGCCCTCGAGAAAATTGCGCTCTGGGGCGCGGGCGCCAAGGGCGTGACATTTGCTAATTTGATCGATCAGCAAGCAAACTATATTGATTCGATCGTGGACGTTAATCCGCAAAAACAAGGGTGCTTCGTGCCCGGCACAGGTCATTCGATTATCGGCCCTGAAGGATTGGAGAAACGCGGGATCGCGACGGCGATTTTGATGAATCCCAACTATCGTGATGAGAACCTGGCGCTTTTGCGGCAATCCGGGCTCGAGGTTCGCTTGATTGAGAAGATATGAAATTGACTATTGATACCACGGATCGCACCCTGACTCAGGAAACAAACGACGAAAGGCGTGTCCTGGGACTCTACACGAAAGAAGCTTTCGAATTGATCTCTGAACAGTGGGTGAAGATTGGCTGGGATCTGAAATATTCCTACACGTTCAGTTGGATGGGCCGTCCTATCATTCAACTCCCGGAAGACATGATTCGCGCGCAGGAAGTTATCTATCGTGTGCGCCCGGATGTAATTATTGAAACCGGCGTCGCGCATGGGGGCTCGCTAATATATTATGCCAGCCTTTGCAAAGCCATGGGCAAAGGCCGGGTGATCGGTATCGACATCGAAATCCGCCCGCAGAATCGAGCAGCGATAGAAAGTCACGAATTATCTCCCCTGATCACATTGATAGAAGGCAACTCGATCTCGCCGGAGATGGTACAGCACGTACACTCGCTGGTCGGGCCGCGGAAAACGGTGCTGGTCCTGCTTGACTCAAATCACACGCGCCAACACGTTTTAGCGGAACTCGAGGCTTACCATGATCTGGTCTCGAAAGATTCCTACATTGTAGCGACGGATGGCGGCATGAAAAATTTCTCAGACCTGCCTCGGGGCAGGCAAGAGTGGGTGTATGATAATCCGTGTAACGCTGCTTCGGATTTTGCGGCACGCCACTCAAACTTCATGATTGAGCAACCCGCCCGGCCATTTAACGAAAGTAAGCTGACAGAGAATATAACTTACTGGCCTGGTGCCTGGCTCAGGCGAAACGAGTGATGCTTAGATCGGATTAGTTAGATAATTGCACTTCTCAGGCTGCGTATCCGGCAACCGTCTGGCGAAATGCTGAACCACATGGGCCTCGACAGCAATAATGTTGAGTGTACGCCGCTGGTCACTATCGGCCTGCCTACTTTCAATCGCGCGCCAAAATTGAAGCGCGCTATTGAGACCGTGCTCGGCCAAACCTATCAAAACCTTGAACTGGTAATCTCGGACAACGCATCCACGGATGGAACTCAGCAACTCTGTGAAGAGTTCTCGCGCAGAGACAAACGAGTAAAGTATTTTCGCCAGCCAACCAATCATGGCGCCGTGGCTAATTTTAGAGCGGTATTAGATTATGCCCGCGGCGAGTTTTTTATGTGGCTGGGGGATGATGACTGGCTTGATCCCGGTTACGTTGGCGAATGCCTTAGCGTATTGATCAAACACCCGGACCATCAGTTAGTCTGCGGTCGCGGCAGATATTTTCAGATGGACACATTGTCTCACGATGAAAGTGTCCTGAATCTCACCGAGGAAACGGGCAGTCTACGCGTGCTTTCTTACTTTCGGCAAGTAGCCGGCAACGCAGCCTTGTACGGAATTGTGCGGCACGAAGTAATTTCTTCTCTCAAACTCCGGGACGTCATGGGAACTGATTGGCTGGTGATTGCCGACCTGGCTTTTCTCGGCAAAGTGCGAACCTTGGAAAGCGTGTTCATTAACCGGGCGAGCGGCGGCGTCTCTGGTAGTGCTGAAACTCTGGTTCATAATCATGGTCTTCCGGGGTTCGCGTCCAGGAACCCGTTCCTGTTTATTGCCTTTACAGTCTTCAGCGATATTGCGTGGAAGTCGCCGATCTACGAACCACTTGGAAAGCTCAATCGACTCCGTTTGGGGTGGCAAGCCGCTTACACGATCGGAATGAGATTTTTCCTGCCTTCCTGGGGCATACGTACCCGAATCAAGAAGACCGTGGCGGATGCTTTATCGAAGGAACCCAAGCCCTTTCGCAGTTAATTCGATCGACCAGGCGTTATGGTTTGGCGATGCCGTTTCTTAACTAGATATGCGAATTCTTTATGATGGAGCAATCTACCAGGAACCGGATCGAGGCATCAATCGCTATTTCGTAAACCTAATAAGCGGCCTGCCTGACAGCTTCACGCCTATGTTGACGACCTGTGCCGGACGAAATCGGCGTTATCCTCGTCATCCACGACTGCGACTTTTCAGGTTCCCAAGATTTCGTCCACGCCGAATATCAATCAAATTGGAGCGGCTCTATTTTCGCAACATACAGGAGTCGCGGGTCTTCGACATCGCCCACCCTACTTACTATTCGCTGTTGTCGCAAACTGAAATGTCAGATATTTCTCGACCGATTGTGCTTACAGTTTGGGACTTCATTCATGAAATTTTTCCGGAACTTGACCCAACTGGCTCGGTGGTCGAGAAAAAGCGGAGAGCGATCCATGCGGCCTCGGCAATAATATGCATATCGGAAAATACCAGGAACGACTTGCTGGAACGCTACCACCTTCCCGCCGGGAAAGTCAGGGTTATCCATTTAGCGTCCGATTTGAAATTCAGCAAGCGAGCTCTGCAAATGAATTCCTCGCGACCCTATTTTCTGTTCGTGGGTGACCGTTCCGGCTACAAGAATTTCGATGGTTTATTGACTGCATTTGCCAAAGTCGCCGCTGCCGAAAATGATGTCACGCTGCGGGTGGTGGGAGAGCCACTTTCCAAAACCGAGCAAAAGCTAATTTTGGAAAAAGGCATAACCCAGCGTCTCGAATTCATGGGACGAGTTAACGACGACCGTTTGAGTGAACTTTACGCCGGCAGCGTGGCGCTCGTGTACCCTTCGTTTTATGAAGGCTTTGGTATTCCTCTATTGGAGGCGATGACCTGTGGGACAGCAATAATCGCCGCCAACCGATCGAGTATCCCGGAGGTCGTGGGACAGGCGGGTTTGCTTTTCGATCCCGGGCGCGATGAATTGGCGGATGCGATGTTGTTCCTGATGCACAACCCAACCGCGCGGAAGGCCCTGATCGCAGCGGGAGACGAACGTGTTCGACAATTCGGGTGGGACAAGACTATTGAAGAAACGCTTCGCGTTTATCGAGACGTAGCAGGTTGATTAAGCGCGTGCCACGGAAAACTCTCTTCTCGGTTGACATAGTAACCCCGGCCGCTCTACCCGATGTGGCTTGCACTGGTTACTCGCTCACGAGCTGCGTCGACTATCTCGGCGATGATCAGCTTCAGATCGTAACGATATTTCCATTCCGGATAGTCTCGCTGGAACTTGCGCACGTCGCTGATCCACCAAATGTGATCGCCTGACCGCGCTTCGTTTGACATCGTGTAGCGCAGTCGTTTGCCGGTCAGTTCTTCCACATAAGCAATCGCTTCCAACATTGAACAATTGCTATGACGCGAACCGCCCATGTTGTAGACAGCGCCGGGAATCGGATTCTGAAAGTATTGCCAGAAAGCTGTCACCAGGTCATACGAATGGATATTGTCGCGCACCTGTTTTCCCTTGTACCCATAAATCGTGTACGGCTTTTCCGTGAGCGCGCACTTCACCAGGTAAGCCAGAAAGCCATGCAGCTCGGCGCCTGAATGGGCCGGACCGGTAAGACATCCGCCGCGAAACGTTCCCGTCTGCAAACCAAAGTAGCGTCCGTATTCCTGGCTCAGCACGTCGGCGGCGACCTTACTCACTCCGAACAGGCTGTGCTTCGACTGATCGACGCTCATCGTTTCGTCGATGCCGAATTTGTAATACGGATGCGCTTCGTCGATTTCCCAGCGAGTTTCCTTTTCCACGAGCGGAAGATAGTTAGGAGTGTCTCCGTATACTTTGTTGGTGGAGGTAAAAATGAAGGTCGCTTGCGGAGCAAACCGCCGCGTGGCCTCGAGCATGATCAGGGTGCCGTTCGCATTCACCGTGAAATCGGTCGATGGTTCTCGCGCAGCCCAATCATGGCTCGGCTGCGCCGCGGCATGAACGACCAAACTGATCGCATTGTGCAAGCTTGAGAACAGCCGGTCGATTGACTGTTCATCTCTGATATCGATCGAATGATGCGTATAGTTTTTCAGGTCCCTTTGAAGTTGAACAGTGTTCCATTGCGTCGACCCATCCGCGCCAAAGAAATATTCCCGCATGTTATTGTCGATCCCGACCACGTCCATCCCCTGAGCGTGCAGGAAGCGTGCAGTCTCGCTGCCGATCAGGCCTGCCGATCCTGTTACTATCGCCACTGACATCTGAAATAGATCTGTCCTTTTATGAAGTCGCCGAACTGAAGTTGGTTTTATGCGCTGCAAATGTAGCACACTTTATCCGCCGAAACTCATGTAGTACCATGTCTTTCGGAAATTGGATGAGCAACGCCGAATCAACCTCATCAAAAACTCCGCCGCTAGTTTCCATAGTTACGCCGACTTACAACCAGGCGGCGTTTCTGCGGGACACGATTGAGAGCGTGCTGTCGCAGGATTATCCGGCGATTGAGTATCAGATTATTGACGACGGTTCCACGGATGAGACCCCGCAGATCCTGAAACAGTATTCGAGTCGCGCGTGGATTGAACGACACGACAATCGTGGCCAGACGGCGACGATAAATAAAGGCTGGGAGCGCGCCAAAGGCGGCATCCTGGCCTGGTTGAATTCGGACGACACGTTTCTTCCCGGCGCAGTCGGCGCCGCCGTTGATTATCTGGAAAAGCATCCCGAGGTGGGCGTTGTGTTCGGCGATACCCTCTTCACAAATGAAGACGGCTCTCCGATTGAGCGCTCGCCACACCGATCCGGTTTCGATTACGAGTGTTTCGTGCGTGAGTGCGAGAATCCAATTGCGCAACCTTCGGCTTTTATTCACCGCTCAGTCATCGAAGACATAGGTATTCTCGATCCGTCTTACTATTACTTTATGGATTGGGATTTTTGGCTGCGCGCCGGTGTCAATCATCGCATCGCCTATGTTCCGGAATTGCTGTCGACCTATCGTCTGCATGCTGAATCGAAGACCATCGCGCAGGCGAATAAGGCCGCGCCGGAACTCGAGTACATGTACCGAAACTTCTTTGCTGATCCAAAGCTGCCAGACCGAATTCGCACCCTCGAAAAAGAAGCAATGGTGAACATGCTCTTTACCACCGGCGGCTATTACATAACCGGAGGCGATCGGAAATCAGCAGCAGAGACTGCCTTGAGAGCTTTGCGGCAGGCGCCTGGCATGTTCTATCGACCATCATTGGTTCACAAGCTGATTTATTGCCTGTACGGCGGCAGCGCTTTTTATCGACGAAGCCGGGAAACTTATCATCGGGCCCGCACGATCGGCGCGGACTGAGTTGATCCCCATCAGCGCAAAATGCATTATCACTTGATCGGAATTTGCGGCACCGCGATGGCCTCGCTGGCGGGGATGTTGAAAGCGCGCGGACATCTCGTCACCGGATCGGATGAAAATGTTTATCCGCCAATGTCAACCATGCTCGAGGATTTGGGCATTCAAGTCATGGCCGGCTATGACTCGGCGCATTTGTCTCCACCGCCCGATTGCGTCGTCGTTGGAAACGCAATCCCGCGCGGCAATCCGGAAGTGGAAAGTATGCTCAATCAACGGCTGGCATACCGCTCGCTGCCGGAAGTTCTGAAAGAAGAATTTATTCGCGGTCGTCGCTCGCTGGTTGTCGCCGGCACGCATGGTAAGACTACGACTGCCAGTTTGACGGCGTGGGTGATGGAGCAGGGTGGGCTCGATCCGAGTTTTTTGGTGGGCGGAGTTGTACAAAACTTCGGCGCCGGCTTTCGGGTCACCGAAAGCAAATACTTCATCGTGGAAGGCGACGAATACGACACGGCTTACTTCGACAAGGGGCCCAAGTTCATGCACTACCTGCCGGAGCTGGCGATCGTCAATAACATCGAATTTGATCATGCGGATATCTACCAGAATCTCGACGCGGTGAAACTCGCCTTTCGTCGATTCATGAACATCGTGCCCGGCAACGGGCGTTTGATTGCCGGCTGGGACAGCCTTCAGGTGCGCGAAGTTGTCGCTTCGTTCGACAACCGGTTGTTTGCGCGATTGGAAACTTTCGGGACCTGCGACCAGGCGCGGTGGCAAGCGCGTGATCTTGATTACGCCGGCGAGATTACGCGCTTTCGCGTTTTTCGCGACGGCCGTGAATGGGGCGAATTTCAAACCTTGCTAATCGGTGAGTTCAATGTGCGCAACTGTCTCGCGGTGATCGTCGCCGCGGACGCCTGGGGCCTTGAGCGGCGCGCGATCGCCGATGCGCTCGCGACTTTCAAGAGCGTTCGCCGCCGCTGCGAAGTTCGCGGCGAAGTGAACGGCATCACCGTCATCGACGATTTTGCGCATCATCCCACCGCGGTGCGCGAAACCCTGAGCGCCCTAAAGCAGAAACACCCGAATCGCCGCATCATCGCCGTCTTCGAGCCCAGGTCCCGCACCTCGTGTCACGCAACCTTCCAGGAGCATTATGTTCAGGCTTTCAAGCCCGCTGATTATGTGATCATCTCTCGCGTCTTCGATGCGCAGCGCGCGGCGGAAATGGGAGGCGTGCTCGACACTGCGAAGCTAATCGACGATGTTGCGGCGCAGAATAAACCGGCGTTTGCGATCGGTAATGTTGACGAGATCGTCCAAAGATTGACGTTCGACCTACGCGGCGGCGACGTGGTCGCCATCATGTCCAATGGCGGTTTCGGTGGAATTCATGAAAAGTTATTGACGGCGCTGGGCGAGCGCGCGAACTGATTAACCGGCGCTCACGGCTGCGGCTATCTCCGCAGCATCTCGTTTGCAAATGACGAGCGTGATGTCATCGGCGGCGGGTGTGCCCTGGCAGAACTTTGTGAGCGCGGCCTCGATACGATCGCGGATGCCGGCAGCCGAAGCGTCGAGATTGCGGGCCACCACTTCATAAAGGCGCGTAGGCCCGAACTCTTCATTATTGGGATTCACAGCTTCGGAGACTCCATCGGAATAGACCACCAAAACATCGCCTGGGTACAGAATCGTCCGTCCTTCGCGAAACTCGGCGTTGGGCATGATGCCGAGGGGCAGACCTCCCGATGCAAGTTGTTCCATCGTGCCGCCGGCATGAACGATCATCGGCGGGTTGTGGCCGGCGTTCAGAAACGCCAGCTCACCCTTCCCGGGATCGAGTTCGGCATAGAAGAGCGTGACGAACCGGTTCGCCGGAATATTTTCCGCCAGATAGCGATTCACGGCGGCAATCGTCTCGGCGATGGAGCTGTGTGAGGCGGCCTGGGCATGAACGGCGGCGTGCAGCGAAGACATCAGCAGCGCTGCCGCCGTTCCCTTACCTGAGACGTCGCCCAGCGCTACGACTAATTTCCCGTTTTCGCGTTCGATGAAATCGTAATAGTCGCCGCCAATCTCGTAACACGGGAAGCTGATGCCCTGCAGTTCATAACCGGCGATCTGCGGGGCGGACGCCGGCTGGAACCGTTGCTGAATCTCGCTGGCAACCTGCAATTCGTGCTCCAGTCGTTCGCGTTCCATGCGCTCTTCGAGAAGGGTGGCGTTCTCAACGCGAATCGCCGCCACTGATGCGAGCGTGGTCAGAACTTTCAAGTGATCTTCGGTAAAGCGTCCGTCTGCCAGCGGTGAATCCGCGTAAATTATTCCGAAAACTTTATCGCTGACGCCCAGCGGAACGGCGAGCACTGAGCGAATACCCTGCAAGACCATGGTGCCGCCCGCGAATCGCGGATCAGCTTGAGCATCAGAGGTCAGAACCGATTTCCCGTGGGTCACCACTTCGTCAATCACCGAGCGGCTGATGCGAATCTCGCCGACTTCACCTACCCGATCGCGCAAGCGGGCGACTACCACCCTGAGGTCTTCGCTCTTGTGATCGCGCATCATGATCATGCAGCGATCCGCGGGCACGGCTTCGAACACCAGTGAAACAATCTGATCGAGAGTCTCATTCAGCGTAGCCGAAGCCAACAGCGTGACTCCCACTTTGCTGATCAGAGCGAGCAGATCTCCCTGGGTCTCGGCTCTTTTGGCAGTGACCATCTCGGCCTGCGAACGAGCGCCTTCTATTGCTTCAAGCAGTCCCGAAGTGGTGCGATCCGAAGAAGCGAGCGCGATGGTGGCTTCCGGAAGGGAAGTGGAAACCTCGTCGGTGATCATCGTCGCGCTGCTGCTGAGCGGATAAGTTCCGTCGTTGAAGACGATCTCCGTTTCGCCAATCTGAATGCGCCCGCCGGTCGTGAGCTTGGCGGGTTCACCAAGCGTGACTCCGTTGTACAGGGTACCGTTGGCCGAGCCCAGATCCTGGATTATGTAATCATCGCCTTCGTTGCGAACTTCGGCATGGACTCGAGAAGCGAAGGGATCGGGAATGCACAGATCGTTGCGAGCTGAACGGCCGATGGTGATCCGCAGTCGTCCCAGCGGAAAACTCTCGGCCGATCGATCTGGATATTTGACAATTAAAACTGCCATCTGAAATTCACACGGGCAATGATTCTGAATTCGAAGCTCGCCGTTGTCCAGTTAAGGACCTGGAATTACGCTCTGCCAACTCTTAACAAACATCTGAATCTAGGTTGGAGCAGTTGGCGCGCGAGCAGTTCGCGGCCGGGCTTGCGGCACCAATGCATAATCGCGCACCACGACCGTACCGGCAATCAGATCATGAAGGGAACGTCCATTCGAGCTGACTATTACGATCAGAAAACCAAGTCCGAATAGTAAAAAGGACAAGGGGTAACCAACGAAATGACGCAAAAACGCGCGCCCGATTCCCGGCAAACGGCCATCCATTCGTTCGATACGCAATCCCGTGATCCACTTTCCGACGCTTTGACCACGCAGCCCTGCCAGCACGCCCAGATCCAGGACGGCGATGACGATGGTGATAATAATGCCGATCTTCTCAGAGGTGCCGCCGGCAATGCGGGCGCCGCCGCCCATTAGGCGCGCTACGAAGGTGCTGAATGAAACAGGTAAAGCGATCAGGATGTAATCGATTAACCAGGCCCCGCAGCGAAGCGCGAAGGGCGCGCGAAACCGCCCCCGCACGTGCGGTGTGGGACGAGGATTCGTGCTTACTCGCGGAGCTGGAGTGGTTTCGATTTGTGCAGTCATGCGGAGGGCTGACAGTGCCGTGCTCTTATCCAACCAAAAAGTGCAGCGTAGTTTCTCCGATGCGAATTCGGTCACCACTGTCGAGCGCGTGCGGTTGTCGCGGAGCCAGATGAATCATGTCGTTAACGACCGTGCCGTTCACTGATCCCAAATCCTCGACCATGAAAATTTCGCCTTCGCGCCAAATACGCGCGTGCCGGCGCGAGACCTTGGTTTGCGGATCGAACCGCGATAGATCAACCTCGGGAAAAATATTCGACTGCGGATCGGTGCGTCCAAGCAGGTTGCTGTCTTTCTGCAATAAAAACGACGCATCGAGTTCCGTAGTTCCCGCTACTACAAGTTTCACTGTCGGACGCGCCGGTCTCAGAGCGGTGCTCGGCCCGCCCCCCGCCAGGGGTTGTCGCGCGCCACAGTGCGCGCAGAAAACATCATCGCCGGCGATTCGTCCGCCACAGAATCCGCAATAAACCATCGACACGCGCATCGTCTGGCCGCCCAGATCGTACGCCGGCGCGCCGTAGCTGACCTGGCCGTTATGCAACTTTTGCAAATGCTCGGTCAACGTGTCGCGCATTTCCGCGCCGGATTGAAATCGCTGCTCGGGTTTGTATTCGACCGCGCGCATCAGTACCTGTTCGATTTCGCTGGACAGTGCCGGATTGATTTGGCGCGGCCGCGGATTCTTTGAAAAATCAAAAATCAGCAACGGATTATCCTGGGGATCAGAGCCGGTCAACAGATGAAACATAGTCGCGCCCAGGCTGTAAATATCAACGCGCGGATCCGCCTGGCCGCTAAACAATTCCGGCGGCGCATAGCCCATGGTGCCGACGGCGGTAACGCCTTTTTCCTGGCGATTCACCCAGCGCGCGATGCCGAAGTCAATCAACATCGTGCGATTAGTATTGCTGTCAATCATTACGTTCGCTGGTTTCAAGTCCCGATAAATAATCGGTTGCGGCCGCGTGTGCAGATAATGCAGCACATCGGCGATTTGAATTCCCCACTCGCTAACCGAAGCCTCGTCGAGCCGGCCGCCAGGGGCTTTCCGTAAACGCGCGGATAAGTCTCCCCCCGGAATGTATTTCATGACGAGATAGAAACGCGACGAAGCTTCGTCATAAAAGTAATCGTAGATGGTCGGGATCGACGGGTGTTCGAGCGCGGTCAGCAGCAGCGATTCGCGTTTGAAATCAGCAATAGCTTTTTCGTGTTGGGTTTCGTCGATGTGCGACTGGATCATTTCCTTGACTGCGCGCGGCGCATCGCCGAGGTTGCGATCCTTCGCCAGGTAAACTGCGCCCATCCCGCCGCCGCCAATCCGGCGAACGACTTCATAGCGGCTATTCAAAACTTTGCCCGGCGGCAGGGCTGATGATTTAGACTTCCTTCCCGGAGTTGCGTGGGAATCGCCGAGCGCCGACGAAGCTTCGTTGCCGGCTGATACCAGTTGGCCGGTGCTGCTTTTATGTTCGCGAGTCTCAGAAGGCTTATCGCTCTCGACTGGAACATTTCCGTAAGTAGATCCAGATACCGCTTCGAGCCGAGCCGAGGCAAACTCAGCCGACTCGGCCGCGGATTCCTGACTTTGGCGCGCGCCGCAGCTGCCGCAGAAACTCTCGTCGGGCGCCAGGTTCGCCCCGCATGCAGAACAAAGTGCCATGATTATGAAACTCTACTGACGGATGACGCCCTGAATTACTTCGTCACATGAAATCTTAAGAATGTTTTCCCTACGATGATCTCGTCGCCGTCTCGCAACGATTGCCGGTTGCCGGGAACCAGGCGTCGTCCGCGATTTACAAAGGTTCCATTCGTCGAGCCTAAATCTTCGATAAAATATTGACTGTCGTCACGCATGATTCGCGCATGCCGGCGCGAGACCTTAGCTTCCGGATCGTCGTCATCGAGATCAACATCGGGGAAGACGCCGCCATCGGCATCCCACCTGCCAATCTGCGATTCATCATTGCTCAACGGAAACTGTTTGCCGGCTGAACGTCCACGCTCAATCACCAGGTTTGCATGAGCTTTTCCGGCAACGGTCCGGGCCAGGGGCTGCTTCACAGGCACGGCCGCATGCTCGACAATCCTGGCGGCAGTCCGACGAGCCGAGCTTTCACTTTTGCCGCCCGAGCCCTGACTATCGCCGCCATTATTTCGCTCGCCATTCGGAGACAGGCCCATAGCTCTTCCGGCCAACCACAAAGCAGCGCCACATTCATCGCAGTAACGCGATCCGTCCAAATTCTCGGTACTGCATCTCTCACAGATTATCATTACGTTGGGACCTGAAGGCCTGTTTCGAAACTCAATCAGTTTCTGGCGCTAAAAGCGAATCTTTATCTTAACGCGAATTTATTGGCCGCGCCAACGAATTTGACTGCCCGACCGCCTGACTAGCGGCCAGAACTTAGCGAAAGCCTGAGACGTCCCGGCCGACTCTGAGGTTCGCTGGTTTGTCGCTTATAATTACGGCCCGGAACCGGGGCCGTGACCCGATTTAATTGAAACTGTGCTTTCGATTTGCGCGTAAAAACATCTCAAGCGTGAGACTGTGCTTCACGCCCAGCATCTAATCAATCAATGAAGACTGGCCCGATAGAATAGCAACCCCGAAGGACTTGGAAATCACAATGGCCCTGAACAGAAGAAAGAAAATCATTATCGCCGTGGTTGTGGTCGCGGTGCTGGCGCTAATAGTAATCATCAGCGTTTTTGCCAGCCGCAAGGAAGAACTTGAAGTAACGACTGTAAAACTCGAAGTTCGTCCGGAACTCCGTTCGACGGTTACCGCTTCCGGTGAAGTGCGCCCCGTCCGTTACATCAAGCTGACAAGCGAAGTGCCGGGCCGCATTTTGGAGATCTACGTCAACGCCGGCGATCCGGTAAAAAAAGGACAGCAACTCGTTCGGGTCGACCCGACGCAACTGCAATCGAGCCAGGAAGCGCAATGGGCCGCCGCGCAGGCTTCGCTCAGCGATCTGCAAAACGCCCGCAACGCCGTTGCCAACTCGCAACAGGCTCTGGTGGTAAATGAAGCCGCCGTGGCGCAGGAAAAACAACAAATCGTCTCGGCGCAGATCGAGTTAAAGACCGCCGAGCGTGAATTAAAACGCGCGACCGACCTGGTTGAGAAGAACGTAATCTCACGTTTTGAGTATGACGCGGCCCGCGATCGTTACGATAGTGCGAAGGCCAAACTCGAAGCCCAACAGATCGCCGTGAAAGAAGCTCAGGAGCGCGCCAATCAGCAGCGAGTCGCGGTCAAAGAAGCACAAACCAGTGTGAAATCCAGCGAGATGCGCGCCAACCAGCAACAGGCATTGTTACGCGGCCAGGCCAGCCAGCGCGAAAAAGCGACCCAGTACTCGCCGCTCAACGGAGTCGTGGTCGATGTGCCTACGCGCGTCGGCGAGTACGCGGTGTCGGCTCTGTCTTCGACGCCATTGATGACCATTGCCGACATGTCCACAATCAACGTTGAAGTCAATGTTGACGAGACCGAAATTGCCAGCGTCGAAGTGGGCCAGCAAGCCAAGATTAAAGTCGACGCGCTGGGCGATAAAGAATTGAATGCGGTGGTCACGCTCAAGAATCCTCTGGCGATTGCCAAGTCGGATACGCAGGGCGGGCTTTCAAATCGCGTCAACGTGCAAGAGGCAAAGGAGTTCAAAGTCACTTTGGAACTGGATAATTTACCGGATGAAGTGCGAAATTCGTTGCGTCCGGGAATGAACTCCACGGCGACTATCACAACCAAGATCCACAACAACGTGATTGCCGTGCCGCTACAGGCGATCGTTCCAAAAGCGCCGCCTACGCCAACGCCGGGCCCTTCGGTGGCGAGCAGTGCGCCCACTCCGCCAGGTGAAAAAGCGAAAGAGATAAAGGGCGTTTACCTTCTCGAAAAGAACAACAAGGTGAAATTTGTCGAAGTCACTACCGGTATTACCGGCGAGTCGGACATCGAGATCACGGGCGGGTTACAGCCTGGCGCTGAGGTGGTTACCGGCCCCAGCCGCGTGCTGAAGACTCTCAAAGAGGGCGCCACAGTCAAACGTCAAACAAAAGCTGCGAACACCAACGCAAACGCGAGCGGAGGGAGTTGATGAGCGAAACCATGGTCGCGCCACCAATCTCGCCTGACGTAATCGCCAGACCCAAAATGCCCGCGGTTGACGGCAAGTCGGGCTCGCTGATTGCGATGCGCAATATTTGGAAGACCTACGACATGGGCGCCGAGAAAGTGCACGCCTTACACGGCGTGAGCTTCAACGTTAATCGCGGCGAGTATCTGGCGATCACCGGACCTTCGGGTTCAGGAAAATCGACGCTGATGAATTTGATTGGATGTCTCGACACGCCTTCGCAAGGCGAATACTGGCTAAACGCCAAGAATGTTTCCGAAATGGATGACGACGAGTTGGCTCGCATTCGCAACCAGGAAGTAGGATTTGTCTTTCAGACTTTCAACTTGCTGGCACGCGCGACCGCGCTGCATAACGTCGAGTTGCCCTTAATCTATGGCGGCATTCCAGGATCGAAGCGACATGAAATGGCGAAGGAAGCACTGGCCGCGGTGGATCTTACGGATCGCATGACGCACCGGCCAAACGAACTCTCGGGCGGTCAGCGTCAGCGCGTGGCGATCGCTCGCGCCCTGGTGAATCATCCATCGATTCTGTTGGCGGACGAGCCGACCGGCGCGCTCGATACGGCCACCAGCTACGACATCATGAACCTCTTCGAGAAGCTGTACGAAGCCGGCAACACCATCATTCTGGTCACGCACGAGCACGACATCGCGGCTCGAGCGCGCCGCGTCATATCGATCCGCGACGGGCTGATCGAAAAAGACGAAACCATTGGGTAGGAGGACTGCGATGTCTCTCCTCGGCGAGGCAAATACGCAGCCGCCCAAATCAGCTTTCAGAGGCTCAATCAAGGTTCCTCGCGCCATCGGTTCCTTTGCCACAGTCGTTCGGATCACGGCCCTCTGGGAAGCTTTTCTAGTCGCAGCCGCCAGCCTCAGATCGAATAAGTTACGCACCGCGCTGACCCTGGTCGGAATCGTTGTCGGTGTGACCGCGGTGATTTCCGTGGTCACGATCATCAAGGGCCTCGATCAAACTGTGGCCCAAACGTTTTCGTCACAGGGCTCGACAGTCTTCACGATTTCAAAAAGGCCGCGGGTCATTACCTCGCGCGAGGACTTCATCAAATACAACAAGCGCAAAGACATCACCGAGGAAGATGCCGAGGCGATTTTTCGTTTGTGCACCGCCTGCTGGCGCACTGGCATCGTTGCGAACGACGCCGTCTCGACTAAACACGGCAATCAGAAATCGGATAACGTCGGCATCCGCGCCATTCGACCTACGACAATGTTTGATGTCGATGGCGTCTCGCTGGACGTTGGTCGATTCTGGAGCGACAGTGAGGGTGACTCGGCGCACGAAGTAGCTGTGGTTGGTCCTGACATAGTAACGAATTTGTTTCCGAATCAATCGCCGGATCAGGTTCTTGGTCAGGAACTTTGGGCGGGCGGACGCGTGTATCAGATTATCGGTGTACTGCAACCGTTGGGAAAATTTCTAGGCATCTCGCGCGACAACCGAATCTATATTCCGTTCGCCACGTACAAGAAAACTTTTGGCTTGAATGTCGCGCGAGGTGCTTTCACCGGATCGGGCATACTCGTTATCTTCATTCAGACACCAACTGCTCAACAATTAGAGGGCGCTGAAGATCAAGTGCGTGCGATCATGCGTAATCGGCGCGGCCGGACTTTCGGCGACGAAGATGACGGCTTCGCGCTGGAAACTGAAGACGTGTTTTTGAACCTTTATTCCAGCGCCACCTCGAATATTTATCTGGTGACGATCGGAGTCGCGGCCATCTCGCTGGTGGTCGGCGGCATTGTCGTGATGAACATCATGTTGGTGTCGGTGACCGAGCGCACAAAGGAAATCGGCATCCGCAAGGCTGTGGGCGCTCGACAGAAAGACATCCTGACTCAGTTTTTGATCGAAGCCGTTGCCGTAACTGCGATTGGCGGCGCGATTGGCGTGTTGACCGGCTTCGGCACCGCGTGGTTGATTGCTCTGCTGATCGGATTTCCCTTGCTGTTCAGCATCTGGTCAGCCGTGCTGGGCGTCGGCGTCTCGTCAGTCGTTGGGGTCATTAGCGGACTGTGGCCTGCGTGGCGGGCGGCGCGTTTGGATCCGATAGAGGCGTTGAGAGCGGAATGAGTGGAGCGCGGGCATCCATGCCCGCATGAGCGCGAAGCGCGAAAAAAGTGACAGCGCAATCATCAAACGATTACAAACCCGAAGGTTGGCACAGCCGCGGCTATCTTCCACACTTTGACGCCGGGGAGGTTTTCCAATCGATCACGTTCCGCCTGCACGACTCGATGCCACAAACCCTCCTCGAGAAATGGACTCTGGAATTAGCGCACGATTCAGAAACCTTCAAAGAAGAACTGCAATACCGAATCGAGGGTTACTTGGATCGGGGCGTTGGCGCCTGCTATCTCGCAGACGAACGAATCGCTGCGCTAGTACGATCAGCTTTGCTTCATTTTGATGGCGACCGCTATCGTTTGTCTGCGTGGGTCGTGATGCCAAATCATTTACACTTTCTGGCCGCGCCCTGTTATTCGTATTCGCTGTCGAAGATTATGCACTCGCTCAAGTCTTATACAGCTCAGGAGGCAAACAAATTGCTTCGAAGAAAAGGCCGATTCTGGTTTGAAGACTATTTCGACCGTTACATTCGAAACGCAAAGCATTTCGAAAATGCGATAAGCTATATTGAAAATAATCCGGTTAGAGCGGGGCTTTGTTGCGCGCCGCGCGAATGGCGATTCAGCAGTGCTTGTGATCGCGCGTCCGATGCTCTGGTTCGGCAAGCGCGAAATGAATGACTGATTCCGCGCTTCGCGCTCATGCGGGCAAGGATGCCCGCGCTCCGCTCCATTAAACAGATGACGCTTGCTGACATACGAGAATCCGCCTGGATGGCGATCGACACCGTGCGCACGAACAAACTGCGTTCGTCGTTGACGATTCTGGGCGTCAGTGTGGGCGTGATCACGGTGATGTTCATGGTGTCGATCATTCAGGGATTGAACAAGGCCTTTGCCGCGCAAATTGAAACCCTGGGCTCGAACACCGTTTGGGTGACGAAATTCGATCCCAGCATAGGCCATCAACCGACGGACGAAGAGATACATCGCAAAGACTTAACCATTGAAGATGCGAATACAATTCGCAACGAAGCGCCGTCAGTCGCGGACACTTCGCCTTTCTATCGCAAGATAGCCGAGACGGTGAGATACCAGGACAAACAGACTGACACACCCATTCTGCTGGGGGTCACTCCACACTACGAATTCACGATGTCGAGCTACGCCGGCTATGGCCGCTTCATCAGCGAAATAGACGTCGAGCAGCGGGCGAATGTTTGCGTCATCGGGCGCGATGTTGTCAAGGGAATCTTTGTTTATGAAGATCCGCTTAATAAGGAAATAAAGATTGGTGGTCGGCCGTTTCTCGTGATTGGCGTCATGGAACCGCTGGGACAGATACTCGGCCAGTCTCGCGACAATCAGGTTTATGTTCCCGTGACGACATTTCAAAAGTACTACCCTGAAATCACTTTTCCGGAAACCATCTTTGGAATTTTTGTGCGCCCGATTTCTCGTGCCTACGTTAAATCGTCGATCGATGAGATCACCGACATCCTGCGCCGCCGGCGCCGCGTGCCTTCCGACGCGCCAAATAATTTCGGCATCTCGTCACAAGACGCATTGCTGGATATTTACAACCAGTTAACGGGCGCAACTTTCCTGGTGCTCACGGCCGTGTCTGCCGTAGCTCTGATGATTGGCGGCATTGGCGTGATGAACATCATGCTGGTTTCGGTTACTGAACGCACTAAAGAGATCGGTTTACGTAAAGCCGTGGGCGCAACCCGCATCAACATCCTTTCCCAATTCCTGATCGAGGCGATGGTGTTGACGTCGTTTGGCGGACTGGTGGGCCTGGCTGTCGGCGAAGTCTTTAGTTATCTGGTGAACAAATATTCGCCACTGCCTGCTTACGTGCCTGCGTGGGCCATTGGCGTTGGCATAGGCATCTCGGCCGGAGTCGGAATCATCTTTGGTCTCTGGCCCGCGTGGAAGGCCGCGCGATTAGATCCGATTGAGTCGTTGAGGTATGAGTGACGAATCAAGTTCCGAAACCGAGTCGAAGTTAACCCCGTACTAACTCATAGTGAAACTTTTCGAGATCCTGAAAGTTGCAGTGGCGGCCATCTGGGCGCACAAACTGCGCTCGGCGTTGACGCTGCTGGGAATGATTGTGGGCGTAACGGCGTTCGTTACCGTTGTCTCGCTCATTCAGGGGTTTAATGTTTACATTGACGAAAAGATTGCCGGCATCGGCGCCAAATCTTTTTCGGTCCAGCGCTTCAACCCGTTCGAAGATTTTAAGGACACCGACACGATCGCCGCGGCCCAGCGACGCAATAAGGAACTGACGCTCGGAGATTACGAATATCTCAAAGAGCGCGCGACGTTAATCGGAAAGATCGGAGCGAAAGCGCGGGGCACGCCTTCCGAGGTCAAGCGCGACGACCAGGTGCTGGAAGATGTTTTTGTGAGTGGTGCTACCGCGAATACCGCCGAGATCGACAACCGCGACATCGCTGACGGCCGATTTTTTACCGACTTGGAAAACGAAGGCGCGGCGCGGGTCGCTTACGTGGGCGCCGACATCGCGACGAAATTATTTCCCGCGGGCAATCCGATTGGCGGCGAGATTTCGATCAGAGGACTGCCTTATCGCGTCATCGGCGTGGAAGCGGTAAAAGGGACCGTGTTCGGCATTCCGCAGGACAGTTTTATCGTGATTCCGCTAAAGACTTATTCGGTTAACTTTGGCGGCTTAATCAGACAACGATCGCTTTTCTTTACCGCAACTTCGAAAACGGACCAGACATTTAATGATGCGGTTGACGAAGCGAGATTCCTGATGCGCGTGCGGCGTCATCTGGGAACAAACGAGAAGGACAATTTCGGCATCGTTACGCCGGATGCGATTACCGGCTTGCGCGATCGAATATTTGGAACGGTCTTTATCGTTGCGATCCTTGTGCCAGGTATCGCACTCATGGTTGGCGCCATAGTTATAATGAATATCATGCTGGTATCTGTGACAGAGCGAACGAAAGAGATCGGTATTCGCAAGTCTTTAGGCGCGCGACGTAAGGACATTCTTAAGCAATTCTTACTTGAGGCTGTAACCATGGCCATTATCGGCGGCGCCACAGGTGTATTTCTGGCCTGGATCGTAGGAAAGATCGTAACGGTAGTGATTTTTCAAACGTATCTTTCGTTCGGTGCCATAGCTCTTGCCCTGATAGTTTCGGGTGGATTTGGAATCTTGGCTGGTATCTTTCCCGCGTGGAAGGCCGCCCGGCTGGATCCGATTGAGGCTCTGAGAGCAGAAACTTAGAGGAGCATATGAGACTTCTCCGATCAGACATAGTCGAAAATCTTTGGATGGCCCTGGGGACGCTGCGCACCAATAAATTGCGCTCGTTTCTGACAGTCATTGGCGTGATTATCGGCGTAGTCACCGTGATGCTGATTGCTTCGATTATCGCCGGCGTCGACACGGCCGTAACCAGGGAAGTTGAATCGTTCGGCACGCGCTCGATGTACATTTCGAAATTCAATCCCGGCATTCACGTCGGACGCCTGTCGCGCGAAGAGCGCATGCGCAAGCCTCTGACGTATGATGACGCGATCGCCCTTTCGAAATTACCAACCGTCGATGTGGCGGTCCCCTTTCTGGAAATTACCAACAATTTCTTTGGACAAAAGATTTTGGTTAGTGGTGGCGGCAAGACGTCGGCTTCGGTCGGCCTGGAGGGAACGCTGCCCGATTTCGAAAAGGCCGGCACTCAAGTCATCGCCGAGGGAAGATTCTTTTCGCAGTTCGAAAACGATCAGAATGACAACGTTTGCGTGATCGGTTCAAAAGTGGCTGACGACTTTTTCAAGGTCGGCTCTCCGGTGGGCCAAACGATCAAGATTGGATCGGAGGAATACCGGGTCGTAGGTTTGCTGCAAAAGCGCGAACAGTTCCTGTTCAGCGGCGGTTCAGACGATCAAAATAACGTCATTTATTTGCCCTACAATGTCGCGCGCAAACTGAAACCCAATTCCGAGGATGTTTATATTCTGGCCGTCGCCAGGCCCGGCATGATGCAGCAGGCGATGGATCAGGTGACCGACGCGCTGCGCGTCCGCCGGCAAGTGCCTTTCGGGAATCCAGATAATTTCGGAATTGAGACGACCGAATCACTGATCAGCTCTTTCCATGCCATCACCGGTGGCATTGCGATCGCCATGGTGGTGATCTCGTCCGTAGGTTTAATGGTGGGCGGTATCGGCGTGATGAACATCATGCTGGTGTCGGTGACTGAGCGCACCCGCGAGATTGGCGTGCGCAAAGCGATCGGCGCACGCCGCCGCGACATTCTCTGGCAATTTCTGATCGAAGCGATGACCCTAACCGGATTCGGGGGTTTGGTAGGACTGGGAATCGGCTGGCTGCTGACGCTGCTGGTGAAATTAATTATGCCTTCATACGTTCCGCTCTGGGCGCCGGCCGCCGGCTTCATCGCCAGTGTCGGCATCGGCATGATCTTTGGATTGTGGCCGGCCTGGAAAGCCGCCCGCCTCGATCCAATCGAATCGCTGCGATACGAGTAGTCTGCTAAGAGCAAAGCGTCAAGCGCACGCCGAATCGGTTGTGCTCCGGCGCTTCGCCCTTCGCGCTTTCGACCTTACCCGCCAAAGATTGCGGCCGCGGCAATTTTAAAGATGGCGCCAATCAGGAAAAGTGAAATCACCACGCCCCAAGCCGCGCCCGACGACATTTTCGCGACCTTGCGCAACCCCAGCGCTGCCAGAAATAGACCAAAGAACCTGAGCACATCGAGTTGACTGAGCAGGGCAACCAGAGCTGGTGACGAATTCGTTCCCATGAACGCGCCGGGATTAGTCACTAATAAATGTTCGGGATCGATAGTTTCGGGCGCTTTCAAAAACAAGACCAGGACCGCGACGACAGAGCCCAACACGGCGGGAGGCAACGACGAATAGGCCCAGACCGCGAGCGATTTCTTATAAGTAATCGATCCCCCAAACGCCATCACGCCCAGGAGATAGAGTCCGGCGCCAGCCAAAAGAGCTATCGGGACAAAAGCAGGAATAAGCACCGCGCCGAAAATCTTCCCGAACTTGACCCCGATTTCTTTTTGTTGTTCCGTTTGCTGAGCAGCATTCGGCGATCTTTCCATCTTCTCGCGGATGTACTCGCCCATATCGATGCGTTGAAATACCGCGAACGTTACGGCGATGGTCAGCACCATTAAAACGATTGTGGCCATCAGAAACCGCGGCCTGGTGCGTAAGGCCTCGAAGACGCGACTGGGTTCAAAAAAGATTCCGGTCAACGTCGCCGGCGTGGAAATGGTTTCGCCCGCAGGCTCTGAAGCAAGCGGTGGCGGTGGCGGTGGTTGAAATTCCTGATTCGGATCGCTCATGGTTTTCCTCCGATTAAATTTAGAGGACGGGGAGACTGCTTCCGTCCGAGTCGGTAGCCCGCGCGTAAGCAAGGGCTATGATTAAATGAATGACTGATACGCCTATTGAGATCACAATGTTTCGCGACGCGTCCACGCAGAGGAGCCTTCCCTTACGGTCGGGCTTCTGACACGGGCGCATTGTCATAACCCTCGACGCGAATGCACGCCACCGCATGTCCCGGTGAAACTTCGCGCAACTCTGGATCAATTCGGGCGCATTCGTCAATGGCGATCGGACAGCGAGTGCGAAATCGGCAACCCGACGGCGGATTTCTCGCGTTGGGCACATCGCCCTTCAGAATGATCCGATCGCGCTTCGCCTTCGGATCGGGAACCGGAATCGCCGAAAGCAACGCCTGCGTGTAAGGATGCAGTGGATTCTTGTACAGTTCCGGAGCACTTGCGATCTCGACTATGCGACCAAGATACATCACCGCGACCCGCGTCGAGATATGCTCGACGACTGCGAGACCATGAGAAATGAAGAGATATGTTAAGGCAAATTCCTCTTGCAAGTCCTGAAGCAGATTTACCACTTGCGCCTGCACCGAAACATCCAGCGCCGATACCGGTTCGTCGGCGACGATCAGCTTTGGATTCAGGGCCAGCGCGCGCGCGACCCCGATCCGTTGCAACTGCCCGCCGGAAAATTCGTGCGGATAACGATTGGCGTAATCAGGATCGAGACGAACGCGGCGTAACAACTCGGCGACACGCTCGCGCCGCTTCGGTTTAGTTCCGATCTTGTGAATGACCAACGGCTCGGCAACGATGTCGCCGATCTTCATGCGCGGATTCAGCGAGGCGTGCGGGTCCTGAAAAATGATCTGCATCTCGCGACGGAGCGTTCGCAGTTCACGCTTGCTCATCGCGGTGACGTCCTGGCCTTCGAAACTGATTTCACCCGCTGTCGGCTCAATCAAACGCAACAGACAACGCCCCGCGGTTGATTTGCCGCAGCCGGTTTCACCTACCAGCCCCAGCGTCTCGCCTTTGAAGATTTCGAACGACACGCCGTCGACAGCGCGCAGCACCTCGTCGCTGCCTTCGATGGGAAAGTGTTTGACGAGCCCGCGCACGCGGACGAGTTCAGCCGGGAGCGCAGCCATCCTGGCTGCATTATCTGGGTTATCGCTCACTTTCGAATCTGATCGGTTTGGTGCAATTGAGAAGCCGTCGTCGCCGGATCGTACAGCACGCATCTTACAACCACGCCTTCATTCACAGGATAAAGTGGAATCTCGCCTTCCTTGCACCTTGGCATTCGGTACGGACAGCGCGGCTCGAAGTGACAGCCGGGCGGCAGATTGGTGGGTTTCGGGACCACGCCTTCAATCGTCTGTAAACGCTCGGCGCGCGCGACGTCCGCTTCGGTCAGCTTCGGCACCGAGCGCAGCAATCCTTCCGTGTAAGGATGTTTCGGCCGGGCGAACAATTCATCGACGGGAGATTCTTCGACGATCCTTCCCGTGTACATCACCGCGACCCGGTCGGCAACTTCGGCGACGACGCCGAGATCGTGCGTGATCAGAAGTATCGCCAGATCTCTTGTCTTCCTCAGGTGGTTGAGCAGATCGAGAATCTGCGCCTGAATCGTCACATCCAGCGCCGTGGTCGGCTCGTCGGCGATCAGCAACTTCGGATCGCACGCCAGCGCCATGGCGATCATCACGCGCTGGCGCATGCCGCCGGAAAGCTGATGCGGATAATCGGCGGCGCGCGTCGCGGGATCGGGAATGGCAACTTCGCGCATAGCTTCGATCGCGCCCTTCTTCGCTTCTTTGCGCGAAAGGTTTCGATGGCGGCGCAGCGCTTCGGCGATCTGTTCGCCCACGGTAAACACCGGATTCAGCGAAGTCATTGGATCCTGAAAGATCATCGCAATGTCATCGCCACGAACTGCACGCATCTCGGCATTTGAAAGCTTCAGCAGATCGTTGCCATCAAAAATAATTTCACCGCGGAAGATCTTGCCCGGCGGCGCGACCAGACGCATGATCGAAAGCGCAGTCATCGACTTCCCACACCCGCTCTCGCCCACCAGTCCGAGCAGCTCGCCGCGATCGAGATAGAAACTCACGCCATCAACCGCACGCACCAGGCCGGCGCGGGTGGGAAAATAGGTTTGCAGGTTTCTGACTTCCAGCAGATGGGCCATTTCTGATGTTCAGTTCTCTCTGCGTCTTCTGTGGTAAACATATTCACCACGGAGAACACAGAAGACACAAAGAGATCAAACCGTTACCGCTTCGCGATATTCACCCCACACGCTGCGCAGGCGATTGCTAATCTCGCCGACGGTGGCGAACGCTTCGACGCAATCCAGAATGCGCGGCAAAACGTTGTCAGTTCCGCGCGCGGCTTCTTCTAGTTTGACCAGGGTGGTTTCCCAGGTCATCGAATCGCGGCGTTCGCGCAAAGAGCGCAATCGTTCAATTTGAGTCTTTTCAATCGAAGGATCGACGCGCAGAGTCTTGACGGGCGAGTCTTCATCGCTCTGAAAACGATTGACGCCGACGACGATCGCGTCGTTGGTCTCAACCGCGCGCTGATACTCGTAAGCTGAATTCTGAATTTCGCGCTGGATATAACCTGATTCGACCGCGTGCAACGTGCCGCCCATCGCGTCGATTTTGTCGAGATAATTGACCACGCGCTCCTCGATCTCATTCGTCAGTTCTTCGATTGCGTACGAGCCCGCTACCGGATCGACTGTGTCGGCCACGCCGGATTCATATGCGATCACCTGTTGAGTGCGCAAAGCCAGACGAGCGGCCTCTTCAGTCGGCAGGGCGAGCGCCTCGTCCATCGCGTTCGTATGCAAAGACTGGGTGCCGCCAAGAACGGCGGCCAGCGCTTGAATCGTGGTGCGCACCACGTTGACCTCCGGTTGCTGCGCCGTCAGCGTCGAGCCGGCGGTCTGCGTGTGAAAGCGAAGCATCTGTGAACGAGGATCGCGCGCGTGAAAGCGCTCGCGCATAATGCGCGCCCACAGGCGGCGCGCGGCGCGAAACTTGGCAATCTCTTCCAGCAGATTGTTGTGGGCGTTGAAGAAGAACGAAATGCGTGGCGCGAATTCGTCAATCTCCAAACCAGCTTTGATCGCAGCTTCGACATAGGCGATTGCATCGGCGATCGTGAACGCCACTTCCTGTACGGCGGTCGAGCCGGCCTCGCGAATGTGATAGCCGCTAATCGAAATCGTGTTCCAGTTGGGCACTTCGCGCGCGCAGAATGCGAATGTGTCGGTAATTAAACGCAGCGAAGGCCCGGGCGGAAAGATGTATGTGCCGCGGGCGATGTATTCCTTAAGAATATCGTTCTGAAGAGTGCCGTTCACTTTATGGAAAGTCACGTCTTGCTTTCGGGCCGCCGCGAGATAGAGGCAAAGCAGAATCGCCGCCGTCGCGTTGATGGTCATCGAAGTCGAGACTTCTCCAAGCGGAATGCCGTCGAACAACCGGAGCATGTCTTCGAGCGAATCTATTGCGACGCCGACTTTACCTACTTCGCCCGCGGCCAGTGGGTCGTCGGAATCCAGACCAATCTGCGTCGGAAGATCGAAAGCTACTGACAGGCCGGTAGTTCCCTGTGACAGCAAATATTTGTACCGTGCGTTTGATTCTTCCGCGGTCGCATAACCCGCGTATTGCCGCATCGTCCACAGCCGTCCACGGTACATGTTCGGACGAATGCCACGGGTATATGGAAACTCGCCGGGATCGCCAAGATCACGATCGTAATCAATCGCTTCAGTGTTCGACGGATTAAAATCGACAGGCAGTTCTATTCCCGAAGAAGTCTCAAAGTGCTCGCGGCGATTAAGATCGGCTTTGGTCCTGGTGGTCATCGAGTGATTTTCGGAGTGTTGCCGGTAAAGCAGTCGAAGGCTAGCATACGGAATATCAGCGCGGCAATTCAGGTTCGCTCATGGCGACGGTGATTTGACCCGACGTATTTGAGTGGCCTAGCATCACGAATGATTGCACTGATTCATTTGGAAAGGATTCGAGATAATAATTTGGAGATGGACGATCATACAAAGAAGCTGGCCGAGGAAGTGGGCACCGCTATCAATGACTCAGTTCAGCAATCGCCAACCGTGGCCGCGGCTATCGAACGATTGCGTGAAGCCGGATTTGAAATGGAATTGACGCTGCGATTGGAAATTGGCTTGCGACCCCAGCGTGAGGACGAGCCAACCAGTGAGAGTTCTGGAGCGTTGGAGTTGACTGACGAAGACGTGCAAATTTTGCAGGCAATGAAGATCAAGATCGATCCGAGCGAATGAGTGCTAATAATGATTCAGAAGAAGTGAAAATCAACAGAGTCGTTCTTCGCGCCGTCAGGCGCGAGATGTTTATAGGAACAAATTGCCCATAAAGAATTGCCCGCGAGATCGAAAGCGATGCTTTCAATCTCACGGGCTTCATCTTTAGTTGACGCATCTATAAATAGTTCGTGCCCGACTGCACAAAGACCATCGAGTTATGGCGAGAGATAGGCTCGGCTACTCCGGTGTCTCCTTGCTGCCGGTAAGAGTCTGTTGTCGCAGAGCCGCCGCTCCAATCAATCCGCCCATGCCCATTGATTCAACCGCGCTGCTGGGCACCAGCATCAATGCGCCTTTCTCTTTCAAGCCTTCGTACAGCATATTCATCGCGCGCAGGTGCAGCGCTGTCGGATTGTCGCGATAAGACTCGGCAGCATGAGCGAAGCGCGCGGCGATCTCGACTTCGGCCTCCGCCAGGATTACTCGCGCAGCTTTTTCGCGGGCCGCTTGGGCTTCGCGGGACATCGCATCCTGCAGCGCCGCCGGGATGATTACGTCGCGCATCTCAACCGATTGGACGGTCACGCCCCAGGGATTCGAACGCTCATCAATCAGTTTTTGCAATTCGTCTTCAATACGTTCGCGCCCACGTAACAAATCGCTTAAAGAAGTTCTACCGATGATATCGCGCAGCGCTGTCTGCGACGCCCAACTCACCGCGGCGGGATAGTTTTGCACTTCGAGCGCCGCTTTTTCCGGATCGTAAACTACCCAGAAGAGGACGGCGTCAACATTGACCGGCACGGTGTCACTCGTCAAAGTCTCTTCAGCGGCGAATCCGGTCGTGATCACGCGCTGATCGATCCAGGCTGAAACGGTATCGACGAAGGGCACGATCCAAAAGAGCCCCGGCCCGCGCAATCCTACGTACTTGCCCAGGCGCAGCACCACGGCGCGTTCCCACTGGCGCGCGATCTTGGGCGCCTGGGCCAGGAATAGACCGAGCAGAAATCCGACAATGGCGCCCGCCGGATTCAGCGTCGTGAGCGTCACTAAACCTCCGGCCGCCAGCGGCAACAAAAACGCGAGCGCGGACACCACATTCATGCGCGGCGCGTTTGCCGCGGGCAGGTTGCTGCGGGTCTCAACCAAACTTTGCATGTTAGCCATACTTTTTCATCTCCTTTTTGCGTCTGCTGTGCAAATGCTCAATCACATCGTCGATAGAAAAGCCGCGCGTGTGCGTTTCGGTAATAAAATGATCGGCCAATTCGCGCAGATGCCGGTCGCGATCGCGCCGGCTTGCTGCTTCGGCGGGACGCGCGCTGACAAATGTGCCAACTCCTCGACGCGTCTCAACTACACCGGCGCGTTCAAGCTCAGCATAGACCTTGGCCACCGTGTTGGCGTTGATCCGGAGATCGACCGCCAACTGCCGCACGGTCGGCAACTGTTCGCCGACGCGCAACTTTCCAGTGGCAATCGCGAAGCGAATAGACCTCTCAAGCTGGGCGTAAAGGGGCGTCGGATGCTTAGCGTCTACGTAGAACATCAACTTTCACCATTGTACTACGACAATAGTACATACTGGGTTCAATTTTTCAATTCACGCGCCGGCAAACGCCATGAGGCGGCTTTGCTAACATTCAGAGGCCTATGTTATCTTCTCAATCTTTCAAATCCTTCCGGTTTTTGCCCAATAATGGGCTTCGCATTAATTATGAGGAGTTGAGCAGAAATTATGGCTACGTCTAACGGAAACGGCGCGAACGGGCAGGCAGGCCGGGTGGTGCAAATCATTGGCCCAGTTGTCGACGTCGAATTTGCCGAGCACCATCTGCCGCCGATTTATCAGGCGTTGCGAATTACTTCGGAAGGCTTTGAAGTCCCGGAACCGATCAATGTCATTGCCGAAGTGCAACAGCACCTCGGCGAAGGCCGCGTGCGCGCGGTTTCGATGTTGCCGACTGACGGCATGGTGCGCGGGATGAAAGCGATCGATACCGGTGGACCCATTACGGTTCCCGTCGGCGAGGGCACCCTGGGCCGGGTGATGAACGTTATCGGCGAGCCGGTGGACAATCTCGGCGATATTCCGCACAAAGAGCGCTATCCAATTCACCGTCACGCGCCATCATTCGAAGAGCAGTCAACCGAGCTGCAGATGTTTGAGACGGGAATCAAGGTCATCGATCTGATCCAACCGTTTTTGCGCGGCGGCAAAATTGGTTTATTCGGCGGCGCGGGCGTGGGCAAGACCGTCATCGTGATGGAACTGATCAATAACATCGCCAAAGCGCGATCCGGATTCTCAGTTTTCGCCGGCGTCGGCGAACGCACGCGCGAAGGAAACGATCTGCTGCGCGAAATGGTCGAGTCGGAAGTAATCCAGTTTGGCGAGACTTTCAATAAGAACCTGCACGACACTGGCGCCTTCGATATGACCAAGGTCGACATGAAAGCGATTGAGAAATCGAAGGTCGCGTTGATCTATGGCCAGATGACCGAGCCGCCGGGCGCGCGCCTGCGCGTCGCCCTTTCGGGACTGACCGTCGCCGAATACTTTCGCGATCAAGGCCTGGACGTCCTGCTCTTCATCGACAATATTTTCCGATTTACGCAAGCAGGCTCGGAGGTGTCGGCGCTGCTGGGCCGGATGCCTTCGGCGGTCGGCTATCAACCGAATCTGGCGACCGAGATGGGCGAGATGCAGGAGCGCATTACCTCAACCAAGACCGGATCGATCACTTCGATCCAGGCTGTGTACGTACCCGCTGACGATTACACCGATCCGGCGCCGGCAACGACCTTCGCGCACCTCGACGCGGTAACGGCGCTGTCGCGCCAGATCGTCGAACTGGGAATTTATCCGGCAGTCGATCCGCTCGCGTCGTCGTCGCGGATTCTGGATCCGCGTATCGTCGGCGAGGATCATTACCACACCGCGCAGAACGTGAAACAGATTCTGCAGCGTTACAAAGACCTTCAGGACATCATCGCGATTCTCGGGCTCGACGAGCTTTCGGACGAAGACAAACTCGTGGTTTCGCGCGCGCGCAAGATCCAGAAGTTTTTCTCTCAGCCGTTCCACGTCGCTTCGCAGTTCACGGGTCGCGAAGGCAAGTACTGCAAACTCGAAGACACAATCAAGGGTTTCAAAGAAATTATCGAAGGCAAGCATGACGATCTGCCCGAGCAGGCGTTCTTCATGGTCGGCACGATCGAAGAAGCAGTCGAAGCGGGCAAGAAGTATCAAGAACAATGAAATCGGAGTCGGGGGACGGGAGACAGGGGTCGGTCGGAAACGCGCTGGATTTTCTAATCCCTGTCTCTTGACCCCTGACCCTAAATAAAATGGCCGATCAACTTCAATTAGAAGTCGTCACTCCTGAGCGCCGCGTGCTGGCGGAGGCGGTGAACTCTGTCACCGTGCCCGGCCGCGGCGGCGAGATGGGGATACTTCCCGGACACGCGCCGCTGATTTCGGAATTACAAACCGGAGTGCTTTCTTATACCGAAGACGGAGCCACGTTTCAGTTGCACGTCTCGGGCGGATTTGTCGAAGTAAATGACGACCGGGTAGCAGTCCTGGCTGAAGTTGCTGAGCGCCCTGAGGAGATCGATGCAGCCCGCGCCCGCATATCGCGCGACCACATGGAAAAAGAATTGAGTTCCTGGAGTGGCACTGAAGAAGATTTCGAAAAGGCCCGCGCGAAACTCGAACGTTCAATGGTGCGGCTGCAACTCGCCGATAATCGTCGCAATTAGCTGCGTCTGTTTGTTTTGCTTCTTAAGCCACTTCTTTCGCGTCGTCTCTTATAAAATCAGTTACCTTCGAATCGCCGCGCGCATCTCGCGCACGGCTCGCTCCAATCCTACAAACACTGCTCGAGAAATGATGTGATGCCCAATGTTGAATTCTTTGATCTCATCAATGTTAGCAACCGCGCCGACATTGCGCGTTGTTAGCCCGTGACCGGCGGCGACGTGCAGGCCGTATTGCGCCGCCAATGCCGCTGCTTCCCGCAAACGCCGCAGTTCGTAATTGCAATGCATCGCGCCTTCGCCATGGATCCCGTGGCCGCCCAGGGTGCTTTCCGCATAAGCGGCGGTGCAAAGTTCGACCTGTTGAGCGCCGACTTCGTGCGCGGCTTCGATTTGTTGTGGATCGGGATCGACGAACAGGCTGGTCATGATGCCGGCTTCGCGCAGACGATTTACCGCGGCGCGCACAATGGCAATGTTGGCGCGCACGTTGAGCCCGCCTTCGGTAGTGATCTCTCCCGGATTCTCAGGCACCAGCGAGACTGCATCGGGCCGCGTGTCGATCGCAGTTTTCACCATCTCTTCGGTCGCCGCCATCTCGACGTTCAGATAAGTAGTGATCGCATCGCGCAGTAATCGAAGGTCGGCATCCTGGATGTGTCGGCGATCGCCGCGCAGGTGGATCGTAATCCCATCCGCGCCGGCTAGTTCGCAGATCATCGCGGCAGCGACCACGCTCGGTTCGGGCGCGCGCCGGGCCTGGCGCACGGTGGCGACATGATCAATGTTGACGTTGAGACGTGCAGTCATCTTGTGCTCCAAATTAGAAAAGATTAACCACAGAGGGCAAAGAGAGAATTACGAGCCGATATTCAAAAATTAATCATTCGCAAGTTTTTTCTCCGTGTCCTCTGTGGCGAAATGCCTTCACACTTCACGACTTCACGAAAACGAAAGCAATCCGACCGAGTGGCGATCTTTCTGTTCAACCATCGCGGCCGTCCGCGCGGCGCTGATCGCCTCGCTGTAAATTCCGCGGTCTACTTCACGGCGAATGCGACGCACTTCATCCACCATGCGAAAGCTGTCGCGCATGACTTCAACCTTGCTGCCCGGATTGTGATCCCAGCGCACTGGAATTTCGCGCAAGCGAAGCTGGGCCAGGTGTGCCAGATAGATCAATTCAACGTCGAATCCGAAGCGATCAATTTTGGCGGCTTCGATTAGCGGGCGGCAGACGCTCATGCGAAAGGCCTTAAAGCCGCATTGCGTATCCCAGAATGGAAGGCCCGTCGCCAGACGCACAATAAGGTTGAAAATGCGACCGCCCTGCTCGCGCCGCCAGGGTTGATGCACGCCGATCAAACTGCGATCGAGCGCGCGTGATCCAAAGGTAAGGTCGAATTCTCCGTTTTCAATCGGCTCGACGAGCCTGGATGCCTCAGTGATCGGCGTGGAAAGATCGGCATCCGAAAACAAAACTACATTCGAGCGCGCGTGCAAACATCCCGTCCGCACCGCATGACCTTTCCCACGATTCTCCTCCACTCGGATTACGCGCGCCTGAACGGCGATCGTCTTGGCGAAACTGCGTTCGGCGACTGCCGCCGTATCATCAGTCGAGCCATCGTCGACCACGATCAATTCGCTGCCGGGTCTGGCTTCACTGAGGAAATCAATAATCGTAGGCAGCGTTACTACCAGCCGCGAGGCCTCGTTGTAAGCCGGAACTACAATGGAAAGAGGCGGAAGCATGAGCTTTATTTCAAGCGACATTCTCCGTAAAGAAACGACTTTGCACAAGCTTCGCGCCGCGGGCTTTAGCTCGCGACCACGCGGCTGTGCTATATTTCGACTTCGGATCTGTTGTCTGAGCGGCCCCATAAGCAAGCAAATATGAATCGAAGTTTCACTGCCGTTGCCGTTGTCGTAATTCTTGTAGCGAGCGTGGCCGGAGGTTTGAAGGCCCGCTCGCACCGGCGCCCGGCCAGGACGGACGACTTTGCGGCTGAAAAATTTGAAGCCGAGCGAGTCGAAAACGATTACAACGAGGCGATCTCAACCGTCGAAGAGAAATACGCGGGCGAGATCGATTACGAGAAAGCTACGCAGGCTGCGATTCAGGGGATGCTCTTTGCGCTGGATCCGCATTCGGTTTATTTTCCTTCGAACGAATTCAGGAAGTTAAAAGAAGATCAGGCTTCGAGTTTCGTCGGCATCGGCGTGCAGATTCTGCGGCATGACGATGGGGTCTATATTCAATCGGCGGTGGAAGGCACACCGGCCGCACGCGCGGGATTGCGTTACGGCGATCGCATCATCGAGGTTGACGGCAAAGACGCACGAGATTGGTCCAGTGAAGAGGTATCCAAGAATGTACGCGGTGAGCGGGGCAAGCAAGTTGAGTTGACAGTTGAACGCGCCGGGCAGGAAGCGCCGCTGCACATTAAGATCGTGCGCGAAGGCGTGCCCCTACCTTCGATTCGCAACGTCTTCATGCTTAATCCAACCACTGGCTACATCGGCTTGATAGGGGGGTTTCAGCAAACAACCGACGATGAACTAACCAGGGCCATACACATTCTTCACAAGGAAGGCATGCGTCAACTCGTGCTCGATTTGCGCAACAATACCGGCGGATTGTTGGATAAGGCAATTAATGTCGCCAGCGAGTTTCTGCCGCGCGATCAGGTCGTCGTTTCCGTCAAAGGGCGCAGCGAATACAGCGAGCCCGCGGTTTACAAATCAAACGGGAGCGACCCGGAAGACATGCCGCTGGTGGTTTTGATCAATCGCAATACGGCTTCGGCTTCTGAGATCGTGGCGGGAGCTATCCAGGATCACGGACGCGGTTTGGTGGTGGGCGAGACCAGCTTCGGGAAAGGATTGGTCCAACACGTCTTTCAACTTCCTTTCAATACCGGGCTGACGTTGACGACGGCGCGCTATTACACACCTTACGGGCGATCGTTGCAGCGCGATTATTCAAGCGGGTCGCTTTATGATTACTATGCGCGTCGCGATCCCGACGATCCGAATCAACCGGCCATCCAGCCTGGCCAGCCCTCGCCGACCGAGACAGCGCCGGCGCGCACAAACGGTCCGGCGTTTCGCACGGCCGCAGGCCGAATTTTTTACGGCGGCGGCGGCATTACACCCGATTACGAAGCGCGGCCTTTGACGGCCACGCCGGTCAGGAATCGAATCACCGAAGCGGTGTTTCACTTCACGCGCCAGCTCGGAGCCGGCATGATTCCGGGCCTCGAATCTTATCGGATCGAGAAAGTGGAGTACGGCCGCGCGCCGCGCGCCGGCGAATTTCCAATCACCGACCGAGTCATCGAAGCCTTCGGTAACTTCTTGCGCAAGGATCCAAAACAGCATCTGCAAGCCAACCAGATCGATGCTGATCTGGAATTCGTCAAACTACGCTTGCGCGAAGAGATCGTGACCGCGGCATTTGGCGCCGATGACGGCCAGCGAGTTCTGCTCGAAAGTGATCCGCAAGCATTACGGGCCGTCGAGGTCTTGCCCGATGCCAGGCGTCTTGCTGAAAGCGTCCGCAACGGCACTCCGGTAAGTCTCAACCTTAAACCGGCCCGTCACCAGACCTTCTCGTTTGATCCTTTCGAAGAGGACGACGACGTAGAGTTGATTCTGACTTAACCTTCGCGCGTTCGAAGCACATTTTTAGAGAGTAGAATCGAACATGTCCCTTCACATTTCTCGCCGCACCTTACTGCGTGGAGCGATCAAGAGCGGCGTCGGGCTGGTTGTTTTGAGACAGCTCAACCGAAGCCCGCTGCGCGCGTTTGCGGTCCAGCCATTCAACACTTCGAATGTAGACGAGGCCCGATTCCGACCGGCATTCGCGCGACTGGACGAGTTCATCGCCGCGCACCTTCGCGACGTTGGGGCGCCGGGAATGACTCTGGCGCTGGCAACCCGCGATGGGCTTTTGCGGACGTCGGGATACGCCTTTGCGGATACAAAGACCGGCGCGAGAGTCCAACCGGAGACGCTGTTCGAGATTGGATCGATCTCGAAATCGTTCGTCGCCTTGTCTTTAATGCAAATGCGGGAAGAAGGAAAGTTTGATCCGGCCAGCCCGGTCACGGCTTATCTTCCATGGCTCAAGATCGAATCAAAATTTGCCCCCATCACCGGTCATCATCTGCTCAGTCATACCTCGGGTTTGCCTGACGGCGTCGCCCTTGGCTTGATGGACGAAGATCAGCCATTGTGGGCCGGCTATGCGCCCGGCGAGCATTTTTCCTATTCGAATTATGGATATGATTTGCTGGGTCTTACGCTGGAAGCGATCGACAAACAACCAATGGCCGCGGTGATTCGCAGGAGGGTCCTGGAGCGCATCGGGATGAATTCGACCGAGCCGATCATTACCAACAGTGCGCGTCCGCGAATGGCGATCGGTTATGGACCGATGTTTGACGATCGACCTTTTCCACGTCGCGGGCAATTGGCCGAAGCGCCCTGGCTCGAGGTCAGCGACGGCGCCGGCAGCGTCGCTTCGAACGCCATCGACATGGCCGCTTACTTGACGATGCTAATCAATCGAGGCCGGGCCGCGCGCGGGCGAGTTATCAGCGAAGAAACATTCGCGCGTTTCATTACGCCGGCTACCAAAGCGCCCTTTCGTGGCGAAGACGCGAATTACGCTTATGGACTTTGGGTCAACGATGCCGACGGTCACACTCTTCTGCGTCATACCGGCGGCATGGTGGCTTTCAGTTCTGCCTTACATGTCGATTTGCAGAGCGGCATCGGCGCGTTCGCCTCAGTGAACGCAAACCTGCAAGGCTATCGTCCGGTGCTGGTGGCCCGATATGCGCTGGATCTGGTGCGCGCGACGCTTGACGGAAAAGATCTTCCGGCAATCCCGCAAGTCTCTCCGCCGCCTGACCAGATTCAAAACGCGAACGATTATGCTGGAACGTTGACATCAGTCGACGGCAGGAAGCTCACGCTGGCCGCGGAAGGAACGAAGCTGCTTCTCTTGCACGACGGCAAACGCATCGCGCTGGAGCGAATCGGACGTGACAACTTCATCGTTAAGCATCCGGATTTTGAAATGTTCACGCTTGACTTTGGCCGCGACCAGAACGCAGTTGTCGAAGCGTTTCACGGCGCGGACTGGTTTACGAACGATCGATACACGGGCCAAAAAACGTTCAGCTATCCCACGGAATGGAACGCCTACGTCGGACACTATCGCAATGATAGTGCCTGGTTCGGCAGCGCGCGAGTGTTTCTGCGTAAAGGAAACCTGACCGCAGATGGGGTGCCTTTGACGCCTCTGGACGGCGGCGTTTTCCGTGCAGGCACGCAAGACTGGTCGCCCGAACGGGTGAGCTTCCATCGCGTCATAGACGGGCGCGCGCGGCATATGAAGTTCTCGGGCGTCGAGTTTTATCGCACCGGCACGCCTTGAGGTTTCCCTCTGCCCTTGCCAAACAAGGGCAAAGACCAGCACTTGAAAACTAGTTCTTGACTCGCCCTTGCCCGGCCTACATAATCAGTAAAGGCGCGCTGACGCCCCCCTTTTTCAACAGTTTCCAGCGCGCTCTCTCTCACTGACCAAAACAGCTTAGTCGAGACGGAAGGAATTGAATTGCCGTGAGCGAAGAATTAGAGGCCACTTTGCGTGAGGCGATTGAGAGCCATTTCAATGAACGCCTGCGCGCGATCAACGAAGAGCTTTTCCGGTTGCAGGAAGATTTCAACAATGCCTTCGCGCGTCTGCGCGAAAGCTCGACGGATGAATCACTTGAAAACAGCGAGCTGGCAACCTCGATCGCCGAGCATCTGGCGACGGCCCGCCAGCAATGGGCTGATGAATCGGCGGCTTCCGCCGGCGCCGCACCATCCGATGATATCGCCAGCATCAAGATAGCTGTAGCTGAGATCGAAGAGCAGCGTTCTCAGGTAAGTATTCTGAATTCGCTCTTGAGTCACGCCGCCAGGTTCGCGCATCGCGCGGCTCTGTTTGTGATCAAAACCGAGCAGGCGGTCGGCTGGCGGATGGTCGGTTCTGAGGGAACTATTAGTGACGATGGCCTGCGCGAAATAGTTCTGCCACTGACTTCAGACACGCTGTTAAGCTACGTTGCTCGTTCACATTGCTCCTGGAGCGGCGAGCCCGGATCTAATTCTGAAGATAATCTGCTGCTGGAAAAACTGGGCGGCGAACCACAACGAATCGCCGCGGTGCCTCTGGTCGTGCGTGGTAAAACCGTGGCCGTGCTCTACGCCGATGCGGCCTCGGCGGATTCGAGCTCAATCAATATGGATGCGCTCGAGACTTTGTCACGAGTAGCCGCGATGGCGGTGGCGCTGCTCTCAATTGCTCGTGCACCCAAACGTGCGACTGAGGTCGAGCAGCCTTCCGAAGCAGCAAAGCCTTATCAAGTCGAACCTGAAATTCCTCCGCATATCTCGCCGGCCCCCGTCGTCGAAGAAAAGCCGAGCGAAGCACCGCAAGCCGCGGTCGAAATTGAGACCGCGCCGGCTCCGGAAACTGAAGGCTCCGCGCCCGAAGCTGAACCTGAGGTGGCGGCGCCGGCAATAACTTCGGCATCGATGGAACCACCGTCGCCGGTGATTTCAAGCGCCCCCAGTTTTGGCAGCGAATACGTGGCGCCGCTTGGCACCTCAAGACGCTGGGGCGTTGCTGAGGCAGATTTACCGATCGAAGTAAATGAAGAAGAGCGTCGCCTGCATACCGATGCGCGGCGTTTTGCGCGGCTGCTGGTTTCCGAAATCAAGCTCTACAATGAGCAGAAGGTTAATGAAGGTCGGGCGCAGGGCGACATCTATGAGCGCTTGCGCGACGACATCGAGCGTTCCCGGCAGATGTATGAAAAGCGCATCGCGCCGCCCGTAGCCGCTCGCTATGACTACTTTCATTCTGAATTAGTCAAAACGCTTGCCGATGGCGATCCGATGAAGCTGGGAGCCAGTTATCCTGGCGCCACCGTCGCGGTCGGCTGAACACGGAACTAATGCAGTCTGATGAGGGCACGACGCGATCGTGCCCTTTTCTTTTTGCCTGGTCAGTTGCAGCGTGGCAGACTTTGATCATAAAGTCAGCGTTCATTTTCAGGTAATCTTTTTCATTCTTCGAAAGTAACGAGATGAAGCAATCTCTCTCTGAAGAATCAATTAAGCAGATCGAAGAACGCCTCGGCGGCGCGAATCAGGCTTTCATGCAAACGTATCCGGGAGAGACCGGGCGGCGCCAACCGGTGCACACCGTTTATGGCGGAGCGCATCTGTTCAAATCAGATTCCGCGCCGCGTTTGGGCAAAGTTGCCGAGCGCGCTCTGCAGGAATACGCGCCCGATTTTGTCGTCTTTGCTCAGGCAATCGGCTTGCCGGACGTCGAACAACTGCCCGACATACTCAGCTATGCTCACGATCTTAAAACTCGTCTGGAAAACGATCCCGACTCCGTGCGCGAAGAAAACAAACCGGCCTGGCTGGCGCACACGATCTACTCGCGGGTGCAGGAAAAGTTGGAACGCGAGCCGGTCGAAGATTTCCGCATCGATTTCGAAGACGGTTACGGCAATCGTCCGGACACGGAAGAAGACGGTCACGCCGAATCGGCGGCAATCGAAGTGGTTAACGGAATGAACGACGGCACCTTGCCGCCATTCATCGGCATTCGCATAAAACCATTCACCGAAGATTTGCGCGCGCGCAGCCTCCGCACGCTCGACATTTTTGTTACGGCCGTTCTGGATCGAACCGGCGGTAGATTGCCCGAGAACTTCGTTGTGACGCTGCCGAAGATTACTATTCCTGAGCAGGTTGCCGCCCTGGCGGATCTGTTCGACCAGCTTGAAAACCAGAATGGATTAGCGAGCGGCTCGTTGAAGATGGAAATGATGATCGAAACCACCCAATCGATTATCAATGCTCGCGGCGAAATCAATTTGCCTTTGTTGCTTGCGGCTGCGCGCGGGCGCTGCACTGCCGCGCACTTTGGCACCTACGATTACACCGCGAGTTGCAGTATCACCGCCGCGCATCAGCACATGATGCATCCCGCGTGCGATTTCGCTAAGCACATGATGCAGGTTTCATATGCCGGCACCGGCATCTGGTTGTCGGATGGCGCCACGAACATTATGCCGGTCGGCCCGCACCGCACGGCGGAGGGAACACCGCTAACGTCGGATCAGATCGACGAGAACCGGGCCGTGGTCCATCGCGCCTGGAAACTTCATTACGACCACATTCAGCACTCGCTCGTCGGTGGTTTCTATCAAGGGTGGGATTTACATCCGGCGCAGTTTCCCACGCGCTATGCCGCGGTCTATTCATTTTTTCTCGAAAGCCTCGATGCCGCATCCGAGCGTTTACGAAACTTCGTCGAAAAGGCCGCCCAGGCGACGATGGTGGGCGATGTATTCGACGACGCTGCCACAGGCCAGGGGTTGCTGAATTATTTTCTGCGCGCGATCAATTGCGGCGCGATTTCGGAACACGAAGCACTCAAACTCTCCAGCCTCAATCACGACGAACTGCGTTCAGGCTCGTTCGTAAGAATTCTAAAGAGCCGGCAGCAATTATGACGGCGCGACGTGCGAGTCTTCTAAGCGCGATGGACCGGTTTGCGCACTATCTGTGAAAGTTTCGCCGCCAGACGAAAGTCGTCGTCGATGTCCGCGGCCGAGAGCGTATAGACCTTTTTCTCCTCTTCGGCTTTCTTCGTCTGCTCTTGCAGCTCTTCCACTGACAATCCATCCTGCTTTTTTGGCGGCGGAGAAAACCTGGCAAAGTCCACGAGCCGATCGAAATCAGGCACAGGTTCGGTTGACTCCGGATTTTTTTCTTTTTTTGTCAGCCACTCCGCCAAATCAAGCAGGCAATTCTCGGAAGCGGAGTGGGTAGTTGTCTCGAGAATGTTCCCCACCAAATGGGGCCACGTGTCGCAGAAGATTAACCACTTGACCAGTTTCTTTTGCCGGTCCGTATCCAGCGTCGCATCCTGCCTTTGCACCAAAATCTTGATCAGCCGGTGAATATTGATCAGCCGTTTCATTTCACGCGGATTGTCGTCTATGAAATCGCAGTAGTCGCTGAACGCCTGCAACTCGTACGACGTATCTTCGGCTTCCTTTATCTGCACCGGCACAATTTTCAGCAGTTGGCTCAGATTGTAAGGGAGCGCGCCGTCAACCGCAGTTGTGACTTGAGGATTGGCCGGCACTGTTGCGCCCTGGCCGTTTGAGATTTCGCGGCCTGCCAGCTCCAGTCGTGAGGAAAGACTAAAGAGCGTGCTCAAGTACCCCGCTCGCGTCCGCAGTTTCGTATCGGGCAAATGGAAAGAGATTTGGATAATCTTGCTTAAATAGTTATCTTCGAATCGATCGGGGACGCCCTCCTTATAGTGAGATTTGATCGCGCGATAGATCATGTCCGTGTCCATGCCGACGAAAACAAAGAATTCACAGTCGGCAAGAATCAAGTTAATCGCCTGCAGCAATTCCATAATTTTGTTTTCCGAACAGCGATCGAGATCGTCGATGTAAACCACCACGCGAAATTTTCCGGCGCGATTGAACGAGCTGGTATTGAGCCACGTCGACACGTACTCGTACACAAACTTCAAATCGTCCTTAACCTGATGTTGAAATCCCATCTGCTCGCGATAGTTCGGCATAGCGACATAGCTGAGGACCCGCGCGCTTATCGGTTGCGCGACTTTCACAAACTGCGAGCTGGCATACCAAATTGGGCCAAGAATCGACGCAACCGGCAGGATCAGGCCAATACCTGAATCTTTCGCCGGGATCAAGCGCAGGGCAAATAGCACCGTCACTACGCAAAAAACTCCGAACGGCACCAGGACATTTAGTATTAATTCGGATCGGCGCTCTTTCCAGGCGTACTTTAACTTCAGAAACAGGCGCGCGCGCCGAGGCAGTAATGCTTCCATATGCTCGCTGATCTCGCTGGCCAGGCCGGCCCAAGTCTGTTTGGCGTCCTCGAACTGCCATGCATTGAATCGGATTCTGAGAACATTCTTCTTCGCCGCGTCAGTCATTTTTTCCCAAAGGGCTCGCTCAGAGTCTCGCAGGTTTCCGTATTCGATCGTGCGGCGCTCTTTCTCTGCTTCATCGAGTTGTGCGTTGCCAATCGCGGCCTGGATTGACTCGGCCTGCATTAATTTTGTCGCCACGTCGTGCCACTCTTGAGTGTTACTCGCGCGATTTACCTCGGCGTGCTTGACCAGCGCGCTGTCAATCAACTGCATGAACGACGATTTGCCTTTGCCCCACGGCCCATGAATGCCGATAGTGATGGGCGGCGTTGTCTGGGGATGGAGAATAAAGCGCGCGATTGCGTTCGCGTAACGATTAACATCGAGCTCGTCCTTTGATGCCGGCACGTCACTGTGGAACGACGATTCAGTGTATTTATAAGCCAGCGTTCCCAGCGCGGCAGCCCCGCCATAATCTTTAGGCACTGTGATTTCAAGAAAGTGCGGATCGTCTTTGAGTGCGGGAAAGTCTTTGGGCGGTCCCGATAAAACAATTCCCATGCGCTCGGGCAAACGGCTTATCAACAGTTGAATTTCCGCGCGCCAGTTCTCTTCATCAGTGGCTTCCTCGCTCAACTCGCCGAATAGAACCAGCCGATCTCCGTTTCTCAAGACGGATTCTTCCGAAAGCCGCTTGAAGACTTCTTCCAAATGTTCCCGATCGAGCGCGCCACTGCTCTCGCCGGTAAACTCGTTGGTCAGAATACTGAGGCTTGGCCCTACAAGAGAGGTTGCGAGGTTAAGCCACCTAAGATCGTCGGGACCTGGGCCCAGCGGCTTTGCCGAGGCGTAAGGTCGGAAACGCAAATCTCCCGCTAAGTCCTTTTGGCTGATCGCGATCTTTCTCAGGTCTGAAAGACAAATAGCCAGCAGCGTCCCAATCGCCATTGTCGGCTGCAAACGATATCGGACGGTGAAACAGTTATTGCGCTCCTGCCGATCCGGGTCGAGGCACAAATCCTGTAAGGGCTTGAGACTGTTGCCGCCCCGCACCAAGACGACAAAACCGTTCTTTCGGGGCGTGGAACTCGGCGGGCTCTCATACTTGCTGCGATTGGCAAGTATCTTAAGAAAGTCCTGTTCATAATCGGGACCGGCAGGTTCCCGGGACACTTCAGCCATAACGTGAGCCTCTCGTAAGGATGAGTTTCAGAAAAGGCTTGCTTAAGATGCTACGAGCAGGTCTAGGTGTCAAATGTTTTGGTCGCATTCGAGCGATTAGAACAACGACTGCTGCGCCTCTTCGTCAGGTATCACCGACTCGATCAACCGCGGATACTCTTCGACCAATGACGCCGGCCCCGGCACGCGCTGCTCTGCCAGCAAGGCCAAGGTCTCAAACGCATTTACCAAACTCTGCCCGCGCGCGTGATTGTTGGTGATCACGAAAGTCTCTTTTGCTTTCTCTGCGATTCCCTTAATTCGCGGCAACCACGGTTCCAGCTCGTCCGGCGTGTAGAGGTAATCATAACGCTCAATCACATCGGCGTCGTCACGAAACCAGTTGCCGTAATTGCGCCCATGAAGTCTTACGTAGCCGATCGGTGAGGTGACTTCCGCCGATGGCTTGATCGAATTATCAAACAGCGGCTGATCGATGTTGCAAAAGCCGACCCCGAGGTCTTCGAGTGTCTGAAACATCGTTGGCTTGATCCACGATGAGTGTCGCAGCTCGACGACGAGTGGATAATTCTTGAATTGCTCGACCAATTGAACCAGATAGCCGCGTTCTTCGCGCTCGTTTTTGAATGACCACGGAAACTGAATCAGGACGGCGCCTAACTTTCCGGCCTGAGCCAGGGGATCGATTCCGTCTCTGAAGAGTTTTTCGTCGGCACTTGTGGCTTTTCCGCGCGCATGAGTGAAAACCTTGTAGAGCTTGGCCGTGAACTTAAAGTTGGGATTGTGTTCGATGCGCTTCAGCCATGATCTCGCGGTCGTTGGTGTGGGCGGATGATAAAAGCTGCTGTTGATTTCAGCGGTGTCGAAATAATTTGCTACCAGCGCGAGCGTGTCGAACTTCGATCCGGCGCTTTCCGGATAGACCGTCCCGCGCCAGTCAGAGTATGACCAGCCGGCGGGACCGATCTTGACTCTTAGTTTCGCTGACATGCCGCCTGGAACTCGGGTTATTGGTTAGGCTCAGGCGGTTGATAAAGGTTCGGGATACTCGCGATCACCTCATCGGGCAAAGGTTTCAGCTTCAGTTGTTCGATCAGAAACTGTATTCGATCGCGGCGCGCTTCGACGTTGAGAGCATGCGGCGCGTCGTAGATCTTCAGCAGTTTAGGATCGCTGACGATCTTTTCGTACTCGCGCGCTCGATCCGGGTTCAAGAACTTTTCCTGCGACGCGTATTGAAGAAAGACGAAAGCAGGCGCTGCGTGGGCCACGTACCTGCCTTCATCGAGCCAGTAATATTTCGCTACGAACGCGTCGAATTTTTCGGGTCCGACTTTTTGCCGATACTCCTGATACTCCTTCGATTTCATATCAACTTCGTCGGACATCGGACCGGCCATCAGCACGAAGGCCTTGAATCGCTTATCAATCCCGCTCAGGAACGCGCCCACCATCGCGTTGTAGCTATGGCCGACAAAAGCAATCCGTTTCGGGTCGACGTCTTTGCGCTCCAGCAACACATCCACGCCGCGACGCATGTCAACTACCTGCTGGACAAGGTCAGCGATATCTTGCTCGTTCAGCGGCTGTTTGCTCTCGACGTGTCCGGGCCGTGCGATTGGGCCGTCAGGCAGAAGCGAAACCACGCCGGCCTGCGCGAGCGCGATCGCCTCGTCCAGAAACTCTTTGCGATTCCGCATCGAAGAGTTTTCCCAATACCAGTGTCCCCATAACACCGCAGCAAATGGTCCTTTGCCTTTTGGGACCACAACGTATGCGGGCACGACACCACCTTTCGGACTCAGGTACGTGATGTCATGAACGTCCGCGTGCGCGCGATGCTGGACGCCGATTTGTTTGATTCCGAGCGGCGCTGTTTGATCGTAGGCGAAGTGACGAAGCAGATCCGCGTCCTGACCCCGCGCGCCGATTGCCGCGGTCAAAGTAACCATGATCACCAGAGCCGGCAGAATTGAACGATTCATCACTTGCATGGCGCGAACTCCTTACGACGATTTCTCAGGATTGACAATATCACAGCCTCGGTGCGACGCTGAATCGCCTCGAAACACAATCTGCGAAAGGAGAAACACGATGCGTCTGACCGAGATGGTTTCGTGCTCTGGTTGAGCGGCCAAGCTGGCGCCTGGCGTCCTCGCTCAGGTGTTGAGCGGGCTTGAGAAACAACCTTACGACGCGAATCTGCTGGTCGGTTTCGACAAAGCGGACGACGCCGGAGTGTATCGACTGCGCGACGATCTCGCTTTGGTGCAGACGCTCGATTTCTTCACGCCGATTGTTGACGACCCATTCGATTACGGCCGCATCGCGGCGCTCAATTCGATTAATGACGTGTGGGCGATGGGCGGGACGCCGGTGACTGCGATGGCGATCACCTGCTTTCCAAAGAAGGGCGTGGACTTCTCGATCCTGACTGAAATTATGCGCGGCGGCTTGTCGGTGCTGACTGAAAATAAAGTCGCGCTGGTTGGTGGTCACAGCGTCGACAACGAACAGATCATGTTCGGCTATTCAGTCACCGGCGTGATCGATCCGAATAAGGTGGCGACAAACTCGGGCGCGCGTCCCGGCGATGTAATTATTCTGACTAAGCCGATTGGAACGGGAGTGATTTCAACGGGAATCAAGTTTGGCAAAGCTTTGGACGAGGCCGTTTCCGAATCCATCGCCACCATGTTGGCGCCGGGGAAATACGCCGCGGAAGCGATCGCGAAGTTTGACGTGAAAGGCGCAACCGATGTCACCGGTTTCGCGCTGCTCGGGCATTCATGGGAGATAGCCTGCGCGAGCAACGTAACGATCGAGATCGATTCGGCGCGCGTGCCCTTGATCAAAGGCGCGTCGGATTTGGCGGCCGCGGGATTGCTGACAAGTGGTGATAAAACGAATCGCGAATACGTAGGCGCGGAAGTTGAAGTCGCGCCCACAGTCGATCCGAATCTGATGAAGTTGTTCTACGATCCGCAGACGGCGGGAGGATTGTTGTTGGCAATTCCAGAAGACAAAGCGAATGAGTTGTTGACAGAGCTGCGCGAGAATTATCCGCAGGCAGAAATCATAGGACGAGTCGTTGAGCGAGGCGAGAAGGCTATCATCGTGCAGTGATTCCCTCTCCCTTTGGGAGAGGGCAAGGGTGAGGGCCTAGCCGGGAACGACAACGGAACTCCTCTATCTTTTTCTTCGCCAGCTAAACCCTCACCCAACCTCTCCCAGAGGGAGAGGAGTTTTAGAAACGATGGATCACTACGACGCCATCATCGTCGGTTCAGGTCAGGCGGCCAATCCCCTGGCGAAAGCGTTGGGAAACGCCGGCTGGAAAACTGCGCTAATTGAACGGGCTTACATCGGCGGCACATGCATCAACTATGGCTGCACGCCGACCAAGACGATGTTCAATAGCGCCCGCGTCGCTTACCTGGCACGCCGCGCCGCTGACTATGGCGTGCATAGCCACGATGTCAGCGTGAACATGAAAGAAGTTCGCGCGCGCAAGCAGCGCGTCGTTGAAGAGTTTCGTGAAAGCGGACTGAAAGGAATCAAGAAGACTAAGAACCTCGATCTCTTAACGGGTGATGCGCGATTCGTTGGCGAGCGTGAGATCGAAGTGAAGCTCAACGATGGCGGCACGCGCTCGCTGACTGCTGAAAACATTTTCATCAACACTGGCGGCCGGCCGGCCCAACCGAAACTCGAAGGCCTCGACAAAGTTCCCGCGCTTGATTCAACTTCGATCATGGAACTCGACGAACTGCCTGAGCATCTGCTGGTGCTCGGCGGCGGTTACATCGGCCTGGAGTTCGGCCAGATGTTTCGACGATTCGGAAGCAAGGTCACGATCGTACAGCGCGCCGATCAGCTTCTGGGACACGAGGACGCAGACGTTGCCGGCGCCGTGCTACAGGTGATGGCCGAAGACGGCGTCAGAGTTTTGCTTAACACTGAAGCCGCTCGGGTAAAGCAGAATGGAGCGAAGATTGAGTTGACTGTTCGCACTTCTAAAACGGAACAGAAACTCGACGGAACTCATTTGCTGCTCGCCGTCGGTCGCAAACCCAATACGGAAGATTTGAATCTGGCGGCGGCGGGAATCGAAACGGACCAGCAGGGAAACGTCAAAGTCAACAATAAACTCGAGACAAACGTGCCCGGCGTTTACGCGCTCGGCGACGTGAAGGGCGGACCTCAGTTCACGCATATTTCCTTCGACGACTTTCGCATCATTCGCACGAACCTGCTCGAAAACGGCAGCGTCACGACCGATGATCGCTTGGTTCCCTACACCGTCTTCATCGATCCACAGTTTGCTCGCATCGGAGTGAGCGAGACTGAAGCCAGGGAAAAAGGATTGAATGTTCGCGTCGCGAAGTTGGAAATGACCAATGTTGCGCGGGCCATCGAGATGAGCGAAACACGCGGCTTCATGAAGGCGATCGTCGAGGCGGACACGAATCAGATTCTTGGCGCGGCGGTCCTGGGCGTCGAAGGCGGCGAGGTAATGGCCATGTTCGAAATCGCCATGATGGGCAAGCTGCCTTACACAGTCTTGAAAGACGCCATCTTCGCGCACCCGACGCTGGCCGAGTCGCTGAATAATTTGTTTATGGCGATGGATAAGTAGGGTTCCTCTGTGGTTCTCTGTGTCCTCTGTGCTTAAATATGTTTCAGAGGAATTCACCACAGAGAGGTCACACGGAGAACCACAGAGCGCAGCTTCTACGTAATTTGAAACGCATGATTGCGAAACCACAGGCCATGCCGGCTTTGGCGGCACCGCCAATCGCCGATCTCTACAACTCAGTCCGCGCCCGCACGCTCGAAATTGTCGCGCCGCTGGAGATTGAAGACTATGTAATCCAAACCGCCGAGTTCATGAGTCCGCCGCGCTGGCACGTCGGCCACACCTCCTGGTTCTTTGAGACGGTGCTGCAAAAATATCAACCCGGATATCAGACCTATTCGGAAGAATTTCTCTTCTACTTCAATTCCTACTACGAAGGTTTCGGCGCGCGCATTGAACGACCGAAGCGCGGGACGCGTTCGCGCCCGACCGTGGCCGAGACTGTGGCGTATCGCGCACACATCGACGAGCAAATGGAGCGGTTCATTGAAAGCCTTTCGGATCGCGATGATGCAGACACAATTCTGGCGACCGTGCGGCTCGGGCTCGAGCACGAGATGCAGCACCAGGAATTGCTGGTCTACGACATCAAGCACCTGCTTTGCGATCAGTATGACGCGCCGATCAAACCGGCGTCTGCATCGTCTGCAAGAGTCGAAGGTGCGGCGGAAATCGAAGGCGGACTCTTCTGGCTGGGTCGCCCCGTTGAAAGTCCAAAGTCCAAAGTCCAAAGTCCGGCCAATTACGGCTTCGCCTTCGACAACGAAAAGCCCGCGCACCAGGTTTTCCTTCAGGACTATGCCCTCGACCGGGCGCTTGTTAGCAATGGCAACTATCTGGAGTTTATGCGCGATGGCGGCTACCAGAACTTTCGCTGGTGGTTTTCGGAAGGCTGGGAAGTTGTCAACCGCGAGGCGTGGCGCGCTCCGCTCTATTGGGAACTGCACGACGGCCAGTGGATGATTCGCGACTTCTCCGGTTTGCATTCGGCGGAAGACAAGGCGAGCGAGCCTGTTTCTCATGTGAGCTTCTACGAGGCTTCGGCTTTCGCAAAATGGGCCGGCAAGCGTTTGCCGACGGAGGCTGAATGGGAAAAGGCCGCAACTTTTGATCCGGCAACCGGACAACGACGAAACTTTCCCTGGGGTAACACTCCGGTGGACGAATCAAGAGCGAACCTTTTCGAGAACGGAATGTGGGCGCCCGCGCCGATAGGTTCATTTCCGAGCGGCCAGAACGGTTACGGCTGCCAGCAGATGATTGGGGACGTTTGGGAGTGGACCACCTCGGACTATGTTCCCTATCCGGGTTTCAAATCCGAGTTTGACGAATACAACGACAAGTGGTTTGTTAACCAGAAAGTCCTGCGCGGCGGTTCATACGCGACGCCGCAAGTTCACATCCGCGCGACCTACCGCAATTTTTTTCACGCGCACGAGCGCTGGATGATCTCCGGCTTCCGCTGCTCGAAGGATAAGTAACAAATCGAATGTTTAGCAGCGGGCTGCCGCCGCCGGCTTTTCGATCTCTTCCATCCGACGCTTCACTTCTGTTGCTCGTCCAGCTTCGCCGTCCAGGGACTGTTCGGATAGCGTGTTCTCAGAAGTCTTTCTGCTGCCCCGCGCAATTCGTTATCTCCGCTTCCGTATCTGGTTTGCAGATTAACCTGAGTAACGATATACAGAACCTCGGGAAGCCGCGGGTCGAGGGGAGCGCGATCGGCCCACTGCAGAACGCGATTAGTCAGGTAGGTTTCAGCGGGGCCCAGGTCCTTGATTGCTCCTACTTCTTTCTGCGCCTCGTCGGATTGCTCAGCGGATACGAACGCAGGTTTTGGAATAACTTTCGGCACTTCTTCGCCTTTTTGGTTGTATTCGGTTTCGTCGAAGTCAGTCCACCAACCTTCTGTCCACGGACTGATTTCATTCTCGTCTCGCGCGGGGATGCCACCTTTCACAAAGGGCGTGAGCGATGGAAACTTCAACATGATCCAAAGCTCGGCGACGTGTCTTTCTTCTCCGGTCTTGGAGTTGAGAAGGGCCTGGAACGCTTCCGCCATTTCGGGAGCAGCCTTGATCGCATCTTCCGCGTATTTGACAGCGAGGTCTTCGCGTCCGAGCAGCGCGGCCCGCGTCCATACCGCCAGGGTCAGACGCCGCTGCAAATAATCAGGTAGCGCCGGAGCATGGGCGGCTTCAGCCAGCGCTGCCAACGGCAGATGGCGGTTAAGAACGTCGGCAGTGCTTTCATCAAAGGTCACGCGAGTCTCCCAGGGCAGGAATTGCTTGAAACTCTCCTCAGTTTCTCGCTCGTACTCTTCTTTTGTTTGCCCGGAAGAATCACCATCCCAAAGACCTTTTTCGATCTCCAGAAGGTCGTTAATTCGGCCGTAGGTACCTTCGTTATAGAAAGTGACCGGTTTGCGCCTGGCGTATTTCAAAAATTCAGCCAGGCTTTCGGCAAGTTGCGCGCGCTGTTCCAGCAATTGATTCTGGGCTGAGATGGGCAGGGCATCGAATTGCGAAGAAATGATTTCGTCCAAAAGTTTTCGCGCTTCAGCGGACTTACCTAAAGCGAGTTTCAACCGAACCAGATGATAAGCGACAGTGGGAAAGGCCGTAGACTCGCGACCAATTTTTTCGGCCTGGCGCATTAACAGGCCGATATTGGGCGAAGACTTTTCTGCTTTCACCAGGGCCGTAACCAGCCAGGCAGTTGCGTCAGTGTCCCGCCACTTGGTTAGAGCGTGTGCATAAGCCTGCGGATCTGAAATCTGAAAAGTAAAGATCCAATCGCTCAGATCGTCCGCGCGCAAAGCCTCGGGCACCAATTCAATCGTTAGCTTTTCGTCGCTGTAAGCGCCTTCATATTCAGTCGCTCCATGGTCTCCCCACTTGCGGTTCGGGGCCAGAAGGTAATCGCGATGTTCGAGCGCGGCTTTGCGCGAATTCTTCACCTCGTTGATTTCATCGGCGTTTAGAGCTCTTCTCAATTTTTCCTCAATGGCGCGGAGAATGTCGGTTTCTGACTCCTCAGCCTTCACCATTACGGTGACGTAGCTACTGTAGTCCGGCGTTCCATCGCCGCGCTTCGGAGCAAACGACACGTTAATTAGTTCCCCGCTTTGAACCGCTTGCCACCGGTCATAGTTCGGATTCTGATAAAGAACCTCTTTTTCCTTCTCGCCTTTAAGCGCCGCCTTTCGCTTTTCCTCTTCCTTGAGGGCCTGCGCCTCAAATTTGTCGAGCAGCCAGACGTAATCGGTCAAGTCCTGCCGCAAATTCTGGTCGCCGCTTTGATACGAAAGAATTTGTCCCAGCTCCCTCATGCGTTCTTCGGGATGCAGGCGATATTTGACCAACGACAGCAGCTTCTGCGAAGCGTTCTGAAACTGGCCGCCCTTGATCAGCAACTTCTGCAAATGACGCTCGGCCAGCTCGTAAATCTCATGCTTCCTGGTTTCGCTCTTTTCCAAACTCGCCTGGCGAACGAGGGTGCGGGCCACGAGGTAATCCGCGGTTTGCTGCCAGGGTGAGTCGTTGTCCGCGGCAATCTTTTCAAAGCGCGCGCGGGCCTCGTCAAAATTCAGAGAATAAAAAAAAGCCGCGCCGATTTGATAATCGCGATCCTTACGCAGCCACTCGGGGCTTCCGCCGCCGAGTACCTCAGGAACTTTTTTTCCGCCGGCACAATTTTCAAACACGACGTCCTGCCCGGCGAGCCACAAGCGCACATTAAAATCGGCGGCGCCGTATTTCGTCACCCGGTCCTTCAGAGTTTCAGTGGCCACCTCGAAAGCGTTTTTCGTGCAGTTAGGGAAAAAATCATAACCGTCGGATTGTCGGTCAGTGTAAATTGCCGGCAATTCTTCGCCCTCAGTTGCGAATTCCTTCCGGGTTGCGATCCAGGTCTCGATGGCTTCGTCGCCGTTATCTTCGGGCGCGGCTCCGTGGAGGGCTTCGACCAATGCCTGTTGCTCGTCAGTTGTGAACGGCTTCTCGTTGAGATAGCGATACGCGATGAATAGTGCCTTGCGTCCGAAGGTCGGCTGCAAAATACCAATTTTGCCGCGGGTGAATTCATCAAACGGGAGATCCGGTGAATCTTTGAATACGAAAACGGGTTCGATCGATCCCCGCCCACAGGCAGACGCCGGCGGCGTCAGATTCAGCGCGATCGACAGAGACAGCGCAAACGCGAACACGTGACGCCAGAACTTCATCGTTGGATCCTTTCCGGTAAAGACGCGACGTCTCGTTCCGTCCACGCGCGATTATTGAAGACGTAAAGCCGGCGCGATTTTTCGAATTTCATTTCCAGCGGTTCATCGACGGCAATTCCGTAGCTCTTTCGACAGAGCGGTTCGCCGAAATCGTTGCCCGCGGCCAGAAGGTTTTTAACGACCCGGTCATCGGCGCCCATGCGGAAAATCATCGGCACGGCTTCGTCAACCGGCAAATCGTTCAGCCAGCGGTCTCCGACGCAGAAAGACGCCAGCGCCGTCATCGAAAGCGGAACATCGTCAGGCACTTTGGCGCGCAAGTCTTGCAATAGCGCGCGGTAAAAATCGCGCTCAGAATAAGCCACGTCGAAATCTATCTGCAGGGCGGAAACCCGATTGAGTTCCATCGTTTTCAAAATCAGCGCGACAAGCTTCTCTCTTTGCTTCGCGTTCAGCGCGGCGCGCTCGCCCGTAGTCTTTTGTGATTCGATGCGCGTTACGGCAATAAGTTCCAATTCCGGCGAAATTTTTAGTGGCTGGTGACGCGGATTAAACACGACTTCATCGCCTTTCAAGACCAGGGTTTGCGCCAGGAATGCCACCGCGAATCGGTGCGCATCGAGGAATTCCAGGTCTTCAGGCCGCTCCCACGCCCAAAGAATTATTGAAGGAAAATGCTTCTCGTCCAGGCGATTGCGGGTTTGTTTGCCAGACTTGCAGTCGGACAAAATCACCACGGCCAACGCAACCGCAAGAGCGCGCGACTTCCTTCTAATCTTCATTGAAGAACATGGTAACGACGCCGGCGATATTGCGCTAGAGGTTTGAGGAAGAGCAGTGTAGATGCCTCAGTGATAAGCGAGGAAAACCACAGAACAGTTACAGAACCGCGAGCGGTAGCGAGCGGGATAAAGATTCAACCTTTTTCAGCCAAGATGAGTCCTGATCCCGCTCGCTACCGCTCGCGGTTCTGTAACCTGGTTTTTTTATTGAGCCGCCTGTTCGCGGGCGTGATATGACGATCGCGTGAGCGGGCTCGATTGCACGTGATGAAAGCCGAGCCTCATGCCGATGTCTCGCCAGTCATCGAATTCCTGGGGCGTGACATAACGCTCGACCGGCAGGCGACGCGCGTGCGGTTGCAGGTACTGCCCGATAGTCATGATGTCACACGAGACGGATCGCAAATCTTTCATCAGTTCGACCACTTCATCGAAGGTTTCGCCGAGGCCGACCATGATCCCACTCTTCGTCAACATGCCGCGTTGTTCGCGATCTCGGCGTTCAGCGGCGCGCTTGAGCAAAGTAAGAGATTGCTGATAATCGGCGTCGGGGCGTACCCGGCGATAGAGTCGCGCGATTGTTTCGGTGTTGTGATTGAGCACATCGGGTTCCGCGTCAAGCACCGTGTTCAAAGCAGCTTCATCGCCGTTGAAGTCGGGAATCAACACCTCGATCTTGCACTCAGGGTTGAGCGCGCGCACCTGCCGAACGGTCTCAGACCAATGCGCGGCGCCGCCGTCGGGCAAGTCATCACGATTGACTGAAGTGATCACCGTGTGCGCGAGGTTCAGATGAAGCACTGCTTCAGCAACATGGCGCGGTTCGTTTGAATCGAGCGCGCCCGGCGCACCCTTTCCAACTGCGCAAAACCCGCAGTGCCGCGTGCAGATGTCGCCGCCCAGCATAAATGTTGCAGTCCGATTAGCCCAGCACTCGAAAATGTTTGGACACCGTGCTTCCTGACAGACGGTATGCAGATTCAGACCCTGAATCAGCTTGAGCAGGTGATTCTGATTCGTGGGATCGCCCAGACGAATTCGCAGCCACTCTGGTTTAGGCTGACGTGGTTTAGCGTTTAGAATTCGAAGTTCGCGGGACAATCGGTTTACCTCATATTTATTCAAAACATTCTAACATCGTGGTCCATGAATCGGCATCTAAGGAGCAAGTTTTTGCGCTATACTGCGCGACGTCGAAAGCTATTCACGCCGGCCATCTGCGCCGATTGGAGGAGTTTATGAAACGTACCCTGATCTTTTGCTTCTTGATTGCCACCCTGCTGGCGAGCGCAATCTATGCGTTCGGCGATCTTGCTCGACCAAAAACCTCGCCTAACCCTGAAAAAGCGAAGGTCGTCTTTTACACCGGCTTGACCATCAAGCCTGACGCTAACGCGTCTGAAGCTCATCTGCAAATTTCGCAAGAGACGTTGAAGCGCATTCGCGAAGCAAGCAGTGACCCAACCGTGAATGAGTCGGCGATGCAGCGGATTATGCACAGCTCGACGCGAACTATTATGGCGGGCCTGTTCATGTTTCTCGCGATGTCGTTTGCCGGCGTATGGCTCGCGCGATCGAATCAACGTCGTAATCAAAAAGCCGTGGCCACGGTCATTCTGGTGGCGGCATTTTTGGGCGCAGCCACCGTGATAGTGCGCGCGAATGCCGGCCCGCCGCCCTACCTTCGCTGGCAGGGACTGCCGCAGAATCTTAAGGACGGCAAACCCACGATTGGCGGAGTTGATATAGAGATAGTGCCCGGCGACGAAAACATGAAACTGATTATTCCGTTGCGTAATTCGAATCGGCCAGGCGAGTAGGTACAGAACCGCCTGCGCTGGCAAGCGGGTACGCGCGGACAGCACGCCCGCGACCCGCCGAATGATGCCGGCGTTCCGCGATATATGGAACGAGTCGCAAACATTTCATTGGCTGCCTGGGCCACGCGACGCGCGGCCATTCAACCCGGGGTGTCCGCAAAAGCGTTCGCCGCGGTGCTGATTGCCGGCGCGTGCCTCTCGGCGGCGTTGTCGAGCTGGTTGCCGTTGCAAGCATCCATCGTGACCGTATTTCTTTTCGCCGGGCCGCACAACTGGTTCGAGGCGCGCTATTTTTTGATGCGCTTGCCGGCGCGCTTCGGCCGCTCGCGGAACTTTTTCATACTCGCCTTCGCGGGCATCGGCTTCCTCACCTTGGCTTATGTTTCGTTGCCCGCGCTTTACTATGCGGGACTCTGGTCGGGTACGAATTGGCATAACGCGATTGCGACCTGGAATACCCTGATGCTGTTGTGGCTCGGCGCGCTGGTGTTGATGCGTGGAAAGCAAAACTCCAGGCGCGATTGGTCGTGGGCTGTGCCGATTGCGTTTGGGTTGTGCGCCATCAATTGGCTGACGCCTGAATTGTTTAGTTTGGCGATTGTGTATGCGCATCCACTCGTGGCGTTGTGGTTTTTCGATCGTCATTTGCGACGTTCCCGATCGCAATGGTTGCCGATTTATCGTCGCTGCCTGATGCTTCTGCCCTTCCTGATTGGCGGAATGATCTGGCAACTTTCGCGCGCGCCGTCGCTCGCTGATGACAACGGACTGTTTTGGCGCATCACGCAACACGCCGGCGGAGAGTTGCTGCCGAATGTTTCCAGTCACCTGCTGGTTTCAATGCACGTCTTTCTGGAGATGCTGCACTACGGCGTTTGGATCATTGCGCTGCCCCTAATTGGCGCGACCGGGGCCGTGTGGAGTGTGAAGACCATTCCGTTGGCGCGACGCAGCCGCGGCTTTCCGAAACTGATTGCCGCGATTCTGGTTTTTGGACTGTTCGCCGTGGCGATGCTGTGGTTGGGGTTTTCGGTTAACTATGCCGCTACGCGCGATATTTATTTTGCAGTGGCGATTGCGCATGTGCTGGCGGAGGCGCCGTTTCTGTTACGAATGATTTGAGCCTTAATTCTTGTGGCTCTGCCGCCCGATGTGCGGAAAGGCTATGCCTTTCCGCGCGGCCAAGTTTTTGACAGAGAAGAGGCTACGCCTCGAGTTGGAGGCAAAGCCTCCTACAGAATAGAAACAAAGCTGGACGGTAAGACGAAGCCTTACCGCACATCGGGCGGCAGAGCCGCGACGTTCCACAATCCAATGTCTCCCGATCAACTCTGGCGCTTCTTTCCAATCGGTTATTTTCTTTCAATTCTGATCGAGACACCGGTCTTGCTGATCGGACTCTCGAAGCGGCATTCGATCAAACGGAGACTGTTCGCCGGCATTTGGCTCACCGCCTGCACCTACCCGATCGTGGTGCTGGTAATGCCCCTGGCGTTCGTAAACTTTTCGCGGACCGTCTACTTGACTGTCGCCGAGACGTTCGCGCCCGTCGCTGAATGCATTTTGTTTTGGCTGGCTTATGGCGAGCCTGAAGAAGTAGGAAAGCGATCGATGTGGCAGGACTTTGGTACGATCGTCTTCGCGAATCTCGCTTCGTTTATCGGCGGCGAGGTGCTGAATGCTTACGGTTGGTTTGGATTGCTGGGCTGAACAGAAGCCATCTGGATTCTCGTTATCGTATCAGGCATAATTCCAGTCCTGCTGATCCGATTGGTTGTTCCCAACATGAAGAAACGGCTCATATCAGTTGCGTTCATCTTGTTGTTTCTGCTTGGGGCGACGGGGATTGCGCTCTCGATGCTATGCAGGGCCGGGCTGAAGCCGGGAGACGCTGGGACGTTCCTTGCCGGCTTGGTTGGATTACTCGCCGCTTGGATCGTTTGGTCCCAAAGTGAAATTATCTCTCGCCAAGTGCAACTACTTAGGCAGCAACTTGAGTTGCAGGCAATAATCGAGCTGGACAAGGAATGGAACTCTCCAGAGATGCTTGCGAAGCGACGAAGAGCCTGGAACAGCCACAACAAGCCGGACATCGACCGTATTGAAGGTGTTCTGGAATTTTTGGAGAAGGTCAGTACCTTTGAGAAAAAGGGCGTTATATCAGCGGATCTAATCTGGGATACGTTCGGGTGGTATGTGTCGCGCTATCATCATTATTGCAAAGACGTAATTAAGGAGCTTAGAAAAAAATGGGTGCGGAATAGAGACGATAAAACTAGAATGGATCCGACTCTCTATATGGATTTCGAGGCTCTTGCTGACGAATTACTGAAACAAGACCTGAAGCAAAGGAATGAGCGCAAGGTAGAAGGCTTGGAAGATTTGACACTTGACAACGTGAAAAAAGAATTCGAAGAGACTAGGATTGAGTTCATCAACCTGGAGAGAGGCTAGTCTTATGATTGAGGGACCACCGAGAGTTCTTGTAGAACTACGACGCTCCGATATTAACGGCGTGGGTGCGTTTGCCGTGCCCGACATCAGCAAAGCCCAAAAAGTGGCTGACGGTATTGCGGAAGATGACTTTTGCGATTTGATTTCGTGGGCTACCTTTGAAAGCTACGATAACGAGGTGCAAAGGAAGATAATGGACTTCTGCATCGGCACTCCCGACGGATTCATTCCCCCAGAAGACTTGGATTTCAATAAACTCTCAATCGAGTGGTATCTGAATCACTCCTGTGAAGGCAACTGTGGCTTTAATGACGATGGAGATTTTGTCGCCATCAGGGACGTTGCAGCGGGAGAAGAATTGACCTACGACTATGCCCTCGCAGAGTCAAATCCGAAGTTTCAGATGATATGTGCATGTGGTAGCAAGACGTGCCGAAAAGTCATTACTGGCAATGATTGGAAGAACGAGCAATTTCAGGCTAAGAATCAAGCGTATATGCTTCCCCACCTCCGAAAACTGTTACTCGTACATGCCTAATTATTAGTCACTTAGAATTCGTGAAAGCATGTCTGCGTCGATGTTCCCACCCGAAAGCACGACCCCAACCCGCTCGCAGTCCGCCGGAATTTTCCGCGCGAACACGGCAGCAGCGGCGGCCGCGCCGGACGGTTCAACCAACAACTTCGTCCGGAACAGCATGAAGCGCATTGTCGCGATTATCTCTTCGTCGCTTATCGTCAATACGTCGTCGGCATTTGCTCGCGTGATCGGGAAGGTGAGCGCGCCCGGAGTCTGCACGCGCAAACCGTCAGCGATTGTCGGCGGCGGCGAAATTTTGACGCGCTCCCCTTTCTGAAACGATTGCTGAGTGTCATTCGCAGTATCTGGTTCGACCGCGAAGCACTTGATCGAGGGCTTAATCGATTTCGCGGCGGTGCTGACTCCGGCAAACAATCCACCGCCGCTGCACGGCGTCATGATGCAATCGAGATCCGGGACCTCCTCAAGAAATTCAAAGCCGCAAGTGCCCTGGCCGGCCATGATCGAATAGTCGTCGTAAGCAGGGACCATGACGAGTCCTTCGCGCTCCGCGATCTCGCGCCCGAAAGCATCCCGATCGTCTTTGTGTCGATCAAATACCCGAATTTCTGCGCCATAGCCACGCGTGGCTGCGACTTTCATCTTCGGCGCGTCATCGGGAATGCAGACCACCGCGCGAATGCCTGCTTCGCGCGCGGCCAGCGCCACCGCCTGAGCGTGATTGCCGGAAGAAACCGCGATCACCCCGCGCCGCTTTTCATCTTCAGAGAGCGAAAGAATTTTGTTGGTCGCGCCGCGCGCTTTGAACGCGCCCGCGCGTTGCAAGTTTTCACATTTGAAGAAGACTTTGCGGCCGGCGACTTCATTGAATGACTGGGAAGTGACGACGGGCGTGCGGTGAACGCGTCCGGCGATTCGCGCGGCGGCTTCTTTGATGAGATCGAGTGTCAGCATTGGAAAATAGTTTGTGGTCTCTGCCACCTGATGTGCGGAAAGGCTGCGCCTTTCCGTCACGATACTCTTTAAGATCGAGGCTATGCCTCAGAACTGATCTGGAGGCGGAGCCTCGAAGATCTTCGAATTTGGCGGACCGGAAAGGCAGAGCCTTTCCGCAAATCGAACGGCGAAGCCGTAGACCAGATCCCAAGACTTCACCAAAGGTGCAGTGTTCAGGCGCTGAAAACCACCGCCTCTTCCTCCATCTCAAAAACTTCCGCGAAACGCTCGATGATCCGATCCTCAACTGCGCTCATTTCAATTTCGCGTCCCAGCAGCTCCTTCATCGAAGTTACCGGCTCGCCTTCGCAGGCAATGATCAAATTGAAGTAGCTAAGATCGGTGTTCACGTTCAGAGCGAAGCCGTGCGTCGTGACCCAACGCGCGATGTGAACGCCGATAGCCGCGACCTTGCCGCGCGAAGTATGCGCTCCGGTGAAACCTTTAATGCGAAATGCTTCGATGTCGAAATCACGCATCGTACGAATCAATACTTCCTCAAGATCGCGTACGAAGCGATGCACGTCTTCGCGGTCCGGGCTCAAATTGATGATCGGATAGCCGACGATCTGGCCCAAACCATGATAGGTAATTTTGCCGCCGCGATTCGTTTCGAACACGGTCACGCCGCGTTTTCGCAAGACTTCATCGGGCGCGATGATTCCGTTTTGCGCCGCGCGTCGGCCCAGCGTGAGCGTGTGCGGATGCTCGAGCAAAAGCAACGTATCGGGCTGTTGGCCCGTCAAAACGGCTCGTTCGGTTTGCTTTTGAATTCGGAGCGCCGCGCCGTACTCAACCTGGCCCAGGCGCTCGACTTTCAAAGTTCGCTGTCGCATGATTGCGGTCAGAACCGCCTGCGTTAGCGGGCGGGTAATAGCAAGTATAGATTTGAATTGTACCAGCATGATGCTGAGAGTGACGACCGGGAGGAGTCCAAATGAATAGGCTTACAACCTTCGCTGTTATCTGCTTGTTAGCTCTGCCTGCAACTGCTTTGGCGCAGACGCGCTCGCGCACCACCACTAAACGGACGACATCGTCCAGGGGCCAGAAAACCGCAGCCGATCAAGCCGGCACGGAAGCGCGCACCAGCGGCGCGATGAAAGTTGCCGATCAAATCAAGAACCTCACCAGGTTTGTTTATTTGCTGGGGGGCGTGGCCAAAGGAATCGAGCAGGTTGACGAAGCTGCGAAGAAAAATGAAGCTTCACCCACCGCGCTGCAACAGAACGAGCAGAACAAGACCACCGTGAAGACGAGTTTGCGAAACGTGCGCGAAGGTTTGGACCAACTGGAAATTTATTTTCGTTCGACTCCGGAACTCGAAGGCTATTATTTGAAACTTGCCGGTTCAGCTTCGGGCGCCGCCACCGCAGAAGACCTGGCCGCGGCCGGACGTTTCGATCAAGCGGGCCGCACGCTGCTCGGCGTGGTCAATCGTTTGACGGATGTGTTGCTGGCGATGCGCTGATCGGCGCGAGGGCATCCTTGTCCGCCTTTGTTTGCCAACAGCGCAAAGGACCGTTCACATATTTTCAAGCTGCGCGCTCATGCGGACAGGATGTCCGCGCTCCCAGTCATTCCAAACGATAATTCGGAGCTTCCTTCGTAATCACCACGTCGTGCACGTGCGACTCGCGCAGGCCGGCAGCCGTGATACGCAGGAAGCGGGTGTTCTCCTGGAACTCTTTGATCGTGCGACAACCCGTGTAACCCATCCCCGATCGCAAGCCGCCGACAAGTTGGGTCACCATCTCAGCCAGCGTGCCACGATAGGGAACCCGGCCTTCGATTCCCTCCGGAACTAATTTCGATTCAGCTTCGGTCTGTTCCTGCGCATAGCGATCGCGCGAGCCTTCACGCATCGCGCCAATCGAACCCATGCCGCGATACATCTTGAAACTACGGCCCTGGTAGAGGATGACTTCACCCGGCGCTTCTTCCGTGCCGGCGAAAAGCGATCCAATCATGACGATGTCGGCGCCCGCTGCGATTGCTTTGGCGACGTCGCCGGAAAACTTCACGCCACCGTCGGAAATGATCGGGACCCCGTTGCGATGCGCGACTTCCGCGCACGATTGGATTGCCGAAATCTGCGGGACACCGGCGCCGGTCACGACGCGTGTGGTGCAGATCGAGCCCGGGCCGATACCAACTTTCACGGCGTCAACTCCGGCATCGATCAGCTCGCACGCGCCTTCGCCGGTGCCGACATTGCCGGCGATTAGTTGTACGTCGGAATGGTCGCGCTTGATCTCGCGCACGGCGTTGACTACGCGCGAAGAATGGCCGTGGGCAGTGTCCACGACCAGGCAATCGACACGCGCCTTTACTAATTCGGCGGCGCGTTCCTTGAAATCTCCGGTCGCCCCAATCGCTGCGGCCACGCGCAGCCGCCCCAGATCGTCTTTCGCGGCGGTCGGATACTTAATTGCTTTCTGAATATCTTTGACTGTGATCAGCCCCTTCAGATGCTTGTCTCCGTCAATCACCAGGAGTTTTTCGATGCGATGCTTTTGCAGAACCTGCTTTGCCTGGTCCAGCGTGGTTCCCACCGGCACGGCGACCAGAGGTTGTTTCGTCATCACTTCCGAAACCGGCAGGTCAAAGCGAGTTTCGAAACGAAGATCGCGGTTCGTGATGATGCCGACCAGATGGCCATCTTCATCGACTACCGGCACGCCGCTGATGTGATAGCGCTCCATCACGTTGAGCGCCTCGCGCACAGGCCGGTCCTGCGGAATCGTCACCGGATCGACGATCATTCCGGATTCGGATCGCTTTACCTTGTCAACTTCTTCAGCCTGGCGCTCGATGCTCAGGTTTTTGTGGACTACACCGATGCCGCCCTGTTGAGCGATGGCGATTGCCAGAGACGCTTCCGTTACGGTATCCATCGCCGCCGAGCAAAGCGGAATTTGCAGGCGAATACCGCGCGTGAACTGCGTCGATGTATCAGTTTCAGCAGGCAAAACATCCGAACGCAGCGGCACCAGCAATACGTCATCGAATGTTAGTCCCTCGGGAATATTCTTAGTGATCATAATTTTAGTTAGAACTCCTTGGTCAATATGATTTATGTGAGCCTAAAACAAAACAGCCCGCATTTTCCATGCGGGCCGCGGATCTTTCATGCTTGAAATCCAAACCAGTCCGGTTGAGTTCACTGTTTCCAGTTGCGTTGGAGCAGGCGCACGCTCGCAGCACTGCGCATTCGCAGTGATGTAGATCATCGCGAACTTACTCAGCGAACTCGTTACGTCCCTCCTTTGCGGCGCGGTTTTCAGCACCGCTCGCAGGTGCAAAATAACTCATCCCAGCTCGCATTGCCCTCACCTTGTCCGGCGAGGTTCGATGATTTGAGCCATTGGGCGACTTCCTGGGAGTAAACGTGCGTTGATAGAAGTGCAACCCCGCCCAAATACTCAACGACAGAGCAATGAGAATCAGAATCGCCCAGATAACCGTCCACAACGGCGAGTGACTGGGATTGGTACCTGTTTCGGTGTAAACCAGAGACTTGTATGGTTTGACGGCTACCTCATCCGGAGAATCACTCTGCTCGCGCATCATCGCGGCGTAATCGGCGATCGCTAGTTCCTCGTCGTAATTGATGTAACGCGCATAAGCGCGAATAAAACTGCGATTAAATATACCGCCGGGCAGATGTTTGAAATCGTCCGACTCGATCGCCGTCAGATAACGCATCGAGATTCGCGTTTGTTCAGAAATATCGCGTAGGGCAATACCGCGCGCTTCGCGTGCGAGCCGAAGTTTCTCGCCAATGCCTGTCTCTTCGCTCAGTGGAGCCGGCTCCAGGTGATAACAGTTCCGTGAGGACTACAGCATCTTGCTTACGCTGAATGCGCGATTCACGCGAGCAGCGAACAGGTGAACTCGAGCACCGTTTGCGGCAATATAACGCCCGGTCACAGATGTGTCAAACTTTTTTGATTCAGCAGCTTGCGCTTCTCTTGATTCTTGCCTCGCAGGGTGGTACGTTGAGGTGTTCACGTGAGAAATGCAGCCGGTCTTTTAACTTCTAAAATCCAAAGTGAGGAATTAAGGCAATGCCCCTTGAAGCACTGGGAATGGTCGAAACGAAAGGCTTCGTCGGAGCTGTCGAAGCGGCCGACGCTATGGTCAAAGCGGCCAACGTTCAACTGCTCGGCAAGGAATATATCGGCGCTGGCTATGTGACGGTTTTTGTGCGCGGTGATGTAGGCGCGGTAAAGGCGGCCACGGATGCAGGCGCCGCCGCGGCGCGCCGCGTGGGCGAATTGATTAGCGTCCACGTGATCCCGCGGCCGCATCAGGAAGTCGAGCGCGTGTTGCCTGTTGATGGCCGCGCGGGATTCAGCCCTGACGAGCGAGGCCAGTTGCAGGGCGGCGCTCGCGGCCAATTGGGCCAGGGCGAAGGACGATCGCTGGCCGCATCGCGTGACGCCGTGAAAGAGAGAGTCAAGTGATTCGGGCTTAGTGCTTGGAACTTGGCGCGTTCGCCACTGGGAGGCTCAACTGCCAAGCTCAAAGCTCTAAGCTCTTGGGAGTTTTAGGTCATGTCGGCGGATAAAGATCTTATTTCCGTACAACAAGCTCGCGATTTGGTTGAGGCAGCACATCGCGCGCATTTGGAAGTTGCGCGTTTTGATCAGGCGAAGATCGATCGCATCTGCGAAGCCATGGCGAAAGCGGCGCTGCGTGATTCGCCCCGGACCGCGGCCCTGGCCGTCGAAGAGACAGGCTATGGAATCCCTGCCGACAAACAAGAGAAGAACCGTTTTGCCGCCGAAGACGTCTGGAACTATTTTAAGAACCTGCGCACGGTCGGCGTTGTTTCCGAGACCAAAGACGTCGTCGAAATCGCCAGTCCGCGCGGCGTAGTTGCCGGTATCGTTCCCTCGACCAATCCCACTTCGACTGCGATTTTCAAAATTCTAATTGCGATTAAGTCGCGCAATTCGATCGTGATGTCGCCGCATCCTTCGGCATCGCGTTGCATTAACGAAGTTGCAAAGTCGATGCGCGAAGCGGGCGTCAAAGAAGGCCTACCCGCCGATGCCATTGGTTGCATGACCACCGCGACTATCGAAGGCACCGAAGCCTTGATGAAACACAGGATGACCGCGGTGATTCTCGCCACCGGCGGCATCGGGCTGGTGCGGGCGGCGTATTCTTCGGGGAAGCCGGCGTTTGGCGTCGGACCTGGCAACGTTCCGGTGTTTATCGAACGCACTGCTGAGGTGCCCAAAGCGGTCCAGGACATTCTTACCGGCAAGTGTTTTGACAATGGAACGATTTGCGCTTCAGAGCAATCGATCGTCGCTGATGCGCCGATCGAAATGGCGGTGCGCGAACAATTCAAAACGCAGGGCGCGTATTTTTTGAGCGCCTCGGAAGCGGATCAGTTGGCGCGAATCGTCGCAACTCCGCAACGAACTCTGAATCCCGCAATCGTCGGCAAGTCAGTTGAAGTGATCGCCAATCTGGCCGGACTCAGCGTGCCGCCGGGAACGCGTTGCTTGATGGCCGACGTCGGTGGCGTAGGCCGGGACTTCCCATTATCGATGGAAAAACTTTCGCCGATTCTGGCTTTCTATGTTGAAGATGGAATCGAACGCGGCGCCGCGCGTTGCAACGAAGTCCTGCACTACGGAGGCATGGGCCATACCGCCGGCATTCACACGCGCTCGCGCGAGGCCGCCGTGCGTTATGGTAGCGAGATGCCCGCGTCGCGAGTGACCGTTAACACGCCGACAACGCATGGAGCGATCGGGTTTTCAACGGCGCTGCCACCATCGATGACCCTCGGTTGCGGTTCCTGGGGAGGCAATGTGACTTCGGACAATGTATCGCCTCTGCACCTGATGGATATTAAGCGAGTGGCGTTCGAGACACGCGCAGTGGCCAGCAAGCGACCCGCCGCCGCGGCACAGCCGGTCGTAATGCCTGCTGCGACGCGTCCAACTGTTCCGGCCGTGGCGGCCAGCGCGAGTGCGCCCCCGAAAGTCAGCCGCCAGGAAATTGCCGCCATAGTCGATCGCTTTTTGGCAAACCGACAGCCTGAAGCCGCGCCGCCGCTTTCAACAGCGCCGGCGACTCAACGGGATTATTCTTCAGAATCGAGCGGTAATGGGGAAATATCTTCGCGGACGCCGGTGGCCGCAGATCGCCAAGCGGCGGCGAACGGGCGCGCAGCAGCGGAATTTGTCAGCGAGGACGACGTGCGCCGCGCGATTCAAAAAGGCGAAAAGATTTACGTTGGCCCGCGCACGATTATCACTCCTTCCGCTCGCGATATCGGTGAACCCGCGGAAGTGTTTGCTAAGGTCTAGTAAATGGTAAATCGTGAATCGTAAATAGATATTTCTGAGTTCCGCTTCAGTCACGATGTTACGATATTTGGCTATTCACGATTTACAATTCACAATTTGCTGATCATGTTCTTAGGCAAAGTCATCGGCACCGTTTGGTCAACTAAGAAGACGCCCGACCTCGAAGGCGTCCGTTTTTTGATTGTCCATCCTTACGATCTCGACAAACAACCGACGAAGAACATCGTTGTCGTTGCCGACCGGCTCGGCGCCGGCACTGGCGAGACGGTGATGTGTGCGTACGGCAAAGCGGCGCGTTCGGCAATCGGGAATCAGGACATGTCGATCGAGGCCGCGGTCGTTGGCATCGTCGATCGGGTTGACGTCACCGAGACTCAGTCTGAAGAATTGCGCGAGGCGGCCCGCGCATTGTTGGGACGCGATAATGGGCGGCCCTAGTAATTGCGAACTTCGAAATGCGGATTGCGAACTGAAAAAAAGAGCTGGTTGAATTCCTAATCCGAAATCCGCAATTCGAAATCCGCAATCACTTCCATGGCTAACGAAGAGTTGATCTATCGCATCACTCGCGCGGTTTACGACCGCCTGGGCACGGTCGCGGACGAGCAGACAGTAGAACAGCTGGTAACGGAAATCTATCGCGCGGTTGAGCCTTCGCTCGCCCGGAACGGCGCGTCACGGCCCGCGGCTTTTGCGGCTGCCGAGTCTTTCAGCGCCGCAGAATCACGGCAAGCGGGATCAGCCGATCGCCTGATAATTTCCGTTTTTGGCGTCGACCATCCCGGCATTGTTGCCGGCGTATCGCAGATTCTCGCGGATGCTGGATGCAGCATAGTCGACATCAATCAGACGGTGGTCCAGGGAAAATTTGCGATGGTGATCATCGCCGATACGACGCGGTCGCAATCCTCGGCAATTGAACTTAAGGATCGTTTTCGCGGCGAAGGTGAGAAGCTGGGCGTGCGCATCTACGCACAGCGTGAAGATTTGTTCAATGCGATGCATCGAATCTGAACAGCGGGAGTCTGGGATCAGGGGTCGGGGGCCGGAAAAAGCATTTACTGATCTCTGACCCCCGACCCCCGTTTTCATGTTGCCTGAAATTTCAAAACGATGTCTTTCCTGCGGCGCCGCGGTTCGCGTGCAAGCTATGTTCTGTCCCGAGTGTGGCCGGCCACTCTCTCAATCTGGAAAGTCAGCTCAGACAATCGCACACGATCAAGCGATCCCGGCGGACGCTGAAAATGCAACAGCAGCAGCGGTTCAAGCTGAGTCGAAGTCTCGGCATGAGGATGATTCCTCGCCGGCCATTCAATCAGAGGAGAGTGCGAACGCGCCGGCCGCGGTAGTTGCGGAATCAGTTTCGGCATCAGGTTCTGCAACGCCAACTATTGGCCGTCAGCCGAAAGGCGCCAGGACCCGCGAGACACTGCATCGCGCATCGACAGCCGCGCGGGGCGCGCTGGAAGACAATGTCAAGCGCGTGGAAAAGATTCGACAGGTATCGAGCGTAGTCCTGGAAGAAGCGCATTACGATCCGAGCCTTCGTTTTGTGCTGGTGGCCGTCGGCGTGTTCATAGTCTTCGTTATCCTACTCGTGCTCAGCAAAGTGATGGGATGAAAATGCCGAGATCGGAGATCAGAGATCAGAGGTCAGAGATCAGAGATCAGAAATTGTGACAAACCTTGAAGAACTGTGCCTGCTGACCTCTGACATCTGACATCTGATCTCTGACCTCCGACCTTTGTTTTCATGGAATACACTCAAACCGAAATCCTTGAAACCGTGCGCATGACCGAGATGGAGCATCTTGACATTCGCACCGTGACGCTTGGCCTGAGTCTGCGTGATTGCGCCAGCGATACGATTGCGGGAACTTCCGAACGAGTGCGCGAAAAGATCGAACGCGTGGCGGCGCGGCTGGTTGGCACGGTTAATGATATCGGCGCCGAAATCGGCATTCCGATCGCGAACAAACGAATCGCAGTCACTCCGGTTTCGATTCTAACTGAAGGCGCACGCGGAAATCCGGTTGATTTGGGAAAGGCGATCGACCAGGCGGCCGCGTCGGTGGGCGTCGATTTTGTGGGCGGATATTCCGCTCTTGTGCATAAAGGCTTCACCAATTCCGAGAGCGAATTTCTCGATTCGATTGCTGAAGCGCTCTCGTCGACTGAGCGACTCTGTGGTTCGGTCAATGTCGCGACGACGCGGGCCGGAATCAACATGGACGCGGTGGCGCGCGTCGGCCGCGTGATCAAGGATGCGGCTGAGCGTACGCGTGAACGCGCGGGAATCGCGTGCGCCAAGTTCGTCTGTTTCGCCAATGCCGTCGAAGACAATCCGTTCATGGCCGGCGCGTTTCACGGCATCGGCGAAGCGGAAGCCGTTTTGAACGTCGGCGTCTCTGGTCCCGGCGTTGTAAACCACGCGGTCCGTAACGCCGATCCACAATTGCCGTTAGACGAACTTGCCGAAGTTATCAAGAAACTTTCATTCAAACTTGCTCGCGCTGGTGAGCTGGTCGCGCGCGAGGCCGCGCGTCGTTTGGGAATCCCGTTTGGTACGATGGATCTCTCGCTGGCGCCGACGCCGGTCGCCGGCGATTCAGTCGCTGAGATTCTGGAAGCGATGGGATTTGAGCGCGCGGGCGCGCACGGCACGACGGCAGCTCTCGCCTTGTTGACTGACGCAGTGAAGAAAGGTGGCGCCATGGCCAGCAGCTCAGTCGGCGGCATGAGCGGCGCCTTCATTCCGGTTTCGGAAGACGCCGGCATGATCGAGGCCGCGCGCGTCGGCGCGTTGACTCTGGAAAAACTGGAAGCGTGGACCAGTGTGTGCTCGGTCGGCATTGATATGGTGGCTGTGCCCGGTTCGACTTCCGCGGAAACGATCGCCGCGATCATCGCTGACGAGATGGCAATCGGCGTGATGAATAATAAGACGACCGCGGTGCGGCTAATTCCGGTGCCCGGCCGCGAAGTCGGCGAGCTGGTAGAATTCGGCGGCCTGCTCGGCAGCGCTCCGATCATGTCGGTGAATCGCTTTTCATCGGATCAATTCATTCGCCGCGGCGGGCGCATTCCGGCGCCGGTTCAAAGCTTGCGAAACTAGGAATGAACGTCTCCACGATCTCGAAAAGAGAATGAAGGGCGAACGCCAAACTATGAAAAGAAAATAGAACAATGTGCTTGCAAATATTCTTATTGACAGACCTGTCTCTCGGTGTATATTACCCGCGCTCTTCGTTGTGAGACTAGGGCCTCGCTAGTCTTCACATCGTTTTCGTAGGAGATCGAAATGGCAACCAAGAAAAAAGCTGCAAAGAAAGCCGCAACAAAAGGCTCAGTGGTCCTAAGATGGAATCCAAAATGGATTGCCGACCCGGCACCGCCTTGGTTCAGGAATCTGAGCCCGGTCGCGCAAAAACAAATCGCCGCCGCAAAGGCCGCGTTCATTAGCAAGGTGAAGTCGGCTCTCTCGAGAGGTTAAACCGCCGGCGGCCGGTTTAGTTTGACTGATTCTTAAGCAGCGGGTTCTCAGAGCCCGTTGCAGTTTCAATACTGGCTCGGGAGGAAGTATGCGCCAGCCTATTCCGCTACGCGTTTTCCAGGGGCCCGCAGAAGTCGACCGTGAACGCGATACGTCGCGTCCCATCATGCTCGTCGGCTTTCAAAACCAGGGTAACCTTGGTCTTGGTTATCTTGCCGCGGTGCTGCGCCGCAACGGTTATTCCGTGCGCGTAGTGGACATCGAGCAAGAACCGGAAGAGATCCTAAGGATCGCGCAAGAGATCAACCCGCTCTTAATCGGGTTCTCTCTCATCTTTCAATTCTTCATCGATCGCTATGCAGTATTGTTGTATCTCTTGCGCGTCCAGGGATTTGATTGTCACTTCACTATGGGCGGTCATTTTCCCAGCCTCAGTTATCAGCAAACTCTGGAACTTGTCCCCGAGCTGGACAGCGTCGTCCGCTTCGAAGGCGAGGCCACGATCGTCGAGCTGGCTGATGCAATTAGCACCGGCAAAGACTGGCGCAACATTCATGGAATAGCCTACCGCGGTGACGGCGAAGTGATCCTGACGCCGGCGCGCGCGCTGGTTGAAGACCTCGATCAGTTGCCCTATCCCGACCGCGACTACAAGCCGCAAACCGTGCTGGGGCGAAGCATCATGCCTATTCTGGCCAGCCGCGGATGCGCCCGTACTTGTTCTTTCTGTTCGATCCATACCTTCTATCGCGCCGCTCCTGGAAGAATAGTGCGCACGCGCAAGCCCGCGGAAGTGGTGCGAGAGATGCGCATGCTGTACGAAGATCAAGGCATCACCGTTTTTCTTTTCCAGGACGACGATTTTCCGCTGTTCGGTAACGTGTGGAAAAAGTGGGCCCGCGAGTTCGTGGCTGAACTTCATCGCAGCGGCTTAGCCGGGAAAGTGATCTGGAAAATAAACTGCCGCGCAGATGCCGTCGATCGCGATCTGTTTATCGCGATGCGCGATGCCGGCCTTTACCTGGTTTACATGGGCCTGGAATCGGGCAGCGAGGAAGGCCTGGAGACACTGCACAAACAGATCACGGTCGAGCAGAACATTCGCGCCGTGAATCTTTTGAAGAGCATTGGCCTGATGTTCGAATACGGGTTCATGCTGCTCGATCCGTCCAGCACCTTCGAATCGGTGCGTGAGAACCTGAATTTCCTGCGCACAATTCTTGTCGATGGATGTTTGCCGGTAACCTTTTGCCGGATGCTACCCTATGACGGCACGCCCATTAAGGATGAGCTGGTGAGAACAGGCAGGCTGCGCGGCGATGTTTGTAGTCCCGATTACGATTTTCTCGATCCGCGGTTGGAAGATTTTTACCAGGGGCTCACTGATGTTGTGAACATCACCGGATGGATTCACGGATTGGGCGCAGTGACCATCCAACTAACCTGGGCGTGGCATGAAGTTGCGGTAATGGAGCGACTGTTTCCCGCGTTGCCGGGGATGTCAAAATATCAGAAGACTCTCCGCAGACTGACCAAGCGAAGCAACGATCTTTTGCTGCGCGTGACCGAAGACCTCTCGTACGTGTTTTCGGACGGCCGAGAGAACCCGTGGGATCCCGCGAAAGTCGAGAAGTCTCGCAAGCGTTTTCTTGAAGATCTGGTTTCAGAGCGGGACGCATTCGTGTATCGGCACGAGAATATTCTGCTCGACGCCCTGCAAAAGCCTGCCGCGCCACTGCTGATCGGGGAGCCGGCAAGACTCGCCGTCAGCGCTTGAGGCACGAATTTGCTGAGAGGCGCTGTCCCTTGATTCATCTCATCGCCAATCGCAGGAAGGTCACATGGAAGCGCTCGGAATGATCGAATGCCGCGGCCTGGTGGCGATGATCGAAGCTGCCGATGCCGCCGTGAAATCTGCCAACGTTGTGCTCGTTGGCTGGGAAAAAATCGATGCCGGTTTGGTGACTGCGATTGTTCGTGGTGAAGTCGGCGCCGTCAAGAGCGCTGTCGATGCCGGCGCCGCGGCCGGGCGCAGAGTCGGCGAAGTCGTAGCTACGCACGTCATTCCGCGGCCTCATGCGGACGTCGATAGCGCCATCCCGGTTCTGTCCACCGGCGCGACGACGCGAAAGAAGATCAGCGGCTCAGTTAACCGAAGACCTTAAAGGCTGGGTCGCATGCGCGCCTGAATTTGGCGCGGACCAATGTTCAAGCTGTACTCAATTCAAGTTCTTTCCGGTAACCAGCAAGCGACCATCGTCGCGGCCACGTCTGGTAATTAACTTTCTCGCCTCGCGTTGAAGAATTGGCAGAGAAAAACCGAAAGCCATCGCACCCATGATGCACGCCATGCCGCCGGCGGCGAATGTTCTCCGGGCCTTGAAGTGTTGAGCCAACACGCCCACCAGTAGCGAGCCGAAAGGCGCGAGCCCGCTCAGCATCATGGTCCAGATCGCCATCACCCGGCCACGCAACTCGTCGGGCACGATTCTTTGCACCAGGGTGTTTGAGGCGTCCAACTGCGTTACCATCGTGAAACCGACGAGTAGCATCGCCGCGAGTGATAACGCGAAAGTATGCGAGAACGAAAGCAACACGAGGCTGGCTCCGAAACCCGCTGCCGCAGATCCCACCCAATCTCCGAGCGTTCGCACGTTGCCGAAAGTGGCCAGAACCAGCGAGCCGAGAATTGCCCCGACTCCGGAAGCGCCCATCAGCAGTCCAAATTCTTTTGGCCCGCCATGAAGCATTTCTTTCACGTAGACCGGCATTAAGATCTCATAGCGGAGTCCCATGAAACTGATTAGGCCCAGCAGGACCATCAGTGCGCCGACTGGCCCAGTGCTTCGTACAAAATGAAACGCTTCCGTGACGCCCGCGCGAATGTGCTGGGCAGGTTTACTCGGTTTGGATTCCGCCTTGATCATCAGCAGGCCAATGATTACGGCGACGAAACTGAAACCGTTGGCGAGAAAGCACCAACCCTCACCGATGCTCGCCACCAGCAAACCGCCGATCCCTGGTCCAATGGTACGCGCGCTGTTAATCATCGACGAGTTGAGCGTCACTGCGCTCATCAAATCTTCTTTGGTCACTAACTCGGCGACGAACGCCTGACGGACCGGAAAGTCGAACGCGTTGACTACACCGAGCAAGGCCGCGATGGTGAACACGTGCCAGACTTGAACTCGACCGGTAAGGGTGAGCGCCGCCAGCGTGAAACAAAGAATCATCGGCGCGATCTGCGTGGCCAAAAGAATGTTGCGCCGCGATTTTGTGTCGGCGACGACGCCGCTGATTGGAGCGAGGACAAAGATGGAAATCTGTCCTGAGAAGGCCACTAATCCCAGCAATGCGGCCGAACCGGTGAGCCGATACACCAGCCAGGCTTGGGCTACAGTTTGAATGTAATTGCCGGTGAGGGAAATGAACTGGCCGCCGAAGAAAAGTTTGAAATTGCGATATTTCAGGGCCTGTAAAGCCGAAGATAACTTTCCTTCTATCGTTCTCTTTTCTTGAGTGCTCAAAGCGCGGTGATAGTTTGATTTGCCAGGATGGTCAGAACTTCAAGCCGATTCCGGTGCGCACCATCGTATGACTGGTGAAGTTTACATGCGGATCATAGTAGAGCTTCCAAAACCATTTCGGCCGATCGTAGTAACAGCCGATGCCGACGTTATGAATGAATTCACCCGAATCAGTGTGTCCGGATTTGAAGACGCCGTCGAAAGTGATGCCGTTCTTCGCGTTTAGTTTGTGACGCCAGATCAGGTGTGTGTTCTGCTGGCTGGTGTGCAACCGCACGTCAAAGATTGTGTACGCCTGGAGGCGGTCATAACTGCTGATCTTGTGTCCGATTCCAAGTTCTACCGACTCGCTCGGGTCCCAAAATAGATCGAAGAAAGCCTTCAAATTTGTGCGCGAAACGCCGGCGATGGCAAAAGTTTTTCCAGAGCCGAGTTCTGAGTAGAGCGAGCCGGCCACGGCTTTGGTCGTCGACACTTCCAGGGTGGGAACGAAGTGAAACCAGGCTTTCTTGTAGTCGTACTGCGCGCCGACACGTATCAGCTTATTGTTTTGCGGATCGTAAAATCCGGCAATCCAGGCCGTGAGATTTCCGAACTGATGTCGCAGGTTAAGATCGTAAAGGCGATCGCCATCCATAAAGTAAATTCCCAGAGTTAATTTCGATTTGAACTCGTCGGATCTCTCAATCGGATCTCGCGGCTCTGGCTTTGATTGGTCAGATTGCGTCGCTGACGAATCGGCGGGACTCGGCGACGGTTGAGGCTGGGCTGCACTGGACTGGGCCAGGGCGGAGCTACCAGAAAAGAGAATAACAACGATCAGAAACGTCTTGCGCGCAAAAGTTAGCGGTAACGTCGGTTCAGTCATTTCATCAACCACAAAATCTTCCTCCTGCTTACGGATTACTAATCCCACGTCAGCACGAGTGCGACCGCTGCCGCAAACATTACCACAGTAGTGGCCCATCCGAGGATGTTAAGCCAGCGCCCGTTTACTCTGTCGCCCATCACCCGCCGGTTATTAGCGACGAGCATGATCACAACCAACAGCGGCGGCGCCAGAAAGCCATTGATGATCGCGGCCAGAAAAAGCACTCGAATTGGGTTTATTCCTACGAAATTGATCAGCATTCCCACCAGCGTGGAAAGGATAATCACCCCGTAAAAAAGTTTGGCGCGACCAAGTTTCTGATTGAAACCATATCTGCCGCCGAAAGCTTCGGTGACCGCATAGGCACTCGATCCCGTGAGAATCGGTACCGCCAAAAAGCCCGTGCCGATTAACCCCAGCGCGAATAGCAGCGAGGCGCTTCCGTGCGCCAGAGGCTTAAGCGCCTGCGCGGCATCAGTGGCTGACTGAATGTTGGTTTGCCCGGCTTTGAATAAAGTGGCCGCCGTCGCCAGAATGATGAAGTACATCACCGCGTTTGATAAAAGCATACCCAAACGGACATCCCAGGACGCGTATTTCATCTCGGCATCCGATGCCCCACGCCGTTGCGCCAAAGTGATGCGGCCAAAACTGATTTCTTCCTCGACTTCCTGATCGGCCTGCCAGAAAAAAAGATAAGGCGAGATGGTGGTGCCCAGAATTGCGACCAGCATCGAGAGAAAAGTGGGGTCGAAACTGAGTCTGGGAATGAACGTGGCCTTGAGCACTTGAAGTCCGTCAGGTTTCGCAAAGAACGCGGCCCCGATGTAGGCGAAGAGGGTCAGCGTCAGCCACTTGAAAGTCCTGGCAATCAATCGATACGAACCCCAGATTTGTAAGGCCAGAATGATCAGGGCAATCGGCACGATCATCAACGCGATGGGTACCGGGATTAGTAAATTGATTGCGGCCGCGATCGCGCCAATATCAGCCCCCGCGTTAATTGTATTGGCGATCAGCAGTCCGAGTACCGACAGATACAACAGGTTCTTCGAATAATGTCGTCGCAACACCGCGGCCAGGCCCATGCCGCTGACCATGCCAATTCGCGCGCAGGTCAGTTGGATAGCCGCCATCAACGGCAAGGTGAAGAGAGCGGTCCATAATGTCGTGAAGCCAAGCGAAGCCCCGGCGACAGAGTAGGTGCCGATGCCCGATGGATCGTCATCAGACGCTCCGGTAACTAGTCCCGGCCCAAGTATTTTGAAGAACCGTTTTAACGGATTCTTTTCCAGCCCCATAGCTGTCTCAAGCGAGTGGGTCACACCAATCGGTTCAGAGTGCGGTATCACGGGAACTGCGCGATGCGCTTTTTCTGTCTGTCTATCGTGAGCCATTAGATTTTCAAGACTTCACCTTCCTTTATCGCCCGGGCTGCAAAATATCTGGATTGATCGCTTACTGATTCTACGCATTTTAAGGTGACGCCGTAAGCGCGAAGCTATGCCGTCGCCGGAATTTCCGCCACCGCATTAAGATGTTAATCTTCAAGACACGCGACGGATTCGGGCGTCTACTGCAAACCGATTGAGATGGTTGATTAGGGTCGTCTTCATGCTAAATGCGAGAATCGGCCTGGTCGCCGATAAAAAAAACGGGAAGGAAGCTTTCAAATCGGGATTCCCGCGGATTTCCAGGAGTTGAAAAAGAAGCCCAATACAAAACCGGATTCCGTTAAAGAGACAATCCCCAGGCGAGCACGTCGTCTATTTGCGGAGCTGGGCCCCGGTCTTATTACCGGCGCCGCGGATGACGATCCGTCGGGCATTGGTACTTACTCGATCGCCGGAGCTTCGCTCGGCTTCGTCACCCTTTGGACGGCGATCGTCACCTGGCCACTGATGTCGGTAGTGCAGTTCCTCTGCGCGAAAATCGGCATGGTCAGCGGCATGGGTTTGGCCGGAGTTTTGCGGACGCATTATTCGCGTGCCGTTCTGTATCCCGCGGTGATCGGTTTGATGATCGCAAACACGATCAATGTGGGGACTGATCTTGGCGCAGTTGCGGCGGCGATCAATCTGCTGATCCCGGCGATACCGGCGACCTGGATGATCGTCCCGATTGCCGTGATTATCGTGGCCCTGCAAGTTTGGGGATCGTACCGGACGATCTCGCGAATTTTCAAGTGGCTCACGCTTACACTTTTTGCCTATATCGGATCGGCCATTTTGGCGCGCCCTCCCTGGGGTCAGGTCTTGAAAGCCACTTTCATCCCGCACCTGAGTTTGGATGGAAAGTATCTCTTGACGATCGTCGCGATCCTGGGCACGACGATCTCGCCTTACCTTTTCTTCTGGCAAGCCAGCGAAGAGGTAGAAGAGGAAATCAAGATGGGCCGCAAGACCCTCAAAGAACGCGAAGGCGCGACCTACGCCGAACTGAAGCAAGCGGCGTGGGACACGGACGTGGGAATGTTTTTCTGCAACGTGATTTTCTATTTTGTGATTCTCGCCGCGGGGGCGACTCTTCACGCCGCCGGCAAGACCAACATCCAATCGGCCACAGACGCAGCCGAGGCGTTGAAACCGCTGGCGGGCCCCGCGGCCTCGTGGCTTTTTGCTTTCGGTTTGATCGGAGCGGGCCTGCTTGCGATCCCGGTTTTGTCCGGCTCGAGCGCCTACGCAGTGGCCGAGACTTTTGGCTGGGAATGCAGTCTGGCGCACAAACCGCACGAGGCAAAACACTTCTACGTCATCATTGCGCTTTCGACTTTCATCGGTTTGTTAATAAACTTTCTAGGTATCAATCCGATGGCCGCGCTGTTTTGGACCGCCGTGATTAACGGCCTGATTGCACCGCCGTTGCTGGTGATCGTCATGCTGGTTTCCAATAACCGGAAAATTATGGGAAACAAAGCGAACGGCCGCGGTGCAAATGTCTTCGGATGGGCCACAACCTTGCTCATGTTCGCCGCCGCCATTGGAATGATCCTCACCTGGAATCAGCAGTGAGCTTCATCTGGCTTTTCATTTGGCGCTCTCAGGTGCTTTTCCAATTGAGCCTAAAGATGCTAATCTCACGCCGCTAATCAAAAGACAATTTCCGGAGGCACGATGGACCGCGATTCGGGCACCACTGAGCGGCTACGAAAACTGATCGCGAAGATCGAGTCGCTAACCAAAAGCGGCGAGTTACATTGGGAGCGGCAAGTTGGCTCGGCGCATCGTTATGCTCGCTGGCGCAACAATCTGTTGATTCTTGGACCGGATCAGCCGTTGAGCGAACCAACGCCTCGATACCTTTTCATCACGCCATTCGATTCGCCCGATTGTATTGAAATCAACACCGATGAGCCCGAACTCGGCGCCGCGGTGCGAGTGTTGGCTGAAACGGTCGAGGCCGCCAGCGCGGATGAGCCGCCAACCGATCCCTTTTCGATCGCTCCGGAAATTCTCGACCGTCTCACCGAATAGAATGAAATCATTTTAGTTGTAATACAGGATTGCTCTTCACTTATGGAGGACTGAAATTATGGCAGCAGATATGACAGGCTTGAGTGAAGAGGCCCAGAGCCTCGCGCGGGTTCCGCTTTTCAAGCGGTTGGAACCGCATGAGTTGGAGAAGCTCGCCGAAGAGATTGACCAGGTTAATTACAAGGCCGGCGAGACAATTTTTAACGAACACGATCGCGGCGACGCGCTTTATGTCCTGGAAGAAGGTTCCGTGCGCATCTGGGTGACGGACGAAGACCTTCAGCCAGTCACGCTGGCTGAGTTACAACCCGGTGCGTTCTTTGGTGAACTGGCCGTTTTGGATCAGGGCGAAAGGTCGAGCAGCGCTACCGCCATCACCGACACTCATCTGCACAAATTGAGCAGCAAGGACTTTCAGCAATTTCTGGTCGAGCATCCCGACTGTGCCATCGATGTGATTTGCGAAATCGGCACGCGCATGCGGCAAACGAACCTGCTCGTTTCGCAGCGCGCCTCGCGCAACATCAACGTAGAGATGGAAGAGAAACTAACCGTCGGCCAGCGCATCGCCGACAAGGTTGCGTCGTTTGGCGGTTCGTGGTCTTTCATCATGCTCTACAGCGGCGCTCTTCTCCTCTGGATGGGAATCAACTCGTTCATCCTGGCTTATTACGGTCACGGCGAAAACGGCGCACAGTTCGATCCTTACCCGTATATTCTTCTCAACCTGATGCTGTCGATGACCGCGGCGCTGCAAGCGCCGATCATCATGATGTCGCAGAACCGCGCCGCCGAAAAAGATCGGCTTGCGGCTGAGCAGGATTTCAAAGTCAATTTGAAAAGTGAATTGATGTTGGAGGAGTTGATCCGCAAACAACGCGAGCGCGATCTGCAGATGCACGATCTTAACGAAGTCGTGACGACTTTGAATGCTGAGATAAAGCGAATCTCGGAAAAGCCTGCGGGATCCTGACCTCTGCAAAATCCAAAAGGTCTGTCGCAAAAGCAGGGCGGACAAGTCCGTCCTCCAAATACTCCCAATCTTTCGTCGTAAGAAATTTTCGCTACGGCGATTTACGTGCGCCGTTAGCCGCTGGTTGTCGGCTGGTATTCGCGTTGACAGGTTTGGCCGGCGTCCTGCTGGGACTAACGGTTGCGCCTTCTCGCAAAGCGGTGCGGGCGGTGCGGGTCAAGGCTATGCGCTTTTCGTGACCGGGCGCATCGGCGACCGCTACTTTGATTGATCGGACCGTGCCGTCATGCGCTTTGTTGGTCGGATCGTAACTGATGACATATTGGGTGCGCATGTCGCGAACGATTGAGTTTGCTATTTCCGGAAGTTCTGAGATTGATTGCGGGAAGAACGCGCGTCCACCGGTTTCGCTCGCCAACCTATTGATTAGGTTGACCGCTTTTTCGCGCGGAGACTTGCGAATAAATCCTTTTTCAGCATCCAGCTCATTCACAAATCCGATTACGTAAATCTGCACATCTTCTTCGCGCAAGCGCTGGAAAAGCTGGGCCTCGGGGTAAAAACTGTTGCGATCTTCGCCGTCCGTGACCACAATCAGCGCGCGCCGGCGCCGATCGTCGTCGCTGCCTTTTCGGTATTCGCCCACGTGTTCTGCGGCCAGATAAACCCCGTCGATAACTGCGGTTTGGCCCCCTTCGACATAAAGCGTATCGAGCCCGTCCATCAGCGCGTCTTTGTTCGAGGTGAAATCCTGCACCGTCTCAATTTTGTCGCTGCTGATAAATCGCTCCAGAAAAGTTTCGTCTCCGCGTTTGTTGCTGTTGATGATCGATTTCGCGGCGTCGATCACCTGCGTCAATTGAGTTCGCAGCGAGCCTGACGTGTCTACAGCCAGGCCATAGGTAACCGGCACTTCTTCCTGCGAGAACGAAAAGATCTGTTGCGGAATGCCGTCTTCGTAAATCCTGAATTCGTCTTTGGGAACGTTGCCAATCGGACGATTGTTTCGATCTATGACGCGCACATGGAGCGTTACCAGTTCGGCGTTAAAGATCAGCCTTTCACCTTCTCCGATCTCGGCGCCCGCCGGATCGGGTGTCGGCGTTGGCTTCGGCTTCAGCCGAGGCACTGGCGGCGGCGCGCCAAGTTGGGGCGCGATCTTGCTGCCGGGGCCGGTCTGCGCGGGTGTTTGAGTAGGGGCCGGTTGTTGCGTTTGTTGAGCCTGCTGAGACGCTTGGGAACTGGTGCTGTCAGTGCGTCGCGGACGTGAATCGCCACCCTGCGCGTTGCCGACGAGCGGAATCACCGCCAAAGCAAAGCAAATGGCGCCCGCCAGCGTTAATATTGTGATGGTACGAACCGGAAATAGCCGACTTGAAAAACAAACCTTCATCACTTAAATCCTCTGTAAATAAATGCGCAATGTCAAATGATTTTCGATGTCGGGAGAGCCCTGGGCCAGTGGTTTTTGAAACCCGGCTTCTGCGCATGTTAATGATGCACAATCGCACTGATTGCGTTGCCGTAGTCGCGAAGCCGAGAGTTCAAGCTTTAGCTTGTTGATTTGAAACGGACCTGAAAACTCTGGAACGTACTTTATTTAGGATTCGCGATGGCAAAGTAGCCTTCTTTGCTTCGCACAAACAAACGAGGAAGACCACGGGGCGGAGTTATTTTCACCTTGATATGATGCCATTTGCCGTCGCTGACAAAATTTGGAGGCCGGTATCCGATCGAATACTGATGACGCAGTTCCAGGGCAATCTGCTCAAAAATGTCGTCCATCTCGGCATTTGTTCTGGGAAAGAAAGCCTTGCCGCCCGAAACACTGGCCAGCTCTTCCAGAATGCCCTGACCCTCCATGCCCAGCGAGCTGCCAACGTCACCGCCGCTGAGGATACCTATGGCATAAACGACCACGTCCGATTCCTTTAAGACGCGCCGCAACTCGTTGAAGGTATAACGCGAGTTATTGTCCTGGCCGTCACTAATCAACAGCAGGGCCCGTTTTGGATGGGTGCCTCGCTGTACGCGCTCAACGCCGAGATAGCAGGCATCGTAAAGTGCGGTGTTGTTCTTCGTCTGAACGAAAGTGAGTTTGTCAAGAACCGCATTGCCGTCGCGCGTGCGATCCAGGAGGAGCTGCACCCGGGAGTTGAAGGCAATCAGAAAGTATTCGTCGCTGTCGTGACTGGTTTGAATAAAATGAGCCAGCGCGTCGCGCGCGCGCCTGACCTTTTCGCCGCTCATCGATCCCGAAACATCAAAAATTACGCCTACAGACACGGGAGAGTCGTCGTCACTAAAGTAAGAAATCTCCTGTTGCTGTTTGTCGTCGAGAACCGAAAACGCGTTTTTACCAAGCCCGGAAACAAAACGCCCGTAGATGTCGGTGACGGTGACGGTAAGAGTGATCAAATCAGTGTTGGTGATGAGAACTTCGTTTCCAACCTTTGGCTGCTGAGCGGCTTGCCGACTTCCGGGAAGCAGTGGATTTGCTTTTTCCGCGTGTGAATCGGGTTGCTTCGGCGCGGGCTCGACCGTCAACAGATCTTTTTTTGCCGCAGTCTTGTCGTCAGGCTTGTCCTGTCCCTTTGCCGGCTGAAAAAAGCCGGATCCGATAATCAGAATCGCGGAAAAAATTATGGTGGGCGATAACAGGTAGCGACGCGGTTTCATTTGACCCCCAGGTTCTCCAAGTCGCGAAGCATGATCGCTGTCGGTCGTCGCCAGGAAGCGTCAATCGCAAACTATCCGGCGATGAACTCTGATGACTTCTCAGTCAAGCAGGACTGTGCCGAGTATCGATCGCGTTCGAGGAATTCGATTGCGCCTCGACTCAATTTTAGAGCCGGCGCGATCTCTATTTTCAAAAGCTTGTGCTGCGGGGAAACGCTGCGATGCCAACTATTCGGCTGATGGCATGCATTGTAGGACAGCGAGGTCCGTGGCGCAAGGAAAACTGAGGCCTATTGCCAATAAATCTTTCCGGCGAAGTTAATCTTAGACTCACTTGGCTGCTGAGTTCGGCAGGGCGACGTAATCGCACATCTCATTCAGCGAATCTAAAGCTTCCGATGTCAGCGGGAAACCCCTGGAGCCGAGCCTGATTCTTACTTGTTTCGCGTTTGCCAGTCTCAAGAATTGCGGAAATGGAATTTGGGCCGTCAGGAATTGCGGGAGACTGTCGTTTCCAGCTCCAGAATCGGCCGACCTCAGCAAACGGACGCGGCCCGAAAAGATTGTTTTGTCATCGGCGTCAATTGCGAGTTTGGCGTCCGTTGGGAAAAGCTTCTTGTCAGCATAGGACGCAAAATCGACGGTTACAGATTCAGGGGAAGCTAATTTGTTGCTGGAAGCATTTAAGTTGCCGTGCACGGTGAAGTGCGGGACCATGGCAAGTCCATGATTCAGATCCCCTTCCAGTTGAAGCCGAGTAATGCTTACGTCGGTTTCATTCCGCGCCGCGGAAAACTTGGCGATCGGTCGACTGGGATCGTTATTTTCTGAATCGCCGCCGAGCTCGAATCCGTTCTTATCAAACGCGTATGAATCTATATTGTCGTTATAGTGAACAAAAACATAGCGAGTCTCGGTTCGCCAAAACGCAATCCAAATGGTCTGAATCCCACCAATCCCCGGATAGTGGGACTTCGCGAACTCAGCCGTTTCACGCGCGCGTGCCTGGCGCTCAGCTCTGTCACGTTGGTTCAACGGCGAGTTTATAAACGCAATCTGCATGAATCGAGAGTTTTGGACGCTGACGCTGATGTCTTTTTCGTGATACTTGTCCATCAACTGCTGGCGGAGCCTGGCCATATCGCCAAGTGATTTGATCACGCCGCTTGAACAACTCGTCGAAAGCAACGAGGCGCCGAGCAAAAGGTTGGCAACGATTCTTGTTCGCGAATTCATCGATGTGTCTTCAGGTTGCATCAGGGATTAGTCTAATCTGGCGAGTGGCGTTTCAGACTTGCTTTGATCCTTTCCGCTGTCCTGGGCCCGATGCCGTCGACCGTTTCCAACCCGTCGCCGTCAACAAACTTTTTCAAATCATCGAGCGATGAAATATTGAACTTCTGATGCAGGGTTGCGGCTGTCTTGGGACCAACACCCGGCAGCTTGAGCAGATCCAGAACAGTCGCAGGGGTTTCCGCGGTCAGACGTTCCCATGCGTCGAAAGTGCCGGTATCAATCAGTTCAAGAATCTTGGCCGCGATTGCTTTGCCGACTCCGGGGATTTCCTGGAGACCCGCAGCGCCTTCGCTCTCGGCAACTTTTTTCAAGGGTGTGGGCCACGTCTCGATCGCCTCCGCCGCCATCCGGTACGACCGAATCCGAAATGAGTCTTCACCACGAACCTCCATCAGAGAAGCCATGCGATTGAAGCGACGGGCGATCTCTTCGTTATCCATCGGCTTGACATTATACAGCCGCAGCGATTACTTATTCAGAGATCCCCACAATTTTTTGGTAACGGCTTAACCACTCTCCCGCGAAGTGTTCGAGAGGAGATCTATGCGATCGAGAAAAGTCCTGGGCGCGCTGATCATTGCGCTCTTTTCACTGCAGACGTTGCAATTCACCGCGCGCGCCGACGAGGGCATGTGGCCCTTCAACAATGTGCCGCGCACCGAGATCAAGCGCAAGTACGGTTTTGATGTCACCGACGCGTGGTTGCGCAAAGTGCAGCTCGCTTCCGTGCGATTCAATAGCGGTGGTTCCGGTTCGTTCGTTTCCGCTGACGGCCTAGTGCTGACGAACCATCACATCGCTTCCGACACGCTGGCGAAGATCAGCACGGAGCAAAAGGACTACAACAAAGACGGTTTTTATGCGCCGACTCGCGATAAGGAAGTCAAATCACCCGACCTCGAGCTGAATCAGCTTGTCAGTATCGAAGACGTAACCGCACGCGTGAATGCCGGGGTGAAATCAAATATGAGTGCTTCGCAAGCCAACGCGGCGCGCAACGCGGCGATGAACGGCATTTCCGAAGAATGCACCAGGGCGACCGGACTGCGGTGCGACGTAGTCACTCTCTATCAGGGCGGGCAATACAATCTCTATCGCTACAAGAAATACACCGACGTGCGTCTGGTTTTCGCGCCGGAGTTTGAAATCGCATTTCTTGGCGGTGACCCGGACAACTTCGAATATCCACGTTACGATCTCGACATGGCCCTGTTTCGCGTCTACGAAAATGATAGGCCGATTCACACCGACAACTATTTGAAATGGTCAACCCGCGGCGCCACGGCCGGCGAGCTGGTTTTTGTTTCCGGCAATCCCGGCCGCACAGAGCGCATGGATACCGTCGCCCATCTGGAATACATCCGCGATTTTGGTTTTCCCCTGCTGCTGAAATTTCTCGAGCGGCAACGCGCGATGCTGCTGAAATATGGCTCGCAGGGATCGGAGCAGGAGCGCCGGGCCCATGAAGATCTCTTCAGCATCGAAAACAGTTTGAAGGCCATTCGCGGCGAGGAAGCAGGGCTGAAAGATCCTTCGCTGATAGCCAACAAGCAGCGCGCAGAAACCGAGTTGCGACGGACCATCGCCGCCGATCCTCGCAAACAGAAAGAATACGGCGACGCCTGGGACGCGATCGCCAAAGGGCGCAAAGCACAGCCGTCCTATGAAGTTGAGCGCAGGTTCCTGGAATCCGAATGGGGATTCAACTCAACCTACTTCGATTTCGCGCGCACGCTGGTGCGCATGGCTGAGGAAAACACCAAGCCGAACGAGAAGCGCTTGCCGGAATACACCGACGCGCGGCGCGCCTCGCTCGAGCAGGAGCTTTACTCGCCGGCCCCGATTTACGATGACTTTGAAAAAGCGAAACTCAGTGACTCGCTCGCTTTCATGCAGGAGGAGATGGGCGCGAACAATTCCATCGTTAAAAGAGTGTTACAAGGCAAATCGCCGGAAGAACGCGCCAACGAATTAATCAACGGCACGCGGTTGAGAGAAGTTGACGCCCGCAAGCAAGTTGCTGCCGGCGGCAAAAAAGCGATCGAGGATTCGAACGATCCGATGATCAAGCTGGCGCGTTCGATCGATTCTGAGTCGCGCGCGGTGCGCAAACGGTACGAAGACGAGGTGCAGGCTGTCGAGCGAACTAACTATGGAAAAATCGCCCGCGCTCTGTTCGAATTGCGGGGTACGTCGATATATCCCGATGCGACCTTTACGTTGCGCCTTTCTTATGGGGGTGTCAAAGGTTATCAGGAGAATGGAAAGTTCATCGCGCCGTTCACGGATTTCGCCGGCTTGTTTCGTCACGCGGCGGAACACGGCGACAAGTATCCATATCATATTCCCGACAGCTGGAAGAAAGCGAAACGCATTTTGAATATGCGCACGCCATTTAATTTCGTCTCGAGCGCGGACATCATCGGCGGCAACTCAGGTTCGCCGGTGATCAATCGCAACGGCGAGTTGGTTGGCCTGATCTTCGACGGCAACATTCAATCACTGGTCGGCGATTTCTATTTCGACGAAACGATCAATCGCGCCGTCTCGGTCGATTCGCGTGGCATGCTGGAGGCGCTGCGCAAGGTCTATCACGCCGACGCGGCGGCAAATGAATTGGTGCGACGCTAATAATCACGCCGGCTTGATTCTTGGTAGCGTCCTGATTTGAATTCGAAATTCTCTGCGCCACCTTTGCGTTTGCTGCGTCTCTGCGGTGAGTATATTTTAGCCCATTTTTCACCGCAGAGACGCCGAGGTCGCAGAGACCGCGCAGAGAAAAACTGGCAGCAATTGTTAACGCACCTGATCACCTTTAGTTTCCGCGCTGGCAAGCTGGCGATCGATTGACAGGTTGCGAATCAACGATTCCAATTCCATTTGTAGGCGCGCCCGCTCCTCGTTTACCGTTTGCTTATCCTTGTTCAATTGTTCCAGACGAGTCTCCTGCGTATCAGCCTTTGACACATAACGACTGATGAGAGATTTGATTGAAAACAGACAGACTACGATCAAAAGGAGAGTGCGTTTCATGGGCTTGGCCTCCAGCGAAAAGATTTTCGAGCTTAGGGGGGAGACACTGAAGGGGAGACGGTTGGTATTCGTCAGAAAAAACAGGATTGCTGTCAATGACTGATGCGCGCGAGTCTTTCGGGGTTGACTTCCGGAATGACGAAAAGCCCCTGCGCTTGCTCCTCATTTCTCCGGGGTATAAGCTAGATGTCAACAATTTCACCGTATTCTCTCCCATCACAAGTTTGCCGGCGGCTCGATGGTTGGCTGCAAAGAAAACAAGAGATTTTTGCCGGCTGAAAGAAGGAGAAACCTAATGAAGAAATTTATTCTGGCCCTGGCAGTCGTTCTGATGACCGCAAGCTTTGTTGCCGCTGACACAATCTATCTACGCGACGGGCGGACGATTCGCGGGACGCTGCTGGGTTTCATCAACGGACGTTTCGTCGTGCGCGTTGAGCCCCGCTATTCGACCTTGCCCAGCGCGACGACCGATCCAGACATCGCGCGCAGGCGAACCACCGAGGGCGAGATTCAGTACTTCCGGCCGAACGAAGTTGATCGAATAGAGATTGACGGCCGCGCGCTGGATGAGGCGCGCTTTGAGACGCGTAGTGTGCAGGTCACGCTCGATTCCAACTGGATTGACAGCGGGATCGATTTGCGGCGTGGCGAGCGTGTGCAAACGAGCGCCACGGGCGTGATCACGGCCGGGCGCACACGGATAACTCCGGACGGACTACGCTCAACAGATCCGACTGCACCTTTACCAAGCGCTGCCGAAGGTAAACTGATCGGCGCGGTAGGCGACGATCCGCGGGCGCCGATTATCGAGCTGGGCTCGACTCGCGAGTTCACGACCGATCGAGATGGACGGCTTTATCTCACCGCCAATCGTGGCTTGTTCAACGACGCCCGTGGCAGCTTTACGGTTCAAATCAAGCGGGAGCGCGATCTGACGGCGCTCGATAATGAGGATCGCTTTCCGCGGAATCCTGCCGCGCGTGGACGATCCCGGACGCGACCGCCGATCGATGAAAACGATCGCAATCGCACGCCGCAGGAAGTGACGATCAATGTGCCGGGCACTTCGCGTGGCACTGACAGCGGGATCGATGTTCGCTCCGGCGATCAAATAACTTTTACGGCCAGCGGCACGGTAGTCGCCGGACGTCGCACGGGCCAGGTAGGACCAGAAGGCGGACGCAACACCGGCTTTGGCGCGATTATCGGCACCAAACCGGTGCCCAGTGCCGGCCCTGGCGCACTGATAGGCTACATTCGCACGCCGGACGGCCAGCAGACTCAGGCGTTTCTAATCGGCAGTCAATTAACGTTCACCGCGCCCGTCGACGGCCGTCTGTATCTCGCCATCAACGACGACGATTACAGCGACAACAGCGGGAGTTTTAGTGTGCGGATTCGATACTGAGATTTGGCGCCGCGCCGTCAAGAGTGGCCGGTTCTCTCGCGGACGGTTCTTGAATCGAGCGTTATTTTTTCAGACCCGCGTCCCAATTGATGACGATGGTCATGGGTGTCGGCGTGGTTTCTTCGCCGGCGACGTTGATGAGGAAGCGCTGGCCATCGCGAGTGACGTCGTAGTAAGGCGGACCGGGAAGGTTGCTGACGTGCAATTCGAAAAGAGGGCGAGGCGTGCCCACCTGGAGTCCGCTGGCGTCCGCTTTGATGTCCACGGCCATTAGCTTCTTATCAGGCCCGATGAAATACAACTCTTTTCCGTCGGCGCGCCAGCGCGGTTGAAAACCTCCGTCGGTGGAAACCTGAATCTTGCTGCCCGAAGGAAAAGCTTGCAGATAGATTTGTCCCGGGCCCGATTCAGTCGACTCGTAAGCGATCCATTTTACGTCAGGAGAGAAGCGGCCGTTTGTCTCGCCGAACGGCGTTTGCATCACCGGCGAGGGTTTCTGATCGCCACCAAGCGGCAACACCCAGAGATCGGAACTAGTCCTGGGATCGAAATCGTTGTAGAGGACGATCTGACCGTCTGACGACCAGTCGTTCGGGGCCTTCAAGTTTGACGACTTGAAGAGCAGTTGATCGTTGCTGGAACTGTTTGCGGGTTTGACGTACAGATCGGCGGTCCCATTCTTGTTCGATGCAAACGCGATCCGCGCACCGTCAGGCGACCACACCGGAAACGTTTCATTGGTCGGATCAAAAGTAAACCTTGAGCTGGTGCCGCGGCCCAGTTCCGTAATCCAAAGATCGTAGCTGCCGGTTTCCAGATCGAGCCGCGAGCTGACGATTTGTTTTTGATCGGGTGAGAGTGAAAATCCCAGAAAGTCACCGGCCGCCCCTACCTTTTCCAATTGCTTGCCCGTGCGATCGTACCAGGTCAGTTGTCCGTTCAGCGCAACGTTGCCGCGGTAAGCGAGCACTCGGTTGTTCGAAACACAAAAGAAAGCACGCGCCGTGGCAGCGCTGTAACCTATCTGCTCAACGATCGGAACCGGCTCGCCGTTAAGGCGCAACCTTTCGGGATCGAACGGCTGGGCCATCAGGGTGCGGCCGCGCACGAAAAAAAGATAGCCGGGCGGCGCGTAGTCCGCTCCGGCATCCGTATTTACGATCAGCCGCGAATCTTTTGAATCCAGCGCGCCGGTGTATATTCCGCTGTTCTGCTGTTGCGCGTTGCGCGCGAGATAGATGAAGTGTTTGCCGTCCGGCAGGAAATGTGGCCAGCAGTGATTGGTTTGGTTTGTGGCCGTATCAGGCGAAGTGATTTGGGTCGCCGGCCCGCCCGAAGCTGAGACGCGGTAAAGACCACCGGCAACCGCGGGAGCGAAAATGATAACCCCATCCGTGTTCCAGGTTCCGCCTCGCGCGGCCTGCGCGTCGGCCAACACTTGCACTGAGCCACCGGACACTTCAATCTTCTTCAGCTTTCCACCCGCAAAAAATCCTATAAAGCGACTGTCTGGTGACCAGAAAGGTTGAGCTGCATCTTCAGTTCCCGGCAAAGCCTGGGCGGTGAGAGAATCGATTGCTCGTACCCAGAGTATGCGTTTCCCTCCCTCGGCGGTGGCTGTAAATAACAACCGCCGGCCGTCCGGCGAAACATAGTCGCCGCCACCCTGAAAAGTTGTTTTCTCCGGAGGATAGATCAAAAAACGCGCGGCTTGCGGTTCAGACGTTTCGCTTGCGCGCAAATATAGAATTAGCAATAAGACTCCCACCACTACCGCCGCGACCGCGACTACCGCCCAGGCGATCATCTCGCGCCTTTTTATTTCGACGGTCGCGCGCACAACCCGATCGAGTTTATGCGTGGCAGTTGTTCCAGTCCCTCCTGAAAGAGCTTCAATCGCAAAGGCGAGATCGTGCGCCGAGTTAAAGCGCTTACTGGGATTCTTTTCCAGACAGTGACGGACGATTCGTTCCAGGCCGGGCGAGATCCTGCGGTTGCTGTCGACGATGTCGGACGGATCCTCTTTGAGGATCGCGCTCATAGTGTCAATTTTTGATTCGCCCTTGAAAGCGCGCTTGCCGGCCAGCATCTCGTACAGCACCGCGCCAAACGCGAAAATGTCCGAGCGATGATCGGGCACCGCGCCGCGCACCTGTTCGGGCGACATGTAGCCGGCCGTGCCAATGATGATCCCGGGTTCAGTATCAACGCGCTGGGTGGGTGCTTCGTCCTGCGCCGGCATTTCAACCGGAGCGGTCAGCTTCGCAAGTCCAAAATCCAGGATCTTGACGCGCTCGTCTTTGGTGATGAAGATGTTTTCAGGTTTCAGATCGCGGTGGACAATTCCTTTGTCATGCGCGGCTGCCAAACCGTTCGCGATCTGCAGCGAGTATTCGATAACTTTTCGCGGCGGCAGGGGCGAGTCGACCATGCGCTCGCGGAGAGTTTCGCCTTCGAGCAGTTCTGAGACGACGTACGGCCCGACCTCGTGCTGGCCAATATCATAAATTGTCAGAATGTTCGGATGATTGAGCGCGCTGGCTGCCCGAGCTTCCTGTTCAAAGCGGCGCAAGCGATCAGGATCGCCGGAAAAATTTGGCGGCAGAACTTTGATTGCCACGTCGCGGCCCAGTCTGGGATCGCGCGCGCGATAAACCTCGCCCATTCCGCCCGCGCCTACCGGCGCGAGAATTTCGTATGGACCAAAACGGGTGCCTGGGGGAATCGCCACGACAGACAATTATAGGGCTATCAGACGAGTGACTCTATTACAATGGAAAGAAAAAACCAAGAACTAAACTTTTTTTGCCAGGCTTTGTTCCGCAAGACTTCTTGCGATGCACGTGACACCGGCGTGGTGAGCAAAGGTCACACACCACTTTTCGAGCGATTCCAAAGCCAATCTGTTTCGCGCGGACTTTTTGCGATACAATCCGCCCGCCAATGATTACTTGCCCCAGCTGTCGCAAAGAGATTGCCGCAGAGTTACATCTCGCTGGTGGGCCAGCCTTTGTTCGGTGGAAAGTTCCTTTAGGATTGAGCATGCCGACATCAGGGAAAATGAGTTCGCGCAAAGGCGCGGAGAACGTTCAAAAAGCTCCAGGTTAAAATTGAGACCCTGCCCGCGATTGCCTTTTGCCGGCGCCGAGCGCTATCTTAGAACCGTTGTCCCGTCTCACACCGCTTCCCCTGCAGCTTCTAACAACGAGAGGAAACGAAGATGGTTGAATGTCCAACTATTCTGGTGATTGAAGACTATTCCGACACCCGGATGCTCTTGTCGTCTTTTTTGCGAGCGCATGGCTTCAAAGTCATCGAAGCGCGAGACGGTAAAGAGGGATTCATCCAGGCAAACCGCGTGATTCCGGATCTGATCCTGATGGATCTCGCGCTGCCCGAAATGGACGGAGTCGAGACCACGCGTCGGATTCGGCGGCGCCATGCGCTATCTCAAATACCCATTTTCGCGATCAGTGCCTATGCAACGCACGACGTCGCGCAAGATGCAATCGAGGCGGGCTGCACGGAAGTATTCGGGAAGCCGTTCGAGGCCGAAGTCTTGTTGAAAAGAATTCACGCCAGTTTGGGATTGCAATCGATAAAACTTCGGAGCGCGGCGGGAGCAAGCTAAGCTTCTTCCAGCCCAGCGTATTTCTGCACCAGCTTTTTCTGTCCATAGCCGGGAAAGCTGACGGTAAGTTTCGTCGCATCGCCCGAACCTTCGCGACGGAGCACCAGGCCCCGTCCGTATTTGGTGTGACGAACGTACGAGCCGGGGACAAAATCGGCGGTGCCGGGAGCGCGGACATCCTTGTTCGCATTGAGCGGGAAGCGCGAACTCGATCTCGCGAATGACGAGCCCTCCCTCACCGCCCCACTCCCGCCGGGATGCCCGGCCGGGGACCCCGGGGTCGGGCTACTGCCCCGTCTTATCGAAGCATCGCGTTTGCGAAAAAACTCTTCGATCGACTCAACGCTGTCGTAAGTCTTACCGGGATAAGTGCGCCCGGGCCGTCTCGCGCTGTTTCGCGCCGGCTCGTCATACTCATAAGTCAGTGACGAATCGGCGCCCGATTTTTCCGTCGTTGACTCGTCATACTCATATTCGAGCGATCCGGCGGCGCCGACTGCGCGCTTCAGACTCGTCGAGCCGCGCGCAAACGATAACCATGATTTACCGCGCGAAAGATCTTCGATTAGGTCTAGCGGCATCTCATTCAGAAACTGCGACGGTTCGGAAGCCAGTTCTTCACCATAAACTCGGCGAGTGACCGCGTGCGTGACGTACAGGTATTTCTCCGCGCGCGTCATCGCGACATAACACAGTCGCCTTTCTTCCTCGATGTCCGAGGCATCGCTGAGCGAGCGCGAATGCGGAAACAAACCATCTTCCAGGCCGACGATGAAAACCAGCGGAAACTCAAGTCCCTTCGCCGAATGCGCGGTCATCAATGTTACCGGCACATCGCTCTTATATTGATCGGTGTCGGCCACCAACGCCGAATGATCGATGAAGTCGCGCAAGCCCTGCGCGCCTTGTTCGTCGTAATCAACCGCAGCGTTGACCAACTCCTGTAAATTTTCCAGTCGGGCTTCGGCTTCGTCGTTGTTCTCAGCTTTGAGCGCGTTTTCATAGCCGCTTTGAATGATGGCGGCCTTTACGAGATCGGAAACCGGGGAAGTCGATTCGATTTCTGGGCCCTCCCTCACGGTCGGGCTACTGCCTCGCGGCTCTGCCGCCTGATGTGCGGAAAGGCTCTGCCTTTCCGAGGCATCCCCAATTGATTCGTCGAGGCTGCGCCTCGAGGTTGTGGCGAGTGCATCCGCGCTCGCGGCTCGTGCTGCCAGACCATTAATAATTTTCTGAAAGTTTGCCAGCGCGGCAACCGCACGAGGCGACAACCGCTGCTCATCTTCGATCAAATCGTTGATGGCGTCCCAGTAGGAAATCCCCAATTCGCGCGCCCGGCGTTCGATCTCGTCGAGCGTAATTTTACCGATGCCGCGCGGCGGACTATTGATAATGCGCTGAAGCGCAATCGAATCATGCGGATTCAACGCGAGTTTCAGATAGGCGATGATGTCGCGCACCTCCAGGCGTTCGTAAAACGAAAAGCCGCCGACGATGTTGTAAGGAATGCTGGCGCGTCGCATCGCTTCTTCAAAGACCCGCGATTGCGAGTTGGTGCGATACAAGACAGCGGCTCGAATGTCGGGCTCAGCCGCGAGGTGTTGTTCAATCTTGCGAGCAACAAAACGGGCTTCCGATTCGGCGTCCAGCGCCTGGTAATAACGAATCAGATCGCCGCGAAGGTTTTGTGTCCACAGGGCCTTCTCTTTGCGCTCGAGATTATGTTTGATGACGCCTCCGGCCACGTCCAGAATGTTTTGTGTCGATCGATAATTCTCTTCGAGCCGAATGACTCTGGCCGACGGAAAGTGCTCTTCGAATTGGAGAATGTTTTGAATGTCCGCGCCGCGCCAGCGGTAGATTGACTGGTCGGGATCACCAACCACACAGATGTTCTGTTGCTTTTCAGTCAGCAAATGAATCAAAGCAAATTGAAGCGAATTGGTGTCCTGATATTCGTCAACCAGGATGTAGCGGAAGCGATCGTTATATCGTTCGCGCACTTCCGAAACGTCGCGCAGCAGACGCACCGCCTTGATCAACAAATCGTCAAAGTCGAGCGCGTTGTTCTTCTGCAGACGCTCTTCGTATAAGGCAAACACCCGCGCGATCGAAGCGCGGCGCTCGTCAATGTATTGCGCGCGAGCCGTGAACGCGTCGGCATCTTCGCCGCGATTCTTGGCGGCGCTGATCGCGGCCTGCACCGAGCGCGGCGCCAGTTGCTTCTCGTCAAGACCAAGGTCGCGAATGCAGTTCCTGGTTAACCGCACCGCGTCGTCCTGATCGTAGATCGTGAACGAGCGCGTGTAACCGGCCTCCAACGCTTCGATGTCCCGGCGCAGAATTCGCACGCACAAGCTGTGAAAAGTTGAAATCAATGGTGCGCTGCCAATTTCCAGCCCTTCGATAAGTTTGGTGACGCGATTGCGCATCTCTTCGGCGGCTTTGTTGGTGAAAGTGACGGCGAGAATGTTGCGCGGCCAGATATTGCGTTCGGCGATGAGGTAAGCGATGCGATATGCGATGACCCGCGTCTTTCCGGAACCGGCGCCGGCAAGGATCAACAGCGGGCCTCCGGTCGCCTGCACCGCTTCGCGCTGCTGTTCGTTGAGCTCAGCTAAGAACTGCATCGTTGATGGTTCGCTTGAGGACATGCGCTGTCAAGGCATTTAAGCACACGATTCGCGACGTAACAAAATTGAGCCGAAGCCGTTCAAATGACTCGCTAATCTGGATCACAACAGAATTGTGTTTTTACGTCCGTCGGATGGGACGGAAGCTAAATATGACGGTTCTAATGTGATGGCGATTCTAAAGAAGAATCAAAAAAGAGGTGATGAGTCGAAGACTGGTTACTTTTCTCAAATAACTATCCCGACGGTCATGAGTGAAGAATGTGTGGAAGCTGGAACAGTTCGTTGGCCAGTAACTTTAGGTGCTGGAATCGAGAAATGAAACCGCGTGATTTCTGGACACCCAGTCTGGGAAGTATCCACCTCCACTAGAGTTAGCGATCGCGGCAAAGACCTTTCAATAAAGTTCTTGACAACCTTTTTGAAGAAGACTGGTTACAATATCATCGTCAGCAACGTAGCTGCTGATGGTTCGACTTCTATTGTCGGAGTTGCACCCGTCAGTACCTGGAATAGAGATTGTGGAGGCAGCGGCGGGTACGAACCTCCTCCAGATCCGCCGCCCTGTGGGGGCCAGAATGCATGTATTCAGTAGTCAATCGTTAGCAGCGCCGCTGTTTCCAAGGGCGCGGTGACCACAGACTGAACACGTCCCTCAATAGAAGTGTTGAGGGACGTGTTCACCAAGCTTGACGACCACCGCAGTTGAAAGGTCGGAGTCGAGCGAGGGAGGTAGATGAACATGACACGCATCTTCTTAGTTGCTCATATAATGCTCGCATTGTTAACTAGTCTAGCCCACGGTCAGTTAGGCCCGCCGAAGCAATCGAAGCTCGAAGTCGGTGCCCAACTTTCCGTGCTGGGAATAAACGATCCTCAGGGCCTAAGTGACCTTTTCCCCAGAACAGAGCTTGGACTTGGAGGGAGGCTATCCTATAACCTGAATCGTCATCTCGCCCTGGAAGCAGAAGTTAATTTCTTCCCCCGAGACTATCGCAAGGTCCGAACTAATTTCACTGGCGGGCGCTTGATAGAGGGTCTGTTCGGGTTGAAAGCGGGATTACGAAAAAACAGGTTTGGAGTATTCGGAAAAACGCGCCCCGGATTTGAGAGTTCAAGTCGCGCAGAGGTTGCGCATTTTCCGGCGGGTAACGGACCAGATCCCCAGAATCCGTTTGGATTCCAGGACATGCGCGCTACCCAGTTTGCTCTGGATGTGGGCGGCGTGTTTGAGCTCTATCCGTCACACCGCACAATTGTGCGCTTCGATTTTGGTGACACGATCGTTAGGTACCCGGGCATTCAGTTCACTCAAATCCCACAGGGAACTGTCGTTGTGAAAACTTTGTATACCAACAAATTCCAATTCAGCGCGGGTGTTGGATTTCGCTTTTAGCGGCAGGCTTCTTTCGCAGAGAGACCACGACCGAACATAGTGATGCGCATTCCAATTATCATCATCGCCTTGGCCTTAATGACATCAATGTCGATCACGAGAGAGGTGTTGATCGATCGAGTGCGAGCCCAGGAGCGGCTCCGAATCGTTGTTGAAGAAGTGCAGCTTCCAGTGGCTGCTTATGATAACTACGGTCACTTTGATCCCAGCTTGATGATTGATGACTTACTGATACTCGAAAACGGCGTGCCGCAGGAAGTCAGAAGCGTCCGACACATTCCCGCGAACGTGGTGCTGCTCCTCGACACCGGCGGTGAAATAAATGCGGCGAAAAACATCCGAACCACCCGCGAGATTGCGAAGAATCTTGTCTCGACTCTCAATGGTCAGGACAAGGTGTCAGTATTGCAGGTTAGCGATAAAGTCGAATTGCTCCAGGACTGGACTCATGATTTCAAACAAGTCGCGGAAGTACTCGACACGAAATTGCTTTCGGGCAGGCGCTCCTATTTTTCAGACGGACTCATCGCGGCAGTGAAACAATTTAGGGAACAGCCCACGGGCAGTCGTCACTTAGTCTTGATAACAGATGGCGTCGAAACGCCCGGAGGCAAGACCGACCGGGTTGAGGCGCTTAAGCGAGTCGCTGCAAGCAATGCAGTTGTGCATGTTATCAGTTATACAAATACTTCACGCGCAACGATGAAAAACAACCGCCGCATTTTTCGGAACCGTGATAAGAGCACTGTGCCAGATGATGCCGTGAATAGTCTCCCTGATGATCCAGGCTTTGATCAGCTAAGACGTTTGCACAAACCGGGCGGAAAGACAGCCGATGTAGATCCGGAGCGGCAGCGCCGTGTTCGTGAATACGAACAAGCAATGGACGGGAGCGAGTGGCGACTCAAATCTCTCTCCAACGAGACTGGTGGCCATATATGGTTGCCGGAGTCTTTCGATGAGATGATCGCCAATGGGGCGGCAGCCGCGCGTTTGATTGATTCGGAGTACGTTGTCACATACAAGCCGAAACGTACAGTGATCTCAGCGCCCGAAGGTGAGGTAAGTCATGTCGAAGTCGTATCACGTCGCGTGGGCCTGAGTGTTATCTCGCGGCGTCATTATATTGCGCTCGGCAAGAAGCAGCTTTAGCTTTTCTGAAACCGAGGCGGGCACTTGAGACGCGATGGCGGGTTTGACTGGGACATTATCGCTAGAGATACCGTCTGAAATGGCAAACGTCAAGTATCTGAAAAAAACCAATTTACGAATTAGCGGATTGACCTAAGTCCGCGCAAAGCTCCTGAGATTTGACTACCTTTTCTTGAAAAACTGCACGGCGCGCTCGTGCTTTTCCGCCGCGGCGCGCGAGTTGAAAGTGCCGAGGTTCCTGCGCTTGCCCGTCTTTGGATCTTTCTTGCGCGAATAGAGACGATACTTTCCCGACTTTAATTTGCGGATCATGATCTGTTGTCCGATTGTGAAGGACACATTGTAGCGCAAGCCGTTAACTTGCGCGTAGACCCGGAATTTAGTGCAGGCTCAATCCTGCGTTGCGCCATTACGGTCGTGCGCGAGTTACAGAACCGCGAGCGGTAGCAAGCGGATGCGGTGTTCAACTTTCGCTCTAATTGACGATTTCAATTACATCTCTTTGACAGGTCATTAGCGTCAGATGGCACGTCGAGTACGGCATCCGCTCGCTACCGCTCGCGGTTCTGTAACGAATCGACTCGTCGCCGCAACTCACGAAACAACTTAACAAGTTCCGGCAATTGATAATTGGCGTTCAGCCCGCTGGGATTCGGCAGCACCCACACGCGGGCATCCGCGAGCCGTTCATTCTGCTCGCCAATCATGGCCTTTGGCTGCGCGAAAGCGCCGCGGTAAGCACCGACACCTAACACCGCCAGAATCCGCGGACGATAGCGCCGCACTTTTCGTCTCAGCCTTTGTCCGCCCTTAACAAAATCTTCTCTGGACAACTCGGAAGCCGAAGCCGTCGCATGCGCCACTACGTTTGTGATACCCAACCCGCTGTCGAGCAGCTCGTGTTCCTCGAACGGTGATAGCAATCGATCGGTGAATCCCGATTGATACAGCGCCGGCCAAAAACGGTTACCCGGCCGCGCGAAATGGTGGCCTACGGCAGCCGTGTAAAGCCCGGGATTTATTCCACAAAAGAGCACCCGCAGATCAGGCGCGATTACATCTGCCACGGTTTTCCCGGCCGCGGCAGTTAGTTGTTCTTTGGTCGGCTTGAAGGGTTTGGTCGCTTTGCGTGTCACCTTAGTTGCTCTTAAAGTAAGCGTGCAAACGAAGTCAAGGAAAAAATATGCCCAGCCGTAAATTGCGTCAGCAGATAACCGCAAAGAAACGGTTCTGCGACGGCGCGCGCCGTGCAACCATGCCGGCGGCGATCAATCCGATGTTGGCCACGTTGGTGGATGAGCCGTTTTCGGATCGCGATTGGATCTTTGAAACGAAGTGGGACGGCTTTCGCTCGATCTGTTTTATCAAGAATGGCCAGGCACGCTTGGTTTCACGTAATCAGTTGGAGATGACTCAGCAGTATCCCGAGCTCGCGAACATCGCCAAACAGGTCGAGGCCAGGGAAGCGATTCTTGATGGCGAGATTGTCGCGCTGGACGAGCACGGCCGGCCGCGCTTTCAGTTGCTACAGCCTCGGGTTGGGCGCAAGAGCGGCATCGAAGCGCTTCGTGGTAAAGGGAAGATCGTTTACTACGTTTTCGATCTGTTATATTGCGACGGCTATGACCTGATGTCGTGCCCGCTGGTCGATCGCAAGGCTGAGCTGGAGCGAATGCTTCGGCCCGCGAGCTTCGTCAAACTTTCAGAACACATCGAGGCCGACGGCAAACGATTCTTCAAAGAGATCGAAAAGTTTCATCTCGAAGGAATGATCGCCAAGCGAGCAGCGAGTCCTTACATTCAGAGAAGAAGTTCCGATTGGCTGAAAATAAAAACCGTGCGGCGCTCAGAGGTTGTGATCGGCGGCTACACACAGCCGCGCGCTTCCCGCTCGCATTTTGGCGCGTTGGTGGTCGGACTGTATCACGATGGTAAGTTGCGCTACGTCGCGCATACCGGTGGCGGTTTCAATCAGCGTACGCTGGCGCAGGTTTACAAATTGATGCAACCACTCAAGACAGATACGAGTCCGTTCGTCGTGACTCCTAAAACCAACGAGCCGGTGCAGTGGATAAAACCCAAACTGGTTGGCGAAGTGAAGTTCAGTGAGTGGACCGCGGACAAACACATGCGCCAGCCGATATTTCTTGGATTAAGAGAGGATAAGAAACCCAGCGATTGCAAGTTCGATTTCGCACTTGACACTGACGCGTTTGTTTAATCCACATCGGGCTACTGCCTGCCCGATTTGTCGAACCAACACGCGGCGGTAGCCCGCGTCTAAACATTCTCCACCGGCCACAAATCGTCAAAAACATTAAGGATTTCCGAGGATTTTGAAAGATTTGGGCTTAGGCATTCGCCCGCAAAAGGCCGCGGAAAATGCCCTGGACCTGGACCCGCGAAGCATGCAGTCGCAGCGGCTCGAGTTGTGAATTTGCCGGGCGCAGTTCAACCTCAGAACCAAAGCGGAAGAGTCGTTTCAGGGTCGCGCTTGCCTCATCTACGAGCGCGACGACAATCTCGCCGTCGCGCGCTTCGGTGCGATTTTCGATCAAAGCAATGTCACCGTCGCAGATGTGTTCGTCGATCATGGAATCGCCTTTTACGCGCAGCGCATAGATGCGCTCCGGGCGGACTCGAGCAATCATAAAGCGGGGCACCGCGATCATCTCGATGTCTTCAACCGCATCATTCGGCGCGCCGGCAGCGATTTGTCCGAGCAGGGCAACTTCACACACCGCATCGGCCGGCGCCTCTTCAACTCTGACCGCGAGAGTGAATCGTCCCTCTTCGTGTTCGCGCTTGATCAGGCCGCGCTTCTCAAGGGCCGAAATGTGTTTGGCGATCGTCGCTTTCGATTTGACGCCAAAGTTGCGCGCGATTTGCGCGTACGAAGGTTCGTGACCATGCTTCGCGAGAAAGCGGGTGATGTAATCGAGGACTTCTTTCTGGCGTTGCGTGCGCGGCAGCATTTGGATTCTCAATCTATTCCGTAAGTGAACTGATTCTAAGCATGCATTGCAAAAATCGTCAAGCAATTTGGGACAAAGATCTCGAACAGATCTTAAACGAGAGAATTCGAACCGGTAAATCGGCACAAAGACGTTTTCGAGAGGGTTAATTTATGATCGAGGCCGTTTTCTTCGTTCGGCCTGCAACCATCGGGTCCATTTGACTAAAGTTGGAGCGATCGGGTAAATGTTTCCGCGATCGCTTCAGTTCCGAAAGCGAATATGTAACCGGTTCGCTCGCTCGTGCGTATTAGTGTTCTTGGCACTTTCTCTTTTCCGTTGGCAATAGGCACGCCCGCGGTTTCTAAGTAACAACTCAAACTGAAAGGAACTTTCCCATGAAAGACACGTTTCGTTCCAGCCGTGACTTTGGCTGGCTGGCGCTCTCGATCTGCGCTTTAGTCTTTGGCGCAATGGCAATAGGCGCCCTGGTCACGCATGCGCAGAATCCGTCGCCCTCGCCAACTCCGGCGGTCGCGCAGAGTCCGGCGCCCGCCCGAAGCGCAACGCCAACGCCAACTCCCAGTCCCACACCCACACCAATTAATTGGTCGGAAGATCCGATGCTGAAGCGATTTGTTTTTCGCGGCATCGGCCCGGCCAGCATGGGCGGACGCGTCGACGATATCGCGGCAGTGGAAAGTAATCCGTACATCTTTTACGTCGGATTAGCGACCGGAGGCGTGTGGAAAACTACCAATAACGGAACGACTTTCACGCCGGTTTTTGACACCTATTCGACGGCTTCGATCGGCGACATCGCGATCGCCCCATCGAACCCCGACGTGGTCTGGGTAGGCACGGGCGAAGCGAACAATCGGCAGAGCGCCAGCTTTGGCGATGGCATCTATAAGTCAACGGACGGCGGAAAAACGTTTGCCAGGATGGGGCTTGAAGACTCGCAGACGATTGCGCGCATCGTGATCGATCCAAAGGATCCAAACATAGTTTATGTTGCGGTGCTGGGTCACCTGTTTGGTCCTAACCTGCAGCGTGGGATTTTCAAAACTACTGATGGCGGCAAAACGTGGAACAACATTAATTTCATCAATGCGGATACTGGATTTACTGACCTGGTTATGGATCCGTCAGACAGCAAAATCCTGTACGCCGCCGCCTACCAGCGCCGGCGAACATCATGGGGGTTCAATGGCGGCGGGCTGGGCAGCGGCATCTGGAAGACAATCGACGCAGGTAAGAACTGGAAGAAGCTGGACGGCAACGGCTTACCTGAAGGGTTGCTCGGCCGCATCGGCATCGATGTCTCGCGTTCAAATCCGAATGTGATCTATGCACAAATCGAAGTGGGCGCCAGCGCTGGAACCGGCGGCGAAGAGCCGGTAGTCGGCGGCGGGCAGCCGGGCGCAACACCTACGCCCACGCCGACTCCAACACCCGGCGCGACTGCGTCCGCATCACCGACACCGACGCAACCTGATCCGAAAAAATCCGGCGTGTGGCGATCAAACGACAAGGGCAAAACCTGGCGCGTGGTTGCCACCTGCTTCAATGCCGCAGGCTGCACGGAAAATAATCGCCCGATGTACTACAGCCAGATTCGCGTCGATCCAGGCAATCCTGAGAATGTTTTCGTCGGCGGCTTGAACTTCAGCAAGTCAACAGACGGCGGCAAGAAGTTCATCTCTTTGCAACCCGGAATTGCGCACAGCGATCATCACGCGATTTGGATTGATCCTAAAAATGGAAATCATATTCTGATTGGAAACGATGGCGGTCTTGACGTCACTTACGATCAAGGCGCGACGTGGGAATTCATCAATACAATTCCCGCGGCCCAGTTCTATGCGGTCGCGGCCGACATGCGCAGGCCTTATTACGTTTATGGCGGCTTGCAGGACAACGGTTCCTGGGGTGGTCCAAGTCAAACGCGCAGCGGCGCCGGAATTACCAATGCGGACTGGTTTCGCATTGGCGGTGGTGATGGATTCTATGCCCAAGCCGATCCTTCCGATCAGTATATTCTTTATTCCGAGTCGCAGAACGGCGCGATGAGCCGAATCGATCTGCGGACAGGACGATCGCAAAGTATTCGTCCGCGAGTTGCCCTACGTCGCGGAGGCGGTGGCGGTCGCGGCGGCGCTGGCCGTGCCGGAGCGGGCGACGCTCCCGGCGGTAACGCCGCGCCCACAGATCCGCAGGCGGCGCTCGCGGCAGTCGTTGCTGCCGGAGGCGGCGGCGGCTTTGGCGGTTTTGGCGGGGCTAACTTGGCAACTTCGAACGTCGTGCCGGCGCCGGCAGAAAACGAGCAGTATCGGTTTTACTGGAACACGCCGCTCATCATGTCGCCGCATAATCCGCGCCTGCTTTATGCGGGCGGAAATCGCTTGTTCAAGTCGCTCGACCGCGGCGATACCTGGACCGCCGGTCCGGATCTAACCAAGCACATCGATCGCAATACTCTGGAGATCATGGGTGTTAAAGGCAGCGAGCCGATGGCCTCGAAGAACGACGGCTACACAAGCTACGGTTACGTCGTGACGGTGGCTGAGTCGCCAATCGTGCCGGGTATCATGTGGGTCGGCACGGATGACGGCAACGTGCAACTGAGCCGCGACGGCGGCGCGACCTGGACCAACGTGGCCAAAAATGTTCCCGTGCTTGCCGATCATGCGGGCGAGCTTTACCACATCTCTCGCGTCGAACCTTCACACTATGACGCGGGCACTTGCTATCTGGCTGTTGACGGCCATCGCTTCGACGATCTGAAACCGTATGTTTTTGTCACGCGTGATTATGGCCAGACATGGACGTCGATTGTCGGCAACCTGCCGGTGATCGGTAACGTCAACGTCATTCGTGAAGATCCAAAGAGCAAGGATCTACTGTATGCAGGTACTGAGTTTGGGCTTTTCGTTTCGTTCGACGGCGGCAGAGAGTGGAGGCAATTCATGTCTGGCATGCCGCGAGTTCGCGTGGATGACATCCTGGTTCATCCGCGCGACAACGATCTGATCGTGGGCACGCATGGACGCGGGATCTACATTCTTGATGACATCACTCCTTTGCAACAGCTTGGTTCGGGAAAAGTTTTGGACACGGAGGCGTTTCTCTTCGATATTCGTCCGGGAACGCAGTGGCTGAATGACATTCGGCTGAGCCGTTACTCCGGAGGCGCGAAGGTTTTTCGGGGAAACAATCCGCAACCGGGAACGGCGATCAGCTATTACTTGAAATCAGCGCCGAGCGGCGATGTGAAGATCACGATTTCTGATTATTCAGGCAAAGTAATTCGCACGATCGTGGGCACCAAAGACATCGGGATCAATCGCATGCAGTGGAACCTGCGTGGCGATCCTCCGCAAAGGCCCGCCAACCTGCCGCCCGGATTCGGAGGAGGCGGCGGTGGCGGCGGCGGAGGGTTTGCCGCCTTCTTCAACATTGGTCCGGTGAGCGAACCCGGAACCTATAGTGTCAAGATGTCGCTCAACGGTAAGGACTACACGACGAAGGTTGTAGTGGAAGCTGATCCGGGAATGCAGCCGTAACAACTGCAAGGCAGTTACTAAGTCAGCCCAGTGTTGCCGCGCAGCGGTTACCCTGGGTTCGTTTTACTCAACGACTCGCGCGATCACGCACTTCAAATAATGTGTCTCGGGCACGCCGAGCAGCACCGGATGATCGCTTGATTGCCCGCGCTTTTCGATAAGCTGGACGCGGCGTCGCGCGTCGATGGCCGCGTCGGCAATAATCTCAAGAAACATTTCTTCACTCATGTGATACGAGCACGAGCAGGTGACGAGTACCCCGCCGGGATTCAAGAGCTTTAGCGCGCGGAGATTAATTTCTTTGTAGCCGCGCGCGCCTGATTTCACTGTCGCGCGATTCCTGGCAAACGCGGGTGGATCGAGAATAATCGTGTCGAAGCGCTCGCCCGCGCTCTCCATTTCTCGCAACGCATCGAACACATTCGCCGCACGAAACTCAACATTGCTCGTTCCGTTTAATTCGGCGTTACGGGTTGCCGCGGTGATCGCATCGGAGGAGATGTCGATGCCGAGCACGCTTTCACACACCGAAGCGATGTGCAGCGCAAACCCGCCGTTGAAAGTAAAGCAATCCAGCGCTCTGCCGCGAGCCACATGCTTCGCGGCCAGATAGTTCTCGCGCTGATCGAGGAAGGCCCCGGTTTTTTGTCCGCTAAGTGGCGTTACCACGAAGCGCACGCCGTGCTGGTTGATCTCAATCTCATCGAGTCCTGTTTCAGAACCGGGAGCAGACCGGGGTCCCCGCGCGGGCAGCCCGCGTGGGGTGGTGGATGCAACCGGATCATAAGCGCGACTTGATTGGTAAGATCCCTTCGCTACCGCTCCGGGTTCTGTAACATCCTCATACAGCACGCCCGATCGCAAATCCAGTCCTTCCAACTCGCGCACGCGGGCATCGTTACGCTCAACAATAGCTCGCGGCTTGAATTCTTCAGCCAGCAATTCGACCATCATGCTTTTCAACTTGTCCGCACCTTGTGAAAGCGTCTGTAACACGAAAACGTTGTCATAAACGTCGACGATCAAGGACGGCAACAAGTCTCCTTCTGAGTAAATCAGACGATAGGCATTTGTGTCTCGGGCGACCGCGGCGCGCCTTTCGCCGCAATGCTGCAGGCGCGCGCGCCACCAATCGCTGTCGATCGTTTCTTCACGGGTCGTGAGAAATCGTAAGGCAATTTCAGATCGATCACTGTAAAAAGCCTGCCCGACAAAGTTGCCGGCCTCGTCAGCCGCGCGTACGATTGCACCGCCTTCGACATCGGCCGCTTTACGCACGTCGCTCCGATAAACCCAGAGGTGACCTTGGCGAATTCGCTTAGCGCCGCGATTTGAAATTCTGATTTGATCCACTGGAGTTAGAACTTACCATAAAGACATTCGGGCCTTAAGATTCTACTGGAAGCGGGGCGGTAGCCCGACCGTGAGGGAGGGCATATCATTTCTCCATCTCGCGATGAGAGATTTCGACGACAACGAGTTTCCTCTGGGCTACCTAATCACGTTCAGGACTTATGGAACGTGGTTGCACGGTGATAGACGAGGCTCGATGGATCGAAAACATAACCTATACGGTACGCCCAGGATTCCCGCAAACTCAAGCTTTCAGAAATCAGATACTAAGCAACTTAAATGTGTTCCGATCACCCTCAACGCAAAACAGCGACATGCCGTTGAGCGAGCAGTTCGAGAAGTCTGTGACCATCGTCGCTATATTCTTCGAGCGCTCAATGTCCGAACCAATCACGTTCATACAGTCGTCACGGCGATGCGAGAACCCGAACCAATCCTGGATGCGTTTAAGGCATACGCAACCAGACGATTGCGTAGAACTCGACTCTTGTCCGCAGGCACGAAACCATGGGCACGGCACGGAAGTACGATCTATCTTTGGAAAGAGCGCGACGTGGCGAAGGCTATCGAGTATGTATTGCTAAGTCAGGGCGATGAACGATTCAGACTCGATGGTGATGACTAATTCGATAAATGCGACGCCCTCCCTCACGGTCGGGCTACCGCCCCGACCACAATGCAAGAGCCATTGGGAGTAGGCCGCGCCTAAGCAAGAGCGTGCGAGTCTGCCTCCTTGAACGATCATTCAAAAGACGCTAGTCTTATTTCATCAAGCACTACAATAACTTTGATTTGATCTTCCAGGAGGAGGAAACTTTATCGCATGCCTGAAGTTGGAGAGACGGCCCCGGATTTCGAGTTGAAGAGTCATCTTGCGAAAGACAAAAAGGTGAAGCTCTCGGATTTCCGTGGCCAGAAAAACGTCGTGATCGCATTTTATCCACTGGCCTGGACGCCGGTTTGAACCGCGCAGATGCCCGCGTACGAGGCCGACCTCGAACGCTTCAAGGGCTATGATGCTCAGGTTCTGGGCATTTCAGTTGACAGCGTGCCGTGCAACACCGCGTGGGCCAGGAGTCTCGGCGGGCTCTCTTATGACCTGCTAAGCGACTTTCATCCCAAAGGCGAAGTAGCCAAAGCCTACGGCGCGTACCGCGAGAACGATGGCATCTCCGAACGCGCGCTCTTCATCGTCGATAAGGACGGAAAGCTCGCTTACAAAGACATTCATAACATTGCGGATCAGCCGGACAATGAGGACCTGTTTGAAGTATTAAGGAAACTGTAGCAGGGCAGAGATGGCAGATGTTAGATGTCAGATGCTGGAGCAATCTAGTCTCTGACATCTTCGTTTTTCGCGCTTGCTAAGCTAACATCTGATCTCTAACATCCGACATCTGTCTTATGTCCATCTCGAGAAAGTGCGTCCCTTTCACGCCATTTGAGCGGGAACTGTCAAAGAGCACGATTGCGATCGTGACGGCGGGTGGCGTGCACCTTAGAGATCAGGAGCCGTTCAATATCGCCGATGAGCTGGGCGATTTGACCTATCGAGAAATTCCGCCGGATATTGATTCTTCGCATCTGATGGTCACGCATCATCACTACGATCACAGTGACGCCGACCAGGACATCAACGTCGTGTTTCCGATTGACGTGCTTCGCGAGCTGCACAGCGAAGGCTTTGTTGGCGGCATCGCGAAGAAGCACATCGGCTACATGGGCTACACAATGCAGCTAAAGGCAATGTATGAAGGCACCGCGCCGGAGATTGCCAACGAGATCGACAAAGGCTCGCGCGCGGACGTGGTCGTGCTCACCGGTGGTTGACCGAGCGTCTGTCATCGCACGGTCGTCGCGGTCCAACGTGAAATTGAAATGAAAGGCATCCCGACAGTCTTGATTACAGTCAGCCCGGAAGTATCAGCACAGATGCGACCGCCGCGCGCGCTTTATCCAAAAGGATTCAAGATTGGAAACAGCCTGGGCCGTCCCAACATGCGCGAGTTACAAAAACGAGTCATGCGCGATGCGCTCGGGTTGCTGACGCAAAACACGAGACCGGGCTCGATCGAAACAATCGAGTACCCGGATTACGGTGAACAATACGAGCCGCCGCGGGTACGCGCACTCAAATAACGCGAACTCTGATCGATGACTGAAGACGTCAAAAAGAAATTGCAAGCTGAGCTGGATGGTCTTGAAAGCGAGTTGCGCATTCATCTGCCTAAAGAGATCAAGCGCGCGCGCGAGTTTGGCGATTTGCGCGAGAACTCAGAATACCAAACGGCGCTGCAACGACAAACAATGGTAAAAGCGCGCATTCGCGAGTTGCGCCAAAGAATGAGCGAGATTGCCTCGATCGATCTATCAAAGCTGCCGCGTAACAAGGCTGCCTATGGTTCGACGCTGGTGCTTTTCGATGCTGAACGCGATGAAGAAGTTACATATCGTTTGGTTACTCCAGAGGAAAGCGACCCAATGAGCGGCCAGATCTCCACAGCTTCACCTGTTGGCCGCAGCCTCATGGGCAAAGAAGAGGGCGATGAAGTTACGGTAACAACGCCGGCCGGTTCGCGCCGGTTTGAGATTCGCCGATTACTAACGCTGCACGATGAAGTAGAGAACCCGGATAAGGCGTGACACAGTGGTGAACATCATCCTTGACATGGATTTAGGCCCTCCCTATGATCAGGGCGCAGTTTCTTTACTCGCGTGAGATTAATCGTTTCCAGAAAGAATCCTCGATAATGTTCGGAGCAAGTATTGGACGTGCCGCCCAGCGGATCATTGACGCGATGGTGCGTTGGCTCGCCCACGGACATTTCAATCCCAACATCCTGACGGTCGTTGGGGTCGCGATCAACGTCGGCTCTGGTTTGCTGTTCGGCTTTGGACTGTTCTTCTGGGCCGGAATAGTTTTGATCGTCGCGAACCTTTTCGACATGCTCGATGGCCAGGTGGCAAGACTCTCCGGGCGAGTAACCAGTTTTGGCGGCTTCCTGGATTCATCGCTCGATCGTTTGTCTGACATGGTGGTGTTTGTTGGCTTAATGGTTTTTTACGCGCGCGCGACCGAATACCATTCGACACTCAACGTGTTTCTGGCTGGGGCCGGCATGATGGGCTCAGTGATGGTGAGCTATGCGAGCGCGCGGGCTGAGAGCATGATCCCAAAGTGCGACGTAGGTTTTCTCCGTCGACCTGAGCGCGTGGTGCTTTTCATCATCGGCGCGCTTTCATCGCGGCCGGGATCGCACAATTTCTTTGCCAATCGAATGCCGGCGGTTCTATGGGTATTGGCGATTGGTTCTTACTGGACGTTTGCGCATCGCATGTATCACACCTGGCGCGAGGTCAACAAAGTAGACGAACAACAGGAGGCTCTGGCCAACGAATCTGCGCAAAAGGCCGCAAATAAAACTCCGGAAGTAATACGCGAACCAACCCTTGCTCATAAGACCGGTTAATGCGACATAAATATGACGAGTTTTTCCCGCCCTCGCTATTGACTAAAAGACAATTCAGTTTTAAGGTTTGACGCACTGTTTCATTTCGAAAGCACCCATGGTCTTGAGAATCTGTCCCTCTTGCGGTGTCGAGTTTGAAGGTGATCTTTGCGCGGGCTGCCTCTCGTGCGGCGCGCGCGCGGTCGGACCGCCGCTCGCTAAGCCGGAACACGAACTTCCGTCGTACAGTCGGGCGCTGGTTGCGGTTGCTCTGGGGGCGCTGATGTGCGTTGGATTGCTTTTGGCTACGATCGTCGTGCTGACCCAGACCAGACCGATATCGCTGAGATTCTGGGCAATCGAATATGCCGGAGAAACCGCTGTCTGGAACTTGAAATGGGTCGAACTGCCAATCGTGATTGCGGTGCTATGGATTAGCCTGCGCATGGTGAGAGGGATCAAGCAAGCACCCGGACGCTTTGCCGGGTTACGGGCTGCGCGGTCAGGATTACTCGCGTCAGCGCTGGTGACGGCGGCGATCGCCACGTTGATTGGAGTCACAATTCCCGAACGGTTGCTGGCTCGTCAACTGCGAATTGACGCGGCGGTTTATGCGAAGTCGTACAGAATTCTGCGGGCCTTGAACGAATATCGGGAGCTGCACGGATTCATACCGGCACAGGATGAACTGCTTACCGAACTAAAGACGCTGCCCGATCCTGACGGCTCGATCGCCGAAGCGGTCGAAAGCATCGATCCAAAGGGATATAACCCGATGGCCGTTACGGCTGCGGCGTCAACCAAAGTCAAATTGCAAAACCTGCGCGGTGGCGCGCTGCGCGATGCGGCAACCAGTTTGAATGGCGGACAGCCAGAAAATGGGGTCACCTTTACAACCTATGAACTTCGCCTGCCTGGAGAAGATAAGATATTGGGCACACCAGACGACTTCATCGTCCGCGATGGCGTCATCATGAAGGTTTCAGAACTCCCTCAGCAGCCACCTCCGTTCGCCCGCTCCAACGCGCCCTAAGCGCCATGTCCCTGCTGGCCCGTTTACGTCGGAAGAAAGAAGATCCGGAGATCGCCCGACGCGCACTGCTGCGCCGCGCGGGACGTCTTGGTGACGCCATTGTGGTGGATAAGACAAACGACGTGGCTGGTTACCTTAACATTACTTACGTCTACAACGTCGGGGGCGCGGAATACGAGGCCTCACAATCGATCGACTCTGAACAAAGCCAGCGTGAACCAGACTGTCTTCCCGGAGCCCGCATAGCCATTCGGTACGACCCGCACCGACCTGCCAACTCAGTTGTGGTCTGACTGACGTGGCGAGTAAGCTATCAGCGGCCAGCTTTCAGCAGTAAAGAAAACGATTATCATCGGCCGCTCCCAGGAGCTGACCACCGATGACTGATAACTGATAGCTTCTTCATGTTCAGGAAAATCTTAATTGCCAATCGAGGTGAGATTGCGGTGCGCGTGATTCGCGCGTGTCGCGAACTGGGTATCTGTCCCATCGCTGTTTTTTCGGAAGCCGATGCGGGCTCGCTTCACGTGCGTTTGTCCGACGAAGCGTATTGCATCGGCCCGGCTACTTCAATTCAAAGTTATCTGAACATCGAAGCGATCATCGCCGCGGCTAAGAAAGCGAAGGCCGAAGCGATTCATCCCGGATACGGATTCCTGGCTGAGAACTCCGGCTTCGCGCGGGCGGTGGGGGCAGCAGGATTGATCTTCGTTGGCCCTACTCCCGAAGCGATGGAAAAAATGGGTTCGAAGACGAGCGCGCGCCGCGCGGCGATCGCAGCGGGCGCGCCCGTCGTTCCCGGAACGATTGAGGTCTTGAAGGGCTACGAGGAAGCATACGAAATCTCGGCCCGACTTGGTTATCCGATCATGCTCAAGGCCGCCGCCGGCGGAGGCGGCAAGGGAATGCGGCAGGTCGCTGCCGAGTCTGAGTTGCGTTCTGCCTTCGAAGCCGCGCAGTCCGAAAGCTTGTCAGCTTTCGGAAACTCCGATGTTTACCTCGAGAAAGTTGTCGAGCGCCCGCGACACATCGAGATTCAAATTTTCGCCGACACAAAAGGCAATACGGTTCACCTCGGCGAGCGCGAATGTTCAATCCAACGCCGTCATCAAAAAGTGATCGAAGAGTGTCCGTCGCCAATCAATGACGCCGATCTGCGTCAACGTATGGGCGAAACAGCAATCCGCATTGCCCAGGCAGTCAACTACGTGGGCGCGGGCACAGTTGAGTTTCTTTTCTCGGATGTTACCCGCGAGTTCTATTTCCTGGAGATGAATACCCGTTTGCAGGTCGAGCACCCGGTCACTGAACTGGTAACCGGAATAGATCTGGTGCGTGAACAAATTCGCGTCGCGTCCGGCCTGCCTTTGTCTTTTGCGCAAGAGCGCGTGCGTTGGCAGGGCCACGCAATCGAATGCCGCATCTATGCCGAAGATCCCGAGAACAATTTCTTTCCGTCGCCAGGCGAGATTACTTTTCTGCGCGTGCCAGGCGGCCCGGGAATCCGTGACGACAGTGGAGTGTCTGAGGGTGTTGAAGTTTCGACCTACTACGATCCGATGATTTCGAAGCTTGCGGCGTGGGGAGGTACGCGAGATGAAGCAATCGATCGGATGCGGCGGGCGCTCGACGAATACGCGGTCGGCGGCATCAAGACGACGCTGCCTTTCTTTCGCGAGATTGTGCGCGACGAAGAATTCATCGCCGGTCGTCTGGATACCGGATTCATTGCGCGCTTCAACGAGCGCCGCCGGGAACGCCGCGTGCGAAGTTGCGGAACCTCGAGTAGCGAGCGGGTAAACCGGGAATCGACGAATAGAGACATCGCCCTCATTGCCGCCGCGCTCGCATATTCGCGCACCCGGCGCGAGGCCGCATCGGATCATCAACCACGCGATCAAAGCAAATGGAAAATTGCCGGCCGCGCCGCGGGCCTGAGCCGAATAATTACCAGGGGAAGTCTTCAGAGAGATCGTCAATGAAATTGCACGCCTCAATCGCCGACTATCAAGCCGACATCGAGGTTCGCGAAGAAGGTCCGCGGGTCCTTGCTTCGATCGATGGGTGCGATTACGTTTTGGAGCTTCAAGAATCGGGCTCCGGCGGCTTTCTGCTGATCTCCAGCAATCAAGTTTTTGACTGTCGGGCCGAAGGCTTGCCACAATCAGGCAAGTCAATTGAAGTGGTCGTAGGTACAGCCAATTACACGGTCACTCTCGTCGATCCAAAACGTCTGCACGGCGCCTCCAGCGCCGGCGCGCACGCGGACGGGGCGGCGCGGATCATCGCGCCCATGCCGGGCAAAATTGTGCGCGTGCTCGTCGCACTTGGCGATCAGATCGCGGCGGGGGCCGGCATCGTCGTCGTCGAAGCGATGAAGATGCAAAACGAAATGAAATCGCCGAAGGCTGGGACCGTCGTGGCGCTGAACTTTGAAGTTGGCACGACTGTCAACGGCGGTGACGTGCTGGCGGTGATTGAATAAGGGTGAGGGATGAAGGATGAGGGATGAAAAAAACAGCTAACGCCAAGTCGCGGAATCAAGGGTTGACAACGGCAGATCAATCTTCATCCCTCCGCCCTCATCCGTCATCCTTGCGGGTGCTTCTCTGGGATCTCGACGGCACGCTGGTGCGGGGCCGGCGCTACGGAGTATTCAAGGACTACACCGTGCCCATGCTGCGAGCGGTTTTCGGCACCGCCGGCCGCTTGCCGGATATGATCGTGTCGGGCATGACGGATTTGCAGATTGTCGAAGAAGCCCTGCGCCCTGAAGGCATCACGCGCGAACACATCGCCTTGCGCCTGGATGAGCTGCGACGTTGTTATATCCAGGAAATGAAACGCGCGACCGGCAACGGAAATCAGATCATCGAAACCATGCCCGGCGCGCGCGAAGTTCTGGAAAGAATTGACGGACACCCGCGTTATCTTTCGGCTCTGCTTACCGGCAACATCGAACCGGCAGCGCAGTTGAAAATCGAAATCACCGGTCTCGCGCACTTCTTTAGTTTGCCCGGCGCATTCGGCGACGACTCTTTCGATCGGCGCGATTTACCGGCAATTGCCGCGCAAAGAATCAACGAACATCTCCGCGCGAATCTTCAACCCGAACAATTCATCGTGATTGGAGACACGCCGAACGACGTCGCCTGCGCCCGCCATTTCGGCGCGCGCATGGTGGCTGTAGCTACCGGGCGCGTTCACTCTGCGGAAGATCTGCGCGCCTGCAAACCTGATGCGTTGTTGCTGGATCTTCTGGACCCCGAACTGCTGATCCGAACGTTGGAACATTTTTGAAAGCCTGCTACGAAATACTCTTCCGGGGAAACCGCGAGATAGCCTGAAGCGACGGAAATCCTCGATTCGTCAGCAAATTGAATCCGATCTGAAGGTCATGACTAGGCGTTATCGTTGGGTCGCGCGATAATGCTCTTACCCCCTCAAATATTTTCTCCGCGCATTCTGAAAAGAGGAGTTGAATCATGCTTGTCAACTGGAAAAAAGATGTCGACGCCGCCCTCGCAGACGCCAAAGCTCAAGACAAACCTTTGTTGATAGACTTTTCTGCCGCGCCCGCGTGAGGCGCATGTGCTCGGCTGGAAGCCGAGTCGTACAGCGACGAAGAAGTTTCAGGTTTCATAAATGAGAACTTTGTCCCGCTGGAGGTCCATATCAAAGAGCACCCGGCCTGGTTCAAACGCTTCGACGCACTTTGGACGCCGACGATTCTGGTTATGGATAGCGGTGGCGTCGAGCGATCCCGCATCGAGGGCTATTTGCCGAAGAAATGGTTTCGCGCGCGCCTGGAGTTAGGCCTGGCGCGCGTGGCTTTCATGCATAAGCAATGGGCCAGCGCGGAAAGGATTTATGCGGACGTGGCCGAGGATTATGCGAACACGACGGTTGCTCCGGAAGCGATTTACTGGCGCGGTGTGAGTCACTACAAGTCGACCAACGATCACACAGTCCTCGGTGAAGTCGCGAAGGAGCTTGGCGAAAAATATCCGGGCAACGAGTGGACGCTGAAGAGTTTACCGTGGGCGCATTGATGGATCGCAGCAGAGTTTGGGGTACTAGCCCGACCGTTAGAGAGGGGTCGTCAATTCTATCTTGTCAAAGCATGAGCCCTCCCTGACGGTCGGGCTAGTGCCTGGCTAGATCCGATGAAAGCCTTTCAAAATATCCTGCGTGGCCAGACGCAAAATCACCGGCCGCCCGTGCGGACAAGTGGTTGGCGAAGAAGTCAGCAGCAGACGGTCGATCAGCCAGCGCATTTTTTCCGGGGCCAGCGGCATGTTCACTTTGATGGCCGCGTGACACGCGATCGACGCGGCAATTTCATCGCGTAGAGTCGCGCGCGCAGCGCCGCGTTTCTCAGTTTCGACTGTGTCCAGAACTTCAGCCAGCACATTGCGCGCTTCGCTGGCCGGTAAATCCGCGGGCGTAGCTTTAATTGCGACGGTCCGTCCTGACAGTCTCATCAAATCAAATCCGTAAGCTTCGAGTTCCGCGGCGACCAGGTCAAACGCCGACGCTTGCGCCGGCGTGAGATCGAAAGTTTCCGGAATCAGCATTTGCTGCGACTCAGTCGGACGCGAAGCTTCCAGCGCGCGATACTTATCAAAGAGAACACGTTCGTGGGCCACATGCTGATCGATTAGAAGCAAGCCTTCGTCGTCAGTAGCGATGATGAAACTTTCGTCAAGCTGGCCCAACGGACGAATGTTCGACGAGAGCGATTCGACCGCGACCTCGCGAACGAATTTGAGCGCGGAATCCAGCGGCGGCAAATCGGGAAACGCAGGCACCGGGCGCGCTGCGGATTCAACCGAGAAATCTTTGACCCCGATCTCTGATTCAGCAGCCGCGCCTGATGCAAGCGTACTTGCAGTCGCGGTGAATTGAGGCGCCGTCAGTTCATCAGCGGTCGACTCGCGTTGCGGCGCGGCGGCAAATCCAAAACTGATGCGCTCCTGTTGCGGCTCAGGTCTCAAACTAGATACGGCCCGCGTTGGGACCGTGCCCTCAGGGTGATTTTGATCGGCGATGCTTTTAGCGGTAGCCTCGTTGAAATCAGCTTCCCCTTCGTATCCTGGTGTTATGGCTGAGTCGCGCATCTCCGCGGCCGGAGCGTAGCCGGCGCTGGCTAACGCTGCGCGGACGGCTTCGCGGACCGAGTCGGCAACCGCGGCGGCACGGCGAAATCGAACCTCGGTCTTTGCCGGATGGACGTTCACGTCGACTTCTTCCAGCGGCACTTCGATAAACAAGAGCGCCGCGGGATAGACTCCGTGCGGCAGAATCGAGCGATAGCCTTCCGACAACGCCCGGCCGATCAAACGATCGCGGACGAAGCGTCCATTGACAAAAAGAAACTGGGCATCGCGCGAGGTGCGGCGCTCGCGCGGCGCTGAGACAAAACCTCGCACCTTCGCAAGCTGCGGAAGCGAGAAGCTGGTTTCCGTCGATTCGCTGACGCTGTTATTGACTTCCAGCAAACTGTCTAGAAACTGCGCGCCGAAAATTTGATAAGCGCGCTCGCGCAAGTTCTGCGCCGGCGCCACTCGCAAGGTTTCGCGGCCGTTGTTCATGAGTGTAAAACTTATTTCCGGATGCGCCAGAGCATAGTGCGTAATCAGATTCGTGAGGTGATAACTTTCGGTGGCTTCCGAACGCAGAAACTTTCTGCGCGCCGGCGTGTTGAAGAACAAATCGCGGACACTGATTGTCGCGCCGCGTGGATGGGCCGCATCCTTCACGTCGCGCAGGCGCCCGCCCTCGATGACTACGCGGGTCGCCGCCTTCGCGCCGTCAGCGCAGGTGACGAGTTCGACGCGCGCCACCGAAGCAATCGACGCCAACGCTTCGCCGCGAAAACCAAGCGTACCGATTGCATTCAAATCCTCGGCCGTGCTGATCTTTGAAGTCGCATGTCTTTCGAACGCCAGCACCGCGTCATCGCGCGTCATGCCTTCGCCATCGTCAGTGATTTTCAACAGTCGCCGTCCACCGGCTTCGATGTCGATCGCAATTCGCGTCGCGCCGGCGTCGATAGCGTTTTCAACCAGTTCTTTGGCGACAGACGCGGGGCGTTCCACGACTTCGCCGGCGGCGATCAGGTTGGAGATATGATCAGGGAGAACGCGAATCTTTGACATAAACCAGGATGTTAGATATCAGATCTTAGATCTTAGATATTAGGGCTAACGCCAATTTAATCTTGCCCTCCGCCAGACGATCAAATCTCGGTGACTTCTGAATTGAACCGGTTGCTGACATCTAATATCCAGCATCTGAAATCTTCTAGAGATAAAGAATCTCGTGCTCATTCGATCCCAGATCGATCGCGTCATAGATCCAGTCGATGACGTAACGGCCATGGCGCGCCAGCAGCGAGGTGATGTTGATGCGGCGCTCTTGCAAAGTTCTCTCCGGATAAAGCAAATCGGCGGCGCGCTGCAACTGGCGATGCACGGCCTCGTCGCGGGCTACTTGCGCGCGCTGGAAACGCGTGCGCAACCCGTCGATCTGGTAGTTAATCTTGCGCCGCCCTTTTTCCAGCGCTTCCGCCAGCGTCGGGTCGACGTTACGCAATTTTTCCTGCAGAGCATCCAGCTCGCTGCTGAAAGTTTTGGTGGTGTGATCGAACGCTTCCGAAGTTTCTCTGCCGAGATGTTCTGCAACGACCCGCGCGATCACATGATCCAGGCCCGCGAAAAAGTCAGTCAGGCCGATGTCGTAACGCTCCAGCGCGCGCCAGGTATGTTTCTCGACCATGGTCATACTGGCGCGATGAAGAATCGGCGTGACCGGCCGATCAAGCAGGCGGTAAACCTCCGCCGTCTGCGCGAAATAGGCAATCTCGGCAGCGCCGCCGTAATAGGCGACCGTCGGCAAAAGGAAATCCTGCACGACCGCGCGCAGCGTTACGTTGGGACTGAATCGTTGCGGCTCGCGTGAAGCCCAATCCGCGAATTCTTCGGCTGAATGCTCATCGCCATCATCTTTGGTTTGATACTTGCCGCCGTCGTTTCGCGTCAGCGCGTGGCGCGCGTCTGAATCATCGTGCCAGAAAAGCGGAAACGAATTCTCAGACGGAGAAACCTGGGCGTGATAGCCTGCCGCGATCAAATCCCGGCTGCGTTTTTCGATTGCCAGCGCGATCTCGTGGGCATGGCGCGCGGCTTCCGCATACAGCGGCGCCGCAAGCCTTTTCAATTGATCGTCGAGAGGATCGAGCAGAATCAGTCCGTGTTCGCGAGTCAATCCGGTCATTACCTGCGCAAACGCGTCACCATAGTCTCGTCCCGGTTGATAAGCTTCGCGCAAAACCTTTTCCAGATCTGCGCTGAACTCAGTTTGCGGTAACCCTTCAATCAGATTTCGAATCGTTGCTTCGATGGATTCATCGAGCACCACACGACCGACCGGCAATCCTTCGGCATGCATTTCAAGCGGAACACTGGCCTTGCCAATGGCGCAATCACGATTAATGAATTCGGCGGCGGCAACTTCCGCAAAATCGTGATCTTCGGTGGCAATCCAAAAAACCGGCACGGCCTTAACGCCACGCTGCGTCATGCATTCGGCCAGCTTGACGGCGGACAAGGCTTTATAAATTGTGTAGAGCGGTCCGCCGAACAAACCCGCTTGTTGACCTGACACAACTGCGAGAGAGTCAGTTTCGCGCAGCGAACGAATATTCGCGAGCGTCGGGTCACCCGCGCCCCAGCCGCGATTCAATCGCTCAAGCGCGCCGCAAAGTTGAGCACGATCAGTTTTGTAATTTGTCAGGACTTTCTGAGCTCGTTCAGGAAGTTCGTAATGAAAGCGAACTGCTTCCGGATAGAAACGACGCAAGGCAATCGGATCGCGAAGGTAGTCCAGAAAGAGACGAGTTTGCTGTGGAATTTGGTCGAACGCGAGCTTTTCGACGCGCAGACCTTTTTCTTCGGGCGTGCTGTGACAGGCAGTTTCGGCGGTGCTCAATTTGGAATCACTCCTGCGGGATCATTCTACGCGTCGGAAGTTTCGAGTGCCAGTCGGTTGTCAGAACCGGGAGCGGTAGCGACCGGATCAAGCGTTGCAATTCAGAAATCAGGCGGTCCGGTTACTCATACTCGCGTCTTAGATCCGCTCGCTACCGCTCGCGGTTCTGACACGGTCGCCTGTTTGACAAACGTGTTGGCTTCGTCAAGTAACTGCCGAATTTCGAAGCGAGCGCTTTCGCCCGGTCGTTCCAATGGCGCGCGCACTGGGCCGCCGACAAAACCCGCCATTTCCATCGCTGCTTTCAAGCCCCCAATGCCGTAGGTTTTAGTGACTGCGCGAGCCAACGGAGTCAGTTTCTCTTGTAGCGCCGCCGCGCATTCGTTATCGCCATCTCGGACTGCGTGATGAATCTCCAGACACAACTGAGGGGTCACACAACCGACCGCGAGAATTGAGCCTGTTGCGCCGGCAAGCAAAGCTTCGCGGAGTACGGCGCCGTTTCCGATCAAGACGGCAAAATCGCGAAGGACGAGTCGCACCGTATCGGCGAACTTTTCGACGTCAGCGGAGCTGTCTTTGATGCCGATGATATTTTTGTGCTCACTCAAACGCGCCGCCGTCTCTGGTTCGATCTTGATTCCAGTCAGATCGGGCATGCTGTAAAGAATCACAGGGACAGGCGAGGTGTCAGCGACGGCCGTGTAATGTTTGATTAAGGCCGCCTGCGTTATGGCCGCGCGATAATAGTGCGGCGTCATCACGAGCACGGCTTCGGCGCCGGCTCGGGCCGCGCGTTCGATTTCATTGATTGTGCCCCGCGTGCTTTGCTGTCCGGCGCCGACAATGAACGTCAGCGTTTCGGGAACAGCTCGACGCGCGATTTCGATTACCTGAATGTATTCTCGTTCATTGAGATTCACTCGCTCGCCGGTTGAGCCAAGCACCACGTAGCCGCTGATGTCACTCTGGTTCCATATTCCGAGATTCTTTACCAGACCGTCAGCATCGATTTCCTGATCCGCTGCGAACGGTGTCGTGATTGGAAGAAAGAGTCCGCTAAGGTTTGTTGGCATGATCTCTGCCGCGATTTCCAGACTGGTTGTGACTTGAGGTGAATTATAACGAGCGACTCAAGAATCAAGCAATTAAGGGCTTCATTCGCGGCCTTTCTCGCGGCAGAAAGATGCAAGTTGCGGCGCTCAACTTGCTCACCTATAATTTCAACGGTTCCACCTTCGAACAGAGAGCAAGCACATGCCATATCTAAAACCTGAACGTCCGGAAAAGGTTAGTGCGCCTTCGTTAAGAGCAAGCAAAGAACGCGGCGAGCGTTTGGTTTGCCTGACTGCCTATGATTATCCGACCGCGCGCATCGTCGACGAAGCGGGCATCGATATCATTCTGGTTGGCGACAGCGTCGGCAATGTCGTGCTCGGTTATGGCAACACGGTCCCGGTCACGCTCGAGGATATTTTGATTCACGTGAAGGCGGTGCGGCGCGGCGTGCAGCGGGCGCTCCTGGTCGCGGACATGCCTTACGGATCGTTTCACACCGGAGCGGATGACACCGTGCGCGCGGCTTTACGTCTGATCAAAGAAGGCGAAGCTGAAGCGGTGAAGCTCGAAGGCGGTCAAAAACGAGTGAAGCTGGTGAAGCGTCTGGTCAACGAAGAAATAGCAGTGATGGGCCACATCGGTCTGACGCCACAATCGATCAATCAGCTTGGCGCTTATCGGGTGCAGGGAAAAACGGCGGATGCCGCGCGCCGCTTGCTGGATGATGCCTATGCATTGGAGGAGGCTGGTGTGTTTTCGATCGTGCTCGAGCTGGTGCCGCGCGAGATCGCTCAAATAATTACTGAGAGCATCAAAATTCCCACGATCGGCATCGGCGCCGGCGCGCACTGCGACATTCAAGTGCTGGTGTTTCACGATCTGGTTGGAATGGCGTTCGGCAAGTTGCCACGGTTCGTGCGCGAGTACGCGAATCTGCGAGAAACGATTACCGACGCGATCACTCGTTGGGCCGAAGACGTGCGCAGCGGAGTTTATCCTTCCGAGCAAGAATCCTACGGCCTGCCCGCCGAAGCTGCTGAGGAACTGAAGATCGATAAAGCCGGAAGGTTGAAACAGTCCTGAGTCGCAACCTTTGGTCTTCGGTCTTTGATCTTTGGTCTTGGTAAAGCGAAGACCAAAGACCTAAGATCCAGGACCATCTTTTTTATGGAAATCATTAATCGTCGCAAGCGCATGAGTTCCGTGGCGCGTAAGATTCGCCGCGATGAGAATCGCACCATCGGATTCGTGCCGACGATGGGCGCGCTGCATGAAGGCCACCTCAGTTTGATTCACGAAGCGCGCGCCATGTGCGACGTCGTAATTGTCTCCGTCTTCGTTAATCCCGCGCAGTTCGGACCAAACGAAGACTTCAAATCTTATCCGCGCGATCTTACCCGCGATGCTGATCTGCTCGCTGAATACAACGTCGATTATGTTTTTGCTCCGCGGCTCGAAGAAATTTATCCGCCGGGATTTGCAACTTACGTGACCGTCGAAGAATTGTCCGAGCAGTTGGAAGGTGCTTCACGTCCCGGTCACTTTCGCGGCGTAACCACGGTGGTTGCGATCCTACTGAACGTCGTGCGGCCTGACTTTGCTTTTTTTGGCCAGAAGGACGCGCAGCAGGCGGTCCTGATTAAACGAATGGTGCGCGACCTCGCGTTTGAAGTTGAAATAGTCGTCTTGCCGATTGTGCGCGAAGAATCAGGAATCGCGATGTCTTCGCGTAATCAATATTTGAATGAAGAGCAACGACGGGCGGCGACAGTTTTGCATCGCGCATTGTCGCAGGCGCGCGCAGAATACAACGAAGGCGAGCACAGCCCGGCGCGTTTGATCCAGGCAGTGCGAGATGCGATTGAGAAAGAACCCCTGGCGCGTATCGACTATGTTAGTGTCAACGATGCCGAGACGTTGGAAGAACTTAATAAGCTCGACGATCGACCGGCGCTAATTTCGCTGGCAGTATTCATTGGCAAGACCCGATTGATCGACAATATCGTGCTGGGTAAAACGAAGAAGCAGGACGCGGCGGGCGCGCGGGCGTAGAACTATGACCGAATGTCCTCTATATTATATTTCTTGGCTCAATTGGAACGATTGGAGAGAGGGTCATGAGTACTGCAAAAGACGAGGCCATTAAGATGATTGCCCGGCTGCCGGAAGAAGTGTCCTGGGATGAAATCATGTACAAAATCTATGTAAAGAGAAAGATTGAAGAAGGTCTCAAGGCAGCAGACGAGGGCCGTACTGTTTCTCACGAAAAAGTGAAAGAGTTGTTTAGAGATCGATGAAGATTCTGTGGACCGAGCCGGCGATTGAAGACCTGCGCAACTTACACGGCTACATCGCTAGGGACTCTGAGGTATACGCAAGCAGCTTCGTCCAAAGAATAATCCTCGCGGTTGACAAACTGACGGATTTTCCGCAGCTCGGCCGATTGGTTCCAGAGGCTGATCAGGAAACGATTCGAGAACTTCTCTATCAAAACTACCGCATCATCTATCGTATTCAGAGCGAGCTAATCGAGATTCTAACTGTAATTCATGGTCGCCGGGATCTCGGTTCTGTTAAGCCAGCTCCTTGGGAAGTAGAATAGCAGCTATTGCGATCAAGTAATGTCGGACACGATCAAACAAAAAGCGCACATCTCATTCACGCTCAACGGCGAGAAGGCCGAAGTTGCGTTCGCCCCGCACAAGACGCTGCTTGAAGTGTTGCGCGAGGACCTGAATCTCACCGGAACCAAGCACGGTTGTGAGTTGGGAGAGTGTGGTACCTGCACGGTGCTGGTGGATGGACGATCGATTCTGTCTTGTCTGATGCTTGGTCTCGACGCCGAAGATCGCGAGGTCAAAACAATCGAAGGCATGGCCGAGGGCGGAATACTTCATCCGTTGCAAGATACGTTTGCCGACCTGGGCGCGGCCCAGTGCGGCTATTGTTCGCCGGGTTTTCTGTTGGTTGCTGAAGAGTTGCTGAAGAAAAATCCCAGCCCTTCGCGCGATGAAATCAAGGAAGCACTGTCAGGCAATCTGTGTCGCTGCACCGGCTACATAAAGATTTATGAGGCGGTCGAGTTGGCGGCGGCCAGGATGCGCGGCGAAGATATGGAATTGCCGCGCGAGGCGATCTACGGGATGGACTAGAATTGTAGGGCCAGGGCTCGTCCCTGCGCATCTCTAAGTCATGACGACCAACGGTAACAACAAAAAGCCACTCAACATAGTCGGCAAGCCCTTTCGCAAAGTTGATGCCCGCGCGAAGTGCACGGGCCAGACAAAATTTGCCGACGATATCGTGCTGCCGCGAATGCTCTACTGCAAAATCCTGCGCAGCCATGAACCGCACGCAATAATCAAAAGCATCGAAGTCTCGAAGGCCCGGGCGCTTCCCGGAGTTGTGGCAATCATCATTGGCAAAGATTTGCCGATTCCCTACGGCATTCTCCCGGTCAGCCAGGACGAGCACGCGCTCTGCATCGACAAAGTTCGTTTCATCGGCGATCCGGTTGCGGCAGTGGCGGCGATTGACGAAGACGTGGCTTTCGACGCGATGAATTTGATTGAAGTCCAATACGAACGGCTGAACACTATCTCATCGATCGAAGAAGCGGTAATGATCGAGGAACCGCGCATTCATGAATACGGCGATGGCGGCAACGTACACAAGAAAGTGTCTCTGGAATTTGGCGAGACGGATGAAGGGTTCGCCGAAGCAGATTTGATCCGCGAAGATACTTTTTTTTATGAAGGCAACACGCATCTGCCGATGGAACAGCACGCGGCAGTGGCTCACTACGATACCGATCAGAAACTGACGCTCTGGAGCGCAACCCAAACGCCTCACTATGTTCATCGAGCCCTGGCAAAAGTTTTGGAGATGCCCGCAAGTCATATCCGCGTGATCGCTACGCCCAACGGTGGTGGATTTGGCGGCAAGAGCGATCCCTTCAATCACGAAATCATTGTCAGTAAGTTAGCGATAATTACGGGCCGGCCCGTCAAGTGCACATTGACGCGCGAAGAAGTGTTTTACTGCCATCGCGGGCGCCATCCGGTGCTGATGCACGTCAAGACCGGCGTCAAGAAAGACGGTGCGATTACCGCGATGCACTTTAAATCGTTTCTCGATGGCGGCGCTTACGGCAGTTATGGAGTTGCGAGCACGTTCTACACCGGGGCGTTGCAGACCGTGACCTATGATGTGCCGCGTTATAAATTTGAGGGACTGCGTGTGTTCACGAACAAGCCACCCTGTGGACCGAAGCGCGGTCATGGCACGCCGCAACCGCGATATGCCCTCGAAGTTCACCTCGACAAGATTGCTGAAGAGCTGAATCTTGATCCGGCTGAGATGCGCAAAGCACACCTGGTAAAGCCTTACTCGGTTACAGCAAATTATTTGCGGATCGGCAGCATGGGCTTGGGCCAGTGCATCGACAAGGTTGTTGAAGGCTCTGATTGGAAGAATAAATTTTCGGGATGGAAGTCAGAACCGCCTGCGGTAGCGGGCGGGCCGCTTACTTCATCGATAAGCTCAGATCGCAGACTACCGCCCGGCAAAGGAATAGGCATCGCTTGCAGTTCGTACATCTGCGGAGCGGGTTTGCCGATCTACTGGAACAACATGCCCCAATCGGGCGTGCAGCTTCGGCTCGATCGACAGGGCGGCGTGTGTGTAATGTGCGGCTCAATTGACATCGGCCAGGGGTCGGATTCGATTCTCGCTTACATCGTCGCGGAAGTTCTGGGAATCGATCCCTTCGACATTCGCGTGATCACTGCTGACACGGATCTGACACCGGTTGATCTCGGCAGCTATTCGAGTCGCGTCACTTTGATGACCGGCAACGCTGCGATTCAGGCCGCCGAACGCGCGCGCGAATTGCTGGTGATGGCGGTCGCTGAAAAGCTCGGCGCACCGATCGAAAACATCTCGCTCGCTGAACGACGCGTCTTCGACGTCGAGAATCCCGAACTTGGCGTTTCGTTTGCCGAAGCAGTCGTGCTGGCGGAATCAAAGTTCGGCACGATTGGCACAGTTGGTTCGTACACTCCGCCCGGCTCGCCAGGAAAATATAAGGGCGCCGGTGTGGGACCATCACCGGCGTACAGCTATTCCGCCGCGGTCGCGGAAGTTGACGTGGACTCAGAGACCGGCATCGTCACCGTCGAACGAATCTGGATCGCGCATGACATTGGCAAGTCGATCAATCCGGTGCTGGTGATGGGCCAGGTCGAAGGCAGCGTTTACATGGGCCTCGGCGAAATTCTGATGGAAGAGATGGCCTATCGCGGCAATCGAAACGTGGTGCACAAGTTTCCCTCGATGCTCGAATACAAGAGCCCGACGACGATGGAGATGTGCGACGTCAAAACTTATCTGATCGAAGATCCGGATCCAAATGGACCATTCGGAGCGAAAGAAGTCGGCCAAGGCCCTTTATTGCCCGTTCCGCCGGCCGTGGCCAATGCTGTGTACAACGCCGTCAGCGTGCGCATCGATGAAGTTCCAATCACGCCGGAAAAAATCTTGAAAGCTCTGCGCGAAAAATCGCGCGGCCGCGATCCACGTTATGGTCCAACTTCGATTCCTTCCGTCGAATGGCCCGAGCCGCTGCGCGTGCTGACTCCAGCCGAAGGCGGCGACGGGAAAGAGATGCCGCGGGTGGCGGTGCATTCGTGAAAATCGGGCGGAATGAAATCGCAAGATGAGGTTTGAATGGGACGATCAGAAAGCTTAGAGAATCTTGCGAAGCATGGAGTTAGTTTCGGAGAGGCTACGGAGGTCTTTTATGACCCGAACGCGATCGAAGACTACGACGTGCGTCACTCAGGCGAAGAGGCGCGTTTCCTTATCATCGGGCTGTCGAGTCGGCGCCTATTGTATGTTATCTACGCAGAGCGCTCGGGCGACGTAGTTCGAATCATTTCGGCCCGCAGGGCCAATCACACAGAGCAAGAAATCTTGAGCAAAGAAGAACCATCAACCCATAGGCCTTTTGTCTTCACTGTGATTGAAGACGATGGTGTGAACGTAACCATCGAAGTCTCGGAAGAAGACTACCAAGCCGACCTGGCAGCCGGGATCGACGAAGAGGATACTCTGAAACCCGGCCGCTACAAGATGAAGCGCGGCGGATTCCTTGCGCGACATCCGGAATTGAAGATCAAAGAAAAGAAGCGAGCCTGAACCGATGTTCCTGAACTGTTAAGCGGAGATGAAGTCGAGGAGTTACCTTGAAGGCGACTCCGGCTTCGCCAATGTCAATCATTTGACTCATTAATCCGCAGGCGAATCTATGATGCGTCTTCCCAAATTCGTCTATCGCGTGCCGCGCACCGTCGCGGAGGCGGTGAAGATTATCGGCGACGCTGGGCCGGAGGCGCAGTTCGTCGCCGGTGGGACTGATCTGTATCCCAACATGAAGCGAAGGCAACAGACACCACGCACAGTGATCTCGGTGATGCGCTTACCGGAGCTGAATCAGGTAACGGGGGACGGGCGACGGGGGTTGGTAATTGGAGCGTCAATGACGCTGACTGATATTTGTGAGCATGAAATCATCAAGCGCGATTATCCGGTGATTGCGAGTGCGGCCCGAACTATCTCGACACCGATTTTGCGCAACATGGGCACGATTGGCGGCAACTTGCTGCTCGACACGCGGTGTAATTACTACGATCAGAATTACGAGTGGCGCAAAGGAATCAACTTTTGTCTAAAGAAGGACGGCGACGTTTGCTGGGTCGCGCCCGGCAGCTCGAAATGCTGGGCCGTGCAATCGTCCGACCTCGTGCCGGTGATGGTGGCAATCGGCGCGAAGTTTCGCTTGGTTTCCACGCTCGGCGAACGAATGATCGACGCCGCCGGCTTTTACAACGATGATGGAATTGATTATTTGAAAAAGCGGCCGGATGAATTGCTCGTTGATATTCATCTGCCGCCGACCAACGGTTGGCGCGCGTCGTATCAAAAACTTCGACGCCGGGGCGCTTTTGATTTTCCGGTATTGGGTGTTGCGGCGTATGTTCGTTACCAAAGGACTTCTAATAGCACCCTCCTTCACGGTCGGGTTTCTGCCGGTAGCGACCGCCGGCTTTCTGTCGGGAACGGTAGCGAGCGGGTTGTTGCTGATGCCAAAATAATTCTCGGCGGTATTGCGCCTTCGCCAATCGAAGTAAACGAAGCTGCTCAAGCGTTGATCGGAAAGCCACTCAATGAAGAGCAAATCCAGGCCGCTGCCGAAGCGTGTTACGTCAAAGCCCGCCCTCTCGACAACACCGATTTCGTCTATCAATGGCGCAAGCAGATGGCGCGGCAGTACACGTTACGTGCGCTGCAAGAACTGCGAAGGCAAGGTCTTTGATCCTAGGTCTTCGATCTGTGATCAGCTATGACGAGTCGTCAGAGTCCAGAGTCCAAAGTCCAAAGTCCCAAGTCCAAAGACCAAATCGCCGCAATTCTGCTCGCCGCAGGACGGTCGCGCCGAATGGGAACATTTAAGCCGTTGCTGCCATTCGGTAGTCGCACGGTGATTGAATCCTGCATCAAGAACCTTGGCGAAGCGGGCGTTGAAGAGATCGTCGTTGTCGTGGGACATCGCGCTGAAGACGTTCGCTGCCATCTCAGGGATCATCAACTGCGCTTTGCATTCAACCATGATCCGGAAAGCGAAATGGGCGTTTCGATTGCGCGCGGAATTGAACAAATCGGCAGCAGTGCCAGAGCAGTGATTATTGCTCTCGTTGATCAGCCGGCGGTGCCGCCGGCAATTATTAAGACCCTCGTGCGCGAGTGGCACGAGACCGGCGCAAAGCTGGTCCAACCCGTTTATCAAGATCGGGGCGGTCATCCGGTCTTGATCGATCTCGATTATCGCGAAGAGCTCCTCAATCTGGATCCCCGGAAAGGATTGCGCGCATTATTTGATGAGCATCGCGATGAAGCGCGGCGAGTCCCGGTCCAATCGCCTTACGTTGCGCGGGATCTCGACACGTGGGAAGATTATCGGCAGTTGCATGAAGAACTCTTTGGGCTGCGGCCCCAGTAATAAGGCGGTTTCGACCAATGTTTACGGGCCGATTTGAGGTGTCCAACTGGATTGACTGAGACGTCATCTAAGTGTTTGTCTCTTTCGCTCGTCAAGGTTTACGAGGGAGACGAATTCGAAGAGACCAAGGGAGAATTCGATGCTTAACACGATTCGCAAAGCTGTCGGCGTCACCGCGTTTCTGCTGGCCGTAACTGTGACTGCACCGTTCGGATTTGCACAGAATCACGCGACCGAGTTTTCGTTCCACGCAATTGATGGCGAGACCGTGACGTCGGACACCGTGCGTGGTCAGGTGGTCGTGCTGGCGTTCGGAGCTGCGTGGCTGCCGCTGTCAAAGAACCAGCTTGAAGGCGTCAAGAAACTTGCCGACGATTACGCTGGTCGCGGCGTTGCAGTTTATTGGGTGAGCACGGATTCCGATTCTCCGAAATCAAAAAACTTCGCGTCGGAAGACCAGTTGCGCACGCTGGCTCGGAAGTACAAAGTAACGGTGTTGCGCGATCCGGACGGTGCGGTGTCGAAAAAGTTAGGCGTCGATCAGTTGCCCAGCGTGGTGATTCTCGACAAGCAGGGGAATATTTCAGACGGCCCGATCGGCGGACTTGATCCTAACGCGAACCTCACGGCGCAACTTTCCGCGCGACTGAAAAAGATTCTGTAAGATAACGCCGACCTGACTCGCGGGCTTCCGACCCAAAAGTCGATTGTCGGGATTTTCGAATAATGCCAGTCCTCATAATTGCTGGACCAACTCATACAGTAACCGCACCGGTAGGCCCACCACGTTGAAATACTCGCCTCGGATCTCTTCGATAAAACGCGCGCCACGACCCTGGATCGCATAAGCGCCCGCTTTATCAAGCGGCTCGCCGGTGGAAACATACCACTCGACTTCATAATCACTCATCTCCGCGAATTTCACATCCGTCGATTCATGCGCAACGATTGAACGACTGCGATCATCGCTTCGGCTCAAGGCGACGCCGGTCAATACCTGGTGCCAGCACCCGCTCAAGCGGCGCAGCATTCGGTGCGCCTCTGCTTCATCACGCGGCTTACCCAGAATGTCATAGTCGATCACGACGACAGTGTCCGCGCCCAACACCAGTCGCGAAGTAAACTGGGTTGCCGCAGCTTCTGCTTTTTTGCGGGCGAGTCTTTCGACATAGTTCGCCGCGACCTCATCGCGCATCCGAGACTCATCGATATCCACGGCGAATATTTCGAACGGCCAGCCGACTGTGCGCAGAATCTCGGCGCGGCGCGGACTTGCCGAAGCCAGCACGAGATGCGGCAGCGAGCTTATGGACGCATTACGCGCCCGACGGTCTGTCGGATCATCTGACAATGTTTCACTAATTTGGTTCTTTGGCGGCTGTTCCATTAAACTGCAAGCTCGCGTCGAAATCGATTGAGATTCTAAATTGAAAACCGCCGTTAACAAATTCAAGCCGCCCCAATCACCGCGACGCAGGCATCATGAATAACATTATCAGACTATTGCCAAAACTTTTGGATGCATCTGATGGGAATCATGATTTGGCGGAAAGTGCCGCCAAGGTCGCGTGGATACGCGCAGTCGGCGAGGGGCTGCGGCGTCATGCCGTGCCGGTGCGACTTGCGGGGAATACTTTGGTGGTTGTGGTCGCCGACGCCGCATGGCGCACGCAACTTCAAGCAATGAGCTCGGAACTGCTGGCGCGCGTTAACCGCGTGTTGGGCCGAGACTTGATTAAGTTCATCGAGTTTCGCGTCGATCCAAATAGTCTGGAGTCAGTGCGCAGCGAGGCCCGTCACATTAACCAGGCCGAATCTGCCGAACGATCATTAAACTCAGTGCCAATTGAAGTGATGGCCGCCGCGGAGTCGATTCAAGATGAGTCTTTGCGGCAACATTTCCTGTTGGCGGCCGCGGCTGCCGCAATGCGAAGACAATCCGGCGGATCTGAAATCTAAAATCTAAAATCTAAAATCTGAAATCTAAGACATCATCATGCCAATCACCGAAGCTGATATCGAGAAAGTCGCCCAGCTCGCGCATCTGGAAATGACCGCGGAAGAGCGCCACGTGTTTGCGCCGCAGATGGCCGAGATCGTCGCTTACGTCGAGCAGTTGAATGAAATCGACACGAGTGCGATCGAACCGGCCCTCGGCGGTTTGACTCCGGAAGGCGAGCGGACCGAATCATCTCGCGCCGACGAAGTTCTGCCCTCGTTAGGCCAGAAATTGGCCCTGGATCAGGCGCCCGATCCTGCAGCCGGCCATTTTCGCGTGCCGAAAGTTTTGGCGTAATGGGCAGAAACCCGACCGTGAGGGCGGGTGCAAACGATAAATTCAGAAGTTAATCGAAACCATATTTCCCAGTGATTCTGCCCATTGATCTAAATGAAGCCTGCGATCAAACTGCGAGATGAAATCATTAGCGGCGAAACCACCGCGCGCGCCGCGGTCGAGTCTGCACTTGACGGCGCTGAGAAACTGAACGATACGCTCAACGCATTTCTTGAAATTGATCGCGAAGGCGCCTTGAATCGCGCCGACGTTATCGATGTCGAAATAAGATCCCAATCCGGAGCTGTAGGCGAGAAATCGATCTCCGCGATGCCGCTCGCCGGCGTGCCCATCGCGATCAAAGACAACATTTGCGTGCGCGGCATGCAGACATCCTGCGGCTCACGAATTCTCGGGCCCTACAAACCACCTTACAATGCGACGGCGATCGAACGGCTGCTCGCGTCCGGTGCGGTCATCATCGGGAAGACTAACTGCGACGAATTCGCGATGGGCTCATCAAACGAAAATTCGGCGTTCGGTCCAGTCAAAAATCCGTGGGACATCGCGCGCGTGCCCGGTGGATCGTCTGGAGGCTCGGCGGCGGCAGTGGCGGCGGGAATTGTTCCGGTCGCGTTGGGTTCAGATACCGGCGGCTCGGTTCGCCAGCCGGCTTCGCTGTGCGGCGTCATCGGAGTAAAGCCAACCTACGGCCGAGTGTCGCGATATGGCTTGGTCGCCTTCGGATCGTCACTCGATCAGATCGGCGTCTTCGCGCGCCAAGCTTCAGATGCGGCCGCCGTGCTACAAATAATCGCGGGCCGGGATCAGCTCGACGCCACAACTGCTGACGTTCCCGTGCCTGATTACGGGGCCGAACTAAGCGACGATGTTAAGGGTTTGCGTTTGGGCGTATCGCGCGCGCTGCTGGGCCAAGGCTTGAACGACGAAGTGCGTGACGCGGTCGAGAAGGCCATCGAAGTTTATCGCGATCTGGGGGTGGAGATCGTCGACATCGATCTGCCGCACGCGAAATACGCTATCGCCGTTTACTACATCATCGCCACTGCTGAAGCATCGTCAAACCTGGCGCGTTACGATGGCGTGCGTTATGGTTTTCGCGCCGAAGAAGCGCCCGCCTTGCGCGAGATGTACCGCAAGACACGCGATGAAGGATTTGGACCTGAAGTAAAACGGCGCATCATGCTCGGTACTTACGTGCTCTCCGCCGGCTATTACGATGCTTACTATCTCAAAGCGCAAAAAGTTCGTTCGCTGATCAAGCAGGATTTTGCGCAAGCTTTTGCGAAATGCGATGCGATCGCCACCCCGACTGCACCCACACCTGCCTTCGTGTTCGGAGAGAAAGTCGACGATCCACTGGCGATGTATCTCAACGATGTTTTCACCGTGACCGCGAATCTCGCCGGCGTACCCGGTATCAGCGTTCCGTGTGGACTTTCTTCAGAGGCCCTGCCAATCGGCTTACAACTGTTAGGGCCAAACTGGAGCGAGGCGCTGCTGCTGCGCTTAACTCATGCTTACCAATCGAGGAATCCGCTGAGAGCTCGGCCACGCGTGCATGCCTGAATCTAGCTGCCTAGGAACCGCGCTTTAAACTCGGGTGATCGCCGCCGCAGTTCAAGCCAATCCTCAAAGAGATCGGGAGTTTGCAACCAGACGCGGAACCATTCCGCGATCTCGGTTTGGGCGGCCCGCGTTTGCTCGCGCAACGCGTCATCCCGAGCGAGCAACTGTGCCCGCGCCTTTTGATTCAGCGCCAGCTCACGCAGGCGCCGTAAGTCACTGGTATTATTCTCACTCGTGAAGCGCTTTCGAAGTTTCTCGAGACGTCTCAACACCACGACGGCGCTTTTCAAGGTGAGCGGTTTTGACGGATCGCGAACGCCAATTAAGTCTTTAATCTGGCCCTGATCGAGTTTTTGCTCGCGCCAGCGCGCGTCGATTTCGATGACCTCAAGGTGACGCAAATCCGCCCCTGCATCGGCCAGCACGCGCGCGATTGCCGCCGGACTATCGATCGCCGCCGCGCCAAAGTTTTCGCCAACGGCTCGTTGAATCTCGCGCAGCACCGCTTCTCCGACTGGCGCTCGGCCAAGTAATGTCCAACTCTCAATTATGGCTTCGCGCTTTGTCCGAAACTTATTCATTTGCCTCATGGTGCGAATGACCGGACGATTTCTGTGAAACCGACCACTGTTGTAGAATCAGGCGTCAAGTCTCCCCTCTCGTTTGCTTATCAGGAGACTTTGCGCCTATGCGTCAATTTCATTCCGGCCGCAATTTGAGCATTGACTTGATTCTCGATCAACTTCGCAGGGCCTGCGCGATCCTGCTGGTGGCGCTCTTCGGTTTGACCGCCGTCTCGCACGCTCAGCGGCGTTTGCGTCTAAGCAAGATTGAATTCGTCGGGCTAAAGCGTCTGACCGCGGAGCAGGTGATAGCCACCAGTGAATTAGAGATCGGACAGTTCGTCGATCCAAATACGCTTGATGCCGCCGCGCAAAAGCTAATGGATTCAGGTCTTTTCAAGAAGCTCAGCTACAACGTCCATCCCACCGGCGACCAGGCTATTTTGACCTTTCACGTCGAGGAAGCGATTAGGAGGATCAGAGTATCGTTCGACAACTTTGTATGGTTCGACGAGGGGGAAATTTACGTCGCGATTCGCCGTGACATCCCGTTCTTTGATGGCACGGTTCCTGAAGGCGGAGACGGCGCCGGTAAGATTGCCGCTTTGCTGGAGCATCTGCTGAACGAAAAGAAAATCTCAGGCCGCGTTGAATTCATGCCATTCGGCGATGAGTCCGGCAAGCAGGAAATTCTTTTCAGGGTAAAAGGCGCCAAGGTGCCGATTTGTACGTTTAGCTTTCCCGGCGCCGCGGCAATTTCTGAAGAAGAGTTAACCAGAAGCGCGCGCGATCTGATCCAAACCGATTACTCAAAGAGCGATGTCGGATCGTTTACGGCGCACACTCTGTTGCCTTTGTATCATCACCTTGGGTACCTGCGCGCGCAATTTGAATCACCTCAGGCGGCAATTCAGGCGGCGGCGACGGAGGCATGCAAGGAAGGTGTGGCGGTAACAATTCCGGTTGCGGAAGGGTTGCCGTATTCGTGGGACAAAGCCGAATGGTCGGGTAATCAGGCCTTAAGCGCGGCTCAACTCAGTGCGGCGCTCGGTATGAAAGCCGGCGAGGCGGCGGACGATCGAAAGCTCGCCAGGGCCCGGCAATCATTGGCTCGCGAATACGCCAACAAGGGTTACATGACGCCGGGATTCAAAGAATCCGTTAGTTTTGACGATGCGGCCAAACTGGTCACCTATCACTTCGCGGTCACCGAAGGCCCGCAGTTTCGCATGGGTGATCTCACAATCAACGGCTTGTCTGACGAAGACGCTCGCCGGCTGAAACAACTTTGGCAGCTTGCGCCTGGTTCGATCTTTGATCAGTCTTACCTCGACGAATTCATGACCAAAGCAGTGCGCGATTTTCTCGGCGGGCATCCGGTTTTCAGCGGCGTGCCGTTGAAGTTCGGCGCTGAAACCAAGCCGGATCGCAATACAAAGACAGTAAATGTGATTATTACTTTTAAGTAACCGAGCGTACGGACTTTAACGCGAGACGGGCATAGACTTTTCATAAACCCTATGTCTGCATTAGTCGAATTACCGGAATCTCAGAACGAAAACGAGCTCGAAGACCGCGTGAATGAATCTCGCGTTCGCGCCCTGTTCGAGAAGGTCCGGACTGAGTTCGAGAAAAAGCCCTTCGTTCCGCATCCGATTTTCAGGCAGGGCGATGCGCAAACCATCGGCGCGCATTTGTGGCCCAGCCGAATGCGCCGGCGCGATCAAAGCGGAGATGAAACGCGCCTGTTTGAAGTCGAGGCCGGCACCCAGGTGCTCGCTTACTGCCGCTGGCACGCTGAGCGCTCAGACCATCCAACGCTGGTCGCCTGGCACGGCATGGAAGGCTCAACTTCGTCGGGATATATGTTGAGCGTGGCGGATAAGGCCTTTCGCGCCGGATTCAACGTGGTGCGCGTGAACCTGCGCAACTGTGGCGCGACTGAACATTTGACGCCGACGCTGTACCACGCGGGACAGACTGGCGATCTGCGAGTGGTACTCGATGAATTGACAAAACGCGATGGGCTTTCGCGACTGTTTCTGGCCGGATTTTCGCTCGGCGGAAATCTGGTGTTAAAGATGGCCGGCGAGTATGGCGACAATCCGCCGCCGGAAATAAGAGCCATCAGCGCAGTTTCGCCCTCGGTGGATCTGCGCGCCAGTTGTGATCTGACCAACAAACGCCGTAACTGGATTTATCGATACGATTTTCTGCTTTCTCTCAAGCGTCGCATCAAAACCAAGCAGAAACTCTTCCCGGAGCTTTACAATGCCTCGGGCCTGCGACGGATTCGTACCATCGAACAATTCGACGATCGTTTCATCGCGCCCGCTTTCGGCTTTGCCAACGCCAGCGACTATTACGCTAAAGCCAGCTCGCTGGCATTCATCGGCCGCTTACGCATTCCAACTTTGATCATTCACGCCGAAGACGATCCGTTCATTGCGTTTCCACCGCTGCGCGATCCTTCGGTCGCCGCGAATCCTTACGTGCTGCTGGTAGCTCCGAAACACGGCGGCCACGTGGCCTTCGTCTCAGCGAATACCGATCATGAAGATCGCTTTTGGGCCGAGAACCGGGTGGTGGAGTTTTGCAGGATCGCCGGCAGTTTCGCCGCGTAGTCACTTCTCGATTTTCTTCAACAACCTGTCGGCATGATTGCGCGCGATGAGCGGAATGTGTTCGTCGGTGCGCAGCTCTTTGAGCAGAGGCACAAGCTGCTGCGGATCGGACAGGTCTTTACGCGTGTAATATATCTCGAGCTGATCCATGAGCTGCGGCGCGTTCAGCGGTTGAATTTCTCGGGCGAGGTTGATGTCGAAAATAAAAATGGCCTGATTGGCTACGCGGCGATATTCGTTCACCAGCGTCCACGCGCTCTTGTTGTCGCTCCAGTTGAATTCGGCGGTGCGCTGGCGCTCGCCGTTTTCCATCTTGATGCGCATGGTGCCGAGATGAGGAAACTGTTTTGAAGATTGATAATTCGTGTTTGAATCAAGAAAATGTAATTCGCTCCAAAGTCCCAGGATGCGACCCAGCGCGCTGGTCGATAACTCAACGGGCTCGACGATCGGCGTATCCTGGCCCTGCCGCTCGAAAGTAATCTTGCCGCGACCGTTCGCGTCATGCTCGATCAGAATTCGATGCTCAATGAATTGTGGCTGGGTGAATTCATAAGAGAACCGCGTCGGATCCGGCGGCCGTTTATTTTCTTCACGCCGTTGCGAAGTTGAATTAGCTTCCTGGGGACGATCGTTACGCTTGGTTTGGGCAGCGCCCTGAGAAGTGCTCGCCTGGGATCCGCTCGCCTTGTTTGACTGCGGGCTGAAAGCAAACACGAGCGGGCACACGATCAACGAGGCCGCCGCGACCAAAGCGATTTTCACCGCGCGCCTGAATCGCAAACTCGAAGGGTTCCTTGAAAACATCTCTTATACGCGGGGAGACTTGCCGGAATGGCTTCGACTTACTATTAAATGATGTTTGGGAAGAACGCAAGTTGAAGGCTCGCGTCATTCGAACCTGACTGAGACAAGTTTTGACACGCCTACTTCTTCCATCGTCACGCCGTAAAGCGCGCGCGCGGTTTCCATCGTGCGTTTATTGTGCGTGATCACAATGAACTGCGTGTTCGCCGCCATGGTGACAACTTTGTTGGTGAACCGACCGATATTCGCTTCGTCGAGCGGCGCGTCAACCTCGTCGAGCAGACAGAAAGGAGCGGGGCGATAATGAAAGATTCCCAGGACCATTGCCAGAGCGGCCATCGCTTTTTCGCCGCCCGACAGCAACAAGACGTTTTGTAGACGCTTGCCCGGAGGTTGCGCCACGATGTCGATGCCCGATTCGAGTTCGTCATCTGCATCGATTAAGCTCATCTCACCGCGGCCGCCGCCGAACAATTCCTGAAACAGCTCGCTGAAATTCTTATTGATCTTCTCGAAGGCGTCGCGGAACCGCTCACGCGAACGACGTTTGATTTCGCGCAATGCCTCTTCGGTCGACGCGATGCCCTGTTGGATGTCCGCCCGTTGAGTTGTCAGGAACGAGAAACGCTCATCGGCTTCCGACAACTCTTCCAGCGCCATCATGTTCACCGCGCCAAAGTTTTCCAGGCGTTCGCGCAACTCTTCAACGCGGCCACGCTCCTGTTCGAGATCAAAGTCTTCATCAGGCGGGAGCTCGCGCGCGATTTCATCAAGACCCTGATTCAACTCGTGGGCGCACGACTCGCGCACAAAGTTAAGCCGGGCCAGGGCCTCGGCCCGCTGCACCTCGATTGCCGCGCGCGCGTCGCGTGCCGCGGCCGCATCGCGGTTCATATCGGCGAGCTCCACCGCCAGAGCGTCCGCCAGGGCGCGCGCTTCGTTGAGTCGAACTGTCGCATCTGCGATCTGCTGTTCTTCGCGAGTCTTTTCCTCCTCGACCAGGGCGGCCAGGCGATCGATTTCCGCGATGGAGGCGCGCAGTTCTTGCTGTTGGGCGCCGGCTTCGACGGTCTCCAGATCGTGGCGTGTCGTTCGGGCCTTGACCTCTTCGCGTTCAGCTTGCAAACGGCGCAACTCAGCCGTCATTGATCGTCGTCGCTCGGCCGCAGCCGCGGCATCTGAGCGTTGTCTGTTGAGCAACTCGTTCTCGGATTCGGCTTCGCGCCGGACCCCGGCCAGAACGTTGGTCGATTGCTCGATTCGCTCACGCGCCGCCAGCCGCGCAGCTTCGGCGACTTCGGCTTCGGCAAGAGTCGCGGTTCGTCGTTCTTCCAATTCTCGTTGTTCCTGGGCCAGTCTTTCGATGTCGTCGGCAACGACGCGAATATGTCGCGCAGCCCGATCGACCTCTTGCTTCAGCGTGCCGGCGTTCAACTCCAGGGTCATCACCTCACGCTCTTCGCGGGCAATTGATCCGTTTAGCTGGACCACGGATTCTTCCAGGCCTGTCAGTTGTGAGCGCGCATCTTTCACCGCCGCTTCGGCAAAAGCGATTTCCGGCTCGAGTTCCGTCGCCCGCGACTCCAACTCACGCAATTCGCGCTTGAACGTCAGGAGGCCAGCGCCTTCCTCCAAAGCCCGCCCGTTGCCCGCGTTAAGGAACTGTCCACCGGTTACCCAATCGCCTTCGGCAGTAACGAACATGTCGCCGGTGGCCAGCGAGAGAGCGATCGCATCGTCAAGCGTATCGACGACGCGGGCGTTCATTCTTTCTGGAAGGGTGCGCTCAAGCACAATGAGCAATTCATGCGGAGCGTGCAGAATGTCACCGATCCGTGGACCATCGATTCCTAACGGCACATATGTTTGTCGAGTCGCCACGGTCGCCGTCGCTCGCAATGATTCTGAATTTTCGATCCGCGATTTGAAATCTGAAATTTCAGATCTCAAATTCGAGATCTCAGATACCAGGGTTTTCGCTTCATCGCTGCCGCCGTGAAGGCCGGTGACCAGGAATGTCGCTCGCCCGGCCTGATTTGTTTTCAACCAGGTGGCAGCGCGGGCGGCATCGTCCGGCGTGGGAACTACTATCGATTGCAACGCTGAACCGAAGATGCCTTCAACCGCACGTTCCCATTGTGCGTCAACGTGGATGGCGTCAGCGAGAGTGCCAATAAAATGAAAATCCTGATGTTCATTAGCTGTAAAGGCTTCCTGCACGGCGAGCGAATAATGCGCGCGACGCTGATCGAGTTCTTTCAAGCTTTCCAGTTTGTGCAGGGTACGAGAACGCTCGTCGCGAATGCGCAGCAATTCGGCGTCGGTATCCGAGACCCGTTCGTGACCTTCGACGACCGCCTTGACGGCGGCTTCGCGCTCGCCTTGTAACCTGGCCAGCTTTTCCTTCGCCGACTCGATGTCCCGTTCCAGTTTTTCCGTGTCGGCCTGCTTCTCATCGCGGGCGGCTGCGGCGCGCTGACCCTCGCGCGCGAGCCCTTCAGCCTGTTGCGATAATTTCTCGAGCGCGTTCTCGAGCTGGCGGGCCAGTTCGTGCAGACGCTCGGCCGCGGCGGTGTGCGTCAGCAACTCAGAGCGGGTCGCTTCGATTTCGCTTTCGATCTGTGAAACCGTTGCCAGCTTTTGGGCGTGCGCTTCTTCACTCGATTCCAACAGGCGGACGGTCTGCTGGCTCTCTTCGTTGAGTTTGAGATCGAGTTGCTGGAGGCGTTCCAGGTCAGCTTCGAGCGTTACCAGGCGCGTGTTCAGGGCTTCGATTTCGTGCTGGATCTCCGCGCGCCGTTTTTCCAGGTTCTGGATTTGCTCTTCCTGATAGATACGTTCGCGGATGCGACGATCGCGTTGCAACGCGGCGTCGGCAACCGCGGCCCGCACCTGCGCCAATTCATCTTCGAGCGAGCGCGCGCCTTGGGTCGCGTTGCGGCTGCGCTCTTCGTGTGCGGCCAATTGTTCGCCGAGTCTCAGGTCATCCTGTTGAGCGTTGTCCAATTGCGCCTGAGCCTGTTCGAGCAACGCCGCCAGACTGCGTTCTTCGGCCACGTACACCCGCCGCAGAAGTTCGCGCAACTCTTCCCGCAAAAAACCATAACGGCGTGCCTTGGCCGCCTGGCGGCGCAGACTATTCACTTGCCGTTCGATTTCGGAAATGATGTCCGAGACGCGGCTGAGATTCGCGCGCGCGGATTCCAAACGCGATTCGGCGGCGCGCTGGCGCACACGAAACTTGGTGATGCCGGCGGCTTCTTCGATGATCGTGCGGCGGTCCATCGGCTTTGCGGAAAGAATCTGGCCGATGCGTCCCTGTTCGATAATCGCGTAGTGTCCGCCCGACAAACCGGTGCCGGAAAAAACATCCTGGATGTCGCGCAGACGACACGGGCGATCGTTGAGCAGATATTCACTCTCGCCTGAACGAAACAGACGCCGAGTCACGGTCACCGCTTCGCCCGGCGCAAACTGCAGGGCCAGATTACGGCGACGCCAGTGACGATGATGAGTCTTTGCTTTCGGATGTGATTGCGGAGAAGCGAGACCTGATTCTTCCGACAGCCCTGGTTGGGACAGCGCCGCGGCTCCGTCACAAACCGAAGCGTTAGCTTCAGTTGACGTCGTGATCGCGTCAGAACCCGCTGCGGAAGCCTCCGGCGAAACGGCTTCGATCTCGGGCGGTTCAAACTCGACTATGCGATCGTCGATCTCCTCGAGCGCTTCATCAATCTCTTCGATGTCCGGTTCGGGCTCAATATATTCGTCGCGTACGAGGTGCAGCACGACTTCGGACATTCCGCTGGGTGGCCGGTTGCGCGATCCCTGAAAGATCACATCTTTCATTTCCGCACCTCGCAGATGTTTCACGCGTTGCTCACCCAGCACCCACGCGATCGCGTCGGCGACGTTGCTCTTGCCGCACCCGTTGGGACCGACAATCGCAGTTATGCCTTCACCAGTGAAGATGAGGTCAGTATGATCCGCAAAGGACTTGAAGCCCGTGATCTCTAGGCGTCGAAGCTTGAACATCGTGAACCCGTCGATTTGATGCAAAGGGGGCGACGGTCGATGCAGGCATCAAAAGGCGACTCTACGGGTTCGGAACTATAAAGGCAGGTGAGCCAACTGTCAACAAGAACTTTAGCTTAATGAGTTTAATTGGCGAAGAACCCTGAGGTTAGGGCTTACTTCGGAAAGCAGAAGTCTTTAGTCGGAAGCCCGGCCATTAGGGGAGCTGGAGACATGACGGAGCCCCTTGCGCAGGCGCGGGCTGGTAACACTACGAAACTGCTTTTCTCTCCAGCATCAGATTTATGGCGCGACGAAGTCCTTCGGGTGTGGTCGCCTCGTAGTTCAGCATCCGGCCATCAACAAAGACCGTGGGCGTGCCGGTTACCCGTAGGGAAGTACCTTTTTGAAAGTCGGCATTGATTCTTTGATCGACCTCGATGCTGTTAATGTCCCGGTTAAAACGATCGACGTTCAGTGCCAGTTCCTGGGCATAAGAAATGAATATCGGCCATGGGTCAGCACTGTCAGCCCATTCTTTCTGGTTCCGATACAGCCGGTCATGCATCTCCCAGAATTTGTTCTGATTGCGTGCGGCTTCGGCGGCACGCGCGGCAGACAGCGCATTTTTGTGTATCTTGGTCAAGGGAAAATGATGAAAGACGATGCGCAACTGATTTCCGTATTCGCCTTCGATCTTTTTCAGTTCCGGATAGAGCATTCCACACGGCGGACATTGATAGTCGCCGTATTCATCGAGCACGACCGGAGAACTTACCTTCACATTCGGTTTAGGGATCGCCACTTCTGATGTCGGTGCAGACTGGTTCGAGCCATTATCCGGAATCGGGGTGGATTTGTCGGTCGCGGTCAGCACGTTGGTTGTGTCTGCGGCCCCGGATTTTTCCCGTATGAGAATCCAGGCGGAAACGACAGCGGCAATGAGAACGACAGCAATGATGACGAATGGAAGATAACGTTTCATGAAAATTGTCTTGATCAGGACTTCAAAATTCTCGTCAAGTTTATTGTTCGGCCCAGAGTTACGTCAATCCTGAAATTTTCCATAGACTTTATCGGAAATTCATCGCGCGAGATCTCGACGGACATATAACAGCAAATTAACGCCAGGTCTCAACACGTAACTGCCGTCCGGAGCATCCGGAAAACCGGAATTGATCAATTGATACTGTCCCCCGAATGTTGCTTTCAGCTCTTCGCTTTGCGCCGCGGAACCGATCACGATTGGTTCGTCGCCGGGCGCGATCTGGCCATAGAACAGTGCCTTCTTGTAATCCCGAAAATACCAGGGCAGCGGCCAGTAATCCGGCGAGACAATCGAGATTCCGGTTTCATAACCGGTCCCGCTGTGCTTCGAAATTCTGTCGATCTCATCCAGCATGGCCAGCGTCTCGCGGCGCGTGTGGGCGTACACGTAAACATACTTGTCGTCATCGTAGTGAATGAAGTTAAGCTCGAACATTTGGTAGCCAGAGACGGCGGCGACCAAGGCGGCAGCCGCAATAAACAAACGTGGTTGCTCAAATTCGTCCAACTTTTGATAGAAAACATCGAGAGCGTAACCGCTTGTAATCGCCAGCGGTACGATAAAGTTCAAAGTGATCCAGGGCGTTTTGTATCCGACCAGCGAATAGGCGGCCAGCAGTCCAAACGCGAATTGAGCAAGGAACACTGCGAAGCGATTATCCGATCGACACACGGCGACGAATGCGCCCGCTGCTCCTAACAAGAGCACCGGCGCCTCCTCCTGGCGCAGCCACTCCAGGTATTGCCACCAGGGATGCCAGTGTTCGGTGGTGCGATGCCGCCAGAGACTCAGCGTCAAGAGCGCGTCATGAACGCCTTTCGGATAGTTAGTAAAGAACGACGAATAAAAAAGCACATCGAGCATGATGAAAACGGCTAACGCGATCAGCGCGACCGTAACCAGGGAAACAGGTCCGCCAAATCGGTCGAGTGCTGGTGGCGTTCTTTCAGTGAGCGAGTTGGAATCGCCGTCCATACGCCCGCTAATTCCGGAAAACTTTTCGCGCAGCCGAAAATAAATGCCGGTGGTGATTAGAGCGATCAAGAGCACCGGCCCGTTGATGATCCACGTTTCCTTCGTTGCGACCATCAACGCCGCGGAATTTGCCGCCAGGATCAGATAAACGGGTCGAGCGGTATCGTAATACTTGAGCGCGGCGACCACGATTCCCAGGGTAAAGAAGACGAATAGACTCTCATGAATAAAGTAACGGGAAAAATAGACCGCGCCGGGCGAGACGGCGATTAGACCCGCGGCCGACAACGCTCCGATGGCGCCCAGGCGTTTGCGCAGGAGGAGGACCAGCGCGATTGTGCCCACGCCGAAGGCGGCGGTTACAAATCGAATATTGAAAGTCGTCAGGCCGTAGGTATCGCTAAAATTTCTCCCCCCGAGCAGATGAAAGATCCAGGGGATGATGGCCGCGAAGTAATAAAGCGTCGGGCCATGATAGTTTTCAGGATTGTATTGATAGGCGCCGTTATGAACGAGCGGTATCAGGAAATTTCCGTTGACGCCTTCGTCGTGATGCAGCGGCACCAGGGCGAGATCATAAAGTCGCAGGATCGCGCCCAGGCACAAAATACTCGCAGAAGCAATCAGCCAGTTACGCTGAGAGAGACCCTCGGCCATACTTTGGTCCGCAGAAGTTTTCGCGGTTCCTTGCGCCGTCTGGCCGCTCGATCGCTTTTGCTTTTTACGGTTTGATTTTGTAGAGGCTGTAGCCACCTGCTTCGATAACCCTTTGATAGTGATCAAAGAACGCTTCGTTGGCCTTAACTTCAGTGCGCTCCTGCGGCCCGAGAGCAACATAATCGACACCGTACTTTGCGAGCAAGTAAGGCGCGTCCGGGGCGCCCGCATAAATGCGATTAATCTCGGACTGCCGTTCACCAAAAGACAGCCCGTGCGTCCAGATGTGGCCGGGGTAACCCATCAAGGATCGTCTGCCGGTCAGGAAGATCGGCGTGTTGTGAATGGGCGCGTGCAAAATCATCGCGCGCGGCCGCGTCTGCTGTTTTATTTGTTCGGCAAAGTTCACGCCGGCGCGATCGAATTCCTGCCATTCATCCTTGCCGGCGATTAAGGCGAACACATCCAAGCCTCCGGCCAGCGTCAACACTACAAAGAGCCCAACCGCCAGTAAACGATTCCAAAATTTACCTTCCCAAAGCCGGGCGAGCAACAGCGCCACGATCGGCGCTGACGCTATCCACCAGTAAAAAAGTACTTTCACGTTGTCCCAGATCCAGGGCGCCAACTTTATTAAATTCGGAATGATGAAGCAGAGCGTAAACGGCAAGTAAAAGAGTATCAGTTTGCGCGACACGAGATAATCGTCCCGCTTCCAAATTAAGGCCGCGATTAGAAGGGGAATGAACATGCCAGTATTTTTCAGCCAGAACCACAAGATATTTTCCTTGTCGTGGTCCCAACCAACCTGGCGGCCGAGAAAGCTGGTCGCGCTGACGGCGCTGTGGTGCGTTGACCACAAGAGTTGGGGCGCAGCGATCAGGATCGCGACGATGAAAAACGCTGCCCACTCGCGCCACCTGCGCCAATTAATCAGCGACAGACAGCCGGCCATGGCCATCACCACCATGAAACTGTGCGCGTGCACCAGTGGAAGTAAGCCGGCGACTACACCGGCGGCGAGCATGCGCCGCGAGGAAGGCAAAAGGAAAAAGTAAAAAGCAAAAATTGATCCTGAACTCCGTTGAAGATCAAGACTCTCGTGGTCCCGATTATCTTTGTTCTTCCTGCCTTTTGCCTTTTTACTTTTTCCTGCCTCGCTCGTTTGCAGCGCTGCCCACAATTCCGTGAACACAATCACTGCCAGTGGGATGCCAAGCAGGAAACCGCGCTGCGGCACCAGCAATGTCGTGACCGCGTTTCCCCAGCGCCACGCCGCGGCGGGCTCAGGAAGAATGGTGTAAGAGTGTTGAATGTGTTTGAGAACTTCGAAAATACCGCCGTCGGCCCGATTGGCATCGCGCAACAACATGGCCCAGCCGAAGCCCCCATTCAGAATCACGAGCACCGGGGTGAGAATCGCCGCCGTTCTGTTTCGCAAGAGTTTCTGGCCGAAGCGGTGCAACACGCCGACCAGGGCCACGCCGACAATATAATTTTCGACGAACATCGAATTACGCAAGCTCGCGCCTGCGCGCACGAACATCGCCGATACAAAGTCGGTTAGAAATGGATAAGTAAAACGGGCGCCCGCGTAGGTCGGATCCTCCGGCGGAAAGTTCTGGCCGAACGCAAATCGCGTGATGACGCTGAGATGAAATGGGAGATCGCCGTAGTTGTTCAGTACGCCAGTGTAAATCCCGTCGGGCTTCTCGAGAATCGCGCGCGCAAAAATCAACCACATCACAATCGCGACACCCGCGTAGAACAAGAAATAAATGAACGCCCAGCGATCCGGATTCGAGATCGCGCGGCCGATGCTCTGCAACGCCCGATTAATATCTGCGTCAACGGCTTCACGGACGCTTTGATTGCTGAGCAGAAATAACGGGGTCGCGATGGCAATCCCGATCATAGCCAGGGCCGATCCGTCGAGGCCGATAACGGACGCGATGATGAAGCCGGCCAGCCCCAGCAGTCCAAAGCCAATGCACGCCCCCGAGCACAGACGCGAAGCGAGCGGCGCGTCCTCGTCGTAAGTGTACGTAAGAAGCGCGCCGCTCGTTATTGAGATCAGAGACAGTGCTAGAGAGATGAGCATCTAAGCTGACATTGATTCACTGGCTCGAATTTTCCAGACGATCGAGGCGTTGCTCGACAGAGTCAACCCGTTTGATTGTTCGTACCTCCGCTTCCGCGATTTGTTTCACGGATGCCATCGTTTGCTCGGAAAGCGTAACTAAGATGTCAAAACCGGCACGAAACTCGCTTAACATCGAACTCGTCGTTTCCTTTAAGCTCTCTATTCCTTCAGCCAGACTCTTGACTGAGTCGTTCGTTGACTTAACTGCGGCTTCCAGTTCTGCCAGCCGCGCGTCATGCGCCGCCTGGTTGTTAAGCAGAAACTCGATCGTTCGTTCGATTTCTTCCGGGGTCATCGATTGTTGATTATAAGCGAACCGCGCATATGAATTCCAAGCTCAATCCAGACCACGAGTTTAATGTCCCGCCGCTACTGCTCGCGATTCTGTACTTCCTCCATCACCCGCAGCATATTGCCGCCGAGAATCTTGTCGACGTCGTTTTCCGAATAACCGCGACGCAGAAGTTCGGCGGTCAGGTTTGGTAAATCCGCAACCGATTTCAAATCGACGGGAACGGCTTGCACGCCGTCAAAGTCTGACCCGATGCCCACATGGTCGATGCCCACGAGCTTCACGATGTGATCGATATGATCGACGATGCGCGCGACCGCGACCGCCGGCAGACGCTTAGCGTATTCCTCTCGTCTAACGCGATCGCGGGCGAGTTTCTTGTGTACTGCGTCACCTTTTTCTTCATTCGACGCGCGTTGTACCGGCGAGGCGATTTCGGCGTCAACCTGCTTTTTCTTTTCACTCCAACCGGGCTCAATGTGCTCCGGATAAAAAATCACGTTCACCACACCGCCCGTTTTCGCCAGCGCGCGAATCATGTCGTCGGTAAGATTTCGCGGCACATTGGTAATCGCACGACAAGCGGAGTGCGTGGCGATCACCGACCGGTTCGAAGTATTTACGATGTCCCAGAACGTCCGGTCGGAAACGTGCGAAACGTCAACCATCATTCCCAGGCGGTTCATCTCGCGCACGACCTGCTTACCAAAATCATTCAGCCCGCGGGTCTTTCCAATTTCGTCGCCCGAGGATCCGGCCCAACTCAGGCTGACGCTCCATGCCGGCGACATATAGCGCACGCCCATTTTGTAATAACGCTCGACGTTTTCTATGCGCTCATCGATCGCATAGCCGCCTTCCAATCCCATCAAAGCGGCAAGTTTGCCGGAAGCGGCGATCCGACGAATGTCAGCCGCGGTCGTCGCCGTCTCCCAAGTTTCGGGATGCTTTGCTGCCAGCCCTTTTACGGCGGCGATCTGTTTGTCTGCTCGCGCGATTGCCGCTGGACCACCACGACCGAACAACTCGGGTTCGACCCAGATCGAAAAGAATTGCGCGTCCAGTCCGCCTTCTTTGGCTCGCACGGCGTCCAGATGTCCATCGCTCATTCGTTGATTAAGATCGACGTTTTCATCGACCAGGCGCTGCGCCGTATCAGCATGCATATCGACCGTGATCGCGCGACGGTGAATCGAAAGCGAATCGGTTGCGGGTTCAGATTGATTAGTCATCGATTCGGACTTGTCTCTTCTCTGAGTGTCTTCGACTTTTCGGCAATCGTTTGTGAAACAGACGAGCGCGATGACGATGAATGTTAACACCGAAGCGCGCCGAATCTCAGGAAAACGTAGTGGATTGGAATTCTTGTTTGAATGCAAGATGATTTGGAATCGTACGCATCGAAGTCCGTGGAATCAAGCGTTTGTCGTAAAAACCAAATAGCTATATCTCTTGGCTCGATTCAAACTTTGAGGTCGCAAATCATTGATGAATCCTGCTCTGCGCAGCTTAATCCAACCGGCCCGGACTTACCTTGCCAACTGGCGCGGGTTTAGAGTATCGTGCCTTATCCGATAGCCCTGAACTGGTGCGTCGAGATGTTACGCGACGCACTGCAACGCACCAGATGCTAAAGCCAACGAAACGACTAAGCATTTTCGCAATCTGTGATCTCCGCATTCTTTGATTCAGTTTCCAAAGGAGAATTAGTTCATGTTCTCAAAGGATGGCAAGGCAAAGGACGTTAGCACTATGCGCATTTGCGACGTAGTTTGGCACGACGGCGAGTTCATCAAATGGAATGATGCCCGCGTGCATGTGATGTCACACGTGCTTCACTACGGCTCCAGTGTGTTTGAAGGTATCCGCTGTTACGCCACCAAACGCGGTCCGGCGATCTTTCGTCTGCGCGAGCACATGCGACGCTTTCTCAACTCGGCAAAGATCTATCGCATGGAGCACGATTGGTCGATTGATGATTTTTGTGAGGCTTCGGTCGAACTCGTTCGTCGCAGCGGTCTTGAAAAATGCTACATAAGGCCGATCCTTTTCCGTAGCCTGGACGAGGCAAATCCGGCGTTTGGCGTGAATCCATTTCCGAATCCGCTCGCCTGCTATATCGGGGCCTGGGATTGGGGGAAATATCTCGGCGACGAGGCGATCGAGCAAGGCGTGGACGTTTGCGTGTCGAGCTGGAACCGGCTGACGCCTAATTCGCTGCCGGCGATGGCCAAGAGCGGCGCTAATTACATGAACTCGCAACTGATCAAAATGGAAGCGTTGCTTAACGGATTTGCGGAAGGGATCGCCCTTGACGATCGCGGTTATGTGTCGGAAGGCTCGGGCGAGAATATCTTTTTGGTGAGCAACGGCGTGGTCAACACGCCGCCGCTGTCATCTTCCGTTTTGCCGGGCATTACTCGCGACAGCGTGATCCAGATCTGTCAGGGATTGGGATTGACGATCAAGGAACGCACGATTCAAAGAGCCGCGCTCTATGTCGCGGATGAATTGTTCTTTAGCGGCACGGCCGCCGAGATTACTCCGATTCGCTCCGTCGATCGCATAGCGATCGGCGACGGCAAGCGGGGAGAAATCACCGCCCGCATCCAGAAAATCTTCTTCGAGATTACCTCGGGCGAGCGTGAACCGCCCGGACCGTGGCTGACTTATGTGCGCGAGCAGCAAGCACCCGCGCAGAAACGACAATCGTTGAGTTCTGATAATGGAAGCGGCGAACCCCAGTCGAAAGAAGCTACTAAGGCGCGCGTCTCTCCCACGATCGAGCCTGAGTTAGTGGCCAGGGCTTACGCTGCTCCGGAATAGCACACAAGTGAACCTTTTAAGAGCGGGAGGCACCGGGCCTTCCGCCTCCGCTTTTTTTGCCCTCCGTCTGACATCAGCGAGTGTTGGCGGGCGGCGGCGATTGTTCTGACGCCGGGATGCGCGAAGGTTCCGGCTTGTCGGTCGAGGTATGAAGGTGAACAGCCTTCCATTCAGGCCCAACTCGCTTGAAGACTAAAGTCATGCGTCCGGAAGCAGTGTCCGGCTGTCCCTTGTAAGTCTGCGTTTGCGTCCAAAGGCAAGTAACGACTGCGCCGTCACGTCCCAGCATGATCGCGTGTTTGTCGCGGATGTCCAGCTTCACATCCTTGATGTCCGGATATGAGGCTTCACGGTTCTTGCGCATCTGCTCCCAACCCTTGGTCACTGATCCGTTGTAATTAAAAAGAATCAGGGCTGAGGAATTCCAGTACCCGCTCGTGGCCATGTCAACGTTCGCCCGCCGCACGCCTTCAATTATTTTGTCGAACGCCGCCAATACTGAAGTTGACGGGCCTGTTGTTCTTACGCTTGCCGCCTGAGAAGTTTTTGGCCGCTGAGTTTGCGGACCGGTAGCCGGCGCAGCTTCGGTGTCCGCAGATTTCGTGACCGCCTTTGGAGTAGGCGAAGGCTTGGGAGCGACGGTGCGAGTACGCGTCGACGAAGTTGAGGCATTGACGTTCTGGTTCGTGTTTTGAGCGCATGTTACAGCGGCGCATGCGACCGCAACTGAAACGATGACGAAAAATCTTTTCATCTTAATTAACTCCTATGTGATTTCCATGTCGGCCAAAACGATTTATTGACTAAACTCATTCCAGGGACGCTGGCTGCGCAGACGCATCACCGAACGCTCGCGGCCCATGATCTCAAACACCTCGAACATCGATGGCCCGACGGCCTGGCCGGTCAACATGGTGCGCGCAGCGTTGATAAAAAGTCCAGCTTTCACCGCGGCTTCATCCGCAAAGGCGCGCAGCGTTTCTTCAACCTCGGCGGCCGTAAAGGGCTCGACGGTTTCCAAACGGTCGGCCAATGCGGGCAGAAGTTCTCTGAGTCTTGGTTCCTTCAGAATATTCTTGCGCACCGCCGTTTCTTCAAAGTCGAAATCCTCCGAGAAGTAAGCACGACCCTGCGACGAGAAGTCTTTCAGAGTGAAAAAGCGCTGGCGAATTAGATCGATCGTTTTCTCGAACCATTCGCGTTCGTCCTCGTCGTATTCTTCGCGCCAAAGTTTCTCAGACCGCAGCTCCGCTTTAATCATTGGAATTAATTCCGTGAGCGGCATCGTGCGAATGTATTCCGCATTCATCCACACCGCCTTGTCGTCGGTCCAGCGGCGCGGATCATCGTTATGAAAATTAAAGATTGCGTTGGCCCTCCCAATGCCTTCGAGCGAAAATCTTTCCACCAGTTCCTCACGCGACATAATTTCTTTGCCGTCGGGCGCAGACCAGCCGAGCAAGGCGAGGAAGTTGCGAACCGCGGCCGGCACAAATCCGCGATCGCGATAAGTTGTCAGCGAAACGACTTCGCCATGCTTGCGTTTCGAGAGCTTGGCTTTGTTTGGAGCCAGAATCAGCGGCAGATGAGCAAACTGCGGCGTCTGCGCGCCAAAGGCCTGATAAAGAAGAATTTGTTTGTGGGTGTTCGTCAGATGATCCTGCCCGCGAATGACATGTGTGATGCCCATCTCGATGTCATCGAGCACCACCGAAAGGTTGTAAAGTGGATGACCGTCTGAGCGTAACAGGACCAGATCTTCAATCTCGGAATGAGCGCGCTCTTGCTCTCCGTAAACGATATCGGTGAAACGGGACGCGCCTTCAGATGAGACCTTCAACCGAATCGCGAACGGATCGCCTTTGGCGGCGCGGCGCTCGGATTCTTGTTTTGGCAGGTCGCGGTAAGGATTGCTGCGATGATCTATGCCCTCGGCTGCATGCGCTCGGGCCCGTTGCGCGATGTCCTGCTTGATACTCGAATCTTCGCGTTGCTCTTTGGGAGTGAAATCGCGATAGGCCTTGCCTTCTTCAACCAGACGCCGCGCGGCGGCACGATGCTTCTCGGCATTATCGGATTGGAAGACAAGCTGTTCGTCGTAATCAAGCCCCAGCCATTCCAGGCCTTCGATGATCGAGCGAGTCGATTCCTCAGTCGAGCGTTGCAGGTCCGTGTCTTCGATGCGCAGCAGAAACTTGCCGCCCATCTTGCGGGCGAACAACCAATTGAAGAGCGCTGAGCGCGCCGCGCCAATGTGCAAATAGCCGGTAGGTGATGGAGCGAAACGAACGCGAACCATAAAATCAGGGGTCAGGAGTCAGGGGTCGGAGGTCAGTAGGAAAAAGCGATTGAACCGCCTTCACTGATCCCCGGCCCCCGACTCCTAACCCCTGGCTTTTCGGCCCCTGCCTTTCTGGCGGAGATGAGAGGATTCGAACCTCTGAAGGGCTTTTGACCCTTAACGGTTTAGCAAACCGCCGCCTTCAGCCACTCGGCCACATCTCCGCGACGATGTCGAGAAGTTATTCTAAGGCGCGAGACTTGATTGTCAAGGGAGTACGTCAGAACCGTCCGCGGTAGCGGATGGTTGATGCTTGAGGCCGAGCAGCGTGATTGTAGGGATCAACCGCCTGCTACCGCAGGCGGTTCTGACAAGCTACGCGGCAAGTCCCAACGGTCGCGGCGCGCGGCGCAATTGCACCGGAAGTTGTGGCGCACAACAAACCTTCAGAAGCTTTGCACGATCGGATTGCATCAACGGATGCTCAGCCAGCGACCTGCGCACTTCGCGAAAAATTCGCGCGGCGTGTTCATCCGGAGGTTCCGACAGACGATAATGCATCCATTTACCATCGCGCCTTGCCGCCACAATTCCGGCGCGTCGCAGATAAGCGAGGTGACGCGAGATCTTCGGCTGGCTGACTTTCAAAATCGTGACCAGGAAACAAACGCAGACTTCGGAATCGCCAATCAAGTTGATCAGACGCAGTCGCGTGCGGTCGGCCAAAGCCTTGAAAAGATTTTCGATGTTGTAGTTCTTTCTTGCCATGCCTAATCCACTCCGGTTCGCTGACTTCGTCGCTCAAGTAAAATTGTATCGCGCCATTGTCCACTCAATTTACCAATGCGTTCGCGTCGTCCAACTTCCCGAAAGCCGCAGCTCCAGTGCAAGGCGATCGTAGCCACGTTCTCCGGAAAGACGACAGCCTGCAGAGTCCAGATGCCCAGGTTTTCCGCTTCTTTGATTAACACTTCAAGCAAAGTACGACCGATACCTTTTCCGCGATGCTCCTTGCCGACGTAAATGCTGACCTCGGCGACGCCGGCATAAGCGCTTCGCGTTGAGACCGGACTCAGCGCCGCCCAGCCCACGGCCGTTCCTTCTTCGCGCGCGACCAGGCGCGCGCCACTCAAATGACGCTGGTCCCATTGTTCCCAGCTCGGAGCTTGGGTCTCAAACGTCGCCTGGGCGGTGGCGATGCCTTCGAGATAGATCGCGCGCACCTGTTCCCAGTCGTCCGCCAGCATTGGTTTTACTTCAAGAGCCATGACTCGCGGTCTGACGCATATGGCTTGACGAATATGGCGTTGCCGAAGTATTCTGGAAAGTCATATTCGCCTCGGCGGATATGATTCTAAAGGAGGCCAATATGGAAAGCAAGAGTGTTCTGGCCCGCAATGGCGCCAAAGCCGTGATCGCTTTGAAAGCTCACCTGGCCCTGAATGTGGCCAATGTCGCGAACAGTATCGAATTCTACCGCAAGCTGTTCAACCTCGAGCCGAGCAAGATGCGAACGGGCTATGCGAAGTTCGACTTACAAAATCCGCCGCTGAATTTCACCTTGAATGAAGCGCCGTTCGCAAACCGAGGCGCGCTTTCGCATTTGGGAATTCAAGTGCGATCGACCGCGGATGTGCTGGCAACGAAACAGAAATGGGCGGATGCAGGTTTGAAGACCCGCGACGAGATGCAGACGAATTGTTGTTACGCGGTTCAGGACAAGGCGTGGGTCAACGATCCTGACGGGAACGAATGGGAAGTCTTCGTGGTACTCGAAGATAATCTGGCCGAGTCGAATGCGTGTTGTGGCGCTGCTGATCAGAATTGCGAGGTTCGAGTGACTGAAATCTCGCCTGGAACGCGGGCCGCGTCATGATGGGCGACGCTTGACCAGATCGTTTAATTGCGATATAAAGGGCTTTACGCAGCAAAGCAAAATACAGCTTTGCCGTCATTCTTGACCGCCGCTACTTAACCGTGAAGATTTCTTGAGATGCGGAAGCAGCCCGAATCGCGCTACAATGCGCCCTTGATGAAACTGCTGGAACAAATTAATTCTCCATCTGAGCTGCGGCGCTTGAAGCCCGATCAACTTCAGAGCGTCGCCGACGAAATCCGGCAGTACATTCTGGAAACAATGTCCCGGGTTGGCGGTCACACAGGGGCTTCGCTGGGCGCGGTTGAGTTAGCGGTGGCGCTGCATTACGCGTTCGATACGCCTCGCGATCGCCTGGTCTGGGATGTTGGCCACCAGGCCTACGCGCACAAGATTCTCACCGGTCGGCGCGAACAGCTCCCAAGCATAAAACAGTACGGCGGGCTCAGCGGGTTTCTGCGTCGCGACGAATCTGAATTTGATACTTTCGGCGCGGGGCATGCTTCGACTTCGCTGTCGGCGGCGCTGGGGATGGCGATCGCGCGCGATCGGAAAGGCGAGGATTACAACGTCGTCGCTCTAATTGGCGACGCATCGCTCGCGGGCGGAATGGCGATGGAAGCCGTCAATCAGGCGGGGCATTTGAAGACTCGCTTGATTGTCGTACTTAACGACAATGAAATGTCGATCGCGCCGGCGGTGGGCGCGCTTACCGGTTACTTGAACCGGATTCGCGAAGCGCACGGCTATCATCGTTTCAAAGACGAAGTTGAAGAAACTCTGCTTTCGATTCCATCCGTTGGAGAGCGTTTGCATCATGCTGCCAAGGCGATGAAAGACGCGATTGCCGCAGCCGTTTTGCCGGGCGCGCTGGTCAACGAACTCGGGTTCAAATACATCGGTTACGTTGACGGTCACAACGTGCGCGCGCTGGTTGCGGCATTTCGCGAGGCGCAGCAGATTCAGGATGGGCCGGTGATCGTTCATGCATTAACGACCAAGGGCAAAGGCCACCCCGCCGCGGAAAACGATTATTACAAATGGCACGCCACGGGCCCGTTTGAATTGAAAACGGGCAGGCCAATCAAATCGCCCGCAAAGGCCCCCACCTACACGCAGGTCTTTGGCGAGACGCTCTGCCAGTTGATGGAAAAAGATCCAAAGATCGTCGCGCTGACGGCGGCCATGCCGGACGGCACGGGCGTATGCATGGCGTTGGAGAAATTTCCGAATCGCGCTTTTGACGTCGGCATCGCCGAGCAGCATTGCGTGACGTTTGCGGCCGGATTGTCATGCGAAGGTTTGAAGCCGGTGTGCGCAATCTACTCTACATTTCTGCAGCGCGCATTCGATCAATTGGTCCATGACGTCTGCATTCAAAACCTGAACGTAAAGTTCTGCCTGGATCGCGGCGGCATTGCCGGCGGTGACGGCCCGACGCACCACGGCCTGCTGGACATCGCTTATCTGCGCGGCGTGCCGAATATCGTCTTGATGGCGCCGAAAGACGAAGGCGAGATGCGCGACATGATGCTCACGCTGGTCGAACACAACGGGCCGGCGGCCATGCGTTATCCGCGCGGCAATGGCGTTGGCGTTCCGTTCGATTGCGAACCGCAATCGCTCGAAATTGGCAAGGCTGAGCTGCTCCGCGATGGCGGCGAGATTGCCATCGTCGCATATGGCTCGATGGTCCATCCTTCATTGCAAGCCGCGGAGAACCTGGCGAAAGATGGAATCGAGACTACCGTCGTCAATGCTCGTTTCGTGAAGCCGTTGGACAGCGCGTTGCTGCTTGCGCTCGCGCGCACAAAGCGGTTGATAGTCACCGTCGAAGAAGCTTATCTGGCCGGCGGCTTCGGCTCTGCGGTGCTCGAGTTGTTGGAAGAAAACGGATTGCAGGACAAGGTACGCCTGGTGCGAATGGGCGTCCCCGATCGCGTTGTTACTCACGGCGACCCGAAACTTTTGCTGGCCAAGTACGGGCTGGATGCCGACGGCATCTACACTCGCGTGAAAGAAGCGGTGGAAGTGTTGGAACAGCGCCGCGCAAAACCCCAGAAGGTTCCGGCCTAGGCTTGTCTCGGTCCAGGTCTCTCCTCAAATTATATTTTCCGTGGGCCACCGGATTGTGAAACGCTCGCGGCTATCGTGGCATCTAAGCTCAGCGGAAATTTAGACTCTCCTTGGTTTATTGATAAGAACGCATCGGCAACAGAAATGAACAGGACTCGAATCGTAGTTTCGGCAAATCCTCCCGAATTGGATGCGCCGCATTTTGATGATGAGACAACGATCGTCACCGCGCGCCCGGTCGTTCCCATAGCGCGAGTAAGGGCCGTCGAGAGATCGCGAATGTCGATCTTAATCGTAGCCGGCCTCCTGACTGCCGGACTGTCTGGAGCTGCGGGAGCTGTGGGGATCAATTACTATTGGCTTCATCATGTCAACTCGCTCTCGGCCGTCGCGCCTTCGCAAGTGAATCAGACCCAGATTAATCAAGAACCGGCTTCGCAGTCGCAGCCGGCTGCATCTCCAACTCCAGAATCGCCGGCGAACTTCGCCGCTTCGGAATCGCCATCGCCGGAACCGGACAATGCGAGTCCGCAAACGCGGCCTTTAGCCTCAAATCAACCGGATGATTTGCCTGTTGAGCAAAGTGGCGCCGCGGCTAACCCGACGAACGAATCATCGGGAGCGAAGCCCTCAAATTCTCCGAGCGTTGATGATAAACATGGGGAAATGTCGACCGATGCAAGCCGCCTTATTCGCAAACGTCGCGTTCACGTCGCGAACGGACCCGTCGAAGGCCCAACGCTAAAGGCCAAATCTGCCAGCAGGAAAGATCGAGGGGCAGGACGCATAACGGAGATATTCGAGGGTCCTGGTCCACTGTAAAAGTGGTCGTAATGCGAGGATTTTGCTTCCGATCTCCGCCTGGTTTGTATTCGCTTTGTGGGAAAATAATTTGTTGACGTTGCATGTCAAGCGTGGCATTATGCGCTTGCGGCAAAGAGTTTAGAGTCTTTCTAAGTTCGCCTGCCCCGTATCTCCTCAAAAAATTACCCGACGAATCAAGTTCCCCCTGATGAACTTGTTCCTCGCGCGGTGCGGCGCGAGAGAAGGGCTGGCCTCCATGAAGAAACAATTTTTTCTTGAACGAGAGTGTATTCATCATCAGGACGGAGCCGAAGGCGATTCATACAACGGTACATTTTTTGTTCAGGCGTTACAGCGGTTGCAGAGTGATGACGCGGTCAGAATCGCTGGTAAGGTAACTCCCTTTTTCTGGGTTGACGCTCCGCGAGTCCTGGTTTGGCTGTGTCGAGAGTGCGCCACGGAGTTGCATCTGAATGACGTTCCCCGCGCCGTGATTCACAGTGCAAGACGATAACATGTCAGAAGCCCGACCGTCAGGGAGGGGCATGTCTCGCTGCCAGCCCTCCCACGGTCAGGCTTCTGATACGATGTCGGTGTGAAACGCGAGCGCATTGACAAGTTGCTCCTCGAACGGGGAATGGCAGAGTCTCGCACCAAGGCTCAGGCGCTGGTCATGGCCGGCGCAGTTCTAGTCGACGAGCAACTAGTCGACAAACCGTCAGAAATGTTTGCGCTTGACGCGAACATCCGCATCAAAGGCGACGGCGATCCCACCTCTCGTTATGCCAGCCGCGCCGGCGCTAAACTCGAAGCCGCATTACGCGAATTCAATATCGATGTCGCTGGCCTGCTGTGTCTGGATGTCGGCGCCTCGACCGGCGGGTTCACCGATTGCTTTTTGCAGCATGGCGCGCGCAAAGTGCTGGCGATTGATGTCGGTCACAATCAACTCGACTGGCGTCTGCGAAACGATCCACGGGTTGAATCCCGCGAAGGCGTCAATGCGCGCTATTTGAAACTGGAAGACTTCGATCACAAATTCGATCTTGCGACGATCGATGTTTCATTTATTTCGGCGACAAAAATTCTGCCCGCTATCGTGCCTTTGTTGACAGATCGAGGACGCATCATTACGCTCATCAAACCGCAGTTTGAAGTTGGCAAAGGCGAAGTTGGTAAGGGCGGGATTGTTATTGATTCTGCCAAGCATCGGCGCGTGATCAGCGAAGTAAATGGCGTCGCTGAGGCATTACGATTAAGAGTCTTAGGCGTGATTGAATCGCCGATTCACGGCGCTGACGGAAACATCGAGTTCCTCGCTCTATACGAGCGTATGTGATCAAATGTCATTCCGGAATATGCTAAGGTCGCGAGCCTCTACGATTGAGGTTGCTATCATGGCCGCAATGGCTTTCTTCCTCGCATTGCCGCTGATTAGTATTTTGGCGCGACCATTTTTGATAGCAATTCCGGATTTCATTTTGATCCCGCTTTGCCCCTGTGTCAGCGCGAACTGTGCGCAATGTGCGTGCGATGCTTGCGTTGAGCGAGTTGTCATCGCTACTCTCTCAGTTATTATTACAATCCCTGTCCTTTTCTATTTGCGTGTAATTCGGCGCCGGCGTCGAATTAATTAGTACGCCTGAGACCAATGGCTTCAATCAAGCGCATAGGTGTCGTCGTCAAGCCGCATCAGCCCGACGCGCTGGAGACGCTCTGTCGATTGACCGAATGGCTCGATGCGCGGGGCATTGGGCTCGTCAGCGGGCCTGAAATCGATCGTGAAAGAATCGAGCACGAGACCGGCTGCGCGGTCGAGGCGGTTAAAGAAGAAGACTTGGCACAGAGCATCGATCTGATGCTGGTGCTGGGCGGTGACGGCACGATGATCGCCACCGCGCGCATGCTTGGTGACAAGGAAGTGCCCGTGATTGGCGTTAATTACGGCGGGTTGGGCTATCTCGCCGAGTTTCCGATCGAAGAATTGTTTTCGGCGCTGGAAGCAATTCTCAACGGCCACTACAAAGTTGAGCGACGCGTGATGTTGTCGGTCGAACTGCGGCGCCGCGAAGAGTTGGTCACGCGGCATCGCGTGCTCAACGACGTCGTGATGAACAAATCCGCGCTGGCGCGCATCATCGAGATTGAAGCCTATCTGAACGATCAATTCGTGAATTCATTTCGCGCCGACGGATTGATTGTTTCCACGCCGACCGGATCGACCGCATACAATCTTTCCGCCGGCGGCCCGGTGATTTATCCTTCAATGAGCGCGATCGTGATTACGCCGATCTGTCCGTTTACACTATCGAACCGGCCCATCGTCGTGCCTGACGATTCAGTGATCGAAGTGCGCTTGAAAACTGAGAATGAGGAAGTCGCGTTGACGCTCGACGGCCAGGTTGGTTTTCCGCTGCACTCCGGAGATCGGATCGTAATCCGCAAGAGCGCCACCACCTTCAACCTGGTGCAGCCTGCGAACAAGAACTATTTCGATGTGTTGAGAGATAAATTGCGCTGGGGAAGATAGGGCTATTCTCGATTGGGTTTAGCGGCGGGCTACCGCCCGCCATTCACTCATAACGATCAAGGTGGGCAGTAGTCCGCCGCTAAACATTCATGGCTAAGCCGTCGAAAATTACAAGTGAACGTCGTCCCTGGTATTTGCCCTCGCTGACCACTCAGATTCTGATTGGCTTGGTGCTGGGCGGACTGCTCGGTTACCTGAGTCCCAGGTGGGGCAACAATGTCTATTTTCTTCGCGACATCTTCCTCAACCTCATCAAGTCAATCATTGCGCCGCTAATTTTTTCAACGCTGGTTGTGGGCATCGCCGGCGGCGGCGATCTGAAAAAAGTCGGGCGCATGGGGGTGAAGGCGCTGCTCTATTTTGAAATCGTTACCACGATTGCGCTGTTCATTGGCCTCGGCATCGTCAATCTTACTAAGCCGGGCGCCGGAGTTACGCTTGCCGGAGGCGGTGACATCAGTCAACTGGTCAAGACCCAGCCACAGGGCTTTCGCGATCTTCTGGTGCACATTTTCCCTTCGAGCGTGATCGACTCGATGGTGCGTGGAGACGTTCTGCAGATTGTGGCGTTCTCAGTTTTGTTCGCGATGGCCGTCTCGGCGATGGGCCAGAAAGCAAGTCCGATCCTGCGTGGCTGCGAAGCGTTGTCGCAGGTGATGTTCAAGTTCACCAACTACGTGATGATGTTTGCGCCAATCGGCGTGGGCGCAGCCATGGCGCATACGATCGCGACCAATGGACTGACAGTTCTGAAGAACCTCGGCTTGCTGATTGGGTCACTCTATCTCGCGCTGGTGATTTTTGTCATCCTTGTCTTTGGCGCAGTGATGATCATTGCCCGCGTTCCCGTCAAACAGTTTTTGAAAGCAGTGCGCGAGCCGTTCACGATCGCCTTTGCTACTACCAGCAGCGAATCCGCTTTGCCGAAAGCGATGGAAAACATGGAGCGGCTCGGAGTCCCGCGACGAATTGTCGGGTTCGTGATGCCGACTGGTTATAGTTTTAATCTCGACGGCACGACCCTCTATTTAGCAATGGCTTCGGTGTTCGTGGCGCAGGCAGCCGAGCCGGCGATTGGTCACATGAGTTTTGGCCGGCAGCTCTTCATGATGCTGACGTTGATGATCACTTCGAAGGGTGTCGCCGGCGTGCCGCGTGCGGCGCTGGTGATTCTGCTGGCGACGCTGAACAGTTTTGTGCCCGGCGGGCTTGGTCCGATCGGCGTCGCGGTAATCTTTGGGGTTGATGAATTGATGGACATGGGCCGCACTTCCGTGAATGTTTTGGGAAACTGTTTGGCTACAGTGGTCGTTGCGCGCTGGGAGGGCGAGTTTGATGATGAGAAGTCGCGCGTGTTCGGCACTCGCGAAGAAGTGCAGAGAGAGTTAGCCGCCGGCGAACTGGCCTTTGCCGAGGCGGCGGCTGAAGGAGATTGATGGAGCGCAGGCATCCTGCCTGCGGTTCGCCAGCATCTTGCCGGCACTTACCCGCTCGCTACTGCGAGCGGTTCTATAACAAAAATGCTTTTTCCGATTGCCGACGACAATAGAGATCGCAGGACGACTCCCGTAGTTAACTATGTGCTCATCCTGATCAATATCCTCGTCTTCGTTTTCCTCCAGGGCTTCGGCACGAATGAAAAATTTACTTATGCTTTCTCGACAGTGCCGGCGGAAATTGTAACGGGCAGGGACTTTGTAACGCGTAACCAGCCTGTCATGACCGTAACCGGCCAGCGCATGCTAATGCCGGGATTGCAGCCAACTCCGATACCGGTTTACCTCACGCTCATCACATCGATGTTCATGCATGCGAGCCTGGCGCACATTTTCGGCAACATGCTTTTTCTTTGGATCTTTGGCGACAACATCGAAGATCGTTTGGGTCACTTTCGCTATCTAATTTTCTATTTGGTTTGCGGCGTGCTGGCCGGCCTGTCGCATGTGTTCGCGACGGTCGCCTTCGCCGGAGACAACGAGGCCAGTTTATTAGTGCCAAGTCTCGGCGCCTCGGGCGCAATCTCGGGCGTGCTGGGCGCATACATTCTGCTCTTTCCAACCAACCGGGTGATTGTGCTGCTCGGGTGGTTCGCAACGCCGGTACCCGCATTCATAGCGATTGGCCTCTGGTTTGTGCTGCAATTGATCAGCGGGCTGGGCGTGCTCGGCAGCGGCTCGCAGCAGGGAGGCGTCGCCTATGCGGCGCATATTGGGGGTTTTATTTCGGGGTTGGCACTGATTAAGATATTCGAAATCGGACGGCCGCGATCGGACGGATACTACGTTCGGGATTTTTAGGTCACGCTTAAAATAAAAGGATGGCTACAGAATTATCACCGACAAATTTGCAGGGACTCGACATTCGCGCCACGCCGCGCGAAGAGATGAAACTCTATCCGCTCGAGACGTTCCTTTACGAATTTCTCGGGCGCGAGATAGAAATCAATTTCGAGATTCCCGAGTTCACCTGCATCTGTCCGTTTTCTGATTTCCCGGACTTCGCCACAATCAGAATCGAGTACGTGCCGAACGAGCGCTGCGTCGAGCTGAAGAGTTTGAAGCTCTATATCAATTCGTTTCGCGAGGTGAAGATATTTCATGAGCACGTGATGAATATTATCCTCGAAGATTTTATTAAGGCCTGCGATCCTTTGAGTGTGGAAATGGAAGGCGACTTTAACGTGCGCGGGAACATCAAGACGACGATACGCGCGTCTTACAAGAAATCGGGGCAGTAGCCCGCGCGTGAGCAAGGGCGTGAGCTCCTGACACGTTTGAGACGATACGTTTTGCGCACTCAGTAAAATTATGTTGACCGCTATCACAACCGGTCTGATAGTTTTCGTCGTTGTCGTGGCATTTTTGTTTATCGCGCGCCGCGTTTTTCGCCTCGCTTTGAAACTCGCTTTCGTAGGAGTAATCGTATTTCTACTGATTGTCGGGGCCGCGATTGGATGGTGGCGCGGCTGGTTTTCCTCAACTTCAGGCACCGAACGTCCAACCCAATCGAATCAGCGACCAAACTCAAATCGGCGACCATCACGTTGAGCAACTGCCAATTCCGACATGAGCATTCAAATCGAGCGCTGGAGTGAAACGACGCTGCCCGATCCTCAGGATCTGAAAAAGCGACTTGAAAGCGAAGGCTACAGTGTCTTTCAGTGGAGCGACGCGCCGGGAACCAAATACGGCCCGCATGCGCACGCGGAAGATCAATCACATTGGATTATCAGTGGTGCACTCGAGCTGCGTGTTGGTCACGAGGTCTATACGTTGCGCGCCGGCGATCGCGATTTTCTGCCGGCGAACACAATCCATTCCGCCTTTGTGCCGGGCAAGGGAGCGGTGACTTATCTGATCGGCGCGAAGCACTGATGAGCACAACGGCAGACGGGGCACCTAAGAGCACTTCCTACGAGATTCGCAAAAATCCTTGCGCGGAGCAAAGTCCCAGCGTTATCCTTGCGCTGCAAATCGTAGGATTCGACCGAGCTTAAGATACTCTTCAGGCGCTTTCAGTCCACAAGCTTCGTGCCTTTCAGGTAGCTACCAAATTCTGGCGTATACGCTTGTAGACCCCTCGGTCCCAACCCTAATCTCTCATCCGTAATCGGAGGTTTGAAATATTCTGATGCCTTTCACGCACGATATTTTCATCAGTTACGCGCACCTTGACGACCGCAGCCCTTTCGCCGACGAAAAGGGCTGGATAGATCTACTCCACGAGCGGCTGTCCGTTCTGGTCTCGCAGGCGCTCGGCTACGAGTTGCGCATCTGGCGCGACGGCCACAACCTACAAGGCAATGACGAGTTGCAAGGGGCCATCGGGGAAGGCGTCACGCACGCGCTCCTGCTCGTACCGATCATCTCGCCGCGCTACGTCCAATCCGACTGGTGCAACAGAGAGATGGAGGCGTTTCATGCCAGCGAGCCGCCTTCGCACGCCGTCGCGCCGGACTTCCGCTCACGCATCTTTAAAGTGGCCAAAACTCCACTACCCGACCATCTGAAAAAACTCGAGCCCGAACACATCCGAAACTTGATCGGGTATCAGTTCTATGGCGAGGACGGGTTGGACGGCCTGCTGCACGAGTTCAGCTCAGATCCGAAAGACAAGTCGTACTGGAAAACGCTCAACCGCCTCGTGTCCGACGTAACGAAGACCCTGATCGAACTGAAGTATTCGCCGAGTTCACAATCGGCCGGTGGCGCCGCGAAAGCGGTCGCAGCGTCCACGCCCTCTCTCATCGTCCCTGCTACGATCGCGCCCAACGGGGCGGAGGTTGCGAAGCTCGTCTACCTTGCTGAGACGACTTCTGACTTGACCAAAGAACGCGAGCTGGTGCGCGACGAGTTGCGGCAGCGCGGCCATGGCGTGCTGCCGGAGCAGAAGCTCCCGCTCGAAGATTTGAAACAAACCGAAGAGGCCGTGCGCGCCAACCTCGCGCGTTGCGCCCTGTCCGTCCACCTCGTCGGCACGCGCTATGGAACGACTCCAGAAGACGATACGCGCTCCGTGGTCCGAATCCAGGAGGAACTGGCCGCTGAACGCGGCGCGTCTAATCCGGCTTTTCTCCGTCTGCTCTGGATGCCACCGGAATTAATGACGGCTTCGATGACAATCAACGATGATCGCCAGAAGAGTTTTGTCACTGAACTTCAGACGCGGCTTACGGCGGGCGCCGAGCTTTTGCAGACGAGCGTCGAAGACTTGAAAACACGCATCGTCGAAAAGCTTAATCCACCGGCTAAGACCACTGCCCGCGACGGCCGCCCCTCGAAGCTGAAACAGGTTTACCTTATCTGCGAAAACCGCGACCGCAGCCTGGTGCGGCCCATCAAACAATACCTCTTCCAACAGAATCTGGAAGTGATCACCTGGCTGGACGAAGGCGGCGGTACCGACACGCTGATGGACTATCACCGCAAGAACCTCAGAGAGTGTGACGCGGCGCTCGTCTACTTCGGCAGCGGCGACGAGGCCTGGGTGCGCAAGAATCTCGAAGATCTCGAGAAAGCCTACGGCTACGGTCGCGAGGCCGATTGGCTGGCTAACGCCGTTTATGTCGGCTCGCCTCCGTCCGAGCAGAAGGAAGATTTTCTTACGCATCTGGTTCCGTACGTCATCCGCAACTTCAGCTCATTCGATCCTAACGACTTGCGCGACTTTGTGAGTGCAGTGCAGGCCGCCGAAGGAGAACTGCAATGATCGAGTCGAAAGAAATCACCAATCCGTTCCCCGGCCTCCGTCCTTTCGAGACGGACGAATATCGCCTGTTCTTTGGTCGCGAAGGACAGTCAGACGCGCTCATCGCCCGACTCCAGCGCTCGCACTTCCTGGCAATCGTTGGTACCTCCGGCAGCGGCAAGTCTTCGCTCGTTCGTGCCGGACTGTTGCCGGCGTTGCGCGGCGGCCTGATGGCGGGGGCGGGCTCGGGCTGGCGCATAGCAATCATGCGGCCGGGTAGCGACCCGATCGGCAATCTTGCAATCGCGCTTGCACACAAGGACGTGCTGTTGGAAGCGGGCGGGGGGTTGCCACCTGCGGAAGCAGAAGCCGCCATCGAGGCCACCTTGCGACGCGGTTCGCTTGGCTTAACTGAGGTAACGAGGCAAGCGCGACTCACCGAACACGATAAGCTGCTGGTTGTGGTTGACCAATTCGAAGAGTTGTTTCGCTTTCGCGCCGCCCGTCCATCTTCGAGCACCGGTGACGATGCCTCGGCCTTCGTTAAGCTTCTGCTTGAAGCGTCGCAGCAGCACGAGTTGTCGATTTACGTCGTGCCTACAATGCGCTCAGACTTTCTGGGTGACTGCGCACAGTTTCAAGGACTGCCGGAAGCAATTAACGACGGCCAGTATTTGATCCCACGCATGGCGCGAGACGAGCGACGCTCCGCCATCACTGGTCCAATCGGTGTCACCCGGGGCAAAATCACAGAACCGCTCGTCAACCGTCTGATGAACGACGTGGGCGACAACCCTGATCAGCTCCCGATTCTCCAGCACGCGCTCATGCGTACGTGGGATTACTGGGCCACGGATCATCGCAATGGCGAACCCATCGGTCTGGAACACTACGAAGCCGTGGGCACCATGTCCCACGCTCTGTCCCGGCACGCGGATGAGGCATGGACGGAGTTGGACGAACGCGGCCAATCAATCGCCGAGATAATGTTCAAAGCTCTCACCGAGCGCGGCGCAGACAATCGCGAGATACGTCGCCCGACGTGCTTGAAAGATATTTGCGAGATAGCAAATGCCAGCCCGCTCGAAGTTAGTGCTGTTATCGAGGTCTTTCGTGGCGGAGGGCGCTCCTTCCTGATGCCGCCCGCTGGCGTCGCGCTGGGACCCGAGACTGTCATCGATATTTCTCACGAGAGTCTTATCCGCAATTGGGATCGGCTGAAAGAGTGGGTCAACGAAGAGGCGCAGTCGGCGCGCATCTATCGCCGCCTGTCAGAGGCCGCCGTCCTGCATCGCGAAGGCAGCGAAGGACTACTGCAAGACCCTGGGCTTCAGATCGCGCTCGACTGGCGCGACCAGAACCAACCGACCGTGGCCTGGGCTGAGCGGTACCATCCCGAGTTTGAGGAATCGGTCGCGTACCTCGAACAGAGCAGCATCGCGCGCGACGCTGCGGTGGCTGAACGTGAGCGCCAGCGTCAGGAGGAACTGCAACGCGAACGACGCGAACGCGAGCAAGCTGAGGTCTATGCCGAGCAACAGCGCAAGTCCGCGCAACGGCTGCGCCGCTTCACCTTCGCTCTGGTATTGATTTCGTTGTTTGCTTTGGCTGCGGCGGGCGCGTCCGTCTATGCATTTGCGAAGGCGAAATTTAATGAGGCGCACGCCCAGAACCTGGCCGACGAGTTGAAGAAAAGTCTCGAAGGCGAGACGGCGGCGAAGGAGGGGGCTAACCGCCACAGGGCCGACGCCGAGGCCGCGCAGAAGAAGGCCGAGGACGAACAGAAAAAGGCCGAGGAGGAGAGGAAGCGCGCTGACGCCGCTGCACGCCTCGCCGCCCAGCACGCCGAGGACGAGCGCCGGGCTAAGGAGGGACTCAGGTCGGCCCTCGCCAAGTCCGAGGCTATCAAAGATGCCAGCCGGTTCTTCCGCTCAGCAATCGGCGACTGGGACAGGGCCAGTAACGATGAGGCAAGGGGCGCCGCTTACGAAAAGTTCCAGCAATCGACCAAGAGATTCGAGCGTACGGGAGACTACGATGGGCTTGCCGCGGCGTACCTAAAGCTCGGTTACGCGCCGGACCTTAATCCGACTAATGCTGACGAGCGCAAAATGAAATACTATCCGAAAGCGATCGAGTATTACCGCAAGAGCAGCAACCACGCCGAGGCCGGCGAGACGCTCGAGAGCCTCGGTTCCTTGTACGGGCAGCTCGCGTCTTCCGACGACCCGACCAACCCAGAGATGGCCAAGAAACGGGCTGAGGCCGACAGACTTTACTCGGAGGCTTACAAAGAGTTCGGCCTGTCGAAACCGCCGAACCTGGCCGGCATGGTCGCCGCCCTGGAGAGGACGTTTGAGTTATACAAAGACGGTGACGTGCAGAGTAAACGGAGGGCTATTGAGGTACGCGAACAGTCGCTGAACCTCCAGGCAGCGCACCCCCTGCCGGAGACGAAATATGCTCGGAAGGAACTCGCCGACCTCTACCTCGCGACGGAGCCAACCGAGCGGGCGGAAGCACTCATTCATAAGCTGGCCGAGGGCGCACGCGCGCAAGGAGGCCCGAAGGGCGAGGCAGAGTTTCTAAAACTGTTCACATACAATGAGGGGCCGCTCTGGCAGAAATACTTCGAGGAGGCGAGGCGAATTTATCGGCAAGAAGCTGACGCCGACGGTGAGGCGTCGCTTCTCCATTCGACGGCCTCCGACATTCGTGACGCCGAGTTAAGAAAGGTCGACAACCATCAGGCTCTTTCAAACGAGAACTGCTGGAAGGCGGTAGATTACTGCGAGGAGGCGCTGAAGTTTTACGAGAAGGAGGGGGCACCCGGCGCACAGCGCACCGCACAGTATATATGGGGGACGATGGGTGACCTTCGTAAACTCGTGGGCCAGAGACAGGAGGCCATCGAGGCTTATAGCCGAGCAATAGCCCTGGGGGACGATAAACCGGACCCGAATTCTTACTTTGAGGCTCTGTACGAAAAGCTCGGCGATACTCAGGCGGAGGCCAACCAGTTAACGCAAGCCCTCGAAACTTACACGCATCTCCTTAAGCACTACAGGTGGAACAGCGTCAGCGACGCGCCGGCAAAAGTGCAAAAGAAGATAAATTCCATCCAGGAGAAACTGAAGCAGCCGCAACAGGCGCCCAGTGCACCGCAGAAGCCGCAGGCGCAGAGCACCCCGCCGCGTTAGAACCCGCGTCCTCCGGCGGCGAAGCCGGAGAGCCGGACAACATCTGCGGCACGGCCCTTCCGCCCTCAGCTTACTCGCCCATGACAGAATTAATTTTTTCAGGTAGCTTACTTACTCACACTGCCTTTCTCCGTTGCCGTTGTCCTCGGCGGAGGTCTGCCGAAAGTGAAACCAGCTAACCTCTGACAAATGGTCTTTGATGAGTACGCCTTATCAAGTAATCAAAACCGCTGAAGAACTTCGCGCCGCGGTTGAATCGTTATCATCTCACGTCGCCATCGGCCTCGATACCGAAACCACCGATCTCGATCCTTATCTTGGACGTCTACGTCTGATTCAACTTGCAACGCCGGACAGCGTCTACATCGTCGATCTCAATCGTTTCGCGGATGGCGATATGAAGCAGAGCGAAGCGCTCGCTCCGTTGCGGCAACTCTTCAGCTCGCCGCGCCCGATTAAGATTGCGCACAACGCAAAGTTCGACGCCAAGTTCATCAGGCACAATCTCGGCGTCGACGTCGTCGGACTATTCGATACGCTGCTCGCCAGCCAACTTGTTTCCGCGGGCGACATCGAAGAGCGGCATGGTTTGGAAGCGATTGCTGCGCGTTATCTCAACGAAACCGTCGATAAAAGCGAGCGACTGAGCAACTGGGAATTCGAACTCTCCGAAGCCCAACTACAATATGCGGCGCGCGATGCGGCGGTACTGGTTCCTCTGCGCGATAAATTGATTGAAAGGATTAAATCGCTCGGCCTCGTGCACTGCGCGCAGCTCGAGTTCGAATGTGTAATGCCGGTCGTCGATCTTGAGCTCGCCGGTTTTTACGTGGACAAGCAGCGTTGGCTGGAACAGCTTGCGGTCGTTGAGAAGAAGCGCGCGGAGTTGGCAAATGAGTTACAGGAAATGTTGGGCGAAGGAGTGGCGCAGGCATCGCTCTTCGGACCGCCGCGCGCGAATATCAACCTCGATTCGCAACAGCAGGTGACCGAAGCGCTGACCCGACTAGGGATTTCCGTTCCGGATTCAACGCGGAACTGGAGACTGCAACCGCTGGCGGCGCGATATCCGGTCGTGGCGAAGTTGCTGGAATATCGGACGATGCAGAAAGCGCTCACGAGTTATGGACATGGCATGTTGGAATTCATCAATCCGAAGACCGGGCGCCTGCACGCAGACTTTCGCCAGATTGGCGCGCCAACCGGGCGCTTTGCCTGCACGAATCCGAACATTCAACAGGTACCTCACGCAATCGAGTATCGCCGCTGTTTCATGGGCCATCCGGCGAAACGAAGATTGGTCATCGCAGATTATTCGCAAATCGAATTGCGCATCCTGGCCGAATTCTCCAGCGATCAGGCTTTCATCGACGCGTTCAACTCAGGCGCCGACCTGCATCGCGTCACGGCCGCGCAGGTATTCAATGTGACCCAGGATCAGGTGACGAAAGAACAGCGCGACTTCGCCAAGCGTCTGAACTTCGGGGTGGTTTACGGCATCGGCGCGCAACGCTTTTCCATGATGACGGGATTGACTGTCCCGGAAGCCGAGGATGTTTTGCGCCGCTACTTCGCAACCTATCGAGGCCTTGACAGGTATCTGCGCGAATCGGCAAACCGCGCGGTGAGTGAGAAGCAGGCGCGCACTGCGTCTGGCCGGCTGGTGCGTTTCAACTTTGACGCTTCCGATCGGCAACAGGTTTCGATGACTCAACGCAACGGCAAGAACGCGCCCATCCAGGGCACCAGCGCCGACATTCTGAAACGCGCCCTGCGACTTTTGAAAGATGAACTACACGATACGTCGGCCAAAATCGTAAACATCATTCACGACGAAATCGTAGTAGAAGTTGACGAACAAGAGGCGAACGACGTCGCACAAAAAGTTGAGCTTACGATGTGCGCCGCCGGCGAAGAATATCTGAAGACCGTGCCGGTAAAAGTTGAATCGCAAATTGCTTCGGAGTGGGCTAAATAGAACCGGCATTAGCCCGACCGTCAGGGAGGGCTCTGCTTATGGTTCTGATTCGAAGCCCTCCCTAATGGTCGGGCTAATGCCGCGCTGTGTCATATGATTGGGACGTTCGAACGACTAATAGACTGAACACGGAACACGTCCGTGAGCATCGACCGGCAAATCGACGGAATGAACATCGCGGAGCTGAAGGCTGAGCTGGAAAAGCTCCATAGCTCCAGCTTCGGCTGGGCGCTTAGTTGTTGCCGCCGCGACCCGGACTTGGCTGAGGAAGTTTTGCAGACGGTCTATTTGAAGATCCTTGAGGGCAAAGCAGTTTACCGCGTGGAGTCGAGCATTAAGACGTGGCTGTTCTCGGTGATTCGCAAAACTGCGATCAGCGAATATCGCAAGCGTTTGCTGCTTTTCAAGAGGTTTACTTCGGATGAAGAAAAAGCTGAGCGGAGTTCTTTGACGGCGGGACCAGCAGCGAACTTTGAAAGATCCGAAGAGCAGTCGCGGTTTCAGCAGGCCCTGGCGGAATTACCCGGCCGTCAGCGAGAGGCTTTGCATTTGGTTTTTTATGAAGACATCAGCCTGCGCGAAGCTGCTGACGTGATGGGCATTTCAATCGGGTCAGCGCGCACGCATTACGAGCGCGGGAAAAAACACTTGCGCGAATCTTTGGGGCAGTCGGAAATTGTTTATGGAATTGGTTGGCGAGGAAAAGAGAATCCGGGCGCTGTTTAGCGAGTTGCGGCTCGAGAATGAAAGCGTCGGGCCGCGATTCGCGACGGTCTGGAATCGCGCGGAGTTAGGAACGGTTGCGCGTCGCAGGCCGTTCAGGCTTTCGCTGGTTTACTCGATGGCGCTGATTGCTTGTGTCGCGATCTTCTCGTTTGCGTTAGTGATACGAAATTGGCGCGTCAGTCAAAACCCGATTGCCCAAGTGAAGGACGACGCCGTGACGCCGGGCGCCACTGCGATTCAAATTCCGACCAGCGAGGGACGCGAGAAGGTTGTTAAGCAAGAGTCGGGCATTAATCGAAGATTACGCGTGCAGAAGCTGGCAGCGCGTCGTCAGGCAGAGTTGATCGCCAGGAAAGCTGCGCGCGACGCCGCCGCGATCTCAAAGTGGCAATCGCCTACATCGGCGCTGCTGCATTCGCCCAGCGACGAAGTGTTTACTTCGCTACCGCAGTTGGATGAAAGCGCAAACGAACTGAAATCATTTTTACCTAAGACACCGCAATGAAGGAGGATTCGATGAAGACAAGAATCAGTAATCTAATAGGCGCGCTTATTGCCGGGATGCTTTTGGCTGTAGTGCTGGTATCGGCGCAAGAAGCGCAACCGCCCCAACCGGCGCAGGGGCCAATGCCTCAAGAGCAACCGCGGGCGGCGCAACCGATGCATCCGCCAATGGATCCGCTGGGCGGATTAATGTTTCCTCCCGACATAATCATGCAGCACCAGCGCGAGCTCGGACTCACCGACGAGCAGAAAACGTTCATGCGTGGTGAGATCAACAGGGTCACGACGCGCTTTAATGAATTACAGTGGCAGTTGCAGGACGCAATGGAAGCCTTGCACGAGACCATGAAAGCCAATCCGGTGAACGAGCAACAGGCGTTGGCGCAATTAAGCAAGGTGCTGGATGCCGAACGCGAGATCAAGACGCTGCACCTGGAACTTGCGATACGAATTAAGAACAAGCTCACGCCGGAACAACAAGAGAAGCTTCACACCAGCATCCACATGATGATGGGACCCGGAGGCGGTCCGGGCGATGGCCCGCGCCCAAGAGGTGGTCCGGGTCGTGGGCCCGGCGCACCGGGTACTCCGCCGCCAGGGCCGGCCCCTCGGCCGGAAGGTCAACCGCCGACCGATGTGCCGCCAATTTTCTAATAGTCGATCCCTCGCTTAGCAAACAATGAAAGGCAGGCCAGAAAGAGGCCTGCCTTTTTTCGTGAAACGAATGCTCGCTTGACAGCGTGCGCGGCGCTCAAATAGTCTTCGTTCAATGTTGAGCGTCAGAAACAATTCCTGCCAGATCGCGCTCGGAAGCTTCATTATCAAGGCACCGCTGGTTGTTTTTTCCGTAATTCTTTTCCTGGCCCCGGGCGCAGCGCAACAGCCGCCGCCGCAAAAAAATTCTTATGAAAGTTTGCTGGCCAGAGTAAAGAACAACGATCAATCGGTCGACTTCAAAGAGTTGCGGATGGCCTTCACCAACACGCCGGCATATAGCCCCTACGGCGGCGACACTGACTCACGAAAACAAATGTTCGCGGCGCTTCAGGCAAAAGAATTTGAAAAGGCGATCGAAAATGCCGAGAAGATTCTGGCCAGGAATTATCTGGACATCAATGGACACTTCTGCGCTATGGTGGCGCATCGCGAACTGGGCCATGCCGACAAGGCTGCCTACCACAGATTCGTCTGCGAAGGTCTGCTTAATTCGATCAAAAATTCCGGCGATGGTAAAAGTACGGACACTGCGTTTGTGGTGATTTCAACGGACGAAGAGTATGTGCTCTTTAACTGGCTCGGGTTGCGGCCGACCGGTCAGGCGCTGGTAAACGACAAAGGCCATAACTATGACAAGATGACCGTCGTCGATCCAAAAACGAATCAAACGCTGACCTTCTATTTCAATATCGACAAGCCTTTTAATTGGCTTGGTAATAGCCTGAAGAACTGATTCCGTGGCCTTCTGCTTAGCGCAATTGAATCGAGCCTTATGGTTAAGGATCAACTTAACAAGCTAATTACAGAAAAGAACGCGCGCGTGGGCGTGATTGGTCTGGGTTACGTCGGTCTGCCGTTGGCAGCCGAGTTTGCGCGCGGAGGTTTGACGACCAACGGTTTTGAAGTTGATGAGAGCAAGGCGGCCGAAATCAACTCAGGCCGTTCCTATGTCGGCGACGTCGATTCGTCTTTGATTAAAGACCTGGTCGACAGCAAGCGACTGGTTGCGACGACCGATTTCGATCACCTGGCCGACTGCGATGCCATTGTTATTTGTGTCCCGACGCCGCTGCGAAAAACGAAAGAACCTGACGTCTCTTACATTCTCGCGGCCGCCGAGGAGATCAAAAAGCGTCTGCGCCGCGGCCAACTCATAATTCTCGAATCGACTACGTACCCCGGCACGACGGATGAAGTTTTGTTGCCCATGTTTGAAGAAACCGGATTGAAGCTTGACGAAGATTTCCTGCTGGCCTTTTCACCTGAGCGCGTCGATCCGGGCAATCCGCAATTTCAAACTCACAATATTCCTAAAGTTGTCGGTGGCGTTACCAATGAATCGACCGAGGCGGCAGCTTTTTTGTATTCCCAGATCGTCAACGACGTTCATTCGGTCAGCTCGGCGCGGGTCGCGGAAGCGGCGAAGCTTCTCGAAAACACTTTTCGCGCTGTAAATATCGGCATGGCAAACGAAATGGCGCGGCTTTGCTATGCGCTGAACATCGACACCTGGGAAGTGATCCGCGCGGCCGCCACCAAGCCGTTTGGCTTCATGCCGTTTTATCCTGGTCCAGGCATCGGCGGTCACTGCATCCCGCTCGATCCGCATTACCTTTCATGGAAAGCGCGGCAGCATGGTTTCGATTCGCGCTTCATCGGTTTGGCCGAAGAAGTGAATTCGCGCATGCCGGAACACGTGGTCCAACTGGTCTCGGACGGATTAAACGACGATCGCAAGGCCATGAAAGGTTCACGCGTGCTGCTGCTCGGCGTCGCCTACAAGCGCGACATCGACGATGTGCGGGAAAGTCCCGCGCTTTCGATCATCGACCGATTGCGAAGCAAAGGCTGCGACGTGCGTTATCACGATCCGTTCGTCTCGCAGTTGCAGTTTGACGAAACTCACACGGAAAGCAGCGGCGAGCCGCTTTCGTCCGTGGCGCTAACGGACGGCGAGATTCGCGCCGCGGATTGTTTGATTATCGTCACCGATCACAGCGAGATCGATTATTCACGCGTTACCAAGCTGGCGTCGCTGATCGTCGATACGCGGAACGCGCTGAACGGCGACGTGCGGCGCGAAAGCCGGGCCAGGATAATTAGGCTGTAGGAGCAACTCTAATGGACGAGCTGATTTTTCTTGTTGAAAACGCACCTGAAGGTGGTTACACAGCCCGTGCGCTGGGTACGTCGATCTTTACGGAGGCTGATGACCTCGACTCTTTGCGCGGTCAAGTGCGAGATGCCGTGCGTTGCCACTTCGAGGAAGGTCATGGGCCAAGAGTCATTCGTCTTCACTTTGTTCGTGAAGAAGTGATCGCCGCATGAAACTGCCACGCGACGTTTCCGGCGAGCGGTTAGCCAAAGCCCTCAGACTCCTTGGTTACGAGATCACCAGACAAACGGGTAGCCATTTTCGTCTGACGACCACGCAGCGCGGCGAACATCACGTGACCATTCCACGACACGATCCAATTAGGATCGGCACGTTCGCAGGAATCCTTGAGGACGTAGCCGATCACTTCGAATTGAGTCGCGAAGATTTACTGGCGAAGCTCTTTGGACGCTAAGAGCGATTGGCTAGCCTCGTCGAGTGATACTCAGCTTTCGATTTCCCATGCTCAAGATCGTCAACGTCGCCGGTGCGCGTCCCAACTTCATGAAAATAGCGCCGATCGTCGCCGCGATGAAACGGCGCGCTTCCGAGTTCCAGCAAATTCTCGTTCATACCGGGCAGCATTACGACGCAAACATGTCGGACGCCTTCTTTCGCGATCTGGATTTGCCGCAGCCCGATATTTATCTTGGCGTTGGATCGGCTTCTCACGCAGTGCAAACAGCCGCGGTCATGCAGGCCTTCGAGCCCTTCGTTTTGCGCGAGCAACCTGATTGGGTGATCGTTGTCGGCGACGTTAACTCGACCCTGGCATGCGCGCTGGTTTGCGCTAAGGTCGGCGTGAAAACTGCGCACGTCGAAGCAGGTTTGCGCAGCCGGGATCGCTCGATGCCGGAAGAGATCAATCGTTTGCTGACTGATCAGATCGCGGATCTCTTGTTCACCCCGTCAAGGGACGCCGACAAAAACTTGATTGCTGAAGGGATCCCGGTGGAGCGAATTCGTTTTGTCGGCAACATCATGATCGATTCGATGCTCGGCAATCTGGATCGGGCAAAAAGTTCGACGGTGCGTTCTGACCTTGGGGTTGACGATAAAGACTATGCCGTGCTCACACTGCACCGCCCGTCCAGCGTTGATGATCGCGCGGCCTTCACACGCGTTCTCGAAGCTCTGGAACAGATTGCTGAGCGCTTGCCGATTATTTTTCCGGCACACCCGCGCGCGCGAAAAATGATCCGCGAACATGGCCTCGGCGAACTGGTTGAGAAGACCAAAGGCCTGCGCCTGATTGAGCCGCTGGGCTATCTTGATTTCCTGAATCTCATGAGTGGCGCGCGCGTGGTGCTGACTGATTCGGGCGGCATTCAGGAAGAGACGACGGTGCTGGGTATTCCGTGCGTGACCCTGCGCGAGAATACCGAGCGGCCGATTACCGTCGAGATGGGAACGAACACCATCGTGGGAACCGACACCGCGAGAATTGTCAGCGCAGCTCAGGCCGCGCTTGAAAATCCGTCGAACGGAAACCAACCCATCATACCGCCGCTGTGGGATGGACATACGGCGGAGCGCATCATGAGTGAATTGATTCGGGCAAAACCCCAAGTCCGTGAGTGACGGGCCGCCGGCTCTTGAATTCACCTTCAGAAAAACGAGATACAAATCTTCTCACGGCTCGCTGGATTCAGCCGTTAGTCTCGTCAGGGCCGCAAATGTTTTTGATTGCCCGGTGAATATTCTCTTCAACAACTTGCGGCGTGAAGTGGCGGGCAATATGGTTGTAACCATGATCGGAAAGCCGCTGCCACAATTCAGCATCGCCGTAAACTCTTATTAAGCCGGTGGCAAATTCCCGTGCTTCATCTCCGATGACGACGTCGCGCCCCTGTTCCAGGCTCATCCCTTCGGCTCCGATTGAGGTCGTTACTACCGGGAGACCATAGGAAAGGGCCTGTCCGATCTTTCCCTTCACTCCTGACCCAAAGCGCAACGGCGCGATGAATACGCGGCAATTATGAAAAATCGGATCAACGTCAGGGACGTATCCAGTGATCGAGACATGCTGCGAGCCATAAGCCACAATCTCGGGCGGCGCGTGCTCGCCGACGACAAAGACCTTGAGGTCCGGAATGGCTTTCCGCACCAGCGGGTCGATCTCCCGCATGAAATAATGAATCGCATCTGCGTTCGGGCGGTGCAAAAAATTGCCGATGAAAAGTAAACCCTGTCGCGCCGCAAAACTCTGGCCGCGATCCTGTAGAGCGTGAATGGTCGGGATGATTTCAAACCTGGCCGACGGCGCTGCTTGCTTGAGCACGGCCAGATCGTCGGTCGTCACGCACCAGACCTGATCGCACGATTGCGCCAGACGCGTTTCAAGTTTCCGATAATACTGCGCTTCCTGCGCGACCTTTTCATCTCCAGTTAATCGATACTCCCGTTCGAGTCGTACGAAAGCGAGATCGACGGTATCGAAGATAGTCTTGATGTGCGGGTCCGCCTTTTTGATCGAAGGCAGCAGCGACGCGGCCACATCGGGGCGGCTCAGGAGCGCCACATCAAATCGACGCTCCTTGATTAACTGCTTGTAGTCCAACCAGGAAGCCAATTCGACGCCGTCTTCAGCCAACAAACGCTCGTATTCAGGCTGTCGGAGCTTGCTTAGCGAGATGAATACCGGCTGGCCAAGTTTGACCAGTGATTTCAAGATGAGCGACATACGTACGCCGCCTGCGTCACGATCCGGAGCGGGAAGGTGATCATCGAAGACGATTACGCGCCGTTGCGCTTTAGTGTTTGCGGCTCTTGTTTGCCCGCTCGCGTCCTGCTTGAAATAATTCTGTTGCGGCGCCTTGCGCCATCCAGCAAGCAACTTCGCTCGCGTGAACTTCAACCAGAATCGGAGTGAAGGCGGCAAAACAGCGCGCAACTTTTCTCCAATGCGATTCATGAATTTTAGTGTCGGACCTTAAGCCAGCGGCAGTTCAACTCCGGAATAGTTGTGCGCCTCTGGCTCGAAAGCGAAGACCTGGCCTGACGCGCCCGCCAATTCACTCATCGTTAACGTATGCAGCCCGATATTCGCTCCCACGTCCAACGAAACCGATCCGCTCAGGCTCAGATGCCTCATCAGATCCTGCAATTCCGGTCCGTAATCGCCGTCCAAATAGAGCGTTTGACCGATGGGGTAGTCGCGCACATCAACACGCATCTTGCGGTCGCGAACGTGAGCGGTAACTTCCGGAACCACCTGACCGAGCACCGGGATCGAAACATGACGCTTCCAGGCTCGCTGCCATCTACTCAGATTCATCATACTGCCCTTCAAAAAGAGAGAGCTAACAGGATTGCTTAATCGGTGGTCCAGCGTAGCAGCGGACGCACTACGCCCGGCATAGGTCCGACATAATCCCCGCGGGCGGAATTGCCCGCCTGGCTGTCAATCACCTGAAAGGCAACGGCGTTGCGCTCGTGCGCGTGCAGCACCGTCGCCGGGAAATGCGACATGATAGAAACGTGTGCCAGGAGGCTCCCTTCGGCAAGGAGGTTGCCGGGAATCCAGACCGTGCTCGTGTAGCGCTCACAGGAGCGCGGCCGACGCTGCCAATCGCTATTCGTGTCGTGCGTGCTGAAAAGCTCCGTACCCTCCGCGTTGTACAGCTCTATCACGGGCACGAGCGCATGGCCCTCTTTGAGCACGTCATAAGTAATCTCAAGGCCGAAAGTTTTTTGGATATCAACCGCCGCGATGGTCTCACCGGCTTCTGTGCGCACGCGCACGCGCCGCAAGCGCACAACGTCGTTGCCCGGCGCGTCCTGTTGATTTGCCCATTCGCGCAGGGCGCCGGTCTTCCAGTTTGAGCTTAGATAATGGTTAATAACCTCGTGCGATTCCCCGTCTGCGGTGATCTGGCCGTTTTCGATGAGCACTGCGCGCTTGCACAGGCGCGCGATGGCCGCCATGTCGTGCGAGACGAAAAGAATCGTCCGGCCCTGCTGGCGTATCTCATGCATCTTATCTAGGCACTTCTGTTGAAAGGCCGCATCGCCCACCGCCAGCACTTCGTCCATCATCAGAATCTCAGGATCAAGGTGCGCAGCCACGGCGAACGCCAAGCGCACGTACATGCCGGAGGAGAACCACTTCAGCGGTGTTTCCAAAAACTTTTCCAACTCTGAGAAAGCAACGATCTCATCGAACTTGCGTTCAATCTCAGCGCGGTGCATGCCTAAAATAGCGCCGCTGAGAAAAATGTTTTCGCGCCCCGTGAGGTCCTGGTGAAAACCCGTGCCGACCTCCAGCAGACTCCCCACACGCCCGTAAACTCTGGCTCGCCCCGTGGTCGGCTTGACCACCCGCGAAAGAATTTTGAGCAGCGTCGACTTGCCCGCGCCGTTATGACCGACGATGCCGACAAGTTCCCCTGGACGGATTTCGACGTTGATGTTTCGGAGAGCCCACAGTGTTTGCTGCTCTCTGTTGCCATTACCGCGCAACTTTCTAAAGGGCGCAGCTATCACGCCGCCCAGCGCTTCACGGAAACTCGCGTGGCCGGGGCGCAGTCCGCCGATGCGATAGCGCTTGCTGATATTTTCTGTTTTGATAGCCAGTTGCATCGGCAAAACTCAAATCACGTCGGCGAAATTGTCTTCAGCGCGACGAAAGATGTAGAGCGACAATATCAACAGCGTCAAAATGATGCCGGCCGCCAGGCCAATGTGCGGCCAGTTGAACGAACTACCTGTGAGCGCGGCGCGGAATCCTTCGAGCATGGCTGCAATAGGATTAACCAGCAAGAGCCAGCGCCATTTTTCCGGCACAATACTGGCCGGATAGATCACGGGCGAAGCAAACATCCAGATTTGAATTAAGAAAGGAAGCGCGTGACGCAGGTCGCGGTACTTGACTGTCAACGAAGAAAACACCAGGCCCACGCCGAGCGCAAAGAGCGCCATCAACATAATAAACACGGGTAACAGCAAGACGCTCCAGGTCCATACCGTGCCATAGTAGAGCGCGAACGCAATCAGCAGCACGAAGGAGATCGCCAAATCAACCAGGCCCGTGCCGACCGTCGCTGCCGGAATAAACATGCGCGGAAAATAAACTTTCGTAACCAGATGTGCGTTAAGTACCAGACTACTGGCGCTGTTCGTGACCGCGTTGGCAAAAAAGAGCCAGGGCAAGAGTCCTGAAAAGGCAAAGAGCGGATACGGCATCGGCCTCGTATCCACTCGCACGAAGCGATTGAAGACCAGGGTGAAGATGAGCATGGTCGTGAGCGGCTGGATGATGACCCAGGCCAATCCCATCAGAGTCTGCTTGTAGCGCACCTTGATGTCTCGGAGTGTGAGCAGGTAGAGCAGCTCGCGGTAATACCACAGCTCGGACAAATTGAGGTGTACGCCGGCTTCCTCAGACTCAATCAACACTTGTGGCAGCTCGGTTTTACTTTTATCTGGCAAAGTTTCCCGGGCGAGTTGCGGGGACGCCGTGATTTCTGAAGCATTAACTCTATCGCCAGGATTTGAATTCATCAGGACGTTCTCAGGTTGCGGGAAAATCAGTCTAGCCACGGATGGCACGGCAAGCAAGCGTCGGCGCGGTGTCGGGCGGCCAAGCCGGTTTGTGATAACCTCCTCGCCCGGACATGAATGTCGACCGATTCAAATCCGTTCTGCCAACGCGCGTCCGCAGACCGTTGGGCGTGACGCGACGTTGGCTGCGCTCGCTGCCGTCGCGAACGCTGCGTCAGAAGATGCAGTTATTGAAATCCAACAGATTAACGCCCGATGAATTTGATCTGCTTGCAAAAATCGACAGCCGAATCTCGTATGAAGATGGGATGTATGCCGGCAACGGCGATCACTATTTCAGAGTTGGTCTCTCTGCAATTCAATGTATCAATCAAGCGCTAAACCAGACGCGGATCGAGCCAATCCGAAAAATACTCGACCTGCCATGCGGGTACGGCCGAGTGCTTCGGTTTTTGGTGCACCGCTTTTCGAACGCGCGCATCACAGCCTGTGAGCTAATGCCGGACGCAGTTGAGTTTTGCGCCAAGACATTCGGCGCCGTGCCTGCTTACGCAAAACAGAATCCTTCGGAGTTATCGTTTGCCGATCAATTTGATTTGATCTGGTGCGGATCGCTTTTCACGCATCTGGACCAGACGGGCATCGTCGCGCTGCTTGATTTGTTCCGGCGCAGCCTCTTGCCTGATGGAGTGGCCGTCTTCACTACGCAGGGCGAGCGCGTCGTCGAGAGAATGATCGCCCGTGAATATGACTATGGGATCGCGATAGAAAAAATTCCGTTGATTGTCGGAGCGTACCGCGAAAGTGGATACGGCTTCACGACCTATCCGGACGTGAGCGAGTATGGAGTCGCCGGTGATGCCGGCTATGGCATTTCCCTGACAGCCCCGGATTGGATCCGCGCGCAGGCAAGAAGCGTGGGAGGGCTGCGCGAGATTTATTTTCGCGCGCACGCCTGGGATGACCATCAGGACGTTTTCGGTTTTGTCAGGCAAGATTGAGAACATTCGGGTTGCGGAATTTACAGTGGGGGTGGTCTCGTCCACTTGCCGATATTACTGCGCTCTGGCAAGTCGACTTCATAATTCGCAATTCGAAATCTGCATTCCGCAATCGCAGAATGAGCATCACGCGCAAAATCAAGCGCGCTTTGCGCGGTGAGGTTGGACCAATGGCGGCTTCGCTCGAAGCGGGCAGGCGTGTGGTCGTCTCGCTACGTCAGCGCCGCGAGCGCGCTTCGCTGTCTGGCCGCGACCGCCGCGGAGCGTCACCACCGCTGCTCAAACCTGCTTTCGCGAACCTGAGCACAAGCCGACTGCTCGCTCATTTCCGCGCGCGCGTGACTCCGGGATTCTTTGAAGGATTCGACGGAAGGTCCGCCGAGCGAGCGGCGCGAAATGACGAGTGCCTATCTGAAGACGCGCGGGAGATTCTCGCGCATCGATGGCCGCTGCTCGGCTTTGGAAAATTAGAGTTTGGCACAGAGATAGACTGGCTGCGCGATCCCATTTCCAAAGTGCGCTGGCCGCTTGATTATCACGTTGACGTGATGCTGATGCGCGGTGACGGCTCTGACGTCCGCGTCCTTTGGGAATTAAATCGCCTCAGCCATTTGCTCACCCTCGGTCGCGCCTACGCACTTAGTAATGACGAACGTTTTGCGGAGGAATTCTTCACTCAAGTCGAATGCTGGCAACGGCAAAATCCGGTAGGCTTCGGCGCTAACTGGGTCTGCGCGATGGAAGTAGCACTGCGAACAATAAATGTGCTAGGCGCTTTCCATCTTGTTCGTAGCTCATCCGCGCTGGACGAACGCCGGCTGATGATCATGCTGGCTCTCTTTGATGAGCATGCGCATTATATCCGGCGCCATCTCGAATTCTCTTACATCGCCACTGGCAATCACTATCTCTCTGACGTTGCCGGCCTGCTCTGGCTGGGTCTTTATTTGCCGGAGCTTGCCGGCGGTCAAGGTTGGCGCGAGTTTGGATTGCGAGAGACCCTGCGCGAGATGGAAAAGCAGGTGCTCGCTGACGGCGCCCACTACGAATCGTCTACTGGCTATCATCGCTTCGTTACCGAACTCTTTCTTTACTCGTTTACTCTCTGCCGCGCTAACGGATTAGAGATTGACAAGAAGTATTGGCGGCGACTTCGTTCGATGCTCGAATACATGCGCGCTTGTCTGCGGACGGATGGGCGCGCGCCGCTGATTGGCGACGCAGACGGCAGCCAGTTGATGCCGCTCGTGCGTCACGCCGCAGACGATCATGCATATGTGCTCGCGCTTGGCGCAGCGATCTTTAGCGAACCGCGCTTCAAGATTGCAAGTGCCGGCAAACCGCCGGAGCTTCTGTGGATTTTGGGCGAACAGGGCTTGCGGGATTATGACGCTTTGCCCGCGGATGAGACGATACAGTCACAAGCTTTTTCAGATGCGGGCACATACGTACTTCGGGATCACGATCTCCATCTGCTCTTCAATGCGAGTGGTAACGGAATGAATGGCCGCGGCTCGCACGGGCACAACGATGCGCTTGCGATTGAGGTCTCGGCGTGCGACACGACCTTCATCGTCGATCCGGGTTCTTACGTTTACACTCAGGATTTGCGGGAACGGAATCGCTTTCGCTCGACTGCTTTTCACTCGACGGTGCAAGTGGATGATGTGGAACAGAATACGACGGACGAGGCAGAGCCTTTCGTTTTAGGCGACCAAGCGCATCCGCGCGTTCTGCGTTGTGAGTTTTCAGACGATTCTGACATGGTCGCGGCCGAACATCACGGGTATGCGCGCCTGCCCGCGCCGGTCACTCACTGCCGCGTAGTTCAACTGGATAAGCGAAAGCGTTTCTGGAAGGTTATCGACTCGTTGCACGGCGAGGGCGAACACAACTTTCGTTTTCTTTTCGTATTCGCTCCGGATATTGAACCAGTTCTGCGCGCTGACGGAGTGGTACGAATGCGCGATAAGATCAGCGGAGCGGAGCTTCTTCTGGCGCTGCTTGATCGGGACGAACGGCCTGAGTTTGTGTCGCGTTGGGTGTCGCGTGACTACGGCGCCAGGAGCGCGACCGTGGCAGCAGCCTGGTCAGTGCAGGCTCGCGCTCCGCTCGTCGTTCGCTGGGCCATTGTGCCTGTTTGCAAGAATGATCACGGAGCATTACAACTCGAGTTGATCGAGCAGTTGCGCCGCGAAACCGGTGAAATTCGCTTTGGCGTCGTCGTCTGAAACTTGAAATGTGCGGCATCTGCGGAGTGTGGGAGTACGGAGCGACGGAAGGCGGCGTGTCTCGCGCCCTGGTTGAGCGCATGCGCGATACTATGCCGCACCGCGGTCCGGACGACACGGGCGCGGAAATACTCGACGGTGGGCGGTTGGGTCTGGGGTTTCGGCGGCTTTCGATTATTGATTTGTCGCCGGCCGGCAATCAGCCGATGCGCGGTTGTGCCGATCGCGACGTGCGTCTGGTTTTCAACGGCGAGATTTACAACCATCAGGAGTTGCGCCGCGATCTCGAGCAACGCGGGCATCGCTACGCTTCACTCACTGACAGCGAAACGATAATTCATCTTTATGAAGAGCGCGGCCTCGATTTCATTCATCAGATCGAGGGAGACTTTGCCATTGCCTTGTGGGACGGCGAGCAAGAGCGACTCGTGCTGGCGCGCGACCGCGTAGGAGTTAAGCCGCTTTATTTTTATCATCACAACGCGCGCGTAATCTTTGCTTCTGAAATCAAAGCGATCATTACTCATCCTTCGCTGGCTGCCGAAGTCGACGAGGAATCGCTCTATCACTATCTTTCATTTTTGGTCAGTCCCGGACCGCGAACTCTCTTTCGCGACGTGCGCAAGGTCCCCGCCGGTCAGATGTTCGTCTGCCATCGGAATGGAGAAGTGGAGACGATTAAGTACTGGGATGCATTGCCCGCAGAGCGATCGTTAGCCAACGGGCCGCAAACGCCGAGCGAGTCCGATCATCGCGCTGAGATTCTTCGGCTGCTCCGGCATTCGATAAAAGATCGCATGATGGCCGATGTGCCCTTTGGAGTATTCTTGTCGGGTGGTGTTGACTCGTCGGCGAACGTCGCTTTGATGGCCGAACAGATGACGCGGCCGGTCGAAACTTTCAGCGTCGGCTTCCAGGATTGTCCGGAGTTGAACGAACTCGACGCTGCCCGTGAGACCGCTCGTCTCTTTGGTACCAACCATCATGAAGTTGTTATTGGCGAGCACGAGATGCGTGCGTTTCTCCCCGATCTGATTTTCCATCAGGACGAGCCCATCGCCGATCCCGTTTGCGTGCCGCTGTATTATGTCTCGAAGCTTGCGCGCGAGTCAGGCACGATCGTGGTGCAGGTTGGCGAAGGATCGGATGAACTTTTCAGCGGGTACGACAAATACATCAAGTATCTCCACCTTTATGAAAAGTTTTGGCGACATTTTGAGCGCGCTCCGCGAGTCGCACGGCGCGCCGCGAGCATTTTCGCGCGCCCATTCGTCTCGGCCGCCACCAGGAATGCCGAAGCCGCGGAGTTGGTCAGACGCCTGGGGGCGGACGAGGCGCTCTTTTGGGGGGCCGCGATTGTTTTCGACGAAGGTTTGAAATCACAGCTCGTCCACCAGCGCACGCGCGATCGTTGGGGCAAGATCTCGTCGTACGAAATCGTAAGTGGAATCCTCGACCAGATCGAAAGCGCGCGTCCGGAATCAGACTTTTTAACGCGCATGACCTATTTGGAATTGAAGGTGCGGTTGCCTGAGCTGCTGTTGATGCGCGTGGACAAGATTACGATGGCCACGTCGGTCGAAGCGCGCGTGCCGTTTCTGGATCATAGACTCGTAGAATATGCGATGAACATTCCGCGCGACTTGAAAGTCGAGGGAACCAGCGGCAAGCACATCCTGAAACGGGCCCTCGAAGAAATCCTGCCTCGCGATATTCTGTACCGGCGCAAACGTGGTTTTGGCGCGCCCGTAACGCAGTGGTTTCGCGGTGGGTTGAGCAAGGAGCTGCAAGAGCTGGTCATGACGTCATCGCTGCGACGGCGGGAGTTTTTTGACTATCAATTCATCGCGGGTCTCTTTGACGAACATCGACGCGGCACGCGTGATTGGGGATTTCACCTTTGGACCTTACTTAATCTGAGCCTTTGGTACGATCGTTGGATTGAACGTGCATAGTAGGGCAGGGTTTGTCCCTGCGCACTGCTTCTTAATTCCGTGGAATCAATGCAACGACCTGGGCAGTGACAAGCCCTGCCCCTACAATCATATTGCTGCGGTACCGTAACGGCGTCCGGCACGTGATTGCTTTTGTCGCCGGCGCCATTCAATCAGGAAGCGAGGCGCAAGCAGACGCAAGGCGACACGCGCCCGCGCCGCGTACGAGGGCGCAGTGCTCTGGCGCAGAAATTTGAGGGCTGTCTTTTTGTCGCCGAGTCGCAGAAGATCTTCAGCTCCGGCAAAATTAAGCGCTCGTTGGGAGCGCCGCAACTCGGCGGCGCTTAGTCCTAATTCAGGGGCGACATTTCGTTGCGCTTCGAGTCGCGCCTCGATCATCCAGACGAAATCGCGGCTGCTGTTCGCGCCATGTTGCCGCCACGCGGACAGAATGCCGGGGTCGAAAGCGAATTCGCCAGCGGCGCTTAAACGCAAATAGAGTTCGTAGTCTTCCAGTCGCGCCCGTTCGTTCCATCCGTATCGTTCCAGGGCGGCGCGACGGTGCAGAACGGTCGGACTCATCGGAGCGATGTTCTCTTGCCAGAGCATCGCTCGCGCATCGCCGTCGGTGTAGTGGGCCCAGTCGAGTGTGCAGTCTATAATCTGGTCGGCTGCGTCAATGAGAAAAGCATGGCCGTAGGTCAGCACCGCCGTCGGGCGAAATTCCAACATCGAGACGCGCTGCGCCAGAAATTCAGGCAGCCAAAGATCATCAGACCCTAGATAAGCGAAGTATGTCGAGTGTGTTTTCGCCAACCCTTCGTTGAGCGTGGCGCAGAGACCGTGTTGAGCGCGCGCGATCAGCTCACAAGGAAACGGGCAATCCCGCAATACGCGCTCAATGATGCGAAGCGAATCGTCGGTTGAGCCGTCGTCAATTACCAGGAGTTGAGCCGGCGCGAAGTTCTGACGAAAGATCGATCTTAGCGCTCGCTCGACGAAAGATGCGTGATTATGAGACGGCACGACCACCGAGACGCGCCGGTCGTTGCTGACAGACTCAGACGGCAGGTGAGCGCTGTTCCGATGATCCATACTAATTGCTATCGTAACTGCGATTCGGCATGAAGAAGAAGATCATTCTGCTGGGACCGTATCCACCGCCGTACGGCGGAGTTTCAATTTACATCAGTACGTTGTTCGATTTCCTCACGGACCGCGTTTATTTATGGACTTATGGCGATCGGGAAATCCACGGACCGAATGTACATTTTATGAAAGACAAGCGCCGCGACATCGTCCCTCTTCTGCTGCGCGAAGGACGCGGCGCCCGCATCGCCGATTGCACGCATTTTTTGATTGAGTATCCGAGCGCGCTCGTGCCCATTTGGAGAATCATAAAACGGTTCCTCGGTTTTGACTGGGTAAAAATAATTCAGGATGGCTCACTTCCTTCTCGCTACGAAAGCTTTAGTCTCTTTCGTCGCATGTTGTTTCGCATGGCCGTAAGATCAGTCGACGAGTTTGTCACGCTTAACGAAGAATTGAAAACGTGGCTGCGCGACGACATAGGAGTCACGCAGAAAGTCTCGGTCATCAAGGGCCTTTTCCCGATTCCTTTCCACGATGCTGAGACTCCCTTGCCGGCGGTGATGGAAGGTGTGCTTAAGCCTTTTTTGGTGCGCCGAAAAAAAGTTTGCTCAATCGGTGTCTTTATACCCGAATATGGCTTTGCCCACATAGCCGAAGCGGTCCAGCGGCTGCGTTCCGAGACGGGAGAAGATATTGGACTGCTGCTTTTGGATGGAGACTTTGCCACCGAAGAGGAATACAAGTCGGAAGTTTTGCGCGGCAGAGACTGGATCATAGTTTTGAAAAATGTCGCTCACCTAAAGGTTTTTCAGGTTCTCAAACGCAGCGATGTTTTCGCGCGCGGCTTTGGCCTTGAGAGCTATGGACTCTCGCGGGTCGAAGCCATCTGGTGCGGACTCCCCGTGATCGCAACGCGCGCGGGCGAAACACGCGGCATGTTGCTCTACGACTTTGGCGACGTGGAAGAGTTAACCGCCCAATTGAAGCGCGCTCTCTCAGAAGATCGTAGCCAGGAAACCCGAAAGTGGGCCGCGCGATACCAGATGGAAGCGGAAGAAAACCTCAGCGCGATTATCGCAAAGCTGGGTGTGGAAGAATCGTAATGACAGACACTCAAGGCCCGCCGCCGCTATCGATTCGCAAAACGCAGCCGCGCGGCAACTGAGATATGGTAGAGGGCGACGGCAACGATCACAAAAAGAAAATAATCGACTGCAAGAACGTAACGATATTCCGTATGCAGCGCCGACTGCACGCAGAAATAATAGCAGGGCACGGCGAGGAGGATGGCGAGCTCGCGCCAGAGCTTCAATCTGGCAAGAACGATCACTCCGATGATCACGAAAGGTAAAATGATCGCCGTGATAAAGAGCTTCTGTAACAGGCGTTCTGCCAGGCGCGGATAACGCGTCCATCCAGTCGAGACTGGCGCTGTCGAGGTAAGTGGAGTTCTTTCAAGTCTGATCATCGAACTGGCGCGGCGCAACATTACGCCCGCGAACCAGAACGGATGTTGGCGAATGACATCGAGGCCTCGCTTCAGGCGCGCGCGATCGCGGGCCACGCCATCCGGGCTAAACAGAGAATTAGCATAAGCCGGTTTTCCGGACTCGTCCGCTTCCTTTCTGATCAGCTCCATGTCAGTCGCGGGAAGGCCTAACTTGTTTTCAGTGTCATAGTCGCCGATGCCTTCGACGAGCGTCTGGCCGGCGCCGAGCGAAACCGGAATGAAATGACCAAACACAATTGCATTGCGGATCGTTAGCGGAGCAATAACTAAAACTACACCAGCAAGCAGCCCGAGCGATAAACGCAGCCGGCGTCCGCGGCTAACCAGAAACGGAATTAACAGGACGAGAAAAGGCGCCAGCAAAAACGCGTTCGCGCGCAGCCAGCATGAGACGCCGATGAGCGCGCCCGCCGCAAGCATTCTCCAAAATGATCGCTGTTGAGGTTTTCTAATGACGATCCAAACAGCCGCCAGGATGGGCAACACCGCGAGTGTGTCGGGCAACAGCAGCACCGAGTTCCAACAGAACTGGGGCGAGAGCGCAGCCAGCGCTCCGGCCATAACCGCAACTGACAGCGGAAAGATTTCTGCGGCGATCAGAAAAAGCAGCGCCGCGGCCAGCGAGTCCCCGATCATTTGAAGGATTTGAATTGTTATGTCCGACTCGTTAATGGTTTTATATGCAACAGCCATAAAGATGGGATAACCCGGCGGGTGGCCGAGTAGATCGGGGTTACTTGTCGTTGAAGCCCGATCAAAAAATGAAGCTGCGCCGTTTTCGCGCAGCAGATGGGCAAGTGATTTGTAATTGTTCGTGACCGAAGTCTGCACCTTCCAAACTTCGAATCGCACATCATGCCAGCAGAGCAATCTAAAACCCAGTGAAGCGAAAAAAATGATCGCGATGGCGAAAAACTTGCGGCGACGACGGCTCGAGTCTTCACGCGCGTTATGACTGGATGATGGGGGCGTCTTCAAATTGCGTTCATTTGAATAGTGTCCCAATTTTTGATTTTCTCTGCGTAGTCGCAGCGCTCTCTGCGTGTCTGCGGTGAGTAGAGACTTAATAAATTCACCGCTGAGACGCAGCGAACGCAGAGGTGGCGCAGAGAATTTCAACTTAGGACACTACTTCAACAGACATTGATTTGCCAGAACGGCGCTTATTATACAAACATACTTGTCTGGCGACAGCAGAATTGAATGATCTCAGGACAATCCATAATTTGTTTTGGCGGCGAGGATTGGTGGTATCACCACCCGCATTCGAAAAACCATCTGATGAAGATATTCGCGCGGGCCGGGAATCGCGTCATGTTCGTGAACTCTATCTCGATGGGGCTGCCCGGACTGGCGAATAAAGACTTGCTGCCGCGGATTGCGCGCAAGCTGCGCTCGTACTCAAAGCTCGCGCGCACAACGCCGGAAGGAATTACCGTCGTGTCTCCGGCCGCGCTTCCTTTTTTTGGCAATCGCACGGTGCGCACGATGAACCGGCGATTGCTTTCGACGCAACTTGGAAACCTGGCGAGGCGGCGCGGGTTTTCGCGTCCCATTCTGTGGATCGCGATACCGACGGCGGCGGAAATGATCGGAAGTTTCAACGAGTCGCTGGTCATCTATCACGTTTCGGATAAGTACGATGCGAATTTGATGGATCACGCGACCGATCCGGCGACGATTCGCCGCCTTCACGATCGTGCGATCAACGCGGCAGACATCATTCTCTATTCGGGCCGCAAACTTTTAGAAGAAGCCGGCCGTGGCCGCGAGCGATCATATCTGCTCGAACAAGCGGTTGAGTTCGAGCATTGGTCGCGCATTGCTCGCGGCGAAATCGAAGTCGCCGCGGAAGTGGCCCGCATTCCGCACCCACGTCTGGGTTACTTCGGCGCGATAGAGCCCTGGCTCATCGATCAAGAGTTGATCAAACGGGCCGCGCGCGAACGACCTTCATGGCAATGGGTTTTCGTCGGCAATAAATCTCGCGGTGTGGAAATCGAGTCTTTGCCTAACACGCACTTTCTGCCGGCCGTTGCGTATGAAAAACTGCCGCACCATGCCGCCGGTTTCGATGTATGCGTTTTACCCTGGGACACCGATTTAGCTTTTACCAGCTACGGCTCGGCGATAAAGGTGCGCGAATATCTTGCCACCGGCAAGCCAGTCGTTATTTCTCCGTTGCCGGAATACGAACCGATGAGTGACGTGCTGCGAATCGCACGCAATAGAGATGATTTTCTAAACTTGATCGATGAAGCTCTGCACGAACAGGGAGCTGAGCTTTCACGCGCGCGCCAGGATGCCGTTCGCAATGGAACGTGGACTGCCCGCGCCGAGTGGGTCAGCAATCTAATCGAGAAAAAGCTTTCAAAGAAGGCCGTCTAGATCGATATGTGCGGTATCGCCGGACTGATATGTTTGGATCCCGAGACGCGGATCGCCGCGATGTTACGGGCAATCGAGCATCGCGGTCGCGACGACGAGGGTGTTTGGAGTTCTGCGCCGGTCGACCTCGGCGGCGGGCAACGCCCGCCTCTAAACACCCCACGCGGACCGCAAGTTTGTCTGGGCCATCGGCGTCTGTCGATCATAGACACCAGCAGCGCGGGTCATCAGCCGATGCTCTCTCACGACGGACGGTTCGTTCTAATTCTCAACGGCGAAATTTATAACTATCGAGAGCTGCGCGAACAACTCAAAACAAAAGGACACAGCTTTCGCACGCAGACTGATACTGAGGTCCTGCTCGGCGCGTGGGCCGAATGGGGCAAGGACTGTCTCTCGCACTTGAACGGCATGTTTGCGTTTGCGCTGTGGGACGCTGAGGAGCGCGCGCTTCATCTGGTGCGCGATCGCGTCGGCATCAAGCCGCTTTACTACGCAGACTTGTCCGGCAAACTTAAGTTTGTCGAACACGGCCAGGATGCCTGCCCCCCCGGCTCGCTGGTCTTTGCTTCCGAGATCAAATCAATCCTCGCCAGCAAACTGGTCAAGGCTGAGCTTGATCGCGAAGCCTTGCATCAATTCCTGACTTTTCTTTGGGCGCCAGATCCGAACACGCTCTTTAGCGGAATCAAGACGGTGCCGCCGGGCCATATCGTTACCTGGCGCGACGGCCAAGTGACGACGAACGAATGGTGGGACATTTCATTCGATCAGATCGAAGACGGACGAACCGAAGTCTGGTGGCAGGAGCGGCTGCTGGAAACTCTCGATCGCGTAGTCAAGCTCGAAATGGTAGCCGACGTGCCGTTGGGATCGTTTCTTTCGGGCGGCATCGATTCGTCATCAATCGTAGCGACGATGAATCGTCACAGCGATGGCCGTCGGATTGGCACGTACACCATCGGAATCGAAGCCGAAGATTTGCGGTATGACATTATTCCCGATGATGTCGAGTGGGCCCGCCGCGTCAATCAGCACCTGGATACCGACTATCACGAGATCATGCTGAAGCCGGACGTCGCCGATTTGCTGCCGCAGCTCGTGTATCACATGGACGAGCCGGCCATCGACATGGCAATTCCGAGTTATCTGGTTTCGCGCGCGGCGCGCGAGACAATGCGGGTGATGCTTTCAGGGATGGGCGGTGACGAAGTGTTCGCTGGTTACCCGCGACAAATGGCGATGAAGATCGCAAGCACTTTCGATCCCGTACCGCAACTTCTGCGCCGGCCGGTGATGCGGGCGCTTGAATATGTGCTTCCTGGCGGCATGCCGGGAAGGCTTACGGCGCCGCTGCGAAATGCGAAAAAATTTGCGCGCAGCGCAGCGCTGGATTTCGAGAATCGCTATCTTGGGTTCGGGACTTACTTCAGCGACGAGGCGAAAGCGCGACTGTACACAGACGAGACGAGCGACGCGACTCGGGGGATCGACGCCTATAGCGCGCATCGTCGTTACTTTGCGCGCGCGAAAAATGCCGCGCCACTCAATCAACTTCTTTATGTGGACCTAAAAACTTTTCTGCCTTGTCTCAACCTGATGACGACCGACAAAACTTCCATGGCTGCGAATCTCGAAGTGCGGGTGCCTTTTCTCAACCACGAAATGCTTCAGTTAGCTGCGCGCATGCCGCCCTCGTTGAAATTACGGGGACTGCAACGGAAATTTATTTTGAAGAAAGCCGCCGAAAAACTTCTTCCCCCCGACGTTGTGTGGCGCAAAAAAGCCGGCTTTGGCGCGCCGATCCGGTCGTGGCTGCGCGGCGCACTGCGGCCGATGGTAAATGATTTGCTGTCGGAAGAAACGATCAAGCGGCGCGGTCTTTTTCGCCCGGAAGAAGTGCGGCGGATAGTCAACGCGAATCTTTCGGGCCGGCAAGACCACAATCTTCAGGTGTTTCAATTATTGAATCTGGAGCTGTGGCACCGGGCTTTCATTGACCAATAGAGGACAACTTTTGAGCCGCGTTAGCGGCGAAATATTTATAACTCCCAAAGGGTTTCTATCTTCTTTTGGGCGAAGCGAAATCGTGGATTTCGCTTCGCAGAACAACTTTTATTCAAATTGGTGGCTATAAATATTTCGTGCCTACGGCACGCTCTTGTCGCCCGCGCTGATGATTATTTTCCCGGTCTCTACATTTCAACTGGCAAACCACTGCGCAAAGATTCGCGGATGCGAAATGTTGCGCGCGTAGTCGCAGCTAATTCTTCGAGCGCGATGGCAGCCGGCTTACCATCAAGTACCATCGCACAGACTTCGCGCACTTCGTTTGCTTGTCCTTTGTCTTGCGCGCGCAGTTTGGACTTTCTTTCGCGGCCGTTGTGATAAGCGGTCGCGGTGCGAAAATCTTCGATCACGAAAGACCGGCCCGCGCCAAAGATTTCGATGCGCTCTTTGGCCAGGGCCTGATCTCCTTCAGCCAGATAGGCAATCGATCCGTTCGAGCCATCGGCGAATCGCAGCGTGATGAAAACTGAATCCTCGTCGATGATTTCCTGGTTGCGACTCGCGATCGATTCGGCATAGACACGGGTGACGAGCGAACCGGTGATGAAGTGCATGAAATCGATCAAATGACAGACTTCGCCGATGATTCGTCCGCCGCCCTCGCGCGCATCGTGCACCCAATGACCGCGCGGAAGCCTGCCGGCGTTTATGCGATAAGCGATGGAAAGCGGCGCGCCGCGGCCTTTGAAAAAATCCTTCGCCTCCTGCGCCAGCGACGAAAAACGGCGATTGAAACCCACCATCAAACGACCCGAAGAGTTTGCCGCCGCGGCCAGCACGGTGTCCAATTCCGGATCGTTAAGGGCCAGAGGTTTTTCTACGAATACATTGCGTCCGCGTTCGAGAGCTCGCTGTACGAAAGATGCATGAGTGTCATGCCGCGTCGCGATCACGACCAGGTTAACGTCATCGTCGTCAATTACATCTTGCGCATCGGCAACGCAATTGCGGAACCCGTACTTCGTTCCAATTTCGCGGGCGGAGAGACCCTTGGCGGTGGCAATTGACTGAAACTGCACGCCGGCATCTTTAAAATGCGGCAGCAGCATCGCCCGGGCATAATCGCCCGCGCCGATCAATCCAATCCTTACGGCCGCGGACGCAGAAACTTTTCTGTCGCCGACATCGCGCAAGACAATTCGGCGTTCGATTTCACGCTCGATCTCGTACTGCAGGATGATGCCCAGATACGGCTCTGTGATTTCGCCGGTGAGCAGTTGATAAGCGCGTTCGCCTTCGCTGATCGAAAAACGATGTGTGATTAGCGGCTCTACGTTGACTCGACGTTCGTTTATCAAATCCAGAAAAGCTTCGATGTTGCGCCCTTCGGTCCAACGCACATATTCGAAGGGATAGTCGTGTCCGCGCTCTTCGTATTCCGGATCGTATCGGCCTGGTCCGCACGACATTGAAATCTTGAGCGGGAGCTCCTTTTGATAATAGAGATTGCGCGGGACTTCGAGACCAACCAACCCCACCGCGACGACGCGACCTTTGAGGCGAGATATTTCTCCGGCAAGCTGAACAGGTTGGTTTGAAGAGGTGGCGGCCGTGATCAGCACTGCGTCCGCGCCCCGTCCACGGGTCCAATCGAGCACCATTCGATGCGCGTCTTCGTCGGGCGCGCATCCGGCATCCGCGCCGAGTTGGCGGGCCAGGTCGATTCTTCGCTTGTCCAAGTCAATTCCGAAAACCCGGCAGCCGTTCGCCTTTAATAATTGCACGGCGAGCTGGCCGATCAATCCAAGTCCGATGACCACAACCGACTCTCCCAGCGTTAGCTCCGCGAGGCGAACGCCTTGCAAAGCGATGGCCCCGAGCGTTCCGAATGCAGCAGCTTCGAAATTAACGTCGTCAGGCAACCGCACGCAAAGATTCTTTGGCACCGACAAAACTTCCGCGTGAGAAGCGAATCCGGCGCCCGCGCAAGCGACCCGATCACCGGCACGTAATTCCGTAACGTCGTCTCCTGTTCCGATCACGATGCCGGCCGCGCTATAACCCAGGCTGCTCGATGAATCCAAACGATCTCGCACGGCGTGAAAAGTGTTGAGCACGCCTTCGTCCTTTGCCTTTTGAATTACCTGCTTAACGAGATCCGGACGCTCGCGCGCCCTTCCCAGCAAACCCTTCCGGCCGGTCTCGACAGTGATACGCTCAGTGCCCGCGCTGATCAGCGAAGCGGCAGTGCGCACCAGAACTCTCCCCGGCTGCGCGATCGGTGGCGGAATATCGGCAACTTCGATCTTGCCGGTCTTAAGGTTTTGCAGGATTTGTTTCACGTCGCAGTCCGAAAGGGCAGACTATGTCCTAAATCGGTTGGCCCAGTCAATTATGAACGCGCCTGCACGCCTGCGGCCGGAGCAATCGAGAACCGGGGCCACAATTTTATTGACAATCACGAGCCGTTTTGTTAGTTATGCAACCTTGTTTGCGGCCCGGAACCGGTCAAACTGTTTCAAATTCAGAGAGAAAGTTAGAGTTGGCCTTCTCGGATATTTCTGTCGTTCCGGAGCGGGATCAAGAGCGCGTTAGTTAGAAAAGGATCTTTTAAACTTCCTTTAGGAGACAAACAATGTCACAGAATTGGACCCCGCCACCGGCAGCTGGTGGAGCACCGGCAACCATACCTAACTATATGGTGCCGGCGATCATTTCGATCTTTTGTTGCGCACCGGCTGGGATCGCGGCCATCATCTTCTCCACACAGGTAAACAGCAAGGTTACCGCAGGTGACATCGCTGGAGCTCAGGATGCATCAAAGAAGGCCAAGATGTTCAGTTACATTGGCTTGGGCGTAGGCATCGTTTGGATCATCCTTGTGATTATCTACGTTGTGTTTGTGATTGGTCTTGCCGCGCTGAGCGCTGGCTCTCATTAAGAAATTTAATTGTTGCGCCATCACGCTCCGAGTCCGCGTCGGTTAATGCTTTAGTGACAGCGTTACGTTCCCTGAGGATTTTGCTCTTACCTGAACGGGACTAACGACGCTTCTCAATTCGGAAAGAAATCAATTTTCTATGGCGGTCTTTTGTACTAAGTGCGGCGTTCAAAATATAGACGGCGCGCAGGTTTGTTCTCAGTGCCTGGCGACGCTGCCCGTGGTTACCGGTTACCAACCAACTAACCAGGCAGGACCTGACTTTCAATCCGGGTATCAACCGATTCAACCGCCCGTTCCGCTGTATGGGGACGTGCCGGCGCAGGACTGGCAAAGGATGGCGCCGACAAAAAGATCGTGGCGGGCATCTGCGCTATTCTCGTCGGCGGATTTGGCGTTCATAAATTTATCCTGGGTTATCAGACCGAAGGCATTATTATGCTGTTGGTAACCGTGCTGTCCTGCTTTTTGCTGTCACCCGTAATGCACATAATCGCAATCATCGAAGGGATCATGTATCTCACCAAGACTGACGAAGACTTTGTGAGAACATACGTGCAAGGCAGAAAGGGCTGGTTCTGACAGCTAAGACACGGGAGAAGATTGCCTGTGTTATGATTGAATTTACGAATGCAAATGGAAATCAAAATGCACATCATCTATGAGGAAGTTGACGGCCTGATCCAGGCATCTGTTGCCGAACTCCCGGGCGCAATCTCACTCGGCGCCAGCGTCGAAGAGGCGCGTCAGAATCTTGATGAAGCGATCGAGATGGTGTTGGAGGGAAATCGCCTGCTGGCGGAAGAAGTTGCTCGGGAAAAAATCAGTAGCGAAGAGATAGCCTTCCGTGCTGCATGAAGAGAACGGATTTAATCCGGTACCTTGAAAGACAAGGCTGTCAATTCGTGCGTGAAGGTAAAGAGCACACGTTGTACATCAACCGCCAAACGAAAAAATCTGCTGCTGTGCCAACGCCATCGAGAGATTCCTGGCGGTACCGTCAGAAGCATTTGCCGAGCCCTTGGCGTGCCCTCACCCACATGAAGAATACTCGACCCCGAGTGACGGTCGGATCATGACGAATTTTCACTTTGTGCATGTCGCTAGTGATCGAACTCGGCAACTCACGATTACTGCAACCGCCTGGCTGGCAATTGCTACCGGAGCAGTCTTGCTCTTTTTCTTCAATCCTGCGAATCCACAGAACCAATTTTTCCCCCAGTGTCCGTTTCGTATGATAACCGGATTGCAGTGTCCAGGTTGCGGCACGACGCGCGCCTGTTATCAACTGATTCATCTGCATCCAATCGCCGCCTTCAAACTGAATCCATTGATGATGATGACGCTGCCGTTTCTGATTTACGGTCTGCTTGGTTTTACGAAGAGCGCGATCACCGGTCAGCCTCAACGGCGAGTTTTCATTCCATCATTTTATTTGTGGGCCTGGGTGGTGGTGATGATTGCTTTTTGGATTTTCCGCAACACGCCGTGGTATCCGTTCGTCTCGTGAAGATATTACGATCTTCGTTTAGAGGCGAGCTAAGGCCCGCCCCTCACAGTCTCATCCCCTCCGTTTGGAAGGCGGGACTTGTCCGCGAGATTCAGGATAAGTCGTAAAGGCCTGACTCTTTAATGACGCGTAATCGACGGGCAGTACCCGGCCTCTAAACATTGTCATCGCGATCAGATGATCGGATCGAAACGAACTCGGATGAGCGCGGTCCATTTTGCTGGGCACGATGGCGCAGCACCGACACCGCGATTCCGACCAGTACTGCGAGAATTAATCCTCCGAACAGCAGCTTGCCCAGATCGTTAAAGCCGCATTCGTCGCAATCGGCCGCCTCTATCAATGCGAACAACAAGTTTTGAATTGCAGTTGCCGCTGCGGCTCCCAGCGACGACGTGATGATTAATTCGAATAGTTCCAGCATTGATTGTCCTCGGAAGGTTAAGACGCCAATCGGATTCGGAGAGATAGACACCTCAAATCCGATTTTGTTCCTGCCCCGGCCGTCCTCTCGCTTACGAGATTGATTGTTGTTGACTATTCACCATTTACGATTCACGATTACCCGCTCAATGAACCAAAACACTGATCCCGCAATTCGCATAGTCTTGCTGCCGCGCGACACGAATTCGCAAGGCACAATCTTTGGCGGCGTAATTCTTAGCTATATCGACATGGCGGGCGCGATCGAGGCTCACCGGCACACCGGCATGGATCGTTTTGTTACTGTGGCCATGCGCGAAGTAATCTTCCATCAACCGGTATTTGTCGGCGATCTCGTCAGCTTCTATTCGGAAACGATACGGGTCGGGAACACGTCAATTACCGTGCGCGTGGTGGTCGAAGCCGAGCGTTACGGCGGTCCGAAAGAGAAAGTTCGAGTCACCGAAGCGGAAGTGATATATGTTGCCGTGGATGAAGCCGGAAAAAAAACGAAGGTAGTGAGCGGTTAGCAGTCAGTAGACAGAACCTAGTTGAGTTTGGATTGTATCTTTCGCAGCGCAATCGCCGCCTGAGTAAATCCAGAACTTTCTTCCAACGCCAGACCGTAATGCTTCGCCGCATCGGCATAGCGATGACGCATCTCGTAGACCCGGCCAAGATTGAAATGCGGAAAGGCATATGATTCGTAACGCGGCGCCAGCAGCGCTCGTTTGAACCAGCGCACGCAACCGTAAGTGTCGCCCTTTGCCAGCAGGTAACTGCCGATGTCGTTGTAGGGATTTCCAAACGCTTCGTCGACCCGAATCGCTTCCAGACACTCGGCAATCGCTTCGTCATATCTATTCTGAAAGCTGTAGACCCAACCCAGAAATGTGTGCGCTTCGGCGGTCGGAAAGGTTTCGATCGACTGCTGGTAAAGTTCGATGGCCTCGTCATAGTTGTCTTCCAGTTGCGCCTGATAGGCCTGGTGAAAAAGCTTCTTGGCCTCGAGCTTCGCCACTGGCGACTGATCATCGCCGAGTATTATTTCGTTTTCGAAGAGACCTTTAATCACTTGATTCTGCTCACTCCGGCACTCAGATCATTTAGATTATACTGATGAGCGGTTGATAGCGACAATCGCGTTAAGCCGGCACTTTCTTCCCGGCGACTTGCGCGTTGGCGTGAAAAGCGCCGCTCGCAAAGCCGCCAGGGTGCAAAGAAGGGCATCGCAAAGAAGAGCGCAGAGAGCATGGCGTTTGACGAAACAGTTTTCGTGACCGGCTTCCCGGGATTCATCGCCGGTCGTTTGGTGAAGCAACTGGCAACGGAAGGCGCCAGGTTTTTTCTGCTCGTGCAACCTGCATTCACTGAAAAAGCAAAAGAAGAAATCAAGCGAATCGCTGACGACACGAGGGCATCGCTCAATAATTTTCGTTTGGTCGAAGGCGACATCACGAAACCAGGTCTCGGCCTGTCTGCTTCGGATTTTGCGGCGGCGCAACGCGAAACGACGACACTGTTTCATCTCGCGGCAATTTACGACCTCGGCGTTGAGCGGCACGTGGCGATGCGAGTTAACGTGGGCGGAACCGAACAGGTGAACAGCTTTGCCGGAGAAATTAAGGACCTGCGACGTTATCATTACGTCTCGACCTGTTATGTTGCGGGCAAACGCGAAGGAGTTATTCACGAAAACGAACTGCGGCACGACGCGGGCTTTCGCAATCATTATGAAGAGACGAAATACCTGGCCGAGCTATCAGTTGAGGCCTTGAAGAAAGATTTGCGGGTGACCATTCATCGCCCGGCAGTCGTTTGCGGAGATTCGAAGACTGGTGAGACGGCAAAGTACGACGGAATTTATTACTTGATTCATTATCTGCGGATGTGGCCGAGCGCGCTGACGCTGCTGAATATCGGTAATAGCGATGTCAAACTCAATCTGGTGCCGGTTGATTTCGTGATTGATGCAATGATCGCGCTGGCCAAAGACGAGAAAGCCGCCGGCGCTACGGTTCAGCTCGCGGATCCGGTGCCGCTGACGACGCGTGAGTTGTTTGATGAGATCGCCAGGGCCCTGAAAGGACGCGAGTCGTTCGCCACAATTCCACCGGGTATCGTTTATCCAGTGTTGATGCTTCCGTTCTCACCAAAAGTCACGGGCCTGCCACACTCGGCGGTGCCGTATTTTTTCCTGGCCCAGACTTATGACACGAAAAGCGCTCGTGAATTGCTGGATCCGCTTGGCGTTCATTGTCCTGCTTTTTCGGATTACGCGGCGGCGCTGGTTGATTTCGTGGCCCGGCATCCGCGACTGGATTGATTCTTAAAGATTTAGCACCCTCACACATTGCACTAAGCGGCGAGAACAGGTCCACCCGCGACGAGTCTTTTCATGCGCGCGTCGACGCGGAGATTCAAACCCTCGAGACTCCTCGCTCCAAGTAATGCCAGGTCGCCTTCTTCTGCAAAGACGACTTCATCAATTGTGAAAAACTGATCCACTCTGATAATAGCGAAGCCTACGTTCCGAGTGAGTTCCTGGCTGTTAGCCATTACGAACGAGATGTCTTTCTTTTCACGATTGACACCGATCTTTTCAAGAATTGTCTTTGGCATCCAGGTATATTCGCTACCCGTGTCGACAAGCACACTTTCAATCTCGGCGGATCGACCGCGATCGGCGATGTTTTCAATCGAGCAACTAGTATAGAAAGTCCCCATAAGGTCAGTGTTCATTTCGAGCAGTGTCTTTGCCATTGTATTGCTCCAGTTTGCGGTAGATGGTCTTCCGGCCGATGTTCAGCAAACGCGCGGCGCGAGTTTTGTCGCCAGAGGTGTAATCAAGCGTCGCTTCGATAGCTTGCCGTTCGATTTCGTCCATCGAGGACGGCACTTCGATCTCCAGCTTCGCGCTGCGGCCTTCGTTAGCCGCCTGCGCCCGTTCAGCTCGGATCATCGCTTCCTGCTCAATGCTCACGCGACTTATGGCCAGGGGCAGATCGTCGAGCTCGATCTGGCGTCCGGCGGCAATGATAACCGCGCGCTCGATCGCATTCTCCAATTCGCGCACGTTTCCCGGCCAGTCATAACTAATCATGGCCTGGATCGCGGCTTTCGAAATACCGGAAACAAAACGGCCGGTCTTCTGCTTGTAATGTTCGAGGAAGTGAATCACCAGCGGATGAATGTCTTCGCGGCGTTCGCGCAGCGGCGGCAACTGGATCGGGAAAACCGAAAGGCGATAAAAAAGATCGCGCCGGAATTTGCCTTCATCAACGGCGCGTTCCAGGTTGACATTTGAAGCGGCAATCACGCGCACGTCGGCTTTTAAGCTTTCATTGCCGCCGACACGCGTGAACTCTCCGTCTTGCAGTACGCGCAACAGTCGCACCTGAGCGGCGAGGCTCATCTCGCCTACTTCGTCGAGAAAGAGAGTTCCGCCATCGGCCTCTTCAAACCGGCCGCGTCGCCGCGCGCGCGCGTCGGTAAAGGCGCCTTTTTCATGGCCGAAGAGTTCCGATTCCAGCAACGTTTCCGGGATCGCGCCGCAGTTCAGCTTCACGTACGGTTTGTCTTCGCGGCCTGAGTTGAAGTGAATCAGGTTTGCGAGCAACTCTTTTCCAGTTCCTGACTCGCCCTGAATCAAAACGGAAGTTTGCGTGTCGGCAACGCTGAGCGCGAGTTCCATCGCCCGGCGAATGGCGCGGGCCTGGCCAATGATCCGGTCTTCGCCATAACGTTCGTGCAGCGCGCTTTTCAAACGCATCACTTCGGCGGAAAGATGATCGCGCTCCAGCGCCGTGCCGATCTGGTCCGCGATTCCTTCCACCAGCGCGATCTCGTGATCTTTGAATCGCTCTCGCAGCTTGCTCCATACCAGTCCCAGCAGGCCGAAGGTGTGCCCGGCAATGCGCACCGGCGCGACCAGGGCGGCCCTTCCGCCGAGGGTGGCGTTGAAAATGACCCGCAGCGGTAACGGCAGATCCGTTTCCAGAAGATTCAACGTTCTTCCGTCGGCAAGCACATCGAAAATCGCCGGGTATTCCGCAATGTCGAGTGACTGCCCGTGAGCTTCGATCAGACCGCGTACGCTGTCAGTCGCAGCCTGAGGAGCAGCCTTGAAGGCCGCGAGGCTGATACGCTTTTCGGCTGAATCCAGCACGCCCAGCGCGCAATAATCGGCGCCGACCAGGGCGAGCGCGCGTTCGAGCACGGCCGACGACACTTCGCCAAAATCCGATCGGGCATTCAGCGCGTTCGCGATCTCGAGTAGAGCTTTCGTGGTGTCCGCTTCGCGCTTCTTGTCGGTATAAATTCGGGTGTACTGATAGCCGATAGCGAGTTGCGTGGCGACCGATTGCAAAAAAGCAACCTCTTCATCGAACCAGCGCCGCGGTGCTTTGGTACTGTGCAGACCAATCAGCCCCAGCACTTCTTCGTCCAAAACGACCGGAACGACGAGAAGCGATCGAGTGCCGAGACTCTTCGCCAGAAACCGAATCCGGTGATCATTTTCGCGGGCAGATGCATCGTCAAGTCTGATTGGCTGCTTGATGTCGATCTGTTCGGAAAGCTGCTTGAGATCGAATGGAATCCTGGTTCCAAGGGTGGAAGGAACATCATCGGATGCGCGCCATTCGTGGCTGATACTTAGCTCGCCTTCGGGATGGAGCTTGATGATGTCGCATCGATCAACCTCCATCATGCGGCCCAACTCTGAGACGATGACGCGGAGAAATGTGTCAAGATTGATGGATGCAGGCAGTTTTGCCGCCAGCCGATCGATGATCGACTCGCGTGCCTCATGCATCTTGAGCTTCCGTTCCAGCGAAAGCGCGTGTTCGGTTTCCGTGGCGGTGTGCATTTGATTCCTGGCAATAATGAAGAGGCTTTAGTCAGCACCTGTCGCGCGTCACGCCGTCTTCAAGTTCGTCGATCATAACGAACCCCGGCGCAACTTGCAAAAATGGCAGTTCCGCACTCCGGTCGCGGTTATCAAAGCGTACAGCCAACGATTTCCAATGCATCGCATCTCAAGTAAGCCCGGTTGTCACGGTTCAAATCGCTTCGTATAATCGGAACGGAAGCTTGTAATTCTGAAGTTCCATCGGAGCCATTAACCAGTGCCAATCTATGAGTTTCGTTGCCGGAAGTGCAACGCACAGATTGAGGTCTTTCAAAAACTGAGCGACAAACCGCCGGCCAGATGTAAAAAGTGTGGTGGTCGTTTAGAAAAACTCACGTCGGCCCCGGCAATCCAGTTTAAAGGTGAAGGTTGGTACGTGACCGATTATTCGCGCAAGGGCAATAAGCCCGAGAAGGAATCGCCTTCGACGGAAACCCCTGTGGCAACTGAGAAAGCGAAACCGAAAGAGACCTCCACAAAAAAGACCGGCTCCGATACCAGTTAAATTACGAAGCCCTCAAGGGATTTCAGGCCAAAATGCGCGCCATAAAGAAAGCAAGAATGCAAGACAAGGAAAGCTCCTTTTTTTGGTTATGCTGGCGCGGTTTAATTTTTCCGACGACTGCAGTCGTTCTGGCAGGCACACTCGCGGGGCAAGCGGGTCGACGGGCCCATACCGGCAGTGACACATCAAGCCTGCTTAATGTCATCGCTACTCGCAGTGACGGCTCGACCGCCAGAGTGACGTCGAAAGACGTTTCTTTGTTCGACAACGGCGTCGAGCAGACCATCAAGAATTTCTCGCCCGATCCCTCACCCGCGCGCATCGTGCTATTGGTTGATAACTCGTTAACAATACGCGCTGACGTAGAAAAGCTGGAGGCGGCAACGCTGGAGTTCGCATACGAAATCTACGACGGTGATAAATTACTCGTCGTGGGTTACGACAATGCGGCCGAGATCGTCTCCGATTGGACTGATGACGCGAAAAAGATCGAAAGTGAGCTCAGGACTTTTCGCAAAAAGGGTGACCCGCATCTCTTTGATGCGTTATTCGCGGTGACCGAAGATGCTCTGCGGCCTTTGTCGACGCAAAAGCGCGTGATCGTAGTAATCAGTGACGGCTTGGATCGCGGGAGCAAGACGAAATTCAACGACGTTCTCGGTGCGCTTCAGTCGCTCGACATCACCGTTTATATGGTGCAGGCCCAGGACCGAACGCGCGGGGCGATTCGCCGCGATGTGCCCAAGCCGCTGCAAGTGGTGGAGAAGCTCGTTGAGGGGACCGGTGGCCGGGTGTTTCCAATCGAAGATCCACGCGACGCCGCAAAAGCGATTTGCGATGAGCTCCGCAAGAACAGGTACATACTCTCTTATCTGCCACAGAGTGTGCCCTTTGCCGAGCCCCGGTCGATCCTTGTCGTGGGTGACACCGGAATAAGTACGCGCTCAAAGGCCATGCAACCACCGCAATAGTCTTGATAAGCGCGCGCATCTATGCGTTCGAATCGCAGGCGCGCCTTTGTTTGCGATGAGAGTTTTCCCAGTCTTACTGAAGTTCTTCAGTTCTTCAGTTCTTCCGGCGAGAGTAGATGTAGAACAGAGTCAGGATAATCCCGAGCAGAATAATTTCCCAGAACGCGAAGACGCTCCCGTCGAAGCGTCCGCCTTCATCGTGAGCGTCAAGATAAACGATAAAGGTTCCAAACGTTACGCCGGCGACCAGCCAGATGATCTGTCGTTTGAGATCCCACACGCCAGCACAGCAGAGAGTGATGCGAGTCTCAGTATTCTAACTGGCCGTCATAGATCATATCGGCGATCTTGAACCGCTTGTCCAACTTGATGCCTCTTGAGCCGACAGAGAATTGAGAATAAAAGCGCACCTCGCCGCTGTCAGGATTCAGGAACGGTTTGCCATCAATCGCGCGCAGAAAAATGAAACGCGCACCGAAACCATCCTTCCCGGGCGGAACATACTCAGTAAGGAAAAGCCGCTTACCGTCCTTGCGCTCGAGATAAGTATCGTTCTTTGCCAGGTCTGTTGTGGCGCTACCCAATGCCTGCATAACCGGACCGGAGTAACGTTGGTCGGTCGCGTCAAAAGCAACTGCCAGGATGATGTACTCATTGGATTGAAGGTTAGCAAATGCGTTCAGCCGCTCAATCGTTTCCTTGGGTAGATTGGGCTGCTGCAATTCCATCAATCGCACAAAGGCCTGGCGGATCGGTCTGGCGGTAAAGAACCGAATGCGGTAGTTGGTGTTGACCGCCTGATTCGTTGCGCCTTGACTCTGACGAGAACTATCGTTTGAGGTGCTACGAGCGCCGTTTACGCCCGGAGCAGTAGTGGGACTAAAGAACATTTGTGAGGTATCGGTATCCGTCTGCGTTTGACCCCAGGGGGAATCATCCAGAACCTTTTGAGCGTCTTTCTTGGACCATTGGTCCCAACTCTTCAATTTCTGGGCCATAATTCCGGCGGTGAAGAGCGACATCACTACGGTCGCGATGGCAAGTTTACGCATTTGATTAAGTCTTCCTTTCTTACTGGTTTATCTGTGAACGGGGTTACGCAGCAGGGCCGCACTTCAAAGCGCGGCACTTACGACGACTATCTTAGTACTCGAGTTTTCCCTGGTAGATCATGTCGTTTACTTTAAAGCGACGATTCAGTTTGAGATTAGTTCCAATCTCGGCGTAAAAGCGCACCTCGCTGCTGGCAGCAGTTAGAAAAGGTTTCCCTTCAACGGTCCTCGGGAATACAAATTTCGCTCCGAGCCCGTCCTGAATAGGAGCTCTGTAGTCCATCAGGTAAACGCGCTTGCCGTCCGTTCGTTCGAGATAGGTATTATTCTTGAGTGTATCGGTTACCGCGCTGTTGAAATTCTGAAAAGCCTTCCCCTCAAGACGTCCGTCACCAGACTCGTAGGTTACGGTAACCACAATAAAATCTCCGTAATTCCGCTCAACGAACTCCTGCATCTGATTCTTGATTTTTTGCTGATCCGCGGCATTGGCGCCCGACTGTTGGACCAGAATCAAGTTGGCAAGAGCTTCCCGAATGGGCTTGGCAGAAAGAAATCGAATCTGATAGTTGGTGCTGACTGGCCCGTTGTAGGCCCCTTCGCTGGCACGGTTCGCATTTCGATCCGCTTGCTCTTGACGCATAGTTGTCGAAGGGGGCGCCGTGCGGTTTGTCGTCGTATTGGCGCCGCTGCCGGAAGTCGGGGAATATGTCATCTCGGAAGTGTTCGTTTCAACTTGCACCTGAGCCCACGGCGAATCATTCAATATTTTTTCCGCATCTTTCTGAGACCATTCGCGCCACGGTTGGGATTGGTTCTGAGCCCTGGCGACCGTTGCGATCAGAGCCGTCGACAGCGCGGCGATTGCAAGCTTGCGCGTTAGTTTTGGATCTTTCTTCACTTCAATTTCCAGCGATTTGAAAAATTTGCCAGACGGGCTCCGGCGGATGTCTATTCTCAATCCGATTATCAATCAGCGGTATCCAAAGCAGCACTAAGTTTGTCGTACTTTATCAACATTGCGTTGCCTGGGCAAGCCGAAAAACGATCCAAACGAGGGCGCTGCGGAGAACTTCGAGACAGATTCTAATCTGGGTTAATTACAAAGAAAAGAGGGAGAAGAGCGAATCGCTCCTCTCCCTCTGGATGGGTAAATGAAACGGTTTAGAAGTTGAAGCGGACGACAATCTGTCCGACTCTGCCGCCGGGATCGTTGGTGGTTGAAACATCGCGATAAGCGGTGTTGGAACCCAACAACTGACCAAACCCGGATAGGGTATAGGTCGGTATGTCACCGTTGGTAGCGTTATTCGCACCAATGGTTACCGTGTCGTTATTAAAGGAACCCAGCCTGAAGTCAATGTTGTTGAAGAAATTCAGAAACTCGAAGCGAAACTCAAGGTCCTTCGTCTCCGAGAACTTGATTTTCTTCTCGATGCCAAAGTCGACGCGCGTGAAGCGCGGGCCATGGACAATCAGCTGGGTAAATCCGCACTGACCAGTAAAGGTGGACAGGCAGTTGTCACCGGCTGGGGCGATGTATCGCCCGCTCGGATCGCCACCGGTCGTAAAGCCCAGCGGGCCACCCGACAAGTTTCCGGTACCGTATCCATTTGCGGTGCAGTTAGCGGTACCTGGCACGCAGGTGTTAAATGCGCGCCTGGTGTTGTCAACGATGTCCTGCGGTAGCCAAAAGACTGCCGGACCGATGGCGCCGGTCGTGGTATTCGTAACGACTGTGGTCTTACGAATCTTAATGGCGTTCTCAAGTTCCTTTGCAGTCATGCCAACCAGTTGGACATTGCCGAGATTCAACGGAACGCCACTCGAAACTCTGACGGTTCCGTTGAGGGTCCAGTCGCCTGCAAGCCCATTCCAGATTCCGTGCAAGTTACTGCCAAAGTGCCGGCCGCGTCCGAAGGGCAACTCGCCAATAAAGCTTCCCTTGAGCGAGCTGCGAATGTCGAACGGCGAAGCCACCTTGTTCAGCCACGTGTTGCGAATAGTAGCCGGCTGCAAGAAGGCAATCGAGCTGCTGACAAACTCGTTGCCGAGCGCCTTCGAGAAGGTGTAATTGAAGTTTGCTAATACACCTTTCGAAAGCCGCCTGCGCAACTCGATCGTCAGGGCGTCATACCAGGTCTTCCCGTCATTGTTGACCAGGAAGCTGCCGTTGCCGGCGCCGAAGTTATTAAACATCACCGGGTTGACCACGAAGAAATTCGAGGGCAAACCTCCGTTTGCGGCATTGAGCATATACGGACATCCCTGCACTCCCGCTGCGACGGGGTCGCAGTCGTTGGCCGAGACGCCGCCAAATTGTGCCAGGATGCCGGCAATGCCGAGCGCCTGTAAATTTGACGGAGTCAAGCGGGCGGTAAACGTGCTGGAGCCGAAGCGGGATGACGTATAGTTAGCTTGGTTAGTCGCGCTAGCAGCTGGTAATCCCTGGAAGAACGCCAGGAACAGTGGTAGCGGAACCGTACCCGCACAATTCGAATACCTGAATGTCGTTCCGCCGCCGCAGCCGGCGCCACCAGCAATGTTGGCGCGAAGGTTGCTGGCCGCGTTGCGAACTTCATTCGCGAAGCCATTCTCAATTATGTTGACTTCGTTGAGATTGAATTGACGCAGAAGTTGATGCCCACGATTGCCGATGTAGCCGATCTCAATCACCATATCTTTTGTAATTTCGCGCTGAATACTGCCGCTAAACGAAATCACGTACGGTGTCTTAAGATTAGGAAGGAAGGCATTCGCGGATGCAGAATCGCCTTGTGGGCCTTTCGGTGTTCCTGGCGGGGCGCCGGGTGCGTTGCCGTAAAATATGCTCGGCGTCGTCGGGATCGTCCCGGGCGCCACTGGAGCTCCAGGCAGATTCCGGAAAAGAGTTCCGCGCGTGAAAGCGCTTCCGCTAAACTGCGTCAGATCAAGTTGTCCGCCGAAGTTAGTGCCCACAATGCTGGAAGTAAGGTTCAAACCTTCACGGTCGAAAGCCATCGACCAGCCGCCACGAATTACCGTTTTGCCCGATGAGCCAAACACGGTCTTCAGGAACCCGGTCTTGAAGTTTGGCTGATAGGCGAACCCTACCGTAGGCGCCCAATTGTGCGCCGTGTTGTAGAGATGTTGTCCCGGTGGCAACGGACTAAACGAAGTCGCGGATCCAGCAGTGGCTCCGGGCTTGAACAAAGCCGAAAGATCAGAGCCTGACGTGCCAAACAAACCGGCAAAGGTGTTTTGAGTCAGCGCTTTGTTTTGCGAAATCGGAGCGTACACGGTCTCCAGGCGGAGGCCAAAGTTGACGGTCAGATTGGGTCGGAAGCGCCACGAATCCTGTCCATAGACTCCGATTTCCCGTTGACGGAAGCGCTGAATGTTCACATCACGAACGTAACCGCTACCCGCTTCATTGAGAGAAGCCGCGTAGCTCACGGACGTGAGACGACCAGTCAGCACACGATACAACGTGTCTGCTTGCGCGGCCTGAGTTGCGGTTGCGAAAGGACCGCACGGAGCAGCGCCGACGCAGAATACGCTCTCTATGGGATCGCTAGTGTCCTGGCCATAGCCGGCAGTGGGGACAACTCCGACAAAGTTTGGCGTTTGCGCCAAAAACGTGCTCACAGAAGTCATGTCTCCACCAAAGTTAAGCGTGTGCTTGCCCTTTACCCAGCTCAGGTTGTCGCTGAACTGGTTCGTGGGCGTGTTGCGACGCTGTGCATTGTTGACAGTGGTTACGTTGGAGATACCACTGGCAGCAACGTTGATGCCCTGAGATACACCGCCCTGATTTACGAACTGGCCAGGATTGTTCTGCGGAAAGAAAAGCACGATACCGTTTTGGACGCCAAACCTGGCTTCGTTAACGATGTTGTTCCTGATCTGGGTCCGCCACGCGGTTGAACTTGAATAGCGATTCGAATCCTGGCTGCCGAAATTCGGAAAGCCGGGAGCAAAAGGATCGGCGTTGTTCAGGAAGTCCACCTTCGAGCGAAAGATCTGATAATTGTAGATCGTTTCGATGTGGTTCTTCTTGTTCAGTTCAAAGTCGAACCGTGCGGTAGGAAACCGCCTTTTTTGTCCGCCCTGGTTGGTAAAAGTGAGTTGCTGAATGTTTGGGTCGGAAGTATTAGTAAAGCTTCCGGGTACGGCTCGAATCGAGGTCATGAGCGCGGCAATCGTCGGATCCGGCGTGGACTGAGCACCCGTGAATCCTCCGGCTATCGCGAGGTTATAAACATTGACCTGGGTCGAGCCAAACTGGAAGAGGCCCGCGATTGCGTTCGGACTCAGAACGGTCCGTGTTCGCAACTGAGCTTCAGGCAACCGATACTCTTCATAGTTTATGAAGAAGAAGCCCTTGCGCGTGCTGTTGAATATATGAGGAATCTTGATCGGGCCGCCGACTCTGGCACCCGGCTGGTTAAGCAACGCATTGGTTCGCGGCGCTTTATCGTTTGGTGACGGCGGCTTGCCAAAATGCGGCTTGGGTGCGAGCAGCATATTGTTCCAGAAAAAATTCCCATTTAGCGATTTGTCGCGGTGCTCCCAATAAACGCTACCGTGATACTCACTGCCACCGCTGCGTGTGGTGAACTTGATTTGGACGGCGCCCTCGGCGTTGCTCTCCGCACCGGGCGTCGAGGTAGAAACACTCACCTCTTGCACAGCGTCGGTCTTCGGCTGGATCAGGGTGAAGAAACCATCCGAGCCTTTCAGGACGTTGTCCTGAATGTTAAGGCCATCAAGGGTAACATTCAGCATCGCCTTTGGCAGCCCGTTCACAGTCGACTGTCGCGGGCGACCCGCCGTGGCGGTGCCTGGTAAAAAGAGCAGCAGGTCGAGCGCATTACGCGAAGCGTAAGGCAGGTTGGTGATTTGCCGGCCCTGAATCGTTGTGCCGACGGTGGCCGTCTGTGTTTGCAGCAGCTCGCCCCCGCCGACGACCGTTACCACCTCGCTGGCAGCGCCGACCTCCAGGCCTACCGCAATGCTCGAAGGCTGGCTAACGTTAATCTTAATCGCGGTCACCACGGCCTGCTTAAACCCCTGCCTGGTAATCGTGGCCGTATACTCGCCTTCTTGAAGGCCAGGAACTTGGAAAGCTCCTTCGCTGTTGGTTTCCGTCGTAAACTCCCGGCCCGTAGCAACGCTCTTAACCACTACCGTTGCTCCAGGTACGACGGATCCCTGTGGGTCGGTGACAGTTCCGGAAAGCGAACCGGTCGCAGTAACCTGACCGAACCCGAGGGTCGCACTCATCGCCAGAACAAATAATGCAATGAGTAGTCCTGCAAATTTTCCTTTCATAAGGGGATCCCTCCTATAGGATTAATTTGAAACGATGTAACCGAAGTGGAAAGCCAAACGCTCAACACCTACTCAAACTACGTTGAAGTAGTTACGAAGCCGGATGAAATTACTATGCTTAGAATTCTTACTCACAGGCTGGTTCCGGTTTTGCGAGAAAGCAAACCGTGCGCCACACAACCGTCTTTTCCTCGACCTCGCTTTTGCCGCGATTTTGTGATTTTCCCCTTTGGATAGGAGCATCTCCCGTTCAGGTTTATGGATGTTCATTCAGTTTTTCGGAACAACTCAGGAGCCTAAAAGGCCGGCCTCGGCCAGGTAAGTGCCTGGCCGCGAACGCTGGATTTTCGGTTTCTTGTTCAGATTCCTGGACAGGAATGACGTGCCTGCGCACTGCGAGTCGAGCAGGCCGCTCGGAATGGACGGGCTGCGTGGTATCCTCGGATTAACACCTTGATACTATGGAAACTATCGTCTTCCTGGAACGCGACACGATTCAGGCAAGCTTTCGCCGCCCCAGCTTCGATCACGAGTGGATCGAATATGGCGAGAGCGCGCAATCACAAATCATCGAACGACTTCAGGGCGCAACCGTTGCCATCAGTAACAAGCTGGCATTGCGCGAAGCTGAACTGTCGCAGTTGCCCAACCTCAAATTGATTGCCATAGCCGCCACCGGTTTTGACAACATCGATTTGGACTATTGTCGTCAGCGCGGAATCGTCGTGTGCAACGTTCGGGGCTATGCCGCGAACTCAGTTTCCGAACATGTCTTGATGTTGATCCTGGCGTTGCGTCGCAATTTGCTTGCCTATCGCGAAGACGTGCGGCGCGGCAATTGGCAACACTCGAAACAGTTTTGTCTATTCACCCATCCGCTTGAGGATCTGCGCGGGAGCACGCTGGGGATTGTCGGCTACGGCTCAATTGGAAAAGCAGTAGCGCAACTGGCTGAATCAATCGGCATGAAGATCTTGATTTCAGAACATAAGAATGCAAGTAAGGCACGCGAAGGACGCACGCCATTTGATGAGACGCTGCGACGAAGTGACGTTCTTACCCTCCACTGTCCATTGACCGAAAAAAGTCGAAATATGTTTGGACGATCCGAGTTTGATCTGATGAAACGCAACGCTCTCTTAATTAATACGGCCCGCGGTGGATTGGTTGAAGAAGCTTCTTTGATCGAAGCTTTGCAGAATGGAAACATCGCCGGAGCCGGATTTGATGTCCTCAGTGAAGAACCTCCGCGAAAGGGTGACGCACTCCTTGCCCTGGATTTGCCGAATTTTATTGTGACCCCTCACGTTGCCTGGGCCAGCAATGAAGCAATGCAGGTTTTGGCTGATCAATTGATCGATAATATCGAAGGCTTCATCCGCGGACAGCCGCGAAACCTGGTAACTTGATCAGCCATCTCCCACGGTGCGATTAGTCGGAGTCTGTTTCGCCTTGAAACTGGCGACAGATACAGAACCGCTCGCGGGTAATGTGATTCAAAGACCCGCTTGCTACCGCAAGCGGTTCCGTAGACGAAGCGATTAACTTCGACACATTGACTTCGACACTAAGGTGGACGGTCAGGAAGCAGCTTCGGCTGCCGGTTGGTTTTCGTCGTGATGCTCAGTCGTGTAGAGGTTTAGGATCTCGCGGCCCTGGCGCGAACGCGGATCGATCGTGCGCAAATGTTTGCGGCCTTGCATCTCCCAAATTGCCGTCACTACTCCATCCTTCTCAACGGCGTGATAGCTTATCTCTTCCGCGTTGGTTGCCGGCTCTGTCGCGGATTCGTTCTCAGACATAGAACTCTAGATTCGCTCCTCGATACTTTGATTGTTCTTGCTTCTGAGGATTCTGGCATAGCGGCAAAGGCAATGTCTAGCAGTCTGGCAAGTGTAACTTGCCCAGGCAGCACCGGTTCACTGCCAAATTTCGCACCTTATCTTTTCAAACTGATCAAGCCTTCGACGGCTCGCCGTGCGGATACTACTCCCCATCCTTGTCGCTCAACTTCGATTCCCGGAACACGTTCGGCCGTGTCGATAAGAGCGCGTTTGATCTGCTGCGGATTCAAAGCCGGATTGGCTTCCAGCATGCAGGCGATGATCGAAGAGACGATGGGCGCGGCGAAGGAAGTTCCATCGACATATTTATAATGTTGGTTAATCACGTTACCTTCGCGCAGCTTGATCGTAATTAGTTGTCGTAACAAAGGAGCGTGCTGAGAACGCGCTTCATAAAGATCTTTGTCAACACCCGAGTGGCTCTCGATTATCGCGCGCAGTTCGTCGTCGGGAGCTTCGTCAAGTTGCGCATAGAGATCAGCTTGTTCGGCCGTCGGCGTGCGCGGAAGGATCGGCGCCGCCACCCATATTCCCGGCGCGATCACCTCAGGCTTTTGTAACCCGTCAATCGTGGGCCCGTAAGACGAACGATACATACCGCGCCGCGCTCGATCCAGCGAGTTCTGATCGTCCAGCCCGCCGACTGCAATCGAAGATGGCGCGCTCGCCGGCGGCAAAACCGGATGGCCGGGCACGTGGCCGGCATTTCCGACCGCGCACACCACCGTCAATCCCTCGCTTACGCAACGCTCCACGGTCTGCGACAAAGGATTGGTCAGATAACTTTCTTCGAAGTCACCGCCGGCCGAGATGTTTACCACGCGAATCCTATGTTCTTCATGATGACTCAGGACCCATTCGAGGCCGCGCTGAATTTGCTCTTCACTGATGCGACCGGTGCGGCCGATTTTTACCAGCACGAGATCGGCAGCGGAAGCAATGCCCCGATAAAAGCCATCTGAAAGCGCGCCGCTTCCAGCCGCGACTACTGAAGTCATCATACCGTGCCAACTGGCAACGTCGCTCGTTTCCAGCGATGTCCGATCGCCTTCTTCGGCGAAGATACTGTGGTAGGCGAGAATGCGATTGGGTGGAGTTGTAAGATCGGGATGAACGTAAAAGCCTGAATCAAGAAATGCAATGGTCACGCCCTTACCGGTAAAAGTTTCGTCAGCGTCCATGCGCAACGGTGTCGGCAGCACGAAGTCATGCTGCTCGAACACCACGGCGTGAGATTCAGTTTGATATCTCGCGCGACTGAACAGCTCGACGCAGCGTTCGCACACCTCGTTGACGTCCGCCGTGTTTGAGTTAATGATCGCCCGCAAGCCATCGGGCAAGGCGGCAAGTGGAATGAGTCTCCCATGCGCCAATTGATCGCACACCGGACAAATCATCGGCGGAGTCCGGTTCGTTACCGCTTGCTCAAGATTTTCCGCAGCGTCTTTCATTCCTATCTTTGCCCGGGAAGTTTAGACTGTTTGTTCATCGCCGAAAGCGCCCGCACAGAGCATCGAATTTTTGATTTAAGTTCTATAAATATTTCATGCCTAAGGCACTCTAAAAAGTTCGGTTAGGCATTACAGCCGATTTCTTGCTGCACTCAACTCTTCTGCAACGCGCGCGGGCGCGGTTCCTCCGATTTGTGACTTCGTTGCCAGAGTCTGCTCGAGCGATAACGATTCGAAAACATCCTGCTCGATCAGCGGCGAAAAAGTTTTCATCTCGTCGAGTGAGAGTTCATTTAGTTCAACGCCTCGTTCGATTGCGCGCACCACGATCCGCCCAACCGATTCATGAGCTTCACGAAACGGGATTCCTTTGCGCACCAGGTAATCCGCCAGCTCCGTGGCATTGAGATAGCCCTGCGAAGCCGCCGCGCTCGCTCGCTCTTCGTTCAATTGAAGGTTGCGCAGCACCGTCGTCGTAACCGCGAGACTGGCTCTCAACGTGTCGGTCGTATCAAAGAGCGCCTGCTTGTCCTCCTGCATGTCTTTGTTATAAGCAAGCGGCAGCCCTTTCATCATTGTGAGCAACGACAAGAGATGTCCAAAAACACGCCCAGCTTTGCCGCGCACGAGTTCCATCGAATCCGGATTCTTCTTTTGCGGCATCAGGCTGGAGCCGGTGGCGACCGCGTCGCTCAATTCGAAAAAACGGAACTCAGTTGTCGAATAAAGAATAATGTCTTCCGCCAAACGCGACAGATGCATCATGATTAGCGAAGCCGCGCTCGCGAACTCGATCACGAAATCGCGATCGCTGACGCCGTCGAGGCTGTTGCGCGAAATTCCGTCAAACTCGAGTGCGCGCGCGACAGCCTCGCGATCGATCCCGTAAGAAGTTCCGGCCAGCGCCGCTGAACCCAGCGGCATAACATTGACGCGTTCTCGCACTCCCGCCAGCCGCACACGATCGCGCGCCAGCATTTCGAAATATGCCAGGCACCAATGCGCAAAGAGGATCGGCTGCGCACGCTGCAAATGCGTGTATCCGGGAATTACCGCACCATGATTTGCTTCTGCGAAATCGAGCAATGCGGTCTGCGTGCTGCGCAAGGCCAGCGCGGCGCGATCAATTTCATCGCGCAGCCAGAGGCGCAAATCGGTGGCGACCTGATCATTTCGACTGCGCCCGGTGTGCAGCTTGCGACCGGTATCGCCGATCAATTCAATCAGTCGCGCCTCGACGAAAGAATGCACGTCTTCCGACGGCAATTCATCGAAGTAAGCAGAACCGGCTTGCCCGCGCTCGAAGATGGTCTTGAGTGCAGACTTAATCTGCCCTGATTCTTTGGCCGTCAAAACCATCGCGCCTTCCAGGCCATCGCAATGAGCGATGCTGGCGCGGACGTCGGCTTCAAACAACCGGCGGTCAAATCCAAACGAACGATTGAATTCGCCGAAGATCGGATCGACTTCGCCTTTGAATCGGCCGCCCCAGAGATTTCTTTTCTGCTCGTCTCTCATAGTCGACTCCAGAGACCGCGAATTGCATTGTGCCGTAACTATTCGACCGCACCAAATCTCGCAGTTTGCAATTCCGAGCTTGACGGAATTGCATAACTAGCGTTATTTTATGCAAGTATGCGGAGAAAATGCAACTATTGTGCATTGAGTAACGTCTGAAGAAAAGCCGTTTAGGAGCGAGCTACCACCCGCTCGGCCGGGCAATAGCCCGACTCTAAACGAAACCAATGCTGAAACGAGACCGGCAAAGAAAGATTCTCAGTCTGATTCGGGCGAAACGGATTAGCACCCAGGAATCATTGCGGGCGCATCTGGAACACGCCGGCATGCCGGCCACCCAGTCGAGTGTGTCGCGCGATCTGGAAGAGCTTGGTGTGATAAAGCATCACGGCGCGTATACACTGCCGCACTCAAACGGAGACGCGGCGCGCGGGCTTCTGGGTTTGGATATTGCGGGGGAAGTGTTGGTAGTCGCGAAGTGTCTGCCGGGTCTGGCGTCGGCGGTAGCCGTGGAAATTGACGATGCGGCGATTCCGGAGATTGTCGGCACGTTAGCAGGCGAAGACACGATCTTCATCGCTGTGCACGATCAAAAATCTCAGCGCGCAGCGATCAAAAAGATTTGGGAGTTGTTTGGATAAGCCAGCAAACAGCTTTCAGCCGTCAGCGTTCAGCCCTTTTGTCTTGATGATAAGCTGAGAGCCTTAAGCTGAATCATGAATGACAGGATTAACAAGATAGTTCTCGCCTACTCAGGCGGGCTGGACACATCGGTGATGCTGCGCTGGTTGAAAGAGCAGTATCAATGCGAAGTCGTCTGTTACTGCGCCGACGTCGGCCAGGGAGCCGAGATGGACGGCCTCGCCGAAAAAGCCAAAGCTACCGGTGCGTCGAAGCTTTACATCGAAGATCTGCGTGAAGAGTTTGTGCGCGAATACGTTTGGACCGCGGTCAAGGCTAACGCAATTTACGAAGGCGTGTACTTGATGGGCACTTCGCTGGCGCGTCCCGTGATCGCAAAGCGTCAGATCGAAATCGCGCGCCGGGAAAATGCCGATGCCGTTGCTCACGGCGCTACCGGCAAGGGAAACGATCAAGTTCGTTTCGAGCTGACCTATTACGCTTTACAACCGGACATCAAAGTGATCGCGCCGTGGCGCGAATGGGAGTTCAAGGGGCGCACCGACTTGATCGCTTACGCCGAGGCCTACGGCATTCCGATCACCGCGACAATCGACAAGCCTTATTCTACCGACCGAAACCTGATGCACGTTTCGTATGAAGGCGGAATTCTCGAAGACCCGTGGGCGGAGCCGCCGGAAAATATTTTTCAGATGACGCGCTCGCCGGAGGCCGCAAAATCGGAAGCTCAATACCTGGAAATAGGATTTGAACATGGCGAGCCGGTGTCGATTGACGGTGAGCGTCTGGAACCGGTAACACTCTTGTCCAATTTGAACGAAATTGCCGGCGCGCATGGAATCGGTCGCGTCGATCTGGTTGAAAATCGTTTCGTCGGCATGAAGTCGCGCGGAGTCTATGAGACGCCGGGAGTCACAATTCTGCAGGCCGCGCACAGGGCCCTGGAATCGATCACTCTCGATCGGGAAGTAGTTCGCTTGCGCGATTCGCTCAGCGTTAAGTTTGCCGAGAATGTCTATTATGGTTTCTGGTTCGCTCCGGAATTCGAATTGATGCGCAAGATGATTGATGAAATGCAGCGGCCGGTTACGGGCGAGGTGCGGGTGAAACTTTATCGCGGCAACGTGATCGTGGCCGGACGGCGCTCGCCGAATTCACTTTACGACGAACGCGTTGCTACGTTTGAAGCCGATTCGGTTTACAACCAACGAGATGCGGAAGGATTCATCAAGCTGAATGCGCTGCGATTGAGACTTCGGAGTCAGAACCGCCTGCGGTAGCGGGCCCGGTGAAATCGCATACGGAAAATTTTGAGATGAACGAGAAACACATCATCGAAGCAGACAAGATCGGATCGGCAACCTCGCCGCTAAATCTTTCGCGATCGTTGACCGTCACCGGCGCGGGCGGCCCGCCCCGCGCGGGCGACGTAGTCGTGGTACGCGTGCTGACGGACAACGCTACTTACAACATGCTCGAATTGCCGACCGGCCGCCTGGCGAAAGTAAATCCCGGTGATGTGCTGGTGGGCGTGCTTGGCCGTCGTCGGGCATTGAAGGGTTTTGTCGGCGATGTGCCCGCCACGATCGCCGCCGGTGACGAGCTTCATCTGTTGAACCTCGGCGGAGTTATTGGAAGTTGCAGCGGTCATCATTCCAGTCTCAACGACGCGATCAAAGTCGAAGTCATCGGCCTTGCTTGCGACGATCGAGGAATGGTGAAGAACATTGCCGACGTTGCTTTACCCTGGCGCGAAACACTTGGGCCCACCGCGCCCTTAGTCGTGATCGCGGGCGCCTGCATGAACAGCGGCAAGACTTTCGCGGCAACCGAGATCATTCAACAGGGAACGCGCGCAGGCTGGCGTATTGCGGCGGCGAAGTTGTCAGGCATCGCCTGTCTGCGCGACACGCTGAACATGGCCGATCACGGCGCGATCGCCACGGCGAGCTTTCTCGATTGTGGATTGCCCTCGACCGTAGGCGCGGACGATCTGTCGCCGATCGCGAAAGCGATCATTGCCCGTTTGAACGAAAGCGCGCCGGATCTGATCGTGGTCGAACTTGGCGATGGAATTCTCGGCGGTTATTCCGTCGAATCAGTTTTTGAAGACGCCGAATTTCGAAATGCGATGACCGCGCTCGTCTTTTGCGCGTCAGATTATGTCGGCGCGTGGGGCGGCATCGAATTGTTTCGCCGGCGCGGCATCACGGTCGATCTGGTCGCGGGTTCGGTGACCGATTCCAGGATGGGCGAGGAGTACATTGAGCGTGAGTTCAACGTGCCCGCTGGAAATGTGCGGCGTAACGGAACGAAGTTGTTTGAGATCGTCAAAGAGAAAGTTTCGAGTTTCAAGTCTCGAGTTTCAGGTTCGCTTAGTGTGGCTTGAGATGCGATCGTTACAGAACCGGGAGCGGTAGCGACCGGATCAAATACTCAACTGGGGAAAAGATGTAAATGATTCGCGAGTGAGTGTCAGCCTCCGCTCGCTACGGCTCGCGGTTCTGTACCAAAGAACTTACTGAGAGAAACATGAAACTCAAGATCGCAATCTTCGGCGGCTCGGGCTACGGCGGATCGGAACTGCTGCGCCTTCTGCTGCTGCATCCAAACGCGGAAATAAAAGTCGTGACCGCCAACGAGCACGCCGGCAAAGCCGTCAGCGAAGTGCATCGCAACCTGCTCGGCTTGACTGATCTGAAATTCTTGAAAGCTCCGGATGATTTAGAAAGTCTCACCGATTTTGATTGCGCGTTTCTCGCTCTGCCGCACGGGCAGGCGATGGAAATCGCTCCGCGACTTCCTTCGAACCTGAAAATAATCGATCTTTCCGGCGACTTCCGTTTGCGCAATGCCGAAACTTTCGCTTTGCATTACGGCCGCGAGCACACGACGATGGCCGCGCAGTCAGAGTTTGTTTATGGCTTGACGGAAACCAATCGCGAAGTGATCAGGACCGCCCGCTGCGTCGCAAATCCTGGTTGTTTTGCGACGGCAACGCTGCTGGGTTTGGCGCCTCTGGTGGCAAACGATCTGCTGAGTTGCCGCGTGATCGTTGATGCCAAGACCGGCTCGTCCGGCTCCGGCGCAAAGGCCGCCGCGAATACTCATCACCCTCAGCGCACCAACTCGTTTTACGCCTACAAGCCATTCACGCATCAACACGTGCCGGAGATCGAACAGGAGCTGAAAAGTCTGGGCGAATGGAACAATGAACTTGTTTTCATGACGCATTCGCTGCCGGTCGCGCGCGGCATCTTTGCTTCGATTTATGCGGAAACGAAAAGCGAGATCAACGCCGACGATGCGCGCGCAATGTTCGCGGATTTCTATCGCGATGCATTTTTCGTACGCCTGGTTGAAGGTTCACCCGACATCAATTGGGTGAAGGCAACGAACTTCTGTGACATTGGGTTCGCATCGCGCGGGCGACAACTGGTCGTCTTTACCGCGATCGACAATTTAGTGAAAGGCGCGGCGGGTCAGGCGGTGCAGAACATGAACCTGATGTTTGGATTGGATGAAAAGTCCGGATTGATGCTGACGGGAACGAATCCGTGATGACTGATGAAAACTTCAAGCCGGCGCCGATCAAGCGGGTGATCCCCTTGGCTGACGTGGATCGAATCGATGTTCGCGTCGGCACGATTCTGATGGTCGAAGATATCGAAGGTTCGGACAAGCTGATAAAAATGACAGTTGATTTTGGCGACCATCGACGCAGCATTCTCGCCGGAATGAAGCACGAGCGCGCGAATCCGCGCGAGATCGAAGGAAGGCAGGCTTTGTTCGTTGTCAATCTTGAGCCAAAGAAAATGATGGGACAGGTGTCGGAAGGAATGCTGTTCGACCTTGGTTATGCCGATGGTGTGCAGCCGGCGTTGGCAATTCCTGAGACAAGAGTACCAAACGGAACCAGAGCAGCATGAGTAAAGTGATTTCAACACTTGAAGACATAACGTCGCTCGAAGAGCAATACCAACTCGCGACCTACAAAAAAATGCCGGTGGTCGCCGAGCGCGGCGAAGGTGTTTGGATCTTCGCAAGCAACGGCGATCGATATCTTGACTTGTATGGCGGTCATGCAGTCGCGGGCACGGGGCACTGTCACCCACATGTGGTCAAAGCAATTCGCGAACAAACCAAGAAGCTCCTTTTCTATTCGAACCTGGTTTATTCCGAAGCTCGCGCACGCGCAGCGGAAAAACTGGTCGCGGTCGCGCCTGCATCGTTAACGAAAGCTTTTTTTTGCAACTCGGGCACCGAAGCGAACGAGAACGCGATGCGCATGGCGCGCATGGTAACGAATCGTGAAAAAGTGATCACCTTCAGCGGCGGTTTTCATGGCCGCACCGCGGACGCGATCAGCGCGACATTCCTTGGCAAGTACCGCGAGCTTGGCAAACCGAATGTCCCCGGGCATTTGAAAGCTGAATTCGGTGACGTTAATTCGGTTCGGGCTTTAGCGGATGAATCGGTCGCCGCAATCATGCTCGAGCCGATTCAATCAATGGCCGGCGTGAAGACGGCCGAGCCTTCTTTCTATCGGGCACTGCGCGAACTCTGTGACCAGCGCGGGATCGTTTTGATTTACGATGAAGTTCAAACCGGAGTCGGCCGCACCGGTGATTGGTTCTTTTCCGGAAGCGACGCCGGTGATCGAGTTTTGCCGGACATTATTACGATGGCGAAAGCGCTGGGCAGCGGCATCCCGGTGGGAGCATGTTTAGTGACTGAACAAATCGCCTCGCACATCAAGGAAAACGATCTGGGTACCACATTCGGCGGCGGGATGGTCGCGATGGCCGCGGTGACAGCCACGCTGGAAGCGATTGAAAACGATCGGATGCTTGAAAATGTTCGGACCGTGGAAGCTTACTTGCGCGATCGCTTGAAAGAAGTCGAGCAAGTCGTAAGCGTGCGCGGTCGTGGATTTCTGCTGGGACTGGAATTTGCTGACACAGCAAAACCGATTCACGAAGCCTTGTTAGAGCACAAGATCATCACCGGCACGTCCAGTGATCCGAAAGTCTTGAGACTGCTGCCGCCGTTGTGTTTGAGAACCGGAGAGGTTGATCAGTTCGTCTTGGCTTTGCGAAAGGTTGTTTGAACCACAGAGGACGCAGAGGGACAGGTGCCGGCACATTTCTTGACGACTGGGAGCCTTATTGCCAGAGAGATCGATCAACTGATCGATTCGGCTTTTCGATTCAAGCGGGGTGACGATCGATCAAAGCCTTTGGCCGGTTGTTCGATTGCTCTGGTCTTTTTTAATCCGAGTTTGCGCACGCGCGCGTCGATGCAAATCGGAATTTACGAACTTGGCGGAAACGCAGTCGTGCTTGAGCCGGGTGGGAGCAGCTGGACTCTGGAGCATCGCGAGGGTGCGGTGATGGACGCGGACAAGACTGAACACGTCGCCGAGTTTGTGCGTGTGCTCGGTCGTTACGCGAAAGCGATCGGCGTGCGGACTTTTGCAGCTTTGAAAAATTGGAATGAAGAACGCGTCGATCCGATTTTAAATGCATTTGCAAAATTCTCAGACGTTCCGATTATCAATCTCGAATCGGCGATGCATCATCCGTGTCAGGCAATGGCCGACATGATGACGATTAGAGAGAAGCTTGGTGAAGGCCGCAAGAGGATTCTGCTTACCTGGGCCTGGCATCCGAAGCCTCTGCCGATGGCGGTGCCGAACAGTTTCGCGTTGGCGGCGGCGCAGATGGGGCATGAATTAACGATCGCTCAGCCGGCCGAATATGAGCTGGACGATGAATTGATGGAAGAGATCGAGACACAAGCGGCGGCGGCCGGAGGCAGGATTACCGTTGAGCATGACGTTGACAAGGCTTTTGACGGCGTCGAAGTTGTCTACGCGAAGAGTTGGGGCGGCAAAAAGTTTTATGGCGAGCCTGAAAAAGACATTGCTGAACGCGCGCGGTATCGCGGCAAGTGGACTGTCGATGAAAAGAAGATGGCCCGCACGAACGGCGCGATCTTCATGCACTGTCTGCCCGTGCGAAGGAATGTGATTGTGACGGACGGCGTGATCGATTCAGCTTCGTCAGTCGTGATTGATGAAGCGGAAAACCGCTTGCATGTGCAAAAGGCGATCATGGCTGAACTGTTGAAGAGTTGATTTCACGCAAAGGCGCAAAGGCGCAAAGGCGCAAAGAAAAACCATGACCGACACCAGCGAAGTTGGCAACCAGTTGCGGCTTGATCTCTTGCGCGAAGCGCTGCCCTACATTCAACGCTTCAAAGGGAAAACGTTTGTCGTTAAGTTCTCTGGGAAGGTTACTGAAGATCGCGAGCATCTGATCTCTCTGGCGGAAGAATTAGCGCTATTACATCAAGTCGGAATTCGCCTGTGCGTCATACACGGCGGCGGAAAACAATTAAGCGAGCTGGCGGCACTGATGGGCGTCGAGCAAACGATCATCGAAGGCCGCCGGGTCACTGACGATGCCACGCTGGAAATGGCGAAGATGATTTTCGCCGGCAAAATCAACACTGACATTCTCGCGGCACTTCGTCATCGCGGCGTGCACGCGGTCGGACTTTCCGGCGTCGACGGCAACATCGTTCATGCTGAGCGCCGTCCGCCGAAAGAGATCGTTAATCGCGAAACCGGCGAAAGCGAACATGTCGATTTTGGCCACGTGGGCGACATTCTGGAAATCGATTCCCGTTTGTTGACGGTGCTGCTGGACCAGGGCTACTTGCCGGTAATTTCATCGCTCGGCGCCGATGCCCAAGGGAAAGTCTTCAATATAAATGCCGACACCATCGCTTCAGAGATTGCGATTCAACTTCAGGCGGAAAAGTTGGTGCTGCTTTCCGATGTGGATGGGATTTATTTGCGCGCCGGCGAACCGCAGACGAAACTCTCGCGGCTGAGCGCGGACGAAGCGGAAGAGTTGATTAAGAAGGGCATGGCGACTGGCGGGATGGTCCCCAAACTTCAAAGCATTGTCGAGCTGTTGCGCAGGGGCGTGAAGAGTGCGCACATCATCAACGGCGGCATGCGCAACGCGCTGTTGGCGGAAGTTTTTACCGACACCGGATCGGGAACGATGATCGCGGCGTAAGTTCAGTTTGCGGCGCTAAGGTGTTTCCAGAACTACCAGCTTGCCGGGAAAATCAAAAGTCACGACGAAATCCTTTAGGAAGTCATTGCCGATGTTGACTTGAAACCTCTTTTTGTCGTGACCCGTTCCGGGAAGCCAGAACGTAGTTTCGACTGACTCGAGCGAGAGGCGGCCGATCCTGACGCTCTTTAGTATCCCGGTTCTTTCCTGATACTCGCCGTTATAACCCGCCGACGTATCGACACGCGCATTCTTTACATCTTCGTCCAAACCCAAAATAGAGATCGCTTCCGGCGTGAGGCACAACGTGTTACTCGAGCCGGTGTCGATGGTGGCGCGCATCTTCTGGCCGTTGATGAAGACATTATCAATAATCACGTCATCGTCGTAACGAAAACCGAGCGCGATCCGGTTTACCATGTTCGGCGCGTTTTGAATTCCCGGATAAGGCGTGGTGTCGTAGAAGCGCAGCTTGAGCGCCGGATAATCGATCTGAACAATACGATCCTTTAGGAAGCTGTAACCTAATACTCCGTCGATCGGTTTTCCGAGCCTGGCCGATATCTTCTTCAGATCAATCGTTGCTGCGGCTATGTTCTTCGCGCTCACGCTGCCAAGTTCGACGAGCGGGAGTCTGGTAGGGCGTGCGATATTCGCTTCAGTGCCGCCGCCACTTGTCGGGTAAGTTCCGGAGCCTGCATTAAGTCCGAGATCGCGAGCGGTGGTCAGGTCGATTGCGGAAGGGTCAGTGTCTGTGTCCAGCAGCATTGTGAACGGACCCTTGCCGCCGATCTTAACCTCAAGAACGATCTGGTTATGTACCATCACAAATGGAATTTCCAAAAAATGATTCGCGTTTGCCGACTGCGCCGATGCCAATCCGGGCGCCGCTGCCAAGAGCCAAAGGGCAAGCAGTGGCAACGGTTTCATGATTGTTCTTACCAGTCTAATCAACTTGCGTACCTCTCATTCCATTTGCGGTTAATAGACGACGATATCGTACACCGTCTCGTTCATTTTCGCTGCCTGAGGCCCGCATTATCGCGATTTTTTGCACACAGTTCGACGCAAATGGCGGAGAGGGGCCACAGCGTCATAGGTGGTCCAGGAAAGTGGCACGCTCATTGCCCTTCGATTCGCGCGGAGGTTAGTGATGAAAAAAATATTAGCATTCTTGATGGCGACGGCGATTCTGGCGGCAGTAGCGGCGCCAGGTTTTGCGCAAGGTCGCGATCGTCGATGCGATTCGCGTTCGCGAAGCTCACAAACTTATCAAACCTATTATGACGATTCGAGAGCTTACTACGACTACAACCAGCAGTATCGCGGACGAAGTTTCTGGGACAAACACCGCGACAAGATCAGCGTGGCGGCCGGTGCGGCGGGGGGCGCCGCGATTGGCGGGCTGATCGGCGGCGACAAGGGCGCCGCGATCGGAGCCCTGGCCGGATTAGGCGGCTCGGCACTGTATACGTACAAGCTTCGTAACCGTCGATATCGCTACTGATCAGATTGGAAATCTTAAGTTCGATCGTCGGCTTGACGATCGTGGATTGGGGCCGGATTGTGAAGGGGAGAGCGCAATCCGGCCTCGATTTCTTTTTGCGGCGTTTGACTCAGCCGTAAGCCCACCTGAAAATGCGCTGGATGAGGCGCTCCAAAAAGAGACCATCGAATGCCGCGCGCGCGCGCAGGGATCTTTCGGGATTCGCGCGATCGCTCTTTCGCGAGTGGAAACATTTGAACTTGCCACGCACGAGTGCAAATATCGTGGTAGCGGTCTCGGGCGGCGCGGATTCAACAGCTCTCCTGCTCGCACTCGACGAGCTTATCCAAAACAGAAAAGTCTCATTACACCTGATTGTTGCTCATCTTGATCATTGTCTGCGCGGGAAAGCCGGCGAAAATGACGCCCGCAGGGTTAAAGCCCTTGCGACCCAACTGGGACATCCCGCCAGGATTGCCAAGGCTGACGTCAGAGGCGAGGCAAAACGATCACGCGACAATCTTGAGCAGCGAGCGCGTCGGGTGCGTTATGCGTTTCTGGCGCGAACGGCAAAGAGAGAGGGCGCGAATTTCGTTCTGACCGCGCACACGAAGGATGATCAGGCTGAAACGGTTTTGCTGAATCTAATCCGAGGCAGCGGCACTGACGGCCTCAGCGGAATGGATTCGATTCGAACGCTGGATAAAAAAGGCAAGTTGTCGTTAGGGCGGCCGTTGCTCTCGTGGGCCGGACGTACGGACACTGAAAAGTATTGCCGACTGCGGGGCGTGGAATTCTGCATCGATACAATGAACACGGAGGAGCAGTTTGCGCGCGTGCGAGTGCGCCAACGGTTGCTACCGTTGATGGAAACTTTCAACCCACGGGTGATAGAGGCGCTTTCACGCACCGCAGATTTGCTGCGCGAAGACAAGGCCGCATTGGAGGGCGCCGCTGAGCGATTGCTGCAACTCGCAACGAAGAACAAATCAGAAAACAAGGACCCGGATCGGCCCTCAGGACTGTGGGTGGACTTGCTCAGAGTTGCGCCGAGGGCGTTGCGCCGCCGCGCCTTGCGCCAGTGGATTTCTCGAGGACGAGGCGACTTGCGCAGGATCGAGCTGGTGCACATTCGGGCGATCGAAACTCTTCTGGACGGCACTCGTGGCGGGCGCACGATCGAACTGCCGGGCGGAGCGAGAGTCTCGCGAAACCGCGGCTGGTTGGAATTTCGACAGTGAATGTCGCGATTTGGTTTCTCAAGAACCGAATACGGACGGGAAACGTAATATTGCTGGAGCGTATCCGGGGCAAACAGTTACGCGGCGAGGGCATCTTACTTGCCGATGCGTGCAAACCAGTTTTTTGATGGGACAAACAACGTCGGTTTGAGGTATGATCGACTACGGAGGCAGTAACGACTTTGAGTTCGACGGCACGACAAATCATCTTTTGGTTATTGATCGTTGCGGGAGCGCTCTTGCTCTACAAGCTGGTTAATCCCAGCGGCAAGAACACTCAACAGCTTTCAATCACTCAGCTTACCGAGAGAATCCGAAACGGCGAAATCGCCAAGATGACGATTAAGCAAACCGAGGTGGTCTCTCTTGGCACGGACAAACAGGAATACAGAACAAACCTCTCCAACGAGAAATACAAGGCCGACCTGATGGCCCTGGCTGCTGAAAAGAAGGAGGGGACCAATCAGCCCAGAACCGAAGTCGAAGAGGATCCGGGTAGCAGCTATCTGTGGCCGGCGTTGTATTACCTTCTGCCGTTCGTACTGATTTTTGGATTCTGGATTTTCATGCTCCGGCAAATGCAGTCCGGCGGCAACAAGGCGTTGTCGTTTGGAAAGTCGCGGGCGAAGCTGCTCAGCAATCAGCAGAAACGCGTCACGTTCAAGGACGTGGCCGGCGTCGAAGAAGCCAAGGAAGAGCTACAGGAAATCATTGAGTTTCTCAAGGAGCCGCAAAAGTTTCAGAAGCTGGGCGGCCGCATTCCCAAGGGTGTCTTGATGATGGGCCCGCCGGGAACCGGCAAGACCCTGCTGGCGCGCGCGATCGCCGGCGAAGCGAACGTGCCGTTCTTTTCGATTTCGGGTTCAGACTTTGTCGAGATGTTTGTGGGTGTCGGCGCTTCGCGAGTTCGCGACCTGTTTGAGCAGGGCAAGAAGAACGCGCCCTGCATCATCTTCATCGATGAGATCGACGCCGTCGGTCGTCATCGTGGCGCAGGCCTCGGCGGCGGACACGACGAACGCGAGCAGACTCTAAATCAGTTGTTGGTCGAGATGGATGGGTTTGAATCGAACGATGGCGTAATCCTGATCGCCTCGACGAACCGGCCCGATGTTTTAGATCCTGCTTTGCTTCGCCCCGGACGATTCGATCGGCGGGTGGTTGTTTCTCGTCCTGACGTGCGCGGGCGCGAAGGCATTCTGAAAGTTCATACGCGCAAAATTCCGCTGGGCGAAGATGTCGACATCAGCGTGATCGCGCGCGGCACGCCGGGCTTCACCGGAGCCGACCTCGCTAACCTGGTCAATGAAGCCGCGCTGAATGCTGCGCGCTACAGCAAAAAAGTTGTCTCGATGGCTGACTTTGAATTAGCCAAAGACAAAGTCCTGATGGGCGCCGAGCGCAAGAGCATGGTGATCTCGAACGAAGAAAAGCGTGTTACTGCCTATCACGAAGCGGGTCACACGCTCGTCGGGTTGAAAGTACCGAACGCTGATCCCGTGCACAAGGTCACGATTATTCCGCGCGGTATGGCGCTCGGCGTGACGCAGCAATTGCCCGAAGGCGATCGCCACAACTACACAAAGGAATATTTGCTGGGCCAGATTTCGATTCTGATGGGTGGCCGCATCGCGGAAGAAACTTTCCTCGGCAACATCACCACCGGCGCTTCGAACGACATTGAAAAAGCGACCGAGTTGGCGCGGGCGATGGTTTGCGAGTACGGCATGTCCGAGCTCGGGCCGCTGACCTTTGGTAAGAAGGAAGAGCAAATCTTTCTGGGCCGCGAGATCGCTCAGCATCGCGACTATTCAGAAGAGACTTCGATTCGCATCGATTCCGAAGTGCGCAAGATCGTCACCGAACAGTACGAACGCGCGCGGAAGATCATTGAAGAGAATCGCGACACGATGGTTCGTTTGGCTGAGGCTTTGCTCGAGCATGAATCGCTCGACGGCGTCCAGATTCGCCGCATCGTCGCCGGCCTGCCGCTTGACGACGCTGAGGGCACGCCCACGCCAAGCGTTGAAGAGCGGCCGCAAGCAAAAGAGCCGGCCACAAAACCACTGAAGCCGATCCTGCCGCCAATCACCGGCCCGGCGCCGGCGTAACAGCCGAGACAGTAGCCCGACCGTGAGGGAGGGCTCAGTTACAGAACCGCGAGCGGTAGCGAGCGGGTTAATGACGCAAGATCAAAGGCGAGAGTCGCGGCTCTCGCCTTTTCTTTTTATCCCTACCAAATGCCAACCAACGGAGCCCTCCCTTACGGTCGGGCTACTGCCCCGACGGTCTTTACTTTTTCCTTTTTCCTTTTTACTTTGGCCTTGTGGAAACCGCGGACGTCGTCATCATCGGGAGCGGGATTGTCGGATCGAGTGTCGCTTATCATCTGGCGCGAGCGGGTTGCACGAACGTGCTGGTGATCGAGCGCGAGGCGCACCAGGGGAAGGGCTCGACCGGCAAGAGCATGGGCGGCGTGCGGGCGCAGTTTTCGACGCCCGTCAACATTCAGATGTCGCGCTATTCGATCGAATTCTTTTCAAAGTTCGATGAAGTCGTCGGACACCCGGCGGATTATCGCGCGCATGGTTATCTGTTCTGTGCGACGAACGAAAATCATCTGGCTTACCTGAAAGCAAATCGCGAACAGCAAATTGCGCTGGGCGTCACCAACGTCGAATGGGTTTCGCCGGAAGACATCGTCAAGATGGTCCCGCAATTGCGGACGGACGATGTTCTCGGCGGCACGTTCTGTCCGACGGACGGTTTCGTCGATCCGCATAGCGTAATGATGGGCTTCATGCTGAACGCGCGCGAACGCGGCGCGCGTTTGTGGCTGGATACGAAAGTCACCGGAATCGAAGTCGAGCCTTCGCAATCCAATTCAAATCGTTTAGAGGCGGGTGATGCCCGCCAAATCGCTGGCGTCGAGACAACTCGCGGCTTTGTTCCCACGCGCGTCGTCGTCAACGCCGCCGGCCCATGGGCCGCCGCAGTCGCAAAGATGGCCGGCGCGGAATTGCCGGTCGAGCCGTTACGGCGGCAGCTTGTTCCGACCGAACCGTTCGACCTATTGCCGAAACGCTTTCCGATGGTGATTGACATGTCCACCGGCTTTCATTTTCGCCGCGAGGGAAAGGGAATTCTGTTGGCGTGGAATGATCCGAAGGAGACTCCCGGATTCAAAACGGAATTCGATTCAACGTTCGTGGAAAAAATCCTGACGCACGCAGCATCACGCGTGCCGGTTCTGGCGGAAGCTGAAGTGAATCCGCGCCGTGCCTGGGCCGGACTTTACGAAATGACTCCCGATCATCACGCCATCATCGGCCCCGCGCCGAACGTGAAAGGCCTCTATTTCGTGAACGGCTTTAGCGGCCACGGCGTGATGCACTCTCCCGCGTCCGGACGAGTCGCGGCGGATCTGATTTTGCAAGGACATTCTGATTTGATCGACGCCACGCAATTAAGTGTCGAGCGATTTGCGAAAGGAAAGTTGCTGGAAGAGACCGCGGTGTTGTAGTTGGCAACAGCCTATTCCGGATTTCCCTTGCGCTCTACGTTCTCTTCGCTGTCCGCCGAAACGTCCCGCGGGCCCACAGTGTTTTCGCGCAGGTCATCGTCTTCAAACGGCCGGCACTCAGCAGGCTTCACTCGCCTGGTCCGCCATAGCGGACTCGGCCAAAGCCGGTGCGCGAAATATCGTAGTCGGCCGGCCGGGTGGCGCTGAGCGACTGCATGTCACGATACCAGCAGACCCAGGCGTGGGCGTCAACGTCGCACAAGGTGTAGTTGGTTGCCGCGCTCGGGTTTGCCGGAAACAAACCGTCGCCCATATCCGTCCGAGGCGGTATGCCGTTGCTGGAAGAGACTTCGCCGAACCATTGCAGCAGCTCACTCCTTGTGTAAGCGCCGCTCCACTCGGAACCGGGAAAATATCCGAGCCACTGATTATCGAACCAGGCCCACCAGTTCCCCTGATAGTAAACGTACCCGATGTAGACCTCGCGCCCGACGATGTTGTTGAGACTCATCCCGGGGAAATAGGTCCCGCTGTACTGCTGCCAGCCGCAACCGTCATAGCAAGTACCAACCCAGTTCTTCCAGTGGAAAACAAAAAGATGTGTGTTGGTGTCTCCGTATTGATCGCTGGACACATTCCACCCAAGTTCAATTATGTTTCCGTTTCCGGGTCCGCCCTGGACCGCGAGCTCATCCAGAGTGTGTCCGCTACCGCCGGTACTAACGTAAGTGGGACGCTTGACGGCCATTGTCATGCCTCCGCCATCCGCGGTGCGAGTGAATGCCGCCGAACCGTAGTAGTAACAGGAACCAAACCATGCCACTCCATCACAGGGAAGCGGTGGATCCGGCCGAAGCGCGCCCGAGAAATAGTGGTGCTGGCGGCCTCTCGAATAGACCTCCTTGAAGGGGCGAACGCTTCTTCTGATAACCGCGCCCGGATCGCGCGCAAACTCCCTTTCATCGGTGATCGGACCGAGCAGAGGATTACCTTTGGGGACTTTGGCGTAGAAGTGCTTTGTCGAAGTTGGCACGGCCGCCTGTCCCTGCGCGCACAGTGGGCTGAGCGCGATCGGTCGATATTGTTTTTCGTAGACTTTGCCGGCGGAACGGAACATCGGAGACAACCGGGCGGGTGGTTTTGCGGTAGAGCTTCGGGGCACACATTTGTATTCCGGCCCGCGCCCCTGTGCTGAAGCGCTGGGTTCTGAAGAGGCAAACGTCGACACCGTCGGGACCGGCGAGGCGCCGATAACCAGGGCCAAAAACCCGAGGGCAGCGAAACACACAACAACGGTCGGGGTGGTTCCAAAATGAGCTTTGAGCATAATAAATCTCCTTTTTCAAGTTACGGTAAAATTGAAGTTGGGCCTCATCACTTCTTCTCCGGAAACTTAAATCCGATATAAGTGCCGGAGCTGAGGCCCATCAATCCCAGCAACGTGGTGCTGAATTCCGGCATGGTGAGGTTATTGTAAACGGACGAAACGAAAATAATTCCCAGCACGATTGTCCACGCGAAGATTTGAAAACGGTGAAAGCTATAGCCGCTGGCGTCAGAGAGAATGTCGCGAAGGAACCCGCGCGTTACACCGGCGGAGGCAGCGGGCGTGAGTGTCTGAATCTGTTGGCTGACCTGAGCCAGACGCGTCCGGCTGTCCTGAATCTGTTTGTTCAAATTGTCCCGGTTGGCGACGTCGTCGGGCGTCAGGGAACTTCTGGCATTAACGCTGTTGAGTTGCGTCTGAAGGTCCGGGATTGTTTGCTCGAGCGTTTGTTTTTCGGCGGTAAGATCGCGAAGCTGATCGGCGGTTGCTTGATTCTTGCCGGAATCGATTAACGCTTCGCTCAGCGCCGTGCCCGCGCTGATTCCCATCAGCCCCAACAAGGCCGGCGTGATTGTGTCGAGCGCGTCCGTGATCAGCCAGATGGTCACGTATGATGCGTTGATCAGAAAGAACCAGAAGGCCATCTGCGTGCGGCCAAGATTGTAGGGCCTGAGTTTTCCCGGGACCGGACAATCGCCGGGCTCGCGAATGAGATTGGTCGTGCGGCCCAACCAGACAAGCAGGATCAAGGTGATCAGAACTACCACTAGCGAGACTATTCCGTAGACCGGCGAAACGACCGTCAGCGGCTGTTCGTTGTTAAGATCGAACACCGAATCAAATGGTGACTGGTTTTCGAGACCCACGCTGAAAGTTACAGGATGGGTCATTCCTTCAGGCGCGCCGAGCAGATCAACCCACACCTTTTTATTTTCAGGCGTGATTCGCAGGTGGAAATGCAAATGGTTTTTGGACGCATGAATCTCTTCCGGATAATTTCCGCGAATCGCCCGGCCATTTAGATAAGGCACCAGCTTCGAGGCATCGTGATTCGTGGCCCATTCGGAAAGATGATCGACCTCGACGCGAATAATGTCGTCCAGTTCCAGATGCCCTTGATCGATGGCGATCACCTTAGGCGCCGGGCCGAGCGCCGGGGCGGGAGTCGGCGAAGGACTTGGAGAACTGGTCAACGCGGGAGTGGGAGTCTGTGCGTTGGTCAACTGCGCGCCTGCGATTATCAGGCCCAGAGACATGAGCAGTGCGAACAAGAAACGCACGGCCGTGTGGCGGACTGAAGGGCCGGTCTCTTGATAGAGTTTCTCAGACATGTTCGGTCCTCAAAAAGTGAACGTGTTCCTCAACCCGATTGAGGTAGAGCCAACTCCTAATTCGGCGGACTGACCGCGCCACTCAGAGGCTGATCGGCGCCGGCTAGTTTCGCCAGTCGCGCGACGCGATGTTTCTCTACGCTCTCAAGGAAAAATTTCCAGGGAAAGCCTGGCCCCGGATCCCAGTGATCGGACTTCTTAAAAACTTCCGACACCTGCGCGTGAGAAACGAAACCTTTCGATTGGCCATCAGCCAGCTCTTCATTCGTTAGCCGCCGCACGGGAAGATCGTATTTCAAACAATACTGCGCGGCCGCGTTCGCCGCGTTGTCGAGTAACTGAAGTCCGTAGTCATCAAGCCATTCAGCCTCGGTCTGTTTCGCGTATCCGGCGAGTTCCAGTTGTATTCCGTCCTCATTCGCTCCCGGCGCCCCGCCGGCGATGTGGTTATCCAAAACGCACTGCACGATGCTGTTGTTATCTATGCACAGGTGTGCGGATGCAGGTCGCGGCGGGTTCTGAAAGAAATTAGCGATTTCTTCGGCGGTGTCGCCTTTTTCCGGCGCCTCCATCGAATGAATGACTATGAGTCTGACGTTACGTTTGCCGGCCACAGCTCTGGAAGACTTGGCCGGCACAAAGGGCCACTTGTCAGTCTCGAAGTCGAGAGGCATGTATTGGAGTCCTCGCCGGAAGAATCTGTCACACGATGTTTCGCCGGGCCGATTCTCAGCCCGACACCTTCAAAAAAAATGGATCAATCGATGAATGCACGGGACTTTGATTATCAACATCGAGGAGTGTGTTGCTGTTCCAGTTCGCGTTGCGCTGATAGACAACTCCGTTCGGAAAATTGGATTTCTTTGGCGTGTTGCCAGTGGAAAAAACGCCATAGAAGTCCTTGCCGACAGCCATCAAGTGAGCATAGTCGCCGAGATACGGATCGAAGGTTGACTTGGGAGTGGCGCTGGGCACAGTTGCCAGCGTGAACGCGTTCCAATTCGATCCATTGGTTGTCAGTTCAATCTTTGTCTCCCAACGCTGGCCCGCGCCGGAACCTGTCAGTTGCTGGTAGAGCAGACCGAGTTTACCTGCCGCGTTGATTGCCAACGCCGGATTCAGCGCGTTGCGGATCGTGCGGAGTTCTTTGGACCAGGTCCGTCCGCGATCAGTCGAGCGCATTACGTGCAGCATGTAATGAGGGCCCTGATCGTCGTTATAGGCGACCCAGACAACATCGCTATTAGTCGGATCGACGGCCAGGGCCACGTCACCGCCGGTGCGTTGCGCGCCCAGAGAGCCATTAAAGTTGAACCTGGTGTTCTGGACCACTCGCACTCCGGCATTACCATCATCCGGGTCTACAAGGTCCGTAAACGGTTTGCTGCTGTTGCCGCCTTTGTCGTCGCGCACGACCACGATATCAGCAGTTCCTTCTCCCGTTTTGTCATTGAATGATCGCCACGAGTGATAGGTCGCATAGGCAGTCCCGTCGAGATGGATCGATGGACGCACCGGCGGTCCATCCTGGCCGGGAGTCGAACGCGATTCGATCCTGATGCGCTTGAAGTTGGGCTTCTTTGCGGCGCCATCGAGTGACTGATCGATAGTTGCTGAACCGCTGACATTCAAGTCGTTATTGCCGACATAAACTCGGTCGCTGCCTTTGTTGGCTCCCGAAGTTACGGTGCTTACCTGCACGTAAGGCTGATCCACGTTCTTGCGATCTACCAGAATCTCCATCGGCTTCGCGGCTGCGAAATCTTTCGTGCGCAAAATGTTCAAGCGCGTAGTCCTCGAGTCGCCGCGCAGAATACCGGCGTAAAGAGTGCTGTTGGTCTTGCTGAACTGCACGGTGATGTCGGCGGTGCCGGTGCTGCGATTGGCGCCCGGCACGATCGAATTCAAAGTCCAGGTGTTGCCACCGTCGAGCGAGACATAGATTGGAGCCAGCGGGCCCCTCGCAGGATCCGGCGTGAAAGCAGAGCCGGCAATCTGCAATGGGTTCGAGGGATTAACCGCGATCGTTGGCTCACTATCCTGGTGTTCTTCGCCGCTCAATGATTTGGGAATCATGTTGACGAGCAAAATTTTTGGATTGGTCGTTTTGCCGGTTCGGCGCGATTTCCTGGCCCTGCGGTTCGTCGGCGACGGTTTCCTTGAAGTTCGAGCGCCAGCCTTTTTGTTTCTCGCTCGCGACTTTGATGGTCTCCTGGTGGATGTCTTCGCTGGCATGCCCTGTTACTCCTCGAGACGGCGATTGGTTTGCATTCGATCGTGAAGTACTTATTTGTTCTTGTCGCTTGCCGATTCAATTAACGTTTTTACTCCGCCGGGTTCGTTGAAAGGTTGAAAATCGGCTGCGTCGAGCGCCGTATAAACGTCGGGCTCGCCAACTTCGGGCGCGATGAGCGCAGCCGCCTCTCCCTTCTTCGCTGGCTTGCGCGCACCTTTGCTCTCCGCTGCTCGTGCTTGCGGTTTATGAAGCATGAAGAACCCTTGCTGCCCGGGTTGAAACTTAGGCGCGTGATACCACATCACGTCCGTGCTTGCCGGAAAACGTACCACCACCTGCTTCTGCTTATGAGTGCCTTTATGCACGTCACCGACTTCGACCACTGCTTCGCGCCACTTCGGATCGTGTTCACTTACCGGCTTTCTGGCTGTCGTTGTTGGCTGGGCCAGGACGCTTGCTTTCACGCCTTTCATTTTTTGAGTTGGGGAAGATGCACCCGGCAATCTGACAGCCAGCACTTTTCCCGAGACGACAAGATCGGCCTGATCGAAGCGCTCCCGTTTGACTCGCTGGTGATGCTGCTCGACCGGATCCGCAACTGCTCCCAGAAGACTCATGTGACTGGCCTTCACCGGTTCCTGACTGATTGCTTGAACTGCAACGCTGTCGCCGTAGATCCAACTGATCGTGTGAAAGATCATTTCCTGGCCCGGCTTGACTTTCTGGCGGCCACTGAGTCGAACCGTAATCTTTTGTCCGGCGAGTTTGGCGAGATTTTGCGGGGCTTCCAAAATCTGATCCACAGTCGCGATGACCGTGCGATCGTCAACGGGAACCTGTTTCATCGTGGCGCTCTTGATCCTCTGGACCGTGCCTTTGAAAACGAAGGTTGGCTTTGTCGATTGTTTCGGCTTGCGCGACTTAGCTGGCATGTTCTTCTCCAAACGGCTGGCACTGGGAGATGCGCGAATCGCAGGCTCAGAGGACCAACCAAAACGTACGAGGTGGGCGGAGACTATCCGAATTTAGTGAAAGGTGTCAACGTTTTTTAGAGGAGGGAAAGAGGCTTCCGTAAGCCTTCGGCAAAGGGTCACAAGTACTTCAACACGCATCCCCTGGCAGGACGCTGGTCGCAGGTTCTTTTTACTTCACGCAGAAAGAACTCCCAGTTGCTCACAAGGGTGGTTTGTGGAGCGCGCCCAACATGCAAGTGATTGTGGCGAGAAGAAAGATCCCATCTCATCCTACGAGGGCGAGTCACTGCGCCGCTTAATAGTGCCGACTAAAGAAGCGCGTACGAAGTAGTGCGCCAGCATCACGCGCATCCACAGATTGATCAGGGCGCGCTCCAGAGAATTCGTATTGCCGGCCGGTGACTGTTCCTCTTACGATAATTGGCGAGTTCTCCAAATAGTGAAGAGACACCGCAGAATAGCCGGAAGAATAGCTTTCGACGGTGGGAACCGCAGTCGGAGGCTTAGCAACTGACATGCTAGGGACTGTTTGTGTGGCGACCCGCGTTGTCACTTGCGAGGAAGCCCTCTGGAAATCCGCTCGCTTCTGACCGCAACATCCCAACGTCTGTACCTCCTTCATCTGCTCTGGAAATCGGTTGAATAACAACAGGCTGCTGACCAATGCGTTCCAACAAACAAGCCGCCCCGGACAGCGCCAACCACGTTAGCAGCAGATCCAGTGGTCAGCGGGAAACGAAGAAAGCTATTGGCAGGGCGATCCACAAACTGAGACATTGGAAACAGTCCATTAATTTGCCTACCAGTCCGTTGCCCAAACGCGCTCGGAAACGTACGATGAGATCGGCCGGGGCCATCCTCGCTCGCCAGCAAATGTGTTATCCGCCAGGTCGCGAGGGCGGCCATGAGAAACCTGAACCAGTAGCTTGTCTCGCTCAAAGTATCACTGATCCATGCCGACGTGATTGCAGATGCACACCGGAAAATGATGGTAATTCTCGTGGTGGCCTCCCGACAGGCCCGGGCAAATCGTGTTGTCCCACACTTTAAGCGTAATGATAAACCCACAGCACTCGCCGCGCTTCAACGTCAGATCGGGCTCCGTCATATTGCAGTTCGCGTCGAGACGCCGCATATCCAAGACCGCGAGAATCCCGTCGGTTGGCGGCGGCACTGCTGGCGGCGGAGGATAGACACACACGTCTCCGCCCGGATCCCCGATCCGCGAGGTTCCCACGAACGGCGGTCCCCACGGCGGCGGCGGGGGTGGCCCTCCGGGGCCTGGAATCGGAATGGGGTAACCGGGATCCGGCGCACCGTCCTTTTTGATCCAGAGGCTATAACCCCCGAAATTGTCACTCGGTACCGAGAAGTCGCCCGGAAAGATGGTCTCATCGTACGCAACTCCCAGGAGATTGGCCTTCCAAGGTACCGTGCAGTCTCCGCCGAGGGGAGCGAACTGCCGCAGATCGACCGTGGCGCACGGGTCGATGCCGGCGATTTGCGTAATGTGGCAATGACTGAACGTGATCTGTTTGTTGTCAAACCAGACCTGGCGGAGGCTGGTTTTGATACCTCCGCCCTGATCTTCCACCTTCAACCGGAGCGTGAACTTGCCACTCTGGCAGTTGGGCAACGGGAGGTGGGGCGGTACGGGGTTTGGGACCGATAATGGCAGCGGCGTTGTCGTCCACGTCGGCGGCAGAAGACAAGGCGCGGGTTGAGGTGGGGCAGGCGGAAACTGCTGAGGCAGTGATTCAGGGAACAAGTGCGGCCACCAGGTGGGCTGCAGAGAATCGAAGACCGGGTTGCAGGGGTGAAGGAAGAACGGCCAATTCGTTTCCGTCCAGAAGCTGGTGAGAGCGTTTTCAAACACCCGGTTCAGCCCGTCGTCGATCTGCAGCGGAGTAATGTAATCGACCTGCCAGAATTGCACGAAACCAGGCAAGGTCGGATCGACGACGAAGTCGGGAAGGTAGGCGAGCGTGTAGCGCTTGATGTCCTGACCCTGACATCCACCAACCACCGCGCTCCCGTTGATCAGTGACTCGTTCCCAAACGACTGCACGACGCCGGCTCCGTTCACGATCTGGGACGTGGGATCGAAAATGTCGGGCGCATTCACGTATTCCAGGCCGCGAATCCATACAGCATTACGCTGCAGGATGAACCGGCCCTCGCAGCAGTGCGGTGCTCCACCCTGAGTCGAATACACGCAGAGCCGGATCTCCGTTATCGCCGGTCCCGGCGAGACTAAAGGAAGAGTTTGCAAGTACCCAAGCGTACCGTTGACAACACCGCAGGCGCCTTGAGCAGCAAAGCCAGGATAGACAATTCCAATGTTTTGCCAGGGGCCGCCTTGACGCCATTCCAGAGTATAGTGATCGCAGAAGGCGCCCGCTGCCGTGCCTTTAATGACGACTCCCCGAAGAATGCCGAGGGCGGGGATCTCTTCCTCTTCGACGCAATCGTGGGGATCTGTTACCTCGCACACGAGTGGCCGGAAGCACCGCCGCAGGCAGCGGAAGAAATAACGCAAACACCAACGCCATTCGTATAGATTGTGGGCTCGCGCCAGGCAGCACCCGAAGCACATAGCGCAAAGACACCAGCAGCGGCAGAACCAGAAAGAAGGCTCCTTGATATGGGCCGCGAAGGCCTCTCTGCCCAGCAGAGCTTCCGACGTCCGGGGCGTAAGTAGACGCTCGAAAATCTCGCATGCCTCCTCGAGCCCTTCGTGACAGTTGATACGTTCCCCGATCACTTCGTCCGGAATTCCCGCAGGAAATTCAACCGTGGCCAACTGATCTGTCAGATAAGGCTTAAAGGCGCCGGCAAGCTCTTCGATCAGGATGCCGAAGTCGTTGCGTTCTTCGGGTGTCAGGGGTGAGCTGACGGGATTGCCGAGCAATTCTCGAACGCATCTCCAATACCGGTGAAGGTAATAGGAAAACGCTCGGAAGTTGCGCGGTCCACGGCAAACGAGCCAGCCGAAGATGAAACAGCAGCGAAGGTGCCGCAAGCACCAGTTCCATTGTGCGATCGGACCCAATAGCTCCCGGCCCTCTGGTGGAAGCAATCGCGTTGCGACTTCCTCGGTGAAGAACTTCTCGAAGATCCGGTTAGCCAGCTCGAACTCGTCTTCACAAGTCGGAGGGTGGGCCGCCGCTTCTTTCTCTAATTGCTCAGGAGCCTGCGCGCGGCGAAGCTCTTCCCCCAGGATTGGCTGGTAGGCGCCGAGCAATTCTTTCAAGACGAACTGAAAATCTTTCTCTTGAATCCCATCCTGTTCGTCAGCTTGCGAATCCTCTAGCGGTTCTTTTCTGTCATCCTTCTTCATGGCCTACTCTCTTTCTGTTCGGTTCGTGAATTTCTCAGTTTGAGGCGCTCTGGTTGGGGCAAAATTAGTTCAGGATGCAACCCAATGCTCTTGGTTGCTCCCAACTCTTACGAGAGGCGAAGGCCTACGAATACCGAGTCGAACCGTGCTAAATAGGGAGACGTTATGCGGCCAACTTACGCTGCCGCCTCATTTCTGTCTGTTCAAAATTAGACAATTTCGAGGAAAAGACCTGACAGTCCGCCAGGAATACGCGGCAGGTCTCTAGGCGATCCGGGCCAGATAATCAGCGAGCTTTTTTTCCTTTACGATAAGAAAGCGCTCGGCGGTCATTTCAACTAGCCCCAGACTGCGGAACTTTCTCAGAAACTGGGTAACGCGTGGTCGCGTGGTCCCTACCATCTCTGACAGTTCTTCGTGCGTGATCTTGTGTGCAATACGTACGCTCCGCGGATCGCGTTGGCCAAGTTTGTGCGCGAGGCGCAGCAGCGTTTCACCTAACCGATGTTCGCTATCCACGGTGATTAGATTGGCGATGACCTGTTGCTGATCGCCGACGCGACCAGCGAGGTAATGCACAAAACCCTCGACCAGGAAATTCCGGTTCAAATGCTGAAAGAAACTGGACGCCAGAAAACCCTTCAGCTTCGTATTCTCCATCGCAATTGCTGTTTCCGGACGTGGACCTGATCCTGCCAAACAAAGTTCGCCGAATGTATCACCCGCAGTGTGAATGGCTAGCAGGCACTCTTTACCTTCGGGCGATAGCATCAAAAGTTTGACCTGGCCTGATTCAATAAAATAAACAAGTTCGGCTGGATCCCCACACACGTAAACAGGTTGATGTTTGACAACACAGATGGCAGCGAAATTTAAGCCTTCACACCGAAGTGAAGCGCGAAGCCGTTCCCTGAACTCACTTGTCTTGGGGAATTGCCGAATCATCGTCATGAGGTTCCTGGGTCAAGGTAGTTGCCTGCCTTGCCAACTATGGGTTCGCCGGTTTTGTCAAAACTGATTGCCGGACAGCACCACATCAGTGGAAGCTTTCCAACGAAGCTTGGGAGCCCAAGTTTTCTATCTATCGGACACGGGGTGACAATCCTTAATGCGCATTCAAGAAAGGCGCGTTTAATCTCATCGCGCTCAGCCTTGAATTTACCAGCCAGGGTTAGCTCTGGGAGGATCTAGCAAACGAAGACTCTCAGGACCAACCTGAATGAGCTTGGGGGGGCGCAAAGACTATCGAAACTCGCAGGGCGTGTCAATAGTTTTAGCTCGATTTTGGGCAGGAGACGCTAAGGCCATGATAACGGACAGCATACGACACGAACCTTTGTGTCAATCCCTGCTTAGTGATGCTGCGAACGTGGTTTGTTTCCATTACTTCTGAGCTTGCGGATGAAGATGAAGTGCGAGAATATCGGTCTCCGCTAATTCAGAGTCTAATCGTTACGGGAGGTCACGTGGAACGCAGAACCACATCCTGGTTCAGTCCGAACTTGCAGATGGAGATGCCGCTGGTCGCTTACGGTCACGCGGGCCAGACGCTCTTGATGTTGCCGACGGCCGCCGCCGATTATCTGGAATACGAACGCTTCTACCTGGTCGATGCCGTCAAGCCTTTCATCGAACAGGGACTCGTGCGAGCTTATTCGATCAACAGCGTCAATAAATACAGCCTGCTTAATAAGGAAATGCCGCCGAAGCTGAAAGCCGAGTTGCTGACGCGCTACGATCGATACATCGTCGATGAAGTCTTGCCGCTGATTCGCAACGAAGGTGGAGCAGACGCGCGGCCGATCACCACCGGCGCGAGTCTCGGCGCGTTTCTGGCCGCGAATGAATATTTCAAGCATCCGGATCTGTTTCGCGGGACGATTCCGATGAGCGGCAGCTATGACATCAAATCTTTTCTGGACGGTTACTATGACGACAACGTCTATTTCAATAACCCGGTCGATTATCTTTCGAACCTGAACGACGATCACATTCTCGGGATTCTGCGCAACGCAGACGCGATTTACATTATCTCCGGCCAGGGTTCGTACGAAGATCCGGATCGCAGCCGCCAACTTTCAAACATACTCACGGCAAAAGAGATTCCGCACACATTGGACTTGTGGGGGCCCGACGTGAATCACGACTGGCCGTGGTGGCGCAAGATGCTGCCGCATGTTTTGGGGAAGATAGTGGGTTAAAACAATGAGAAGAGAATACGATTTCAGTAGAGGAACAAGAGGTAAGCACGTGGGGAAGCGAATTCGAATTGTCGGTGATAAGCGCTCTCCCAGCAGCGCCAAGATCAATTCGCATTCGTACTCCAGATACGGCTGGCTTGGAGTCTGTCGAAATTCAGCTAAGGTTCGCCGTCGCCCTTCTTGCCTTTCTTCTTTGCCGGGTCAACCTCGCGCGGGCGGGTAGCGGGCGCGGTGGGTTCAGCTTTAGGCGCGACCGGCTCGGCTTTCTTTGGCTCGTTCGAGCGCGACGGTTGAGTCTCAGACTGATCGACTTTAGGCGGCGGCGGCAAACCTAACTCATCGGTCTTTGGTTTTGTGGTGGTATCTCCGCTCTGATCCTGCTCGTCCTTTAAGTCAGCCGCCATCTGCGCGCGCTCTTCGGCGAGTTCGCGCTGGCGCTGTTTGTACATTTCCTTCATGTCTTCGGGCATCGAAGGGGCTTTCGGAAAATCTTCCTTCGGCTTGTCCTTCAAAAAGTCGCGCGTGTATTCGATGAAGAACGGCAGCGCGCCGGCCGCGCCGGTCATTTCGTTGCCGAGCGGTTTCTTTCTTCCCGGATAACCCATCCACACGCCAGTTACGTAAGTCGGCGTGTAGCCGATGAACCAAACGTCGGTGTGATCGTTGACCGTTCCGGTCTTGCCGGCAAGCGGCACGCCCAGCACCTGAGCCGCGGATGCAGTTCCGCCCTGGACGACTCCGCGCATCATCGAAACCATAGTCAATGCCACGTATTCGTTAATGACTTTGTAGGTGGTGCGTTCCCATTCCTCCAATACTGCGCCGTCGCGATCCAAGACTTTGCGAACCATGTGCGGCTCGACCCGCACGCCTTTGTTCGGAAATGTCGAGTAAGCCGAGACCATCTGATCGAGCGGCACTTCGGTGGCGCCCAGGGCTGATGAAAGATATGGCGCCATGGGAACTTTGACGCCGAATCGGCGGAGCATCTGCGCGCCCGTTTGCACGCCTACGGTTTGCAGCAAGTGCACGGCAGGAATATTCATCGAGTGAGCGAGCGCGGTTTTCAGAGGCATATCGGCGCAGCCGAGCGACCCGTCGTAATTGTGCGGTTGCCAGTCACCAATCGTGATCGGCGCCCCGCTGACGGTCGTGTCCGGAGTCATGCCCCATTCAATCGCGGCCGTGTAAACGAAAGGCTTGAACGCAGAGCCGGTTTGACGATAAGCCTGATAGGCGTTGTTGAATTTGCCGGTCGGCGTTGCATAGAAATCATAGCCGCCGATCATCGCGATGATCTCGCCGGTCCTAGCGTTGAGCGTCATCAACGCGCCCTCGACTCCGGGAATTTGGGTCAGCTCAATTTTCAGGCGATGAGATTTCTTTTCGACTTCTTTGATTTGAAACTCGGCGAGATAACCCGGTTTGAATTCGCCGCGCGGCTCGCGCTTTCCCCAACCCATGTCGGCCGCGGTGACGGTCGCGGTGTAAGTACCGATGCGCACTTCGGCCTGGTTGCGCGCCTGATCGACTTTCGTGATCAAACCCATCAGGTAACGGCCGGAGACGTAATCATTTCGATACCAATCAGAAAACTTAAAGCTCGCCAACTCTTGTTGCGTCGGCGGACCGGCGCCGTTGTTCGCCGCGGTGGGAATCATCTGGTAAGACGACTTCCATCCGGCGTGCGAATGATCGTAGCGTCGCAAGCCTGAGCGCATCACTTCGTAAGCCTTCTTCTGCGCCGCGACGTTGATGGTCGAATAAACGGCGAGACCGGTTTGCGCCACGCGCGTGGTGAACTTGTCTTCGAGATCCTGGCGGATGAATTCAACTGGATAATCGAATTCCGGCGAGAGCGCCTGCGGTGCCTGATAGTAAGCCGAATCGGCGAGTTGAATCGGTTTCGCTTTAGCCGCGTCAACTTCCGACTGGCTCGCGAATCCATTACGAGCCATCAGGTCGAGCACCAGATCGCGGCGCTCTTTGGCTTTCGCCATATTCGCGGTGGGCGAATACTCGCCTGGAGCTTTGGGAATGCCGGCCAGCAAAGCGCCTTCTTCGATCGTCAGGTCTTTTGCATGTTTGCCAAAATAAGTTTGCGCGGCGGCTTCGAAGCCGTACGCGTTAGCGCCCAGAAAAATGTGGTTGACGTACAACTCCATGATCTGGTTCTTGGTGTAGTAACGCTCAATTTGCAGCGCCAGCATCCACTCGTTTACCTTGCGCTTGAGCGTTTGCTCGCGCGTCAGGAAAAGATCCTTCGCCAGTTGCTGGGTCAGCGTCGATCCGCCTTCCACTTTTTTTCTGGTAATATCGTTCCAGGCGGCGCCGATGATGCGAATCGGATCGATGCCGATGTGATCGTAGAAACGGGCATCCTCGACCGCGAGGATCGAATTCTTCACGACCGGCGGAATCTCTTCATACTTGAGCGGGATCCGTTTTTCGAGGGCGAATTCGCCGATGACCGTCTTGCCGTCGTCGGCGTAAATTCGCGTCACCAGACTGGGACGATACGTTGCCAGCGCGGCGACTTCACTGGCTGCCTGCGAATAATTGAGCTGATACGCCGCGATGATGCCCGTCAGTCCGCCCGCGGCCAGCGCCAAAAGCAGCACCGCCGGCAACCAGAAACGCCGCAGAATATGTTTACGCTCGCCCGGCGGAGCGCTGTAAATTGCCTGTGGGGTATATGATTTAAGACGATTGATCGGTGGTTTCGCAGCCATATGATTTCAACTTTCTTAGCTTAACGATCCTTTAAGAGGCGATCCTTCGACAACGTGGATTCCCACAGTGCCGCATTTCACAACTTCGCCGGGAGAGATTATAACCTAGCCTGACTCGAAGCTCGACGGCTTGACTACAGGCATTGGAAACTATATCTAAGCTCCTCACTTTAATCCTGACCGGAGGACAAGATGTATTCATCTCAACGCCACACAATCTTACCGTTATCAAGCAAAATCATTTTCGTCTTCGCTCTACTCGTCTTCACGCTTTGCACCTCAGCTCGCGCTCAGGACAATCGCGCGTCAAACACCGTTGACGTCACGCAAAAATCTACGGCCGATGCCTGAACTTCCGGATATCGTCGTCTACCTCGAAGCGCTTGAGAAACGAATTCTCGATCGGACCTTAGCGCGCGTCCAAATTACGTCGCCTTTTTTGCTGCGTACCGCCGCTCCGCCAATCTCCAGCGTGGAAGGAAAGAAAATCGTCGAGCTGCGACGAATCGGTAAGCGCATCTGCGTTGGGGTGGAGAACGATCTCTGGCTGGTCCTGCATTTGATGATTGCGGGCCGGCTTCACTGGAAGGACGAAGCGGCTCGCACCAACGGGGCAGTAGCCCGACCGTCAGGAAGGGTGTCAAATATCGTTAAGACAAGGACGCCCTTGCTGACGCGCGGGCTACAGCCCCACTTACCCAAGGCTCAATTAGCTGCTTTTCAATTCGACAACGGAACACTTTCGTTAACTGAGGCCGGAACGCAGAGACGGGCCGCGTTGCATCTTGTCGAAGGCGAAGCCGGTCTCAACGCACTCGATCCGGGCGGCCTCGAAGTTTTGGACATTGATCTCGCTCGCTTCGTCGAGGTCCTCAGATCTGAGAACCACACCTTGAAACGCGCGCTCACCGATCCGCGTCTGTTCAGCGGCATCGGCAACGCGTATTCGGATGAGATTTTGTGGGACGCACAGCTCTCGCCGGTGAGACTCACGCAGGGACTCAGCGATGAAGAACTCCAGCGGCTTTACCGGGGAACTCGCGACACACTCATCAAATGGGTCGAACATTTGCGCGCGGAAACTGAAGATCGATTTCCGGAAAAGGTGACGGCGTTTCGTGAAGGCATGGCCGTGCACGGTCGCTATCGCGAACCTTGTCCGCGTTGCGGAGCGAAAGTTCAGCGCATACGCTATGCGACGAACGAGACGAATTACTGTCCGAAATGCCAGACCGGCGGCAAACTCCTCGCCGACCGCGCGCTCTCGCGCATCCTGCGCGAAGACTGGCCCAAAACGGCTGCAGAACTCGCGTAAGTAAACTATTGTTTTGATTTAGTTTTCTTCACGCCTTTAGAATTACTTTTGCGACTTTGGGTGAAAATAAGTGCTGCGAAAATGAGTTTCGCGCAAAGGCGCAGAGAAACTTCAAAGGGCGCCAAGTTGAATTGAGACGCTGGCGTAAGTAACCTCTCTTTGATTTTTACCGTCGATTTCGTTTACGCTTCTATTCTCCCTTCCCCCAATCAGAGATTCACCCGACACAAAGAGGCCGCTCGGAGTGTCTCAAGGCATTTTCCGAATTTTGTACTTAAGGAGACTAGATAATGAGCATTAACAATCGATCGTTTACATTCGTTTGCGGCTTGATCCTGATGCTGGCGGGAATATCCGTGGCTTTTGGGCAAGTCTCAAACACTCAATCTGCGCAAGACCGCGCGCCAAACACCCGATCAGTTCCCAGTGGCGCTAGGATGAAGTTTCAAGGTGTCGTCATCGATCGCAACGCCGACACTTTCACCATACGCGATCGGACCCGCACCGATTACCAGGTCCTGATCACCGACAACACGAGCATCAAGACCCATGGTGGATTTCTTCGGGGCGGCAAGAAATATCCCGTGACCGATATTCTGCGAGGTCTGATAGTCGAAGTAGAGGGACGTGGTGACGCGCAGGGCCAAATCGTAGCCGACAAAATCAGGTTCAATGAATCTGATATGCGCTCTGCGATCACCTCTGACGTCCGCGTGACGCCGGTCGAAGAAAATCAGAAACGCATTTCTGGCCAGATGGACGAGTTATACGCCATCGCTCAGGAAGCGCGACAGCAAGTAACTGCCGTGAACGAGCGTGTTTCTTCTCTGGACGATTACGATGTGCAGGAATCTGTGGCGGTAAACTTCCGAGTGAACAGCGCGGTGCTCTCGCCGGAAGCCAGGCGACAGCTCGATGATTTCGCGGCCAAAGCTCTGGCGGCCAAAGGCTACATGATCGAAGTTTCCGGTCACACCGATTCGACCGGCGGCGAAGCCAAAAATATGCGCCTCAGCAGAGAACGCGCCGAATCAGTCGTCGAGTACCTGACAATCAATGACAAGATTCCGGCGCGGCGTTTGATCACGCCGCTCGGTTACGGAAAAAAGGAAGCCGTTGCCGACAACTCGACCGCGGCAGGACGCGCGCAAAATCGACGTGTGGAAGTTAAGATTCTGGTGAATCGCGGCTTGACCGGAAGCGCCAGGACGACCGCAGAGAAGCCATAAGTCGTCGACGTTGATCGAACGTACCACCGCCGTAGATCGACTCGTTCGAATTTAACGGCACGATTGAAGATTAGAGAACCGACAAGGGTGAAGCGTCACCGATTTCCGCTTTGCCCTTTGCCTCAGTTGTATTCTGCCGCCTTCCTGACTCCTGCAATCTGCCGCCTGCTTGCTGTCTACTGCTTTCGCTCTCAGCGCTTTGCTCCTCGCAACTTCCCATGTCGGGAGCTGGGAAGAAAATCACGTTGGTGATCGTCTAAAACCAGATGAGTTAACCTGGGACTAAGCTTCCGAGGAGCAGGAATGAAAAAAATTATTTTGGCCACGCTGGCTCTACAAATCGTGGCAGTCGGCTGTCACACACAGTCGCACGGATCAAACGGAATCGATGTCGATTCAACTCCGTTCCGCGCGATTCATCTGCCCGTTGCGACGCATCCAACTATGCTTAGCATCGCCGATGTGAACAAAGACGGAAACCTTGACATCCTCGTTGCGAACGGAGGCAGTGGAAACCTTTCGGTTTATCTCGGAGACGGGAAAGGCGGCTTCTCGCAAGCCGGTGGCTCACCGTTCTCCGCCGGACAAAATCCCGCGGACATTACCACCGGAGATTTCAATGGCGACGGCAATCTCGACGTAGCAATTGCGAACCACGGCGTCAAAACCGTGACCGTGCTTTTGGGTAACGGCAAGGGCCAATTTTCATTTGCGCCCGGTTCGCCATTCAACGTTGCCAGTAATCCTCATCCTCATGGAATCGCAGTCGCGGATTTCAACGGCGACAAGAAGCTCGACATTGCAATTGACAGTTGGGCCGAGAATAAAGTGCTCGTGATATTCGGCAAGGGCGATGGCACGTTTGAGACGCCGGGTGCAAAGTTTGATGTTGGCAGGATGCCTTACCAACGGCTGCGCACGACCGATGTTAACGAAGACGGCATTCCGGACATCATTACCTCGAACTTTGAAAGTAGTTCCGTTTCAGTCTTGCTCGGCGACGGCCACGGAAATTTCACGCGCAAGGATTTTCCTGTGCCTCCCGATCCTTTCGGGATCGCGATCGCGGATCTTAACGGCGACCATCATCTCGATATTGCTATCGCTCACTACTCAGGCCAGGGTACCGATCCTAGTAAGAATGCTCTTTCAGTGCTGTTCGGAGACGGCAAAGGAAATTTCTCACTGGCAAAGGGCTCACCGTTTCCAACCGGACATTATCCCGGCACAGTTGCCGCGGGCGATCTCAACGGCGACGGCATCGCCGACCTCGTCGTGCCGAATTATGAAGACGGGACGTTGACTGTTTATCTTTGCGAGCGAAGCGGAATCGCTCTCGCGAGCTACTCTCCTATTCGCGTGGGCCATACTCCGCACGGCGTTGCTATTGCTGATCTTAACCATGACAGCAAAGACGACATCGTGGTTGCAGAAGAAGAAGACAACGATGTTCTGGTGTTGCTGGGGAAATAGCGTCGGTGCTAAGTTAGCGATATGAAGGCGACCGATCGACAACCGGAAATCGTCACGCGCAATGGTAAACCGTCTCCGTGATCATTCCTATCAAGGACTACGAGGAACTGTCATCAGCGCTCGCGACATGAGCGACAAAGAGCGTAAAGCCTATGGAAGAAAGTAAGGTGAGCAGCATTTCGAAAGCCGATTCGGATGAAAAGATTGGAGAGTTTTGGGACACCCACGACCTCACCGAGTTTGATACCAACGCACCGGACGCCGAATTCGACATCATCAGCACCGTTCCCGTCCAGCTCGAACTGCTAAACGAGATAGAAAACAAGCGGCTAAGCGCGGCGTGAAGGTCGAGACGTTGGTGAACCAGTGGCTGCAACAGAAACTTGATGAAGAAATGGCGTAGCGCAAATCATCACGCTGAAAGCGTGACATATAATAGCCCAGGGCAACGCCCTGGGATCCCGCCCAAACAAACATAAAGCGCCCTGTAAGGGCGCAATCATGCCGACGAAGTCGGAGCTATTCCGCGCCTTCAGCGCTCGATGATATTAATGCTCATAAACCCAGGGCGTTGCCCTGGGCTATTACATTTCGCGCCTTGGGCGCTTTGGTTGATGCGTTACAGAACCGGGAGCGGTAGCGACCGGATCATAGAATCAACGTTGAGTGCTTGATCCACCTCGCTACCGTTCGGGGTTCTGACACGAACGCCCTTGCTGACGCGCGGGCTACTGCCCCGATGTCAGCCGTCCGTCTTACGGACTGCTAATCATTTTTCCATATGATCCCACCGATGAATCGGTGGGCTATTGTCAATCGTCCGCTGCGCGGACTAAAGTACTCGCGCCTCGGGCTCCGATCAGATCGTTATGGGTTCACAAAAACTTAGCAAGCGACAACGAGAAGGCCAGGTCGATCAGTTAATGCTGCTTTACGACTCGCTTCCTGGCTGGACAGTTGAAGAGGTTTGCAAGTTTGCCCTTGGAAAAGACGAGGTTTCATTTCAATCACGTCCGCCCGACCTTACAGACTTCGGATATTCTGAAAACGACTATCAATCCGACAGAGAGCATCGCCGAACGATGCTGAAAAGACTGGCGGTCCTTCCCTGGGTTGGCGCAATCTTATTTGGAATTGTAGCGGGGTTTTCATCGGAGTTATTGGCGTCTCTAAGCCCCTACGTTTTTCTTCTTGTGTTGGCCGGACTGATTATCGGATCAATTTTAGGATCGGTGATAAAGAATCGCATTGTTGACATTATGGCCCGCAAGAAGTTCGATCGGCTGATGTCCTACGAGACTCAATTATTCGGATATGTCTATTGGTCGAAACGTCGGAGAAGTGATTTTTGGAGGTCCTTATCCGGTTTAGCTTTCGAACAAGAACTTGCCAAGATGTTCCGGCTTGCGGGTTATGAGGCGCAAGTGACTCACGCGTCAGGTGATGAAGGTGTCGATATCATTCTGACTAAGGACGGGCGGCGTGGTGTTGTCCAGTGCAAAGCTCACAAGGGACCAGTAGGCCCCCACATTGTTAGAGAATTATTCGGCAGCGCTGTCCACTTCAATGCGGATTTTGCGATGCTCGCATCAATATCTGGTTTCACGCCAGCGGCCATCGATTTTGCAAAACAGAAATCAATCGAACTGCTTGAGATAACAGACATCATTAGAATGCAAGAGCTCGATTCGCGAGATAGTAAGCAGACAAAAGAAGAATTAGAGGATGAAGTAAAGAGTCTTCGCGGGGATCTGCTCAAGCTTTATGATCCGAACACTGTTCTAACACCTGAGCTTGTTGAGAAGATTCAGCAGATTGGGGAGGGTGAAATTTGCTACGGAATTGCTGAAAATCGCGTGGCTGCTGGCCTCAATGAGAATCTTGCGGAGGCCCTGGTGGAAGTAATTCATCAGTTCATGATTTATGATGAGCCGAACATCACGAAACGCGAAGTGGCGGCCGCATTTAGCGGGTATTGCTACGGCGAAGAAGATTGAACCAAACCTGACATCTCCCCTTGCATCCCCTATAATCATTCTGCTCGCTTAAGCAGGGGGCGACAGGCTTCGACAGGAGCCGTGACGACCGTCGCGATGCATGCCGGGCTGTCTCTGTGGAGCTCGTTAAAAAAGCGCAGGGAAACACAATTGCCAACTCTAACGAGTTAGCTCTCGCTGCCTAATTAGCCAGTGAGCGTCTCCGCCGCAAGTTGCTCATGCGCGCGGATGGAGATGTCACCTTAGATGAGCTGGCCCAACTTTTCGGTCCGTGAAGTTGGGCGAGATCAAAGCCGGACTAGCCTGTTCCAACGTCTTGCTGCTTCACTTAGTTGGAACCGGGCGAAAGTTGTGCGAGTCGCAAGGCTCGCACGAAAAGAGAAACAGATAAGCATGTAGAGTCCGGCGGCGTTGGCTTTTGGATCCGGGTTCGATTCCCGGCGCCTCCACCAAAAACAGTAGGCAGTAGGCAGTCGGCAGTAAGCAGCACGTCGTACTAATCCGCAGATTGCGCAGATTCCACAGATTAGAAAATAAGAATCGCGATAGAGCAGGATCCACACTGCTTGGTATTGCCTTTTTGTTTTCTGCGTAATCTGTGTAATCTGCGGATGATTAGCCCGCCCGCTACCGCAGGCGGTTCTGACATGAGTCATTTACCCATCGGCATCTTCGACAGTGGCGTCGGCGGGCTGACCGTCTATCGGGCGCTGCATGAACACCTGCCCAACGAGCGCTTTGTCTACCTTGGTGATACGGCGCGCGTGCCTTACGGCACGAAATCTCTGGCGACCGTGGAAAGGTATGCCGTCGAGAACGCGCGGTTCCTGGCTGAACATGGGATTAAGTTGCTGGTCGTTGCCTGCAATACGGCTTCGGCGCTGGCGCTGCCGGCGATTCGTCAGAGACTGCGTGTTGGCGTTGTCGGTGTGATTGGACCAGGCGCCCGCGCCGCGGTTGCGGCTTCAAAAGGGAAGAGCATCGGCGTGATCGCGACCGAGTCAACGGTGCAAAGCGGCGCTTACACCAAAGCGATCGCGAAAGTTGATCAAAACGCCGTCGTAATCGAGCGCGCCTGTCCGTTGTTCGTCCCTTTGGCCGAAGAGGGCTGGGCTGACGCCGAGGTTGCGCGCACCGTGGCTGAGACCTATCTTCAGGATTTGCGCTCGCGCGTCGACACGCTGGTCCTCGGTTGCACTCACTATCCAATTCTGAAGAAGGTTATTCAACAAGTGGTCGGCGAGCAGGTCGAGCTAATCGATTCGGGCGAAGCCACGGCAGTAGAGGTCAAGGCTCTGCTGAGAGAAGAAGGTCTGGCGCGTACGACGCCTCCGACTGGTGCGCTCGAACGTCAACTGTGCGATGATTTGGATCATTTTTACGTGACAGACGCGGCAGAACGTTTCGCTCGCGTAGCCGAAAGATTTTTGGGCAGCAAGCCATCGCGTTTGGAAGCAGTTGAGGTTTGGGGAGAGGATCGGCTCGACTCCTCTCCTCTGGGAGAGGCTGGGTGAGGGCACTAGCGCACGAACAGAAATGTCCTTATTTATTTTCTTTTGCTTTGCGCGGTAGGCCCTCACCCTAACCCTCTCCCAATGGGAGAGGGAACCGATAAAGATGACTTTCACTCGCACTGACAACCGCGCGCCGGACGAATTGCGCCCGGTTCGCATCATCCCGGGCTTTCTCGCGAACGCTGAAGGCTCGGCGTTGATCGAGATGGGCGGCACGCGGGTCATTTGCGCGGCGTCGGTTGAAGAAAAACTGCCGCCGCATTTGCGCAATCAACGCACCGAAGGTTGGGTCACCGCTGAATATGGAATGCTGCCGCGTTCGACGCACACTCGCACGCCTCGCGAGATTGGACGCGGTGGACCGTCGGGACGCACGCATGAGATTCAACGCTTAATCGGCCGCAGCCTGCGCGCAATTTCGGATCGCCGAGTTCTCGGCGAACGCACGATTACGCTCGATTGCGACGTGCTGCAGGCTGACGGCGGTACGCGCACCGCCGCCATCACCGGCGCTTACGTCGCTTTTGCAATCGCCTGTGCGCGGCTCGTGAAAGAAAACCGGATCAGGAAGTCGCCGATCGTAAGCGAAGTCGCCGCGATCAGCGTCGGCATTGTTGATGGCGCCTCGCTGCTGGATCTGAAATACGATGAAGACTCGCGCGCCGAAGTTGACATGAACGTCGTCTGCACCGGTGACGCGCGATTTATCGAAGTGCAGGGCACCGCCGAGCGCGATCCTTTCACGCGCGAGCAGATGGATGAACTGCTGGAGTTGGCTCGCAAAGGTATCGAGCGGTTAGTACAAGCGCAGCGGGAAGCGATTGCGCAGGCGTTATGACGATAAAGGCCACCGAGACACGCAGTCAGAGAAAAAGACGGCGAATAAATCGAATATGATCCGAACCAGTTTTCCGCGGACGAAGATCTCGATTAACCGGGTCGAGCCGCCTTTTCCTGGCCATGATTTTCTCTCTGCCTCCATGTCTCTGTGGCGAGAACCAGCGACCAACGCGGGTCGGCAGGCCTTGCATCTAACTCCGCAATTCGTAGATGATCTCGTAAGGTATTATTGAAGGACGAGGATGGAAAAAATGCGATTAGCGTTTAAGATGGCTGCCTTTCTATTCGTGTTCGCCTCAGGTGCGTCTGTGCTGAGTCTGAACGCTCAACAAACTTACACCAGCGGCAAAGTCGATTACACGGTCGAATTTCCATCGGCAATGTGGCGTCTGGTGGGCGAGCCCGACGACACGCATCAGCTCGCGGAATGGATTTACGGCGATCGCCTCGACGGTTATCTGCGCATCCGCAAAGAAACATTGGAACCGGATCAGACTATTCCTGATTTTGCGCATCACGATCAGGACACTCGCATTCGTTTTCTGCCTGGGTACGTCGATGTCGGCAAGGAAGAGAAATTTGCCGGCCGGCTCAGCGGTGTGGTCCTTTCGTACGAATTCACGCAAACAGGAAAGCCGATGTCCGGCCGCACTTACTATCTGCAGGCCGACAGTCGCACCGTCTATGCGCTGCGCTTCACCGGCCTGCGCGATAAGCTCTCACGCATCCGCAATCAAACCGACCAGATTGCGCGCAGCTTTAAGTTGAAATAGATCGCTGCCCGACTTGTGGTTTTGGAAAGCGGCGTAATCGCCGCTTTCGATAGCGCTGACAGGTCAGCTCGTCCCAAAATTCAAGGTCTGGCCATCGCCGACTAAACTTTCCGCATCAATGCAATCGACAAGTGCAAGCTCTCCCTCTTTCCACGTTCTATCCCCAGAGTCTCCGGGAACAGAGGCCGAGGCTGAGCGTCTAAACAGCTTCGGGAAATCGGTTCAACCTTCGCGCGAGGTCCCAGACCGTCGCGGGCTCTCTAGAATTGCAGGAGGAGATCATGCAGCGAAAGTTCTTTCACAAATTGCTTTCAGTAATCACCGTGTCATTCGCGATCATCGCGACCGTGGCCATATTCAGAAGTTCCACCAGAATCGCATCAGCCCAGGGCAAAGAGAGTTCCGGGTCGCTCCAGGCAGTGGACGGCAGCGGCAAGCCGAAAGGCGCTTGCCCGCTCAAGCACACGGACGTCAAAGCCGAGATCAGCGGATTTCTTTCTCGCGTGGTCGTCACCCAGGAATTTGAAAACAGCTTCGCTGAGAAGATTGAGGCCGTTTACACATTTCCGCTCCCGCAAAATGCCGCCGTCGACGATATGACGATGATTGTGGGCGACCGCACGGTGCGCGGAAAGATTCTGCGCCGCGAAGAAGCCGAGGCCGTTTACGAGGCGGCGAAATCAAACGGTCAAACGGCCAGCTTGCTGAACCAGGAACGGCCTAACATCTTCACGCAATCGGTCGCGAATATTCTCCCCGGCGAACAAATCAAGATCACGATTAGTTACGTCGAGACTCTTAAGTACGAGGACGGCTCGTATGAATTTGTGTTTCCGATGGTAGTCGGGCCGCGTTATGTGCCTGGGTCGCCGGTGGGCGCGAAGGGAAATGGCTTCGCTCCTGACACCGATCGCGTGCCGGACGCTTCGCGTATCACACCCGCGCCGCCGCCCGCAGGCATGCGCGCCGGTCACGATATCTCGCTGGACCTTACCCTGGACGCAGGAGTTTCGATTGACGGGCTGACCTCGAAAACGCATGAAGTCGATGTTGAGCGTCCGGACGATCGACGGGCGCATCTCCGCTTGAAAGACCTCGCGACGATTCCGAACAAAGATTTCATTCTTCGTTATGACGTCGCCGGAAAAAAGGTGCAGGATGCGCTGCTGACGCATTCGTCAGGGAAGGGCGGTGGCTTCTTCACGCTAATCCTGCAACCACCCGAGCGAGTGACCGCGGAGGACGTTATGCCCAAGGAGTTGGTCTTTGTCCTCGATACTTCAGGATCGATGTCCGGCTTTCCGATCGAGAAAGCAAAAGAGACGATGAAGCTCGCGCTCGACAATCTTTATCCCACCGACACCTTCAATCTGATTACATTTTCCGGCGACGAGCACATCCTGTTTCCGGAACCAGTGCCGGCGACCAAAGAGAATTTGCATAAGGCGCAGAGATTTCTCGCCTCGCGCGAAGGCAGCGGCGGCACCGAAATGATGAAGGCCATCAAAGCCTCGATGGATCCTTCCGACGCACAGGATCACGTGCGCATAGTTTGCTTCATGACCGATGGTTACGTCGGCAACGACATGGAGATCATCGGCGAAGTGCAGAAGCATCCCAACGCGCGCGTGTTTGCTTTTGGCATCGGCAGCAGCGTCAATCGTTTTCTGCTCGATAGCATGGCGAAATATGGGCGCGGAGAGGTCGAGTATGTCGGCTTGAACGATGACGGCTCAGCAGCGGCGCGTCGTTTCCACGAGCGCGTACGCAATCCTCTGCTGACGGACATTTCGATCGACTGGAATCAAATGCCGGTGACGGATGTTTACCCGAAAACGGTTCCGGATCTGTTCGGCGCCAAGCCGGTGATCCTAACCGGGCGCTACACCGGCAGTGGCAGCGGTGTCATTCGCTTGAAAGGAAAAATGTCCGGCCGCGATTTTGTGCGCGAGATTCCCGTAGATTTTTCTGATTCGCAAAAACAACACGATGTGCTGGCGACGCTTTGGGCGCGCAAGCGCGTCGATGATTTGATGAGTCAGGATTTCAACGGCGCGCAACGAGGTAACATGAAGCCAGACGTGCAACAGGCTATCGTCCAGCTTGGGCTCGATTATCGTCTGATGACACAGTTCACCTCGTTTGTTGCGGTCGAAGAAATGATCGTCACCGATGGCGGCCAGCCGCGCAGGATCGATGTGCCGGTGGAAGTGCCGGAAGGAGTGAATCAGTCGGCGGTCTTCGGTGCCGAAGAAAACGAAAAGCTCGTTGCCAGTTGGAATGTTTCCAATATGCCTTTGTTAACACCTGGCACTATTCCGGCACCCGCGCAAACGGTGGTAGTTACCAAGTCAGGCTCCAGGGCCAAACCCGAGTCACGACGCGGTTCTGTTAGCGGCGGCGTTGGCGGAGCCGGTGGCGGCGGTCGCGCCGCGAACCCACCCCCTGCGAAACCTGCGTACGGCGCGTTTATGATCGATGCCTTAGACCGTAGCGATGCATCGCTGACGCCGGAGGAGCAAAAACGCGTCTTATTACAGGCAAGATTCCATCCGGCAGTGCTCGCGGTAATCGATCGTTTGAAAGACAACAAGCTTGCCGCCGATCCTGATGAAATCAAATTCATTCACGACGGCAAAGCCGAAGTTCAGATCTGGTTGAATGACAAATCAGACGAGACTCTGGCGAAGCTTAAGGAACTCGGCTTCGAAGTAGTGCTCGATCCGAAAACGGCGAAGCTTGTCATTGGTCGCTTGCCGATCGACAAACTCGCGGCGCTCGCCGAGTTGAAATCGGTGCGGTATGTGGCGCCGCAGTTGAGTAACAAGTAGCGGTACAGAACCGCTCGCGGTAGCGAGCGGGTAAAACGCAATTCCAGAAGAGCGGCCGTGTCCTGGTCGCTCTTTCTTTTTCTGATTCTCACCACCGCGGCCGCAAGAGCTGTTCTCTGACCCGCTTGCTACCGCAAGCGGTTCCGTACCTTGCTGCCGCAAGCGGTTCTGTCCCTGATTCGCTTACAATGAATCAGATGAAGCTGAAGCTGGCGCCGGGCTTATCAATTAAGAAATCGTCAATCAACGGCAAGGGTTGCTTCGCCACTGTTTGCTTTCAGCGTGGGCGAAAGATCGCCGAATACGCCGGCGAGCGCATCCCGGATTTGGAAGCAACTATGCGGGCGCGGAACCGTCGCATCCTGCGCATCTGCGACGTTGACGGACGTTGGAGTATTGACGGCAGCCGCGGCGGCAACGGCACCCACTACATCAATCATTCATGCGCGCCGAATGCCTACGTGCGGACCACGCACGGCCACGTTTTGTTTTTTGCTTTGCGGGATATTCAACCGGGCGAAGAGATCACGATCGATTACGAGAATACGTTGCATCCGAACTCAAAGCGATGCCAGTGTGGAGCGAACTGCTGCCGCGGAACGATTAACAGGACCCGAGTTACAACCGCGGCAGGGCAAAACTAAATTTCGATCCCCGGCCAACTTCTGATTCGACTGAAACCATGCCGCCGTGCTGATCGATGGCTTCTTTCACGACAGACAGTCCCAGGCCGGTTGATTCTTCGTGCTTTTCCTGGCCATCACGCGCGACGCGGTAAAACTTTTCCCAGATGCGATCGATCGATTCCGGCGGGATGCCGTAACCACGATCCTCGACGGTGACCCGAACCGCCTCAGCTTCGAGCGTCGTAGTAACCGTTATGGTGGTGCGCTCAGGGCTGTACTTGATGGCGTTGTCAATCAAGTTCGTGACTGCCTGAGTGATCAAACTTTTATCTGCCGCAACTGGCGGAATATGCGGCGCTGCCTGCTCCTCCAGACGGATTCGCTTTTTCTTCGCCAAGGGTTGCAGCGTGGCAATTGTTTCGCGTACGACTTCGTCCGGCCTGAGGGCGATCTTTGACACTTCCCGTTTGTCGGATCGCTCGAGCTTTGTCACCGCCAGAAAAGTGTCGATCATACGCGACATGCGCTGCGATTCGTTGGAAATAATTTGCAGGAATTCGCGCGAGTCCTCCGGAAGTTTCTCGTCAAGCGCCAATAACTCGGCGAAGCCGTTGATGCTGGTTAGCGGTGTGCGCAACTCGTGCGACATCAGCGAGATCATCTCGCTCTTCATTCGTTCGTGCTCTTTAATACCGGTGACATCGCGCGCGCGAATCGCAAAGCAAAGGGGCTGGCCATTCGCTCCGACGCCGTTTCCATTGGCGTTGCGTTCCGTCGCCAGCGCGATTCGCAATTCAATAATCTGATTGCTCTCGGGCAGCTTCAGCTCTCGTTCGTAAGGCTCGCCGGATTGCAGAACTCGCCGCACGGCAATCGATGGTTCGTCAAATACTCCGTAGCGAAATCGATTCAGCAAGCCAAACAGATCGAGTTCGGACGCTTCGGCCTTTGTCAGGCCGGCCGCTCTAAGCATGGCGGGATTTACATAAGCCAGAGTGCCATCGAGGTAAGCAACAGCGTGTCCATCGAAAGCTTCGGCCAGGACTTGAGCGCCAAACCGATGCTCGACTAGAAAGCCGGTGACCACGTCGAAGGCTTGCAATCGATGTCCTGATGCCCGCGCGGACACGAACGTCGGCATGGTGCTGCTTTGCTTTTTCTTGCGCGCTTCTTCGCGCTGCAGGTTACGCGCGAGCTGTCCGCCCACCGCGAACAACAAACGCCGGTCGCTCTGCTCGAAGCTCTCGCGTAGCCGCAACAATAAAGCTCCGACTGTTCGTCCTTCATGACGCAAAGGAATGGCAATATTCTCCAGAGCATCCAGCCCGTCGTGGTGGGACGCGGCGATTTCGTCAGCCGCGACCGCGCGATCGCAAAGATCAATTAGCTTTCGCCAGAGGGCATTGCGTTTGGGCTCAAGCAGGCGGTTCGGGTTGGCGCGCAAGTGTGCGGAAGGGACCAGAACGCCATCCTCGTTTATCTGAAAGACGACCGATTCGTCGAGAGGGAGAATCATTTGCAACAGCTTGAGGCCGCTCATCAATCGAGCCTGCGCCTGGCCAAGCTCCGCCTCGCCATTTTTCGTCGCGATGAAATTGACTCGACTGGTGAGCACGACATCGATTTGCCAAAGTCGATAGAGTTGGACCAGAAAGACAGCGGCGATCGATCCCAGGGCCATCGGCGCGAACAGAATATTGATTCGCCAATCGTACGACGCAAACAAACTGGCGCCGCACAAAAGCAGGAAACCCAGACCCAGAATCAGAAAAGATCGCCGCACTCCGAAACGTCCAACGAAGAAACCAGAGCATGCACTGACGGCCACGATCAGCAATGCGCCCAGCCATGGTTGCGGCGCCGTGATCGGCGCATCGACGCGGCTCGATCCGAGCACGAAGGCGGACTGCAAAGAATCGATCAGCCCGGCGCGCCAGAATGCACATGTGGCCAGTCCGGCCAACACAGCCAGACCTGGAGAAATGAGTAGAGATTTGTACGAAACGCGATAACTCAAAGATTTTTGTTAACCGATCGCGGGGCTTAGTTCCTGGAACCTGGCGCTTGCGTGAATGCAAAAGCGCGGAATGTCAATTGATTATAACCTGATGGGCGGCACCTTGCGCAAGGAAAAACTGGGAAAAGTCATGATTGCGGAGACAGCGCGGTCATTCGTCAACACGCCTTGCAGGCCACGAGTATCAGGTTCGAATGATCGGAGAATCAGCCCAGGGATTCCAATGCTTTCGCGAGCTGCGACTCTTCATCTTCGGCCACGGTTCGCAGATCGAGGAGCACTCGGTCTTCAGCGATTCGGGAAATCACGGGAGGAGACGAATTTCGAAGCCTGGATTCGATTTGATCCGCGCTCAGAGTTTTATGCCTGATCGAGATCAGCGCGGTTGGCGGATGCGATGTGGGACCGGAACCACCGCCGATTGCAGACTCGCCCGAAACGACCTCCAGACGCAGATCTTTGGAAGCGTGATTCTTTCGCAGGAGATCTATCAGGGCGAGGCTGCGGGTTTTGATTTCATCCGGCGTCATCGCAATCATTTTCAGCGTCGGAATTTCAGTGAAGGACTCGCCGCGGCGATGTGCCTCGAATGTCGCCTGGAGGGCAGCGAGCGCGAGCTTGTCCGCGCGCAGGGCTCGATAGAGTGGATGCGCTCTCAATCTTTCGACGATTTCTTTTCGACCGGCAACCAAACCGGCCTGCGGCCCACCTGGAAGTTTGTCGCCGCTGAATGAAACCACGTCAACTCCGGCGGCGACTGATTCAGCAATCACCGGCTCTCCCGTGATTCCATACTTGCTGAAATCGACAAGCGCCCCCGATCCTGCGTCTTCGTAGAGAGGCAGACCGGCATTGTGAGCGAGATCGGCAAGCTCGGTTAAGCCTGGGGTCCTGGTAAAACCAACGATGCGGTAGTTCGACGTGTGAACGCGCATGAGCAATCGCGTGCGTTCGCTGATGGCCTTTGAGTAGTCCGAGATACTGGTCCGATTCGTCGTGCCTACTTCGATCAGAGTAGTGCCGGAACTGGCCATGACATCAGGCACGCGAAAGTCGCCGCCAATCTCCACCAGCTCACCGCGCGACACAATCGTTTCGCCGTCGCGTGCGAGCACGCTTAGAATCAATAATGCGGCGGCGGCACAGTTATTAACGATCAGTGCCGATTCGGCCCCGGTTAGCTCGGTAATCAACTCTTCAACCAGCGCACCGCGTCTTCCGCGGTCACCCGTCGCAAGATCGAGTTCCAGATTGCAGTAACGCGCAGCTTCGTCAGCAATCGCTCGCCGCGCGGCATCAGATAAAGGTGCACGCCCAAGATTAGTGTGAAGAATTACCCCGGTGGCGTTGACTACCCGCGCCAAACCTCGACTTACTTCGCGAAGGTGGGCGATCGTAATCCGGCGCTCGGCTTCTTCGAGAAGCGCCGCCTTTGAATACGCTGAGCCGTCCCGATTCTCCTGGACCTCGCGCCGCAATGCATCAGTTACGTTGCGCACGAGAAGAGCTACATGCTGCGGTCCCAAGGTTGGCATCAGAGCTTTTGCGGTCTCTGTTCGCAAGAGCGCATCAATCGAGGGCAGTGCTCTCAGTCCATAATTCTCAGGTGCCGATTTGCGGGTCATATCAGGAAGTATTCGATTAAATAAGGCAAACCCCTCGCAAGGATATGATCGCCGGTGGCACGGAGGCAATTCGGGAAAAGAAAAACATCGTTGACAGTCGAGTGCGCGAACCTCTAGACTGAAACTCAGTGGCGACCCCGCGTTGCGCCGCTCAAATCAGGAGATCACGCCTTGCGAATCCGCGACAACAAACTTGCTCGACAGACTCGGGCGCGCCAGGACCGCGACCAAGGCAGGGGATTGGTCTTTGAAAAAAAGCTGACTGTCGAGGAGCAGCTCGCACATTTGGACGAAGATATTCGGCGACTGAAGATCGAGTTCGATGTTTATTTTAACGGCGGAGCCAAGCGCCCACCCTATGATACCAAGATGCGGGTAGAGGCCCACATCAAACGGCTCGGCGATGATCGCACACTTACCTTCGCCCAACGCTATCACTTCAATTCGCTGGCCACGCGATACGCCGCGTTTCGCGATCTCTGGCGGCGCACGATGCAGGGCCGCGAGGAAGGCCGCGATCCGGCCGCCCTCGCCCGCTCTTCGGCTCGTAGCCAACCGCCGGGCGATTTTAAACGCAGCACATTTGTTTGCGCAGATGTCCATCAGGACGTGGGAACGATCAGAAGTCTCTACGATTCTTTGGTCGATGCGAAACAGAGATGCGGTGAGTCAACGCGAGATCTTTCGTTCCCTCGCTTTCATCGTTTGATCGCAGAGAAGACAAATAAGCTGAAAGAGCGCCTGACCTCGGATCGCGTCTTGTTTTCCGTAGATGTCGAAGATGGCCACGTAAGTCTAAAGGCAACAGCGGATCGAGACTGAGGATTTGTTGACAGAAAAACGAAGGCGATCTCAGTTACGAGATCGCCTTTTGTATTTGCGCCTTCCGGGCTCACGACCGGAAGCGGCCAGTGGCTTTGCTTCAAGAGCAAGCCGGGGGGACCTACATCTTGGTCACTTTTTCGGCCTGTGGTCCTTTGGGACCTTGCGTCACTTCAAACTCCACTTCCTGACCCTCTTCGAGGGTCTTGAAGCCGTCGCCTTGAATGGCGCTGTAGTGAACAAAGATGTCTGAAGAGCCGGGCTGCTCAATGAAACCATAGCCCTTCGAATTGTTAAACCACTTGACCTTGCCGGTTATTCTCGACATAACTAACGAATCCTCCTAACGATCGTTGAAACGGGCGCTGGCAACACAACTTTCTTAGAGAGCGGTGTTGTCCAGAGCCGGGTTAATGCTGTGAGCCGGACGCGCTTTGAAATGGGGCGTGCACGGAAACACAACGAACAAGTGAACGCGAAATCGCACCGAGCGCGATAACGTCGTGCACCAACTTGCGGGGGGAAAAACTAAAACTCATTTCATCTGTCGCGCTTGCAAATCGAAATGCGAAGGCCGGTAGGAAAGCTGGCCAGGCACTGATTGAAACGTCGGCGCATGCTAAACGATGCTGTTTCCGCCTGTCAAGAAAAAAGGCTGGAAACGTGCAATTTCAAGGGAATTCCGCCATTTCTTTGGCCGTCAACCGCAATGGAACCCGCACTTCATGGTTCGCTTTTACGCGGCGCGACGCATTGCGGCGGGAGCGTTCTTGATCTCAAGCTCTTTGAGAATGTAGCCGGCGCCGCCAAATTTTTCAGTCACAAAAAGCACATACCGGATATCCACCGCTATCGCCCGGCCCTTTGCATCGTTGTAAAAAAAATCGTTGCCCAGGCCTTCGTAATTACCATCGAAGATGATTCCGACCTGTTCCCCACGCCCATTCATGATCGGCGAACCTGAATTACCGCCAATAATGTCGGTAGTGGAAAGAAAGTCGACCGGAACGTTTTGTCCGTCAGGCGTGGCGTAAGGACCAAAGTCGTGCGCGCGATAGAGGTCTTTCAGTTTTCCCGGCACGTCGAAAGGCTCATGCCCAGTGTCTTTTTCAATCACACCTGACAGATTCGTGAAGGGTTGATAAATTGCCGCGTCGTGGGGAATGTACCCTTTGATTTCGCCATAGGTGAAACGCAAGGTGCGATTCGCGTCGGGATACGGGTTAGCATTACCGCCGTTGCCGGCATGCATTTCGACCATGCCGCGAACTAAAAGCGGGCGCCAGCGGTTTACGGCCGCATTGAAAGCGCGAGTGCGAGTTGCGGCTTCACTATTGAGCGCGGGGATTTCGGCGGCGAAATCGATAAGGGGTTCGTTGAGCTTGCGTAACTGTTCCTGAGTCATATCAAAGAGAGCTGAGACAGATTCCGCGGTACCTAGATTTTTGCTATCGGTCAAAGCCCGGGCGAATTCCAGTTCGGCATGCACCCGAGCATCGCCCTGAAGATTTCCAAAGCGTTTCTCGATCGGTTCAATCTTCTGGCCAGCCGGAAGTTCGGCCGCCTTTCGTAACAAGAACGCCAGGATCTCTCGTTCGATCATCGGATTACGTGCCGCAAACGTGATCGGCAACGCGGCGCGCACCCTTTGGGCCGCCACCGCGAGACTGGGATTTCTTTCAGAGGCCGGCTTTTCCTTATCGGCGGCCAGCGAACCGACTAATGACAGGATCCGCAACAGGTCGCTGCTGGCAGCAATCTGCTGAATCAGGATATCGCGCGGTTGGACTTTGGTTAGTTCGTCGTAAGCGGACTTCAAAGAGGGCAGCACTTCGCCGTATTTCTTCTGTCTTTCCGGATCTGCGTTAACCCAGCGCGTGAACGCTCCTTCTTCGGCGCGTTTTTGCTGAACGATCCCGGCGCGCCGCATGGCCACTACTGAGCCTTCAAAATCTTTCAGCGCATTGCTGAGATCAAAGATGCGGCTCTGCAGCTTGATCTGAAGTTCACGATTGCCCTTGCCTTCATTCGTCAATAGTTCGATTTGCTTGTTGAGAATATCGATCGTCAAAGGCATCACGATATCCTGGTTGTAAGCAACTGAATAACTCTCGCGATATCGACGGGTTGAACCGGGATAGCCCATCACCATCACAAAATCGTTTTCCTTGACACCGCCCATCGACAAGGACATGAATTTCTTTGGTTTGTAGGGCACATTGTTCGTTGAATACTCCGCTGGTTTCCCGTCCGCCCCTACATAGGCGCGCATGAAAGTGAAATCGCCATCGTGGCGCGGCCATTCAAAGTTGTCAGGATCACCGCCAAAAAAACCAATGTTCTTTGGTGGCGAATAGACAATGCGGACGTCGCGCAGCACGAGATTCGTGAACAAGTAATACGAAAGTCCTTCGTTGAGTGGCAGCACTTGCGCACTGATTCCTTCCCCTGGTTTCGCATATGTTGCCTCGATCGCCTGGGTCTTGCTCTGGATGGCAGTATTCCGTTCTTGCGGCGACATTGTGTCAGTCACGCCACTCAAGACATCGGCAGTAACGTCTTTCAACTCCTGGGTCAGCGACACGGTGTAATTCTTCGCCAGCAATTCTTCGCCACGATTGTGTGCCAGGTACCCGTTGGTAGCGTAATCCTTTGACTGATCGGAAGCCGCGACAAGTCCGTCGAACGCGACGTGATGATTAGTGAGCAACAACCCTTCCGGAGAAACGAACTCTCCGGTCCCATAGCTGTCGCCGAATGCGACGGTTACGACCGCGTCTTTGATCGACGGACCATCCGGGTTGTAGAGATCGGTAATTGGAATTTTCAGGCCACGCTGCTTCAGTTTGGCCAAGGGAAGGCGGCTGAGCGTGTCCGGCAGGAACATGCCTTCGTCGCCCAATACTGAAAGCGGCAGCAGGCTCACAAAAAGCAGGACTGCAAGCGCTGAGGCACTCGCGCGCGAATAGATCGAGGTCATTAAAGTATTCTTCCTTTGCAACTGGTTAATCGAGAGTTGGATGGATGTTACCAGAGGCCCTCGCGATCAAAAAGCGAGGGCTAAGAAAAGGTAAGGGCCGTCGATGTGGAAGCTAATTTACTGTTCGGCTCCCGGGAGATACCGCCTCGGGTCGACAGGTTGATTATTAATACGCACTTCGTAATGCAGGTGCGGACCGGTCGACCGTCCGGTCGAACCGACAAGTCCGATGGTCTGTCCGCGTGTCACAGTTTGTCCGACGGTTACATCAATCTCTGAGAGGTGACCGTATCGAGTCGACAATCCGCTGCCATGATCTACATAAACGACGTTGCCGTAGCCTCTTTGCCAGCCGGCAACGGTCACTCTCCCGGTAGCCGCGACTTGAACCGGTGTGCCCCACGCAGCATCGATGTCCTGGCCTTCATGATATTCGTATCCACGCCCGCCAAACGGATTGCGTCTCCCGCCAACACCGCTCTCCAGCTTTCCCATTACCGGCCAAATTGACGGCGTCATGCCGTGTTGGCGCAGAAAGCCTTCGTACATTCGCAGATCGCGCTCAAGCTTTGCGGTCTTTAGTTCCAAAGCTTCCAACTGGGCGATATTGTCCACGGGCCGAGCCGGTCCCCCCTGTCCACGGGACGCTTCGTTTTGTTCGGGGACGCCTGAGATTTCCGCCAGCTTTCGCGAGGTACCCTCAACCGCATCAATGCGATTATTCAGATTTTGCAACTCCTGGCGCTGCTTTTCGTTCTCTTCGCGCAATCGCTGGTTCTCGTGCGCGATTCGCAAATGCCTCGCCTGTTGGGTAAGACCGTAGAATCCGTAAAGCAAGCCACAGATCACCGCACAAATTCCCAGCGTGTAAATCTTCATCCAGCGTTTGTTAACATATATACGGCGGATGCGGGCTCGGGAACGGGAAGTGCGGGCTACAAAAAAAGCGTAGAAAGTATCGTCTCGGGTCATCATTCTGCTCCTGGCGGTCGTAAACATGCGCTGGCGCGAAGGGCCGCATCGCGACCGCGAAAGTAACAGACGCCACGAAGGCGACTGAAAACCTAAATTTTGCGAGGTCTTAAACTAAAGAACCTGCTTGAACCCTGCTTGAAGACTAGCAGCTGATATCGATCTGAATCGCCGGGTAGCACCGTAGCACTTAGACTGAGATTCGATCCTGGATGCCGCTAGAGCGGGCAACCGTATCATACGAGGCTGGCGAAGGCAAACGGAGAACGGAAGGAAAGTAGCAGTGAGCTGTCGACAGAAATAAAGTGAAGCGGAAATCAGTCTTCGTTCATTTCGCGCTTTTCGCGACAGCGTGAACGCCAGATCGCGAGCACGATCATGACCATGATCACCACAAAAGCGACGACAATGGCGAACTTAATCAGCGCCAGGAGAAATCCGACCAGAAGAATCAATTGCTTGAGCAAAGCAACGACCAGAAGAATGAGTGCAATGACGGCGCCACCGCGACCTAAGGCTGCTAAGATTGCCATAAAGAATTACCTCTCGATGATTACCAAAAATATTACCTGCTGCTCCCGCCAGCGGTTCGAACGCGATCATTGCCGCGACTGAAACCGCGACGAGCCTAACTGCCGCGGAGTCACTCGGGTCGCAAACTCGCCGGTTCCGAAGCGAGTCTGTCCCAGGGCGTCGGCGGATACAACCGAGGGCGGGGGACTGTTTGCATCAAATAACCGCGCCTCTTCACGACGACGATGTCGCTTCAAATAATCAAACAGAATGTAAGCCCCCAGGATTACCAGCGCGACCGGCAACGCCCGGCGCATGGGAAACTGAACGCCGAGCAGAGTGTGTGAAAGAAACATCGTTCCTAACACGATCAACGTAATACCCCAGGCCAACGGATTGCCGTAAAGTTGGCGGGTGATGGCGTCCTCTTCGGCGTCGGGCGCCAGGCCCGCGCGCATCAGTTGCGCCGTTCGGCAAGCGTCAACGGCCGCAAACAACCAGGTGCCAATCACGCCCAGGACAAAGAAACTGACGCCGTCAGTTACTACGGCCATCTGAAAGAAGCTCGCGAAAATTGCGAAGTGAACAATCGCTTTGGAAGTTTGTCCGTTATACGCCGCGCCCAGACCAGGAACAAAGAGTGACAGAAAGGTCGCGATGAACGGAGAAGTCTTACGACGTACAACCTGGGCGCTAGTCAAACGGGACTGTTGCTGACGCAACATCTCAACCCCGGCGATTATGCAATCCTGACAGAATGGAAAGCCGCGAATCCGGTGATCGCAGGCGGGACAGAGTGGCCGGCCGCATTGGCAGCACTGGACGACCGCCGGGTTTTTTGTGTGAAATGCGCAATTCATTGCTAAGTTTCAAGTCTCAAGGTCAAGTTTCAAGAAAACACATCGCTTAGGGCTCTCCACCCTTCGTCAACGATTATTCGACGGATTTCCCTTCTTTTGTTTCGCATTATCCTGATTACTCTTGGTCGCGCCGTCTTGATTCGATGTATCCTGGCTCTTGCTCGCTTCATTCGAGTTCTTCGTGTTTTCGCCTTCCACCAGATCGTTCACGCTTCCAGCCAGTTGCTTCAGCCCCGGATTCTTCGACGCGCTGCTGGCCGTTCGCTCGGCCAATTGCAAACTTGCGTTATAGACGCCGCTAATAGTTCCATCGGCTGAAACGGTGTTCGTCAAGACGAAGATCGAAACGAGTAGCATCGTCGCTACCGAAGCAAGTTGCGGAGACACGATTGGATCGAGCGCGCCACGGAGCCACTCGACCAATCGAGCCGTCGCCGGGGCCCGTACCTCGCGCGAAATCACATTTCCAATCGTGCGGTGCAGGATGCGCGCTTCGAGTCCGGTCGGCACCGGCAGCTCCTCTTGTTTGTACGTGTAACAAGCGCCAATCGCGCGCACTACCTGGCCAGGAAGTTCACTGCAGGCGGCACACAGGGCCGCATGGCGCTCCCATCGATGATAGAGCGGCGCCGCCAGGAAACCGTCGAGATAATCCGTCAGATAATTCTCAAAGTCTTCGCAGACGATTGCCGTTTCCGGCATGGTCTTCAGAAGAATGCTCGCCTCCAGACCAGGACCGGCGGCAGGGGCTTCGGAGGCAGAGCAGGCGACCATAGCGCTCTTCACATCGCTCAAAAGATCGTGACAAACCGGGCAACGCATGGCGTGCTCGGCGAACTCCCTATGCGTCTGCACACTCAGCACACCATCGAGGTAGTCGGTCAGTCTTTCTTCAAACTCGTGACAAAGCATCTGTTTAGTTTCCTCTGCTCGCGCCCGCTTTATGCGTTGATCTCCACAACTCGCATACGTCGAAGTATCTTCGCAAGTTCGATTCGGCCGCGATTAATACGTGATTTCACCGTGCCCTCGGGGATTCTGAGGAGATCGACGATCTCCTGATAACTCAACTCTTCAATGTCGCGAAGAATCACGCAGGTGCGCAGGTCGGGCGAAAGCTTATCAATTCCGGCCTGTACCTGCGCGCCAAGTTCGCGCCGCTCCATTTCGCGCTGCACGGATCCACCGGCCGCGCGCAGGTGGTAAGTGTGGCTCTCAAGATCGTCTGCCGCGGTATCCTGCGGCGCGCGTTGTCGTTTGCGATAGTCATCAATGATTAGGTTGCGCGCCAACCGCATCAACCAGTTTTGTAAGTCGCCTTGTCTTGAATCGTATTGATCCAGGGAACGGTAAACGCGAATGAAAACTTCCTGGGTAAGGTCTTCGGCGGCGTCAGCGCGCGAGGTGAATCGATAAGCGAGGTTGTAGATTCGTCGCGAGTAGCTCTGCACAATTTCTTCCCAGGCCGCGCCGTCGCCAGCGCGACATCGCCTGACCAATTCAGTCCCGGTGACAGCCAAGCTTCTTGCGGCCTCCAACTAATGATTTCCTCGTTTCGCTGGAACTGATAAATTCTCGCCTGGACCAAAACACCAGTCAGCAGCGGTTTACGAGGAGCATGGCGCTAAAGTTCCATCGGCCAATTCAGACTCAAACACGCGTTCGAATTCAGCCTCGTTGCGTGTCCAGGCGAACTGTTGTAGCCTAACCGAGCCACCCCATATCTTGTGGTTATCGTTCTAATGAGTCAACCATTTGCGCCTGGTCTGATTTGATGATCCAGGTGCTGAAGTTAGCATAACCTTGGCAAAGTATCGAAAATATCTCGAGTTCAGTGCGCTGCTTTTGCTCGCGGTCGGAATCATCTGGTGGTTTGGCCGGCGCCTTGATTGGGAACAGGTGAAGTCTGCGATGAAGCGCTCAGACTGGCGGTTGATCGCGCTCGCGGCCATAGTCATCGCTATAGCTTATTTGTGGCGCGCCGTCCGTTGGCAAGCACTACTCGCCCCGTTGACTCCCGCCAGACTCAGCCAAATCTGGATCGCGACTACAATTGGTTTTGGCGCGGTGCTACTAATCGGGCGGGCCGGCGAAGTTGTCCGACCCGTGGTATTGCCCATGCGCGACCGGCGAGTCAGGCCGGCCGCGTCGTTCGTTACTATTATGGTCGAGCGGTTGTACGACTCGATCACGGTGGGGTCGATCTTCGCTGTGAATCTCTTGTGGTTTCGACCATCCGGCATGTCCGCCGGCGATCTCGGTTTCATGCGGACGGTTGGATGGTTATTCCTGATTGGACTGGGCGTCGTGGTGGTCGCCCTGGCGTGTTTCCGGAGTCGATCGCATACCTTGATCGCCTGGCTCGATCGGAAATTCACGGCCTGGCCGCGCGTTCCGGCCAGACTAAAGCGCGCAGTTATAAGCCTGCTCGATCAACTTGCCATTGCCTTAGGTGTTTTGTCCAACGCGCGGCAATTGGCGATCACGGTGGGCTGGTCGCTGCTGATGTGGTTCTCAGTGGCGGCCGCAAACCTGCTGGTCCTTCGCGCTTTCGGATTGCAGTTTGGATTAACGCAAGCGCTTTTCGTCATGGGGTGGTCCATGCTCGGATCGTCCATACCAACGCCGGGCGGAGCTGCGGGGGCTTTTCATGCAGTCACCGCCGCCGCGCTCATCCTGCTCGGAGTTGTTCGCGAACAGGCCGCGGCTATTTCAATCGTTTTGCATCTGGTTGACTTTGGCCCCGCGGCGCTGTTCGGCTTGTTCTATTTCCTGCGCGGCGACGTGAATCTGGCGCGCTTGCGGGCCCTGGCTTCGGCGGACGCAGTAGAACATGCCGTTGAAGATGAAGAGATTATTCCGAGTGCTTCCGCTCAAAAAGCCGAGATTGCCATAGCAAGCAAATGAGCTCATCAAACGTGAGGTTACTATGAAGTGTCCATTCTGCGGATTTCTTGAAGACAAAGTGGTTGACTCGCGCGAGTCGCGCGAGGGCGAAGCGATCAGACGAAGACGCGAGTGCTTGAAGTGCGAGCGACGATTCACGTCTTACGAGCGCATCGACGAAATTCCCTACATGGTAATCAAGAAGGAACATGAACCTGGGAAGGAGGGGCGCCGCGAGACGTTTGACCGGAACAAAGTCATGGCCGGCTTGTTGCGCGCATGCGAGAAGCGTCCAATTCCATCCTCGAAGTTGGACGCTATCGTCAATGCCGTCGAGAAGTATGTGCAGGAATCTCCCGAACGTGAACGTCCCACTACTAAAATCGGCGAGATGATCATGCGGCGTTTGAAAGAACTTGATAAAGTTGCCTATGTGCGTTTCGCTTCCGTATATCTTGAATTTGAAGACGTTTCGGAATTCATGCACGAGTTAAAGAATTTGGTGAGGGCCCGCGCCAGCGGCGCCGCCAAGAGAGTTTAGGCGATCGGATATGGTCAAGGTGGTCGGCGCAGTCGGACTTGAACGGCTAGAATTGAAGCGTTTGACTGAACGCATCGCGCGCTTGTTTTCGGCGCTACAGGAAGCCGTCGAAACTGAGACGCCGTTGGGCGTCGGGTCCTGGTCTCCTCCAGTGGATATCTGCGAGAACACAGACAAAGTCTGCGTTCGAGTGGAGCTCCCGGGCGTAAGAGCAGAGCAGATCAAAGTGGGATTGACGAGCACGCAATTGCGGGTTTCTGGCGAGAAAAAACCGATCAAGTCGCGCCAGCGAAATGTCTCGCATCTCTGTTCCGAGCGCAGTTTTGGCCGTTTCAATCGGGTGGTGCCCGTGCGTTGGCCAATCTGCGTCAGAGACGCCACCGCCGATTTGACGGACGGCGTGCTCATAATTCATATACCAAAAATTAAAGATCGCCGCGGCGCCGAGTTCCGCGTGCCAATCAGGGAAACCGAAAAACAGAAAAAGTCGTCTTAATAAACATGGCTGCAAACGAACCAGGCAATGAAACTTCCGAAATGGCGCTGGAGACCGGCGAACTCGAGCAGCAGTTGCAGATTCCCGCGGAGCTGTCGTTGTTGCCTCTGCGCGACATCGTCATATATCCCTTCATGATTGTGCCGCTGTTTGTTTCGCGCGAGAGATCGATTCGCGCCGTAGATGAAGCGCTGGGCGAGAACCGCATGATCCTGCTCGTTTGTCAGAAGGACCTCGACAAAGAAGAGCCACAACAGGACGATCTGTACGCCGTCGGCACGGTGGCGGTGATCATGCGCATGCTCAAACTGCCGGACGGCCGAATTCGGGTGCTGGTTCAAGGAGTCTCGCGCGCCAACGTCGAGTCAGTAAACGCGGAAGGAGAATATCTGCGCGCGCGCCTGCAGGCGATGGAGGAAGTTATGGCGCCGGAACGCTCGCTCGAAGTCGAGGCGCTCATTCGCAACGTGCGCGCGGCGATGGAAAAGGCTGCGAGTCTCGGCAAAAATATTTCGCCGGAAGTCATGGCGATTATCGCGAATTTGGACGACGCCGGCCGGCTTGCCGATCTCTCGGCGTCCAACTTCGAACTCAGAGTTGAAGATGCGCAGTCAGTGCTGGAGATCGCCGATACCACCGCCCGTTTGCGGCGAGTAAACGACTTGCTCAACAAGGAAATCGAAGTCCTCACCGTCCAGCAGGAGATCAACACGCAGGCGCGCGCCGACATCGATCGTTCACAGCGCGAGTTTTATCTGCGCCAGCAAATGAAAGCGATTCAGGGCGAGTTGGGCGAAGGCAATGAACTAACTGAAGAGATCACTCAGTTCCGCGAAAAGATCCAGGCAGCCAAGATGCCGAAAGTTGCCGAGGAAGAAGCGCTGCGCCAGTTGAAAAAACTCGAGCGGATGCATCCCGACGCTGCCGAGACGGCTACCTTGCGCAGTTGGATGGAGATCATGACGGAGCTGCCATGGTCCAAGTCTTCGAAGGACAGTCTTGATCTTCACAAAGCTGAACGAATCTTGAACGAAGATCATTACGCGCTCGAGAAAGTCAAAGAGCGGATTCTTGAAGCCCTGGCCGTTCGCAAACTCAAGGATAAACCAAAAGGTTCGATCCTTTGTCTGGTCGGGCCGCCAGGCGTCGGCAAGACCAGTCTCGGTAAATCGATCGCCCGCGCCCTGGGTCGTAAGTTTATGCGCTTGTCTCTCGGAGGAGTGCACGACGAAGCCGAGATTCGTGGGCATCGCCGCACTTACGTTGGCGCCATGCCGGGCCGAATCATTCAAGCGATTCAACAGGGGGGCACGAACAACCCGCTGATCATGCTTGATGAAATAGATAAGGTAGGCGCCGACTTTCGTGGCGATCCCTCTTCGGCCTTGCTCGAAGTTTTGGATCCGGAGCAGAACAACAGCTTTCGCGACAATTATCTCGGCGTTACTTTCGATCTCTCCAACGTTATTTTCATGACTACCGCGAACATCCTCGACACGGTGCAACCGGCCCTGCGCGATCGCATGGAAGTGATTCGGCTTTCGGGATACACGGAAGAAGAGAAGTTGGAGATCGCCCGCCGACATTTGTTGCCGAAGCAAATGGAAGAAAACGGCATCAGCGCGCGGGACGTCAACATCTCGCGAACGGCGCTGCTGGCGATGATTCAGCGCTACACGCAGGAGGCGGGTCTGCGACAACTGGAACGCGAGATTGGATCGATCTGCCGCAAGATTGCGCGCCGCATCGCCGAAGGCCGCAAAGGCGCGGTACGCGTCTCGCTGAAAAATCTGCATGAATTTTTGGGAGCGCCAAAGATCATTCCGGAAGAAGTGTTGAAAAAGGATCAGATAGGCGTGGCCACCGGTTTGGCATGGACCGCAGTCGGCGGGGACGTGCTCTTCATCGAAGCGATGCGGATGAGAGGAAAAGGCAACCTAACCTTAACCGGCCAACTTGGCGAAGTAATGCGCGAGTCGGCGCAGGCCGCGTTTTCGTACGCCAAGTCGCGCGCGAAAGAACTCGAAATTGATCCGGAAGATTTTAACAACTACGATGTCCACGTCCACATTCCCGAAGGCGCGATTCCAAAAGACGGCCCTTCGGCGGGAATTACAATGGCTACCGCGATGGTCTCAACACTAGCGCAAAGACCGGTGCGAAAAGATGTTGCCATGACGGGCGAAATAACTTTGCGGGGAAACGTTTTGCCTGTCGGTGGAGTTAAGGAAAAGGTGCTGGCTGCGTTGCGCGCGCGCGTCTCGACGATAATTTTGCCGGCTCAGAATCGGCGCGACCTCGACGATGTTCCCAAAGAGCCGGTCAAACACATTCGGTTTGTCTTTGTCGATAATGTGCGCCAGGTATTTCGCGAGGCCTTAAAAGAGAAAGTGACCGCGCCCGTATCGACCAGTCCGCGTCCGGCGCGGCTGCCACAAGCTGCGAGCGCACGTCGTAGCGCGAACCTGAACGTCAGCACGTCGCGACGGTGAGATTAATTCGCATTGGGGCCCAGAGTGGCCGCTTTAAGGCCTGCGGATATGTCGGATAGGAAGCAACCGGAAACCCTTAAACGCATCTTAGTGTGGCTGCTTTTGCTGCTTCTGATTCTGGCTCCGCCGATCATTGCGCTATTACTTTTTATGAACTTGTGACAGTCTGCAAATCGCTCGGGGCGAATGACGAAGATTTGAGGAGTCTGCCTGATTTTTGGCCAATTCCCGAAGGTATTCTGGTTTGACTACCCCGAACCCGTGTGATAACCTCCGCTACTGTTGCGGCTCCGCCGCCCGGTCCTGCCCAGGGAGGGGCCGTTGCAAAAGCGGAACTTTCTTGGTTTCCGTAGTGTTTTACTAGTAGTGAATGCCGCAGGCGCGACTCTCAGGGAAGTCGCAGTCGTGGATTCGCCCAAGCTTTACCAGAGGAGAACAACGATTGATGACCAGTAATGTCCCCCGACTCACCTTGCGCGCGTTGCTTGTTACCGCGACACTTTTCTGTCCCGCTATCATTCAGGCGCAGATTCCCGGCGGTTCCTCCGCTCGCGACATCCCAAACGAAATTCAAAAAGCTGAGCCTCAGGTAGAGCAGATTATTGACCGCGCCAACGATCACTTTCGCAGAGGCAAACTGAACCTCGAAGACAACAAGCGCGACCAGGCGCGCGACGAATTTGATAAGGCCGTCGATACGATTTTATTGTCCGGCCTCGATGTGCGCTCCAGCCAGCGGTTGCAAACTTTTTATCTCGAGCTGGTCGAAAAGATTTATCGCGAAGAAGTCCCGGTCATGCAACAGAGCCAGCAACAGAATGTAACGCCCGTGGTGGCTCAGACTGCGCCGAATCCGCAAGCCGAGAAGGTTGAAGTCGCCAGGACCCCGGAAACGAAAACGCCGCAGATTGGTTTTCGACAACAGGGTTTTGAGCCTTCACCTCTGGACCCGCTCAGCAAACTGATCCTGACTGAAGAAGAAAAACAGGTTTCCAATTCTGATCTGGCGGCGATGGAGCAAGCCAAGAACGCTCTGGATTTCAACTTCAAGATCAATCCTCTAATTCAACAGTTCATTAATTACTATCAGGGTCGCGGCCGCCGTGACATGGAAGCAGGTCTGCGCCGGTCTGGACGCTTCATGAAAATGGCGCGCGAAATCTTTCGCCAGGAAGGCGTGCCTGAGGATTTAGCCTGGCTTGGCCAAATCGAGAGTGGCTGGAGTCCGCGCGCTTACTCATACGCCGCGGCTTCCGGTTTGTGGCAGTTTGTGCCGGCTACCGGCAGAGCTTACGGCCTGCGACAGGATGCCTGGATTGATGAACGCAACAGTATTGAACAGGCAACGCGCGCCTCGGCCCGTCTGTTGAAAACGCTGGGCAAGCATTTCAACGGTAATTGGGAATTGGCGCTGGCGGCTTACAACAACGGATCAATCGATCGCGCGGTTGCTCATGCCGGAGTTTCTGATTTCTGGGCTATCTATCCGCACATTGTGCAGCAGACGCGCGATTATGTGCCCAACATCCTCGCTACAATTTTGATCGCCAAGAATCCCGAAAAGTACGGCTTTCACGGCATTCGTCCTGAACCACCTATCGCGTTCGAGTCTGTTCCGGTCCAATCGGCCACCAGTTTGCGTCTGATTGCTGACGCAACCGATACCAGCGTCGACTACATTCAGTCGCTCAATCCAGAGCTTAGGCGCGACACGACCCCGCGTGGTGGGGCCTACAGCGTTCGCGTGCCGCCAGGAAAGTCGAAACAACTGGCTGCCGTGCTCAAGCGAATTCCCGCCGAGCGGCGCGACGCAGTGCGCATCGTATCAATTGCTCCCGGTGAAGAGCTTCAATCGGTGGCAAATCGCACGGGTGTGAATATAGCGACGCTGCAGGCGATGAACAGCGGCATTGATCTTAAGTCGACAAACAAACTGGTCGTTCCGGGCAGCAGCGTGCGTCTGACTAACTGGCGCCGCGCGGTCTCCAATCCGGCGGACGCGACCGTCGCGCCAACTTTGACAAAGATCCGGGCTCGCAAAGGTGACACCATCGCCAAGATCGCCGCCGCTCGTAAACTCTCAGCCGATGAGTTGGCTCGGTTGAACGGGATTGCGCCTAACGTCGAGTTGCAGGCTGGCCAGGAAATTCGTTTACCGGGCACGGCCGGCGCTACTTCCGCTCCCGCTAACTCGAGGCGCCGGTAGTCTCGTAATCGTCTATACGATTTAAGTAATTGATAAGCGCTCGGTTTCGCTAGAGCGCAAAAAAATTGCAAGCGCGCTTCGCTAAGAGGCGCGCTTTGCTTGTTTAAGTGGCAGGGCTTTTTTCTGTGATTGTAAAATTCCGTCGAGCTCAGGCTCTCGTTCGGGGCACGAACTGATTCTGTGCCACCAGCTCCCATGCTCTTCCGCACCCAATCCGCTGCCGTTTATGGAATCGACGCCAACCTGGTCGATGTCGAAGTCGATCTGACGCCGGTGCGCAATGAAGCCGACGCGCCCTCGTCGGTAATCATCGTCGGTCTGCCGGATCTCGCCGTGCGCGAATCGCGCGAACGCATTCGCGCGGCAATCAACAACAGCGCGTTTTTCTTTCCTTTTCATAAAACCACAATCAACCTGGCGCCCGCCGATGTACGTAAAGAAGGCGCGAGTTTCGATCTGCCAATAGCGCTGGGGATTCTCGGCGCCAACGGCGACCTGGGGGAAGCCGAGCATTTGACTGACATACTTTCCGTCGGCGAGTTATCGCTTGAGCGTACGACCGATTCGCGGAGCCCTGCCGATCGCCTTGCGCGCGCGTCAGTCGCAGACGAAACATCTGTTGCTGCCTGACGAAAATGCGAAAGAAGCCGCCGTTGTTTCTGAGGTGAATGTCTATGCCGTCACGGATTTGAGAAGCGCCGTCGAAATGATCGCTGCCATTCGATCTGACCATCCGCCCGAACCGATTCGCGTGGATCCCTCAGAGATTCTGATCCATGACGAGCTTTACCCAGTTGATTTTCGCGAAGTGCGCGGCCAGCAAGCCGCCAAACGCGCCCTGGAAGTCGCCACCGCCGGCGGCCACAACATTCTCCTGATCGGTCCGCCGGGTTCGGGCAAGACAATGCTGGCAAAGCGCCTGCCGACGATTCTGCCGCCACTGGAATTCGAAGCCGCGCTGGAGCTAACCAAGATTCATTCCGTGGCCGGATTGACGGGCCGGGCCGGACTCGTGACTGAGCGGCCATTCCGATCTCCGCATCACACGATCAGCGATGCCGGATTGATTGGCGGTGGCGCCGTGCCGCGTCCCGGCGAAGTTTCGCTGGCGCATCAAGGAGTGTTATTTCTCGACGAGTTGCCGGAATTCGATCGCAGCGTGCTGGAAGTCTTGCGGCAACCACTCGAAGATCAGAAAGTGACGATTAGTCGCGCGGCCATGTCTCTGACTTTTCCTGCTTCACTGATGCTGGCAGCCGCGATGAATCCGTGTCCATGTGGCTTCTGGAACGATCCTACGCGCGAATGCCGCTGCACGCCTTTGCAGATTCAGCGTTACGTCGGCCGCATCTCGGGCCCACTGCTCGATCGCATCGACATTCACATCGACGTGCCCGCGGTTCGCTTTCGCGAGCTTACCGGCGACGCGCCGCCTGAGGCGGAAGATTCCGCGGCGATTCGACAGCGCGTCATCAGGGCCCGCGAGCGCCAGCGCGAACGGTTTACGCGTGATGGAATCTTCTCGAATGCCGCGATGACGCCGCGTCTGATTCGTAATTATTGCCGGATTGATTCTGAGAGCGAGTCGATGCTGGAACGCGCGATGGCGCGACTGGGCCTTTCCGCGCGCGCCTACGATCGAATTCTGAAAGTCAGCCGCACGATCGCAGATCTGGAAAACTCAGACAATATCCAATCGGCCCACGTTGCCGAAGCAGTTCACTATCGTTCGCTGGATCGCACTTATTGGACTTGAGAGCGGGTTTTTCGATGGAGCATCGCGTAAACCGACGGCGTCACGACCAGCGAAAGCAAGAGCGCCATGGTCAGCCCGCCGATGACGGCGATGGCTAGCGGTTGCAAAAGTTCGGAACCTGCGCCGAGAGCCAGAGCCAGCGGCAACATTCCCAACATCGCCGCCAGCGACGTCATCAACACGGGGCGGAATCGACGGCGCCCGGATCGAATCAACGCTTCGCGCAGGGTGTCACCCGCGGCCAGATGGTCCTCAACCGCATCGAGCATCAGGATGCCATTCTTGGCCACGATGCCGACGATCATGATCATGCCCATCAATGAAACCACGTTGAGAGTCTTGCGCGTGATGAAGAGCGCAAGTAAAACGCCACCGAGCGCGAGCACCGCGCCGGTTACAATTGCGATCGGGTGCGCGTAGGAGCGAAATTCAATCAGCAAAGTAATGAATACAAGCAGAACGGCGAGCACGAGCGAGATCGCGAGTTCGCGAAAGCTTGATTGCTGTTCCTGATAAAGTCCACCGTATTCAATCGTCATACCCTGTGGCAGTTTGACGTCCCTGGTCAATTGACTTCTGATTTCGTTGATCGCGGTTCCGAGGTCCTTGCCTTCCAGCCGTCCGGTAACGGCGACCACCTGTCGCAAGTTCTCGCGAGCAATCTCAGTCTGCCCCTTTTCGTACGCAACATCGGCAACCTGATCAAGGCGAAACAGAGCGCCCGAAGTCGAACGAACTTGCAACGCCCGCACCTTGTCGAGCGAAGTGCGCACGTCGGCGGGAAAGATTACCCGCACTTTTATCAATCGGTCCTGTTGCAGGATCGAAGAGGCAGCGTCGCCGGACATCGCGGTAGCGACTGTGGTCGCAATGTCGGCCGCGTTCACACCGAAGCGCGAGGCGCGCTGCGGATCGATTTTGAAAGTGATGGCCGGGCCGCTGACGATCACACCGTTCTTGGTATCGACGACGCCGGACACTTTTTTGATGGCTGTTTCAACTTCATCGGCTTTTGCTTCCAGGGCGGCGGCATCTTCGCTGAAGAGCTTGATCTCGATCGGTTCGGGCGAGCTGGTCAGATCGCCGATCATGTCGGGGAGGATCCCGACAAACTCAATTTCCAAAGACGGCTCGGACGCTTCGACCTGTTTGCGCAGGCCGGCAATCACATCGTCGGTGGCGCGTTTGTGTCCGGGTCTTAACTTGACGGCAAAGTCACCGCGGTTTGGCTCAGTCACGAACAATCCCAGTTCCAGGCCCGTGCGTCGCGAATAACTTTCGATTTCCGGAGTACTCATCAACAGTTCTTCGACGTGATGGAGCATCCGATCGGTTTCCGTCAGCGAAGATCCCGGGGGCGCCCAATAGTCGAGGATGAATGCGCTCTCATCGAATTCAGGAATGAACTCCGAGCCCAGCGAGCGATAAAGCACATACGAGCCCACGAGCACGCCCGCCATGATCACCAGCACGATGACTCGATGATCCAGCGCGCGGCCCAGCACCGATTCATAGCGGCGAATAATCGCTCGCAGAATCGGGCCTTGCTGTGCTTCTTCTGCCTGTTCATCGGCGGATTCTTCGTCTTCATCTTCGCTTAGATCTTCTCGCACTTTGGCGCGGACAAAGCGCTCAGCGAGAACCGGAGTGAACGCGAGCGCCAAAACCAGCGAGGTCAGGAGGGCCACCGACATCGTTAGCGCGAGCGAACGAAAGAACACACCGGTAACGCCGGTGAGAAGGGTCAGCGGCAGAAAGACTACGACCGGCGTTATGGTGGAACCGATGATCGGCACGGTGATTTCAGAGACGGCGCTCTGCACGGCATCCATTCGCGACTGGCCGCGCGCCATGTGGGTGTAGATATTCTCGACGACGACGATTGCATCGTCGATCACCAGACCGATTGCCGCGGCTACACCGCCCAGGGTCATGAGATCGAAGCTGAGTCTGGCCAGATACATCGCCAGAAAAGTGACGAGTATGGTTACCGGAATCACCAGAATCGCGACACAAGTAGTGCCCCAGTTGCGCAGGAAGGCGTAGAGAATTCCGACGGAAAGCAGCAGGCCAATAATGATCGAATCGCGCACTGAACTAATCGAATCGCGCACCAGTAACGATTGATCGTAATAGGCCGCGACCCGCACATCTTTCGGGATCTGCCCCTTGATCGCGGTGAGCGCGGCTTTCACTTCGTCGACAACGGCAACCGTGTTCGCGTCAGGTTGGCGATTAATATTGACCAGCGCCGCGGGGTGTCCGTCGGCGGTCACGAGGGTGTATTGGGGCTCGACGCCGGACGCCACGATCGCAACGTCGGCAATCGTCACCGGAGCGTTGTTAACAGTTGCCACGACGATATTGTTTAGCTCTTCGGGTTTCCTGGCCTGACCGCTGATAAGAGCGAGCTCGAGTTGATGATTTTCTTCGATCAGTCCCGGCGAGACGATGATGTTTGAATTGTGGACGGCATCTACCACCTGCTGGACTGAGACATTGTGAGCTGCCAGCCGGTCCGGATCGATGGTGACATGAAACTCGCGGGCTTTTCCGCCGGCGACTCCAACAATCGCGATGCCCGGCAACCGAGTAAGTTGCGGACGGATAGTGTAGTTCGCGATGTCCCGCAAACTTGCCTGATCGCGCCGATCGGAGGTGAGGCTATATCCGGTGACGGGAAAAACGGCGAAAGTCAGCCGTTCGACGTTTCGAATCTCGGCCGTTGGCGGCAAGGTCGCCGAGAGTTGTGACAGCCGGGCCTGGACCAGTTGCAGCTCCTGGATGATGTTGACGTTCCAGTTGAAGAAAAGATTTATTTCCGACGATCCCCGAGCAGTCTTTGTTTTGATTCGAGCAATGCCGGGAATTCCGTTCATTGCTTCTTCGATCGGGCGAGTAACCGATACGAGCGTTTGCGAAGCCGGCGCCTCGCCGTTGTCGACGATGATTACAATCCGGGGAAAATCCGTTTGTGGAAAGACCGCGATCGGCAGTTGCCAGGCCGCGTAAAGACCGCCCACGCAAAGCAGCGCGACGATCACGACAATAGCGCGCGAATGGTTCGAAACAGTTCGGGCGAGCCTCACGGTTCTTCCTCTTTTTTCTTCTCGCCGCTTTGTTTCTCTTCTTCGACGCCCTTGCTGATTTCAACTTTCGTTTTGTCGGGCAAGGAGAAGTTACCCTCGATTACGACCGTCTCGCCGCCCTCGAGTCCCGAAGTGATTTCCATCTTGTCAGGAGTGCGAATGCCGACCGTAACTTTCGTTTCGTGGGCGATATTGTCGGCGCCGACGACCATGACTGTTCCTTCGTCGGCATTCGTCGCTTCCAAAGTTACCGCCGAGGCCGGCACGACGATCGCATCGCTCTTGGAATTTGCCGAGATAGTAACTTGCGCGGCTCCGTTGGCACGCAGCCGGCCGGCTCCGTTCGCCAGCGTCACCCAAACTTCGACAGTGCGATTCGTGGGATCGCTCGCGCGACTGAGAAGACTGATCCGGCCTTTCAGTTCTTCACCGGCAGCGTCTGTCGGCAGGACAGCCGCGGGGTCGCCGACTTTGAGTTGAGCGGCAACCGTGTCGGCAAACGGCGCTTTGACGATGACTTCACTTATGTCCGCGATGCTGGCCAGCTTTGCGCCGGCGGCGGCAAACTCTCCTTCATACTGAAATTGATCGGTAACGATTCCCGTGATTGGTGATCGAATAGTGGCGTAGCCAAGTTGGGCGTCGAGGGTGGCGAGATGCTGTTGCGCTTCAGCGACCTTGGCCGCGGCCAGCGCGCGATCGTTGGGATTAAGCGAACTTGCCCGTAGCGCGACGGTTTGCTCCTGCAGTCGCAGCTCGTCTTCAGCCGTCGTCACATCAAGTTGCGAACTTTCGAGATCTTTTTTCGAAATACCGCCTCGCTCGTAAAGCACGCGGCGACGTTCGTAAATCGCCCGCGCATTTTTTACCTTAGCCTGGGCATCTCGTAACGCTTTTTGATCCTGCGCGTTTGTTTGCGGAATCGTTCCGGTGACTACGCTTCGTTCGTTGGCGCGCGCTTCATTAAGAGCGGCCAGCGCTTCGGCTCGCTGCGCTTGCAGGTCGCGCGATTCAAGCAGGGCGATGACTTCGCCGGCCCTGACGATTTTGTTTTTCAAAAGCGCCATGCGTTTGATTTGCGCGCTGACTTTTGCGGCCACGTCGGCTTTCTCGCGCGGCCAAATCGTGCCGACCGCCGAGACCTGAGTAGCGATCTCGCCCTTTTCCGCTTTAGCGACTTTTACACTGACGACGACGTTAGTTTTTTCCTCGGCTTCGGAGCCGCTTCGGAATCGCCAGATCAGCACTACCGCCAGAATCAAGATCAGAAAAGCAACGAGTGTTGCTGAAATGATCAGGATACTTCGCTGACGTTGATCCGGACGTTCCCTTGACGGAAGTGGCGGCGCGATGAATTCGTTATCCCGCGGCGAGTCGCCGTCCTGCATTTCATTCGGAGGTCTGTCATTCATAGTCTTAAAGTTTTCGCCCAGTCGCGCGCCTCTCTGGCGATCGGCCTTTCGGATTCATCTTCCGGTCGCTTGTCTGAGACGCCCCAGGGCGGTTTGATAATCAAATATTGCCTGATAGAGGGCCGATCGTTGCGTCACCAAAGTAGTCTGCGCATCAGTGACTTCGATGATTTGCGCTTCGCCGGCGCGATAGCGCGCGATCGAAGCAGCCAGGTTATCCTGCGCCTTCAGGACGCCTTCGCGTGCCAACCGAATGCGCGCGGCCGCGGTGGCCGCTTGTGCTTGGGCTGCATAAAACTGTTGAGTGAACCCACGCAACGCGATGGTACGCGCGTTCTCGGTCAGTTGAGCGCGCAGACGTGCCTGACGCTCTCTGCTCCTGGTTGCGCCCCATTCAAAAATCGGAATTGTCAGACTGATGGCGGCGGATACTCCAGAGTGCTCTCGCAAACGCGGGGCTTTCAGCGAATCTGTATCGAAGCCGCCATTCATGGAATACGAGAGCGCCGGCAGCCGATCGGCGCGGGCAATCTTGATTTCCTGCCGGGCCGCCCGAAGCTGTGCCTCGAGTTGAGTAAACTCAGGGCGGCGCGAAATCTCATTAGCATTGAATTGCCGAAATTCGGAATCGGTGGGAAGAGCCAGAGCTAAATCAGTGGCACTGATCGGCTTGGTAAAATCGTAACCGACCAGCACCCGTAAAGATCCCGCGGCCACTTCTTCATTCGCCCGCGCTTTTTCCAGTTCGTCGCGACGAGCGATGGTTTGCAGTTGCGCTCGCGTCAAATCAACGGGAGCAATTTCGCCGCCGCTCAACAACAGGGAAGTGATGCGCTCGAATTCTTCAGCCGCGGCGAGATTTCCTTCCGCGGCAATTCGGTCCGCGGTCGCCAGCGCTAATCCGTAATAAGCCTCGATCACTGCCTGGGCCAGGGCTCTGCGCGCGACTTCGGTGCCCGCATGAGCTGCTGCGAGCAACGCGCGATTCTTCGCGAGCGTTGCGCGCAACTTGCCGGCGATGTCCAGGTCGCCCGCGACATTCACCCAGGCTTGATATTCACTGATCGCGTTGTTCGCGATAAAGCTTTGCGTACGTGGTTCGCCCGCTTTTAATCCGAGAGCTGGCGTGGTGTAAATGAAACTCAACGGCGCGCTTATCTTTGGCAGAAAAGCCGCCTGGGCCTGCTTCACATCCTCTGACGCGATGCGTTCGTTGATCGCGGCCTCCTGAAAACTTGAAGCCTGGGCATTCGCCAGCCGCAGCGCTTCGTCCAGCGTCAGCGGATTCAAATTCTGATTAGGCTGATTGCCGAGCGAAACCGACGATGGAGAGACACCCGGTGACGGAGCGGTGGCGGTAACCGGCGTCGGGCCCGGCACAGTGGGTATGGCAAAAGGCGTGGATTGTGGCAGCGGTGTCGCTTGCGCCGGCGGCGTCGGTTGCGGAGTTGAAGTCGGGATCGAGGGTTTTGAAGTTTGCGGCGCCGCGCCCGGTTTCTGACCACACAGGCTCGTGCTCACGATGAAAAACAACACCACACTCAGGACGGCGTGATGCCGATGCCGAACAGTATGCCTTCTGATGAGTAGTACCCTGATGAGTAGCTTGCTCATGAAGTTCCCGGACATCGTTGAACGGGGAATCTCTGGCATTGTATTACAAGAAGGGATGTGACACGAAAAAGCCACGTTCCAATTCCTTGACATGCTTAACCAGCAAGCGTAGCGTTCGCGCTATCTCGCAGGGTTCTTTGCAGTAGGTTAATGGCCAACTCTCGCGAGCCTTTAGTTTTCCCAGACTCGCCTCGGTTCTCGTTTTCCTCGGTCACCAATGAGAAGAGTCATGCGTGCACTCCATCACGGGTTTCTTCCCAGCTCGACTTCAAAACTTGCCAACTCGAATCCAAAGCTATCAAGGCATGCGCTTTCTGCGCTGATCGCGCTATTCATGCTGGGTTCCTTTTTATCGGTCACAATCCGCTCAACGCGACTGACCCGACAGGAATGGTTCCCAGGGGAACTAGTATGGGTCACCTCAAAGGCGGAGAACCTGTTGAGGACAGATACGACGAAGCGGGTGTTTATGACGAAGCAGAGTATGCCCGCGATGCATCCTTTGACGACATGAAGACGACGACGCAGTTGGGAAGGGAGTTGCTTGCGTTTTTGTATTCTGTTGGTAAGGCGATGGCTGAGTATCAACAGACTCACCCGCAGCAGCAAAAACGTCCCCTAGGGCAACCATATAATCCAGCGGACATTTTTAAACCGGGAAGCGTATATCTTTGTAAACGAAAAACTCAAATCCGCGGAATCTTCTCGATTGTGAACGGGGTCGCTTATCACTTTTGGTTGCGGACAGACGAAAAGGAAATGGGGTTGGGTCCCTTAGGGGGTGGAGTTCCGGGCCAAGATGAACCTCCTGATAGTCCGTACGTTACTCAGACAGCGATTGTTGACCACAAGGGCGAGTTCGATAAGCCGGGTTCGAGTTGTGAGATCGATCCCGACGCTAACGCGAAACTGGTTAACCAACAGTTAGAACTTGGAAAACCAGAGGACCGCTTCACGATTTTTAACAATTGCTGGTTTTTTGTTCAGCGCGTCCTCTGGAATTCTTACTCCGAGGATGTACAAAACAAGAAGTTAGCACACTAAGTTGATAAGATAAGCGTAACTGTCGGTCAAGGCGCGGTGATTCATTTGCGAGTTTCAATGAAGAGACGACTTTTGTGGATAGTGTTTATCATCGCTTTATTGCTGCTATTGTATTGCTTCTTGGCGATTCTCATGGCAGGTTCGCTTGGAAACACTCCAGGATATCCCAGTGAACGCTTGGCGTATAACGTCTCGTTTTGGGGTCGCAATGTTCTTTTCGTCTGCTTGATCGCCATCATATTGGCTTTTCTGATTCGTAGAGAGTACAGAAGGAAGAAATGAAACAAATAGGGGCTTCTTATCGCAGATGGAAAGCGAACCCTCAGAAATGGGTACTCTCGTCTTCTTAAAAGCCCCGGTGCAGGGAGGATTCACGAGCGCAGATCCCCTGACGGCTAGTGCCAATAATCATCGCCCGCAAAGCTGGAATCGGTACTCTTACTCCTTGAACAATCCGCTGCGCTTCAGTGATCCGAGTGGAATGACGCCATACGGGATGAAGGAACAGAAGAAGGGCGGCGAGAGTTTCTTTATCGCTGGTGATCCCGAGGCATATGGCGAGTTGTGGGATTCTGGCGCTTATGAGGCAATCGATGCCGAGACCAACGAAAGTGTAAAAGAGGGGGTCGAGGAAAGCGACGCCGGAAAGGCAGACGCACAGCAGCAGCAGCAAGAACAAGCGAAACCTGTCGCTGTGGACACAACCTCCGCCGGTGGCATAACAGTAAAAGTCGAACAGATGAATGATCCGGCGGCGTTTGACAAAGTAAATATCAGCGGCACTCTAAGGACAGGAGTCGGCGTGCAACTCGTATTCACATTCTCTGAGAATGGAAAACCCTTGAGCAATGCTACTGCAACAGAGTCAGTGAAAGCGCTTGAGGCCGCGGAGATCATTCAAACCGCGTCTCCAGTTCCTTTGAAAGACGGCGAGGGCTCGGATTACGTGACCAATTCCGCACCCTCACCGAAGAACGAAGCCCAGTTCAGCCCGTTGGTCAAACAAGTGACCAGTCCGTTCACCACAAAATAAGGGCTTACATTAACTGTGACGACTGCGAGCGGTGCGAAAATCGAAGTTACTCTTGAGTTACGGCACGAGTCCGAATGACCTTCCCCAAAATCCACCCACTTGATACTACTACGCAACGATGTCGGCTCAATTCAGAATTCACTCGGATTTCTCAGAGACCTACCTGACCTGAGCGTCCCCAACGTCTGAACTTGTCACTATCGGGCGATGATCGGATACTAAAAGCGAACGAAAGAGCTAACTTTTAGGCAGGCAAGGGCAACGACGCGCGAAGTGCGCTGCATCACAACCGACGTGAACAGCCTGTGATTTTCGCACTGGTTTCAGGCGAAGCAGGCATCGTTGGTTTGAAAAAAGCATCCGCGTTGCCGAGAAACGGTGAGGTCGTTGAGGTTGATCTCAGTCGCTTGCCCAGTCAAACGAACAAGTGACGGCAGCCGAAACCGACACACCGCGAACTTCAGACTACGCTTTGGCGCAGCAGGCAGCCGAAGGCGATATGAAAGCCTTCGAGCAACTTTACCAGCGCCACAATCGCCGCGTTTACTCGCTCTGTTTGCGAATGACGCAAAATGTGTCGGAAGCAGAAGATCTGGCGCAAGAAGTCTTCATCCAGCTCTTTCGCAAGATTGGAAGCTTTCGCGGCGAATCGGCTTTCACGACCTGGCTGCACCGCTTGACCGTGAATCAGGTGCTGATGCATTTTCGTAAACGCGGCGTGCGCATGGAGCAGACCACCGACGACGGCGAGACTCCCGTGCAGATCGTCAAAGGCACCGAAAACCCGAACGCCATGCCGGTTGTCGATCGCATCGCGCTCGACAATGCCATAAAGCAACTGCCGCCGGGTTATCGTACCGTGTTTACGCTGCATGACATCGAAGGCCACGAGCACGAAGAGATTGCCCGCATGCTCGGTTGTTCCGTGGGCACGTCAAAGTCGCAATTGCACAAGGCGCGGATGAAATTACGGGGCTTGCTCAGGCAACAGAAAAAGCCGAGCTAGCTTCCAAGAAAGTCGGGCCGGAAATCGTGGCCGGCGCGAAAGGTGACGCAACCCTTTTGGTTGCCAGGACCAGACGCCAGCCGGCAGCTTGGCTGGTTACGAGAAATGCAGTCTCCCCTTTGTTGCTTTGAGACCGCTAAAGTCGCGCCGTCAAAGCTTTGTCAACAGGATGCGCGACGCATCAGAGGTTAAGAACAATGAACTGCGAGAAGTGTCAGAATTTGGTCAGCGAGTTTATTGATGGCTCGCTGAATCGCAATGATTACAAGTTGCTTCAGGCGCACTTTGACGAGTGTCTGGAGTGTGCCGAAGTGCAGAAAGATCTGAGCACGATTGTCGGCTTTTGCCGCGACCATCGTGGAGAGTATGATGCTCCGGCAAACGAGCGTGCGTTATGGCTGCGGATTAGCAACAGCGTCGAGGGTGAGATTTCCTCTCGCTCTCTCGCCTCCGCGGCACCAGGCAGACGCCGGCTTGGTTTTCTGAATCGGACCTGGGAGCTGAGCCTTTCGCAACTAACCGCTTCGGTGGGCGCGATCGTTATTGTCGTAGCACTTGGGACCGTCGCCGGATTGCGTCGAGTCCAGAATCAGGCAACTGCGCCCACGACAGCCTCGAGCGGGTTGTCGGTAAGGGATCGATATCGACAACAGCAGCAGTTGATCGAATACTGGAACCAACGCGTCGAGCTTAACAAAGCGCGTTGGAACCCGCAGATGAGGGAAACCTTCGATCGCAACATGAGCGTGATCGATGCCGCTCTCAATGATTCGATGCGCGAGCTGGCAGTAAACCCTCATGACGAGGTGTCTGAGGAAACGCTTAACGCCGCATTCAACGACAAGGTCGAGTTGCTTAAAGAGTTTGCTGATTTGTGATTGAAGAAAATATTAGGATCCGAGCCCACAACCCGATGAACATTCGTTTCCGCGCCGCCCAAATCAAATTGCTCCGGACCGGCGCAGCACTTCACATTCTCATGGCTATCTTGCTGGCGATCGTTACCTCGGCAGCAGTGTCCGCTCAGCAGCGAGTATCGCGCCATTTTCCCGCTGGCAAAAGCGTTCGCCTTGAGTTGAAAAATCTTTCGGGCACAATCTCAGTCGAGTCCTGGCCGCGCGACGAGGTCAAAATCACCGCGACGATGGAATCACCGGCCGCGCACTTTAATCCTCAGCAGACGGACAACGGAATAATTATCGATCTGGTTGGCGACAATCGCGGCCGCGGCGACGTGGGCGACGTGAACTTCAAAATTCAGGTGCCCGCGCGATCTTCCGTCGATCTCGAAACTCGCCGGGGCCAGATTACGGTCAGCAATATCCAGGGTGAATTGGTGCGAGCACATGTCTCGACCGCGGGAGACATAGAACTTATCGGAGTCAACGCCTCGCGCGTCTTTGCGTCGAACATAATCGGCAACATCACGTTCGATGGAGAATTTCTGTCCGGCGGCACTTACGAATTCAAGTCTGGCCAGGGCGATATCACGATGCGCATTCCCGCGAATTGCGGATTCCGAATCGTGGCTACCGGCCCGGCTAAAAAAATTTCGATGGGGCCGTTCATGAATGACGGAATGAAACTAACCAGCGAAGGCCGCCGCATCGTCGGCGACGTGGGCGACGGGCGCGCTTCGGTGACCGTCACAAACTACCGTGGCGGAATTAACTTCCTCAGACGCTAGACAAGTCTTTCGTTTCTCGCGCACAATCGGCTTTAGTGAAAGCTGCCCAGCACGCTAACTTCGTTTGGTCGTCCGCACTTATTTGTGTACTTGCTTTTGCTTCCGATTCATCAATCTCATACGCCCAGAAGGATAAAGACAAATCAACTCCGCCTCCACTTCTAACGCGCGTCAACTTGCGTCACGAAAACCGACGTTTCGCGTATGGTGGAACGTTGACGCTTGTCGGGGCTCCTTCCGGATCCATCCAAATTTACGGTTGGGACCGAGACGAGGTTGATGTTTCAGCGGACATTGAATTGCATGCGACGAACGAAGACGATCTGACAACTCTTGCTCGTGTCAATAACTTCATCATTGACGAAGACACAAATCACATTCGTATTCTGACTACCGGAACGCATGATCGAAAACTCATAAGGTTACTGGGGAGGAACCTGCCCAAGAACCTCGTCGCGATGCCTTGGAAGATCGATTACCGCATCAGAGTTCCCACCTCAACTGATCTGGAAATTAGTCAAGGCGTTGGGCCGATCAAACTCTGGGGAGTCGAAGGCGCCGTGCATCTGAATGCTGTGATGAGCGATGCCGTTGTTTCACTTACGGGCGGCGATTCGTCCATTACTCTTGAGCGCGGTTCGATCTACTTTGGAGTTCCGACGCGCGGGTGGCATGGTCTTGGGGCTGACGTCAAGCTTGCAAGCGGCAATCTCATTATCGAATTCCCCGCCAACTTTAGCGCTGATATCAACGCCAGTGTTCTGCGACAGGGAAGAGTTGAAGTCGCCTATCCAAATCTGGAACCACGCGAGCGCAACAGCATTACGCCACAGTCGGTGCGCGTGCGCGCCGGCAACGGCGGCGCGACGCTGTCATTCATGGTCGGTGACGGGACCATTATTATTGGGCGACTGAAATAACCTGGCGGCGGAGAGCCGCAATTACGAATGATTTCTTCACGCTCCCGGAGCGGTTCTCCCTTGACCCTTCCACGATCTTGGTCTTAGATCGAAATCAATGAACACCGACACAGAGCTGGATGTGCTCGCCATCTTTTCGCACCCTGACGATGCTGAATTGACCATGGCCGGCACGCTGATCAAATTGAAATCGCTCGGGCGCCGTACTGGCGTGCTCGACATGACGCGCGGCGAGATGGGCACGCGCGGCAATCCGGAGATTCGCGCGCAGGAATCGCTCGATGCGGCCGCCGTGATGGGACTGGATGCGCGGCTCAATCTCGAACAGCCCGATGGTCGGGTAATGTTGACCGACGAAGCGCGCGGCGCTTTGGTGCGCGTGATTCGAAAAACCCGGCCGAAAGTAGTTTTCACTTCACACTGGGACGATCCGCATCCCGATCACGCGGCCACCTGTCGAATTGTGCGCGAGGCTGCGCGACTGGCGACGATGCGCCGTTATGATGAAGAAGCAGGCCTGCCCGCGGTGCAAATGCCGGCTATCGCTCACGCGGTCTATTCGCGTTTGGTTCTTCCGTCATTCATTGTTGACGTTTCGGATTTTGTCGAGGAAAAAATGAAAGCCATCCGGGCGCACGCGTCGCAGTTTTATCGCGACCAATCCAGGGAGCCAACGACGCGAATCAGCGAGCGGGGATTCCTGCCACAGATCGAATGGCGGATGCGCTATTACGGATCGCTGATCGGGGTTGCCGCGGGCGAACCTTTCTATGTCCGTGAGGCGCTGAACGTTGACGACCCTTTTGCGCTGCTCACCAGGCCAATGAACATTTACTCGTGAGAAATCAGAAAAGTTTCTCCTCGTTTAGAGGCGGGCTACCGCCCGCCAGCCCATAGACAAGCACAGCGGCGCGCGCTAGCCCGCCGCTAAACGCGGCGAAACTTAATGATCATTATTTCTTTTTTTCTTCCAGCACTGAACGCGCGATCGCGATTACGGCGCTGGCGCGTGGCGCTTCGCGTTCAAACCCGCGCGCCAGTTCCACGGCACGGCCATAGTCTTCTTTTGCCAGCACTGTAAACAAATCCGCCACGTTGAATTCCGCTACTGTCGAGGCGCGGATGGAACTCATCGATTGAGTCAGCAGACTGGTCCTCAGAACACCGTCCTCTCCCGTGAAGCCTTCAGCGGAGTTGGACGCTTTGATGGCTTCCAGCGAAGCTTCCCAGCCGCGCGCACGATCGACCGTGAAAAGAGTGTTGGCAACGGCCATCAAGGCCCGCGGCCGATCCGGATCGGAAGTATCGATGCGGCGTGCTTCAGTTGCGGCTTCGTCGAGCAAGGCCAGCGACTTCTCATGATCCGACTTAGCCAGGAGTTTGCTGGCCTGGATAAGTGCCCAGGCGCGTTGGAGGTGGCTGAGCTCGCCGATCTTGATCAACTCGAGCAACTGATCGATCTCCTTCTTATCAACTGCACGCATCACCATGCTTGCGTCGAGGTAAGCGTGCGCTTTTTGCCGCAAGTCGCTGTCCTGAATCTTATCCACAATGTCGCGAGAACGCAGATCGCCTCGATCGGCAACAACCCTGGCCAATTGTAAGTAAAGCCGATCCTGTTCGGCAGATGTCTTAGCGCGATCGATGCGGTCCTGCAAAGCCTGCTCAACGTCTTCACTCTTTTGCGGCGGACGTATTCCCTCGCGCAACCTACCATCATCGCGCTGGCGATCCTCCGCGGGCACCGCCTCGGACAATGCCTCCATCTGGGCCTGCAAAGCGTCCGTCATTTCTTTGGGACCATACCGTTCGAATAACGGCAAGAGGCGTTTGATCATCAGATATTTGCCTGCGACGCCAGTGGTGCTTTGATCCTGCCCCGGCGGAGCGAGTGGCCGTAGTAGAACTTCCGTCGCGGCACGAAAGAAAGCTGCGCGTAATTCAGGAGCAACCGCCGGTGGCGGAGTGGCTGGGGATGACTGTTGGGTTGACCCGCCGCTTGCACTGAACGTGACGAATATGTGCGGAGTAAAAAGGTACGACGAAAGCAGCGACACAGTGTTAGCGTCCGACTGTATGTTGCCGGCGGCACTTGCCAACATCGCCGCGTAGCGCTGGTCGGCCGCGGCAGGATCTCTGTCGCGTAGAGACGAAAGAAAGTTGATTCCATCTCTACTTATCGTGGCGAGCGCTGGGTCAGCAAACTGGAGGGCGCGGTTGACATCCGTGTCGAGCAGTTGCTGTGCCAGATTGAGTCGCTGGCTAAGCGCCTCAGGCGAGTCGAATGAATCGCCTCTGCGTCTATCCGCCGTATCGTTCGCTTCCTTTTGTTTCTCGATTTTGAACTTAGCCAGGAACTCTTCGCCGAGTGCGCGATCGTGTCGGGCTGCGAGACGTAAGATTTCACTGCGAATGTTGCTTCTACTATAAATTGCGGGTCCATTTCGATCCTTTGTTTGTTGCAGCTCTTCCTTGAGTAGTTCCTGATCCGCGATCTCCGCCGCCTCCCAGGCTTTGCGGAAAAGCGTGCGCGCTCGTTCCGCGTCCGCATCCCACAGCGCATCCGCAATGCGAGCTTGCGTGCGCGCGCGCAAGGTGGCGTCTCCATAATTACCCGCGTCGACCGCGAGCGAAATTAGCAGCGCCTGTGCTTGAGAACGGCGCTCTCTGATGAGTCGCTCCGCATTTGCATCCTTTGCAGGCTTCACGTCTTTGTCAGAGCTAGTCTTTTTCGGATCATTGGACTGAGCGCTCGGACTTGTTTGAGCGATGGTTGTACCGGAAAGAATTAGCACGCATGCGACCAGCAAGAAGGGACGGCCAGAAGGAATCATATCGACCTCCGAAGGTTGGACAGGCTTATTTCGCGCGAAAGCTGGAGCTTAAAACGCGCCGGCGATGGAATAGTTCCGGATTTGCAGAAAACTCTCAGGAATGACTAGACGGCGACGACTTCCAAATCAGGATCGACTTCCTGCTTCAACATTCCTTCGATCGACATCAGCGTGCCGGTCAGCGAGCTCGGACAACTGCCACAGGCGCCCTGGTAGCGAATGCTCAAGGTATGGTCTTTCAGATCGAGGACCTCCAGATAGCCGCCGTCGCCCATGAGATAAGGCCTGACTTTTTCGTCAAGGATTTCGTTGATGCGCAAAAGCCGGGGGTCATCGCTGGTCACGGCCGCGATCGCGCCCCCGATTCCTTCTATTCCGTTAGGCGCCACCGTGGGAACAGACTGGGCCGCGCGGATCGGGACGGCGAGCGCGGGCAACAACTCGTCCCAATCGGCCGCGTCTTCCTTTTCGATCGTGATCATGTTGTCCATGTAGAAAACCGAGACCACGTTGCCGATTTCGAAAAGTGATTTGGCGAGAATGTCACTCTGTCCCTTTTCGGCGGAATCAAACTGTCGGGCGACGCCGCTGGTCACGGGCTCGCGCAAAATGAATTTGACAGCGTTTGGATTTGGAGTTTCCTGAATATCGTTAATTTTTGGCATTGCCTTTTCCCTGCGTCCGGCAGCATTGATCAGCGAAGCCCGGATACTTTCTCCTCGTTAATTTCACTGACATTATAGCCTTTCGACCGCCATATTCGTAACCGATCGGTGCTGTTGGCGAGCGGGCGTTCCTGAATAGCAAAAATACTTGCGGCAAATCAGTGACGGGAATATACTCGCGGGCCTCACTTGCCCCCTTGATGAAGGTGAGACAAGGTGAGAAGAGGCAAGCGATTGCGAGGGTCGCTTGCCTCGCCTTTTTTTGAACGCCGGTGTCAGATATTGGATGTTCGGTGAGCCTTCTACTTGTCTTGCTGACATCTGGCATCTAACATCTAACCGCTGTTTTCATGAACATCGGCATCACTGTCTATCCAACCTACGGCGGCAGCGGCATCGTGGGCTCTGAGCTGGGTAAGGAACTTGCGGCCCGCGGCCATACGGTGCACTTCATCTCTTCGTCTTTGCCCACGCGCCTGACTGAATTGAACGAGCGCGTGCGTTTTCATGAAGTCGAGATGATGTCTTATCCGCTTTTCGAGCATCAGCCATACACGCTCGCGCTGGCAACGAAGATGTCCACGGTGGCGGAAAGCGAAAATCTTGATTTGCTTCACGTGCATTACGCGATTCCGCATTCAATTAGCGCGATTCTCGCGCGCGAATCTCTGAAACCGCATCGTCGCTTGCCGGTGATCACCACGCTTCACGGAACCGACATCACTCTCGTCGGCGCCGACAGATCTTATCTGCCGATTACACGATATGGACTGGAGCAATCCGACGGCGTGACGGCGATTTCGAATTACCTGAAGCAGGCGACGATCGAAACTTTTGAATTCGATCGCATCCAGGTGATTCCCAATTTCGTTTGCCCGTCAGAATACAAGCCGAAGATCGATTGCGAACTGCGGCAAACTCTTTCGCCCAACGATGCGCCGATTATGGTCCACGTTTCGAATTTCCGTCCGGTGAAACGGCCGGTTGATTGCGTTGAGATTCTGGCGCGAGTGCTCCGGAAAACCGACGCGCGATTGGTGATGGTCGGCGACGGCAGCGAACGCACGAACGCGGTTCATCGGGCACGCTGTCTCGGCATTCATGATCACTGCGTCTTTGTGGGAAAGCAGCCGCGCATAGTTGATTATCTGTGCGCCGCGGACGTTCTGCTGTTGCCGTCTGAACAGGAATCGTTTGGTCTGGCGGCGCTGGAAGCAATGGCAGTCGAGGTGCCGGTGATCGCCTCACGCGTCGGCGGCCTCCCGGAAGTCGTCGATGATGGCGAGACGGGATTTCTCAGTTCGGTGGGTGACGTCGATAAAATGGCCGATGACGCCGTGCGTTTGTTGACTGACCCAAAGTTTCGACGCGACATGGGCAAACGCGCGCGCGAATCGGCGATCACTCGTTACAGTACAGACAAAATCATTCCGCAGTACATCGAGTTTTACGAGCGCGTGCTGCGGAATTCCGCTAATTGAAACTGGTCCTTCGCGCTGTCCCGCTCATCGCGGATGGGGACGCCCGCGTTCCCGGTGCGATTCTTGACACCCCTCTAACCCGCCGTTATCATGCTTGTTTCCGCGCCGGCCGGAATTGCTGTCTAATGTATGTTCGAGTCTCTTTCCGACAAGCTCAAGCGGACGCTGAAAAATCTGCGCGGCGAAGGCGTCCTGACGAAGGAGCACGTTGACGCGGCGCTGCGCGAGATTCGTCTGGCGCTGCTCGAGGCTGACGTAAACTATAAAGTCGCGAAAGACTTTGTCGCTTCGGTCAAAGAGAAAGCCGAAGGCCAGCAGGTCTGGCTGGAGCTGAAGCCGTCCGAGCAAGTCGTCAAGATTGTTTTCGACGAGCTGGTCGAGCTGCTGGGCGGCCAGTCTTCACGGCTGGTTTTCACGAAAACCAGCCCGAATGTCGTGATGATCGTCGGCCTGCAAGGCTCAGGCAAGACGACCTCGACCGGAAAAATCGCGCGCTGGCTGTCGCAGAACCAGCAACGCAAACCGCTGCTGCTTTCCACTGACGTTTATCGGCCGGCGGCGCGCGAACAATTAAGGGTCATCGCGAAGGCGACCGGCCAATCGATCTTTGAAAAGCCTGAAACGAACGATCCGCTGGAGCTGACCCGGGAAGCTTTGAAGCAAGCGCGCGACGTGGGATACGACACGCTCTTGATCGACACGGCCGGACGCCTGCACATCGACGATGAGTTGATGCAGGAACTGGTCAAGATCAAGAGCGAGACGCGCCCGGTCGAAATTCTTTTCGTCGCCGATGCGATGACGGGTCAGGATGCCGTGCGATCGGCTGAAGAGTTTCACCGGCGCGTCGGCATTACGGGCGTCGTGCTGACGAAGATGGATGGCGATGCGCGCGGCGGCGCGGCGTTGTCGATCAAACAGGTCACCGGCCAGCCGGTGAAGTTCGTTGGCGTGGGCGAGAAGTATGACGCGCTCGAACCTTTCTATCCGGATCGCGTGGCCCAGCGGATCCTCGGCATGGGCGACGTGCTTTCGCTGATCGAACAGGTCCAGGACAAGGTCGATCAAAGCGAAGCTGAAGCGCAGCTAAAGAAGTTACAGCGCAATCAGTTCACGCTCGATGATTTTCGTTCGCAGCTCGGGCAGGTAAAGAAGCTCGGTTCTTTCTCGAAGATTTTGAAACTATTGCCGGATCAACTTCTGGGCGGCGTGGGCATGCCCGATCTGACCGACGAGCAATCGGAGTTGATGGAGAAAGAGCTGAAGCGCACCGAAGCGATCATTGATTCGATGACGCGGGAAGAGCGGGTGAATCACATGATCCTGAATGCTAATCGGCGGCGCCGGATTGCTCGCGGTTCCGGCACCTCGGTTGCGCAAGTGAACTCGCTGATCAAACAGTACACTGAGATGCGCCGCATGATGCAGGGCATGTTCAGTGGCGGCGGCTTGCGCGGCAAAATGATGCGCCGGATGGCCGGGATTCCCGGCATGGAGGCAGGTGGCGATCCGATGTTGGCCGGTTTGCCCGCGGGACTGCCCGGATCATCGCGAAAGAAGAAGAAGAAAAAGAGGAAGCGAAGATGAGAAAATCGTGAACGGTGACACGTAACAGGTGACAAGTTTTGCTTGCCTTCACTTGTCAACCGTCACTTGTCACTTGTCACTGGAGGTAATGATTTGTTAGCAATCAAATTGATGCGAACCGGCGCGAAGAAAAGACCGTCGTATCGGATCGTAGTTAAAGAAAAACAATCAAAGCGCGATGGCGCTTATCTGGAAAAGCTGGGAACGTACGATCCAACTCGGCAGCCGGCAGAGATCAATCTTGACGCCGACCGGGTGCGCTATTGGATCGAGAAGGGCGCTCAGCCGACCGACACTGTCCGCCAACTGATTAAGCAAAGCGCAAAGGCGCAAGCGAGTCCTGAGCCTGTTGTCTAGGAGTCCGGAGTCACTTCTGCTTTGTATTTCAGACTTTATGACTCGCGACTTCAGCCATTTTTATTATGCGCGACACCGTTGAATTGATCGTCAAGGCCCTGGTTGATGATAAAGAATCAGTCGACGTGCGTGAGATCGAGCGCAATGGCACCACGCGGATCGAGGTGCGAGTGGCCCCGGCAGATATGGGCAAAGTAATCGGACGACAAGGCCGCACGGTGCGCGCGCTGCGCTCGATAGTTCATGCAGCGGGATTGAAACAACGGCGCCGCGTCGTCCTGGACATTGTCGAATGAATGTGGCGCAAGCTGATTACCAGCGCCGCTCGATGAAACAGAGCGAACCAGAAAAGAGCACGTCCGCATCGGAGGAATTCATTTCCGTGGCGCGGATTGCGAGGACGAGAGGGTTAAGAGGCGAACTCGTCGCAGATCTTTTGACAGATTTTCCCGAACGTTTCGAAGGCCTGGAGTCTTTGCTGGCAGTTAGGCCTACGGGAGAGCGCGAACGGTTACGACTCAAGGAGCACTGGTTTCAGCGCAATCGAATCATCCTGAAGTTCGAGGGTTATGATTCGATTGAGGCGGCGAAGGCCCTGGTTGGAAGCGAGCTGGTTGTGCCGGAAAGCGAATGCATCAAGCTTGCCCAAGGCCAGTTTTATTTCTGGGAGCTGGCGAACTGTGAGGTCGAAAATCCAGCCGGTGAGAGGCTTGGCCAGGTTCGTGAAGTAATGCGAACCGGCGGCGTTGAGATGTTAGTGGTTGAAAACGACACGGGGCGTGAGTGGCTGATCCCGATGGCCGCGGACATATGCGTTGAAATTGACGTCGAAAGCAAAGTGATTCGCATTGATCCGCCGGAAGGACTGCTCGAATTGTAAATTTCGAATTTCGAATTGCGAATTGAGCAAACGGAAATCAAATTCGAAATTCGCGATCCGAAATTCGCGATGCAGATCGATATCGTTACCATCTTTCCGGGTTACTTTCGCGAAGCGTTTGACTACGGAATTATCCGGCGTGCGAAGGCGGGCGGTTTAGTTGAAATAACAGCGTACGATCTGCGAGCCTGGACTTCGGACAAACACCACGTCGTTGACGATCGGCCCTTCGGCGGCGGCGACGGGATGGTGCTAAAGCCGGAACCAATCTTTGCCGCGGTCGAAGCCTTGACCGGGGCAGCGACGAAAGAAAATCTTCGCCCGAAGACACGAGTTGTATTGCTCTCAGCACAGGGACGGGCCTTTACTCAGTCGCTGGCGGCGGAATTTGCGCAAGACGGGCAACTGGTTTTGATTTGCGGCCGCTACGAAGGCGTTGACGAGCGAGTGGCCCAGGCTTTGGTGACCGATGAAGTTTCGATTGGTGACTATGTTTTGTCCGGAGGTGAGCCGGCCGCGCTGGTTGTGATCGATGCAATCGTGCGATTGATTCCGGGCGCTCTCGGCAGCGAAACCTCAGCGGTGAACGAATCGTTCGCGGGAGGGTTGCTGGATTATCCGCATTACACGCGACCGCCCGAGTTTTGCGGAATGCCGGTGCCGGAAGTTTTGTTGAAAGGCAACCACGCCGAGATTGCGCGCTGGCGACACGAGGCTTCGTTAGAGAAGACAAAGCGCAATCGGCCGGATCTTTTGCAAGACTGAGCTGGGAGTTTCGTACAAAGCACTACGCACTATGACTAAGCACTAAGAACTAATTGGAGTTAATCATGAACCGCTTGGATGGCGTCGAGAAGGCGCAGTTACGCAACAACATTCCCGAGTTTCAGCCGGGTGATACGGTGCGCGTTTTCGTGCGCATTAAGGAATCCGAGACCAAAGAGCGCTTGCAGGCTTTCGAAGGCGTGGTTATCGCGCGCAAGCACGGCGGCGCGCGCGAGTCGATCACTGTGCGCAAAGTCAGCTTTGGAGTTGGGGTGGAAAGAATCTTCCCGTTGCACGCGACGATAGTCGATCACATCGACGTCATAAAAAAGGGACACGTCCGGCGTGCGAAGCTTTATTACCTTCGTGAATTGCGCGGCAAAGCTGCGCGGATTCGCGAGCGCGACACTCGTCAGGTGGAAAGCGTTCAGGCGGCAGCGGCTGCCGGCGGCGCAGATGCGGCGCCTGCAAGTGAAGAGAGCGCGGTCGAAGAGTAAACCCGCCTCCCGATCATTTTCCATTATCATTTCATGTTTTCATCCGTGATTTGGGTGTTTTCCTCTCCCTGTGGGAGAGGGTAGGGTGAGGGCGTCAGTGGCGCGCCGTAAAATCCCTCGCTCCAACCCTCTCCCATAGAGGGAGCTTTCGCGAGACAATGATAAATGGGAAACGGTCTTATTTTTCGGCCGGGCTTAAAGCCTTATAACTTCTTCGTTGCTCACAAGTGAGCTACACTTCCACGGTACTTCTTAAGGGAAACCAACTCTCTCATTGGAGCAAAACCGATCGTGCATGTCGCGATAGACGCGCATTCTGTCGGAGCGCAGCTTGCCGGTAACGAAAGCTACATCACAAATCTGATCGAGGCGCTCGCCGAGATTGACCACGACAATCGTTACACGCTCTACGTCACCAAGCGCGCCGCCATCGATCGCTTCGCAGGTCGCTGGGCGAACTTCAAAGTAAGGCAGACATTACCCCACACGCCGCTGGTGCGGCTGCCCTTAACCTTATCCGCCGAACTGCGTCGCAATCCGGTTGACGTCCTGCACGTACAGTTCACCGCGCCGCCAATCCCGCCGTGCCCGGTGGTCGCCAGCATTCACGATCTTTCGTTCGAGCATTTGCCCGAGACTTTCAAGCATCGTAGTCGCGCGCAACTGCGTTTGACTGTACGCCGGACTGCGCGCAAGGCTGCACAAATCCTTACCTTGTCTGAATTCTCACGTCGCGCGATCATCGATACCTATGAGGTCGATCCGCAGCGGGTGAAAGTTACCCCGCTGGCCGCCAATGGGAATTTCGCGCCGGTGAGCGATGAAACAGAACTGTTGCGAATTCGGCAAGTCTACGGAATAGAAGGCGACTATATTCTGTCCGTCGGATCGATTCAGCCGCGAAAGAATTTGGTGCGGTTGATCAGGGCCTATTCGAGCCTGCGTAAGATCGGCTTGAAAAACAAATTTCCCCAACTTGTATTAGCGGGAAAACGCGGGTGGCTCTACCGCGAGACCCTACGGGCTGCCGCACAGTATGGAATTGAGCGCGATATCGCTTTCATCGGTTACGTTCATGAACGTGATCTGCCGGCGCTCTACAGCGGCGCGATCTGTTTTATATATCCGTCTTATTACGAGGGCTTTGGTTTGCCGGTCGTTGAATCCATGCAGTGCGGCACCCCGGTCATCGCCGGAAATCGAACAAGTTTACCTGAGGTGGTCAACGGCGCTGGAGTTCTGATCGATCCTTTTGATGAAAAGGAACTGGCCGAAGCAGTTGTGCGTGTAATCGATAATCCAGACTATCGGGCGCAATTACGCGTCAAAGGTTTGGAGCGCGCTAAAGATTTCAATTGGACCAAGACAGCCCGGCTGACTTTGCAAGCTTATCAACGAGCAATTCGGAAAGAATGAACGACTCTCCTCGACTTGTAACCTGTTTATGTGTTTTGATGTAAGTTGAGCCCCGCATAATTTGCCTGTATGCGCATCGCAATTCTCGGCACGAGGGGAATTCCCGCCAACTATGGCGGCTTCGAAACTTTTGCGGAACATCTGTCGACTCGCCTCGTTGCCCGCGGCCACGACGTCACCGTTTATTGTCGCGCACATTACACCAGCCCACGACAACTCGAGTATCAAGGCGTTCGTCTTCAGGTTTTGCCGACAATCCGGCACAAATACTTCGATACCGTAGTTCATGCTTTTCTTTCCACGTTGCATGCGGTGGGGGGGCGTTACGATGCGGCGTTGATCTGTAATGCGGCAAACTCTCCATTTGCTCCGCTGCTAAGACTGGCCGGAACGCCGGTGGCGATCAACGTCGACGGCCTTGAGCATAAGCGCAAAAAATGGAATTGGCTGGGGCGCATATACTACCTGCTCACCGAACGCCTGGCAACGATCTTACCCAGCGAAACCGTCACGGACGCGCGCGTTATTCAGGAATACTATCTGGCAAGATATGGCGCCCAATCGACGATGATTGCTTACGGCGCCGAAATCGGGCGGCGCCCGGATCCGACCGTGCGGCGCTGGCGCGTCGAACCGAACCGCTATGTGCTTTACGTATCGCGTTTGGAACCTGAGAACAATGCGCATCTGGTCATTGAAGCATTCAAGAAGGTACGCACCGCTTATAAACTTTTGATCGTCGGCGATGCGCCCTATGCACACGAGTACATCACCGAGTTGAAAGCCCGCGCCCGTCGCGACAAGCGAATCATCTTCACCGGGTTTGTGTTTGGTTCCGACTATCGGGCCTTGCAACAGAACGCTTATTGCTACGTGCACGCAACGGAAGTCGGCGGCACGCATCCCGCGCTGCTGGAGGCGATGGGATATGGAAACTGCGTGTTGACCCTTTCAGCGCCGGAAAATATCGAGGCCATTGGCGACGCCGGCATCATCTATTCGGATGAAAACGATCTCGCCGAAAAACTCCAACGCGTTTTGCGCGACGGTTCGCTCGTGCATTCTTATCGACAGCGGGCCCAGTCGCGGGTGCGAGAGAATTACGACTGGGACTATGTAGTCGATCAATACGAGCGGCTTTTTGCGAGACTTGCCGGTAAACCGATGCCGGAGCCGAGCCAGACGACGGTAATTGAAGACGAGAAGGTCGCGCTGACCGAAAACCAAATCAACCAATCTGTGCCCGGATGATTAAATTACCCCTGTGCTGAGCCTGCCGAGCAACAGCCGCGTAGCGGCGAAATATTTATAGCTTGCACGACATCCGTTTCTGTTAGTTCCAGTTGAGTCGAAATGCGATCATTTCGACTCAACTCGGAAAAGAGTCTTTGATATACCACGCTTAGTCTATAAATATTTCGTGCCTAACGGCACTCGTTTGAGGATATTGCCCGTGATAAGTCGCCGTTTTGGTGGTGGCTTTTTCATGATGGCCCCTTGATGAAAGCTGGCAGCGCATACGGGACTCGAACCCGTGATCTCTGCCTTGAGAGGGCAGCGTGTTAACCAACTACACCAATGCGCCGCAGACGACTTTGGGATTATAGATTCTGTGAAGAGATGCAGCAAGCGAACGCTAGGACGTGCGGCTACTCCCTATACTTGGAAAGTCGAATCTTGTCGCCGTTCACATCCTCGATGTACCAGAAGTTCCATCCATTGACCTGAGACCTGTCCACAACCGCCTTGGCTGCTGCTGTCGGCGAGGAGTATTTCTTCTTTCCCATTAGAATTGTACCGTTTGGTCTTAACGCTGCCGTGTATTTCCTGCCTTTGTAATTTCTGTAAAGCGTCTTTCTATGCGAGACAAGCCCTTCGAGAGTCCGTCTAGAATTCGATGATCGGTGACGACTGACTTCGGGCTTTGCGGTTGATTCGTCGAATAGTTCTTTCAATTCTTGCTTCTGCCGCTGTCGAATCAATCTTTTCAGTTGACCAAGTAAGGGCCCCCTATGTTTTCCCTTCGGAACAACGCGATTTCCTTTAGGGCTCGAGATTCTTACTAAAAGGGACTCGATTTCATGAATATGTTCAACTCTACGAATCAAGTAGAAGCTGAAATGTGTCCAGCTTTTTAGATGACGGTCGCGAAGATGCTGCTTTACTCGCTTTCTCAAGTCTCTTGATTTTCCCACGTAATAGAGTTCATCACTGTCGTAGAGGGCATACACGCCTGGAGAAGTGCTCACAAGCTCGGTAATTAGTTCGTAGTATCTTCTGAATAAGTCCTTTGACACTTTCTCAAGCCTATTGATAACCAGGCTACGAGGGACTTTCTTTTTCCGCCTGCTTAAGCGCATTTCGATTCCTCCTGCAAACCAGTCATCATCTCTTATTCGTTTCGTCAGGAGCGTTTGAAGCAATTGCTCGACCGCAAGCCTACGCTCTAACGTCCTTGCGCGGCAAGTAAACAAAGTCAGATGTGCCGCTGTCACATTCCGCTATTCCAGTTGCATGATATACTCCGCTTTTCGCAATTCTTAACTTCATCAAACCGCCAAAGGCTGCAACGAACAGATAAATGAACATCGTGTTGCTGAATGAAACCGGAGCGAGCGAAGTGCGCGTCGCGCTGATGCCTGATTCGGTACAGAAGCTGGTCGCGTTGAAAGTTTCAGTGTCGATCGAGAGCGGCGCGGGTCTGGGCGCGGCGCGCACTGACGACGATTATCGCAAGGCTGGAGCAACAGTTGTCGATGATCGAAACGCTTTGTTAGCGTCGACGGACGTGCTGGTCGTGATCAACCGGCTGCCGCCGGAAGATTTTAATCGACTGAAGAAAGGCGCAGTCGTGCTCGGCTTTCTGCGGCCGCTCGACGACCCTGCCGCATTGGTTCCTGCGCTGGAACGCGGCCTAACCACATTCGCGATGGAATTGGTCCCGCGCATCACGCGCGCGCAGGCGATGGACGCGCTGTCGTCGATGGCCACGGTCGCCGGCTACAAAGCAGTTTTGCTCGGCGCCAATCGAATCCCGCGGATGTTTCCTTTATTGATGACGGCGGCCGGGACGGTGCCGCCGGCGCGCGTTCTAGTTTTAGGCGCAGGCGTTGCGGGCTTACAGGCGATTGCGACCGCGCGGCGTTTGGGAGCGGTGGTCGAGGCTTACGATGTGCGCGCGGCTGCGGGAGAGCAGGTGCGTTCGCTGGGCGCGACTTTTTTGGAAGTCGATCTGGGCGGCATTCAAACCGAAGACAAGGGCGGATATGCAGTTGAGCTTTCAGAAGAAGCTTTGAAGCGCGGGCGTGATTTGATTGCCGAACACGCGAAGACTGCCGATGTCGTAATCACCACCGCTCAGGTGCCGGGCCGGCGCGCGCCGGTGTTGATGGACGAGACAGCGGTAAGCGGAATGCGGCGAGGTGCGGTAGTGATCGATCTCGCCGGCGCGACCGGCGGCAACGTCACTCTGAGCAAAGCCGATGAAATCGTAGAACGCGACGGCGTCACGATCATGGCGCCGACTAATTTGCCCGCGACCGTGCCGGTGCACGCCAGCCAACTCTATTCTCGCAATGTGACATCGTTTCTAAATCTGTTGATCAAAGACGGCGAGTTGCACGTCGACATGAAAGACGACGTGGTCGGGCCTTCGTGTGTGACGCATGAAGGGCAGTGGGTGAATGAGCGCGTAGCTGCGGCGATGGCTGCAGTGGTAAAGTAGGTAACGCGGAAAGGGAGACCAGCTAATGACAGACGAAGAGCTGCTCGCGAGAATTAGCATTGATCCCAAGGTGATGGTCGGCAAACCGGTCATCCAGGGGACTCGACTGACCGTTGATTACATTCTCAACCTGCTGGCGCATGGGGCCACGGCGGCGGAGATCACTCAAGAGTATGGGGGTCTGACGGAAGAGGACATTCAGGCCTGCTTTCTTTTTGCCACTAAGGCCCTTGAAGATGCGTCCTTCGTGCCGCTCGTCACGGAGCATGCCTAGATGAAGTTTCTGGTTGATGAGTGCACCGGCCCTGCGGTGGCGCGTTGGCTGGAAGAGCAAGGGCACGACGTATTTTCAGTTTACGATTGGGCACGCGGAATTGACGACGATAGGGTCATCGAAATTGCACAGGTTGAAGGACGCATTCTGATCACCAATGATCGAGGTTTTGGAGAGAAGGTCTTTCGCGAACGACGCCCACATCACGGCGTCGTTTTTCTTCGTTTAGCGAATGAACGCGCAGCTAACAAGATTCGTGTGCTAGGTCAGCTATTGGATCAGCACAGCAGCGCGTTAGCGAATCGGTTCGTAGCGGTAACGGAGACTCGCGTTCGCTTTGCAAGTTCTTAGCTGAAAGGGGGTCGATATGAACTCCACGACTCTAATCGCCGCCCTCTATGTTTTCGCGCTGGCGGCGTTTCTTGGTTACCAGGTGATCTCGCGCGTGCCGCCGCTTTTGCACACGCCTTTGATGTCGGCGACGAATGCAATTTCGGGCATCTCGCTGGTCGGGTCGATCGTGATTGCCGGCGGCACGGGTCCGCATCACAGCACGGTCGCGATGATTCTCGGATTCATTGCGGTCGTTTGCTCGACGACAAACGTGGTTGGCGGATTTGTGATCACCGACCGCATGCTGCGCATGTTCAAGCGCAAAAAATAAGTCAGAGCCGCCTGCGGTAGCGGGCGGGCCGAACATCCGATCGGCTCAACGCTGGGCCCACCCGCTACCGCAGGTGGTTCCGACCCAATCATGAACTGGCAAACCTACTTCATCGAATTCAGTTACCTGCTCGCCTCGATTCTTTTCATTCTCGGTCTCAAGGGCTTGAGCCATCCGGAAACTGCCAAGCGCGGCATGCACCTCGCTGAGTTCGGCATGATGATGGCGATCATCGGCACGCTCATGCACTTCGAGATCGTTTCCTACACCTGGATCATCGTCGGACTCCTGATTGGCTCGACGCTGGGCGCCGCGATGGGCGTGTGGGTGCCGATGACTGCGATGCCGCAACGAACCGCACTATCGCATGCATTCGGAGCGTTTGCAGCAGCTTTGGTGGGCATTGCCGAATATTACAGCTACACGCACGGCTTCAAACCGTTGGCCGAACTCGGTCATTTAAAGATGAGCGCGATGGGTTTCGAGATCATGCTCGGCTCTCTGACGACGACGGGCAGCTTGATCGCGTTTGGCAAGTTACAGGGAATTGTGCCCGGCAAACCGCTCGTCTATCGCGGTCAGAACATTTTCAATATGACCCTGTTGGCGGCGACCGTCGGGCTGTCTATCTATTTGATTTTCGTGCCGACGGCGGTGGTTCCATTCTACGTGATGCTGGCGCTGGCGTTTGTGTTCGGCGTTTTGCTGGTGATGCCGATCGGCTCGGCCGACATGCCGGTGGTGATGTCGCTTTTGAATTCATACGCCGGCCTGGCTTCGGCGGCCACCGGTTTTGTGCTTTCGAACAACGTGCTGATCATCGCGGGCACGCTCGACGGGTTTTCAGGATTTATTCTTTCGATCCTGATGTGCCGGGCGATGAATCGTTCAATCACGAACGTTTTGTTCGGCGCCTTTGGCAGCGCGGCGACGGCTGCAATAGCCGAAGGCCAACAGGGCGTAATGCGCGAAGTCAGCGTCGAAGACATCGCGGTCCAACTTGCTTACGCGAACAAAGTCATCTTTGTCCCGGGTTATGGTCTGGCCACCGCCCAGGCGCAACACGCCGTGCGTGAGCTGGCTAGCGTTTTGGAAAACCGCGGCGTCACGGTGAAATATGGAATTCATCCGGTGGCCGGCCGCATGCCGGGACATATGAACGTCTTACTGGCGGAGGCCAACGTTCCTTACTCGCAATTGTACGAACTCGAGCAAATCAATCCTGAGTTTCCGACCACCGATGTGGCGGTCGTCATCGGCGCGAACGATGTCGTCAATCCCGACGCGCGCGATAATCCGAACAGTCCGATTGCCGGCATGCCAATCCTGGAAGTCGATCGCGCGAAATCAGTTGTCGTTTTGAAACGCGGACAAGGCAAGGGTTTTTCCGGACTCGAGAATCCACTTTTTTTCAAACCGGTGACGGGAATGCTGTACGGCGACGCGAAAGATACGCTGACAAAGCTAGTCAGCGCGGTCCAGCACGCGTAACTTTCTTTTGCTCCTTCGCGTATTATCTTTTGTTTGGAAAAGATCTAAACGCAGAGGATGCAGAGTGCATCGCAAAGGTTCGCAGAGAGATCCTTTGTGAGAATCCGCTGCGTCCTTTGCGTTGAGTTATGGATCGAATCCACTCGCCGCACGAAGGAACAACATGCGAAAACTGAAACTCTATTTACTGATTCTCTCGATTGCTTTATCGCTGGCGCTGCCGATCACTTTCGCGCAGCGCAAGGATAGCCGAGCGAAAACAAGCGCGGCCGCAACTCTGGCCGCGCGTGGTGTGGACACGATCACGGCGGCGCAATTGAAGAGTTATCTTTACTTCATTGCCTCTGATGAAATGGAAGGCCGCGATACTCCTTCGCGGGGACTGGACACCACGGCGAAGTTCATCGCGATGAATTTGGATCGCTGGGGCTTCAAACCCGCAGGCGACGACGGCACATTTTTTCAGCACATTGCATTGCGTCGCGACGCGCTGGATGGCGCGCATTCATCCGCCGAAATCAACGGCCAGAAGTTCAACTTCGGCGAAGACTTTCTATCGAACGCGGTTCCCGGAACCTTCACCGGTCCGCTGGTTTATGCCGGCCACGGCTGGGTCGTGAAGTCGAAAAACATCGACGCGTATCAGGGAACCGATGTGAAAGACAAAATTGTGGTGGTGTTCGGCGAGGGATTTCCGAAAGGAATCACGCGCGCCGATCTAACCGGCAGGATCGGTGAAGACTGGGCCAACCCGGCGTTTTATGCGCAGCAACACGGCGCCAAAGCAGTGTTGGCCATTTCCGATTACTCCATGCTTTTGCGTTGGGAGCAACAGCGACAGCGTTTGAATATTCCCGGCCGGTCGTTCGTTGAAAAATTTCAAAGCCAGAACGGCGCGCCGGTGCCGGCAATCTGGCTTTCCGTGAAAATGGCGACTGCGTTGTTCCAGGGCGAGAAGATGGATGCTACCACCTTGATCAATCGCGGACTGAACGCGGACGCGGTTGCTCCTTTTGAATTGAGCGCGAACAAGAAGGTCACTTTCACGATCGCCGCGAAGATTGAAAGCCCCTCGACCCAAAACGTCGTCGCCGTGTGGGAAGGCGGCGACCGGGTTTTGAAGAACGAATACGTCGCCCTCGGCGCGCACTACGATCACATCGGAGTTTCCACCAACAGCCCGCAGTGTCCGCCCGCCGCTAATGGCGACACGATTTGCAACGGTGCGGATGACGACGGCTCGGGCACCACCGCGCTGCTCGCGATGGCAGAAGCGATTTCACACGCCAAACAGCGGCCAAAGCGCTCCGTTTTGTTTGTCTGGCACTGCGGAGAAGAAAAAGGCTTGTGGGGTTCGCGCTATTTCACCGACTATCCGACCATCCCGCTCGATCACATCGTGACGCAACTGAACATCGACATGATTGGCCGCAGTAAAAAAGCGGGAGATACTGACCCGCGTAACGCCAATCTTTCGGGTCCAAATCAGATTTACGTGATCGGCTCAAAAATGATGAGCACCGAACTCGGCGAGTTGAGCGAGGCAGTAAACAAATCTTTTCTCAACCTGCAATACGATTACCGCTACGACGATCCCAACGATCCCAACCGGTTTTTCTTTCGCAGCGATCACTTTAACTATGCGCGCAAAGGCATTCCGATCATTTTCTTTTTTGATGGCGTGCACGAAGACTATCACCGTCCCGGCGACGAGCCGCAAAAGATCGATTATCAGAAAATGGAAAAAGTCGCGCGCACGATCTACATGACGCTGTGGGAAGTTGCCAATCGTGCGGCACGGCCGAAAGTTGATAAACAGTTGCCGGCCAGTTGACACGGTGACGTAGACACATTCACTAAGTATTTAGAGCATCGAATCGATACAACAATTATCAATTAAGTGCTGTACATCTTTGAGTTCCCCGATTTCCACTTCTTTGACCAAAGCCCGACCCGCAATCTGTTTCAGTTTTCCGCCCAACTTTGGGTCTTGGGCAAAATTAGAAAGCGTATCTGTGCGGAGTCCCACCAGCTTAAGGAGCGGGTCAAGAAAAGAAATCATTTTGTTGACCGCGGTTTCCCCCGCTTCGCTGACTTTTAGCGCCACCAACTTACCGTAGTCGATTGAATAGACAGAATACTCATGCGGAACATGTTCAGGCCCGAGGTGTTCATAAGACGGATTTACTAAATGAATGAAGCGGAAATGCCACAGTTCCTTAATTCTGTTATCAGCCAGTGCTTTTTCCGTCGACACCAGAAATAGTTTTTGCCGATGGGTCGTAACGCATTTGAATATTCTCTGAAAGAGTTTTTGAGCGTCTGGATTGCTATTGATTTCCGGCGATTTGGTGTCAATGAAATATGCCAATGCGGCCCTGACCACCTTTTCCAGCGATATTTTCTTGGCAGCACCAGTTTTTGCCTCTGCTTTGGCATTGCTGCAGCAAGCAGATAGCATCGTCAGAAAATCGCGAGGATTGCCTTCAGACGATCGCACAAGTTCGAAGTAGGCTTCGCGATTTTCAAACACTTCTTTGCAGAGATAATCCTCAAATTCACGCGCGTTGTATTTCTCAAGTTCGGGTAATAAAAGGCATGAATGCTTATAGGCTACGAAAGTCAAGAAATCCTTGACGCCTTGTTTGTTAATATCAAAGCTCAAAAGGGCGTCAAGGTCTGCCAACTCCGTGATATCAATTCCCATTTGAAAGCCTATTCGCTGCGGAGGATCGATTAGGACGCTCGTACGAGTGAAGTATTTCAGAGCCACTATCTTCAAAAATATTCTGTTGGAGACGCCGACCGTTTTTCGGATCATCTCGGCCAGCAGGGGCTGAAGGTTTAGGTTGACGGCAGACCATTCGTCGATCAAGAGATTGACTGCATCGGCTCCGCACAATTTAATGATGTTCTCCAATTCATATCTGATTGCGTCGTAATCCAGTACGGCAAGTCCGCCGTAGACTATTTCGATTTTTTCCTTTTCTTTCTCGACTTCCTCGGTCGACGCACTAATCCCTACTCCAATTTCAGCGTCAATTTTTTTCGTTGAGAGTCCGGCTGAGATACTACCTTTGCCCCTCACTTGATTTGTCGTTTCGTCAGCCTTTTGAATGGTTCTTACATATGTCTTCAACGATTCTTCAATTCGCTCCAAGTTCAACAGTGCGTCTAAATTATCGATGCAGGTTTCGATTAGATCCTTTCTTTTCTTACTTTCCCCGCCGAAGACCTTTTGCAAAAAGCTAACCGTAATTACTTTGTCCGCAAAAACACGCAGATGTTCGACTATAGCCCTAACAAAGTGCTTGTAAAAACGAAGAATCAACTCTTCGATCGAAATTGAGCGTAGCGCAGGGTCGAACTGAAGAGCTTTAAAGTCTATGTACACAGGGAGGAGTTTGTTCGTCTCAAAGTTGTTTTCGCAGAATTGGTAGTAGGCCTTCAAAAGGTGGGTCTTTCCTACGCCGTTTCTGCCAAAAATAATGTGCGTATTAGGAGTTGAAAGCGCCTTGAGATCCAGTACCTGGACAAAACTGTGAAGGATGTCCTCTCCCTGCTGTTTCTCTAGTCTGAGCTTCACTTGTTGGATGGCATCCAGAAGCGCGTCGCGGCTAATTCGGTGCTTTAAAGGTGGAAGGTTTGAGTGTCTTTTTTTGCTTGGCATCATTCTTCTCCGCGGCCCTCGATGGCCCAAAACGATCAGGTAATCGAAGTCGCATCCTGAGGCCTATCTGAGTAGGGCTTTGAGCTCAAAGTCATAACTATTCAAGCTTTAGGTTTCGCCCCTGTTAAGTCCTTCGAGTTCAGAAATTTTTCGGTTGATTTTGGGTGGAACTCGAAGCTAGTGAATAATCTTGCGAGGTGGGCGAAGCATATGCCTGACTCAGTTTGTAGTCAAGGGTAAATCCCTAAACATGTCTCGCCAGGCGCGCGGCGATTGTTTGCCTGGGCACCGCGCCCACGATTTGATCGACGACTTGCCCGTTTTTGAAGATCAGCAGGGTCGGAATACTGCGGATGCCGAACTGCGCGGAGGTGCGCGGGTTTTCGTCGACGTTCAGCTTCGCGATTTTGTAACGGCCGCCGGATTCCGCGGCCATCTGGTCCAGTACGGGCGCGATCATTCGGCAAGGACCGCACCACTCAGCCCAGCAATCCACCAGCACGGGCAGAGTTGAAGAGGCGTTAACAACCTCGCGTGCAAAACTGTCATCGGTGACAACTTGCGGCTTTCCATCCGCGTCTGCTGTCGGATCAGGCCCGGGAAGCTTCGCGCCGCATCTGCCGCAAACCGGTTGGTGCACACTCGCCGCTTGTTCATCTATGCGATTTTTCGCACCGCACTTTGAACAGACTTGAATTGACATGACTTACTCCACGGATCTCAAGGTAGATCAAAAATGAGCCCCATCTGATGGCCCGCTGGTGCGTTACCCGCTCGCTACCGCGACCGGTTCTGTACCCGAAGTCCCATCTGATGGCCCGCTGGTGCGTTACCCGCTCGCTACCGCGAGCGGTTCTGTACCAGAACTCAGATGCTTCCCAAAATGCTCCAGCACTCTGCGCCATGCATCTTTCGCCGCCTCCGCGTTGTAAACCTGTGGCCGCGTGTCGTTGAAGAAAGCATGTTCGGCGTCATAGGTAACCACCTCAACGGGCAGGTTGTATTTCTTCGCGACTGCTTTCAATCCGTTTACTTTTTCCGGATTGATCCAGGCGTCGCGCTCCGCGGCGATGAATAGCGTCGGTACTTTCAATTGCTTTAAAATATTTTCTTCGGGAATGTCGCCATAGAACGGCGCGGCGGCTTTGAACTCAGGAATCTCACAGGCAGCGCGCAGCGCAAACGTGCCGCCCATACAGAAGCCATTGATCGCGAATCGATTTATTCCGTAAGTTTCTTTCGCGGCATCCAGCGCTTTCCGGATTGTCTCCATGCCGTCATCGATCGCCAGGCCCTGCATCAAGGCTGAGGCTTCCTTGGCGTCCGCGGCGACTCGTCCGCGATATAGATCAGGCGCGACGCAAAGATAACCTTCATTCGCATAGCGGCCCGCGAGGTCGCGAATATGATCGTTGATGCCCCAGTATTCCTGAACCAAAACGACGCCGGCCGTTGCCTCTGTGTGCGGGCGCGCAACATACGCAGTGGTGGCGCCTCGGGTTGCGGTCAGATTCAAAGTCTCGACGTTCATAGATCCTCCCTCCGTGATCCTTTCTCTGTCTGAGCTCACAAATTTTATTTAGTTTGTCTCTGCGAATTATATTTCATGCGATGCCTGCGGGCGTAATCGTCGAGTAGTACGAATATCACATCGCCCGGTCGCGAGCCTGCCGAGATAAGAGTTACAATGCGAGTCATGTTGAAGGCCGGTTTTCTCGCGGCGACGGTATTTTCAGTGATCACGGCGTTGTCGCAGCTCTCCGGCGCGCGCATCCAATCTCCGTCTCCACAAACCGAGCCTGTTCCGAAAGGACAAATCGTCGAAAAGGTTACCTGCGCTAATGATCCGGAACAGACTTATGCGCTCTATGTTCCTTCGAGTTACACACGCGACAGGCGATGGCCGATTCTTTACGCTCTCGATCCCGGAGCGCGCGGAAAGATCGGTGTGGAGCATTTCAAAGAGGCGGCGGAAAAGTATGGCTGGATCGTGGCCGGCTCAAACAACTCGCGCAACGGTCCGATTCAGCAATCCGCCGTTGCCTGGAATGCGATGTGGACTGACACGCACCAGCGTTTCGCCATCGACGACCGGCGCGTGTACGCCGCCGGGTTTTCGGGAGGTGCGCGCGCGGCGATCACGATCGCCACTGCCTGTGTCGATTGCGTGGCGGGAGTCATCGCGGGTGGCGCAGGCTTTCCCGTGGGCGTGGCCCCTTCTTCGTCAACGCGCTTTATCTTCTATGGCACGATCGGTGTTGATGATTTCAATTTTCTGGAATTAAAGAATCTGGACGATGCCTTGACGAAGGCCGAGGTCACACATCAAATCGAGGCTTTCGTTGGACGCCATGAATGGGCGCCGGCGGCGGTGACCGTGCATGCGTTTGAATGGATGGAATTGAAGGCGATGGGCAGCGGTCTGCGCGCGCGCGATGAAAATCTTATCAATGAGTTGTGGCAAAAAAGAACTGAGCAAGCGCAAGCTTTTGAAGGATCGAAACAGCCGTACGAAGCCTACCAGATTTATCTTGCGACGGCGAACGCTTTCCGATCGCTTCGCGATCTGACTGAGACCGAAAAGAAAATTGTTGCTCTTGGCGCCGGGCGCGAGGTGAGAGACGCACTGCGCGGCGAAGAGCAACAAATCAAGAAACAGCGAGAGCTGGAGAGTCAGATTTATCGCCTGCTTTCGGGTCGGGCAGGTGGGCGAAGCTTATTCGCGGATGATAACGGCGGAAGCGGCAGCACTGAATTACAAAAGTCAGCCAGAGCACCGGCTGACCTTAACGATCAGAGTTCCGCGGAGAATAGTCCCGACGCCTTCGCGGCCAGAAACAAACTGCAGACGATGTTTTCCGATCTGCAAAAGTCGGCCAGGGCCACCCAGGACACCAGCGAGCGCAGAGTGGCCCGGCGCGTCACCGAGGGCGTATACATTGGTCTGTTTGAGCAGGGGCTGAATCTGCTGCAGACGCAGAAGCGTTATGTTGCCGCCGCGAACATATTTCAATTAGCTACCGAGCTTGCTCCCGAAAGAGCGGGCGCTTTTTATTATCTGGCGTCCGCGTATGCTTTGAGTCGTGAAAAGAAAAAATCTTTGCAGGCATTGAAGGATGCAGTGGAAAAGGGCTTTTCTGATCTTGACGCGCTCGCGAATAATAAGGCGTTTGACTCCGTTCGGAACGAACCTGCCTACCAACAAATAATTCAAAGGCTGAGCAATGGCCACTAACGCCGAAACGCGGGCTGCCTCTGCGACCTCAGCGCAATTCAGTAGTGGGGTAATTGTGTGTTGTGGCTAAGCTGCAGAGCGGGCACTAGCCCGACCGTGAGGGAGGGCTCCTCGGGTAACATTTCTTGAGCCCTCCCTCACGGTCGGGCTAATGCCCGGTGACAGCAACACACTTTGCCCCTACTACTCGCAATTCCGATCTTGTGACTGCGAATGCGCACTATGATATAACTCTCCCGCTCTTCCAATAATGATCGGAACTGTTCACAGATAAGCTCATGAAAATCTTCCTGGTTATATTGAGTCTTCTGCTCTCCGGCTTATCGCCGAATGCGCCCAGGGTTGAATCGGCGGACCTGATCTTTATCAACGGCAACATCTATACGGCAAACGACAAACAACCTCATGCGGAGGCAGTCGCCGTCAAAGGCGATCGCATCGTTTTCGTCGGCTCAAATGCGAATGCGAAAAAGTTTCAGAGCGCAAATACGCGCGTCGTCGACCTTCAGGGCGAGACGATGCTGGCGGGCCTGACTGATGCTCACTATCACTTCATCGGTGTGGGCCAGCGCGAGATGAATCTGAATCTCGAAGGCATCACCAACCTCGAAGACTTTCTCGCAAAGGTGAAAGCGCGCGTCGATCAAGCCAGGCCCGGCGAGTGGGTAACAGGCCGCGGCTGGATCGAAACTTTCTGGAAGCCGCCGGTGTTTCCGACACGCTGGGACCTCGATAAGATTTCGCCGAATAATCCGGTGTTTCTCACCCGTGCTGACGGACACGGCGCAGTGGCCAACAGTGCGGCGTTTAAAATTGGCGGCGTAACGAAGGACACGAAAGATCCGTTCGGCGGGCAGATTCTACGCGACAAACAAACAGGCGAACCGGTGGGCATGTTGCTCGATAATGCTCAGAGCTTTGTCTCTCGACACATCCCGGCGCGCGCCGAAGGCGACACGGAACAGGCGATGATCCTCGCCCACAAGCGCAGCATTGAACTTGGCTGGACGCAGATTCAGGATCCCGGCGGCAATTATGAGGATGTCGATCTCTACAAGAAACTCTACGGCGAAGGAAAACTGAAACTTCGCATTTATAAAGCCGTCTATGGACCGGGACCACAGGCGCAGAGACTCTTGCGCGAAGGTCCGATCATCGAAGCGTTCAATAATCATTTTAACTTGCGCACGATCAAAGTTGTTTCCGATGGCGCACTCGGTTCACGCGGCGCAGCTTTGCTGGAACCTTACAGTGATGCGCCGGACAGCAAAGGTTTTCTCCGCGTAAAGGAAGATGACCTGCTGCCAATGTTGAAAGAAGCTCTCGAAAAAGGAATTCAGGTTCAGACGCACGCGATCGGCGATTATGCCAATCGGTTTATTCTCGATGAGTATGAAAAGGCCCTGAAGGCTGTGCCAAAATCGCAACGCAAGATCGCGGAGCCGCGTTGGCGCGATGAACACTCGCAGATTGTAAACCCGATCGACATCCCGCGCTTCGCGAAGCTGGGAATCATCCCTTCGATGCAGGCATCGCATGCGATTGGCGATCTGCATTTTGCGCCCAGCCGTCTCGGCATGAAACGTTTGGAAGGCGCGTACGCGTGGAACAGCTTTATCAAGTCAGGCGTAATCGTTCCCGGCGGTTCCGACGCTCCGGTCGAACGCGGCGAACCGATGATTGAGTTCTACGCTGCCGTCGCGCGGAAAGACATCCGCGGATTTTCCGGCGAGGGCTGGCATCCGGAAGAAAGAGTCACGCGCGAACAAGCGTTGAAGATGCTTACCATCTGGCCCGCCTATGCAGCGTTCGAAGAAAACCTGCGCGGCTCGATAGAAGTGGGAAAGCTCGCTGACTTCACAGTGCTGTCCACCGATATCATGAAGATTCCGGAGATGGAGATTCTCAAGACGCATTGCCTGATGACTGTGATTGGCGGCGAGATAGTTTACGAATTCAAATGTGACGGCTGCGATTGAGATTGCGGCGCAGCGATAGAGTGTGTCATGCGCGGCTGTGCGTGTGTAAGGCTGCGGCACAGAACCGCTCGCGGTAGCGAGCGGGTAGTCAAGAAAAAGATGAGCGACACGTGATTCACCCGCTTGCTACCGCAAGCGGTTCCGTACCATCGCCGCGCAAGCTTGTTGATGTTTCTTGAATCAAGTCAACTTGGGGTAAACGCCAGTGCGTAAAGATTTCAACAATCACGATTCTTCTCGCCGCGATTTTATCGCGCTGACCGGCAGAGGCCTCGGCCTGGCCGCGCTAACTTCATCAACAGTGGCATCGCTGCTGGGAAAAGTTGAGGCGGCGACGAAAAGCGTGGCTCACCTGACGCCTGAGCAAGCGGCGATGGACGAAGATTACTGGGCGACGATTCAGAATGCTTTTACCGTCACGCGCGGCATCGTCAATCTCAACAATGGCGGCGTTTCGCCTTCTCCGCGCATGGTCACGGAGGCGCTCGTTCGCTATATCTGGCAACAGGAAGACGCCACGGCTTACACGATGTGGCAAATCCTGGAGCCACAATCGGAAACGATTCGCACCGGACTGGCCGAGATGTTTGGCTGCGATCGCGAAGAGATCGCGATCACCCGCAATGCTTCCGAGTCGCTGGAAATTCTTTTGATGGGCATGGATTTCAAACCCGGTGACGAGATTCTTACTACCACGCAGGATTATCCGCGCATGCTCACGACTTTGCGTCAGCGCGAACGACGCGAAGGTTTGAAACTGAAACTCGTCCAGATTCCGATTCCACCCAGGAATCTCAATGAGATCACCGCGGCATTCGAGCGGGGAATCACAAATCGCACTCGCCTGATTCTGATCGCCCACCAGATAAACATCACCGGCCAAATCACCCCGGTGAAAGCCGTCTGCGAGATGGCCCGGGCAAAAGGAATCGAGACGATTGTCGACGGCGCACATTCATTCGGGCAGTTTGATTTCCGGCAGAAGGATCTCGGCTGCGACTACTTCGGCACGAGTCTGCATAAATGGCTGTTCGCTCCGAAAGGCACGGGGCTGCTTTTTGTTAAGCGCGACAAGATCGAAAAGCTTTGGCCGCTGATGGCCGCCGAATCAAAACAGGCGCCCGACATTCGCAAGTTCGAAGAGATCGGGACGCATTCCGCGGCGCCGAAGTTGGCCATCGGCGAAGCGCTGCTGTTTTCCAACGGCATCGGCGGGAAAAGGAAAGAAGCGCGGCTGCGTTATTTATCACGTTACTGGATGAACAAGCTGAAAGGCTTGCCGAAGATCAAATTCAATACCTCGTTCGATCCGAATCAGTCTTGCGCAATCGCCAATGTCCAGATCGAAGGACTCGACCAGGGCGCGATTGGCAGTTATCTCTTTAACAAGCATCACATCTTCACAACCCCGATCGTTCACGAAGAATTTACCGGCATTCGCATCACGCCGAATCTTTACACGACGCTGGGAGAACTGGATCGTTTCTGCGAAGTGATGGAGATGATTGCGCGCAAGGGGATTCCCGCTTAGAGATTCCGCGATGTAAGGAAAAGCCACCATCAATCCACTCACTTTCAAGATCCTAATCAGCCTGGCGATCATCGTGATCGCGACCGTGCATGGTTACGGCGCGGCGTGGCTGGCGATCTGGATGCTGTTTCATCCTTATCAGGCGGTGAAATTTCTTGGCGTTACGGTCTGGCCGCAGGGCATGATTCCGCGGCATCGCGAGCGGCTCGCGCAATCGATTGGCAACGCGGTCGGCAACGAACTGGTTTCGCAGGAGACGGTTTTTCATGCACTGTTCGAAACCGGATTCTTCAGCCGCAAAGTCGAAGGCTTTGTGACTTCATACACCACCGAGTTGCTCTCGACCGTTTATCCGTCGCTCATCGAAGCGCTGCCCACGGGCGCGCGCGCGCCGGTGCTCGACACCATTGCGGCTTTGCAGCTTCGCTTGGCTGAACACATCGCCCGCGTTTTGAAAAGCGAACAGACCGCGGAAGCGATCGAGAAATTTGTCGATCGTCAGGTCGATAAACTCCTCGAACGAAGACTGAACGAAACCGTCACTGAAGAAACGTTTGCGCAGATTCTTCGCTTTGCCGAAGAACGCTTTCACAGTCTGGTCAGTGAAGAAGGGTTCGAAGATAAGGTGCGCGCGTTCGTGGGCGAGCGGCTCGATGACCTGGCGGGCACGCAGGCGACGCTGGCCGAAATGTTCTCGCCGGAAACCGTGGCGATTATCAAGGAGCGCATCGATCAGCAGGTCGAACCGATCGCTCAACATCTGGCTGAGCTCGCAACCACCAGAAACACAAGACAGCAGATCGGCGGACTAATCAAACGCGAAGTTGACGATTACTACGACCAGCTTTCGTTCTTCAAGAAAATTTTCATCTCGCGCGAACGCATCTATCGCGAAGTTGATGAACTGGTCAACAAGACTCTGCCGCGGCGGGTCGAAGAATATTTGCGCGGCGCCGCGTTCACTCTGGAAGCGACGGCTTTCCTGAACTCAACCATCGATAATCTGATGAGTAAGCCCCTGAACGAAATCGTGGGCCAGGTCTCTTCGGACAGGTTTGACACGATCAAAAACCAGGCTGCCTCGCGTCTGATCGCGATGGCCCAGAGTCCGGAACTGGCGGGGTCAGTGTCGGCTTACCTGACTGACGCGCTGCACCGTTTGCAGCCGCAGACGCTGCGAGAATTGCTCGAAACCTTGAATCCCGATTCAGCGCCGCGAGTGAAAAGTTTCTTGACTAACAGTCTGCTGACCGTGCTGGCGCGCGATGATACGGCGCGGACAATTAATGGAATCCTGAGCGCTCAGATCGAACGATTCCTGGTGGCGCCGATTGGCCGGCTCGGCGATCACATGCCCGAAGGGGCCATCGAAAAAGCCAGCGCCGCGCTGACGATAAAGATCACAGACGCGGCGCGCGAGCGTTTGCCGGCCGCGATTGCCGAGTTTGACGTGGGCGGACTCGTGCGCAAAAAAGTTTCCGACTACCCGCTGGAAAAATTGGAAGCTCTGGTGCTCTTGGTTGCCGAGCATCACTTGAAAACGATCGAGATGTTTGGCGCCGTGATCGGATTTTGGATCGGCGTGGGACAAGCAATCTATTTTTGGCTAACGTATATGCCGAAGCATTAACGGAACGCAAATTCGCTCGTCGTGATCTCATCGATGCACCGCGCAGTTGCGTAAAATCTTTTTCTCACGTAAAAATCCTATTGACATTCCGCTCGATAGATAAAACAATGCATAAGTGAAAGGAGTCATCCCTGAATGACCTACGTGGTTGTGGAAATGTGCGTCGACTGCAAGTACACCGACTGTGCTGCGGTCTGTCCGGTAGAAGCGTTTCATGAACTGCCGGATCGTCTCTACATCAATTCCGACACCTGCATAGATTGCGATGCCTGTGTGCCCGAGTGTCCCGTTGAAGCGATCTTTGCAGACACCAACGTCCCCGAACAATACGCACACTGGACGCAAATCAACATTGACGAAGCCCCAAACTATCCGGTGATCAGCCAGAAAATTCCCGCGCTGCACGGTCCCAATTGCACCGGGCCGGCGGAATAAACTTCCATGACATCTTTTCCGTCGGTCCGAGTTCTCTTCGCTCGTCTCAGAGAACTCGCGGCGCTTTTGTATCAGCATCCACCATCGAGTTGAGCCCTCAGTATTCATGTGCGCCGTGCGCGCAAGAACTGAAATAACATTCAAGGAAGACCACGAAAAATGAGCAAGTATCTCTTTCGCAAGCTCGTGTTTGGCTTTACTATTCTCGCGTTGATGACCACCACTAGTGCCAAACCGCGCTCGTTTCAGCAAATAGTTGACCAGTACTTCGACGACTATTTCAAAGCGAATCCTTCGCAGGCGACTGGCGTCGGATTTCACCAGCACGATCGCGAACTGGAAGATTTTTCCCTGGCGGCACACCAGCGCAATCGCCGGAGGCTGACGGAATATCTCGCCGCGTTCGAAGCGATCAATCCGCGCCCGCTCACGCTGCTCGAGCGCGACGATCGGGAAATCATGATCGCCACGATTCACAGCCTGTTGCTGGAGGAAGATCGAGTGCAGATGTGGCGCAAGAATCCGGACGGTTATTCCGGCGCCTTGACCAGTAGTATCTTCTCGCTCATCAAGCGTAACTTCGCGCCGCCGGAAGAGCGGCTGCGTTCGCTTATCGAGCGTGAGAAACAAATTCCGCGCGCCCTGGCGCAGGCGCGGACCGTGCTCGCCAATCCTCCCAGGATCTATACCGACATCGCCGTCGAACAATTGCCGGGCAACATCGATTTCTTTCAAACGACCGTGCCGGACGCGTTCAAGGACGTCAAGGACGCGGCGCTTTTGGCCGAGTTCAAACGCAGCAACGATGCGGCGATCGCAGCCTTGAAGGACTATCAAGGATGGCTGCAAAAGGATTTGCTTCCGCGTTCACACGGAACATTCGCGATCGGCGCTGAGAACTATCGCCTGAAGCTTTTGTACGACGAGATGGTTGACGTCCCACTGCCGCGGCTCTTGAAACTGGGTTACGCGCAGTTGCGCAAAGACCAGCGCGCCTTTGTCGAGACGGCGCGGCGCATCGATCCGAACAAATCGCCGGAGGAAGTTTTGAAGGAGTTAGAGAAGGATCATCCGAGCGGCGAGAATCTGATTTCGTCGGCGCAGCAACAGCTCGACGGCCTTCGTCAATTCCTAATCGATCACAAAATCATCACCGTGCCCGGCGGAGCCCAGGCGAAAGTAGTCGAGACACCACCGTTCGAACGCGCCACGACTTTCGCTTCAATGGATACGCCCGGCCCTTACGAAGCCAACGCAACTGAGGCTTACTACAACATCACGCTTCCAGATCCTTCGTGGCCAAAGGAAAAGCAGGAAGAGTATCTGCAAGGTTACAACTATCCCTTGCTGAGCAATGTCTCAGTGCACGAAGTCTGGCCCGGTCACTACACTCAATTTCTCTGGGTCAAAAACAATCCTGAATTGTCGAAAGTGCGGAAACTCACCGGCGCCGGGTCCGACTCGGAAGGTTGGGCCCACTACAGCGAGCAGATGGTTTTGGATGAAGGGCTCTACAACAACGATCCGCGATACCGCCTCGCGCAATTAGTCGACGCGTTGCTGCGTGATAGTCGCTATATCGTCGGCATCAGAATGCACACGCAGGGCATGACGATGCAACAAGCCAGAGAATTCTTTGTCCAAGAAGGCCGCCAGGTGCCGGTAGTCGGCGAGATGGAAACCAAACGCGGCACCGGCGATCCGACTTACTTAATGTACACGCTGGGTAAATTGGAAATCCTGAAACTGCGCGAAGACTACCAACGAAAAATGGGCAGTAATTTTTCGTTGCAGGATTTTCACGATCGTTTCATCAAAGCCGGCACTCCGCCGGTCAAGATAGTGCGGCGCGAACTGATGGGACGCGACGGCCCGCTGCTGTGAAACAACAATTAGCAAAAACCCGCGCGCTATCACTGGGTCGCGCTGGAGCGCTTCAATGCGTTGAGTGAGAAAGAATTGAAAGCCCTGTTGCGCAACTCTTATGATCTTGTTTTTGAAAGGCTGCCCAAGAAATTGAAGACGGAATTTGACGAAAAGAAGAGCAAGTCAAGCAAAGCGTTTCGAAAGCGCCGCTAGGGCGAGATACTTATAGCCCCGTGCATTTTATGAAACAGAAATTCCGCAGGAGCGAAATGTGTATTTCGCTCCTGCGGAACCAAGTCATAGAGGGGCTGCCGGTTTCTATAAACATTTCGCCCCGCTGGGGCTCAAACGAACAAGGATTCTCGTGGAATGTTCCGGACGCTATGGGCGGTCTCTCGACCAACGCGCGTGAGGTAGAAGAGATTGTTTGGCATCGCAGCGCGAGCAGCAACAAGCGCCGCGGTGGCCGTGTCTCCTAGAAAGTAGCGGCCCGAGTCAGGTTCGACAGCAACAAACTCGCCGATATGCGAAGGCTCAAGGATGGACGCCAGCGTTTGATGATACGCGGTCTGTCCGCGCTCGATGAGATCGTTGCTGGACGTATCGGACTTCGACACAGAATTCAATCCGTAAGTCTCTATTGTCCTTCCCCAAATTCTACTTGAATCGTTCGCCAGGTTCGTAGATCCTGCGGGCTTGGCGTTTGCGATCGGGACTCCAAACGTAGCGAGGGGACCCCACAGTTACTGATAGCGGAAATTGCTGGCAGCGATTTCTTATTAGATCGTGTTCCTTGGCGCTGAGACCCAGAGCGTCGGCAACAATCTCATCCATCTCTTCACAAAGAGCGTCCATGCGGTGCTTGCTTTTCTCCAACTGAGCGGCGAGCCCTCCGATTTCTTTTGCCAGGCGCGTCCGGTCGGTTTTTTCGGCCGGTAATAAAATATTCTGGACGCCCGCTACGTCTATTTCCTCTTCGTCACGAGCCAATAGTGCCAGTCGCAGTAACACTAATGCTGCAGGTTCGCCAGTGATAGCGGCATCACCTATTCGCACTTCCTTGCCCGTGACTTTGGTATCAGCTAGCTCGTCGCGATCGATAGTTTCGCCAACAGCTTTCAGACCGAGGAAGCCGGCCTTGGTCATAGTCACACGCGCCGCGGTCATGCTGAGGTATGCGTCGATTTCGTCGAGCTGCACACCTTCCGAAAGAACTTCCGCATCCTGCGCTAACTTGTGGAGATGCTTTGCTTGGGCATCACTCAAATCCGGAAGCGGTAGATGTTTGATTGTTCGCGGTGCCCAGTTACACCGACGCCGCAATAGGACCCCAGACCGCAGGAGCAGGAAAGCATAGTATCGCTCGATACGAGCGTTAATGATCGCAGCAATTACACGAGCGCTGTACTTGAAAGGAAGCACAACCATAACACTGTCGTTGGCCCCAATCTTGAGCGGATCGCCGACGGCCGCAATGTGCGTCACATAGATTTTCGGAACAAAACAGCAAAGCGTGTCACTTGGCAGATGATTGATCATTCTCTGACCGTTGTAGTCGTATCGTCCCAAGCCGGATTCATCGAACTTGCCCGCATTCTCTCCATAGAAGGTTAAGTCTCTCCAGATGCTGGCATCGCTGGCGTCATCAAGTCTGTTAAGATCCGCCATTTCATCCGCGGGCGAAAGACTGAAGGCGCAAATGTGCTGACCCATGAGAAAGGGAATCTCCGTTGAATTTCTCTTGCTTTCGTCAAAGGGCCGCGCGATCTTCGCTCCCGCTCCAGGTTTAATCGCAAATGAAGCCTTGACAATCGAGCCAAGTCCCGGTCGGTCCCTTAACTTCTCCAGTACCGACATGTCTTCGGCTCTTACCTCTACCGGCCAATCGCCCGTCGGGCTCAACTTGAGCCATCTCTCGTAATTGAGTGTCGAGGCGTGTTGTGAAAAGAATTTCTTGTCGTTGGCTGCTCGTCGAAGCTCTGCCTTATTACGAAGGCCGGTCACTACAGTAAGCTGGCTATCCTTTGGCGCTGGTTGCTTGCGAGCAAAAATCAGCATCGGAATGATGTCAGCATCTGGAAACACGTCCTTGGCCATCCATTCAAGCGATACGAGGTGAAAGACTGCATACTTTCTCAGGAAGGAGCGCAATTGCTCCGCCATTCCTGTGTTAGCAGTACCGATCGGCGCAACCATGCCAAGCACGCCACCTTCTTTCAGCCAGTACATCATCGCGGAATACAGAAAGTAGGTTGAGAGATCGGTATTTTTTGATTTGATAGTCGCAAAAATGTCACCCAACACTGCTCGGTCGTCGAGAGGCACGCGCTCATTTCGCACAAAGGGCGGATTACCAATCACATAGTCAGCGATCTCTTCAATCGCACCCCCGGAGTCGTCCGGCATGTCGTGAAGCTCTTCGGTTTCGGAAACAAAAGTGAGCGAGTTGCGATTGTGGATGCTGAACCCCGGGATGACGTAGTTCTGATCCCTGCGTTTCGCTTCGAGATAAATGTCCAATGTCGCAAACAACAGACTCAGATGTGAAAGAAAGACGGAGAAGGGATTGATGTCGTATCCGATCAGGCAATCACGCACAAGCTGAATCTTGTTTTGCGGCGCCAGATCTTTTCCCGCGCTTAGCAAGGGAACAAGCGCTCGCACCCCAAAGGTGAATGACCCGCAAGCGGGATCCAGAATCCGCTTTTGCATAATTCCGGAGTCGCTGGCAATGCCCGTCTGCGCCAGAATGTAATCAACGACCTCTTCCGCCGTATAGTATTCACCCAGTCGCTTGCGTTCCGTCCTCGGACGAAAGTACTGGTAAATGCTGCCCAGCAAATCCCGGTTTACGTCTTTGAACGAAAAAGCGTTAAGTCGAAATAGAGCGCGCTCAAGAATGTCATTTAAGAACCCGTTTCCCGTCCCGTACCAGTCGAATACTGTCGTCTCAAATAGTTGCGAATAAACATGGGCTACGTCTTTGTATGCAACTTCGATCAAGTCTTGATAGCGTTTCTTGATGTGCTCTACAAAGCGCCCCCACAGACCAGGACCCTCGTGCGAAACCTTCCGCGTTGTGAGCCCAATATCCTCGCAGATGCGCACGAAGAAGAGGCGGCTCAGCGCGACATACGCTGTGTTGGTGAGGAAGATGTCTTCAAAGTGCTCCTCCTTCTCCGTACCGGCATAAGTCTGATCGTGTTTGAATTGCGGATAGTCGACGTCAAAGAGCTGTAGCACCAAAGCGTACTTTCGCTTGACGCGGCGAATCCGAGCGTGGATTGCCTTCAGGAGTTTTTCATCGGAGCCTACACCGGCCCGCCTTATTTCCAATTCGTGAAGCTGCGCGCTCGCGTCACGGTAGTCTTGCTTCAAGCGTTCCAACTCATGGCTGCAATACGTCTTGAAGTTGCGGAGAGCAAAGTTGAAAGTATCCTGGAGATCTCCGATTGTCTCCGGCGACAACGGAATGTACCCGCCTGCCAGCTCTCCACGTCGAAAAATCTCATACTGAGGCCGTTCCAAAGAGGCCTCAAAGGTGACCCGATGGAGCAATTGCCGAAGATTCTCATCTGTAGCGGCCAAACGATCTCCGGACTTGATTTCCAGCAATTGGCTGTCTTCGATATGAACACCTTCCAGAACATCGCCTGTAAGATCGCACACATAGAAAGTTCTTGGTGCGCACAGGAGGACGTAGAATGTTTCTGCTCGAATGTAACCGCGCTGCAGGATCTGTTCTTTCCAGATTCGCCCACGGTTTTTCTCCTTTCTGATATCGTCATCGGCAAGCTTGGCCTCGCAAACAATCCACTCAGAGTTGTCTTCGCCGGAAAACAAACGAATATCCGGGGTCCCCTTTTCGCCTCGCTTTGTTATTGCGTACTGCTTTGGCGAGTAGTGCAGTACCTTATTGAGAATGTGTGTTGCAAGCGGGGTATAAAGCGCGGTCTCGCTCACGGCCCCAAGTGAGTCAATTTCGGAGATATACTTCTTGAGTGACATTAACGAGAGCTAGCTTGTCTGAAACGAAGAGTGCGAGCCTAAGAGTAACCGAAGATAGGTGGATCGAAAAGTCAAATATTCATCTTCCTAATAATCGCATCCGCGAACTGATCAGTTGATGCCGTGCCGCCAACGTCACGCGTGCGAACTTTGCCTTCGGTGAAAACGTCGAGCATCGCCTTCTCAATTCGATCGGCGGCGTCGCGTTCGTTGATGTGACGCAGCATCAGAATCGCTGACTGTAAGAGCGCAGTCGGATTAGCGATACCTTTACCAGCAATATCAGGCGCAGAGCCGTGCACGGCTTCGAACACGGCGCCTTTCTCGCCAATGTTCGCGCCCGGCACCAGTCCGAGCCCGCCGATCAATCCCGCGCATAGATCGGAAACAATATCGCCATAGAGGTTCTCACAAAGCAGCACGTCGAATTGTTCGGGCCGAATTACCAACTGCATGGAAGCGTTGTCGATAATCTTGTCGTCGGCTTCGATGTCCGGATAATTCTTCGCCACCTGGCGAAAGCATTCAAGAAAGAGTCCGTCGGACAGTTTCATGATGTTTGCCTTGTGCGTGCAGGTAACCTTCTTGCGTTTTTCGCGGCGCGCGAACTCGAACGCGAATCGCGCGATGTTGGTCGACGCTTTCTCGGTAATGATCTTCAAACTTTCGACGACCCCGGGGACCACAACGTGTTCGAGACCCGAATAGAGACTCTCGGTATTTTCACGCACCACTACTAAATTGAGATTTGGATTGCGGCAGGGAATGTTCGGCAAGGCGCGAATGGGCCGGAGGTTAGCGTAGAGATCGAGCGCTTTTCGCAATCCCACGTTGACCGAAGTAAAGCCTTTGCCGACAGGAGTCGTGATCGGACCTTTAAGTCCGACTTTGTTTCTCTTGATCGATTCGATCAATTCGTCAGGGAGCGGGGTGCCGAAATTTTCCAACGCCTGCTGGCCAGCGGAATGTGTCTCCCATTCGATCTTCGCACCGGAAGCGTCGATGATGCGCACAACGGCAGAAGCGACTTCGGGGCCGATGCCATCGCCGGGAATCAGTGTGATACGATGCGGCATAAAGCAGTAGTCAGTAGACAGTAGTGCGCAGTCTGTAGTCAATCCAATAAATGTCAGCGAGATCATTAACGCCCGGCATAACTGCCGACGCGGCAATTGTCGGCGGCGGCGTGATTGGTTTGACGATTGCCCGCGCGCTCGCGATGCGAGGTGTGCGCAACGTGATGCTAATTGAGCGGGGTTCGCCAGGCGCCGAGGCTTCCTGGGCGGCGGGCGGCATTCTCGCGCCGCAAGTCGAGGCGGATCATGAAAGCGATCTCTTTCGGCTGGCCTGCGCAAGTCGCGACCTGTATGGAGCGTTTGCCGACGCGCTGCGAGAAGAAACCGGCGCTGATGTTGAATTGGATCGCACCGGCACGCTGTATCTCGGCTTCACGCGCGAAGACGAAGGTGAGTTCAGACGACGATTTACATGGCAGACTGAAAAAGGACTGCGAATCGATTGGTTGAACTCGCATGACGCGCATCAACTGGAGCCGCAAATTTCAAATCAGGTTCGATGCGCGTTGCGGTTTCCGAACGACATTCAAGTTGATAATCGAAAACTCATCAAAGCTCTGGCAAAGGCCAACCAAAAGCTGGGCGTGCGGGTCGCGAATAACTGCGAAGTCAGCGCAGTAAGAATCAATCTCGGGAGAGTCTCAGGGATTGAAACATCAGGGGGCCACGTGAGCGTGCCGGTCATAGTACTCGCGGCGGGCGCGTGGAATTCTTTTATCAAATCGCCGGACGCGTTCCTTCCAGAGATTCGCATCGAGCCAGTTCGCGGGCAAATGCTTTGTTTCAAAAATGAGCCGGCGTTGGCGCGTCATGTGATTTACAGTTCCAGCGGTTACCTGGTGCCGCGACGCGATGGACGCGTGCTGGCGGGCTCGACTTCGGAGCATGCAGGTTTTGAAAAACGAGTCACCGATGAAGGTATCAACGCGATCAAAGCGATGGCCTCTGAAATCATTCCAGAACTGAACCGTCTGCCTCTGATTGATTCATGGGCGGGCTTTCGACCACGCGCCGCGGACGATTTGCCGGTGCTCGGCCCATGCCAGGCAATCGAAGGATTGTTTTATGCCACGGGGCATTATCGTAACGGAATTTTATTGGCGCCAATTACGGGCGACCTGATTGCGGACGCGATTGTTAACGGAGTCACTTCGACTTTGCTTGTGCCGTTTTCACCGGACCGCCATATGTCAGAAGCCCGACCGTAAGGGAGGGCACGAAGCCCTTGCTGACGCGCGGGCTTTCGACACTCATGTTTTTGACAGCGCCATCGCCGTGTCCTAACATGCTGCAGTCTCTCCCGGACCGCTGTTAAAGATCTCGCTAAGTTGAAATGAAGCGTCTTACTTGCCTTTTCCTGGCTCCGTTGATTTATCTCGTGGCAGTCTGCTCGATCGCCGCGCAGTCCGGCCGCGTCAAAGATCCGGACGTAACGAGTTCGAATGGCGGAGCAAACAAGACTTCGGATGCCAAACTCGCCGTTGCCAAAGATAGCCGCACGGCCCTGCAGCTTTACGAGGAAGCAAACAACTACACGCGAAAAAAGTTTGAGGACTCTAATCGGCTGCACGCGCCGTTCGACGAGCAACTGGCGAACAAGATCAAACAGGAGCAGCGCGATCTCGCCTTACGTTACGCGACGGTGTTGGCGGCGCGAAAACTCGAAGGCAAAGATGTCTATTATCTTGGCCTGCTTTACAATCTCGGCCGCAATAACGAGGCCGCGCTCGCAGCCATGCGCCGCTTCCTTACTGAAAATCCGAACGTGGCCGGCCAGGCGGCGCAAGACGCGCGCGCGATCATCGTGATTCAAGCAGCGAAGCAGGACTTATTGCTCGAAGCTGAGAGTCGACTGGCGGCATATACGAAGGACCAACCTCAGCTCGCTGAGGATCGTTACGAACTGGAGAAATGGGTCGCGACCGGTTATTTCAAGACCAAGGATTACGAGCGCGCCTTGCCGCATGCGCGCGAGATGCTGAAGGCGGCGCTGCTTGCGGGAAAGAAGAAGGATCCTTTTGCGCGCGACCGCATGATCAGCGATGCCATGTTGGTGATCTCGGAAGCTGATCTAAAACTGAAAAAGAAAGACGAAGCCCTGGCGGTAGTCCAGGACCTGCGACATCTTGCTTTGACGTTGCCATCGGGCAATCTCTACAAGCTGGCGACCCGGCGACTTTATGAGGTTGCGCCCTCCATCGATTTGCTGAAGTCATTCGACGGCGCGTCGGCTACTTCTGCTGAGCTGCGTGAACTTGTAGCAGAGGAATGGATCGATCAATCGCCAGTGAAACTTTCTCAGTTGCGCGGTCAGGTGGTGTTGCTTGATTTTTGGGAGTCGTGGTGTGGCCCTTGTCGGACAACATTTCCGCGTTTGGCCAAGTGGCATGAGAGTTACCAGAATCGCGGGCTGGTGATCATCGGCGTCACGAATTTTGAGGGTCAAAAAGAGGGCAAGTCGCTGACCAGGGCCCAGGAACTTGATTACCTGCGTGATTATAAGAAGAAGTTTAACTTACCCTATGGATTCGCGGTCGCTGATTCAAGTGATAATGAATTGAACTATGGAGTCTCGTCGATTCCGACCACGTTCCTGATCGATCGGCGCGGTGTTGTCCGCTTTATCAGTGTCGGCGCCAATGAAGATGAAATTGCCGCGCTCGGTAAGATGATAAAGCGACTGATCGAAGAGCCGGCCCCGCCAGGCAACGCGAAGGCCGTGAAGAAGGGTGAAGGTGTGACGCAGTAGTCAGCGGGTTTTGTTGGCGCCGCGGACAAACATGAGATCGCTCGTCTACCGCTTGCACATCTGGCTGGGATTAGTCGTCGCGGTTCCCGTGTTGGCGTGGGCGTCGAGCGGATTTCTTTACGCGTGGCCAAACGCGGTTGAAGGCGGCAAAGTTGACATCATCGATGCAACCCGCGTGCGCGTCTCGCCTTCAGAAGCTTTGTCAAAGGCCGGCGAGTTTACCGGGAGAAAGTTACCCACGACGGCGTTGACGCTATTGATGCGCGAAGGTCGCCCTGTTTATCAAGCGATTGGCGGAATGGGCGCGGATTCGTTGCTGATTGATGCTGAAACGGGGGCCGTGACTAAAACGCCGCCGCCCGGATTGTTGACCAGATATTTTTCGCAGGCACATTTTTATTTTTTCGCCGGAAGTTGGCAGACGAAACTGCTGGTTGCGCTCTCGGCGCTGGCATGCCTTTCAGCCATATCGGGGCTCTATTTGAATTTGACGATGTGGTTTGGGAAACTAATTAGGAGAGAGCAAGTCACTCGGTGGCAAAGATGAGTAACAATCGGTTGATTCTTAGAAAAAGTTCCTGCCAGACCCCGAAGCAGACACGCCGAAGAGGAATCAAGGAACGAAGGCTTTTGACTCCCGAAGATAGCCCTTATCAAAACATTGCTATCATGGATGTTGAGCATGGCGCTGAGGTCGAGATTCATCAGATCGCTACTAGCGAAAGTATCTTCGTGCTTGGAGGCACATTCGAAATTATTCTTTCTGGGTCTACGCAAAGGATTGGCGCGGGGGATATTTGCTATTTTCCCCCGAAAACATTTCATGGACTTCGCTGTGCTGACGGACCTGGTCAGTTGCTCGTCATATTTGCGCCGCCAGGATATAAAGACGGAAACCGGTCAAGCAAACGGAAGTAAAACACGCGAACTATGGAGTCCTCTCTTAGGGAATGAATCGTCTACTTCCAGATAGATCGGACCGACTAAGAATGAGACAAGCTGGATTGCCTCACGAGTAGGAGATGGGTTGAATTCTCATATGAATCAGAAACCAGTATCAGAACAACAGAATCAGTCCAGAGAGATCAAAGATATACATGTTTCGGACGATTGGTTGCGATTGCTATATTCAGAAGCGTGGAAACAGTACATTCACGAAGACGCTCAGGGCCAGACTAGAATGAATATTTTCCTTACTGTCCAAGCCGCCCTCATCGCGATCCTCGCGGCCATTTCTAAGCCTTTGCTTGATATGCCGCCAAAACAAGTCGGTTCGCATCAGGTTTACATAGGCGTCGGCATACTTGGACTAGTCGCCGTGATAATTGGTTTTTTCTCTCTGGTCCTTGGCGCTCGTTGGAAATCTGTTACAGAAGCGGGCCGACTGTATCTGAACCTGCGGTGGATTCCCATTGCCGCAATTGAAAAGTCTGCGCAACTTAATGACATTAACCTAGCGGGTTTGGAGAACGCGTGGCGAAAACACTCAAAGGAGAACTCTGGCACAGACTTCCACCCTTACGCGACTATTGCGGAGCTAAGCGAGTTTCGTCTTCGTCCATTGCCTAACATTCGGGGCTGGTCCGCCATTAGCGGGACAATAACGTCGATCCAAATATTGTTCTTGCTGATCATGATCGGAGGGTTTTTCCTTCTAGGAATCACCCTGTATCTTTGGCTCTGTCGCTAGGAAGTGCAAAGCCATGCAAGTATCTGTCGTTAATCTTCTGATAGCTTTCGCTGGCGGACTCCTGTCGTTTCTGTCGCCGTGCGTGCTGCCACTGGTTCCGGGATACATCTCGCTGATGTCCGGCGTCAGCATCGATCATTTGAAAAGCGATGGCGGCGGAAATTCGCGACGAGCTGTGATTCTTAACTCGCTCGCCTTCAATGCGGGTCTGTCGGTGATCTTTCTGGCACTGGGCGGAACGGCCGGTCTGGTAGGTTCGGCAATCATCAGTAATCCCTGGGTGCGCATAATCGGCGGCGTCGTAATCATCGTTTTCGGGCTGCACCTGATCGGGCTGCTGAAGATTAAGTGGCTCTATAAAGACACGCGTCAGTTTTCAAACGAGAAGCCGCACGGAATGCTGGGATCGTTGACCTTGGGAATCGCGTTCGCTGCCGGATGGACTCCGTGCATCGGTCCAATCCTCGGCGGAATCATCGGACTCGCGGCCACCAGCGGCGGTTGGAAAAGCGGATTGGTGCTTGCGATTTTTTATTCGGCGGGACTGGCGGTGCCTTTTTTACTGACAGGTATCGGGATAAATAAGTTCCTGAGTTTCTATTCGCGGTTTCGACAACACCTGCACAAAGTCGAAGTCGTTTCCGGCATCGTTTTAATTTTGATCGGTGTATTAATTGCAAGTGGTTATTCAAGTCTGTTGGCGAGTTCAAGACTAGCCGCGGTGATGCCGAACTTTGAAAGCTGGTTGAAAGTCGCGCCGCCAAAACCAGCCGCTGCTCCGGCGAACGCGACGTTCCCGTCGGCGCCCGATGTCGAGTTTCAATCGCTCGACGGAAAACCATTTCGTCTGGCGTCGCTGCACGGCCGCGTGGTGCTTCTGAATTTCTGGGCGACGTGGTGTGTCCCTTGCCGTGCCGAGATTCCGGAGTTCAACGAGATGCAGCGCGATTTGGAAGCGCGCGGTTTTTCGGTCGTCGGCGTCTCCGTTTCGCCGGTCGACACTCCCGACGCGATTCACAGTTTTCAAAAGGATGTGAAACAATCGTACACGGTGCTGCGGGGCGCGGAAGAGATTGGTGAAAAATTCGGAAACGGTCCCGGATTGCCGGTGAGTTACATTATCGATCGCGAAGGCCGAATCCGCCAGAAATTTATCGGGCAAACATCGCGGGAGATCTTCGAAGCGGCAATCAAACCATTGCTGGACGAAGGCGCGACGACCGCGCAAAGGAGCGATTAGTGTTGGGCAGAAACCGGACCGTTAGGGAGGGTGCCATTTTTGCACCCTCGCTTACGCTCGGGTTTCCGCCATCTCTTATTTGGAGTAAGCAATGAAAAAACTAGTAATTTCGGTTCTATTAATGCTGGTCTTCGCACCCGCCGCGCTGCACGCGCAAGGCAATCACGAATACGCGCCGGTGCAGGAGAAGACGGTCAACTATAAAAATTGGACGCTCAACGATCTCGCGGGTAACAAACCGGTCAGCCTTCGTTCGCTGATGCAGGGTAAAAAACTGGTCATGGTGCTTTACTTTGCGCCCTGGTGTCCAAACTGGCGCAACGAAGCGCCGGTAGCCGCTAATCTTTACGAGAAATATAAGTCGCAGGGATTCGAGATCGTCGGCGTGAGCGAATATGGATCGCGTGACGACGTGAAGGCTTTCTTCGGCCCGTCCGGCGCGCCTTATCCGGTGGTGAGCGAATCAGAATCGCGCGAGGATCGCGAGAAAACGCCGCACTACGGTTACCGGCAATTGACCGGCGACACGCGGAAGTGGGGCTCGCCCTGGAATATTTTTCTCGATCCCGCCAAGTGCAATTCAAGCGGCGACGTGTTGACTGAGAAAGCCTGGATCGTGAATGGCGAATTGATCGAAGCTGATGCCGATAAATTCATTCACGATCGTCTGGCGGCGAATTCCGTCATCGTTCCGTGCAAACAGTGAATGGAGTTTAGAGTTCAAGCTTCAGGTTGTCCGGAGTTTCAAGACAAGCTGAAGCTTGGACTCTAAACCTAACCAGGCTCCTCCGCAGATATTCTCTGTCACAAAAGAAGACGCCGGCGAGCGCCTTGACGCGTTTCTGTCTCACCGGATCGAAGGTTGGAGTCGCGCCCGCCTGCAACGATTGATCGAAGACGCAGACGTGCTGGTCAACGGCCGCCTTGCGAAATCATCCTTTAAGCTTCATCAAGGTGACGAGATTGAAGTTGACCTGGTATCGGCGCCTTCGGCGACGTTCGTACCTGAAAATCTTCCGATTGAAGTCGCTTACGAAGACGACGATTTGATTGTCGTTAATAAACCTGCGGGCCTGGTGGTGCATCCGGCGGCCGGCATTGAGTCAGGCACGCTGGCCAACGCGCTCGCATTTCATTTTCAGAAACTTTCCAAGAGCAGCGGGCCGGCGCGTCCCGGAATTGTTCATCGTCTCGACAAAGGCACCTCAGGTTTGATGGTCGTGGCGAAAACCGAAAGCACACACGAGCACCTCGCCGATCAGTTTCGCGCCCGGGAAGTTTTCAAATCGTACGTGGCCTTGATTCACGGCCAACTCGAAAAAGATTTCGGCCGGATCGATCAGGCCATTGCGCGTGACCCGCGCAATCGCACCCGCATGGCTGTCGTCCGCGGCGGTCGACCGGCGCTGTCAATCTATAAAGTTCGCCAACGTTTCCAACGATTCACGTTGCTTGACGTCGAATTGAAGACGGGGCGCACGCATCAAATTCGCGTGCATCTGGCTTGGCTGAAACATCCGGTCGTGGGCGATGAAGTTTACGGTGGCGGCAGAGACAAAACTGTATCCGATCCGCGGGCGCGTTCACAGATCGGGAAGTTAGGCCGCCAGTTCCTGCACGCTGAGCTATTGCGATTTCAACATCCGCGTACAGGCGAGTGGATGAGTTTCGTGGCGCCGCTGCCGTCTGAGTTGATAGAGCTACTCAATACACTCACGTGAAGGACGCGCACTGATGTGAGGGACGCAGCCTCAGGAGACTTTTCTTCTGACTCCTGCCTTCCATTACCGGCGGGCTTCGGAAGCCGCTCAGGGTTAGGCTTCTGACACGCTCGCCTTATACCTGCGCCCGGAACCGGTGCCCGCGCCGCCATGAGGATGCATCGCCTTCCCCTGGTTGTTATACTTGCTACGCGGCGACCAAAGGCAACTGGCCGGAGATGCATCGGCATCGAAATGAGGCCTCGGTCAAAGAACCGCCACTGATTTTGTAATCATGATTACCAGTCATCTTCGCCTGATAGCTTTGCTGCAGTTGTTTTTTTGCGCCGCCTTTACAGTCGGCCAACAGCCAAAACAACCGCCCAAGTCAGGCCCACCCCAGGCTGCGGCGCAGGATCCAAATCAGGTAAGAGAAGTCGTTAACATCCGTCGCGTGCGCTTGCCGATTACGGTGACCGACAAGCACGGCGCTTTTGTTTCCGGTCTCACCCAAAATGATTTTGTAATTCTTGAAGACAAGGTGCCACAACAAATCGACTCGTTTACCAGCGAGCAGAACAACAATTTGCCCTTGAACATCGCGGTCTTGATGGACACCTCGCCTTCCACGGCTGGCAAGCTCAAGTTTGAGCAAGAGGCGGCGAAGAATTTCATTTACACCGTTGTGCGTCCGCGGAAGGATCGCGTTTTGTTCGCGACCTTCGACGATCAGGTGACCTTGCGACAGGACTTCACGGATCGAATCGAGCTGCTGGATCGGGCCGTGGACGCGGTCAGAAAGCCCGGCACGCAAACATCGCTATATGATGCAATCTGGGAATTCTGTGACGAGAAAATGCGTTCGGCCCAGGGTCGCCGGGCGCTAGTCGTGATCACCGACGGGGTCGATACCTATAGCCGGGCGAACATCAACGATGCGATCGACATTGCCCAGCGAACGGAGACAACCGTTTTTGCGATCTCGACCAAGGCGGGACTTGCCGGCACTGTTCCCGGCGTGGAAGCTGGCCAGGTTTCGGACAAAACAGACAAGGAGCTGATGCGTCTGTCGGAAGAGACTGGCGGCACTGCATTCTTTACGGGTGACATGCTGGCGTTGGAGAAGGCTTTTACAAAAATCGCGAAAGAGCTGCGTACGCAGTATCTGATCACTTACAAACCAACAAACGATCGTTACGACGGCAGCACTCGTAAGATCGATGTTAAGCTCACTAACGGGCACGAGCACCTGAAGTTGCGCACCAAGCACGGTTATAAGGCCGTTGCGGACAGTGTAACTGCGCATTAGTAATTGAAATGATTTACGGAAGACGATTTTATTTCAGTTTGTTTTGGTTGCTGCTGACGGCGCTGGTGGCGATCGGCCCGGGCCGGGATTCGCACGCTCAGGATCCAAGCCAACAGCAAAAAAACCGTCCGCGTCAAATTACAAAACCTTCGCCGACTCCCGAAGAAGACATCACCCTGCGCTCAGATGAAGTGATACGCGTCGACACGGCATTAACTAATATTTTGTTTACCGCCGCAGACAAACAAAATCGCTTCATGAGCAACATCAAGCGCGAAGACATTCGCGTCCTTGAAGATGGAGTACCACAAGAAATTTTTGCCTTTCAACCGAATGTGGATTTGCCTCTTTCTCTGGCCATATTGATCGATACCAGCGCGTCGGAAGAGTTCACTTTGCCGGAAGAGAAGGCCGCGGCTCGATCATTCTTGGAATCGGTGTTGCGCGCGAACAAGGACGAGGCGGCAATAGTTTCGTTCACTGGTGAAGTTACGCTCGAGCAGGGATTGACGGGAAACGTCGAGCGTTTGCGTCACGCTATCGACCGAGTGACGTTTGTTCCTCCTTCGGGTTACATTGGCGGAGGCATGACGGTTCCGGGTACTCCGCCAATTTCCGGCACTCAACAGACTCTTGCCGGGGGAACAGCAATTTGGGATGCGATCTACGCCACCTCAAAAGAGGTGATGTCCGACTCGGCGGAACACACGCGCCGCGCGATAATTTTAGTAACGGATGGTGAGGATACTGTCAGTCAGGTCAAGATGGCGGATGCCGTTGATCGCGCCTTGAAGGCCGATGCGTTGATCTACGCCATCGGGATCGGCGACCGATATCACTACAATATCAACAGTGGGGCGTTGAAAAAGATTACCGAGCGCACCGGGGGGCGCGCCTACTTCCCCCGCAACGAAGGTGACTTGCGCGAAGCTTTCGATCAGATTCAACGCGAATTGAGAGAACAGTATCTGGTGGCCTACGCGCCTTCAAACAAAGCTCGAGATGGTTCCTATCGGCGCATTACGATCGAGCTTACAAGTGCCGATTTGCGCAGGGAAAATCCACGTCTTACCTATCGTCCGGGTTATTTTGCCAAGGGATCTGGCGCCCAGCCCGCCTCAACAAAGCCTTAGTTTAAGCCAAAAATGAAGCAATAATTGGTGACAAGCCATTTTTTGCTCTGTTATACTACGTTAGCTAAGGCCCTTGGAGGATTTGACCTCCATTCTGACCCTGGTCGCAAAGAGCAGTATTTAACTCCGACTTTTACAAGTTAGGCAACTTCACTCTCGGTCCGGTTCCATCCGAACGCAGAACTCATGAAAACTCAGCCTGAAGCCGATCGTGTGAAGGCTAACTTCGCGCTGCCGAAATCGGAAGAAGAATATCGAGTCTTGTTCGACGGGAATCCGTGCCCGATGTACGTGTGCGACGAAGAGACGCTGAATTTTCTCGCCGTCAACGATGCGGCGGTCAGACACTACGGATACTCGGGCGAAGAGTTTCTCAGCATGAAGGTTACGGAGATACGTCCTGCTAAAGAGGTCCCGGCGCTTCTCGAGCAATTGGCGAAGAATACGGGAAGTCATGACTTTGCAGGGATCTGGAAACATCAGAAGAAAGACGGCACGATCATCGACGTCGAAGTTAGCTGGCACAGAGTAAATTTTGTAGGGAGATCGTCATATCTGGTTTTGGTGAATGACGTCACTGCTCGAATGCAGGCCGAACTTGCTTTACGGGAAAGCGAAGAACGCTATCGAATAGTTGCCGAGACCGCTTCTGATGGAATCATTACCATTGACGAATCCAGTACGGTTCTGTTCTTCAATCCTGCCGCGGAAGCGATCTTTGGCTATTCCAGAGCCGAGATAGTTGGTTCCTCGCTAACTCGATTGATGCCCGAGTATCTGCATCAAGCCCACCGCGGTGGAGTACAACGCTATGCTGAGACCGGTCAAAGGCGCATCTCCTGGCAAGCAGTCGCCGTCCCCGGTCTGCATAAAGACGGCTACGAAATATCATTGGAGATCTCTTTTGGAGCCTTCCGTCAGGATTGCAAACATGTCTTCACAGCGATCGTTCGGGACGTTAGCGAACGCAAACAAGTTGAAGCGACACGAACGCAGGTGGAGACCGCTTTACGCGAAAGCGAAGAACGCTACCGCGAACTCTTTGAAAACGCCAACGACCTCATCTATACGCACGACCTCGCCGGAAACTTTACTTCGCTCAACAAGTCGGGCGAACGACTGACCGGATATACACAAGAAGAGGCCATCACCATGAGTATCGCTCAGGTAGTCGCACCCGACCACCTGAGCCGGGCGCGCGCAATGACTGCGCAAAAGACGAACACGGACAGCGCGACTACGGTCTATGAGTTGGACATCATCACTAAATCGGGCCAACGGGTTTCTCTGGAGCTTAGTACGCGACTCATTTACAGCAACGGAATTCCATGCGGCGTACAGGGAATCGGCCGCGATATCACCGACCGCAAGCGCGCTGAGTTCGAAATCCTCCAGCGCAATCAGGAGTTGGCGGCGCTTAATGAAATTGGTCACGAACTGAGCAAGCTGGCGGAGCCGGCCGAGATTGCGAGATTAATTCACACAGTCATTGGAAAGGTTTTGGACAATCGCAACCTCTACGTGGCGTTGTATGACGAAGAGAAGCAGGAGGTTTCTTTCCCCGCCTACACGATCAACGGCAAGCCTTATCACTCACCAGCGCGCAAGTTTGGTCAGGGCTTGACCGAGTATGTCATCCGCACGCGCAAGCCTTTGTTCATTCCTCGGAACGTCGGATCGGCCCTGGAACGCATGGGCCTGGTTGCCAGTGGACGAGACGCGCAATGCTGGCTGGCGGTACCGATGATTATCGGTGAAAAAGTGATCGGAGTAATCACAATTCAGGATTATGAACAGCCGGAAGCCTACAACGCCGGACATCTGGAACTGCTTTCAACTATCGCGTCGCAGGCGGCCAGTGCGGTGGAGAATGCGCGCCTCTATGCCGAAATGAAACAGCAAGCCGAGCGCGCGGCGCTAACCAGTAGAATCTCGCAAGCGGTCCGGCGCACGTTGGACGTTTCAGAGGTCTTTCAGACTGCCGTAAGTGAACTGGGCGCCCATCTCGGCGTAGATCGCTGCTCGCTTTTTGTGATCGACCGAAAGGCCGGCCGGGCTGTCAACACCGCGGAGTACGATGCCGCCGGCGTAGCTCCGACAGGCCGCGAATTCGATCTGCCTCGCGTGCAAGCCTTAATCACCGAGGTCGAAAAACAGGGCGTGCTTAGTTTCGACGATGCGGCCAACGATCAACGATTTCAGGATTTCTACCAGGACGTTCTGAAGCGTTTCGATGTTATGTCAGTCATGTACGTCGGGGTCAAGGTCGGAGACGAATTGCTGGGAACCTTTTCAATTTCCACGACCCAACAATTGCGCTCCTGGACTGCTGCCGATATTGAACTGGCGCGGGCAGTTGCCGATCAAACGGGCATTGCGATTCGTCAGGCCAAACTTTACGAAAAGGCCGAAGCGACTTCGGTGCGCGAACATCTGGCAAATAAATTGAGCCTGGCGATTCGCGCCTCGCTCAGCCTTGACGATGTCTTAACGACGGCGACGCGAGAGTTGGGGGCGGCGCTTTCGGCGTCGCGCGTGCAACTGCGATTGTGCGACGTCGCCAGCCGTGAACCCGCGGTCGTGCACCAGTACTTATCTTCAGATTGCCCGGATATCGGTGAAGTCCGAAAGGAATACGATGATGTTCTGCGCCGGCATTTTCTGCGATCGCCGAAACCGCTGGTAATAAGCGACGCGGCGCGTTATGCGGGGGGATCTCCGGAGTTTAACTCCCTCATTCGCGAACATGCCGCCAGCGCCGGCGTTTGTTCTGAACTCAATTATCCGCTTAGCGTGAGCGGACAATATCGCGGAGTAATCTCGATTCACCAAACGGGTGCGATCCGCCACTGGACGGCCGGGGAAATGTCGTTGGTCGAATCTGTGGCCACCCAGTTGGCTACCGGCATCGCGCAGGCGGAACTGTTTCGATTAGTCGAACGCGGCAAGAAGGACTGGGAAACTACGTTTGATGCGATGTCTGACGGCATTTTCATTTTTGATCGCACGGGCCGGTTGATGCGAGTAAATACCGCGGGCGCGATGATGGAACACAGCTCTCCAAATTCTCTGCTTGGCCGTCAATGTTGCGACATCCTGCGCGGCAGTTCAGATGATGTCACCTGTGTGGTTGAGCAGGCTGTGCGCGAAGCAAAGAGCGTCAATGTTGAGGTCGTGCCGGAACGTTTGAACCGTCCGTTGCTGGTAAGTGTCGAACCGGTTCTGGACAAGAACAAAAGAGTTGTAAGCGTGGTCGCGACGGCGCGCGATCTTTCAGAATTGCGTAAGGTAGAAGCAGTCGCGCGTGAGCGACAGACCCTTTTGCAAAACATTCTGGAAAGCGCGCGCGAGGGAATTTACGCGCTCGATATGGAGGGTCGCTATCAATGGTGCAATCAGGCGCTGCTCGATATGACCGGATACAACGTGGAAGAACTGATTGGCCGCAAGTTTCTCGAGCGAACGCATGAAGACGATCGCGAGATGCGCAAAGAGCGCTTTGCCGCCGTACTTGCCGGCAAGCCGCAAAGCTACGAGTCACGCTACATTGCTCGCGATGGACATGTGCGTTACGCGCTGGTAAACAAAGCGCCCATCGTCGTGGATGGCCGGATTACGGGCGTGCTCGGCATAGCCCGTGACGTCACTGAACAGAAGCAGGAGCGCGAACGCGCCGCGCGCGCGGACAAATTACGTGCTCTCGGTCAACTCGCGTCCGGCGTGGCGCACGATTTCAACAATTCTCTGGCAGCTATTTTGGGGCGGGCACAGCTCATGCTGCGTCAGGTCCAGGACGAGTCACTGATTCGGAGTCTCGGCATTGTGGTGACCGCCGCCGAAGATGCCGCTGCGACCGTGCGACGGATTCAGACCTTTGCGCGCAAGTCTCAAATCAGGGAGTTTGAGCTGCTCGAGGTCAGCAGTTTGTTGCACGACGCAGTCGAGATCACGCGCACCCGCTGGCAGAACGAAGCGCGCGCTGCCGGCCTGAACATCGAAGTTAAGCTCAATTCCGACGACGCATTGTTCACGATGGGCAATGCCTCGGAACTGCGCGAGGTTTTCGTTAACTTGATCGTTAACGCCATCGACGCGATGCCGCAAGGCGGAGAGCTGAAGGTGTGCGCCGCCCGTCAGGGTGAAAGATTGCGGTTGCGCTTTGCCGATACCGGCACCGGCATGAGAGACGAAGTGCGAGAGCGCGTGTTTGAACCGTTCTACACAACGAAAGGCGTACAGGGCACCGGTTTGGGGTTGGCGGTAAGCTACGGAATTATCGAGCGCCACGAAGGTACTATCAGCGTCGAATCGAAACTCGGAGCGGGAACGACTTTTTTGATCCATCTTCCCGCGGTCGAGTCCGACGCCCCTGACGCCGTAGTCGAGCTCGGGCAGGCGCCGGCAACAACTTCGCTCTCGGTTCTGGTCATCGATGACGAGCCCGTCGTCCGTGACACTTTGGCTGAGATGTTGGTTGATTTGGATCACAGGGTTGTCACTGCAGATGGCGGCCGCGATGGACTGGCGAAAGTCGCCAGCGGCGATTTCGATTTGGTTTTTACCGATCTGGCGATGCCTGAAATGGATGGCTGGGAGACGGCCCGCGAAATTCGCAAGCGCCGGCCGGAGTTGCCGGTGGTGCTGGTCACCGGCTATGCCGGAAGCGCTCAGCCGCCCTTCGGCGAACTCGACCTGGTCAGCGACATCATTTCCAAACCGTTCGACTTTGATCAAGTGACAGGAACGTTGGCGAGACTGTGCAGCAATTCCGACGCTTGAGCTGGAGACGCGGTCGCTTCGCTTCGGTTAAAAAAAGTTCGGGAGACTTCGCGAAGCTTTCGCCAAGTCTCCCGTGATTGATTTATGGAGTGCCCAACGGCACCAATCGAAAGACTAAAGGGTCCCGTTGAAGGCAGAGTCTCTCAGTAAGCTAATTTTCTGCTTCCTCCGCTTCGGGACAGCAGCGATGTTGCTGATCCTGGTCCATCAAATCGATCTCGCGCTTGAGCCGTTCGTTCTCCAGGCGCTTCCGTTCCAGATCGAGTTCGATCTCTTTTTCCAGGTTGGGCTCGCAGATGTCGCACTCGTCCAGACAACCGCGGACCAGCACGCCGGCGGTCGGCAGGAAAAATTTCCTTTCAAAAGAAAACTCCGTCACCGTGTCTTTGGCGACGTTGCCACCGACTTTATCCAACAACCCGGCTTTAACCAGGTCCTGATCGACGGCCTTGAGAGCTTCGGCGCGGACGTCGGCTGCCAGCGGCTTGACGTCGGTGACGGCGATGAAAGGAGCGGCCGAGAAACCGGCGGCGGTGTTGAAAGCCGCGCGATTGAGCAATTGCTGTTCGGCGTTGCCACTGGTGCGCGCGGCGGTCTCTACCTCAAAGCGTTTGGCGTCGGTTGCCAGTACGCCCGCGGGAATGACTGAAACATCGCCGCGAGAAAGAAACGCGTTGTTGGTTACCTTGGTGTTTGCCGCCGGATCTACCACGCGTCGCACGATACTTTCCAGCGTGAACGTTATTGTTTGCGTCTTGTTGATGCGATAGAAGAAGAAAGTGATCGCATGGCACTTGTTCGGGTTCGAGAATTCTCGGGAACTCGATTCAAAGTGATCTTGCGATTCGCTTTGAGTGTGGGTGCGAGTTTGCACTTCACCGATCGACACTGAGCTGGCGGCGCGGCTGCCCATCTCGGCGCGATGATCTGAAGCCTGCGCATGCTGGTGAAGCTCGCGCAGAAAATCGCTGGTGGACGATGAATTATAGTTGCCACTAACGTCGACCGAAGGACTACCGAAAATCGAGCTTAGGACGCCGCTGGTCTCGCCATGGCCGTCGAAGTGGCCTTTGTTGGTGTTGGTGGAACGACTGCTGTCTCTGACGGTTACATCCGACATAAAGTCGCTCCAACTGGACATGTAGAAATGTTCTTCCTGACTCTGTTCATTGCGGTAGCTGACCTTGCTGGCACTGTCAAAGGTAAAGCGCGTCCGGCGATCGGAAGTGAAAAGGCGCACCTTCTCACCAGGAAACAGAGTTGTGCTGTAGACAATGTCGCCCAACGTTAAGGGACCCGAACAGCGTGTCAGGCGAACGTTGATGATCACCTCAACGGTCACTGGGCGATCTCTTACCGTCACTGGATAGAGTTGACGGTAGTGAAAATCGAGCACGTCACAGTTGTCGCTGGGTTTCAGATCCGGACAACAGGGTGGAAATACTTGGTTAGCAGTTTCTCCGTTAGACATGTGTTTGCTCCTTTCTGAATGTGAGGCCAGGCGTTGGTAAACGCACTTTCCTCAACGGCGGGGGTAAATCGAAGACTTATTTGGCGGGGCTAGTTATCGACGCGAGCTCACCCGCGTTTGCAATGTCGGCGCTATCCAGTGCCCGAATACCCAGGGTCCACGGAAATAGCCGTCATTGATGCTAAGGCTAAAGGCTTCTCTGCAGCGAGGATTATTAGTTTGCAAAGCGCCCACTTGGACAGGTGCCCTTTCGGACGGGTGCAAGCTGATAATGCGCCAGCAAGATATGCCTCTAGGATTGGGAAGTCAAACGATAAAAACAATTTAAAGAAAGGCAAAAGGATACTTGAGGATGGCCGCCCCCTGAGACCGAGGTAGTCCGTGGTTGCGGAAAGGGCAGATTAAAGGCAGTGAATCAGTAAGCCGTCGCGTAGTTTTGGCTCGAACCAGGTTGATTTTGGCGGCATGATCTCGCCTGCGTCTGAGACGCGCAGGAGATCTTCGACCCTGGTGGGATAGAGCGAAAATGCCACCGACGCTCTTCCTTCGTCCACCAGCCTTACTAATTCTTGAGGCCCGCGGCTGCCGCCGACAAAGTCGATCCGTTTGTCGGTACGGACATCTTTGATTCCGAGGATTGGATCGAGCAAACGTTCCTGCAAAATACTGACGTCGAGCGAGGCAACGGCGCCTTCCGGATGAGATGTGGCCGGCGATATTGCCAGGCCATACCATTTACCGTCGAGGTACATATGCCAATGTCCTCTTTCGGGCGGAGTGGGTCCGGCATTTTCCATGATCGTAAATTGCCGGCTCACGCGGCTGAGAAATTCCTCTTTCGTTAGTCCGTTCAGATCACGGACGATCCGATTGTAAGGAAGGATTTGCAGTTGACTGTCGGGAAAGATCACACACAGAAAAAAGTTGTACTCCTCGGTGCCGATAAAAGCGAAGGCCTGCTCTTTCAATTCCGCGCGCGCGCGACTGGCGCTGGCTGCGCGATGATGACCGTCGGCGATGTAAAGGTATGGCACTTCGCGAAATGCCTCTACCAGATCATCGTATGCCGGAACTCGCCAGATAGTGTGACGGATATCATCATTGGCCACAAAATCATAAAGCGGCGGGTTTTTGTCGAGCGCCTCCGCGATTAGCTTGTCGATCTTATCTTGCGCTCGATATGTCAGGAACACCGGGCCCGTCTGCGCTCGCAGCGCTAATATGTGGCGCGTGCGATCGTCTTCTTTGTCGCGACGAGTACGCTCGTGCTTTCGGATAATGTCATTATCGTATTCATCGACGGCACAACACGCGGCGACGCCGATTTGCTCGTGATCGCTCATGATCAGGCGATATAAGTAGAGACTCGGCGTTTCTTCCATCACGAGCGGGCATTCGTTCGTCAGTTCCTGAAAATTCGAATGCGCTTTGCTATAGACTCTGTCGTCATGGATGTTGGTGCCGGCCGGTAGATCGATCTCCGGACGCGAGACGTGCAGAAAACTGAAAGGATTGCCGGATGCCAGCGCGCGAGCTTCTTCGGTATTAACGACGTCATACGGAACGGCGGCGACTTGCGCCGCGCGTTCGGCAGGCGGACGAAGGGCGCTAAACGGTCGAATAACGGCCACGCGTAATCTCCTGAAAGTGATTCGGATTAATTGAAAACTTCAGGTAAGACTAACGCACGCGAGTTGATTTGCAAAGCACGCATCGCGAGCTAAACTTGACGAGTGTTGAGTATGTCGTCAAACGAGCTGGAAGACGTGCGCGAGAAGCTGCGCGATCTGGATGAGCGATTTGATCGCGAGCTGCGCGCGCGCGGATTCGATCCGGCGCAAGCTGATAATGTCGCCCTCCCAACGGTGCTCGCAAGAATTAAAGCCGAGCGCGAAGAAATCAAAACTCGAATGGAAGAGTTATTAGGAGCTCAGAAGGGAAGCACGCCACAAGATGACTGAGATTGAACGAATTTTGGATCAACTGAAACGGGCTTACGAAGGAAACGCCTGGCATGGGCCATCCGTGCGCGAGGTGCTCAGCGATGTTACTGCTGAGCAGGCGGCGGCGCGCCCATTAGCGGGAGCACACTGCATCTGGGATCTGGCCCATCATATTGCAGTCTGGGAAGACGCAGGCCGCCGGAGACTCGAAGGAGACCGCGCGCAGATAGATATTTCATCGCCCGAGGATTGGCCACCCGCAAACGACACCAGTGAAGAAGCCTGGGAGCAAGCGAAAACCTCGCTGGATCGCGGGCATCGAGCATTGTGCGATGCCGTCGCACGCGTTCCGGAATCTCGTCTGGATGAATCCATCCTCGAAGGAATGTCGACGGTTTACGTCACTTTGCACGGAGTCATTCAACACGATCTTTATCATGCCGGGCAGATTGCGATCTTGAAGAAAGCCTTGATGACTGTGGCAGAAACCCGACTGTGAGGGAGGGTGCATAAAAGTCTAATCAGTGATTCCGTATTCACTGATCAACTCGTGCAGGTAAGAACGACTCATGCCCAGCCTTCTGGCGGCGGCCATTTTGTTTCCGTTTTCGCTGCGCAAAGCGCCGACGATCATCCGCCGTTTGAAAGCTTCGATCGCACCTTCGAATGTAGACTCGTCCTTCGCTTTAATGCCGGAGAAACCAAGCCGCATTTTCTCGGGGAGAAATTCAATCCCGAGTTTTGGTTCCGGCGTCAGCACAACCAGGCGCTCGATTAAATTTTCCAGTTCGCGCACGTTTCCCGGCCATTGGTAATCTGTCAATGCCTCGATCAATGCTGGTTCGAGAGATGGAGTGGAGCGGTTGTGCTTGGCCGCGGCCTTCTCAACAAAATGCGAAGCCAGCAGAGGCACATCCTCTGCGCGTTCGCGTAAAGGTGGCAGGATCAGCGGTACGATGCTCAATCGATGAAAGAGATCGCGGCGAAACTCTCCGGCTTCAACCTCGGCTTCCAGATCCAGATTGCTGGCCGCGATGAGACGAATATCAACGGCGCGCGTCTTTGTGCCACCGACGCGCTCGAACGACCGTTCCTGCAAAACACGCAGAAGTTTGACTTGAATTGGCGGATTGAGTTCGCTGATTTCGTCGAGAAACAAAGTGCCGCCGTCAGCAAGTTCAAAGCGACCTTTCTTTGCGCAGGCCGCACCGGTAAAGGCGCCCTTCTCGTGGCCAAAAAGTTCTGACTCGATCAATGTCTCCGGTAACGCCGCGCAACTCACCGCGACGAAAGGCCGGTCCGCGCGCGGGCCTTCGTCGTGAATTGCACGCGCCAGCAACTCTTTGCCGGTGCCGTTTTCGCCGGCGATCAAGACGGTGGCGTTAGTCATGGCCACCGTTCTGGCCTGTTTAATGACATTCGTGAGGGCCGCGCTGGTTCCGGTCAACGCGCCGAACTTGCCGGTGGTCGATTGAGCGCGCAAGCGACAGACTTCGCGCTCGAGTTTTCTCAGCCGCGCCGCCTGATGAATTACGTGCATCATCTCTTCGGGCGCGCATGGTTTCTCGAAAAAACCGTAAGCTCCTCTTCGCACAGCTTCGAGCGCAGCTTCTTTCGAATCGCTCGCCGTCATAATGATGACCGGGACCGGTGGTTGTTGCGCCCGCGCGGCTTCGACAATCGCGAGACCTTCACTGATGTCTTCGAGCGCCGGCGGCAGGCGCAAATCGCTAAGGACGACGTCGATGTCCTCACGCTCCAACTCTGCCAGCGCGGTCGCTCGGTTTGCCGCCTCGAGCACGCGATACGAATCACTGAACGCCCACTTCAGACCCGTACGCAGACTTGGATCATCTTCGACCAACAGAAGGCTTGGCTTTGGTGAAGGAGGAATTTGCATGAAAGAAAATGAGCCTGAGAGTTTCCGGCTCGTTTACGAAGTTTCTTGCTACTCAATGAGCTCGGCGCTAAAGAGTTTTTTCGCGTCTATCCACTCTGGTGCCAAGCGGCGCGCATGGTAGCACGACCCTGAAAGTTGCGCCAGCATTAGGTTTGGATTCGACCTCAATCGTGCCGCCGTGCGCTTTGATTACTTCGCGGCAAGTGTAAAGACCCAGACCCAAACCACCGCGTTTTGTGGTCGCGAACGGACGAAATAGCCGCTTACTTTGAAATTCCAGCGTCATTCCCGGACCTGTGTCAGCGACGCTGAAAAAGATCCTGCTGTTTCCGGCGTCACCGCCACTAATAGTTATTGTGCCCTCCTGTGCGCGCATTGCCTGGACAGCATTGAGGACAAGATTCTCGATGACTTTCCTGACCCGTTCAGCGTCGACCACGGCGACGAGGGTATCTGGCAGTTCAGTTTGTATTCGGTGTTCAGATGTGTCGCCTGTAACTGACTTCAAAACGTGTTGAAGTAAAGGTACCAGATCGGTCGGTTGGGGTCGCTTGAATTCGCCGCTGAGCGAATCCACTGGATCGCTTAACTGATCGACCAGACCTTGCAGTTTCGCAGTTTCATCTTTCAGTGATTGCATGGCCTCAGCGCGAAAGTCTTCGCGATCATAGAATTTCTCCATGTTCCCAACCAGTAGCGAAAGACCCAGGATCGCGTTCTTTAAGTCATGGGCCAGCATCGCAGCGACGCGCATAAATGAAGCAAATTGGCGCGATTCGGCTTCGCGCTCCAGTTGCTCGCGCAGACGGGCTGACAAAATATTCATGCTGTCGGCGAGCACCCGAATGTCGTCGCTGGAAGTAGCCAGTTGTTGATCCAATTTGCCTCCGGCGATGGCTCTTGCACCTTCAGTCATGCGTTCGAGACTTTTCGCTCGGCGCCGCCACACGCGAGTCATCGCGAATGAAAGAACCACCGCGATCACCAGGGCCGCAAAAACGTTGAGCACCAGCGCGCGTCTTAATTCACTAATGGCCGCGGCATGCGCAGTCATCGCCGCGATAGACAAGTCGAGCGCGGTGGTTTTGGCTCCGGCGCTTAGCTCGCGACTGACCAGGGCATCGATTGCTTGCGCGCTCATCCAATAGTTGAGAATGCACAGCAACGACATTGCCGCGAAGCCAAGCAGGAAAAAGAGAAGAAAGCGTTTTGAGCCGGCAGTCATGAAAGCCGTCGCGTAGATCCCGGGGTCGGGTGCTCAAGCTGGTTAGGGTTCAGGTTTATCATTGCGCGGGAACTATGGATCTATGGGCGTGCGTCCGAATTCCGCCAATAGTGGTCGCAGTTTCTCAATTACCTTAGCGTGGGCGACGCCATTCGTGGCCACGACACCGTTTCGATTGTCGATTCGAATTCCATTGTAAGGCAATGATCGGCCGAAGAGGTCCGTCAAGCGACCACCGGCCTCTTCCAGAATGATTTCGGGCGCGCAGGTATCCCACTGTTTGGTGCTCGGCGAAAGATGAATATAGAGGTCGGCAAATCGTTCGGCAATTAAACCGATTTTCACTCCCACCGATCCGCGCCGCATTTCATCCTTGAATTCGAATGCGCTGACAACTTGTTCCATTCGCGGGCTGCGGTGCGAGCGGCTGGAAGCGAGCACCATCTCGCGCGGATCTCTTCGTTCAGAGACCCGCATTCTTTCAGCCTTGCCGCCGTGCCGTTGATTCCAGGCGCCGCCACCTCGTTGTGCATAATAAAGAAGCTCGCGTGCTGGTTGATAGACAACACCGGCGACGCTTTCGCCTCGCACCGCCAATCCGATTTGGACTGCGAAATCATCGTCGTGCACGATGAAGTTCTTGGTGCCATCCATCGGATCGATTAGCCACACGCGCTCTTTCACCAGGCGATGCTCGCTATCGCTTGACTCTTCCGCGAGGATGCCATCGTTCGGAAATTCGCGCCGCAGTCGACCGACAATCAGCTCGTTTGCTTCGCGATCGGCCGCGGTAACTTCCTCAAGTTCATCGAGTGCGTTCACCTTTTGCTCGACGAGGAATGGGCTGTGGTAGTGATCGAGTAACACGGCCCCGGCTGCCTGCGAGAGCTCGATCGCGACGGCGAGTTCACGTTGATAATCGGATTGCGCTTGCGCCACAGTTGGTCCAACGGTCGCGTAGAAACTAACACATTGTCGCTCTCGAATCGAACCTGGCTTGCGAGCGTTGTGCGGCGACGCGTATAGTCATTCGCTTACTAATCCAATCGAAGTTACGAGTCTTTCGGACGTGTTCAAAATGACACTAGACGGTTGTGCAAAAACCACGGGCACCGCGCGTTATCGCGAGCGCTTCAAAGACATTGCCGCCGAAAATCATTTTCGGCAGGCACAAAATATTTGGCTTTCGTCAATTGGCGTCGGGACGTATCTTGGCGATGCAAATGAAGAAACCGATCGGCGTTACACGGAAGCGATCGTGCGGGCGGTCGAGTTGGGCGTTAACGTCGTCGATACGGCGGCGAATTATCGTTTCCAAAGGAGCGAGCGGGCAATCGGCGGCGCGCTGGGCGAATTAAGTGAACGTGGTTTTAGTCGTGACCAGATTGTCGTGTGCACCAAGGGCGGCTATTTGCCTTTCGACGGCGCGCCGCCGCGCGACGCGCGGAGTTACGTCGAAGATACTTTCGTCAGGCCCGGCATCGCCAGCTTTGCCGACATCGTGGGCGGCGCGCATTGCATGACCCCGCGCTATCTACGGAACCAATTGGAACAGTCGCTCGCAAACATGAATCTCAAGTGCGTTGACGTCTATTATGTTCACAATCCCGAGTCACAATTGGCGGCGGTTTCGCAGGAGGAATTTTGGCGGCGTTTGCGCGCTGCGTTTGAGATGCTCGAGCAGAACGTCGCGGACGGGAAGATAAAAAACTATGGCGTGGCGACGTGGAACGGCTTTCGATCGGAGCCGGATTCGCGTGACTATCATTCGCTCGGGCGCATGGTTGAAACCGCGCGCGAGCTCGCCGGCGACGATCACCATTTTCGATTCGTTCAGCTTCCTTTGAACCTGGCAATGCCTGAGGCGCTCTTTTTTCAAAATCAGAAGCTGGGTGAAGAGTATGTGAGCGTTTTAGAAGCCGCAGGCGCCCTCGGAGTTTCAGTAATGGCCAGCGCGTCGATTCTACAAGGGCAAATTTCGCGCGGTTTGCCGGAAGCGATTCGCGAACCGCTGGGAGCGCTTGCCACGGACGCGCAAACCGGTATTCAATTTGTGCGCTCGGCTCCGGGAATTACCACCGCTCTCGTCGGTATGAGTAACGTCGCGCACGTCGAAGAAAATTTGCAGCTTGTGTGCGTGCCACCGGCAGAGTCTGACGAGTTGCTGCGGGTCTTTGATCAGGAGGAATAAACTGAACGCCGACGGCTATGAAAGTTTTAATCGCTGACAAATTCGAGCAATCCGGACGCGATGGCCTGGAGGCGATCGGCTGCGAGATTTCTTTTCAGCCCGATCTGAAAGATGACGCTTTGGTCGAAGCGATCGGCAAAGAAAAACCGGATGTGCTGGTGGTACGAGGAACGAAAGTCACTGAACCGATGCTCGCTGCCGGACCGTTGAAATTGATCGTGCGCGCCGGCGCGGGCTATAACACGATCGATGTGGCGGCGGCCTCTCGTCGTGGAATTTACGTGTCGAATTGTCCGGGAAAAAATTCGGTCGCGGTGGCTGAACTTGCGTTTGCGTTGATCCTCGCGTTGGATCGCCGCGTCGCCGACAACGTGATTGCGCTGCGCGCGGGCCAATGGAACAAGAAAGAGTTTTCCAGGGCGCGTGGCCTTTTCGGACGCACACTTGGTTTGGTTGGCGTCGGCAAAATTGGCCAGGAAATGATTCCGCGCGCGCGCGCCTTTGGCATGCCGGTGGTGGCGTGGAGCCGAAGTCTGACGACCGAACGCGCAGTCGATCTAGGCGTGGAAAAAATGGAGACACCGCTCGAGGTGGCTCGCGCCGCGGACATTGCTAGTGTCCATGTTGCCTTGAAACCTGATACTCGCATGCTCATCGGTCCGGATTTCTTCAAGGCGATGCGGAACGGTGCTTACTTCATCAACACTTCGCGCGGTGAGGTTGTCGATCAAGGTGCGCTGATCGAAGCGATGAAATCGAAAGGCCTTCGCGCGGGGCTCGATGTCTACACCGCCGAGCCGACTTCCGGGGCCGGCGAATTCGCGGACGCGATCGCGAAAGAAGCGAATCTTTACGGCACGCATCACATCGGCGCTTCGACCGATCAGGCGCAGGAAGCAATCGCCGCGGAGACAGTGCGCATCATTCGAGCTTTCAAAGAAACCGGACAGGTTCCGAACGTCGTGAATCTGGCCGCGCACACGCCCGCGATGCATCGTCTCGTAGTTCGTCATCGCGATCGTCCCGGCGTGCTGGCGCAAGTGCTTGAGGCGATCAAAGCCGAACAGATTAACGTCCAGGAGATGGAAAACATCGTCTTCGAAGGCGCGGAAGCCGCCGTTGCCCGGATCAATTTGGACAGAGCGCCGTCGCTTGCGACGCTGGATAAGTTGCGTGAGGGAAATGCGGATATCATTGAGCTCGATTTGTTAACACTTCAATAAATGAACACCACACTCATCACCGGCGCATCTTCGGGCATTGGCGAAGCGTTCGCTCGCAAGCTGGCAACGCGCGGGCACAACCTGCTGCTCGTCGCGCGATCGGAAGACAAGTTGATGACGCTGTGTAATGAATTGGGACGCGTCAAGAGTATTCGTGCTCAATATGTCGCGATGGATCTTTCGACCGCCGACGCGCCCGCGCTTTTATTTGACGAGACGCAGAAGCGCGAGTTGGACGTCAATCTGCTGATCAACAACGCCGGTTTTGGCGCGATGGGTGATTTCGCCGAGATCGATCTCGCTCGCCAATTGAACATGATCGATCTGAACGTGCGCTCGCTGGTTGAACTGACGTATCGATTTCTTCAACCCATGCGTGAACGCAAGAGCGGCGCGATCATTAATGTCGCTTCCACTGCCGGTTTTCAGCCGGTGCCGTTCATGGGCACTTATGCTGCGACTAAAGCGTTCGTGCTTTCGTTTTCCGAAGCATTGTGGGAAGAGAACCGCCCTTATGGAATCAAAGTCATGGCGTTGTGCCCGGGTGTGACCGACACTAAATTCTTCGCCGAGGCCGGTATTGGAAAGCCGCCGCCGGGACGAATAATGCAATCGCCGGAAGATGTAGTGGACACCGCGCTGCGCGGCCTTCAGCACGGGCGCAGTCACATCATTTCCGGCTTTCCAAATTACTTAATGATTCAATCAGAGCGGCTGGCGCCGCGATCGCTGATTGCGCGCATCGCCGGAACGGTTTTGCGTTCGCAGTTCGGTGAGAAAAAATGATGAGTAATGAGGACTGAGTGATGAGTGATGAACGAATCTTCAATTTTAGCGCCGGGCCCGCCGTCTTGCCGGCGCCGGTCCTGGAAGAAGCCGGAGCGCACATGTTGGCGCTTCCCGGCGTCGGCATGTCGGTGATGGAAATTAGCCATCGCTCGAAAACTTTTGACGAAGTTATTCAGGGCGCCGAATCAGGATTGCGCGAGCTGCTGAATATTCCGAAAGACCGTGCGGTTCTTTTTCTGCAAGGTGGAGCGAGTTTGCAGTTCGCCATGGCGCCGATGAATTTTCTGTCGCTCGATTCGAGCGCCGACTACATCGTCACCGGAAGCTGGGGCAAGAAGGCGGTCAAAGAGGCGCAGAAATTTGGCACCGTCGATCTCGCGGCGAACATGGCGGATGGCGGATTCACGCGGGTTCCTACTCAGGACGAATTGCACCTTAATCCGAGCGCCGCTTACGTGCACATCACTTCGAATGAAACAATCGAAGGCGTGCAATGGAAAAGCGAACCTGAAGTTGGCGAGGTGCCGCTGGTTTCAGACTCTTCCTCCGATATTCTCTCGCGGCCGATTCCGGTTGATAAATACGGTTTGATCTATGCGGGCGCGCAGAAAAATATGGGCCCGAGCGGCGTCACGCTGGTGATCATTCGCGAAGATCTTTTGCCGCGCATTCGTGAAGGACTGGCCACGATGCTTGACTATCGCACCCACGTCAAAGGCAAGTCTCTCTATAACACGCCGAACACCTGGGGCGTCTACATCATTAATCTGGTATGCAAGTGGCTGCAGAAAAAAGGCGGCCTCGAAACCATGCAGCAGGAGAATGAAGCCAAGGCAAAGCTGCTTTACGATGAGATCGACGCGACTGAATTTTATCGCGGACACGCCGATCCGGATTCGCGTTCGGCGATGAACGTTACCTTCCGTTTGCCTTCTGAAGATCTGGAAAAAAAGTTTGCGAGTGAAGCGACCGCCGCAGGGATGGACGGCTTGAAAGGCCATCGCTCAGTCGGCGGCATTCGCGCTTCAATCTATAATGCTTTTCCGCGCGAGGGCTGCGAAGCGCTGGTTCAGTTCATGAAAGAGTTTGAGAAGAAAAATGGTTGACGGGTTTCACCACAGAGGACACGGAGGAAGAAAGAATTTGCCAGTTATCTTTATGTTCCTCTGCGGATTTCTTTGTGTCCTCTGTGGTAAGACTAATCCCGCGTCGGTGCAAACGGCCGATCTCGCGCTCCCGCAGGAAAAACATCTGCGCAACGTGCGGCAACTCACGTTTGGCGGCGAGAATGCCGAAGCTTATTTTTCCGCTGACGGAAAGAAACTGATCTTTCAATCCACGCGCGATGGCCGCGAGTGCGATCAAATCTACACGATGAACATCGACGGTTCTGACGTGAAGATGGTTTCGACCGGTGGCGGCCGCACGACCTGTTCGTACTTTTTTCCAAACGGCAAGCGCATTCTTTACTCTTCTACGCATCTCGGCGGCAAGCAATGCCCGCCGCGGCCCGATTTTTCGCAGGGTTACGTCTGGGCCGTCTATGACACGTTCGATATCTTCACCGCTAATTCCGATGGTTCGAATCTGAAACAACTGACTAACACTCCGGGCTATGACGCCGAGACTACAATCTCGCGCGATGGCAAACTGGTCTTTACTTCAAAACGCGACGGCGATCTGGACATTTACACGATGGATGCCGATGGTAAACACGCGAAGCGTCTGACCACCGAACTCGGCTACGACGGCGGACCATTCTGGTCTTATGACGGCAAGCAGATCGTCTATCGCGCTTATCACCCGCAGACGGAAAAAGAAAAAGCGGATTACATCGCGCTCCTGAAACAAAATTTGATTCGCCCGACGACGCTGGAGATTTGGGTGATGAATGCGGATGGATCGAATAAGCGGCAAGTGACGCGCCTGAACAAGGCCAGCTTCGCGCCTTACTTTTTTCCCGACGGCCAGCGAATTATTTTTGCGTCGAACCTGGCCGATCCGAAGGGCCGCGATTTCGATCTCTACATGATCAACGTCGACGGCACCGGCCTCGAACGCATCACCTACAATCCATCATTCGATGGCTTTCCGATGTTCTCGCCGGATGGCAAGAAGCTGGTCTTTGCCTCGAATCGCAATGGAAAGAAGCAGGGCGAGACGAATATCTTTATCGCAGATTGGGTTGAGTGAGATGGGAGCGCGGGCATCCTGCCCGCATGAGTGCGAGGCGTAGCCTCGCTCGAGTTTAGTAATGTCTCACGGAAAGGTACAGCCTTTCCGCACATCGGGCGGCAAAGCGGCAAGCCTAATCGAATTGAGAGGTGATTATGATTCGTAGGTTTTTGAATCTTATGTTGGTCACTGCGCTGTTGGCGGCGGTAATTCTGGCACAACAGCCGACTCACACCTCGCCCAGCGTCGAACGCATCCGTCAGGTCATCACCTATCTCGCCTCCGACTCGCTCGAAGGACGGCGCACCGGCACACCCGGAGCGAATGACGCGGCGCATTATATCGCCGGTGAGATGAATCGTTATGGCTTGCGGCCGGCGATGCAGAACGCGCGAGCTGCGCGCACACGCGGCGAGAATCTCTCGCGCTATCTGCAACCGTTTCCTTATGTCTCGAAAATTGAACTGGGCAAGAACAATTTGTTGTTTGATGATCCTCGTCGCGCCGAAGACTCTCCGGAATACGGAGTTGGCGAAGATTGGATGCCGCTCGGTTTTTCATCGAATGGTGAAGTGAAGAATGCAGAGATCGTATTCGCGGGTTACGGAATTTCTTCGGCTGAGTTGAAGTACGACGATTACGCTGCCTCGAATGCGAAAGGTCGCATCGCAGTCGCGTTCGCTGGCACGCCCGATGGTGATAATCCACACGGACAATTCGCCAGCGCCGGCCAAATTCGGTTCAAAGCCGCGGCCGCGCGCGCCGCTGGAGCCCGCGCGCTGTTCATCATCGCGAATGAAGAGAAGTTGAACGACGATCGTCTGTCGCGGCTGTCTTATGACAATGCCGGCGAAGCCGGACTTCCGATAATCGTTATTTCGCGAAGGCTTGCAGAAAGAATACTGGGCTCCGCGGCTGTGAGTCTTTCAGATTACCAAAAGATGGCGGACGCTCGCACCGCTAGCCAAAGATCAGCCTCTGGAAGTGATCCGAATATCAACCACGCAGACATCATGCGACTGCCGTTCAATGGCCGAACCCTGAATGTTTCAATCGACATCAATCGTCGCGAATCACCTTCATTTAACGTCGTCGGCGTCCTGCCCGGCAGCGATCCAAAGCTGAAAGATGAAGCAATCGTGATTGGCGCGCATTACGATCATCTTGGCTTTGGCGGAGAAGGCAGCGGCAGCCTCTCTGCGACCACCGGAATTCATCACGGCGCGGACGATAACGCCTCGGGCGTCGCGGGTTTACTCGAGCTAGCGCGTATGTTTGCTTCGCAGAATCCGAAGCCCCGTCGCACGATTGTTTTCATTGCGTTTAGTGGAGAAGAAGAAGGCCTGCTCGGATCGAGCTATTACGTCAATCACCCGATTGTGCCGCTCGCAAACACGATCGCGATGATCAATATGGACATGATTGGGCGGCTGAATGAGAACAAGCTGATCATTGGCGGAGTCGGAACTTCAGGGGAGTGGCGCGAGATGGTGGCAGCAAGGAACAAGGCTTACACCGAGGGGATTCCCGGAACGGCTGATGGTTCAACCCTGCGAGTTGTGCAAAGAGAAAGGTTTACCCTCACACTCAACGAAGACGGCTACGGCCCCAGCGATCATTCGTCCTTTTACGCCAAACAGATTCCGGTGCTCTTTTTCTGGACGGGCAATCACGAGGACTATCACAAACCTTCCGACACCGCCGACAAGATCAACTATGAAGGCGAAGCGCGGGTGATCTCATTCGTCGCCAACGTCATTCGCGACATCGACAAGAACGACAAGCGACCGACGTATACGGTCGCGAAGAGCGAATCATCGGGACGCACGATGGGCTTTCGCGTTTATCTCGGCACGATTCCGAATTACGCTGATTCGAATGATGGTTTGAAACTCGACGGCGTGCGCGATGATTCACCGGCGGCGAAAGCGGGTTTGAGGGCCGGCGACAAGATCGTCAAGATGGCCGGCCGCGAAGTTAAGAATGTTTACGATTACACTTACGCGCTGGGCGAGATGAAGGCTGGACAGGAATATGAAGTTGAAATCGTGCGCGGCAGTGAACGGCTGACGCTCCGAATCACGCCGGCGGCGAGAAAATAGTCAGAACCGCCTGCGGTAGCGGGCCGGTTGATCGCGCTCATAAAAGCAAAGGGCAGAAGATCGAATGGACGCAAATGCGCCATCTCACTCCTGCCCTTTTTGATGCGAGCCCTCCCTCACGGTTGGGCTTCTGACACTGAGATCAACCGCCCGCTACCGCAGGCGGTTCTGACTTCACTTACCAGCGCGGTTCGCGGTCGTTGCGACCTCCGCCGCGGCCACCACGATCACGATCGCCCCGGCCTCGGCCGTAGCCGCCACCGCCGCCTCGATTACCGCCGTAACCTCCTCCCGATCCGCGATCGGTGCGCGGTCGCGCTTCGTTAACGGTCAGGTTGCGGCCGTTGAATTCCTTGCCATTGAGTTGCTCGATTGCCGCCGCCGCTTCTTCCGGCGTGGTCATCTCGACAAAGCCGAAGCCGCGCGAGCGGCCCGTCATGCGATCCTCGACAACTGATGCTGATTCGACGTTTCCAATCTGCGCGAAATGATCGCGCAGCTCATCGCTGGTGGTCTGGAACGAAAGGTTCCCCACGTAAAGTTTCGTAGCCATATCTGCTGTAATCCTTTTCCTTATTTACTAACGGAACGCGGGAATTGAATCGCGGATAACAAGGCCGGAATTTCGGTCTGCTGCTTTCGGCGAAACGCGACTGCCCGGTGCTCTGGCAAAGCGAGAGCGGCTCCTACTAACAAGTTGACAACTGACCTCACTCTCTCTTCAGCCGAACGTTGTCGCTATGCTGCACCGACCGGCGCAACCATCGTTGGTGCGCGAGAGCAGGACCTGACAGCGGCCAGTATCGCCGGATTTGCGGCCAAAGCGCAAGCGCAGCGAAGGGTCCTGGAAGATTGCGGGAAAGCTCGGGATGGGGCGGGTATTTTGGGCCTGGCACTCGCTCATGTTTGAGCTTCTGACACATCAGGAACGCCGCCGCCGCCGCTCGGATTTGCTCATCGCCGCCGCAAAGAGTTTTTGCGGATCGAGAACGAGGATTTCGCGATCAGCCCGGTGCACACTGCCAACAATCGCAGCAGCGGCCTCAGCTGAACTCTCCAATGACTCTTTGAAACAGATATCCCTGGTTCTGACTGTCAACGTTTCTTCACGGCAATCGGCGGCGAGCGCCACTTGTTCGTCGCCGCGAATGATTACAACCAGCGGAATCTCCTTTGGAGGTTCTGACATTTGCTGATTAATGAAGGCCAGCGGGTCGACCACAGTTACCATGCGGCCATGTAAGCTGATTACTCCAAGAACAGCAGTGGGCGCGAAAGGCAATCTTGCGGAAACTTTTCGTTCCGCCGTGCCGGCGACTTCCGACACGGGCACTGCGAAGAGTTGCCGACCTGCTGCAAAAACAAACAGGTTGCGCGAGTCAGTCTCAATATCGATGACTGGTGATTCTGCGTTGCCGCCCACGGGGTTGATAAAAACATGAGCCTCACGGAGTGTCAATCGGGTCGGGTCCAAGATCGTCGATTCGGACAACCCGTCCCGGTGTGGTAAATTGCGAACACGCTAACAGCGATAGCAAACGCGCTGGACTTAAAACGCGTCTGAAAGGAATGTCGTATGGACGAGTTTGATCGACATCGCGCTGAGATGAATGAACGGTTGTTGAGCAGCGACCACCTCGGCATCAAGAGGTTTTTCGCGCTTGACACTCAGGCTTATGAAGACGGCGCGCTCGACAAGCGAACAAAGGAGTTAATGGGCTTGACGGCATCGATTGTTTTGCGCTGTGACGACTGTATTACCTATCACGTCAAGCAATGCGTCGGTTGTGGCGTGACGCGCGAACAATTCATGGATGCATTCAATGTGGCGCTCGTGGTGGGCGGGTCGATTACGATTCCGCATCTGCGGCGGGCGGCGGAAAAGTTGGATCAGGTACTTGCGGGTTGACGCTTATGCAAAGGAAATTTAACCACAGAGGACACAGAGGAAATCGCAGAGACAAGAAAACCTTAATGGCTTTTTGCTTTTCTCTGTGTCCGCTGTGGTTATTTTTACTTTTTTCCCCACTCACCCTCGAATCATCAACGCATGCCCACGCTTCACAGGAAGGTCTTGAAATGTCCGCACAGGAACGCGCTCGCATTCGTGCCCCGGAACTTACCGGTCATCGCGGTTGGCTGAACACGGACCAGCCTTTGTCACTGGCCGCGTTGAAGGGAAAGGTTGTGCTGCTCGACTTCTGGACTTATGGCTGCATTAACTGCATGCACATCATTCCCGATCTGAAGAAGCTTGAGAAAAAATATCCGAACGAACTGGTTGTGATCGGCGTTCACTCAGCCAAGTTTGAAAACGAAAAGGACACTGAGAACATTCGGCGCATCATTCTGCGTTACGAGATTGAACATCCGATCGTGAACGATGCCGACTTTGCGATCTGGCGAGCGTATGCCGTGGATGCATGGCCGACTCGCTATTTGATCGATCCGGCGGGTTACATCATCGGCCGGCTCTCCGGTGAAGGCGGTTATGACGCGCTCGATCAAGTTATCGGCGAGACGATCGCCGAATTTCGTAAGCGTGGCGAATTGAACGAAGCGCCTCTCAAGCTGGTGCTCGAACGGGCGAAAGTCGGCGACTTGCCGCTGGCTTTTCCGGGAAAAATTCTGGCCGACGCGAAGAACGATCGATTCTTTATCGCCGATTCGGATCACAACCGCATCGTCGTTGCGAAGCTTGACGGAACCTTACTTGAAACAATCGGCACTGGCGCACACGGCGCCGACGACGGTTCATTCGATCGGGCAACTTTTTTCCGGCCGCAGGGCATGGTGCTTGACGGCGACACGTTGTACGTTGCCGACACTGAGAACCATTTAATTCGCGAAGTCGATCTGAAATCGAAAACCGTGAAGACGATTGCCGGCACTGGACAACAATCGCACGAATATGGCGAATCGGGACCGGCACGAAATGTTGCTCTGAACTCGCCGTGGGACTTGCAGCTGGTGGGCCGCACGCTTTACATCGCGATGGCCGGGCCGCATCAGATTTGGAAACTCGATCTCGACAAATTGCAGGTATCGACTTTTGCGGGTTCCGGACGCGAAGCGCGGCTCGATGGACCACCTTCGGAGGCCGCGTTTGCACAGCCGTCGGGCCTGGCGACGGACGGCAGGACGCTTTACGTTTCCGACGCGGAAGCAAACATCATCCGGGCGATCGACCTTGGGCCAAAAGGCGAAGTGCATACGCTGGTCGGCGGGAACCTGTTTGATTTTGGCGATGAAGACGGGGCGCGCGACGATGTGCGTTTGCAACACCCGCTTGGTCTGGCGCGTTGGAATGGCCAGCTGCTGATTGCGGATACCTACAATCACAAGATCAAATTGTTGGATCCCGCGGCGCGCTCAGTGAAAACTTTCGCTGGAACTGGGAAGCCAGGACAGTCCGATGGCGCCAGGCCGTCTTTCTACGAGCCCGGCGGTCTCGCCGTCGCCGGCGGCAAGCTTTATGTTGCCGACACGAACAATCACGCGATTCGCGTCGTCGATTTGAAGACTAAAGAAACGAGGACGCTGCAAATCAAAGGGCTGCAACCGCCGGCTGATCCAGTTACCGCGGCCGCTGCCGATATTGCTCCGAACACTGAAGAGATCAAATTATCGCCGCAAAAACTGCGAGCAGGAGATGCGGCGCTCTTAATGAACGTGGAATTACCCGCGGGCTATCATCTGAATCCAACCGCGCCGCAGCGTTACAAGATTTCGGTTGAGCAAAGCGGTGAGGTGCTCTCCATCGATCCGCTGGACGCGAATCGTAATGCAAAAGGTTTGTACCTTCCCATCCGCGTTCCGTTTGGAGTGCGGAGCGCCGGCGCCGCTGAGATCCATGCATCTTTCACCTTTGTTTATTGCCGCGAAGACAACACCGGAACCTGCCGGATCAAAACGCTGGTTTGGCGGGCGCCGGTTGAGGTTGTCAACGACGCGGCGGCGCCGGATGAGATCAAAGTGTCGGCTAAAATCGGCGCGGAATAGATCGCAAGTTCGACGCACTTGCCCCGGTCTGCGCCAGCTTGTACTATCTTTCTTCCCTCGAAATCCATAATCGCTAGAGGAGTCACATCGTGGCTAAGAAACCATTTCTGACTGACATCAAGACCCTGCGCGCGCGGGCGCGCAAACATATCGAAAAAGGCGCCGTAACGGAGGGTTACAGCGCCGACCGCGGAACCGTAATCAAGTTGTTGAACGAAGCGTTGGCAACGGAAATTGTCTGCGTCCTGCGTTACAAGCGTCACTATTTTATGGCTTCAGGAATTAACGCTGAGAGCGTGGCTGCGGAATTTTTGCAGCATGCCAATGATGAGCAGGGACACGCGGATCAGATAGCCCAGCGCATCGTTCAATTGGGCGGCGAGCCGAATCTTAATCCCGAAGGTTTGTTGACGCGCAGCCATGCCGAATACGTCGAAGGTGAAAACTTGATTGACATGATCAAGGAAGATTTGGTTGCCGAGCGCATCGCGATCGACAGCTATCGCGATATGATCAATTACTTCGGCAACGACGATCCAACCACGCGCCGCCTGATGGAGAGCATTCTCGCAGTTGAAGAAGAGCACGCGGATGATCTCGTGAATCTGCTGGGAGAACTCGGAAAATAAATCTCGGGCCCGCTTTAGCGGCCGACACAAGTGGTACGGAACCGCTTGCGGTAGCAAGCGGGTTTTCCTGGGAGACGCGTCACCCGCTCGTTACCGCAAGCGGTTCTGCACCTGCCGCTTGATTTTCGCCTGGTCATATAAAAACGATTCTTGCCTGACAACCAACCAAAATATTCCGGTCGCCCGAGTATTTGCCGCAACTGTGGCGCCCTGATTGGCGCCGGCGAGACCAGTTGCCACGTATGTGGCGCGCCGCTGGCGCAGGCGACCGCCGCCGCGCTGCCCTTGCATGAGCGCTACGCGATGAGCTACGCGCGCGCGGTGCTCTCGCGTCCTTACATCTTTACTATCGTTTTCCTGGTCGCGAATCTCTTCATCTTCATGCTCATGTGGCAATCGAGCGGCATGTCATCGAGCGTTCTTTGGGCAGGGTTTCCGGAGGGCGTATTACTCGACTACGGAGCAAAAAAGAATTACTACATCTTTTTCGAGCATCAATATTGGCGCTTCGTTACACCGATTTTCATTCATGTCAACTTGCCGCATGTTTTGATTAATATGTACAGCCTTTGGGTAATCGGCCCATGGGTGGAGAAGCTTTACGGCTCGGCAAAATTCACGGTGTTCTGGGTTACGACCGGAGTTGTCGGGGTCCTGGCGAGTTATTTGACAGTCATTCCAGGTTCGCATCCGGGATTGATCGGCGGTTTTTTGATCAAGTCCGCCGACACGCCTTCAGCGGGCGCGTCAGGCGCGTTGTTCGGCCTGGTTGGCGTGCTGTTCGTTTTCGGCATTAAGTACCGCCGCGAGTTGCCCGAAGGTTTCAAGCGCGCATTCGGCACGGGATTGCTGCCCGTGATTTTGCTAAACCTGGGAATAGGTTTTGTCGCGCAGGGAATTATCGACAATGCAGCGCATCTCGGCGGTTTGGTATCAGGCGCGGCGATCGCCAGCGTGGTGGGTTACAAACGCCCGGGCCAGCCGGCGAGCGTGACGATGGCCTGGCGCGGGCTGCAAATCGCGGCGCTGGTCCTCGTGCTGGTTTGTTTTATTCTGGCCGCGCGACACTTCCGATAACTATGTAAATCGTGAGGAAGTCACTGCTCCTGCGTAAGCACGTGGATCCAGTAATCAAGTGGCGGATAGAGTGGTTGATTCATCCGCTTACGCGGATGGTACTGACTTGTTTCGGCTTCGGCGTGTGGTACAGAACCGCTTGCGGTAGCAAGCGGGTAACACAAGCAGCTTCTTTCACCCACTCGCTACCGCGAGCGGTTCTGTAATCGGCAAGGAGACTCAAGATGGAAATTAAGAAAGTTGGCGTGCTTGGCTGCGGCTTGATGGGTTCCGGCATTGCGCAGACGGCTGCGAGCGCGGGATTCGAGACCACCGTGCGCGAGGTTTCACAGGAATTGATTCAAAAGGGCTTCACTTCGATCGAAAGTTCGCTGGAGAAGTTTGCTGAGAAGAGGATCATCACCGCCGATCAGCAGAAACAGACGCGCGATCGGTTGTTCGGCACCACTTCGTTCGACGACCTGGCCGATTGCGACATCATCATCGAAGCCATCATTGAAAATCTGGAAGAGAAACAGAACACTTATAGCCAGCTTGACGCGATCTGCAAACCGGAGACGATCTTTGCGTCGAACACTTCGTCGCTTTCAATCACCCAGATGATGTCCGCGACTTCCTCAGCGCGCCAGCAACGCTTCATCGGAATGCATTTCTTTAATCCCGTGCCAATCATGAAACTGGTCGAAGTCGTGCGCACGATTCTCACCGATCCAGCCGTTTACGATCAGGCGGTTGAATTTGGCAGGAAGCTGGGAAAAGTTCCCGTGCGCGCCAGCGACAAAACGGGATTCATCGTGAATCGTCTGCTGGTGCCTTACATGCTCGATGCCATTCGCGCCCTCGAAGAAGGCGTCGGCTCGACCGTGGACATTGACAACGCGATGAAGCTTGGCTGCGGTTATCCGATGGGCCCGTTCACGCTCGGCGATTTTGTCGGCCTGGATACGACTTATTACATCGCTGAGATTATGTTTAATGAGTTTCGGGAAAAGCGGTTTTCGCCTCCGCCGCTATTGAAAAGAATGGTGATGGCCGGACTCTACGGCCGAAAATCCGGTCGCGGATTTTACGACTACACGAAAGATCCCAAGAACCCGGCCCCGATGAATCTGGTGTGAAGTGAGCGCCGACATCCGGGCCGGCGGGTTGCAAGCATCCGTGCCCGCGCCGGCGCGTCGATCAAGCTGCCGGCGAGCGTACGCCTGATGCGGGCGCTTACTGTCCCTGTTCGACGAAATCTTTCGTTCTTGGATCAGTCGGGGAGTTGAGTACTTTATCTGTCTCGCCATATTCGATCACTTCTCCGCCTTCCATGTACAACAAATGGTCGGCGAGCCCGACTAAGAATCCGATCGCGTGCGACACGATTACTAGGGTGTGGCCGCGCTGAACAAAACCAAGTAGCAGCGATCGAAGACCCGCGGCCCGCTTAGGATCGAGCGCGCTGGTTGGCTCGTCAAAAAGCAAATACGCTGGATGCATTGCGAGCGCACGGGCGATCGCCACGCGTTGCTGCTCGCCGCCGGAAAGCGAATCCGGATAACGTTGCGCGGTTTGTTTCAAGCCGACGGATTCAAGCAACTCATAAGCTTCGCGTTCTGCTTTTTCACGCGGTGTCCGCAGCACGTGAACCGGGGCTTCCACAATGTTGTCGAGCACCGTGAGGTGCGGAAACAAATACAGATGCTGAAAGACAGTTCCGACTTTGCGCCGCAGCGCTTTGACTTGTCTGGCATAATCGGCGCCGGAAATGTTTGCCTCGAGTCGAATGTCGTCGCACTCGATCGTTCCGGCATTGATTCGTTCCAAGCCGTTCAAACAACGCAGCAATGTCGTCTTGCCGCTCCCCGACGCGCCGATAATTCCCAGAACGCTTTGCGGCGCGACCGCGAACGAAACGCCGCGCAGAATGTGGGCGCCGTTTGCTTGTTTCGATAAATCTTTGACGCGAATCATTTTGAATTTTCTCCCTCTCCCTCTGGGAGAGGGTTGGGGAGAGGGACTATCAACGCCCTAGCACCCTCACCCTATCCCTCTCCCAACGGGAGAGGGGAAAATGTTAAGGGGCGGGCAGTAGCCCGCCTCTAAACAATTTCTGCCTCCACGGCTTCGATCGCTTCTCTTCGTTGTAATCTCCGTTCAAGCCTGCGCGCCAGGTGCGCCATCGGTAAACTCATGAATAAATAAAAAAGCGAAACCGCGATTCCGAGCAGCAGAAACTGGCCCGACGCATTTGCCAGCTCTCGATAAGCCGTCGCCAGCTCCCAAACCGAAATCGCATAAGCAACGGACGTGTCTTTGAACAGCGATACGAAATCATTCGTCATTGGAGGCAGCGCGATCCGAAACGCTTGCGGCAAGATAATGCGCCGAAAAGCGAGCATCGGACTCATCCCCAACAGATACGCGGCTTCCCACTGTCCGCCCGGAATCGCGCCCAACGCTGCGCGATAAACCTGCGATTCATAAGCCGCATAATTCAGACCCAACCCAACGAGCGCCGTCAACCATCCCGGCATCGCCAAGCCGATCGCCGGCAGACCGAAGTAAAGAAAAAGCAACTGCACCAGCACCGGCGTGCCGCGAAAGAATTCGATGTAGATTGTGCACAGCCACACCAGCCAGCGCGGCCCTTTCCATTGACCGACTGCCAGCGGCATGCCGAACGTTAAGGCGATGAACATCGAGCCGAACGCGATCAGCACGGTTACGAAGGCTGCCCGCGTCAAACGCCAGACTGCTTCGCGCCAGTTGAAAGACGCCGACGTCATGTCGTATGCGACATTGCCCGCCGGTTGTCCCGAACGAATCGTATTCCGCAATTCAGCCTGCGCATCATTCCAAAGATTCCACTTGCGCAAAATTTTTTCCAGCGTGCCGTCGCGAATGATCTTGTCGATGGCACTGTTCACTTCGGCTTTCAGCTTCTCATCGCCTTTAGGCAGCCCGACGTTATAGGTGCCGCGAGCAAACGGCTCGCCCGTGGGTTTGAATTTTGGATTGGGCCGGGCGTAGTACATCTCCATCGGCACGTCCATCAAAACCGCGTCGATGCGTTTTAATTCCAGATCGCGATAAGCGCCAACCGGATCAGGATAACCGCGCCAGGGAATGCCATCTTTTTGCATCAAGCGCGAAGCGGCAGTGTTTCCAAGAGTTCCAACAACTCGGTTGTGACAATCGGCGAGCGAATGAATCTGTTGCTCGTCAGCGCGGACGGTTAATTGAAGTTCGAAAACGTAATAAGCATTACTGAAATCAATTTGCTTCGCGCGATCTGTCGTGGGCTCGAGACCGTTGACGATGATGTCGAACGAACCACGCTGCAACGCCGACACCAGGGTCTCCCAATCTGACGCCACGAACACAGGTTTGCGACCCATCGCGGCGGCCATTGCGTCGACCATCTCTTTTTCGTAGCCGATGTATTGGTTTGGATTCGCCGGATCGTTGAAAACGTAAGGCGCGCCGCCGCTCGGGTCAGCGCCCCAACGCAAGGTTTGCTGCGCGCTAACACCAGCAAAACCGAGCAGGCTAATGAGTGCGATGTGAATGAAGCGGCGCAAATTCTTCAATTTGACCAGGGCGAGCAACCGACCTTTTCACCGAACCAACGAGCGCTTCATTGTACTCGATATCTGGCGCGGTTGATGTGGTTCGATTACAATCACCAACCATGTGCAAGGACAGACGAGATTTCCTGCGAGTTTCGGCCGGGCTGGCCGGCGCGGCATTTTTCCCCGGCGTGGCTTTCGCTCATACCGATGAGATCGCAAACATTCAACAGCGACAGGACGTTCCCGATTTGATTAGGAACCTGCCGCGCATGACGCGCGACGTAGTCCCGATCACCGACGACGAGCGCAAAGCGCGCATCGCTAAAGCCCAGCGGCTAATGGGCGAGCAAAAGATCGACGCGATCTACATCGAGCCCGGCTCGAGCATGTATTACTTCACGGGCATGCGTTGGGGGACCAGCGAGCGCATGTTCGCTCTGGTCATTCCGCAGCACGGCGAGCTCGCCTGGGTTTGTCCAAAGTTCGAAGAAGAACGCGCGCGCGAATTGATCAAAATCGGGACCAGTGATATTCGCACCTGGGAAGAAGACGAGAGTCCTTTTCTGCGGGTCGCGCAAATCATCAAAGACCGCGGTGTTCGATCGGGCCGCATCGGGATCGAAGAGCGCGTGCGCTTCTTTCTCTACGACGGCATTCGTCTGGCGGCGCCGAAATTGGAATTTGTCAGCGCCACACCCATCACGGCCGGTTGTCGCGTGTTCAAATCACCGGCTGAGATCGCATTAATGCAGAAAGCAAACGACCTCACGATCATCGCGTATCGCGCCACCTGGGCCACGATGCATGAAGGCATGACGCAAACTGAGTTTGCCGGGAACTGCGCGACTGCGTTTCACAATCTCGGTGTGCAGGGCGGGATTTTTTGCAGCTTCGGCAAGTACACCGCATTTCCGCACGGCAGCAGCACCCCGCAAATTCTGCGCGAAGGCGACATGGTCCTGATGGACGACGGTTGCACGGTCGAAGGCTACCAATCAGACATCACGCGCACGTTCGTCTTTGGCAAACCGACGCAGCGCCAGCGCGACGTTTGGGAGATTGAACGAAAAGCGCAGGACGCGGGATTCGCCGCCGCACAAGTTGGCACGCCGTGTGAAGCCGTCGACGCCGCGGCGCGCAAAGTCATCACCGATGCGGGTTTTGGTCCGGACTACAAAACTCCGGGCCTGCCGCACCGCACCGGTCACGGCATCGGACTCGACGGTCATGAGTGGACTTACTTTGTGCGCGGCAACAAGATGCCGATTAACGTGGGCATGTGTTTCAGCGATGAACCAACGATTGTGATCTATGGAGAGTTTGGCATTCGCCTCGAGGATATTCTCTATATCACCGAGAAAGGTCCGAAGTTTTTCACGAAGCAGAGTCCCTCGATTGATCGGCCGTTTGGATGAACGTGCACCGCCTCTGCTTGACCGTTACCCTCTCAGAAAATCTTGCTCCATGACTCTCTTCATGCTAAAAGGAGCCCGCAACTAGTCCCGGCTCAATCGCAGGATCAAATATTGAGCACTCTCATTATTGAATTCCGTCGACGGAGCCGCAATCCACTCCTGGAGGTAACACGATATGAAAAAATTCGCATTTGCTTTGCTGTTTTGTTTTACTCCTTTTGCAGTTGAGGCGGTGCCGCTGAAGGTAGTCAACGTCAGTGCTCCCGCGATCAACTGCGTCTTCAATCCATCCTGCACGGTCGTCGTCAACGACACTTCGGACAACATTATGATGAGCACCGGCGGCACCGGCTTTCTGCAATCGCGAACTTACAAAGGCGCGCCAGGATCGCCGGCGGCGGGGCTGTTCGCTTATGAGTATCGCATCGATCTTCGGAACGCGGTGGGCGCCGTGGCGATTTCCTGCATCGATTGGATGACGATCAGTTTCGGTCCCGTGGTTAGCTATCTCAATTACGGTGGCGATGCCAAACCCGATCAGGTGTTCGTGGTGACCGGCGGCGGGATTGGAACGATCGGTCTCGCTTCGGCGGTGCAGACCGGAAGCATCATAAAATTCAAGTTTGCATCGCCGGTGTGTGAGGGCGGTGCGCCCGGCAAGGGCGACAGTACCTTCTTCTGGGGCCTGGTTTCCAAACAGGCGCCGAAAAACGTCACCGCAACTTTGCACGAAACCGGCGGCGCCACGCACGTGGTAAAGGCGCGCTCACCGATGTAGAAGTTATCAGCGCACAAATCGAGAAGTTAGTATTGTCGCTCAAATGCATTTAGCTCTTCTTCAAGCTTCCATTGCAGCTTGGCCTTCTCGCTGCCATTTACGTATTGCCGGCAGCCGTTTGAGCTTAGCTTCATGACGGCAAAGTCCTGGGCGCACTGGGAGACGGGAACAAACTTGCGCGCGTCGCCCCACAAGCTCCCGCCATTGATGAAAGCATACTGCAGACTGTTGCGCGCCATCGTCTTCAGTTGAATGTAACCGAGCCCCTGATCTTCGGCGGCTTTCAGAAACTCGCGCGACATTTCCGAACGCGAGACGCCTTCATCATCAGTCGCGAGCGCGACCGGCACACCGTATTTCATATAAGTCATAAGCGGATGCTGCGAGCCGCTGATTCCCAGAATCAAATCATTACTCGACAGACAGATTTCGACCATTACGTTGCGCCGCGCCATTTCCCGCAACAGGGCGGACGAATCATCTTCATGCATAACGTCGACACCATGGCCAATCCTCTCAGCGCCGGCGATCATGACTGAGTCGCGTATGTGAAACTTCAGCTCGCCGGGTGAAACCAGACCGGGCGCGAGTTCGCCCGCATGCAGCGTCACATGCGCGTGAGGATATTGAGTCCGCAGGAATTTCAACATCTGCATGTGCTCTTTGAAATTCTGAATCGAGGCGGGACCGTCTTCGGCCTGCACCAAATTCAGGGCCACGACTTTTGAATTAGGATTGTTGGCCAATGCAAAGCCCGTCACCATCTGGGCGAAGACCGCACCAGGCGACGCCAGCCGCGCGACTTGCGAAACGTAACGAATCGTCACCGAACAGCCGGCATCCGCTTGTGGCGTGCCGCACTTGAGCACGCGATCTTTTTCGGCCTCGGCTTCCTGCAAGTTCTTAATTCCAGTTGCGATCGCATTGGCGATGCCTTTGCTTTTCAACTTGCTCAGCGTGCTTTCAGGGTTGTCATCCCAACCGACATTTTGGCCGATTTGACTGGACAAGACGCCGGTGGGAACGCCGTCAGGGGTCAGCATTAACTCAAGATAGATAACATGTCCACGCGCCGCGCGCGATGCTGCATCGGCGATCATTTCGCCGGTTTTATCGTAGGTGGCCGCGGCAAATTTGCCGAAGGTAGCGAAAAAATGATCATGACCGCTTTCTCCTGAGAGTTGCCAGTTACGCATCGACCACGCGTCGATCATCCGGCCATACAACGCTGAATTAGTAAATGCCGTGCTGACAGGTGGTTTCTCGGATTTGGGATCGCACTGAGTCGGCGGTGAGGTCGAAAACAGGATCATCGTACGGGTATCGATGCACAACCCTTTGTCAGCCGCCCATTGAATGTAAGTCTCCGCATAAATAGATCCGGAAAGATGATTATGGAGATCGCCGCCCTTCGGCATCTTGAGCAGGAAAGCCAGCTCTTGTGGCGGCGACTTGCGAATGGATTCGAAGTATCGCGCGGTCCTTTGTTCTGGCGCATTGCCTTGGGGCGCGACGGGTTGAGGTTTGAGTGCGTTGGCGCAGAAAAGAACGGCCGCTAAAGTTAGGGTTGTTCTCTCAAGCAGCACTCTGGCGGAGAAAGTTTTGCGCATCGACTTAGCTCCCGTTAAAGATTGAATTGCTGATGATCAGGCGACGACGAGGACGCCCGTGGCGACAAAAGATACTACTTTGAGATATCGATGGGCAATTCAAACGCTTCACCTTTGAGGAGGGACACATTCTAGTTCGTCGGGGACTGGAGTTGGATGATCCGCCATTGTCGACGGCCGATGAAGCGTTGCTTGAAGTAAGGTTGGCAGAGCATCGCGCCGGTCCAGGCGGAGGCCAAGGCCTGTATCTGAGTTGATTGGATTTGCGATCAGCCGTGTCTAAGTTTCCGCAGGGCTTCCTCGCCCAGGAAATCAAACAATAATTTTAGATCGTCTGGCGCGGTTGCATCACCAATGCGAAAAGTATGACTGCGCCCGGCGTCCTCGATCGTGATTTCGTATTGAAAATCGTCGGGTATGGGAGCTGAACCCTGCGGTTGGACCGGCTGGTCGAAAAGGTGGGCTTTCGCAACCAGCCTTTCCAATTCCTGAGCGCGATCGGGCGGCATGTTCGCGGAATCAATTTCCGCGCGCAGCGGAATATTTGCAAAGCCGCCCGAGCGCTCAAAGCTTATTCGCATTAACGCCTGGCCCCAGCCGCGGCTACCAGCGTGCCACCACCGACCGTGATACCAACTACCGCCCACGCTGCCTTCACTGCCTTCTGCTCAGCGCTGCCCACGCCGAAAAGCGTGCCCGCAACTTCGTAGGTCATCGCGGCGCATTCGGCAAATTGAGTTTGGGGTTGCACCTTGTCAATCAAGGTCCGGTACCAAATACTTCCGGCTTTCTCCCAGGCGTTGCCGCCTAATGCGATTGCCAGTTCGTAGAAGGCTTTGTTGGGAATACCAGAGTTGATGTGCACGCCACCAAAGTCGTTTGTGGTATTGACGAAGTTCTTCATGTGCGCCGGCTGCGGATCTTTGCCGATGACCGGATCGTTGTAAGCGGTGCCCGGCGCCTTCATCGAGCGCAGGGCGACGCCCTGAATGTTAGGCGCAAAGATACCTTCACCAATAAGCCAGTCGGCTTGTTTTGCCTTCTGCTTCTTCGCGAATTGTTTCACCAGAGAGCCGAAGACATCCGAGAAGTGTTCGTTGAGCGCGCCCGGCTGATCCTGATAGACGAGCCCGGCTTCATATTGGGTGACTCCATGTGTCAATTCATGGCCAATCACGTCGATGCTTTTCGTGAAGCGCTGGAATATTTGTCCGTCGCCGTCGCCATAGACCATCTGTTGGCCGTTCCAGAAAGCGTTGTTGAAGTTACGTCGATAGTGCACCGACGAGTCCAGACGCAAGCCTCGATCATCGATCGAGTTTCGCTGGAACACTTTGAGGTAAAAGTCATAGGTCTTTCCGGAACCGTCATAAGCTTCGTTAACAGAGGTATCGCTGGTTTTTGGAGCGCCTTCACCGCGAACTAGTTTGCCGGGCAGGGTGAGACCGTTTTGCGCATTGTAGATCGTGCGGCGCTTAACGCCGGTTGGCGTCGTCGCCAGCACGGCGAACGTGTTCAAAATTTCGCGCTGTCCACGCATGTGTGCGGACACGTTCAAGGCCTGATAAGCGCGTTCCTTCTGTCTATCGTTACCGTTTCGCGAAATATTTTCGTGGACGTGCGGCGGAATGATGTAACAAATTCGATTGTGTTGATCCTTGCACATTTCCTTGTCCTCCAGAGTGAGTGGGCGGACGTTGTTTACCGTGTGGGTTCAGCATGAGGGTATCGCAACCAGGATGGATTGCTTGCTCGCATGTCGAATATCCAAAGGTGAGCTATCGCCCTTAAGCGCTCACCATCACGAACTGAAACTCCAACCGGGCGAGGAAGGGATTGCCTGCTCAATGTTAGCCTCCGGGGAGTTTCGCGGAGACTCTACCCTGAGAGATTGCGCGCGTCAAGGCTAGCGCGTTCAAACTTTGCGCTCGTAATCAGTTCGTGCTAAAAAGGGCGCGCAAACTCATCTGCTTTTGATCTGGAGAAAAGTCGAATGTCCAAGCATCCAAGCCGGGGGCAGTCTTGCGTTCGGCCGCTGACTGTTTTCGCTGCGCTCATGATTACCGGCTTCTTATTACCAGGACTGACAGCTGAGACCCGCGCACAGAATCGCCAGACACGATTGTTGCGCACGCCTACGGTAAGTGCGACTCAAGTCGCATTTGCTTACGCAAATAATATTTGGGTGGCGCCTCGTGACGGTGGCATGGCGCGCCGGGTGACCAGTTTTCAGGGACAGACAACGAATCCGCATTTTTCCCCTGACGGAAAATGGATTGCGTTCAGTGGCGAGTACGCGGGAAACCTCGACGTGTACGTAGTAGCGGCCGATGGCGGCGAGCCTCGGCGTCTGACGTGGCATCCGGGCGCTGACACTGTGCAAGGCTGGACTCCGGACGGCAAGTCGATCTTGTTTTCGTCTTCGCGCGCAACGTGGGCGCCGAGTGGCGCGCCGCGCTTTTGGATTGTTTCTGCCGAAGGGGGCGTCGAGACGCCAATGTCCTTGCCGCGCGGTTATCAGGGCAAGATCTCCGCGGACGGAACTCACATCGCTTATCGCATGAACAATTCCTGGGACGAAGAACGACGTAATTATCGCGGGGGACAAAACCGTCCCATCTGGATCGTCGATCTCAAGACGTACGATCTGGTTTCGCCTCCGTGGACTGATTCGAAAGACATGGATCCGGTTTGGATCGACGATACGGTCTACTTTATTTCCGATCGCGACGGCGTCGCCAACATCTGGTCTTACCAAACAAGTAATAAGAAGCTAGCGCAAGTGACGCGCTTCACTGATTTCGACGTGAAGACTCTCGACTCAGGCGCCGGCGCGGTGGTGTTTGAGCAAGCGGGCTATGTTCATGAACTGGATCCAGGAAGCGGCAGAGAGCACATCGTCAACATTACCGCGACCGGCGATTTTCCATGGATGATGCCGCGGTGGGAAGACGTTTCAAATCGGCTGACGAACATGGCGCTCTCGCCGACCGGCAAACGAGCTCTGGTCGAAGCGCGCGGAGAAATCTTTACGATTCCGGCTGAGAAAGGCGACGTGCGCAATCTCACTAATTCAAGCAGTTCCGCTGAGCGCGATCCTGCCTGGTCGCCGGACGGAAAATTCATTTCATATTTCAGCGACAAATCGGGCGAGTATCGTCTTTACATCGAGGCGCAGGATGGCCTCACGGCGCCGCGTGAGATCATCCTCGATCATCCGACGCATTACTACACCGCATCGTGGTCACCCGATTCAAAGAAGATCGTATACACGGATACCAACCTGCACGTCTGGGTGCTCGACGTAGCCAGTGGAAAAGCAAAAGTCGTCGGGAGCGATCCGTGGATGGTGCCGCAACGCACGCTCAATCCCGTTTGGAGTCCGGATTCGAAGTGGGTCGCGTATTCCAGCCGGCTGCGATCGATGTATCACGCGATCTTTGTAAGCAACGTCGAAACCGGCGAGACCGTGCAGATTACCGACGGTCTTGCCGACGCCGTCTGGCCGGCGTGGGATGCAAGCGGAAAGTATCTCTGGTTTTTGGCGTCGACTGATTTTGGTTTGCGCTCGCAATGGCTCGACATGACGTCATACGATCACGACGAAAACTTTGGTTTGTATCTTGCCGTCCTGAAAAAGAGTGACTCGAGTCCGCTGCTTCCCGAAAGCGACGAAGACCGCGGTGTCGGAACCGGCCGCCGGGCCTTGCCGCCGGGAGTTTGCGCTGGTGATGCGCCCGCAACCGGAGCCGATGCAGCCGGTGGCGAGCAACAACCACAGGCTCCGCGCGGACCTCGCCCACCGGTTACCGTCCAGATCGATTTTGACGGACTGGCGAAGCGCATCGTTTCTGGTCCGGGAATTCCTGAGCGGCAATATTCTGAATTGCGCGCCGGAGCTGACGGAATTGTTTATTACCTCGAGCCGGGCGCCCGCACTCAAAATGGTGGCGGCTTCGGATTCGGCGGCGCAGCATTTGAGTTGAATCGCTATCGGCTGTGCGATCGCCGAGCAGCGACCTTCGTGTCCGGAGTCAACGGATACTCGGTGAGCGCAGATGGCCGCAAACTTCTTTATCGTGCGCCGGGCGCGCGCGGGACCGGGGCCCCGCCGGCGCCTGGTGGTCCACCTCCCGTGCCTTCGCTCTTCATCGTCGACGCGGATAGAACTCCGCCACAACCCGGCGCTGGTCGTCTGAATTTCAGTCTGCGTATGTACCTCGAACCAAAGGAAGAATTCAAACAAATTTTCAACGAAGGCTGGCGCAACCAGCGCGACTATTTATACGTGCCGAATTTGCACGGCACCAATTGGACGAAGGACAAAGAAATGTACGGAGCGATGTTGCCGTACGTCATGCATCGCGCCGACTTGAATTATCTGATCGATATGATGGGTTCTGAGATAGCAATCGGGCACTCGTACGTGCGTGGTGGCGACATGCCCGACGTGCCGCAGGTGCAGGGAGGCCTTCTCGGCGCTGATTTTGCGATCGACAATGCGCGCTATAAGGTAACGCGAATCTACGACAACGAAAATTGGAATCCGGAGTTGCGCTCGCCTTTGTCGTCACCCGGAGCAAACGTCAACGTTGGTGACTACATTCTGGCGATCAACGGTATCGAGCTGAAAGCGCCTGACAACATCTATCGTTTGCTGGATGGCACGGCAAATCGACAAACATCGCTGACCGTTAATGAGAAACCGACTATGGAAGGCGCTCGGCACGTGACCGTTGTGCCGGTGGCCAACGAGCAGGCGCTCCGCACCCGCGCGTGGGTAGAATCAAATCGGCGTTTGGTTGAGAAACTTTCTGACGGTCAGCTTGCTTACGTTTATTTGCCGAACACCGGACAGCCCGGTTATCAGAGCTTCAATCGCTACTACTTTGCGCAGCAGGACAAAAAGGGCGCGATCATCGATGAGCGCTACAACGGCGGCGGCTCGGCGGCCGACTACATCGTCGACGTCCTGCAACGCGATTTCGACGGCTACTTCAACAACGTTGCCGGCGATCGTTATCCGTTCACGAGTCCGGCCGCCGGGATTTGGGGACCGAAGGTGATGATCATTAACGAGATGGCCGGTTCGGGCGGCGACCTGATGCCCTACATGTTCCATTACCGAAAGATCGGCTTGCTGGTAGGCAAACGCACCTGGGGCGGTCTGGTCCATACGGCGGACACGCCGCCGTTTATTGATGGCGGATCGATGATCGCGCCGCGTGGAGGCTTTTTCGCGCGCGACAACAAATGGGCGGTCGAGAACGAAGGCGTCGCGCCCGACGTTGACGTTGAGAATTGGCCAAAGGATGTAATCGCGGGAAGCGATCCGCAACTCGAGCGCGCAGTGCAGGAAGCGATGCGTATGCTCAAAGAGCATCCCGTTAATCGCGCCGCCAAAGAGCCGCCGTTTCCGACCTGGGGCGTGCGTCCAAAGTGATTGTTCTTGGCTGATCTCTGACTTCTGATCTTTGACCTCTGAAGTGAAGGGTCTTCGGCTTGGCTGAGGTTTGCGATAGGAGTTGACAGCAATCGAGAAGTTGGTTATAGACTGTCGCGAACACAAACTTGTCCCGGTTTTTTGATCGCTCACTGGAAAGGAGTTTCCCCAAGATGATTTTCAGTTCCAGAAAGAAATTTGTGCTGTTTTTTCCAATTCTGCTTGTGGCTCTGCTGGGAACCCGGAGCGTTGCGAGGGCGCCCGTCTTACCGAATCCCGTACTTTATTTGACGGGCACAGAGCTTTATCAGACCGGCGGCAAGCAGTTCATCCGTTATAAGTATGATGTGCTCAACAAAGCCGATTACCCGGCGGACTTTTTCGCGGCCGCGCCGGCTTTACCGCCGTGCGGCAAGAACACGAAGTCCTCGCGCACCTGGGTCGACTTCTTCGATTCGCGCGGAAAGCGGCTATATGGATTTTGCGCCCTGGGCAAACCCGCCGATCTCGGATCGATCTGGTTTGCGCTCGAAGAAGGTGTCGTTCCGCCCAGCTACGTTTATATCGAGATGACTGATCGCCAGACAAACACCAAGTACAAATCGAACCTGGCTGACACGACGCCGTAGGTGCGAGTCGAAAAAAGAACGGCAGTGTCCCCAATCTCGAGACACTGCCGAAGTCCTCCGTCATAACTTAACTTCACATCTTCCCGGCTTTCATATTCGCGACGCGCTTTTCGAAGTTCGTCGTGTCAACCTTATCGGCCTTGCCTTTGGCGATGGCTGCGTCGGCGACCGTCAGGGCTTCTTCTTTCCTGCCTGCCGACCAAAGAATATTGGCTTTCGTTGAGAGATTCCGAAACGTCTCTTTGACTTTGATCGATTGATCGATAAATTTCACAGCCTCATCCCAATTCTTGTCGCCGGCGTAAGTGTTCGCCACCTGCAAGGGCAGCACCTCGTTGGTTGGATTGGCGGCGATGAGCGCGTCCGCCTTCGCGCGCCAGACTGTCTTGACGTCCTTTACTTCGACCGTAAAAGGAACGCGCATTTTCTCCCAACGAAGGTTCACTTGAGCAGAATTGTCGGTGACCGGGTCAAAGCTGTACATCAGCCATTCCTGATTCTCACTTACCATCTGCGGTTTCGTTTTGACGCGCAGCGCGTCTTTCTTCTCGTCATACGTAAAGCTGCCCCATTGCCCGGCATCGTTATTGAATATGATTGTCCACTCTTCCTTGCCCGGTACGGTGTGGAGGCTGTATGTGCCCGCCTTTAGCGGTTGCCCATTGATTAGAACGTCGTCGGTAACCGCAAACATCGTGGCTTCGTTGGCGCCCGCGCGCCAAACGTGATCCCAGGGCACAATCGGTTCGCCTTTCTGTCGCTCGTTCTGATTATCCAAAGTGGCTTCACCTTTGGCTCGTGACGCCATTGACGCCGGAGCATCTGCGAAAATCGTCCGTCCCTTCACTCCAGGACGGCTGTAGGTGATGGTGATGTCGGTGACGCCGATGGTTTGCATCACGCTGGCTTTCTGGCTGGGCCTGAGCGGCTTGATCTGTAGTGGCGGCTGCTGCGCTGATGCAAACGGCGCGGCAATCAAAACGGTAAACAAAACCGCGATCAGGAAAATTGAAAATCGTTTCAGGTAAATCATACTGGCACTCCTCGTCATTGAATTTGCCGCATTATGTAACGCGACATGGTAGCACTGCAAGTGGTCACCAACCGGTCTCATTTAGGATACCCGCCGAATTTCTCGCCGGCTTCGATTGCGAAGGGTAAACGATCATTCACTCACCTTGAAGCTTGAGCGTTGAACCCGCTCTTGTCTCGTTCATCCTTGACGGAGGAGCCGACTTCGGAAAGAATCCTGCCGGCTCGATCCCATCCGCACCACCGCTGCGTCAGCTTGGAGGGAATCATGATTCAGCAACCGGACCAGATCGTCGCTCAGAAACCGCACCGAACGATCACCATCGCGATCGCGTCAATTTCCGCGACCTTCGTCGTGTTCATCGCTGCGCTTTGGGGCGCCGGCTTTTTCAAATTCAGTGGCTCGGACCCAAGCTCCAAGATCGTCGCGGCGGCACTTGCGCTCGTCGGCGGCCTGGTTGCCGCTGTAGTGTCGATCATCGGCATCCTGCTCAAGTATTCGATCGATCAAAGAACCGAAAGCCGTTTGCAGATTGAATCAAATCGCGCAGCGGCGGAACGGAAGGTCGAATCAGATCGTGCAAGCGCGTTGCAAACGCAATCCGAGCAACGACTAAACCTTGAAGCCGCGATCCGCGCGGTTGAATTGCTTGGTGCTGAAGGTAGCGCCGGTGCCCTCCAACGAGCGGGGGCGCTTTTTGCTCTCTCAAATCTCGAGCAGCATCAACTCACACTTGACCTCACTTCATATCTACTTCAGCGCGATGGCCTGGAACCAAAGATAGCCTCCAGCTTAATCGACCGCGCGCTAAAAAAACCCGTCGAAGAAATTCAACGCCAGGCCCTGGACGTGCTGTATGACCATGCGGCAGAAATTCAAGAGTTGCCCGATACAATTTTTTACTGGGATGGGAATCTTCCGGCGTACATCCGCGAGTGGGCGCCCTTTGCCATGGCCAGGATATTGATCAGCCGCCCGTTGTCGATCTGGAAGACGAAATTCCCAACCGAGGTGAACGCAATCATATCCGTCTTAGGACACGTATGGCGCACCGAGTCAGACAAACGCCTAAAGACCAACATCGGAGCAATTCTCAAGAATGTGCTGAAGGGATTTCGCAATTGGGGCGCACTCTATCATCCGAATGGCACTATTGATACCGATCAGCTAGCCTCGGAGGTTGACGGCATCAGCGTCGCCGACGCTGACACTGACGAGACTTTTGCACAACTTGAATCCTGGACCTCGCGGCCCGCCGCACGAAAAAAACATCGCTCCAAATCAGTGTCTCACCGCACTAGCAAGAATGGTCGAGAAGAACAGCCCGAGCATGAAATCGAGAACGCGAGTGATTGATACACGGTGTGTGTGAGATTTCAGCGTATTCTATTAAAGCATCGTTCTCAGGTTACCCGGACGATTATGATTTTAGAATTTCGCTGGTTCTCTCACGTAAGAAACTCGTCCGGCTCGACGATCTTTCCGGCGATTGCCGATGCGGCGACGACGTAAGGTGACGCGAGATAGAGTTTGCCCGGGCCGCTGCGGCCGGGAAAATTTCGATTCTGGGCGCTGACTGTAACGGTCTCGGCAGTTTTGGAAGCGCCGGGTCCCGCGTTGATGCAAGCGCCGCAGGAAGGATCGATTAGTTCAGCCCCTGCTTCAGTAAAGATTTCAATGTAACCTTTTTCGCGCGCGTACTGTTTGATTTTCTGCGAGCCGAATTGCAGATACAGATGAACGCCGGGCGCGACGTGCTTCCCCTGGGCCAGCGCGTTCTGCAAAACGGTCGCGTACATATCCATGTCGGCCATTTTGCCACCGGTGCATGAACCGCCGTAGGCTGCATCGATGCGCACTTCTGCCTTAAGCGCGTCGATAGGAATTCCGTTGCGCGGATCGCCGGGCAGCGCCACCATGGGATGAATTTCGTCGAGATTGATCTCAAAGCTGGCGGCGTATTCCGCATCACTGTCACTGTAAACAAATTCCTTGCGCACTTCGTCGCTGTCGAGCCCGCGCATCTTCACGATGTATGCAAGCGTCTGCTCGTCAGGCTCGATGATCCCGGTGAAGCCTCCCGCCTCGACGGACATGTTCGTCAGCGTGGCGCGTTCGTCCATGGGCCAGTTCGCGAGATCGTCTCCCGCGAATTCCAAAACCTTGCCGATTCCTTTACTCGTTTTCATATAATCAGTGGCCAGGATGTAGAGCATCACATCTTTTGCCGCCACCTCGGCGCGTTTCCTTCCTTTGAAAACGTAGCGCACGGTTTCCGGCACGCGGATGCGAATATCTTTCGTGTACCAGGCATTGGCCATGTCGGTCGAGCCAACGCCGAACGCAAAGCATCCCAGGACTCCAGCCATGCACGTGTGCGAGTCGGTGCCGATCACGATCTGTCCGGGCAGCGCGAGGTCCTCAACGACGGCGTTGTGACAGATTGCTTCCGAACCGCCTTCCGGATTTTCGCCGTAGAGCTTGATGCCTTGTCTCGTCGTGAAATCTTCCTGCGTGGTTGCCAGCCCTTCCGCTTTTTCCAGTAAGCCCATCTCGCGATGTTTCGGCGACATCACTTTGTTCAGGAACGTGAGGTGATCGCGAAAGGCGAAGACTGATTCCGGTTCAGTCACGCGTGCATCCGGTCCGAGTGCTTGCTGCAAAAGAGAGGCGGCCATCGGCGTGACGTATTCATGCGAGAAGCGAACATCAGCTACAGCGAACAAGGCATCGCCGGGTTGCACTGCTTCGACGCCGATTTTTCCAGCCGTCACGAACGCATGATGCGCAATGATTTTTTCGACAATGTTCATTGGATGCGCCTGGACCTTCGATTCGTTTAGAGTTGGGACTTGTCCCAACTCTGGCGGCACAAGTGCCGCGTCTAAACGATCGTCAACGGATAATGCAGGCGGCGAGACCTCGCCGGCCAGACGCGCCTTGTTGTAATTGAACAGCCCGCCGTATTCGACGATGTCCCGCGAAATTGGATCCAGACCTTTGGTGAACTCTTCGAGAGCAATTTCTTCGCCGCGCCGAATGCGCTCGATCAAACCGAAATCCGTCGAGGTGAGTAGACCGATGTTCTGCGAATTCTGTCCGTAGATCTTTTCAATGCTTTTCGCAATAACCAGTTGAATGCCCGTCCATTTCTCCGCGTACGGCGCCGTTTCTCTCGACGACCCGCACCCTTTAGAAAGGCCGGAAACGACGACCGCGAAACCGCCGTTCTTTACCTCGTCTTTTTTCACCGCGCCATCGCGCATGCCAACGTAAACATACTGCGAGAGCGTTTCGTCATAATGAAAACACACCCATCCCGGCGTGATTTCATCGGTCGAAATGTTATTCATCAAAGGTAGATCGTCGTTTATCAAACGCAGGGCGAGCTCATCTTCCAGTGTTCTCGCTTCAACTCCGGTGGCTTCGAGCTGGCGTCGAATCAGAGAAGTATCCTCGGTTACAAACAATATTCGACCGACGAAGCCTAGCTGATCGACTCGTTTCGCAATCCTGTTCCCGGACATCATCACTCCCACCATCAAGTCATTGCTTATTTAATCGATCTCATTATAACCTCTGGTGTTCTAAAGTTCTGAGTCGGGAAGGCGAGCACCCTCATCCAGCAAACATTTCATGTCCTCAATTGAAACCGAAAGACTACTCCTGCGCAGGTTTCGTCCCGATGATCTTGACGAGCTGGCTAAACTTTTCAGCGATCCGGATGTTATGCGGTACGTTGGCGACGGACGGACCGTGAATCGCGAAGAATCCGATCGCGCTTTGAAAAGCATCATCAATCACTGGCAGCGGCACGGGTTTGGCAGATGGGCAACGATCGATAAGCAGACCCGGAAGTTCGTCGGGTTTGGCGGATTGCGTTCGCTGTTTGATACGCCCGAAGTTGTCTATCACTTTTCGAAAGGAAATTGGGGCCAAGGCCTGGCGACTGAGTTGGCGCGGGCCAGTCTGAGATTCGGGTTTGAGGATCGCGGATTCAATCGGATCGTGGCCGTCGCCAAGCCGGAGAACGTGGCTTCGATTCACGTGATGCAAAAGTTAGGCATGCGTTTCGAAATGAAAACGAGCTATTACAATATCGAAGTCGTTCAGTACGAAATCACTCGCAACGAATTCAAGCTCGACGATTCGATGTATATTCTTCACGACCAAGAGTGAGTTGAATTGAGTCCTGACATACGACAACACCGCGGGGCCCACCCAGCCGACGCTAAACTCTTCAGCAACGAACAACTCCCCGCGCTGCGAATATCAGTGAATGAATTGTCGTGGCTGTTGAGTCATGGTTATCCGATGAAAGCATCGGTGAAACTTGTCGGCGACCGGCACGCGCTGACTGAACGACAGCGGCTGGCGATTTCGCGCGCCGCGTGCTCAGACGCAAGCCTGAAATCGCGACAGGCAAGCCGTGCCTCCATCAAGAGCATCGGCGGCGAAGAACTAATCGTGGATGGCTTCAATTTGATCATCACCGTCGAAGCCGCTTTAAGCGGCGGAGTTCTGTTGCTGTGTCGCGACGATTGCCTCCGCGATCTTTCCAGCGTCCACGGTTCGTATCGCGCGGTGAAAGAAACCGAAGCCGCAATCGCGCTAATTGGAGAGACCCTGGAAACTCTAAAGCCGAAATCGGTCGAGTGGGTTTTGGATCGGCCCATTTCAAACAGCGGGCGTTTGGCAAAACGAATCCGCGATCTGGCAAGTGAACGTGGCTGGCCATGGACCGTCGAATTACTATTCAATCCCGATAATTGCGTTGTTTCGTCCGGCAAAATCGCAATCACCTCTGACAGCGTCATCCTGGATCGCGCGCGAAGATGGATAAACTTCAAGCGTGAATTGGTCGAGACGCGATTAGCAGATTCGTGGCTGATCGATCTACGAAGCTGACGGCGCGATCAAATCAATAAAAAGAGGCGGGACCAGTCCCACCTCTAAACCAGAATGCAAGCGGTGACAAAAATCACCGCAGTCCAAAACTCTTACTGCTGCTCTTTACTCGCGATATTCTTTCTGCCGTTGCCTAACTCGCGCAGCAATTCTTCGACCGCGGCTTCAAGTTGGCGATCGCGCCCGGCGAGATTGTCTTCCGGAGAGTTCTCAATGCGAATGTCCGGCTGGACGCCATATCCTTCCATGTTCGTGTGCTTCGCATCGGCGAGATAAACACCGACGCCCGGGGTGCGCACGGTTGAGCCGTCAATCAGGGAATAACTGCCGGTGCCAATCACCGCGCCCATTGTGGGCGTGCCTACAACTTTGCCCAGGCCGAGCGCGCGGAATCCCGCCGGAAACATTTCAGCGTTGGAAGCCGACCGCCAGTTTTGCAGCACAATTTTTGGTCCGAAATATCCGGCGAAAGGACGACCGGAAGCTTCGGTCCCGCGCGGCTGCCAGATTTGATATTCACGCTGCACCAGAATGGCGAGCAGCTCCTGTTCGATGTTGCCGCCGCCGTTCCAGCGCTCGTCGATGATCATCGCGTCTTTGTTGCGGAACTCGCGAATCTCTTTTTCGAACTTGCGCAAGCTCGGCGGGTTCATCGCCTGAATGTGAAGATAGCCGATGCGTCCGCCGGAAAGTTCGTCAACTTTCTGTCGCCGTTCCTTAACCCAACGATCGTAACGAAGCTGGCTGTAGGCCTGCGTCGTGATCGTTTCGATGCGCGTCCGCCAGGCGCCTTCAGTCGATGGCTTGTTGTTGAGACTGACTTCGACTTTGCGATTCAGACGATCGTTAAGCAATTGCCAGTAATCGTCGCCGGCTTTTACTTCTTTGCCGCCAATCGCGATCAGGTAATCGCCGGCGTGCACTCTGACCCAATCTTTATCAGCCGGGCCATTCTCGTAAACGTAAGTGACTTTGTAGCGGCCCGCGGCAGCGTCAGGTTCCAGTTCGATCCCGAGATTACCGGTGGAAATTCCGCCAACTGCGCGCCCGGCCGGCGGCGGCGCCGCGCCCGTGTGCGAGGCATTCAACTCGCCGATCATTTCATTGATGATGTTCAGCAACTCCTGGCGATCGCCGACATCACGCACCAGCGGCTCGTATTTTGCTTTCGCGGCGTCCCAATCCATGCCGTGCATCTTCGGATCATAGAAGCGGTATTTCATCGTGCGCCAGGCGTCGCCGAACATCTCTGCCCACTCGGCCGGACGATTGATTCTGACTTTCACATTAAAACTGATGCGGCGTCGTAATCCTTCGCCACGACCGGCGCTCGCCGCTGCCACGAGGCCGGCGCTGAGCGGAACTGAATAGATCTCGTTGCGTTCGAAATAAAACAGCGTGCGGCCGTCGCGGGAAACGCCCAAACCGGAAATGCCTCCGCCAAAACCGCCACCGCCGCCGCCTTCGCCTTCTACCGTTGGCGGTCCGCCGGCGGCGACGCGCGTCAAACGCTTGCCGTCGTCTTGAATTGAATAGATGACCGGGATAGGAACCACGCCCGCCGGCTCGCTGGTGACAAAAACGATCGTGCGGCTGTCAGGAGCAATCGTGTAACTAAAAATCGGGAAAGGCATGCGCGTGACTTGTCGAGTGCGATGTTTCAATCCGGCCCAATCAACTTTGGTTTCGTGCGGCGGACGGTTCATCGGACGGCGCGGCGTCATTGCCCCTTCGCCGCCTTCGACTGGCGAGGGCGGCTGGTTTGTTTCCACCTCAGGCCGCTCTTCCGGATCGTCGGGATCGCGTTCCAGGCGCTCGAGTCCGACTGAATAAATTTGCACCGAAGTGTTGCCGAAGCCACCACCGCCACCACCGGTTGAATCGGAACGCACAAAAAACAACTTGCGGCCGTCGGGAGCAAACCGCGGACTCCGCTCGTCGTAGGAATCGAACGTCACCTTGTGCGGCTGTTTGTCTTCACCGGAAGACGCGATTAAATAAACATCGGTCGTACGGGATTCGTCCGACTTCGAGTATGCGAGCCACTTGCCGTCGGGCGACCATTCAGGTGTCGAGATATTTCCATAGCGCGACGAGTCGAGCTCGGTGACCTGTTTGCTCGCGACGTTGATCTTGCGCAATTTGTCATCCGACGAATTAAAGGCGATCTCTTTCGAATCGGGCGACCAGTTGTAGCCAAACTTCAGGGCATCGATATCGGTCAGCTTCTGCGCTTCACCAGTGCCATCAACAGCCACGACGTAAAGTTCCTCGCGTCCGCTGCGATCGGAAATGAAGGCCAGCGACTTGCCGTCAGGTGAGTAATTAACCAGGCGATCGCGCGACGAACTATCGGTAATCTGTCTGATGTCGCCTTCTTCGACAGGCACGGTAAAGATTTCGCCGTGCGTCGAAATCGCGATCCGGCGCGAGTTAGGCGCGAGATCATAATCGTCGGCCTCAGAATTGAACGCGCGCACTTCGCTGTCGTTCTCTTCCGTTTCGGCGTTGATGTCCAGATGAATCTGGGTCGCCTTTTTGCTGGCCGCATCCAGTTTCCAGATCCCGAAATCATGTTCGAAAACAATCACCCGGCCGTCGGCGCTGATCGAAGGAAACCGCACGTCGCCGCTCTTGAACGACGTCACGCGCTCAGCCTTGCCGCCTTCATCACGCACCCGCCAGATATTTGTGAGTCCGCCGCCGTCGCGGTCGCTGACGAAATAGACGTTGCCGTCACTGCTCCACATCGGCCACGAATCCAGGCCGTCAAAGTCCGTCAACTGGGTAAACTTTTTCGCGGCGATGTCCTCGATCCAAACATCCGTCTGGTAAGCGCCGCGATAATACTTGCGCCAGTAAACCTGGCCCTTCGGGTTGTAAGCGATGCGCTTGCCGTCGGGCGAGTAGCTGGCCTGATTGCCCATATCCGGCCCGGCGCGCCACTGCATGCCGCCATCGATGCTCACCACGTAAAGCTGCGCCATGAAATCTTCGCCGCGATTGCTGGTGAAGAGCACGCCGCGCGAATCCGGCGTCCAGCCCAGCACCGTGTCGTCGGCTGAATGAAAAGTCAACTGCTTCGCGGTGCCGCCTTCGGCCGGGATGATAAAGACGTCGAGATTGCCATTGCGATCGCTCGAGAAAGCGATCCACTTTCCGTCGGGCGAAAAGCGTGGATACGCGTCGCGCGCTTTGTTTACAGTCAGGCGCTGGATATTCTGCCCATTTTCATCGGCCGTCCAGATATCGCCAAGGTAAGTGAAGGCCACGCGGCCATTGTGGTAACTCGGATAACGCACGAGTTTGGCTTCGCGGCCAAAGGCAAACGAGGTCAGCGTAAAAATAAACAGAAATGTGGCGAGCGGGTAGAGTTTTCTCATGGATTTCTCCGGTCTGGCAGTCAGTTCAAACGTTTGAAGAGACAACTTTCCCGCGATCAGTCCCGCGGAAAGTTCAAAATAGAAAGGGATCGCGACTCAAAGAGTTATTACTACGTCGCACCCCGGCGTTCGGTTACATCGAACAACTGGCGCGCGGATTATAGCTGCCACCCTCCCCGGCCGGCTTACAAAAACAACTCCCGGCAGAGAGGTGCGAATACAGCGCCAACCCGCCCGTTGCCTCATCTGAAAAAGTACTCCAAATGAGATTCATTGCCTCAAGTCAAAATGTAGTCGAACTGGGGGCTCAGTTTTGGCGAAAATAAAGTCGTTGGTCCAGCCGTGCTGATGCC